>Ga0208117_100015_pt1 | contig 229286 bp, 190 predicted proteins | sample LakWasMet26_LOW6_2_FD_183870 | JGI IMG/M metagenome (GOLD analysis project Ga0208117, IMG submission 183870) | Freshwater sediment methanotrophic microbial communities from Lake Washington under simulated oxygen tension - Sediment Metagenome... | ecosystem: Environmental > Aquatic > Freshwater...
CCGCGCTGCCGCGCGCCCTCACCCCCGCGGAGCGGGGGCAAGGGCTCGATCGACTGAGAGGGAACGATGAACCGGGCCCGTGGATCCGCCTCGACCTGCCAGTTCGAGCACCCCCCGAACCCATCGCAGAACCCTTGCCCCCGCTCCGCGGGGGTGAGGGCGCGCGGCAGCGCGGTGAGGGGGCCGACGGCGGCGTACTCAACCCACCGGGCCACCGCTCTAGAGCCGGGACATCAGGATCTGCCGCTGGAGCACCAGCGCCGGCGGCATGGTGGCCTTGAGCTTCTCGAAGAACTCGCCCTGGAGTTCGAACTCCTGGCGCCACTCGTCGAGGTTGATGGCCGTCGCGGCGGCGACCTTCTCGGTGGTGTTGGCGTCGAGGCCCGACAGGTCGAGGTTGCCCGCCTTGGGCACCCACCCGAGGAGGGTCTCATGGCCGCCGACCCGGCCGTGGGCGCGGTCGATGACCCACTTCAGCACGCGCATGTTCTCGCCGAAGCCCGGCCACAGGAACTTCCCGTTGGCGTCCTGGCGGAACCAGTTCACCTGGAAGATCTTGGGCGGGTTGTTGAGGTACTTCTGCATCTCCAGCCAGTGGCCGAAGTACTGGCCCATGTCGTAGCCGCAGAAGGGCAGCATGGCCATCGGGTCGCGGCGCACGATGCCCACCTGGCCGGTGGCGGCCGCGGTGGTCTCGCTGCCCATGGTGGCGCCGATGAAGACCCCGTGGGTCCAGTTGAAGGACTGGAGCACCAGCGGGACGGTGGTGGCCCGGCGACCGCCGAAGATGATCGCGGAGATGGGCACGCCCTGCGGGTCGTTGGCGGACTTGGAGAGCACCGGGTTGTTGGCCGCCGGCGCGGTGAAGCGCGAGTTGGGGTGCGCGGCCTTCTCGTTGGAGCCCTTCTTCCAGGGCCTTCCCTGCCAGTCGGTGAGCTCCTCCGGAACCTCCCCGTCGATGCCCTCCCACCAGACGTCCCCGTCGGCGGTCATGGCCACGTTGGTGAAGATGGTGTTCTCGCGCACCGACGCCATCGCGTTGGGGTTGCTCTTGGTGTTGGTGCCCGGCGCGACGCCGAAGTACCCCGCCTCGGGGTTGATCGCCCACAGCCGGCCGTCGGGCCCGACGCGCATCCACGCGATGTCGTCGCCGACGGTCCACACCTTCCATCCGTCGAAGCGCTTCGGCGGAACCATCATCGCGAAGTTGGTCTTGCCGCACGCGCTCGGGAACGCCGCCGCGACGTAGGTGGTCTCCCCCTCCGGCGACTCGACGCCGAGGATGAGCATGTGCTCCGCGAGCCACTTCTCGTCGCGCCCGAGGCAGCTCCCGATGCGCAGCGCGAGGCACTTCTTGCCGAGCAGCACGTTGCCGCCGTAGCCCGACCCGACGCTCCAGATGGTGTTGTCCTGCGGGAAGTGACAGATGAACCGCCGGTCGGGGTTCACGTCGAGGGTCGAGTGCACGCCGCGGTTGAAGTCATGCCGCCCGTCGAGCATCTCGAGGGCGATGCGACCCATGCGGGTCATGATCTTCATGTTGAGGACGACGTAGATGCTGTCGGTGATCTCGAAGCCGATCTTCGCGTACGGCGACCCGGCGGGGCCCATCACGTACGGGATCACGTACATCGTGCGGCCCTTCATCGACCCGTCGAGGAGCTTCCCCAGCTTGGAGTAGGCGTCGTCCGGCGCCATCCAGTTGTTGGTGGGGCCGGCCCCCTCCTTGGTGGGCGAGCAGATGAAGGTGCAGTGCTCGACGCGCGCGACGTCGTTGGGGTTGGAGCGGTGCAGGTAGCACCCGGGCCGCTTCTGGGGGTTGAGCGGGATGAGCACCCCGGCGGCCACGGCCTGCTCGGTGAGGAGCTTGTTCTCCTCCTCCGAGCCGTCGACCCACACCACGCGGTCGGGCTTGGTCATGGCCCCGACCTCGTTGACCCACTTCAGAAGCGTCTCGTTGGAGACCTTCATCGTACCGATCGTCGTCGTTACGTTCGTGTGCATCACTGGCTCTCCGTGTCTTTGACCACACCCGCCCCGAAGACAGTCTCCTCGGTCCCTAGGGGGTCGTTCCGCGGCGGAGACTATCACCGCGTTTCGGCGCTCGCACCTGAGCTGTAACCGCCTTGTTCTACGCGGAAATCCTGGGTGCGAGCCCGTGGCTCACCCCAAGCACCAGCGCGCTGTCGCCGAACTCGTGCTGGAGGTAGCCCCGGCTCGACGCGAAGCGCAGCGAGGCGTGCAGCAGCGCCGCGTCGGCGAAGGCCGTGAGCAGCGCGAAGTGCGAGCTGCCGGGCTCGTGCATCCCCGAGAGCACCCCGTCCACCACGCGAGGCCTGAACCCCTCCCCGATCACCAGCCCGGTCACCGCGCCCCCTGCCTCGAGGAGCCCATCGCCCGTCGAGCGCTCGGCCCGTCCCTCCAGCGCTCGCACCACGCTCGTCCCCACGGCGACGACGCGCCCTCCTCGCGCCCGGCACCGCCCGACGGCGTCCACCGTCGCCTGAGGCACCTCCGAGCGCTCGGGCCACGGCAGCCCCGCGTCGAGCGCCTCGTCGCCGATCGAGGAGAGCCCCGCGGCGTGGGTCACCGTCGCCAGCGCGACGCCTCGCGACTTCACCCGCTCCAGCAGCGCCCAGGAGAGGGGCCTTCCCGCGGAGGGCATCTCCATCGCCCACGGCCGCGACGCGACGGGCGTCTGCACGTCCCAGAGCGCGAGCGCGCCGTGGAGGTGGGCGTACTGCACCGGCCGGCCGAGCTGGTAGAGCCGACGCCAGAACGCGTCGCCCGAGTGGGAGAAGCGCACCGTGACGAGGCGTGGCGACACCGCCGAGACCGCCTCGACGAGCGCGCGGAGGTCGTCCCCCAGGAGCAGCGCCTCGCCGACGCCGACGACGGGCGGAGCGGGTCGGTGCTCGGTGCGGGTGCGCCAGTCGCCATCCCCGAAGAGCGCGACGTCCCAGGCGCCGTCGTCGCGGGCGTGCGCGAGCCGCAGCTCCATCGGCTCCCCCATCGGGCCGGTCGCCATGAGCGAGGCCGGGAGCGTGGCGGCGTCGTTGAGCACCAGCAGGTCGCCCTCCCGCAGCAGCTCCGGCAGGTCGGCGATGCGCCGGTCGCTGAGCCTCCCGGTGGCGGGGTCGATCACCAGCAGCCGCTCGGCGAGCGCGTCGCCCCTCGGCCCGGTGGCGGGCGCCAGCACCTCGTCGGCGCGGCTCTGCACGGCCGGGGCGTTCACGAGCCGACCCCCGCGGAGAAGCCCTGCGCCGCCACCCGCTGCCCTCGGGGAATGGACCCGGCGTGGCGGATGATCTCCACGAAGCGCTCGGCCACCTCGCCCGGCGAGGCGAGCGAGGCGCGGTCGGCGTCGGGCATCGCGTCGGCGTGCATGGCGGTGTCCATCTCGCCGGGGTCGACCGTCACGACCCTCACCCCGTGGCCGTCGAGCTCCGCCGACCAGATGCGCGCGAGGTGATCGAGCGCGGCCTTCGAGGCGCCGTACGCGCCCCAGGTCGGGTAGGGCTCCACCGCCGCGTCGGAGCTCACCATCAGCACCAGCGCGTCGCCCCCGAGGCGCATCGGCCCCAGCAGCGCCCGAGTCAGCCGGAAGGGCCCCAGCACGTTGACCGCGAGCGCCCGCTCCAGCGCCTCGCACTCGGTGTCCGCGAGCGACCGCAGCGGCACCTGGCCCAGCGTGCTGGCGTTGTGCACCAGCACGTCGACCCCGCCCAGCGCGGCCATGGCCTGAGCCGCGATGCGGTGGATGGCCTCCTTGTCCCCCACGTCGCCGGGGATCGCGTGCCCCTCGCCCCCCGCCGCCGCGACCTCCGCCGCGACCGCTTCCAGCGCCCCGGCGGTGCGCGCCACCAGCGCCACCCTCGCCCCACGGCGCCCCAGCGCCAGCGCCAGCGCGCGCCCCAGCCCTGCCCCTGCCCCGGTGATCACGATGCGAAGTCCCTCGATGTTCATGTTCCGCGTAGCTCCTTCGGTGGGTGGAGCATGCGTCGCGGGTGACAGCGGGTTGTCCGCGCTGCCAATGGGCTGTCATCCTTCCAACGCATGGACACCCCCGACCAGCTCGCCGAGCGCCTCGCGACGAACATCCGCGCCCTGCGCGAGGCGCGAGGGCTGACGCAGTCGCAGCTCGCGCGGCAGTCGGGTCTGCCGAGGGCGACCTGGGCCAACCTGGAGAGCGGTGGCGCCAACCCCACGCTCGCGGTGATGCACAAGGTGGCCGTCGCGCTGCAGGTGTCCTTCGAGGAGCTGGTCGCCGCCCCGCAGGCGGGCGCCCGCTTCTTCGCGAAGGACTCGCTGCCCGTGCAGACCCGCGGTCAGGCGACGGTGCGCAAGCTGCTCCCGGACCGGGTGCCGGGCACGGAGATCGACCGCATCGTGCTGCCTCCGGGCGCGCGGATGACGGGGGTCCCGCACACGCCGGGCACGCGCGAGTACCTGACGGTGGAGACGGGCTCGATCACGCTGACGGCCTCGGGGCGCTCGTGGACGCTGGCCGTGGGCGACGTGCTGGCCTTCCGAGGAGACCAGAAGCACTCGTACGCCAACCCGGGCCGGAGCAACGCGGTGGGCTTCTCCGTGGTGATGCTGCGACCGGTGGAGTGAGCGGCGGAGGTGACCGCGGCCGGTCAGCCTGCGAGCAGCGCGTCCATCTGGCCCATGGCGGCCTTCATGCCTTCCTCCATGCCCATCGCGACGAGCTGCTCCATCTGCTCGACGGAGTTGAACACCGACGTGATCGTCACGCGCGTTCCGCCGCCGTCGCGCGGCGTCAGCTCGAAGCGCGCCCTCGTCGTCGGCATCGCCATGTTCGGCGCGCCGTGCTCGTCGGCGAAGCCGTCTTCCACCACGAGCAGCCGCGGCGGCGCGACCTCGAGCACGCGCCACCACCCGTGGTGCTTTTCCCCCTGCGGACCGGTCATGAAGTACGTGACCGCCCCGCCCGGCGAGAGGTCGTGCTGCCCGACCGTCGCAGGGTACGTCGGCGGCCCCCACCAGCGCTCCAGCTTCCGCGGATCGGCCCACAGCTGCCACACGCGCGCGACGTCGGCGTCGAACTCCGCGTGCACGATCATCGTCAGGTGGCCCAGGTCTCGTTGCACATGCGTGACGGTCATTTCGTTGCTCCTGGTGAGGGTTCGGCGAGCAGGTCGCCCATGCGGTCGATGCGGCCGCGCCACAGCGCTTCAAACTGGTCGAGCAGCGCCGTCGCGCGCCGCACCGGGTCGAGGTCGGCCCGGACGATCTGCTCGCGCCCGCGCCGCGTCTTGGTCACCAGCCCCGCGAGCTCGAGCACCGCGACGTGCTTCTGCACCGCGGTGAGGCTCATCGGGTACTGACGGCCGAGCGCCGACACGGACACCTCGCCGCCGAGCACGCGGCGCACGATGTCGCGCCGGGTGCGGTCGGCCAACGCGTGAAACACGCGGTCGGCCTGGTCGGGCGTGAGCTGATCTACAACCATTTGGTTGTTGATTACCCGAAGGCCCCATCGGGCGCAAGACCCACCCGCGGATCGCCCTGGTGATCGCCGTCGCCGTCGCCTGCTCCTCGGGCGACGCCGAGCGCCCCTGTCAGCCGCTCTACCCCTCGCGAGGAGCCCGGTACGCGATCATCCCCAGCGCCACGACGCCCAGCGAGAGCAGCGTCGGCCGCGGCGACTCCCTCGCGAAGCTCCCCAGCATCGCCACCGTCACCGCCAGGAAGGCCCACACCGTCCATGGCGATCCCGGCGTGTGAAACGGCCGCGCCAGCCCGGGCTCCCTCCGTCGCAGCCGCAGCGCCGCCCACGCGCCCAGCGCATAGAAGGGCCACGCCCCCACCACGAAGACCTCCGCCATCTTCCCGAACACCTCGACCCTCGCGTAGGCCAGCGCCAGCCCCACCGTCAGCACCGTCGCCGCCGCCGGAACACCCCGCCGATCGACCCCCGCCAGCGCCCGCAGCGGCGGCGCGTCGTCGCCCAGCGCGGCCACCACGCGGGTGCCCGACACGAGGCCGATGAGGCACCCGCCGAAGGTCGACAGCGCCACCAGCGCCACCATCACCCGCTCCCCCGCCACGCCCGAGAGCCGCGATCCCAGCAGCGCCGCCGGGGCCGCCGCGGTCGAGAGCACCGCCGTCGAGAGCGCCCGGTGGAAGGCCACCACCACCAGCAGGTAGAGCGCCGTCACCAGGGCCACCCCGGCGATCAACGCGCGGGGGATGGTCCGCCCGGGAGAGCGCACCTCGGCGGCCAGGGAGGTGAGGTCGATCCAGCCGTCGTAGGCCCAGAGCACCGGGACCATCGCGGCCAGCAGCGCCGTCCACGACACCGCCGCGACCGGCGCCGCGCTCACCGGCGCCGCAGGAGGGAGCCAGAGCGCCGCGAGGGCCACCGCCGCCAGGGCCACCACCCGCACCAGGGTCACCGCGGACTGCAAGCGCGCCGCGGGCTGCAACCCCAGGAGGTTCACCGCGCCCACGGCGACGATCACCAGCGAGGTGAGCGTCGGCACCGACCAGGGGACCACCGCCCCGAGGTGCTCCGCCGTCACCCCCGCGAAGAAGGCCACCGAGGAGGGGACCAGCACCAGGGTCATGGTCCAGCCGAAGGCGAAGGACGCCCGAGGACCGAAGGCCCGCCGGAGGATCGCCGTGAGCCCTCCCCGCTCCGGGAGCGCCGCGCCCGGCTCGGCGATCACGAAGGCCCCGAGCAGCGAGAGCCCGGCGCCCGCGAGCCACACCGCCAGCGCGAGGTCGAGCCGGTGCACCGCCCGGGCGACCAGCGAGGGGGTCGAGAAGATCCCGCTGCCCACCATCGCCCCGACGGTCACCAGGGTGCCGTCGAAGGCCCCGAGCACGCGACGCTCCGTCGGCGGCGCCCCGGTGCTCATCGTCGCCGACGGTCTCGAGAGCCCCCTCTACGCCCGGATGCGCCGCACGGCGTCGCCGACGTCCTTGCCCTGCACCGCCGCGCCGGTGGTCTTGAGGTGCTTCATCGCCACCCCCGTCGCCTGCCCGTCGTTGGCCGCCGCCCGGATGGCGTCGCGCACCGGGTCGAGCAGCGCCACGATGCCGTCGGCGTCCAGGGTCTTCGGGAGAAGCTCCTCCAGCACGGCGATCTCCTTGCGGAGCGTCTCCTGCTGCGCCGGGTCGGCGGTGAGCGCCAGCGTGTCCTGGTTGGACTTCACCAGCTTGCGAAGGATGCCCTGCACCGGCTCGTCGGCCAGGGTGCCGCCCGCCCGCTCGGCGGCCATCGAAAGCTCCCCGAGAGCCACCCGGAGGATCTCCTTGCGGACCGTGTCGTGGGCCTTCATCGCGGCCATCATCTGTCGCTTGATCTCGTCGAGCAGCATAGGGGTTGCGATGACCGCTACGCCCCGATGCCCCGGCGCGTCAAGACGCTCGACTACCGCCCCCGCGGTCTGCACACCGCGTCATGGTTCTTGATCGTTGACATCCCGCGTCACGCAAATGTGCACGCATCGTTGCATTCGCGAAAGGCCGTGATACTCACTGCTCCCGTTGATCTGGCGGGCGCCGTTCACGGTCTTTTGATCTCCCATCTGGAGCTCATCGAAGGCGCCTCGTCCAGTGACCTCCATCGGGGGAGCACCGACCGTTCAAATGTCCACGAATCGCACCAAGAACCTCTTCGCCCAGCGCTTTCGCGTCGTGCTCGTCGGCGACGACGAGCGCTTCACCTACGCCCTCGGCGAGCTTCTCCAGAGCGCCGGCCTCACGGTCGCGGTGGTCAACACCGCCTCCCAGGCCCTCGCCGAGCTCGATCGTCCCGGCCGCCGCGTCCTCCTCTGTGACCTCGCCGCGACCCAGATGCAGGGCGTCGAGACCGTCGTCACCCTGCGCAACCGGCGCACCTCGGTCCCCACGGTGGCCATCTCCTCGATGCCCAACATCGCCCAGCACTGCGCCGCGCTCGGCATCCGCCACCACCTGTCCCAGCCCTTCCGCTTCGGCCAGTTGATGGACCTCCTCGAGCTCGCCGCCCGCCCCTCGGTCGCCCCGTCGACCTTCAGCGTCGTCAGCGCCGCGCTCGCCGAGTAACCCCCTCTCCCCTCCGCCCTCGGCCACGCTCCCTGCGTGGCGCAAAATCCCATCGACCCCGATCGATCGGTGTAACGTCCTCCAAACACCTTCCCAGGCGGTTGGAACATCGTGGCTTCGTTCCTCTCCATCCTCGGTCTGCTCGGGATGCCCGTCGGGGTCTACCTGATCACGCTCTGCGCCCGCGGGGCGACCACCCCCTGGGCATGGGCCTGGATGGTGGTCTACGTCCTCTTCGACCTCGGCTGCTTCTGGCTGGTGGGCAGCCCCCGACGCGCCCGCATCATGCTGGGCATCGGGGCCGCGCTGCTCGCCGCCATCATCGGCCTGCGCCACGTGAAGAGCTTCCCCACCGCCATGGGCGCCAACGTACGGCTGCCCGCCAACACCGCCGGGAGCTGGATCGGCAAGCTCGCCGAGGAGGCCGACATCGGCCCGATGATGGTCACGGCCTTCGGCGACTTCGGCGCCTTCCGCCGGGAGGACGTCTCCCACGCCCGCCCGTACATGAAGCAGGACTACCGGCGGATGCGAGCCGACCTCGACTTCTCCCCGGTGCCCTCCACCCTCGGCGCCAACATGCTGGGGATGACCTCCCCCTCGGCCATCGAGACCCTCGTCTTCAACCCGCCCCCCGAGGGTCGGGCCGCCCGGGCGATCATCTACATGCACGGCGCCGGACCGCTCTACAAGCTGCCCTGCTGGATGCTCGCCCGGCGCATGCCCGACGCCATGATCGTGTGCCCCACCGTCGGGCTGCGGGGAGAGTGGGCCCACGCGGACGCCGCGGCGGCCTTCCAGACCGTGCTGAGCTGGACCCGGGAGCGCTCCTCGGCGGTGTACGCCGTCGGCTGGGGCACCGGAGGCCACGGGCTGCTGCGGCTGCTCAACGGCAACGCCCTCGGGCACGTCTCGGGGATGGTGCTGGTGTCGGGCTACGACGAGAACTACTTCGACGACGTGCGCCGCTCGGGGGTGCCGATCTTGATCCTTCGGGGCGAGCAGGACAACCGCACGCCCGCGTTCAGGGTCGACGGGCTCGCGGGCCTCGACCGGGTGCGCAACCTGGAGATGCCCGGCGACTACTTCGTGTTCTATGAGCAGGAGGACGTCGTGCTCGAGGAGATCGACTCCTTCTGCGGCGCGCATTAGTGATACCCCCTCCTTCAGGGTCCGACGTGGGCGCCTGACCAGACTCCGGAAGGATCTCGATCGATGGGTGCGCGCAGCGAGAGCGGGTTGAATCCAAACGCGGATGCCGCGTCGAAGGCCCAGGATGCCTCCCGCGCCAAGCAGTACGACCGTGACCTCATCGCCCGCGCGGCGGAGGGCGACATCCGCGCCTTCGAGGAGCTCGTGCTGCGGCATCAACGCCGTGCCCACACGGTGGCCTACGGCATCGTGCGCAGCGCCGAAGACGCCAGGGAGGTCACCCAGGACGCCTTCCTCCGGGTGCACCGCCACCTCAAGGACTTCGAGGGCGGAGCGAGCTTCAGCACCTGGCTCTACCGCATCGTCTACAACCTCTCCATCGACCTGCTGCGCCGCCGCTCTCCGGGCCGCGCCGTCGAGTTCGAAGACCACACCGACCTCTCCGGGGCGCCCGAGGAGTGGCTCCCCACCCGGGCAGAGCGCGACCCCTTCGCCTCGCTCGACCGCGCCCGCCTCGTCGAGGCCATGCAGCGGTGCCTCGACGAGCTGCCCCCGCACCACCGCACGGCGATCATCCTGCGAGAGGTCGAGGGGATGTCCTACGAGGAGATTGCCGAGGCCATGGAGGTGCCCAAGGGTACCGTCATGTCGAGGCTCTTCCACGCGCGCCGCAAGATGCAGCGGATGCTGCGAGAGCACTTCGGCGACGAGGTTCCGAAGACCGCCGAGGAGCGCGAGGGCGAGGAGGCCACGTGACCGCACCCGATGACCACGACCCGATGCTGACGCGCGCGCTGGGCATCTGGGCCGAGGCCGCCGTGCCCTCGCTGCCCGACGACTTCACCGCCGGCGTCATGGCCGAGGCGATGAGCCAGCGGGCCGCGACGGCGTGGGCCGAGGCTGCGGTGCCTGAGCTGCCCGACGACTTCACCGCCGGCGTCATGGCCGGGGTCGCCACCCAGCGCGCCGCGACGGCGTGGGCCGAGACCGCGGTGCCTGAGCTGCCCGACGACTTCGCGGCGAAGGTGGCGGCGAAGGCCGCGGCCAGGCCGAAGCTCAAGGCCCTCGACGGAGGCGCTGGGGGCGCGTCGCCCGCTCCCGCGCAGCGCTGGTGGCGCTGGCCCGCGGTGGCGGTGGCGGCCGCGGCGCTGCTCGCGCTGCTGACCTCGAGGGCGCCCACCACGGTCGAGGCTCCCGGGCCGGTGGCCAGGCGCGTCGACGGGGAAGCCCCGAGGGTCCCGACCCCGGAGGCGAGCAACCCGGTGGCGGTCGCCCTCGCGGAGGTCACCCGGGTCGAGGTGCTGGGCGCCCAGAGCGTCGCGGTGCTCTCGATCCAGGGCGAGGGCGGAGCGTCCGGGTCGCCGGTGGTGTGGATCACGGACAAGGCCGAGGACGCCCCCGCGGGCGACCTCGAGACGAGGGTGCAATGAGGGCGCGGTCGTGGTGGTTCTGTGCGGCGTTGGCGATGGCGGTCCCCGCGGTGGTGGGGGCGGTGCCGCGAGGGCCGCGCGGGGTGCAGGCCCACAGGCTGGCGCAGCAGCCCGCCGCCGGCACGCAGATCGAGGTGCTGGTCATCGACGCCACGACGGGCGACGCCGGCATCGACCGCGGGCTCTCCGCGCTGTCGCAGCTCCGGCGGGCGCCCTTCAGCATGTTCACGACGATGCGGCTGCTGAGCCGCTCGACGCTGTCGCTGGCGAGCGAGCCCGCGCGCGCCACGCTGCCCGACGGCACCGCGACGGTGACGCTCATGTCGCGAGGCGCCGACGGCCGCTACACCTTCCAGGTGGCCCTGGCGCAGGGGTCTCGCAGCGGCAACCTCACCTTCGTCGCCAGCGCCGGTGAGCCCGTGTTCACCGTGCGATCGAGCCGCGCCGACCGGGCGATGATCCTCGGGTTCATCGTTCGCTGAGAAGGTCAGCATAGACCTGCTGCGCCCCCCCGATGCAGCGGTCGGCCGCGCTCGAAATACCCCGCGTATGTCTCGCGCGACCTCCCTCGCCTCGGGGTGCTCGCGACGGTCTATGCTGACCTTCTGAGGGAGGGTGACAGCGCCCCGGTGCTCGGGTGAGCATCGTCCCCCATGGGACATGGCGAGTACGATCTCCAGGCGCACCAGGCGGCAACCCGGGCGAGGGCGGCGCTGCCGAGCGCTCAGGTGTTCGAGTCCAACGGCTGCCACCCGGAGATGAGGCCCTTCGGGGTGACGGTGCGGGAGAGCCGCGACAGCGAGGCGCACCCCGACTCGGTCGGCGTGGTGTTCGCGCTCGACGTCAGCGGATCGATGGGGGAGATCCCGCAGGCGCTCGCCACGGAGACCATGCCGCTCTTCATGGAGAGCGTGCTGACGGTGCTGCCCGACCCGCAGGTGCTCTTCATCGCCTTCGGCAACGCCTGGGCCGATCGCTCACCGCTCCAGGTGGGGCAGTTCGAGAGCGAGGCGGCGCTCATCGACCGCTGGCTCTCCGCGACGCACCTGGAGGGCGGCGGCGGCGGGCTCGGCGAGTCCTACGACCTCGCGATGTACTTCGCCGCGAGGCACACCTCCATGGACTGCTACGAGAAGCGCCAGCGCAAGGGGTACTTCTTCATGACCGGCGACGAGGTGCCCTTCACCCACCTCACCGCGCCGCAGGTGCAGTCGGTGCTCGGCGAGGCCATCAACGGCCTCATCCCCATCCATGAGGTCGCCACCATGGTGACCGAGGCCTTCCACGCGTTCTTCCTCATCCCCGATGCGGCGAGGGCGAAGCAGTTCGAGTGCGAGGCCACCTGGCGGCTGCTCTGGAGCGACCGGGTGATCGTGCTCGGCGCCCCGGAGGACACCGCCGTCGCCTGCGCGCTGCTCATCGGCATCCAGGAGGGGAAGCTGCGCACCGCGGCGGACATCGAGCGCCAGCTTGAGGAGCACCTTCACCGCACCGGGGCCGAGCGCGATCGGGTGGTGCGCGCGGTGCTCCCCTACGCCGAGGCGCTCGCGAGGGGGCCGCTCAAGCCGCCGGGGCCGCTGTTCGCGAGGGGGCCGACGAGCTTCCAGGGGTGATCCGCGAGGCTCACGTCGTCGTCGACCTGGGCTGCGGCGACCAGGGCAAGGGGACCATCACCGACTTCCTGGTGCGAGCGCGCGGGGCGAGCGCGGTGGTGCGCTTCAACGGCGGCGCCCAGGCGGGGCACAACGTCGTCACCGACGACGGGAGGCACCACACCTTCGCGCAGTTTGGCGCCGGGAGCTTCGTGCCGGGCGTAGAGACCTGGCTCACGGAGCACGTCGCGGTGCAGCCCTGGGCGATGGTGGTCGAGGCCGAGCGCCTCGCTCGGGCCGGGGTGACGGACGCCTTCGCGCGCACGCGCATCGCGGCGGAGGCTCCGGTGATCACTGCCTTTCACCGGGCGGCCAACCGGCTGAGGGAGAGGGCGCGGGGCGAGGGCCGTCACGGGAGCTGCGGCATGGGCGTCGGTGAGACCGTGCGAGACGCGAGAGCCCTGGGTGACGAGGACGTGCTGCGGGTGCGCGACCTGCTCGACGGGGCGAGGGCGAGGGCGAAGCTGCGTCGGGTGCAGGAGCGCAAGCGCGCGGAGGTGGCGGCGCTTCGGGCGTGGGGCGCGGAGGAGGCCGCGACGCTGGACGACCCGGCGATGGCGGAGGTCTACGCGGGGCTGCTGTCGGGCTTCGCGGCGGCGGCGAGGGTGGTGGATGGAGCGGCGCTGGGAGAGATGCTGCGGCGACCGGGAGCGGTGGTCTTCGAGGGCGCCCAGGGGGTGCTGCTGGACGAGGGCTGGGGCTTCCACCCGCACACGACATGGAGCGACTGCACCGGGGAGAACGCCCTCGGGGCGCTGAGGGAGCACGGCCACGAGGGCGCGGTGACGCGCTGGGGCGTGGTGCGCGCCTACGCGACGAGGCACGGAGAGGGTCCGCTGGTGACGGAGGATCCGGGGCTCACCGAGAGGCTGCGCGATGCGCACAACCGCGACGATGGATGGCAGGGCGCGTTTCGGGTGGGGTGCTTCGACGCGGTGACGACGAGGTACGCGATCGAGGCCTGCGGCGGGGTCGACGCGCTGGCGGTGACCTGCGTGGACCGGCTGCGAGGAGAGCCGGAGTGGAAGCTGGCGACGGCCTACCGGATGGGCGACGGGTCGAGGGTGCGCTCGCTGGCCATGGGCGAGCGGGGAGACCTCGGGCACCAGGAGGCGATGACCGCGGCGCTGAGAGAGGCGACGGCGGAGTACCGGGTGACGACGAGGGAGGGCGACGAGGAGGCGCACCTCGCGGCGATGGAGGAGGAGACGAGCGCGAGGGTGGCGCTGGTGTCGACGGGGCCGGGCGCGCGGGAGAAGAGGTGGCGATAGGGGTCGGGCGTCAACCTCGCGAGGCCAGCAGCGCCCGCAGTCGCGCAATCTCTGCTTCAGCGCTCGCCCGCGCTCGAGCTTCCTCATCGGCACGAGCGCCCGCCTCATCGGCACGGGCGCGCTCCGCCTCCGCCTCGGTCAAGAACAGCTCCTCGCCGTCGATGCCGATCCCCAATCGCAGGCGGGCGTCCCGCCCCTCTCCGATCGCGCGCAGCCAGCATCCCAGCGAGGCCACCTCGACGCGGTCGCTCATGGTCTGCGCCACGCGCACGAACCCACGCCGCGCCAACCGTCGGTACACCTGCCAACGCACCCGCGTGCGGCTCCTCGGCGTCGCGCCCGGGTCGAAGATCACCAGCTCCTTCGCACCCATCGCGGCGTACTCCGCGGGCGCGTCTTCGTAGTCCTTGCCCACGTCGCGCGAGACGATCTCCAGCGCGAACGACGGCGGCCCCACCTCCCACAGCTGCCACGACGTCGGAACCGACTCGGGGTCCACCTTCGGCAGCACATAGACGTCCGGCGCCACCCGCCGCGTGGGGTCGCCTTCGACCCAGTAGAGGAACTGATCGGCCCCGGTGAAGGCCTTCACCCGCCGCGACTTGAACCACCGGGCGATCAGCGGCCGCAGCGCCTCCGCGATGGCGCGCTGCAGGAAGTCCTCCCCCATGTGATCGGTCTCCGGGTAGTGCACCGTGTGAACCCGTCGCGCGCTCGACGTCATGGCCCCGCACACTGCCACGGAGCGCGCGATCCCGTCAGGCCCGCGGAGGCCGTTTACATGCCCATGTTGAGCCCGTTACATGCCCATGTTGAGCACCCGCAGCGACGCCGCCGCGCGGCTCGTGCGACGGGCGATCGTGACGATGGGCGCGCTGCCCGACGCCGCGTTGCGAGACGCCCTGGTCCGCGACCGCCGCCGACGCCACCGAGGTGTTCGGCGACGGCGGGGAGTGACCCTCGCGCTCCTGAACCCAAACCCTACAGCCCGATGCCCTCGAGCATCATCGGGTCGAGGCCCAGCATCGCCAGGTACGACACCGCCAGCACCGCCATCGCGCACACCGCCGCCCTCGCCGCCCTCGCCGCCCCGCCGGGGCCGCCCACCACGTTGAGCGCCACCGCCACGAGGTACACGCCCAGCGCCCCGGCCCCCAGCACCGCGAAGGGCATCACCTCGTGGTCGTCGGCCATCTTCGCCATCGCTCCGCCGCCCGCGGTCAGCACCGCGAGCTGCACCAGCGGCATCGGCTGACGCCACCGACGCCAGAGCTCGCCGAGCTGCCCCCGCTGCTTCGCCAGCGCCAGCGCCGCCGCGCCTGCCAGCGCCACCAGCGCCAGCACCGTCAGCGCCGCCCGCCGCAGCCGCAGCCGCCGCGACAGCACCGCCGCCTCGGCGCGCACCTCGTCCGGCACCTGCACGCCCGACAGCTCCCGCTCCGCGCGCGCAGGGTCGCCCAGCACCCCGCGCAGCTCCACCAGCCGCGTCGCCGCGAGCTCGCGCAGACCCGCCGGCGCCCCCTCGTCCTCCGCCAGCCTCAGGAACACCTCCGCCGCCGCCCTCTGCCGCTGCATCCTCCCCGCGAAGGCCTCGGCCACAAGCATCCAGGCCTCGGCGCGGACCGTTCCCGCGGGCCACGAGCGCGACTCCCGGTCGAGCGCCTCGAGCGCCGCCGGGTCGTCGCTCAGCGCCGTCGAGCGCCGCACCCGCTCCAGCGCCACCAGCGGCGCGAAGCCACCCTCCGAGTGCGCCTGCAGGTCGTCGATGCGCGCCAGCGCCCGGGACGCGTACCGAGACCCCGGATCGCGCGCCACGAAGCGCCGATAGCCCGCCAGCGCCGCCGGGAAATCGAAGGCCTCGTCGGCCATGTGCGCCAGGTGGTACTCGCCCAGCGCGGCCTCCGTCGGGCCCCCCTGGCTTACCGCCTCGGTAAACGCCGCCCTCGCCCTCGGCAGGTCGCCGGCCTCCAGCGCCGAGCGCCCCGCCTCGATGCGCGCGGGCGACTGAGCCAGCGCCGCCGCGGGCCACGTCAGCGCGAGCGCCAGCACCGCGGCACCGCACCGCATCGGCTCAGCCCCGACGCCCGATCGCCTGCGCCGCCGAGCGACCCGCGCGAGCCCCGTCGGCCAGCGCGTCGGCCACGCCGTCGCCGCCGCGCCCGTTGCACACCTCGCCCGCGGCGTAGAGCCACTCCCCCAGCGGCGTCTCTCCGTCGCCGTCCAGCACCCTCCCCGAGGGGTCGACCCGCAGCCCCGCGCCCCGCGCCCGCCCGGTGTGCTCGTCGAACCACTCCACCGGGTCGGCCCCTCGCGCCGCCCCAGCGCGAGACAGCACCCGCCTCCGGTCGCGGGTCCACACCGGGGCGCCCGCCGCCGCCTCGCGGAGGGTCTCCTCGAAGACCAGGCCACCGCCCACCAGGCCCCCGGTGGCCAGCACCACCGAGCGGGTCTTCACCAGCCGCCCGCTGCGGAATACCAGCCCCGGTAACCTCCCGGGCTTCACCGTCGCCCGGTCGTTGAGCACCGCCACCCCCTCGGGCAGCCACCGCCGCAGCGCCCGCATCGCCCTCAGCCCCGGCGGATCGCCCGGCGACCCGGCCGCCTCGCCCACGGGGATGCCCAGCACCGCCCCCATGCGCGCCGCCACGTCGAGCCGCGACAGCCCCAGCACCGGCGGCAGCAGCAGCCCCGACAGCCCCTCGCAGCGAGGCGCCAGCGAGCGGGCGAAGGCCTCCGCCGCGCCCTCCGGGTCGAGGGTCACCGCCACCTCCCGGAAGCTCTGCCCCGTCGGGGCGTCGTCGGGCGCGGTCACCACCCGGGCGCCCAGGGTCTGCGCCACAAGCCTCGCCGACCACGAGGGGTGCGTCGCGAGGTCGAGCACCCCGGGAGTCCCTCCGAGGGGGAGGGCGCCGACGTCCAGCAGCGAGCGCAGCGCCCCCGCGGCGCCCTCCAGCAGCCAGCCCGCCACGGTCACGTACCGACCGCCCACCCGCCACAGGTCGCCCGCCGCCCACGCCGCGAAGGGATCGCGCGCCGCCCCCCACACCACCCCGGAGCCCAGCGAGGTCGCGCCGCCGCCGTCGGCCACCACCGCCACCGTCGCGCCCGCCTCGTGCGCCGCGCGCGCCGCCGCGACGCCCGCCGCGCCGCCGCCGATCACCAGCACGTCCGCCGTCACCTCGTGCGCGCTCACGGCAGCGCCGCCCTTCCCAGCGTCCGCAGCGCCGCCATGGTCATCGCCTCGGCCCTCGCCTGCTTGTCGCCGATCGCCGGGAGCCTCGACCGCTGCCTCGACCGCAGCAGCTCCGCCGCCTGGGCGCGCACCTCCCCGGGGCTCCAGCCCAGCTCCTCGCCCGCGATCACCGCGCCCGCCAGCGCGCAGTCGTTGCCGCCGCAGGCGCCCATCGCCAGGTTGGTGCGCCTCGCCACGTCCAGCAGGGTGCGCGCGTACTCGTGCTTCGCCGCCCAGCGCACCTCGCAGGCCAGCACCGGCTCGTGGCTGCACACCACCATCCTCCCCCGGCGGCCGCTGTCCGCGAGGATGGTCTCCGCGCGCGATCCGTGGCGGGTCACCAGGCGCTCGACGGCGAAGCGCGACAGCTCGAAGCGGGCCGCCAGCAGGTCGATGTCCGCCGGCCGGTCGCCTCCCGGCAGCGGCGCCGAGTGCGTCGTGCACGGGGCGTGGTTGCCCAGCTTCGGGGCGATGAGGTCCGCGGCCTCCTGGGCGAACATCCGGTAGCTCGCCAGCTTGCCGCCGATGAGGGAGAAGAGTCCCTGCGCGCCGTGCGCCGCGTGGTCGACCACCTCGTGCTCCCGGGAGAGGGCGTCCTCCATCTTGCCCCAGGCGTAGAGCGAGGGGCGCGCCCCGACGGTGACGCCGATGATGCGCGCGTCGCGGACCCTCGGCAGCACCTGCTCGATGCCCTCCACCAGGTAGCGCACCTCGTCGGTGGTCACCGGGAGGTCGTCGAGGTCGGCGTAGGTGTCGTCGTCGGTGGTGCCGATGAGGGCCGTGTTGCCCCAGGGCTCGATGAAGATCTGCCGCCCGTCGACGGCGTCGGCCATCACCCCGATGTCCGTGATGGGCCGGTCGAGGATGAGGTGCACGCCCTTGCCGGGGCGCACCTTCACGTGCTCCGAGACGCCCGCCGTGGCCGCGGTGATGGGGCTCCACGCGCCGGTGCAGTTGACCACCGCGCGGGCGCTGAACTCATAGGCCCGGCCGTCGATGCGGTCGCGCGCGGTGACGCCGGTGGCGCGGCCCTCCTCGACGACGATGCGCTCGACGCTGGTGTGCACGTAGAGCCGGCAGCCGTGCTCGACCGCGTCGATGGCGTTGGCGACGCACAGCCGGTTGCCGTAGATGCCCCACTCGTCGAAGGTGACCGAGCCGTAGAGGTCGTCCGAGCGAAGGCCCGGGACCAGCGTGAGGGTCTCCGCCGGGGTGAGCCGGGTGTGGGGCTTGCCTCGCTTGAGCGGCTGGTACTCGTCGTAGAGGGAGAAGAAGGCGTCGAAGGCGTCGAAGCGCACCCTGGCCACCGGCCCGTGGCCGTAGATCGGCATCACGAAGGGGGTGCGGAAGATCATGTGCGGCGCGATGGTCTGGATGTAGCCGGAGTCGACGCAGGAAGAGCGGGTGACCGAGGGGTGCGTCGTGAGGTAGCGCGGCCCTCCATGGATCATCCCGGACGAGTTGCCGCTCGCCCCGAAGGCCAGGTCGTTGCGCTCCAGCAGGATCACCCGGAGCCCGCGGAGGGAGAGGTCGCGCGCGAGGCCGGTGCCGTTCACGCCGCCGCCGATGATGAGCACGTCGCAGTCGGGCCGACGATGGGCGAGGTCAGTAGTCATAGGGTTGAGCGAATGGGGGAGGGGCTCCGAGGCTCTCTCGTAGCGTCGGCGCGGAAGTTACTCCAGACCCCGTCGAGAGCACGAAGCATCGTGCGCATTGGCGCCCCACATGGGGCACATCTCTGCGTGCGATCAGCGACGGACGAGGTTGAGGGCGGTGGTCCGCAGCTCGTCGAGCTCGAAGGGCTTGCCCAGCACCCCCGCCGCTCCGACGCGCGCGGCCTCCGCCAGGACGGCGTCGTCGGGGAAGGCCGTGATCACCAGGATGACCGCGCCCGCGAGGGTCTGCTGCAGCTCGTCGAGCGCGCTCAGGCCGTCGCGGCCGGGCAGGTGCACGTCGCTCACCACCAGGGCCGGGGGCGAGTTGTCCTCCCGGCGGGTGCAGCACGCGATCTCGATGAGCTCCTCGGCGTTGCGGGCCTCGGAGACGATGAAGCCGTCCCTCGTCAGCGCCTCGACGATGAGGCGCAGCAGCTCGGGGTCGTTCTCTGCGACCAGCGCCCCGGGGTGCCAGTCCGATGCGCCGTTGCCTCGCGGCGGCTGGGCGGCGACCAGGGGACGGGCGAGGGAGACGGGCATCGAACCCTCCTTCGGACGGTGGTTGCGTAGTTGGTGTGGTTGCTCTGGTCCAGGCCGCACTCGGCGAACCGTTCTCTGCACGCTGCGTACGAGGATACCCGATGGAGCTCCAGGGAGTCACGCTACCCCCCCTTCGATCCCCCGATGGGACCCGCTGGCGCGTTGACGAAGCCTCCTCCACTCTCCACCGTGCTCTCCCCGAAGGGACCTGACATCGCCGATGACCACCCGCTCCAAGCTCTCCTCCGCTGGCTTCGACATCTCGCGCCTCGCCGCGGCCACCATCGAGTCGCTCGCGACCACGCTCAGCCCCGACGAGCGCCACGTGATCCTGGCGCACGGCACCGAGCGGCCCTTCTGCGGGACGCTGCTCGACAACAAGAAGCACGGCACCTACGTGTGCCGCCTCTGCGCGCTGCCGCTCTTCAGCTCGAAGGCGAAGTTCGACTCGGGCACCGGCTGGCCCAGCTTCTTCCAGCCCTACGCGCCGGAGCACATCGAGGAGATCATCGACGAGACCTACGGGATGGTGCGCACGGAGATCCGGTGCCAGCGCTGCGGCGGGCACCTGGGGCACGTGTTCCCGGATGGTCCTGCGCCGACGAGGCAGCGGTACTGCCTCAACTCGGCCTCGCTGGAGTTCGTCGAGGAGGGGAGCGCCCTCCCGCAGCGCGTCGACAGCGACCGGGGCGCGCCCCGAACGGGCTGAGAGCCCTCAGCGCAGCGCCGAGACGTCCTCCTCGGCCGCGCACACCTCGGCCTCCAGGGGCTCCGCGCCGCTCGGTCCTCCGAGCACCCGCAGCGGCACCCGGAAGCACCGCGCGCCATCGACCACCCTGCCCCCGTCGGTGAGCCTCGCCCGTGCGCCCGTGCGCCCCGCGGGGCTGCCGTCGGCCCATCGCAGCCGGGCGCCGCGGCGCACCGCCCAGCGCGCCTCCGGCGGATCATCCCCGCGGTCGTCGACGTCCAGCTCCAGCGCGGGCAGCACGGCCCCATCGGCGACCACGGCCTCGAAGCGCACGCAGGGCGTCGCCACCACCACCCGCGCGCCATCGCCGGTCGCGCGTCGAGAGAGCACATACACGGGCGGGTCGCGCGTCACCTCCGCGGTCGCCCCCTCGGGGAGCGTGACGCGGGTCCCTGGGGCGAGCCGCTCGGCGCGGGCGACGGGGCGATCGGGCTGCGGAGGGGAGTGCTCCATCGCCGTGGCGGGGGCGGCGGGGAGGGTGAGGCGCAGGCCCGCGTGGTCGAGCCCGGACGCTCCTCGCAGCGCGACCCCGGGCTGCACCGAGAGGCTCCCCTGCGGGCCCGAGAGGGAGATCGGCGAGGCGAGCACCGGAGCGATCGACGACGAGCGCGCGAAGAAGCGCAGGCGCATTCCCCCAGGGGGAGCGAGCGACGGGGCGCACTGCCTCGCAGAGCTCGGCATGGTCTCCAGCTCCACCCACTCGCCGCGGGCGCGCACCCGGCGCAGCGTGGCCCCGGCCGCGACGGTGACGCCCGGCGCCTGGTCGTCGGGGCGGGTGCGGAGGGTGGTGCCCTCGTGGACGCGCACGAAGCGGTGCGCTGGTCGCGCGGCGGGCGCGGGTCGCTGGGCGGAGGCGCAGGCCAGCGGCAGCGCCGCGAACAGGGAGAGCAGCAGTGGGCGCATCGGAGGGTATGGGGCGCGAGGGTACTATCAGCGCCCCAGGAGGGACCTATCAGGAAGCAGGGTCGACCCAGACGGCGACGCGCTCGACGGACGGGGGGACGTCCACCCGGGTCGCGGTGTCGGGCAGGCGCAGCACGCGGTACTGCCAGGCGTTGTCGGTCGAGCCGGCCGCGCGGGCGTCGTTGGTGATGAGCAGCGCGCGGTCGTGGGGGGTGGCCGCGGCGCTGGAGAACACGGCGTCGTCGAGGAGGAGCGACTCGGCGCTGCCGCTCGCGGATCGCGCGAAGAGCTTGTGCCCGCCTTCGGGGCGGTTGCGCACCGTGTACACGGCGCCGAGGTCGCGGCTCATGGCGTCGATGCGCCCGGTGAAGAGGGTCTCCAGGGTGGGGCGCGCCCCGGTCGCGGCGTCGATGCGCAGCAGGGTCTGGTGCCAGTCCCAGGGGGCGGAGGTGCCCTGGTCCTCGACGCGGGAGACGAGCACCGCGCTGGCGTCGGGGACGAAGCGCAGCTGCACCGCGAGGCCGCGGAGGTTGGCGCCGGTGGTGACGCGCCGCCAGCGGTGCGCCGTGGCGTCGGTGACGCAGAGCTCGAGCCCGCCGATGCGCGGCAGGGTGCTCATCACATAGGCGATCTGCCGACCGTCGGCGGACCAGTCCAGCGCGGGCATCACGTACTGCCCGTTGGCGCTGACCACCGCGCCGCCGCCCGCATCGACGTCGAGCACCACCACCTCGGACTGATCGGCTGCGGTGGAGAGCACCAGCGCGAGGTGCGCTCCATCGGGGCTCCAGGCCAGCCGATGCACTCCCCGGATGTGCTCGTCGGTCACCGTCGGGACGTGCGGGTCCTGGTCGGGGACGTCATCGAGGATGCCGCTGAAGTGCACCTGCCGCCGATCGCCCCCATCGGGTCGCTGCACCCAGAGCCGGGCGCGACCCGCCTCGGTGTAGTCGACATAGGCCACGCGCATCGGCCGCTCCTGATGGGGGCCCGAGTCGGGGGCGCCCGAGTCGGGAGAGCCCGAGTCGGGAGCGCCCGCATCGACGCCGGTGTCGGGAGAGCCCGCATCGACGCCGGTGTCGGGAGCGCCCGCATCGACGCCGGTGTCGGGGGCGCCGGTGTCGGGAGGGCCCGCATCGACGCCGGTGTCGGGAGCGGAGCCTGCGTCGGCGGCGTTGCTGGATGATCCGCATCCAACGGACATCGCCGCGAGCAGGAGCGAGCCAGTGATCCAGAGAGAGCGTGTGGGATGGTTCATGGGAGTGCCTCGTCAGGTGCCTTGAAGGACGGGGAACCCCATGAGCAGCGATCGTGCCTCCCGGGCTTTGTCGAGAGAACACCGTCGCGTTGTCGAATGAAGCCCGTGGCCGATCGAGCAGGATCGGCTCAACTTGCGCCGCGGTGGCGCGACCCGCGTCGGAGGGCGCGTCGGTTGCTACGATGGCTCCCATGCGCAGCGTCCTCCATGGGTTCTCCTTCGCGTCCCTTCTCGTGGCCTGCTCGGGCAGCCAGAGCCCGGCGAGCTCGTCGCCTCCGCCGCCCCCGAGCGCTCCCGTCGTGGTCGACGCCGGAGTCCACGCCGTCTCGGCGTGCGCCGCGGTGCTGTGTGCGCCCGACACGCGCTGCGAGGAGACCCGCGGGGTCGCGAGCTGCGTCCCCATCATGCGCCCGCGCCGAAGCTTCTGCGGCGGCATCGCGGCCATCCGATGCCCCGATGGAGGCCGGTGCGTCGACGATCCCGAGGACGACTGCGACCCGGCCCGCGGGGGTCGCGACTGCGGCGGCGTCTGCGAGCCCGCGGCGGCGAGCCCCGCCCCGCAGCGGTAGTCGCCGCGTCCCATGCTCATGCGATGGTCGACGCGCGGCACCCTCGCGCAGAATGTCCCGTGATGAGCCAGCAGACCTCCCTCTTCTATGTGCTTTCGGTCTTGGTCCTCGCGGGTTGCAGCGACCCCGCGCCCCCGGCGGACGCCGCGGTGGATGCTCCCGTCACGACGGACGCCGAGGCGGCGGATGTCCCCATGGCGGCGGATGTCCCGATGGCGGTGGATGTCCCCATGGCGGTGGATGTCCCGATGGCGGTGGATGTCCCGATGGCGGTGGATGTCCCTGCGATGGTCGGTGAGGGGACGATCGTTCTCGACAACGTGGCGGCGTGGGACATCGCCGTCGGCGGCGGGTACGTCTACTTCACCGAGGGCAACAAGGTGCGTCGCTTCCCGACCGCCGGAGGAGCGCCCGAGCAGCTCTACACCACGGGATCGAACTCCATCGCGACCTCGGGCATCGACGCCGACGGGGCCCGCTTCGCCTGGACCGAGCGGGACGCCAACAGCACCGTCCGCGGCGCGGCCCGCGCGTGTCCCCACTCGGGCTGCGGGGCGACGACTCCCGCCAACCTCAACAGCGGCGAGTCGACCAACCGCATCTCCATCGAGGGCAGTCACATCTACTGGACCTCGGCCAGCAACTCCATCGTCCGCGGGACGAGCTGGGCCTCGCCGCTTCCCATCGGCAACCTCTCGCGCACCGGAACCTCCGACGTCGCGGTCGAGGGCGGGGACGTCTTCTGGGTGAACGCGGGTCTCCCCATCGCGATGCGCCCGGGCACGGTGCTCAAGTGTCCCGCGGCGGGGCCGTGCATGCCGATGGAGTTCCCTGTGATGGTGGGCAGCCCGATGCGCGTCGCGGTGCGCGGCGGCGCGGTCTACGTGCTGAGCAACACCGGGCTGTTTCGCACCGACCGCAGCGGCGCGGGCCTGATGCGCCTCGCGGACGGCGCCACGGGCAACGGCGGCTTCATCGACCTCGCCGCCGACGCGACGGGCCTCTACTGGGCCGACGGGGGGAGGCTGCTGACGTGCGATCCCAGCGCGTGCGCGCCGAGGGTGATCGCCCAGGTCATGGGCCAGGGCATCGTGGGCATCGCGCTCGATGCGAGCTCGGTCTACCTGGCCACGTCCGACATCGGGCACCGCCTCGGGGCGATCCGACGCGTGGCGCGATAGGGGGGAGAGCGCGGGAGGGAGGGAAGGGGTCGGTCAGGGCTCGGCGAAGACGGCCTCGATGGAGGCCGCGTCGAGGGCGCGAATCCATCGGGAGATGTGAGGTCTTGCGGAGTGGCGGCGGGTGGCGGCGGGGATGGCGGCGGGCGTCTGGTAGCGTCGCGGCTGGAGCAGCGGACGCCTGCACCGCCGGGGAGCGTCTGATAGTGTCCCGGAATGGTCTGGCACATCCACGGACGCGTGCGGGGCGGTCGCCTCCTGATCGATGAACCGACGGATCTCCCTGAGGGCGCCGACGTGCAGCTCGCGGTGGTCGACCTCGGAGACGACCTCGATCGCGAGGAGAGCGCCCGGCTCAAGCTGGCGCTGACCGAAGCGGCGGGTGAGCTCGCGCGAGGCGAGGGCATCCCCGCAGAGCAGGTGCTGGCCGAGCTACGCGCGCGCTCCGCGTGAGCGACGCACCGACGCTGACGATCGTGATCGCACCCCGGGCTCGGGTGCAGCTCATCACGGTGGACGAGTGGTGGCGTGAGCACCGACCCGAGGCGCCGGAGCTCATCCAGTTGGAGTTCGGGGAGGCGCTGGAGCAGCTCCGAACTGCGCCCGGAAGCGGGGTCTTCGTGCTGGGCGCTCCGGTGCCCGACCTGCGGCGCGTGCTGCTCATCCGCACGCGGTATCACGTTTACTACGTGTTCGATGAGCGGCGTGCGACCGTGGAGATCATGGCCGTCTGGCATGCGATGCGTGGGCGCGGTCCCGCGCTCCGGTAGCGTTCCCCGATCGCGTCTGGCGGATGGTGGCGGCGGTGGTGGTGGGCGTCTGGTAGCGTCGCGGCCATGCGGCGAGGAGCGATCGCGTTGGGGTGGGTCGCGGTCGCGCTGGCGGCGAGCTGCGAGCAGCCGCGGACGGAGCTGGTGGTGCGGGTGGACTCCGAGCTCGCGTGGGGACCGGGACAGCGGGTCCAGTCGGTGGTGCTCAGCGTGCGGCGCGAGGGCGCGACGGGTCCGCTGCGCAGCGCGCGCACCACGGCCCTGGGAGCGGGCGGGGAGCGGCGGGGGCTGCCGCTGCTGGTGGGCGTAACCGCGGGCGACGACACCGACACGCCGGTGTGGATCGAGGCGCTGGGCTGCGGCGATCCCAATGGGTGCACGGCAGCGACGGCGGTGGTGGCGCAGCGCGCAGTGGTGAGGTTCACGCGAGGGGAAACGCAGGAGGTGACGCTGCTGCTGGCGTCGGCGTGCGTGGGAGTGGCGTGCGCGAGTGACCAGCGGTGCGCGGTGGACAGCGGGCGCTGCGAGGCCGCGACGCGCGCACAGGAGCTTGTGCGGCCCTTCAGCGGGGGCGATGCCTCGACGGTCGCGGTTGTCGATGCCACCGTCGACGCACCCGTCGTCATCGACGCACCCGTCGTCGTCGACGCACCCGTCGTCATCGACGCACCCGTCGTCATCGACGCACCCGTCGTCATCGACGCACCCGTCGTCATCGACGCACCCGTCATCATCGACGCACCCGTCATCATCGACGCACCCGTCATCATCGACGCACCCGATGCGCCCGATGCGCCCGATGCGCCCGATGCGCCCGATGCGCCCGATGCGCCCGATGCGCCCGACGTGCCCGATGCGCCCGACGTGCCCGATGCGCCCGATGCGCCCGACGTGCCCGACGTGCCCGACGCGGGTCCGCGGCCGCCAACGTGCCCGACGGGCATGCGCCTCATCCCGGCCGGGATGTTTCTGATGGGTGACACGATGCCTGACAATTCCAGCGCGCGACCCGTTCACGGAGTTCGGTTGACGGCGTTCTGCATGGACGAGACGGAGGTGACGGTGTCGGCCTACACCGCCTGCCCTGCGGCCACCTGCACGGCGCCGGCAAGGTCGACTTCATGCAACTGGATGATGTCGGGCCGCACCGAACATCCACTCAACTGTGTTGATTGGAACCAGGCGCGTGCGTACTGCCGGTGGCGTGGGGGAGATCTCCCGACCGAGGCCCAGTGGGAGTTCGCGGCGCGGGGCACCGATGGGAGGATCTACCCATGGGGCAACGACGTGCCGGGTTCACGCCTGTGTTGGAATCGCGCTTCCAGTCCCGGCTACACCTGTGCCGTCCGTTCATACCCCTCGGGCAACTCCTGGCTGGGATTGTTCGACATGGCGGGCGGCGTCGAAGAATGGGTGCTCGACTATGACGGAAGCTATACGGGGGATTCCGGCTCGTATGTCCTGAACCCGACCGGCCCCGCCACGGGTAGCTCTCGCGTGTTTCGCGGTGGGTCGTGGTTTTCGAGCGCCTCCATCGACGTCCGCGCATCGAGTCGCAATGGCTACCCGGCAACGTCTCGCAGCTACATCGTCGGCTTCCGCTGCGCCCGCACGCCGCTGTAGCTCACGCGACCGCGGCCCGCCCCTCGCCCCAAGGTCCCCGTTGCGATAGCGTCCCCGTCGCGATGACCGCCGCGGGCGACATTCTCGGGGGCAAGTACCAGCTCCTTCGCCTCCTGGGCGAGGGCGGCATGGGCCAGGTCTTCGAGGCCATCAACCAGAACACCGAGCGCCGCGTCGCCATCAAGACCCTTCACGCCCAGTGGGTGAGCGACCCTTCGGTGGTGCAGCGCTTCCTCCGCGAGGCCCGCGCGGCCACGAGGATCAGCCACCCCAACGTGGTCGACGTGCTCGACCTCGACGTCGATCACCCGACCGGGGCGCCTTACATCGTGCAGGAGTTTCTCGCGGGAGAGAGCCTCGAGGCCCACCTCGAAGCCCGCCCCGGCCAGCGCCTCCCGGTCGATGAAACCCTGCGCATCCTCGTTCCGGTGATGGAGGCGCTCGTCGCCGCGCACCGGCTCGGCATCGTCCACCGCGACCTCAAGCCCGCCAACATCCTGCTCACCCGCGACCGGGCCGGCGCGCCCACCCCGAAGGTCATCGACTTCGGCATCGCCAAGCTGATGGAGTCGCAGGCCGACAGCCTCCGCCAGACCGCCACCGGAACCCTCGTCGGAACCCCCAGCTACATGTCCCCCGAGCAGGCCGCAGGCGTCAGCGACCTCGACGCCCGCACGGACGTCTGGTCCCTCGGCGTGGTGTTCTATGAGCTCCTCACGGGCTCGCTCCCCTACGAGGCCACGAACTACAACCTCCTCGTCGCCAAGATCGTCTACGAAGAGCCCACCCCCATCCAGGCGCGCGACCCTTCGCTCCCGCGCGACCTCGTCGCCGTCGTCACCAGCGCCCTCCAGAAGAACCGCGACGCCCGCTTTCCCACCATGCAGGCGCTGCTCGACGCCACCGTCGCCTGCGACCTCTCGTCGACCATCACCCTGCCGCGCCTCTCGGCCCCGCCCACCCCGACGATGCCACCCCCCCCGGCGGTCTCCGTCGCGCAGCCCACGCTCGCGGGCTGGTCCGCCGAGCCCGCCGCTCCGCCTCGCCGCACGACGACCACCATCGCGGCGCTGTCCGTGCTCGCCGCCGTGCTCGTCTTCACGGCGGGGTTCCTGATGTTCCGACCCGCTCCCGTCGTCACCGTGCTGGCCACGTCCACGCCGCGCATCGTCACTCCAGCGCCCCCACCGCCCACGCCGACCCCCATCACAGCGCCCGTCGTCGCAGCGCCCGTCGTCGCAGCGCCCGTCGTCGCGGCGCCCGTCGTCGCAGCGCCCATCGTCGCAGCGCCCGTCGTCGCAGCACCCGTCGCTGTGCGCCACGCGCCGCCTGCTCCGTCGCAGCGTCCCCGCCGTTCGCGTCCCCGCTCCACCCCCAACGACTTCGACCGAGGCTACGAATGAACCTCCGCGCCTCCGTCCTCGCCGCCGCCCTCACGCTCACGCCCTCGTTCGCCTTCGCGCAGCCCGCGGCTCCCGACGCGCAGGCCCGCGCAGCCTTCGACCGCGGCATCGCCGACGTCGACGCGGGCCGCTTCGCCAACGCCGTCGCGGCCTTCGAGGAGTCCTACCGGCTGCGCCCCGCCGCGGTGGTGCTCTACAACCTCGCCTCGGCGTACACGCGCATGGGCCGCCACCAGCAGGCCATCGCCACCTACGAGCGCTACCTCTCCGAAGGGGGCTCCCGCCTGCCCCCCGACCGTGTTCAGTCGGTGCGCGAGCGCATCACCGTGCTCCGCCGCGAGCTGCCCGTGGTGGTGCTGCGCATCCGCCCGGCGCCCTTCACCCTCACCGTCGACGGCCGCCCGCAGGCCGTGACGGGCGATGAGCTCACGCTCGATCCCGGGAGCCACCTGCTCGTGGCCACGGCGCCCTCCCACGCCCCGCAGCAGCGCGAGGTGCAGCTCGCCCCGGGCGGGCGCGTCACCTGGGACACCGAGCTCACCGCGGAGCGCGCCCCGACCGCGCCGACGCCGACGCCGACGCCGACGCCGACGGTGGTGAGGACGCCCGCGCGGGTCGCGGTCACGCCGCACCCGTCGCAGCCCGACCGCCCTGCGCCTTCGGCCGAGCCGGCGATCACATCGCGCTGGTGGTTCTGGACGGGCCTCGGCGTGGTGGTCACCGGCGGGACGCTGGCGGCGCTCGGAGCGGCGGGCGTGTTCGATACGACGCAGCCGCCGGTCGGGGGCACGGCGTACGACGTGTCGGCGATTCGCTGGTAGCGGGTACGAGCGCGAGGCCGCACTGGGTAGGCGGGCCGGTCGCTCCCCTCCCACCGCCGCGCCCCCCCGTCAGATCGGCACGTCCACCCGCTGCACGATCTCGTGCACGATGCGCTCGGCGTCGTTGCGGCGCGCGTCGCCCGGCAGCAGCCCCGGGTCGGCCCCCTGCACCCGCACCCGATGCGCCAGCACCGGCACCGCCAGCTCGCTCAGGTCGTCGGGGATCACGTAGGTCCTCCCCTTCACGATCGCGCGCGCCTTGGCCGCCCGGATGAACGCCAGCGCCCCGCGCGTCGACACCCCCACCGCCACCTGCTCGTGCGAGCGCGTCGCGCTCACCAGGGCGTACGCGTAGTCCACCACCGACGACTCCAGCGCCACCGCGTCGACCTCGCGCTGCGCCGCCACCAGCTGCGCCAGCGTCAGCACCGCCTCGATGGTGTCCACCGGCTCGGTGCCCCCGCGCGTCGACAGGATCTGCTTCTCCACCGCCGCCGCGGGATAGCCCACCGCCGTGCGCAGCAGGAAGCGATCGAGCTGCGACTCCGGCAGCGGGTACGTCCCCGCGGCGTCGTCGGGGTTCTGCGTGGCGATCACCGCGAAGGGCTCCTCCAGAAGGTGCGTCACCCCGTCGATGGACACCTGCCGCTCGCTCATCACCTCCAGCAGCGCGCTCTGCGTCTTCGGCGTCGCCCGGTTGATCTCGTCCGCCACCAGGAAGTGCGTGAACACCGGACCCGGCCTGAACTCGAAGCGCCGCTCGCTGGCGTTGTAGACGTTCACCCCCAGCAGCTCCGAGGGCATCAGGTCGCTGGTGCACTGCACCCGGCGAAACTCCGTCCCCAGCGCCCTCGCCAGCGCCCTCGCCAGCGTGGTCTTGCCCACCCCAGGGACGTCCTCGATCAGCAGGTGGCCCCGCGCCAGCAGCGTGATGACCGAGCGCTCGACCACGTCGGGCTTGCCCGAGAGCGCCACCGACACCGCCCGGAAGAGCTTCTGCGCCACCTCGTGGGCGACCGGCGAGATGTTCGCGTTCTGCTTGTTTCGTGCGGTCTCAGCCATTGCGTATGTCGTCCCCGGAGGGCTCGACGCTCTACCACGGGATCATCGCCCCGAACCAGCGCCCCTCGCCCCGCCCTCCAGCTCAGCCGCCAGGGAGGCGCGCCCGCAGGGTGATCCGCCCGTCGACCGAGTCGTCGGCCTCCAGCGCGCCGCCGTGGAGCGCGATCACCCGCCGCGCCACGCTCACCGCCAGCCCCAACCCCACCGGAGCCCTCACCCCCGCCGGCGGAACCTCCAGCGGATCCTCCAGCCACGCCCTCAGCTCCCTCGTGCCGGGCACCACCAGCGTGATCGCGCAGCCCCCGTCCGGGTCGGTGCGCACCTCCGCCCTCGCCCCCTCCGTCGACGCCGTCCGGGCGAAGGCCAGCAGCGCCCCCAGCGCCTGCGCCATGCGCCCCCGGTCGACCACCACCGTCGCGTCCAGCGAGCCGTCCACCCGCAGCCCCTCGGCCGACGCCCCCGCCTCCCCGAGGCGCTCCAGCGCGATGGCCCTCGCCGCGTCCAGCAGCTCCCTCAGCGACACCCGGGAGCGGTCGAGCGTCATCCGGCCGGCGTCCAGCCTCGCCGCGTCCAGCAGGTCGTCGACCCGGCGCAGCAGCTCGCGACCGCCGCGCGCCAGCGCCTCGACGCTCTCCACCTGCCCCGCGGTCAACGGCCCGTCGACCTCCGCCCCGAGGATGTCCGTGAACCCGATCAGGCTGTTGAGCGGACCCCGCAGGTCGTGGCTCACCCCCGCCAATACGAAGCTCCGTAAGCGCGACCCCTCCAGCCTCGCCGTGATCGCGCGCCGCTGGTCCGCCCGCATCGCCGCCATCGCCGCCTGCGCCGCCGCCCTCGCCGCCCCGAGGGCCTCCCCGCCGGGCTCGCCCGCCCCCGCCGAGGCCATCTGCTCGGCCACCTCGTGCAGGTCCGCCCTGGCCCGTCGCCCGAAGGCCGCCCCCACCAGCGCCCCGACGGTGCCCAGCACCGCCGCGCCCACCAGGGCCGCCGGAGCGCTCGACGCCGTCCACCCCAGCGCCGCGCCCGCCAGGGTCAGCGGCGCCCCCAGCGCCAGCGCCGCCCTCCTCGGCAGCCCCTCGACCAGCGACCGCCCGGTCATCGCGCCCCCCCTTCCCCCTCCAGCGGAACCATCCCCGCCGGGAGCGTCACCGTGAAGGTGCTCCCCCGGTCGTCGTTGGCCTGCGCGGAGAGCGTCCCGCCGTGCACCTCGACGAGCCCCAGGGTGATCGCGAGCCCGAGTCCCGCGCCCCGCGCCTCCGCCGTGCGCCCCCGCTCGAAGGGCCGAAACAAGCGCTTCAGCTCCCCCGGCGCGATGCCCGGACCGTTGTCCCTCACCGCCACCGTCAGCGTCGCGGGCTTCACCGCGAGGGTCACCGTCACCGCGCCCCCCGCGTGCTCGATGGCGTTGAGCACCAGGTTGGTGAGCGCCCGACGGATGGCCACCGCGTCGACCCACGCCTCCGCCTCCGACGGACCCTCCCAGCGCAGCGACACCCCCTTGGTGCGCGCCACCCCCTCGGCCTCGCGCACCACGTCCCTCACCACCGCCGCCACGTTGGCCCGCACCCTGGTCACCGGGAAGGTTCCGGTGGTCATCGCCGACAGGTCGAACACGTCCTCCACCAGCGAGCGCAGGTGTCCCCCCGCGTTGGCGATGGTGTCCACGTCCTCCCGCTGCGCCTCCGTGAGCGGCCCGTCGACCTCCGCCGCCAGCAGCTCGGTGAAGCCCACGATCGAGTTGAGCGGCGTGCGCAGCTCGTGCCGCAGCGTGGCCAGCCACGCCTCCCTCCTGTGCTCGGTCTCCTCCAGCCGGGTGAGCGCCTCCCGGTGCCTCGCGCGCTCCTCCGCGAAGCGCCGCCCCCACGCGTCCACCGCCCGGTGCAGCGCCCCGTCCCCCGATGGGCCCGGAGCCTCCGTGGCCCCCGCGGCCATCGCGCGCAGCCGCTCCGCCGCCGCCGCCACCTCCGCGCGCACCGCCTCCGCGACGACGCCCGCGAGCCACCACCCGAGGGCCCCCGCGAGCATCGCCAGCGCCAGCGCGCCGCGCGCACCGATCGCGAGCGCCAGCGCGGCCACGGGCACGCTGGCGATCAGCACCGCCATCCGCAGCGACCGTCGCAGCGCCTCGGGGATCACCATGGAGAGGGACATCATGGCACCACCCCGGTGTCCGCCGGCGAGGAGATCGCCGTAGAGTGCCCGCCACCCACGATGAGCGCCGACCCCGCCGCCGAGTCCCTGACGCAGTACCTCGCCCGCCGGCTCGTCGCGGAGAAGGGCTTCGTCCCCGGCCACGTCGCCGAGGCCGCCGAGCTCGCCGCCGCCGTCGACCACGTGCTCACCCTCGACAACGGCACCGGCTTCGTGATGCTCGCCCTCATCGACCACGACCGCCGCGACGGCGCCGCGTCCCGCAACTTCACCCTCACCCAGCCAGACCTCGTCCGCATCGGCGCCGCGTGCCTCCGCTACGCGCCCACCTTCAACGGCGCGAAGCTCCCCGTGGGCATCCAGCTCTGGCACATCAACGCCCCCGCCTCGCCCGACCGCCGGGAGCGCCTCGCCGCCCTGCACCGCTCGCCCGGCCTGGAGAAGGTCAGCGTCGCGGGCTTCATCCTCGACCCCTCCGCCACCGATCCCTCGCAGCGCGTCTGGACCACCCTGCCCTGGTACAAGTCCAGCCACCCCGGCGCCCGCTGGCTGCGCTCGATGCTCTCCTCCCCGCGCCTCTCCGCGGAGGAGCTCGCCCGCTCCCTCGGCGTCGCGGCGGGCGACCCCTCGGTGCACCGCCCCGCGCTCACCTGGTCCATCATCGCCGCGCTCACGGTGATCTACGGCGTCGAGCTCGTCGCACGACCCGCCGGTGCATCGGGCTTCTCCCCCGACATCACCACCCTCATCTCCCTCGGGGGCCTCGCCCGCGACCTCGTCACCGAGGGGGGCGAGTGGTGGCGCACCCTCACCGCGGCCTGCCTCCACGGCAGCCCCCTGCACCTGCTCATGAACGGCGTGGCCCTGTTCATGGCCGGCGTCGTGCTCGAGCACCTGCTGGGCCGCGCGTGGCTCGCCGCCCTCTTCGTCGTCGGGGCCCTCGGCGGATCGCTCATGGGCCTCGCCATCAACCCCGGCCACCTCGTGAGCGTGGGGGCCTCCGGCGCCATCATGGGCCTGCTCGCCGCCGCCCTGGTCTCCGCCATGCGCCTGCCCGAAGGCCCCGCGCGCAGCAGCGTGCAGGGGATGATGGCGCGCGTGCTGATCCCCTCGCTGCTGCCGCTGGCCTCGGCGAGCGGCGCGCGCATCGACTACGCCGCGCACTTCGGCGGAGCCCTCGCGGGCGCCCTCGCGGGCTTCGCGCTCTGGAAGACCTGGGACGTCGGCAGCCCGACCCCGCGCGGCCGTCGCGTCGCGCTGGGGATTACCCTGGCGGGTATGCTCGGCCTCGCCTGGGGGGTCTACGGCGTGGCGCAGACGCGGGGCGTGGCGACGGCCCTCGCGCCGCAGGACGAGATCGCCCGCCTCGCGACCGGAGAGGCCCCTCCCGCGGCCCTCGACGCCCTGGTGCGACGCTGGCCCCGGGACCCTCGGGTGCGCTTCGTCCGCGCGGCGGCGCGCATCAACGCCGACAACCCCGCCGGGGCCGAGGAAGACCTGCGCGCGGCGCTGGCCGAGGATCGTGTGCTGCGGACGGGCTTCCGCGACCGGCGGCTGGAGATCGAGGTGCGCACGCTGCTGGCCCAGGTGCTCGCCCAGCGGGGTCAGGACGCCGAGGCCCGCGCGGTGGTCGCGCCGGTCTGCCACGAGGGCCCCGGGGGGCGGGCGCCGACGGGGCTCTCGATGCTGGGGTACTGCGAGCGGCCGTGACGCGGCAGGACTTGCGAGCGCCCGCGGGTTCGTGAGAACCGGTGGGCTACAGACGACATGGAAACCGCTGAAGTCTCCGAGCGAAGGCCGGTGCGTTACTGGGTGGGCCGCGCGGTGCTGACCGCGCTGGGCTGGCGCGAGGAGGGCGTGGTCCCCGACCTCGACAAGTACGTGCTCATCGCGGCGCCGCACACGTCCAACTGGGACCTCCCGATCACCCTGGGCATCGGCTACACCCTGGGCATCGACATCGTGTGGATCGGCAAGCACACGCTGTTCACCGGTCCGCTCGGGCCCTTCTACCGATGGCTGGGCGGCATCCCCGTCGACCGCAGCGCCTCGCAGGATCAGGTGCAGGCCCTCGCCTCGCTCTTCGACGTCGAGGGCAAGCGGATCATGGTCGTCGCCCCGGAGGGCACCCGCACGAAGCTGCGCTACTGGAAGTCGGGCTTCTACTGGATCGCCCGCACCGCGAAGGTGCCCATCGGCCTCGGCTACCTCGACTTCCGCCGCAAGCGCGGGGGCGTCGGCCCGGTGATCGAGCCCTCGGACGACGTCGACGCCGACGTGGCGCGCATCCACGAGTTCTACGAGCGCATCACGGCGAAGTTTCCGGAGGAGTTCAGCAACATCGAGTTCCGCCCGCCGGGGGCGAGCGCCGAGCGCCCGAAGCGCCCGAAGAAGGGCGTGCGAGGGAAGATCTCGGGATTGCTCCACGGCATGGGCTGGACGTAGGCTCCGCGCCCCTATGGCGAACCTCACCCTGGCCCAGATCCGTCTCCAGCTCGATCAGGTCGCGTCGGAGTACGACGCGCGCTTTGCCGGGCAGTCGCGCGTGTCCCGCGACCTCAACGACCTCAACAGCCTGGTGCGGCGCACCCAGCAGCTCCTGCAAGACCTCGAGAAGCTCCCGAAGTCGAAAGACCGCGCGGAGGTCGAGCAGGCCGCCCGCGACGCGATCAACCTCTACGACGCCGAGCGCAAGGAGATCATGAAGGCCCGCAGCCTCGGCCCGGGCTTCGAGGAGTTCTCGACCCTGCGCGGCGAGGCCAACTTCATCTTCTCGAAGTACCACCGGCACTTCTCGGGCAAGGCGCGCAACACCCGCGACCTCGGCCTGCTCGCGGAGATGATCGCCGACCTCGAGACCGTCGGCGAGTCGATGAACGAGCTCGCCCCCGAGCTCAAGGGCCAGCCCGGCGTCCAGGAAGACCTCACCCTGGTGGCCGACAACCTCAAGATGTACCGCGCCGAGCAGTCGGAGATCATCGAGGCCCGCGCCATGGGCACCGACGACGAGCAGGCGAGCGCCCTCGCGGAGGTGGCCAACGCACAGTTCAACCTGTACGAGGCGCACTTCGCCGGGAAGTCGCGCGCGACCCGCCGGCCCGAGCTGCTCCAGCGGATGATCGACAACCTCACGGAGACCCTCGAGCGCATGAAGGCCCTGCGCGCCAAGGGCCTGCGCGCCGAGTACAACGAGCAGAACATCGGCATCGTCGAGCAGAGCCTCGGCACGTACCGAAGCGAGCTCACGGAGATCCGCAAGGCCCGGCAGACGACCAAGATCACCGACCTCCAGGGGATGCTCGGCGGCGCGGCCAACGAGGTCTTCGAGGCCTACCGCAAGGCCTTCGCGGGGCAAGACCGGCGCACCCGCGACCTCGACCTGCTCACCACCATCTGCGACCAGCTCGGCGAGATCGGCAAGCAGATGGCCAGCCTCGGCGCCTTCGAGCCCACCGACCAGAACAGCAAGAACCTCCAGATCGTCACCGACCAGCGCGTCCTCTTCGAGCGCGAGTACACGATGATCGAAGAGGCCAGGGCCCAGGGCATCCACTGATCCCCCGAGCGCGCTGACGGCGCTACGGCGTCGGCAGCGCGCGAGCCTCGTCCCGCAGCGCCTCGAAGCGCGCCATCTGCACCAGCGCCGTCACGTCGCCGCCCCGCACCGCGAGGTCCCTCCCCCGCCGGGAGCGAGCCGCCAGCCGTCCCAGCGCCAGCGAGAGCTGCGACGCGACGCGCCCGCGGGTCTCCTCCCCGAGCGCCGCCCCGCTCGCCCTCAGCCGGATGAGCGCCGCGTTGATGTCCGCCACGTCCGCCGCCCCAGCGCGGGAGAGCACCCCGATGGCCACCACGTTGGGCCGCCTCGCCTCGGCCCAGCGCTGCAGCGCCGCCACCGCCGCGGCCTCGTCGCGCGCCGCCGCCGCCAGCGGCCTCGGCGTGGGCGCGACCGCTCCCAGCGGGCTGAACAGCACCCGCTCCCCCGAGCGCAGCGCCCGGCTGGCCACCGGCCGCAGCACCGCGTCGAGCTCCTGGATCTCCACGTCGAGCAGCACCGGGTGCTCCGGCGTCTGCCGGCGGAGCGCCGCGACCTGCGCGGGCGTGAGCCTCGTGGCCCGCGCGGGCGGCGCAGGGGGCGAGGGCCACACGGTGACGCCCTCCCCGGACGCCGCGACGAAGGTGCTCCCGTCGTCGGCCACCGCCACGGTGCAGCCCCCGGCGCTGACGATCACCCGCCCCGCCGGCGTGTCGACCCGCACCGCGTCGGCGCTGAGCGCAGGAACCTCCAGGGTCGCCACGCCCAGGCTCAGCACCAGCGACGCCCCCTCGTGACCGGCGGCCTCGGCCACGCTGTTACCGTGCAGGGTAATCCGCCCCCCGGGCTGCACCGCGAGCGTGGCGCCTCCAGGGCCCGAGACCAGCAGCGAGTCACCCGGCATGATCGACTGCCCCACCGCGGCGGCCCCGACCCCCGCGTCGGCGTCGCGCCCGGAGAGCCGGAGGGAGCTGTCCAGCGTGGCGGCCCCGGTGAGCTGCACCAGGGTGAGGCGCACGGCCTCAGGGCGGGGCGACGGGGCCGGAGGAGCGCCCGCGTCGGGCTCCGGGTCGACGCGCACCACCATGGACCCCGCGTCCACCGGGGCGGCGACGCTGTGTCTCGGACCGCTGTCCCGGGGCGTGTTGCGAGGCGAGCACCCGAGGGCCAACAGCAACAGGAGCCCGCCAGACTGGGTGCCGCGCATGGAGGGTGTCCGTTACCCCACTGCCCTGGGGGCGGTCGAACAACTGACGGGTTCCGCCCCTGCGGGGATGCGTTACGCTGACTACAACTCCGATGCGCCTCGCCATCTGCCTCACGCTGATGCTCGTGACCCCGCTGGCCGCCGCGCAGGAGGGCCCTCCCCCTGGCGACGTCACCGACGTCAACGCCGCCGCCGCGGCCTTCCAGGAGGGGCAGCGGCTCCAGCTGGCGCGCGAGTACGCCCGGGCCGCGGAGTTCTTCGAGATCGCCGACCACTCCGCCCCCTCCCCCGCCGCGCTGCGCAGCGCCATCCGTAGCCACCAGGCCGCCGGCCACGCGGTGCGCGCCGCCACCCTGAGCCTGCGCGCCCGCTCCCGCGATGCGGCCGACCCGCAGAGCGCCCAGCTCGCCGACGCGGTGCTCGCCGAGGCCGCCCCGAGGCTCACCCGGGTGCACGTCACCTGCTCCCCCGGGTGCACCGTCACCGTCGACCGCCTCGCGGTCGGCGACGGCACCGGGGAGTCCCACGCCTTCTTCGTCGAGCCCGGGCCCCGCACGCTGGAGACCCGCTGGGCCAACCGGGGGACGCGCTCCCGCTCGCTCGAATGCGCCGCCGGGCAGAGCGTCGAGCTCTCCCTCGACGCCCCTCCCCCGGAGCCCGCTCCACCACCCGCCGCGACGCCCACGACGGTCCCTCCCCCTCCGGCGCCCGTCCTCGCGGTCCTCCCGCCGCTGCCCACCCCCCCGGTGGTGCGCCCCAGGCAGCGCCCGCTCCCTCCGCTCGTCTTCTGGATCGGCCTCGCCGCCACCGCCGCCAGCGCCGGGGTGCTGGTGTGGTCGGGCCTCGACACGCTCTCCGCCCGCGACGCCTATGTGCAGCGCCCCACCGAGGCCGGCTACCACGACGGCGCCTCGCGCGAGGTGCGCACCGACGTGCTCATCGCCAGCACGGCCGTCCTTGGCGTGGCGACCGCGGTGGTGGGGGTCTTCTTCACCGAGTGGTCGGGCCGGGGGTCGGAGCGCTCATGGCTGCGCACCGCGCCCTCGCTGGGACTGAGAGATGGTGGGCTCCAGGTCGGGGTGGTACGGTCTTTCTAGCGGCCGCGCGGGAGCCGCAGCGAGTACACCTCCGATGACCGACGAGACTGCGACACCTGAGCGGGAGATGCTCGACCGTTACGAGCTCATCGCGCCGCTGGCGCGCGGCGGCATGGGGAGCGTGCACCTGGCGAGGCTGCCCGGGGCGGGCGGCTTCCAGCGGCTGTACGCCATCAAGGTGATGCACCCGCACCTCGCGGAGGAGACCGAGTTCGTCGGGATGCTCCTCGACGAGGCCCGCATCGCGGCGCGCATCCACCACCCCAACGCGGTGCCCATCGTCGACGTGTGCCACAGCTCGCGAGGCTTCTACCTCGTGATGGACTACATCGACGGGGTCACCCTGGCGCGGCTGCTCTCCGCCACCGCGGCGCTCCCCTGGAGAGAGCGCACCAGGGCGGCGATCCGGGTGATCCTCGACGCGCTCGCCGGGCTTCACGCCGCGCACGAGCTCACCGACGACGAGGGCAACCCCCTCGGCATCGTGCACCGCGACGTCTCCCCGCAGAACATCATGGTCGGCGCCGACGGCGTCGGCCGCATCACGGATTTCGGCATCGCCCTGGCGGCCTCTCGCATCGTCGCGTCGCGCCCGGGGCTCATCAAGGGCAAGCCCTCGTACATGTCCCCGGAGCAGGTCTCGGCGGCCCCGGCCGACCGGCGCGCCGACGTGTTCGCGATGGGCATCGTGCTCTGGGAGGCGCTCACCCACGCGAGGCTCTTCCACGCGGAGATGGAGGTCGGCGCGCTCATGCAGGTCATGGCCGCGGAGATCAAGCCCCCGAGCAGCATCGTCCCGGAGGTTCCCGCCTCGCTCGACGCGGTGTGCATGAAGGCCCTCGAGCGCCCGCTCGAGCGCCGCTGGGAGAGCGCCCGCGCGATGGCCGACGCGCTGGAGTCCGCGGCCTCCGCGGCGGGCCTGCTCGCGAGCACCCACGAGGTCTCCGACGTGCTGCGCGCCACCTTCAGCGACGAGTTCGCCGCGCGGCGGGCGCTCATCCGCGACCACGCCCGGGGCTCCACCTCCGCCCCTCGCGGCCGCAACGCCCTCGACGAGCTCGGCACCGGGCCGACGGACTTCGTGCGCACCCCCGCGAGGGTGGGCGACAGCCGCAGCATCCCCGCCATCGAGGTGTCCTCGCACGGCCACCGCGCTCCGGCCGCCGCGCCCCCGGCCGCGGTGCAGACCGACCCGGTGGTGTCGCCGCCGCCCCGCCGCAAGACCTGGGTCGTCCCGGTGCTGGGGCTCTCCGCGGGCGCGCTCGCGGTGGCCGTCGGTCTGGCGCTGGGCCGCACGCCCGAGGTCCCCTCCCCCAACGTGCGCCCCGCCGCGCCCGCCCCCGTCCCGACGCCCGTGACCCTCCCCCTCGCGGCGCCCATCGAGGCCACCGTTCCGGCCGCCGTCGTGGCCCCGGAGCCGGTCGTGCCCGACGCGTCCGTGGCGGCCCCGCGGGCCGTCGCCGCGCCCACCCCGACACGGGCGCCACGGCGACCCGAGCGCCCCGCCACGCGCCCCGGCACCACCGCGCCGGCGCAGCCCGCGATCGAAGAGAACCCCTACCTCCGGCGGTGAACACCATGAGACGCCACCACGACGCCCGACGGCCTCGCATCGCGCTCCTCGGGGCGCTCGCGCTCGGCGGCTGCGTCGTCTTCGACCCCGAGCTCTACCAGCAGAACGCCGCGGGCATCACGCTCGCCGACCGCTGCGAGAACCCCTCCTCCGTCCCGGTGGTGCAGCCCGCGCTGCAGCGGGTGGTGCAGGTCGACACCAACGGCCTCGGCGACCAGTACCGCGAGTTCGCGGCCTGCACGGGCAGCGACCTGCCGGGCAACGAGGGCTTCTTCGCGGTGAACATGCACCCCGGGGAGACCTGGCACTTCCACATCGACCCGGTGACGCCCGACGCCGACCCGGCGATCTACGTGCTGCCCGTCTGCACCACGCTCCAGTGCTCGACCGCCGGCGCGTCGGACCTCTGCGGCGCAGGGCGCAGCGAGCACTTCTCCTTCCGCCCGGTGACCGACGGGGTGCACCTCATCGGCATCGACAGCAAGGTGCGCGGCGGCGCGGCCTACGCCGTCACCGTGGTGCGCCCGGTCTGCGGCAACGGCACCATCGAGCACGGCGAGCCCTGCGACGACGCGAGGCCGCAGTCCGAGGTGGAGTGCGTGCGCTGCCACAAGGTGCTCTCCCGCGCGATGGCGAGCGAGGCGGGCGTCGCCAACGATGACTACGTCAACGCGATGCTGCTGCGACCGGCGGCGGGCGCGCCGTTGCAGATGTTCCCGGTGACGGGGACCGTGGGCGGCTGCGACCTGGACATGTTCAGCTTCGACGCGGCGGAGGGTGACGCCATCACCGCGACGGTGACGCCCCGCAACGGCGCCCCCTGCCCTGCGGGGCTCTCGCTCTCGATGCTTCGCTCCGACATCGCGACGCCGCCCGCGCTGACAGACGTCCCGGTGGCGGTGCCCGGGGCGACGGTGACCATGACCGACGGCTGCCCGACGGTCACGCTGCCGAGGGCGGCGAGGGCGTCGACGTGGTTCCTCCAGGTGACGGTGCGGCCCGCGCCGACGGTGGAGTTCCCGTACACGCTCACGGTCGACGCGCGGCAGCCGTAGCGCCGCCCGACCCTCAGCCTGCGCGCCCGTCGGCGATGCGCGCCACCCTCGTCGGATCGGGCGGCGGGAGCGCGACGGTGAGCGCCTCGATCTCCGGCAGCGCGCGGCGCACCAGCGCGCTCACATCCGCCGCCGCGAAGGGCTCGTCGAAGAGCAGCAGCACCATGTAGACCCCCGCGAAGGACTCCGCCGCCGCGAAGGGCGGCTCGACGCTGCGCAGCAGGTGCAGGTGACCGCCCTTGCGCAGCGGGCGCTCTCGCGTGGCCTCGATCACCAGCGGAACCGCCGCCTCGGCGAGCGCCTGCCACCCGTCGGGCAGCGGGCTCGACGCGCCGTAGTCCTGCCCGGTGGTGTCGAGCACGAACGCGCAGGACGCGCCGCACCACCCCGCGAGCAGGGTCAGACGTTGATCGAGTTCCTGTCGCTGATGGGCTGTCACGCTGCGATCGTTGCGCCGCCGCGCCGCGCTGGCAAGCGCCTCAGTCGCCTCGCACGATGCGCGCCGCGCCCCGCCCCGCCAGCCACGCGGCGACGCGGTCGGCGATGTCGCCCTGCACCGCGATGGAGGTCTCCTCCCGCTGCGCCGCGGTGCCGAGTCCCTTGCGCAGCTCCCTCGCGAGGGCGTCGAGCGCGGCGGCCTCCGCCCCGTCGGGCCACTGCACCACCGTGACGGTCTTGCCGCCGCGGCCCTTGCGCTCTCGCCTCACCACGAGCTTGCGCGAGAGCAGCGTCGCCACCGGGTCGACGGGCTCCACCGGGGCCTGCGCCGCGGGCGCCCTGGGCTCCCCGAGGGGGAGCGACCCGCGCAGCGCCGCGAGCTTCGCGAAGGGGTTGTTGCCGGGCTTGGAGGGTGGATCAGCCATGGGGGGTCAGTTGCAGCGGACGCCGTTGAGCACTCGGAAGTACGCCACGAAGGCGGAGGTGTTGGAGCCGCCGACGGCGAGGCCCTCGTGGCAGCCGGGCCGCCACGCGACGTCGTTCAACACCGCGTTCGACGGCTGGGTGAAGGGCGCGGCGGTCAGCGCGATGGGTACGTCCGTGATCTGATCCCGCACGTAGAGGTCATACCGATACTCGTATGCGCGCCCCGGTCCCCCGAACGCCAGCGCTCGCGCGCCGTCGGAGGAGAACGCCACGCCGAACGAATACGGCAGGAACGGTGACCCGAACTCGGCCGTCCAGACGGCGTCCCGGTAGCGATAGAGCTTGTTGGACGAGCCGATGGTGATCGCGGCGTCGCCCTGCGGCCGGGCCGCGATGCGGTAGGTGTTGCCCGTCTGCGAGCTGGACGCCGCCATGGAGAAGCGCGGCGTCGCCGTGTCGAGCGCCGCCACCGAGAGGATGCCGCCGGTGTTGATGCCGCACGCCACCATCAGCGCCGGGTCGCCGAAGCCGTCCCTGACCCACGCCAGGTCGTTGCACCCCGTGCTCATCACGACGCCGTACCCGAACGGGGTCCCGGTGCGATTGCCGCTGGCGTCGTAGCGCCAGAACGTGAGCGAATTGGTGCCCAGTCCCAGGAGCATCGCCCGCCCGTCCGAACCCCAGCGGATCGCCTGATAGGTCCCGGTCGAAGACGCCTCGGCGGCGCGCTCGGCCAGCGTCGAGCTCGCGTGGTCCCACACGAAGAGGCGACCGCGGGCGGCGGTGCCCGAGCCCGCGTTGCCCAGCAGCAGCGCGCGGACGCCATCGGGCGTGAAGGCCAGACCCCGCCACGAGACGGTCGAGCCCGCGCTCGCGACCTGGACCACCGTCCCCGCCGCGGCGTCGTAACGGAACACCGTGTTGCTCGCCGACAGGATCAGCGCGTAGCTCCCGCTCGGGTGCCACGCCACGGCGACCGGCGACACCAGCGTCCCGGGGCGCACCCCCGTGTAGTCGTAGACGCCCACCGACGCCGGTCCGACCGGGGCGTCCGCTCTACCCGCGTCGAAGCCCACGTCGAAACCCACGTCGAAGCCCACGTCGAAGCCCACGTCGGTCCCGATGTCTCTTCCGACATCGAAGCCCGCGTCGAAGCCCGCGTCGGTGCCAATGTCCCTTCCGACGTCGAAGCCCACGTCGGTCCCTACATCGAAGCCCACGTCGGTCCCCACGTCGAAGCCCGCGTCGGTCCCTGCGTCCAGCGGCTCGCTCCCGCGATCGACCGCGACGGGCGTGTCGCCGACCTCCGGGCGGTCATCCGTCGGGCTCGGCTTGATGCAGTACCCGTTGGGGTTGCACGTCGCCCCGCCTTCGCAGTCGCGGTCTTCGAGGCAGTCGCGCATGCAGCGGTTGAGCTCGCAGCGCGCGTGCTCGCCGCAGTCGGAGTTGAACGAGCACTCGACGTTGGCGCACGACGACGCCAGGAGACCTGCGAGCAGCGCGACCGCGACGACCCTCATCCGACCGCTCACTACCGAGGAAAGGTTCCGCCGCGCGGCATGCCGGTGACGGCGGGAATGGCGGGCATGGTGTCCCGGCCCACCACGCCGGGGTACTCGTCGAAGAGCTGCGCGGTGAGGTCGTCGGCCACGAGCTGCTCGCGCGCCTCGCCGAGCTGCGACGAGGTCTCTCTCAGCCGCGCCGCCAGCACCGACACGATGTTCCAGAGCATCTTCACGGCGGTGTCGCTGGACTCGCGCAGCACGCGGAAGAAGTCCGCCCGGGCGATCTCCAGCAGCCGCGTGTCGTCCTCGGCCACCACCGTCGCGCTGCGCGGCGCCAGCTCCACCAGGGCCATCTCGCCGAAGTGCTCCCCCGGCCCGAGGCGGGCGATCTCCATCTCGCCCTTCTTCACCACGCACCTGCCCTGCACGATCAGGAACATCGCCTCCCCGGGCTCTCCCTCGCGCACCACCTCCAGGCCCGGCTCGACGTCGCGCACCTTCGCCGCGGCCTGCAGCACCAGGATCTCCCTCGGCTCCAGGTGCCGGAAGAACGGCAGCGCCGAGAGCGTCGCGTACGAGCGCGTGAGCTCGGCCACCACCCGCTGCCGGGTGTCCTCGTCGGGCAGCGTGACCACCACGGCGGTGATGTTGTCCGCGCCGCCGCACTCGTTGGCGTAGTCGATGAGCCGCTGCGTGGCCGCCTCCTCGGTGACGCCCTCCAGCAGCGGGCGCAGCGCGTCGTCGGTGTCGAGGTAGCGGTGCAGCCCGTCGCTGCACAGCACGAAGCGGTCGCCCGGCGCCGCCAGGATGTGGAAGGTGTCGACCTCCACGTTCTCGAAGACCCCGACCGCGCGGGTGATGGCGTTCTTGTGGGCGACCTTCGAGAGCGCCTCCTGGGTGAGCTTTCCCCGGCGGCGCAGCTCGTTGACCACCGAGTGATCCTCCGTGAGCCGCCGCACCTCGGCGCCGCGGATCAGGTACGCCCGGGAGTCGCCCACGTGCGCGAGGAAGCACCGCCGCCCGACCACCAGCATCGCCGTGAGCGTGGTGCCCATGCCCCGTCTGGCGGAGTTGGCCTGCGCGGCGGACCACACCTCCGCGTTGGCCGCGCGCACGGCGTTGGCGAGCATCAGCTTCACGTCGTCGGGGCGCACCCCCGGGTCTTGCCGGGCGAGGGCGTCGATCATGCTACGGCCGCGCTCGACCTCGGCGGCGACGCGCTGCGAGGCCATCGCGGAGGCCACCTCGCCGGCCGCGTGCCCGCCCATCCCGTCGGCCACGATGTACAGCCCGAGCGCCGTGTCGCAGCGGAAGGTGTCCTCGTTGTGTTCGCGACGTCGACCGACGTCAGTGCGGGCAGAGAGCCGGTGCGCAGCGGTCATGGCGGTGCCTTCGCGGTAACACGCCGGGCGTGTACGCGTCGAGGCAGCGCAATGGGGGCGAGGGAGGAGGTCGGCGGGATGAGGGGCGCTCCCTCGAAGGAGGGGAGAGGCGCCCTCGGGGACGCTGGGCCTAGAAGAGGTTGCTGAGCTCCGGCGCCGCGAGCTTCTTCTGCTCGGCGATGCGGGCCACCGCGCGGAGGACGCGCAGCTTGTACGGGCCGGAGAGCGACTCGCCCTTGAGGGCCTTGGTGAGGCCGGGCAGGGTCACCGGGCGGCCGGTGCGGGCGCGCTTGGCCTTGGCGGCCTTGGCGGCGTCGTCTTCCTTGCCGCGGGTCTGGCGCTTGGCGAGACGGATGGCGCGGTCTTCCGGCTGCAGGGTCTCGATCTGCTTGGAAGCGACGAGAATGCGGGCCGGGTCAATCTTGTTTTCGGTGAGATACCCGGCCAGCTTGGACTGCGAACCGGTCAACAACGATGCGAGCTTGCTCATGGAAACACTCCTGAATAGGTCGGGCGGGGACGTCTACCTTCGATCGAACGACGGCACAAGCCCCTCCCCGGCGCTCCTTGCGCTGGCGCGGCGCCTCCGCGATCCGGCCGACCCGCTGCGCGCCTCCGCCCTCGACGCCCTCGCGGTTGATGGGGCGCTTCACCCGGCGCACGCCGCCCTCGCGCTCGATCGGGTCACCGCGCGCTACACCCCCGACGCCCTCGAGGCCCTCTCCTCCCGCGAGCTGGCGGGCAGGCGGGTGCGGGTCCTCCTCGCCGCCTCGGTGGCCACCGCGCCGCTGCGGGCCCTCGCGCTGCCGCTGCTCCGCGGCGCCGCCTCGGTCACGGTGAAGCCCTCGCGCCATCAGCCGCGCTTCGCCCCGCTGCTCACCGACGGGCTCGCGCCCGATGACGCCTTCGACCACCTCGTGGCCTACGGCTCCGACGAGACCCTCGCGACGCTGCGCGCGTCGCTCCCTCCCGGCGTCACCTTCGAGGGCCGCGGCCACGGCTTCGCGCTCTCGATCGTACGCAGCACCGACCATGCCCTCGCCGCCGCCCGCGTCGCCGAGGACATCGCCTGGTACGACCAGCGCGGCTGCCTCTCCCCGCAGGCCGTGATCGTCACCGGGGGCGACCCCATGGCCTTCGCGGAGCACCTCCACCGGGCGCTCACCGAGGTCGCCCGGAGGCTCCCGCCCGGCGTCATGGACGTCGGGCTCGGCGCCGCGGTGATGCAGTGGCGGGGCGTGCACGCCGCGACGGCCCTTCGCTTCTGGCGCGGCCCCGACCACGCGATCGCCCTCCACGACACCGCCTCCATCGGCTCGCCCGGCGCCCGCAACATCACCGTCGCGGGCCTCGACGACGCGGGTTTACACGCCCTGGTAAGACGCCACGGCCCCCACCTCACGGCCCTGGGCGTCGACGGCCCGGCCGACGACCTCCGCGCCATCGAGGGCTTCTCGGGCCGGGTGGTCGCCGCCGGAACCCTCCAGGACCCTGCCCTCGATGGCCCGGAGGACGTCCGACCCGCCCTCGGCCTGGCGCTCCGCGGAGGCCATTGAGGGCGGGCGCGTGACTCAGGGGAAGATGTCGCGCTCTCGGTAGGCCGCCTGCAGGCGCTCCAGCGCCACGGAGTAGGCCGCCAGGCGCAGGTCGACCTCCTTGGCGCGGCTGAAATCCAGCACGTCCTTGTAGGCGCGCTTCATGGCGGTCTCGAGCCTGGTGTCGACCTCCTCGAGGTCCCAGCTCTCCGAGCGCTTGTTCTGCACCCACTCGTAATACGACACGGTCACGCCCCCGGAGTTGGCCAGCACGTCGGGGATGATGGTGATCCCGCGGTCGAGCAGGATCCTCTCCCCCTCCGGCGTCGTCGGCCCGTTGGCGCCCTCGACGATCAGCCGGCAGTCGAGCAGGTTGGCCTCCGACGGGCCGATCTGCCCCTCCAGCGCCGCCGGAATGAAGATGTCGCACTTCGTCGCGAAGAACTCCTCGCGGGTGATCGCCTGCCCGGAGGGGTAGCCCGCCACGCTGCCGTGCGTCTTCACCCACTCCGCCAGCTTGTGTCGATTGAAGCCCTCCGGGGACTTCATATATCCCGAGTGGTCGCCCACCGCGGTGAGCGACGCGCCGTAGCGCCCCAGGATCGCCGAGGCGTGCGACCCGACGTTGCCGTAGCCCTGCACGATGTACGTGCTGCCCTCCAGGTTGAAGCGGTGCTCCCTCGCCCACTCGAGGATGCAGTGCACCACCCCCTGCCCGGTGGCCTTCTCCCGGCCCAGCGTGCCGCCCGACACCACGGGCTTGCCCGTCACCACACCGCGGTTGGCCTGCTTGTTCACGTGCCCGACGGTGTTCATGTACATGTCCATGATCCACGCCATCATCTGTGACGTGGTGCCGACGTCGGGCGCGGGGATGTCGTAGTCGGGGCCGATGTTGCTGCCCAGCGCGTGGGTGAAGCGCCGGGTGATGCGCTGGAGCTCGCCCGTCGAGTGGCTGCGCGGGTTGAACTTGATCCCCCCTTTGGCGCCGCCGTAGGGGAGGCGCATCAGCGCGCACTTCCAGGTCATCATCGAGGCGAGGGCCTTCACGTCATCGAGGGTGACGCTCTCGTGATAACGGATACCGCCCTTGAAGGGGCCGAGGATGTTGCTGTGCTGGATGCGATATCCCTTGAAGAGCTTCACCTCGCCGGTGTCCATCCGCACCGGGAAGTGCACGATGACCTCGTTCTTCGGCTGCGAGAGCATCAGCTCCACCGCCGGGTCGAGCTGCACCACCTTCGAGGCCTTGTTGAGATACTCCTGGATGACCTTGAAGAACTCGTACTTCTCGTTCGACATCACCGCTCGCTTTCTCCGGCGCTCGCGCTGAATCCCACGGAGCGCAGCTCGGCAGCTTCAATGGGGCGGCGTTCTCCCACCGCCAATCCCCACCGGTCAAGCTGGCGTACCCGCGGGCTTTTTTCGTCTCCCTGCGTCATCCGCGTCAACGCCCCCGAAGCCCCCGTGGCGCGCCGCTTCGGGGTCGTGGTAGGGGGTTGCGCCCATGAGCAGGATCTACCGTTCGTTGCCGCCCGCGGGCACCCCGATGGGCATCGCGTACTCCGGCGGCCTCGACACCCGCTGCGCCGTCGCCTGGATGTCCCGACACGGCATGAAGGTGCACGCGTACACCGCCGACCTCGCGCAGCCCGACGAGGCCAACCCCGCGGACATCCCCCCGACGGCCATCACCCACGGCGCCGTCGCCGGTCGCCTGGTCGACTGCCGCGACGCGATGGTGCGCGAGGGCCTCACCGCCATCCAGTGCGGGGCCTTCCACCTGTCGTCGGGCGGGAGGAAGTACTTCAACACCACGCCGCTCGGCCGCGCGGTCACCACGCTCGCCATCGTGCGCGCCATGAAGGAAGACGGCGTCAACGTCTTCGGTGACGGATCGACCCACAAGGGCAACGACATCCAGCGCTTCTACCGCTACGGCATCCTCGCCAACCCCGAGCTGCGCATCTACAAGCCCTGGCTCGACCCGAAGTTCGTGGGCGAGCTCGGCGGCCGCAAGGAGATGTCGGAATACCTCCTGGCGCACGGCCTGCCCTATCGCATGGGAACCGAGAAGGCCTACAGCACCGACGCCAACGTCCTCGGCGCCACCCACGAGGCCAAGGACCTGGAGTTTCTCGACAAGAACATGCGCATCGTCCACCCCATCATGGGCGTGGCGTTCTGGCGCTCGGACGTCGAGATCGCCCCCGAGACGGTGACCGTGGGCTTCGAGAAGGGCCTGCCGGTGAGCCTCAACGGCGATCGGTTCTCCTCGCAGTTCGACCTCTTCCTGGAGTGCAACCGCGTCGGCGGCCGGCACGGCCTCGGGATGAGCGACCAGATCGAGAACCGGGTCATCGAGGCCAAGAGCCGCGGCATCTACGAGGCCCCCGGCATGGCGCTGCTGCACCTCGCCTACGAGCGCCTGCTCTCGGCGATCCACAACGAGAACACCCTCGACCTCTACGCCACCCTGGGCCGACGGCTCGGGCGCCTGCTGTACGAGGGCAAGTGGTACGACCCCGAGGCCAACCTGTTGAAGGACGCCCTCACCCGCTGGATCGCCCCCTCGGTGACCGGCGAGGTGACCGTCGAGCTTCGCCGCGGCGAGGACTACACCCTGCTCTCGACCCGCGCGGAGTACATGGCCTACGCCCCGGAGAAGCTCTCCATGGAGCGCGTCGAGGCCCCGGCCTTCACCCCCGAAGACCGCATCGGCGCCCTCGAGCTGCAGAACCTCTCGGTGACCGACAACCGCGCGATGCTCATCCACCACCTGCGCAGCCTGCACGGGCTCGGCGGCGGTGAGACCCCCGTCATCGGACAGCTCCTCGCCGGAGAAGTGTCCGAAGACGACTGAGCGCTCCCTCCCTCCATCTCCTTCAGTGGATGATCGGGTTGCCCCGCATCATCAGCCCCTGCCCCGCCGAGACCAGCTCGTTGCTCCCGCTGGTGGTCCAGTACATCAGGTAGCGCGAGGCGCCCGCCATCGTGGCGGGCGTGTCGGTGAGGTTGTCCACGCCGCCCCAGAGCGAGCAGTCCGCCTGCCCCGCCGTGGTGCAGGCGGGATTACGCTCCATGGTATGCCAGAGGCCGAGGTAGTGGCCGCACTCGTGCGCCAGCACCTGCGCCAGCAGGTCGGTGCGCCCGAAGGTGTTGTCCCAGCTCGCCACCACGCCCGACGACACGGTGCCGAAGATCCCCGGCGGGCCGTTGATGCCGCCGGCGATGCCGATGGCGTTCTCCAGGCCCGCGGCGGAGGAGATGCCCCGCACCAGGAAGATCGGCAGCACGTCGCCGGTCATCCCCGAGCTGCGCTGGAAGAGCGCGCGAAGCTCCTCCTGGCTGTCGATGGTGGCGAAGCGCGCGGCGTCCGCGGCGCTGAGGTCGGCGTAGCCCTCGACGGCGAGGTTGACCCCCACGCTGGCGTAGATCGTTCGCATCCGGGAGAGCGCGCTCTGGAGGCGCGCGTTGCGCGGGGCGGCGGCGGCGTTGAGCCCCGCGATGCCGCCCATGATCACCCGTAGCCGCAAGGTCCAGCCGTTGGCGGCGATGCCTCCGGGGGCGCGCTTCACCCGCACCATCGCGCGCATCCGGCGGCTGGCGACGGGCGACCCGCTGCGGTCGTTGAGCAGCGCGTGCGACGAGCGAAACACCCCCGGGACCATCGGCTCCATGGTGCGCCCCGGGAAGGTCGCCCCGTTGATCTGCAGCCGCGACGGGAGCGTTCGCACCTGCTGCTCCCTCAGGGTGTTCCAGCTACGCAGGTCGACCAGGGCGCGGCCGTCGGGCGCGGTCACTCCGGTGACGCTGGCGAAGAGGTCGGGGCCGACGAGGTCCTGCGTCACCCAGGTGAGCGACACGGTGTCCGGCGGAGCGACGACCTGCAGCGGCAGGGTCCCGCGGTCGACGCTGGCGAGGCCCTCGAAGAGCACGTAGTCCTCGACGGTGACGCCGCTGATGGGGTTGGCGCGGCACACCTGCACGCTGCGCGCTCCCACCGGCTGCGCCCCGCAGCGCCAGCCCGCGGCGCACACGCTGTCGTCGGCGCAGGGGTTGTGGCAGAGCCCGTCCAGGCAGAAGCCCGAGAAGCACTCGGTGTCCTGGGTGCACGCCCCCGCGGGGTCGACCTCGGCGCTCACCACCTGGCCGCACACCAGGCGGCCTCCGCCGGGAGCGCGGTCGAGCACGCAGGAGAGCTGGCTGTTGACCGCGAGGCAGGTCTCGTCGTCGACGCAGGGCTGGGCGCACCCCGCCACGACGCCAGGGGTCTGCGCGCACAGGCCCGAGGCGCACTGCTGGTCGCGCGTGCACGTCTCTCCCAGCGCGAGGTCCGTCGGCTCGGGCGGGGGCACGTCCACCATGGCGACCGGCACGTCCACCGGCGCAGGCGGGACGTCCACCGCCGCGGGCGCAACATCCACGGCGGCGTCCGGGACGTCCGCCAGCCCGGTGGGGTTCTGGGTCACCGACGCGCCGCAGCCGAGGCCGGCGAGCGAGAGGAGCAGGCAGATGGACGGCCGCATGGAGATGGCTGTGTGGGCGCGGCGATGAACTCGGCTGCGGCCATGATTGGAGCAGCGATCGCGCGCGACGGCCCGGACTATACTCGCGGGGTGATCCGCGCGGTGACCGGAGCAGGCGCAGACATGACGGAGCCACCCGCGCTACGGGTGGGCCCGAGCCTGGGGGTGGGGGCGATGGCCGAGACCTTCGTGGCGCAGGACGCGGACGGAGTGACGCGGGTGCTCAAGCGCATGCACCGGCACTGCGCGTACGACCCGGCGCTGGTGGCGATGTTCGAGCACGAGGGCCGGCTGCTGGGGCGCCTCGATCACCCGGCGATTCCCGCGGTGCGGGCGCAGTACCGTGACGCCTCGGGGGTGCCGCACCTGCTGCTCGACCACGTGAAGGGCCGCGGCCTCGACGCGGTGCTGGCCGGGGGCCGGGTGACGCAGGCGACGGCGGTGGCCTGGGGCGCGCAGCTGCTCGACGCGCTCGACCACATCCACACGCGCTCGGATGAAGCGGGCGAGGCGCTGGAGGCGGTGCACCGCGACGTGGCGCCGGGCAACGTGATCGTGCGCGACGACGGGGCGATCTCCCTCATCGACTTCGGCATCGCGTCCAGCCGCTGGCGCGACGACCCGGAGCGCGGAGTGCTCCGCGGGACGCGCGGGTACATGGCCCCGGAGGTGGTGACCGGAGAGGGGATCATCGACGGGCGCAGCGACGTGTTCGTGGCGGCGGTGCTGCTCTACGAGATGCTCACCGGGCGCAGGCTCTACGCGGGCGGAGCGACCGAGGTGATGCTGGCCATCGCCGAGGGGCCGGTGCCGTCCGCGCGCGAGGTCGAAGCGTCGGTTGCGCCGTGGCTCGACGCGCTGCTGGAGCGCTGCCTGGCCAAGGCCCCCGAGGAGCGGCCCACGGCGAGCGAGGCGCGGGCGCTGCTGCAGCTGGGTCGCTGAGCGAAGGCCCTCAGCCGGGCGCGACCGTCGCGATCATCCGGCTGAACCCGAGCGCCACCACGCGGCCGTCGTCGAGCGCGAGCAGCGCCCCGTAGCGGCACTTCTCGATCAGCAGCCCCTCCGCCTCGCCGCCCCCCTCGGTGGCGAAGCGCGCCCTCCTCCCGGCGGGCATCGCCGCGAAGCGCCTCACGTCGCCCGCCATGCGCCGCCGCAGCGGCGAGAGCTCGACGTCGTCCAGGGCGACCACCCGGGAGCGCTCCACCCGCCGCACCACGCCCGCGGAGACCATCACGTCCACCGTCGACGCGTCGGCGTGCAGCACCACGCCCTCGTGGGGCTCGGCGCGCACGAAGCGGCCGATCATCGCGGCGTCGACGTCGTCCGCGTAGGGCCCGCCCAGGCTCCGGCGCGCCTGCTCGAGGTGCGGCGCCGCGGGCCTCGTCGCCCCGGCCGTCAGCCCCGCGAAGAGCGGGAGCGCCCGTCGTCCGTTGCCTTCCACTCCGCTCACCCCATCCATCCGGCGAGCACCGCCATGGCCGCGCGGAGGTCGAGCGCGCTCACCTCCGCCGAGTGCGCCTCGCTCGGCGCCACCGCGGGGTGCGTCTGCCCGGGGCGAGCCACCTGGATGGTGCGCCACCCGAGGGCTCGCGCGGTGATGAAGTCCTTGGCGGGGTTGTCGGCGACGTACACGCAGGCATCGTGCGCCACGCCGAGCGCCTCGGCCACCGCCCGGTACGGCACCTCGCTCGGCTTCCAGTGCTCGCGGCCGAAGCTGTCGCTGTAGACCACGGCGTCGACGCGCGCCGCGAGCCCGAGCGCGGCGACCTTGCTCTGCTGCGCGACCAGCCAGCCGTCCGTGAGCACCCCGATCTTTACCTTGCCCCGTAAGTTCTCCAGCGCCTCGTGGGCCTCCGGGAAGAGGGCGATGTCCGGGAGGTGCTCCCGGTAGCGCCGCACGCACCAGGGGACGAGGCCCCGCAGGTCGTCTTCCGCGACGCCCGACCGTCGCAGCGCCTCGTCGAAGACGTCGCCGCGGGCTCCCGCCGCCGCCACCGCCGCCGCCCGCTCGCCGAAGCCCTCGATGCGGTGCTCCCTCGCGAGGGCCTCGCCCACGGCGCGAAAGCCCGAGGCCACGTAGGTCGCCTCGGGGAAGAGCGTGTCGTCGAGGTCGAACACCACCGCGCGGATCGTCACGCCGCACATATACCCCACCGGCGCCGCCCGCACCGGGGGCTGTGGTAGCGTGAGGGGCACATGGCGAAGAGCGAAGCTTCGGGGTCGAAGGGCGCGCGCAATCCGGGCGGAAGCGCGCAGGTCGATGTGGCTGATCCGGCGCTGATGGTGGCGCTGTGCGGCCCGCGCAACGAGCACCTGCGGGTGCTGGAGGTGGAGACCGGGGTCACCATCGGTCAGCGCGGGCATCAGGTGCACATCCAGGGCACCTCGGCGGAGGAGGTGGCCTTCGCCGAGCGCGTGGTGGCCGAGCTGTGCGAGTCGATCCGCGACGGCAACGAGATCAACGGCAACGACGTGGCGCGCGCCGTGCGGCTGCTCAAGGAGCACCCCGAGCTGAAGCTGCGCGACGTGTTCCAGGACGTGGTGCTGGTGAGCGCGCGGCACCGCATCATCGCGCCGAAGGGCCTCGCGCAGAAGCGGTACATCGAGGCGCTGCGCGCGCACGACATCGTGTTCGGCATCGGCCCCGCGGGCACGGGCAAGACCTACCTCGCGATGGCGATGGCGGTCGCGGCGCTGATGCAGAAGAAGGTCAAGCGCATCATCCTGACGCGGCCCGCGGTGGAGGCGGGCGAGAAGCTGGGCTTCCTCCCGGGCGACCTCGCGGAGAAGGTGAACCCCTACCTGCGCCCGCTCTACGACGCGATGCACGACATGATGGACCTCGATAAAGCCCAGGCGCTCATCCAGCGCGGGCAGATCGAGGTCGCGCCGCTGGCCTTCATGCGAGGGCGCACGCTCAACGAGGCCTTCGTGATCCTCGACGAGGCGCAGAACACCACGTCCGAGCAGATGAAGATGTTCCTGACGCGCCTGGGCTACGACTCGAAGGCGGTGATCACGGGTGACGTCACGCAGGTCGACCTCCCCGAGGGCCGCAAGTCGGGCCTCTCCGACGCGACCAACCTGCTCACGGGCACCGAGGGCATCGCGTTCTGCACCTTCACCGACGTCGACGTGGTGCGACACCCGCTGGTGGCGCGCATCGTCCGAGCCTACGAGGCGCGCGACAGCGCGCTGAGCCGCGGGCGCGCCATGCGCGAAGAGAACCGCGCGGCGGCGCGCGAGACCGAGTAGCGAGCGACGTCCTCTCCAGTGACCTCCCGGAAGTCCATGCTGCGCCTCGCCGCCGCGATGGCCATGGCGATGGCGATGGGGAGGACGGCCAGCGCGCAGGTGCGCTTCCGCCGCCCGCTCGGGCCCGCGCCGGTCATCAGCTACGGCTACGACAACAACGGCGGCGCCGCGGGGTGCCGCGACTACAACTGCGGGTCGCGCTGCTACGACGGGCACACCGGCACGGACATCCCCGTCCCCCTGGGGACGACGGTGCTCGCTGGCGCCGCGGGCACCGTGGTCGCGACGAACGACGGCTGCGCCAACTACGGCGGCCTCGGCAACACCTGCGGAGGGCGCTGCGGAAACTACGTGCAGCTCCAGCACTCCGACGGCACCCGCACGATCTATTGCCACATGCAGCAGGGCTCGCTGATGGTGGGCCGCGGGCAGTCCGTGGGCTGCGGTCAGGCCATCGGGCGATCGGCCTCGTCGGGAAGCTCCACCGGGCCGCACCTGCACTTCGGCTGGCAGCGCGGCGGGGTGTCGCTCGACCCCTTCACCGGCGGGTGCAGCAACGGCGGCGGTCGCTGGGTCAACCAGGGTTCGTATCCCAACTCCCCGGGCGACAGCTGCGAGGGCCCGCCCCCTCCGCCGCCCTGCACCCGCCGCGAGGGCCCCTTCGGGTGGAACTGCAGCGGACCCATCGCGGGCATGACCTGCACGCTCATCGACGAGCCCGCCGACCCGCACACCTGGGGAGACAACTACCTCTGCTCGGACCTCGACCGGGGGCTGCGCTGGTCGTACTCGGGGCCCATCGCGGGGATGCGCTGCATCGCCGTCAACGAGTCCTCGGAGCCCGCGGCGCACACCTGGGGAGACAACTACCTCTGCGCGCCGTCGTGGCTGCCGTACACGTTTCGCTTCAGCAGCGCTGGGCCCATCGCGGGGATGTCGTGCGTGCAGTGGACCGAGCCCGGCGACCCGCACACCTGGGGCGACAACTACCTGTGCTGGACCCGCGACCCGAGCTGCGTGCGCCGCGCGGGGCCCTTCGCGTGGAGCTGCTCGGGGCCGCAGCCGGGGATGACCTGCACGCAGATCAGCGAGTCGTCCGACCCGCACACCTGGAGCGACAACTACCTCTGCGCCGAGCGCGACCTGGGGCTGCGATGGTCCTCCGCGGGCGCCATCGCGGGGATGACCTGCACGGCGATCACCGAAGGCTCGGAGCCCGCGGCGCACACCTGGGGAGACAACTTCCTCTGCGCCCCGACGGGCTCGGAGTACTCCTTCCGCTGGAGCAGCGCGGGCCCCATCGCGGGCCATGACTGCCTCGCCTGGTACGAGCCCGGCGACCCGCACACCTGGGAGGACAACTTCCTCTGCTGGCGACACACCCCCGTCGCCCAGGACGCAGGCGCTCCGGTCGACGCAGGCGCTCGCGACGCCGGGACCATCCGAGACATCGGGACCATCCGGGACATCGGCACCATCCGGGACATCGGCACCATCCGAGACATCGTCGATGTGTCCGAAGAGCCTCCTCGTGACGCTTCGGTGGATGTTCCGATCGTCGAAGATGCCTCCTCGCCCGTCGACGACCTGCCCGAGGACGACGTGCAGATCGAAGACCCGCTGATCGAGCTCGAAGAGCAGCCCGGGTGCGGCTGCCGCGCTCCCGGCGGAGAAGCCCGCGACGCGTCTCGGAGCCCCGCTGCGCTGCTGCTCGCCGCGCTCGGGCTCGTGCTGCGCGCCCGCCGAAGGCCCCTCCTCCGTCGGCGCTGACGCCGACCGGGCGCCGTGACGTCGGCGGGGGCGCTCGCTGGTCAGGCCGTGGGGAGAAGCGATAGCGTCGCTCACCCCTCCGATGATCGATCGTCGCCCGCTCCTGCTCTGCTCCGCGCTGATGGCTGGATGCGTGGTCGACGCGGGGCTCGAGTCCCAGACCTCGGACATCGCGGTCGCCGGGCCGTGGCAGCCCTCCGGCTCGACGCGCGCGATCGCGGCCACGCAGCACGTCACCGTCGTGGAGCCGCCCGCGGTGTCTCCGCTGGGTCGGTGCACGTCGACCAACGCCTTCGCGTGCTCGTGCACGCACCCCGCGTGCACCCCCGCGCACCCCGGGACCCGCGACCTCAACACCTTCCTGCTGCGGCGATACGCCTTCCTGCGCGCGGGCGGCACCTACTGCTGCCGACAGAACAGCGCGACGACGCGGGTCCCTACGCTCTCGGTGCACGCCACCGGGCGGGCCATCGACCTGATGGTCCCGATGGTGGGCGGCGACGCGGACAACACGCTCGGCGACCAGGCGGCCAACTGGCTCGTCGAGAACGCGGAGTACATCGGCATCCAGCGCGTGGTGTGGGACCGCGCCTTCTGGAACGGCGAGCGCGGCTTCGGCCTGCTGGGCTCCGCGTCGCTCTCACACACCAACCACATCCACGTCGAGCTCAGCGTGGCGGGCGCCGCGCGTCAGACGCCCTTCTTCACCTCCGGGGCGTCGATGTCGACGACCTGCACCGCGCGCTGCGACGGCGCTCGCCTCATCCGCACGGACTGCACCTCCGTCGACTGCGCGTCCACTGGCGCCCCCTGCCTCGCCGGGCCTCCTCCGAGCTGCGGATCGCCCCCGCCCGCGGAGCCCGCGGAGGCCCGCCTGGTGCCCGGCGCCGCGCTCCCCGCCGTGGCCGCGGCCGCCGCGCCCGGGCGCTTCACCTTCATGGGGCCGCACCGGCTCTTCGACACGCGCACCCCCGAGGGCAGCGCGCGCCTCCTCCGCTCGGGCGCCGCGGGCCCGCTCACGCCGGGCTCCAGCGCAACCTTCCGCGACTGGTCCTCCCTCGGGCTCCCGACGGGCGCGACGGGCGTGTGGCTCAACGTCGCCACCCTCGGCGTCGACGCCCCCGGCTACGCCACGGCCTTCTCCGCGGGGCAGCCTCGCCCCCCGACCTCCACGGTCAACTACGTCGCCGGCGCCGCCAACGCCAACGCCACCCCCGTCGCGCTCGGCGCGAGCGCCGGCGTGACCTTCGAGGTCCTCAACAGCGCCCACATGATCACCGACGCCTACGGGGCCTTCTCCCCATCGGGCGCGGGCCTCGTCCCGTCGGGTCCGACCCGGGTGCTCGACACCCGCTCCGACGTCGCGCTGGCCTCGAACACCCCGCGGGCCATCGACGTCCGGGCGCCCGCAGGCGCGGTCGGGGTCGTCGCGAGCGTCACCGCGATCGCGGGCTCCGCCGGGGGCTTCGTGACGGCGTTTCCGTGCGGCGCACCGACGCCTCCCACCAGCAACATCAACGTCTCCCCCGGGGCCGTCGTGACCAACACGGTCGTCTCGACGCTAAGGCCCGGCGGACAGCTCTGCCTGCTCTCGAACGTCGAGACCCACGCGGTCGTCGACGTGACGGGCTTCTTCGCGCCGTCGAGCGGGCTCACGTACACCGCCCTCTCGCCGCAGCGCCTCCTCGACACGCGGCAGCCGACCTCCCTCTTCACCGGCCGGCTCGGCGCGCGTCAGGTCATCGAGCTCCCGATGCAGCGCGTGCCGGGCATGCCCGCGAGCGCGGTCGCGGTGGTCGCCAACCTCACGGCGGTGTCCGCCTCGGGGCCCGGCTTCGTGACGGCCTTCCCGTGCGGCACCCCGGTGCCCGGAACCTCCTCGCTCACCTTCCCGGCCGAGACGGCGGTGGGCTCTCTCACCGTCTCGACCCTCGGCTCAGGCTCGCTCTGCGTGTTCAGCAACGTGCGCACCCACCTCATCGTCGACGTGCTCGGCGTATGGACCGGCGCCCCGACCACGCCGGTCGCTCCCCCCGACTCGCCCGACGACGGCGATGACGTCGCGCCCGACGCGGGCGCCGCCCTCGCGGACGCGGGCCCTCCCCCAACGGACGCAGGCGCGCCCTCGGTCGATGTGGGTGTCGGCGTGACGGTGACGGACGCTGGCGATGCCGTCGCGACCGCCGACGCCTCCGTCGATGTGGCGAGCGAGGACGCCGCGACGCACGACCCGGTGCTGACCGGAGGCTGCGGCTGTCGCGCGGGCGGAGCGGGCCCGCCGGGCGTGTCGCTCGCGTTGGGAGCGATGCTTGCGATCGCATCGCTCGCGCGCCGACGACGCCCGACGGCCGAGATCAGCCGTCGCTCATCTCACCCAGGATGATCTGCACGCTGTTCGCCGACGGGCTCCCCGGCGGAACCATCCGCAGGTACTCGATGTAGAGCCGCCTCGCCTCGGCGGGGTTGCTCCCTCGCTCCAGGTCGGCGAGCTGCCGCGTGCCCTGCACGAACCAGCTCGGCGTCGGGTTGAGCCCCGCGCCCAGCGAGCGCACCTGCTGCAGCGCCGCCCTGGCCTCGCCCTCGCGCCCCGCGTCGCCGAGCAGCCGACCCAGGTTGTAGAACCAGTCGCCGTGCCTCGGGTCGTGCGAGATGGCGATCTGGTACAGCCGGATCGCGTCGTCGCGGCGGCCGAGCGCGTCGTCGATGTCCGCCCAGGTCGCGTAGGCGTCCCAGAAGGTCTGGTCGAGCTGCGTCGCGCGGTTGATGTCCACCAGCGCCTGCGCCGCGGCGCCCTGGCGCACCCTGATCTCCGCGCGCACCCAGTACCCGCGCGGAAACGCCGGGTCGAGCTGGATGGACTCCTCCGCGAGCTGCAGCGCCCGCACGATGTCGCCCGATCGCCGGTGCGCCTCCGCCGCGAAGGCCTTGAACTCCGCCCGCTGCGGGTTGAGCTCGATCGCGCGGTCGAGGTAGTGCACCGAGTCGACGTAGTTGCCGGCGCCCAGGCGGGCGCGGCCCATGAGGTACTGCGCCTCCGCGTTGGTCGGCTGGTTGACCACCACCGAGCGGAGCATCTGGTCGGCGTCGCCGAAGTTGCCCAGCGCCACCAGGGTGGCCGCCACGCGGTTGATGAGCTCCGGGTTGGTGGGGTCGCGCGCCAGGGCCTCGCGGAAGGTCGCGAGCGCCTCCGGGAGCTCGCCGCGCGCCTCCGCGAGGCGGCCGCGCGCCAGGGCGAGGCCGGGGTAGTCGGGGTCGATGCGCGCCACGGTGTCGAGCCGCCGCGTGGCGTCGTCGAGGCGCTGCATCCTGCGGTACACGTCGCCCAGGGCGAAGTGCGCTCGCACGTCCTCGGGGTCGCGCTGCAGGGCGATGCGCAGCTCCTCCTCGGCGCCGTTGACGTCGCCGCGCGCGAGCCGGCCGTGCGCGAGCGCGCGGTGGATGGCGGCGTTGTCGGGCACCCGGGCGCGGGCCTCGACCAGCACCTGGTCGGCGGCGTCGTTGCGCTGCATCGCGATGAGCAGCTCGGAGAGCGAGACGTACGCGTCGAGGTTGTCCGGCTGCAGCCGGATGGCCTCACGAAACGACTGCTGCGCCAGCGAGCGCTGGTCGCTGGTGGCCGCGAGCGCGCGGCCGAGCCAGTAGTGCAGCCGCCCGTCGTTGGGGTGCTCCTGCACCGCGGGCTCGAGCGCGGCCTTGGCCTCCGCGGGCTGGTTGAGCGACAGCGTCGACTGCGCGATGCCGATGATGGCGTCGAGGTTCTGCGGGTCGGCGCTGTGGGCGTTGCGGAAGCGCGCCTGCGCGTCGGTGAAGTTCCCCTGGCGGTACAGGATCGACCCGATGCCCACGAGCGCCGTCGCGCTGCGGGGCTCGAGCTCGAGCGCCCGCTGGAAGCGCGTCTGCGCCACGGAGACCCGGTCGCGCGACATCTCGATCTGCCCGGCCACCACGCACGCGTCGGCGCGCTCGGTCGGCGAGGCGTAGCTCACCGCGGAGCCACGGGCGGTGGTGCCCACGAGGTCTTGCAGCAGCGAGAGCGCGCGGGCGTGGCCCTCCTCGCGCTGCCCCAGGATGCGCGCCAGCAGCACGCGCGCCCCGGGGTGCCGCGCCTCGTGCTGGAGCGTCTCCTCGGCCAGTCGCCGCGCCGCGGCCACGTCGCCGGTCGCGAAGTGCGCCTGGGCCAGCAGGTAGCGCGAGCGCGAGGTGGGGTGCCGCTGACGGCCCGCGGTGGCGTAGCGCAGCCACTGGGCGTGGTCGTTGAGCTGGGCGGCGGCCATCGTCGCGAGGTCGCGCCCGTTGGGGTCGTTGCGAGCGAGGCGCAGCGCCTCCCGGGGGTTGTTCCTCGCCAGCGCGTCAGACGCCTTCGCCAGCGCCAGGAACTGCATTCCCGGAGGGGCGTCCGCCAGCTCCGCGAGCAGCGTGCGGGCGCGGCCGGTGCGCGACGGATCGGCCCCGAAGCGCAGCACCACCAGGTTGTTCGCATAGACGATGTACGCCTTGAGCTCGCGCTCCTTGGGCACGCGGCCGAGCGCCTGCTCGACGCGCCGCAGCCCCGCGATGGCGCGGTCGTAGGTGTCGTGCTCGATGAGCCGGTCGACGTACTGGATCACCCGCGTCGCCGCGGCGTGCCGCTCGGGCCCGTGGAGCTGCTCGTCGAACCAGTTCTTCCCGAAGGCTCCGTACTCCGTGGTCGCGAGCGCCGCGCCGCCCAGCACGCCGACGCCCAGCACCCCGAGGGCGCCATAGAGCGCGTACTGCATCCAAGGGCGCCTGGGCCCCTCGCTCGTGGCGGCCGCGCGGCGGACCTCCTTCTTCGCCGGGGTCTGCTTCGCCGGGGTCTGCCTCTGCGGCTCTGCGACGGGGCGGGTGTACGGCTGGCTCGTGGCCCCGGGGAGCGCGTCGAACTCCTGACCGATGTCCATCCCACGGCCCTGCGGCGGGAAGGGATTGCCCTGGAAGGTCTCCGCCGCGGGGCTCGGAGGAATCGGCTGACCGATGACGTCGCCCAGGTCGAGCTCGCCGTAGTTCACTCCGCCGTGCCGACCGACGCGCTCTCCGCGGTCGTTCATCGGCATCGCGTACTCCTCGCGCACGGAGTGTGACGGGGCGCGCACCGACGGGAGCGCGGCGTCTCCAGCGAGCGACGGGAGGTCATCGGACTCCGTCATGGTGAACGCGCGGCGCTCGACGTTGACGCGCCCGAGCACCACCTGGCGCGGGTTGCTCGCCGGCAGCTCCGGCTCGAGCCCGGGCAGCTCGGCCGCGCCCATCGGCAGGCCCGCGGCGTTCATCGGCAGGTTGGCCGCACCCATCGGCAGGCCCGCGGCGTTCATCGGCAGGTTGGCCGCGCCCATCGGAAGACCCGCGGCGTTCATCGGAAGGCCCGCGGGGTTCATCGGAAGGCCCGCGGGGTTCATCGGAAGACCCGCGGCGTTCATCGGAAGACCCGCGGCGTTCATCGGAAGACCCGCGGCGTTCATCGGAAGACCCGCGGCGTTCATCGGAAGGCCCGCGGCGATCTGCGGGAGACCTGCAGAGACCTGCGGGAGACCTGCAGAGACCTGCGGGAGACCTGCAGAGACCTGCGGGAGACCTGTATAGCCGTGGTGGAGCGCAGGCAGACCTGCGACCGGGACGGGCAGGGCCGCCGAGATGCCGGGCAGACCCACCTCGTCCGGGGGGATGGGCCGCGGGGAGGGTCGGCCCGTCACGGCCTGCATCTCAGGCCGCAGCTCGGGGAGCATCGTCAGCGTGGACTTGACGTTGGCTCCGGTCGGCGGCGCGGCGGCGGGGACGCCCGCAGAGGCGGGAGCGGCAGCGCGGCGGCGAGCCTCGGGCTCGGCCGGGGCCGGGAGACCGACCTCGGAAGCGGGAATCGGGAGGTCGACGGAGAGTTCCCAGGTCGAGTCGCTGGAGCTCAAGGAGAGGTCGGGGGGAGGGGGAGGCGTGTGGCCGATGAGCTCGGCGGCGAGGTCGGCGGGCACCTGCGGTCGCGCGCCAGGCCCTCGCCCCGGCAACGGGGGAGCCGCTCCCTGGATCGTCGCCCCCGGCATCGGGATGGGCGGCGGGGCCTTTCCGCCCGCCGAGTGCGGCGCGAAGGGCATCGGGAGCGGGACGGACCGTCCCGTGTCAGAGCTGGGTGGAGCACCCGCGAAGCCGATGGTCTCCGGGCGCTTGACCACGAAGGTGGTCTGGCACTTCGGGCAACGCATGGTCATCCCGTTGCGAGGCACGCGACGCTCGTCGAGCTCGAAGGGATTCTGGCAGCCTGGGCATCGGACCTCGAACATCGCTCACCATCCACCGCCCGACATCGCGGGCTCTCGTTGCGAGACCGGAGTGCGCCGACTAGCGCATCACTCGGTTGCGCCCTCCCTGCTTCGCCCGATACAGCGCCTCATCCGCGCGCTGGAACAACTTCTCTGCATCGTCGGCGTCCCTCGGAAACGCCGCCACGCCGATGGAGATCCCCGGCCGCAGCGTGACGCCCTCCCGGGCGTACGCGTGGGCGTTGACCGCCGCGTGGATCTCCTCGGCCACCGCGAAGCCCTGCTCCAGGTCGTGCTCGGGCAGCAGGGCGCAGAACTCGTCCCCCCCGAAGCGCGACCCGAGGCCCCTCTCCCCGAGCACCTGGCCGATGACCCTCCCGGTCTCGCCGATGGTGTACGCCCCGAAGAGGTGGCCGTGCCGATCGTTGATGGCCTTGATGCCATCCATGTCCATCACCAGCAGCGTGACGCTCTTCCCCTGCGCGGTCGCCGCGGCGATGCTGCGGGCCAGCTCCATGTCGAAGCGCCGCCGCACGAAGAGCCCCGAGAGGTCGTCGATGTGCAGCAGCCGCTCGAGGTGCGCGTCGTAGGCCTGGTCGAGCGGGTCTTGCATCTCGAAGCGCAGGATCGTTCGCCCCAGGGTGATGCGATCGCCGTGCGCCAGCGGGTGCTCGGAGCAGCGGGTGCCGTTGACCTGCGAGCCGTTGGTGCTCCCCAGGTCGACGAGCACCCACGCGTCGCCGCGGTCTTCGATGCGCGCGTGCCGCCAGGAGACCCCGGCGTCCGGGAGCACCACCTCGCAGGTGGGATCGCGCCCCAGGGTGGCGTTGCCCGAGAGCCTCGCCCGCGCGCCGACCGCCCCGCCGGACATCACCACCACCGACGGGCGACGGGCGTCCTTGATGGCGTGGTGGAGCTCGTCGCGGAGCGAGCGCCCATCCTCCAGCGGAATGGTTCGCAGCGACTCTGGCGTACCATTGGCCTGGCGATCGACCACTGTGTCGCGAGGCGAGGCAGTTCGGGGTGGGGCACCGGGGCTACGGCGCTCGTCGGGCATCGTCACCTGTTGGAACCGTACCACCCCTCCCCGGAGGGCTGCATCTCCCATCTCACGATCGGCTATCGTGGCCTCGACAATCGATGACCACGACGATTCACGTGCGCACGCCGACCGGCGTCCGCAATACGTCCGACCTCTCGGAGGTCCGCGCCCTGCTGGATAACGAGGAGGTCTTCTGGATCGACACCTCCAGCATCGACGAACCCCTGCGCCGGCTGATGACGGAGGTCCTGAAGCTGCACCCGCTGGCGGTGGAGGACATCCTCCTCGACCGCCCGGGGCCGAAGGCGGAAGACTACGGCGACTACCTCTACCTGGTCATCCACGGGGTGGAGTGCATCAAGGGCGACGTCGAGAACATGGTGACCGTGGAGCTCGACGTGGTGCTCGCTCAGCGCTGGCTGCTGACGCACCACCGCGGCCCGCTGAAGGCCCCCGACGAGGTCGCCGAGGAGTTCGCCCGCAACCACAAGGTGATGGAGCGCGGCCCGGCCTTCGTCGCCCACGCCGTCATCGACCGCATGGTGGACCTCTACCTCCCGGTCACCGAGGCCTTCGACGAGCAGATCGACGCGCTCGAGACCGACGTGGTCGAGCGCACGTCGACCGACATCGTTCCCCGCATCTTCCGGCTGAAGCGCTCGCTGCAACAGCTCCGACGGTCGGCGATGCACCAGCGCGAGGTGCTGCAACGGCTGTCGCGCGGGGAGTTCGAGCAGATCCCCGAGCGGGCGCTGCCCTTCTACCGCGACATCCACGACCACTTCGTGCGCGTGGTCGACCTCGCGGAGGGCAACCGAGAGCTGCTCTCCGCGGCCCTCGACGCGTACCTGTCGCAGACGTCCAACCGGATGAACGAGGTGATGAAGACCCTCGCGCTGGTGTCGACGATCATGCTGCCGCTCACGTTCATCGCCGGGGTCTACGGGATGAATTTCGACCACATGCCCGAGCTGCACTGGCGCTACGGATACCTCTTCGCGCTGGGGCTGATGGCGCTGGTGGGCACCGGGATGGGGCTGTGGTTCCGCTACAAGAAGTGGCTCTGATGGGGGTATACGTTCGGCGCGGATGAGCGAGAGCGACCGGACGATGACGGTGCCCCTGCGGCGCGCGGCCCCTCCGCCCACGCGCTACGTGGAGGTGGTGTCCCCGGGGGTCCCGTCGCCCTTTCGGGCGCGCGAGGGCGTGGTGCGCGTGGGCCGCGACGTCGGCAACGAGATCGTCATCCAGGACCCCTTCGTGTCGCGGGTGCACATCGAGATCCGCATCTACCCCCACGGCGTGGAGGTGGTCGACCTCGACACCAAGAACGGCACCCACTACCAGGGCGCCCGCATCCGCGAGCTCAAGGTCAACGGCGAGGTCACCCTGATGCTCGGCAAGCAGGTGAGCCTCAGCATCCGCGTGGGCGACGACGCGCCCTTCTCGGACGTCACCTCGCCGGCGATCATGGCCCCGCCGCCGACGATCATCCCTCCGGTCGCGAGGGCGGCCGCGCGGGGCGAGCGCACCGAGCTCATCGGCGACTCCGCCGCGATGCAGCGCCTCCGCAGCGGCATCGCGAAGATGGCCCCGTCGCCGCTGACGGTGCTCATCGAGGGCGAGACCGGCACCGGCAAGGAGGTCATCGCCCGGGCGCTGCACCAGCAGTCCCCGCGAGCGGGCCGGCCCCTGGTGGTCTTCGACTGCGCGTCGGTCTCGCCCAACCTCATCGCCTCCGAGCTGTTCGGCCACGTGAAGGGCGCCTTCACCGGCGCCGTCGGGTCCGCCGAGGGGGCCTTCCGACGCGCCGACGGCGGAACCCTCTTCCTCGACGAGATCGGCGAGCTGCCCCTCGACCTGCAGCCCGCGCTGCTGAGAGCGCTCGAGGCCCGGCAGGTGAAGCCCGTCGGGGGCGACGCCTACCGCGCCGTCGACGTGCGCGTGGTGGCCGCGACCAACCGCTCCCTCGAAGCCGAGGTGCAGGCCGGCCGCTTCCGACAGGACCTCCTCTTCCGCCTCGCGGTGGGGCGCATCAAGGTCCCGCCGCTGCGCTCCCGGGTCGAGGACATCCCCGCGCTCGCCCAGCACTTCGCCCGCGCGGTGGGGGGCGCCTCGATCGCCCCCTCGGTGCTCGCCGCGCTCGCGTCGCGCCCGTGGCGGGGCAACGTGCGCGAGCTGCGCAACGTCATCGAGCGCGCGGTGATGCTCAACCCCACCCCAGGCTCGGCGGTGACCAGCCTCGACGATGACGACGACCACGACCTGGTAATGCCCGACACCCTGCGCGTCGGCCTCGGTGCGCCGAACGTCACCCTGGAGGCCGAGGTGCCCTTCCAGGACGCCAAGCAGGCCGCGGTCGAGCGCTTCGAACGCGACTACCTGCTCAAGCTCTTCGAGCGCTCGGGCTACAACCTGTCCGAGGCGGCGCGGCGGTCAGGGGTCGATCGGCGCTACCTCCGCGAGCTCTTCAAGAAGCACAACCTCGATCCGACCACGCTGCGCGCCCAGCGTCGCCCGTGAGCCGGACGATGCGCAGCGGCAGCGTCGCGTCGGCCGACACCACGCCCTCGCTCAGCCACGGGGGCAGCGCCGAGAGCGCCTCGCGCAGCACCGAGCGCACCGAGGGCAGGTCGTTGGCCCACGCGATCACCGGCCCGTCGCCCCACGCGGCCAGCACGTAGCCGTCGTTGGCGGGCGCCCGCTCCCCCGCGGCGCCGCGCACCTGGCGCGTGCTCACCTGCAGCGCCCAGAGCACCCGCTCCTCGCCGGGGACCTTCCACGACGACCAGATCGCGCGCGACGACCCGCCCCGCACGCCGATGCCGCGCACCTGGCGCGGGGCGCCGCGGCGGGCGAGGTCGGGCAGCACCGCCGTGTAGAAGCGCTCGCGCAGCACCGGGCGCCGCGAGGCCAGCGCGACGGCCCGCGGGTGCAGGCCGGCGGAACCTTCGATCCAGCGGTACGAACCAGCGGGCGGGAGGGGCTTCGTCGCGGTGTTCATGAGCACGGAGCCTAAGGGGCTCGCGGCCCGGAGCGCCACGGCACCGTGGACATATCCCGTCACATCGCGTGACATATTCTGTCTCGTCAAGGGCGAGGCCTCGAAGAAGGCACGGAGCGATGCTCGATGGGCGCTCTGGGACAGGTTGTTGGTGATGTCTCTTGGCGCGACGAGGCTGCTGGTGATACGGTCGGCTTGATCGTGGTGCGCCTGTCATCGACTGATGCCGCGGTTCGCTTCGCAAGAGCGTACGCGGTGATGGGCGATGAGGGGCCAACGACCGCGATGGTCGTCAGGTGGAAGTCGATCCCAGGAATGGTCCTGAACACGCGAGTGTTTCTGGCGGCGAAACCTGAGCGCGGGCGCATGCGGCGTACCGACGCTCCACTTCACTCGAAGGCTCGGAATGTGGACCGGGATCACTCCCGGCGTCCCTCGGGCTGCGGCATAGCCGCGGGAGGTAAAGGCGCACAATGGGCAATCATCAATCTCGTCTCTCCAATGTAGGTTCAGTGCCCAAGGTCGGCGGGTAAGCCCCCGCTCCCTCCGCGGTGACGCGGTGGGCGTTGGTACCTCCGCAGGGGACGCTCCAAGGCTTACGGCCGGAAGGAGCGTCCCCTGTGTCTATTTTGGGTCCTGGGGTTTCGGAATAGCCCCGCGCGCCCGATGGTTGCGCGACGGTCGACGATCGGTTACTCCGTGCGACTGAAACACCCCCCGATGCGCTCCCTCCTCCTCGCACTCTGCGTCGCCTTCGCCGTGATCCTCACGGGCGGGGCCGCGTCTGCGCAGCAGGTGCAGGCCCGTTGCTACGGGGTCCTCGCGAGCCATCTGCCGTTGGCCAACGACCAGGTGAGCTCCCCCGTGAAGGCGGCCAAGCCGCTCATCGCGGCCCTCCCCGCGCTCCCGTCCCACTCCCAGGCCCCGACGCTCTGCAGCGATCCCACGCAGCCCGGCTGTCAGGTCGATCGACCCGACGCCCCCCGATCCAACGGCGGTAGCTGGGACATGCACCACGAGCCCGTCGAGCTCATCAGCCACACCCTCGAAGTCCCCCCGCAGGCGGTCGACGTGTTCGACCCGGCGGCGCAGTTCCATGGCGGTCCGCGCGCAGGTCAGGCGCGGTCTCCGTGGCGCCCGCCCAGCGCCTGAGCGCAGTCGATCCCTCGCCATGGACGCGCGACCATACCCTGTGGTCGGCGATCGTCCGCGAGGCGTCGGCTGCGATGGCGGGCGTCGCGACCCACCGGGTGTTACGCCGGTGGGCATCGCTCGCGCCGCGCCATGGAACTCCCACCACTGACGCCAGCGAACGTGCCCGGTGCGTCGTCGTGGAGGGAGCGGGGAGAGCCCGCGCACCGGGCACATGAGTGTCTTCTTCCGCACAGGCTCCGCGCGAGGACGGTCAGCGTCGCGCGTCGCCTCCTTCGGTTACTGACCATGGAACAGAGGATCTTGTGAGCAAGGGAGCATCTGCCATCTCCATCATCATGGCGCTGGTGCTCGGGTTCGTGGTGGGCAACATCACGGGCTCGAAGGCACCTGCAGAGCCCGGCGGCGAAGTCGCCGCCGAGGCCACCGCCAACAACGCCAACGGACCCAACATGGTCGACGCCGAGCGGATCCCCGTCGGCAACTCGCCGTCGCTGGGCCCCGCCAACGCGCTCGTCACCATCGTGGAGTTCTCGGACTTCCAGTGCCCGTTCTGCACGCGCGTGGAGGACACCCTCCACCAGATCCGCCAGCAGTACGGCAACGACGTTCGCATCGTGTGGAAGAACGCGCCGCTGCCGTTCCACAACAACGCCGTCCCCGCGGCCGAGGCCGCCATGGAGGCCTTCGCCCAGGGCGGCAACGCCAAGTTCTGGCAGATGCACGGGCTGCTCTACCAGAACCAGCAGAACCTCGACACCGCCACCCTGGAGCGCCTCGCCCAGCAGGTCGGCCTGAACATGGCGCGCTTCCGCACCGCCATGACCAACCACACCCACGTGGCCTCCATCGACCGCGACAAGGCGCTCGCCCAGGCCGTCGGCGCGCAGGGCACGCCGAACTTCTTCATCAACGGCACCCAGGTCACCGGCGCCCAGCCCTTCGACCGGTTCAAGACCGTCATCGACCAGGTGCTCGCCCGCGCGCGCACCATCCAGCCGCGCAACCGCGTGTACGCCAACATGGTCGCCGACCCCGTCCCGGGTGAGGCCCCCGCGCAGCCGCAGCAGCCGCAGCAGCGCCCGGCCGAGCCCGATCCGGCGCAGGTCCTCCGCGTTCCGGTGGGCAACTCGCCGGTGCAGGGCCCCAACACCGCCCTCGTCACCGTGGTCGTCTTCTCGGACTTCCAGTGCCCCTTCTGCTCGCGCGTGAACCCCACCATGGACGCGCTGCGCACCCGCTACGGCAACGACATCCGCATCGTGTGGAAGAACGAGCCGCTCCCCTTCCACGACAAGGCCCGGCCCGCCGCCGAGCTCGCCATGGAAGCCTTCGCCCAGCGCGGCAACGCCGGCTTCTGGCAGATGCACGGCATCCTGTTCCAGAACCAGACCGCCCTCGACCGGCCGGACCTCGACCGGTACGCCCAGCAGGCCAACCTGAACATGGCCCGCTACAACGCCGCGATGAGCGCCCACACGCACATCCCCAGCATCGACGCCGACCACAACCTCGCGCAGCAGCTCGAGGCCAATGGCACCCCGCACTTCTTCATCAACGGCCGCCGCCTCGTGGGCGCGCAGCCCGAGGACGCCTTCGTCCGCCTCATCGACGAGGTCAAGACCAAGGCCGAGGAGTTCATGCGGTCGCACCCCGGCACCACGCGCGCCAACCTCTATGAGCGCATGATGGCCGAGGCCGACACCACCATCCGCCGCACCGGCGGCGGCGCGGCGGCGGCGGCCCCCACCCCGGCGGCCCCCGCCGAGGACGAGAACCGTGTCTACACCGTGCGTGACAACCCCCGCGCCCCGAGCTTCGGCCCGGCCAACGCCCGCGTCGTCATCCAGCACTTCTCGGACTACCAGTGCCCGTTCTGCTCGCGCGTCGCGTCGCAGATCGCCCAGATCCGCCAGCGCTACCCCACCCAGGTGCGCTTCGTGTGGCGTGACTACCCCCTCCCCTTCCACAACAACGCCATGCTCGCCGCGGAGGCCGCCCAGGAGGCGTTCGCGCAGCGCGGCAACCAGGGGTTCTGGCGCTTCCACGACCACCTGTTCGAGAACCAGCAGCACATCGAGCGCGCCGACCTCGAGCGCTACGCCCAGGAGCAGGGGCTCGACATGGCCCGCTTCCGCGCGGCCCTCGACGGCCACACCCACCAGGCGCGCGTGCGCGACGACATGGCCGCCGCGGACGCCTCGGGCGCCCAGATCGGCACCCCGGCCTTCTTCATCAACGGCAAGTTCTTCGCGGGCGCCCTGCCCTTCGAGGAATTCCAGCGCCGCATCGACGCCGCCCTCGCGGCGCCCGCCGCGCGCTGAGCCGCTCGTAGCCTCTCTCTCCCCCCGTCACTCCCAATCCCCCCCGACGTAGCTCCTCCGCCCCACCCGCGGACGGAGGGCTTTACCGTCCATGTAAATCTCCGCCTCCGCGCACGCGCACAGGTGCCTGACATACCCTGTCAAAAACCTGTTGACTTCACAAAAGCCCTTGACTAGACAGGCGCGGAACAGCAGCCGCGGCTCCGGGGAGACGCCTCCCCTGCGGGCTTCGGCAGCGGGGTGCACTGCGCGATGTCCATGCAGATCCAGACGAGCCCACGGTCCGTCATCGAAGAGGTTTCGTATCGACGGGAGGGCATCCACGTCAGCCTCATCGTCAACCGCCGACAGCGCACCGCGCGCCTGGTGGACTTCCTCGCCGGCAACTTCCCCCTGAAGCAGCAGCGCCTCGACGAGCTCGCACGGCGCGAGGGCATCGCCCGCATCTACACCTTCGTCGAGAAGGAGGAGAGCCTCGGCTGGGCCAAGGTCGGCTTCGCCCGCGAGGGCTCCATCCCCGGGTACTACAAGCGCTCCGACGCGTACCTGATGGGCCGCGTGCTCAGCGACCCGCCGCTCGTCGACGAGGACGGCGCGCCCCTCACGCCGCCCGCCGACACCGCCGCCGCCGAGAAGGTGCTCGTCCAGGCGCGCAAGCTGGTGGCCGAGATCACCGCCGTGAAGGGCCTCAAGATCGAGGTGCTCAACGACCTCCAGGCCACCGCCCAGGGCATCGCCCCGGCGCGCAACCGCAAGACCGCGGCGTGGTTCGACGAGCGCTTCCTGCGCTCGGGCGACCGGCTGCACGTCGTCGGCCGCGGGCGCACCACCTCGCAGGTCGTCACCGCCGAGCTCCAGGAGCCCTTCGGCAACGCCTACGTCCAGATCCCGATGGTGCCCACCAAGACCGACGAGGCGCGCGTGCTCTCGGGCGCGATGCACGGGCTCCACGAGGCCCTCAAGGCGCGCGACATCGGCTGCACCTTCGCCATGACCCCGGCGGACAGCCCCCTGCTCGGGGCCGTGTTCCTCGGCGCGGGCTACCGCCGCACCGGCGTGCTCTCGAAGCACCTCGCGCCGGGCGAGCGCCGCGCCGACGCGATGCTCTGGGTCCGCCGCACCGCGGGCGACGGCGACAGCGCCTGAAGCCTCGTCGCCTCCTTCCGCTTCACCCCGTCAGCACCAACACCCCATCGACCTCGTCGCGGCGCTCCCTCACCGGGGCGCGAACGAACCATCAGCGCCAATACCGCGATGGCGCGTGATCTCTTCGTGATAGCGTCACGAGTTCCCGTGACTGTCAGCATTCCAGCGCAGATCGGGCCGTATCGGGTCCAAGGGGTGATCGGGCAGGGCGGGATGGGGGTGGTGTACCGCGCCGTCCACGAGGAGACGGGCGCGGTGGTGGCGCTCAAGACCGTGCGGGTCACGAGCGCCGACCTGCTGGCGTCGATCCGGCGCGAGGTGCTGGCGCTGCGGAAGGTCGCGCACCCCGACGTGGTTCGCATCGAGGAGGTCGGCGTCACCGACGTCGGCCCCTGGTACGCGATGGAACTCCTCGAGGGCGAGACCCTCCGCGATCACCTGTCCAGGCTCTGGGGCCTCGGCGCCGACGCGATGCTCTCCGAGGCCGACGCCCCCACGATGGACCTCTCGCAGAAGGTCTCGGCGGCGACCGGCCGGGCGTCCCCCTCGTCGATGCCCCGCGGGGCCTCGCGCTCGGCGGCGGCGCTCGGCACCCTCGACGAGACCCTCACGCTCTTCCGTCGGCTGTGCGTCCCGCTCGCGTTCGTCCACGGGCAGGGCATCGTGCACCGCGACCTGAAGCCCGCCAACGTGTTCCTTCGGGTCGACGGCACGCCGGTGCTCGTGGACTTCGGCGTCGTCGCCACGGCCCACAGCGCCGCCGGCCGCGAGGTGGTCGACGTCGGCGCGCAGATGGTCGGCACCACCGGCTACATGGCCCCGGAGCAGATCTCCGGCGAGCGCGTCGACGCCCGCTGCGACCTCTACGCCCTCGGCTGCATGCTCTACGAGGCCCTCACCGGGAGCGTCCCCTTCGTAGGACGCACCGCGATGGAGGTCGTGGGCATGCACCTCATGCAGCCCCCGGAGCCGCCCTCGGCACGGGTCGACGGCGTTCCCCCCGCGCTCGACCACCTGGTGATGCGCCTCCTCGCGAAGTCGCCGCGGGAGCGCATCGGGCACGCCGACGACGTGGCCAGCGCGCTCTGGGAGATCTCCCGGGGCCGGCACGGCAGCGAGGCCCGGCTGTCGACCCCCATCGTCAAGCCGTCGGCCTACCTCTACCGCCCAGGGATCATCGGCCGCGAGGAGACCATCGCCGCGCTGCAACAGCGGGTGCGCGACCTCGGCGAGGGCCGCGGGGGCATCGTGCTGCTCGGCGGCCAGAGCGGGGTCGGCAAGACCCGCATCGTCGCGGAGATCGCCCAGCACGCCGGGCGCAGCAACATGCTCGTGGTCGCGGGCGAGTGCGTGTCGCTCCCGCGCGCCTCGGGCCCCGAGCCGGGACGCACGACGACGAGCGGGTCGCGCCCGGGCCAGACGATCGACGCGGGGGTCGAGGGCCGGGGGTCGGCGCTGCACCCGCTCCGGGGGTTGTTCCAGGCGATCGCCGACCGGTGCAGCGACGAGGGCGCGGCGACCTTCGCGAAGTGGCTCGGCACCTGGGCCCGCGTGCTCGCGCACTACGAGCCCTCCATCGCGGCGGTGCCGGGCTTCGCGGCGGTGCCCGAGCTGCCGGAGCTGCCCGCGCCGGCCGCGCGGCGGCGAGCGCTCGAGGCGGTGCGCGACACCCTCGCGGCGGTCTCCAGGGACGAGCCCCTGATGCTGGTCATCGACGACCTGCAGTGGGCCGACGACCTCACCATCGCCCTGCTGGCCTCGCTGAGCCCGGCCTTCCTCGCGAAGCACCGCGTGCTGGTGCTCGGAACCTTCCGCGACGACGAGCTCGGCGACACGCTGCCGCGCCTGCTGTCCTCGGAGGCCGTGACGCTGGTGAAGGTGGACAGCCTCGCGGGGCGCTCGGTGTCCGCGCTGGTGTCCGACATGCTCGCGCTCGCCGAGCCGCCGCCCGCGCTCGTGGACTTCCTCGCCGAGCGCTCGCAGGGCAACCCCTTCTACGTCTCCGAGTACCTGCGCATGGCCATCGCCGAGGGGATCCTCAGCCGCGACCTCGACGGCCGCTGGCTGCTCGACGAGCGCGGGGCCGCGGCGCTGCCCTCGCCGGGCTCCCTGCTCGACCTGGTGGGGCGCCGCCTGCGAGGGCTCGCGCCCGACGAGCGCGCGGTGCTGGAGTCCGCCGCGGTGCTGGGCCGCGAGGCGGAGACCGCGGTGATCATCGCCGTGTCGGGCCTCGGCGAGCACGCGGTGATCGACGCGCTGCGCGAGCTGTCCAACCGACAGATCCTGGAGGAGGCCGGGGGCGATCGCTTCAGGCTGGTGCACGACAAGCTGCGCGAGGCGGCCCGGCGAGACCTCACCCCGGAGCGGAGGAGGGTGCTTCACCTCCGCGCCGCGGAGGCCCTGGAGGCCGCGCTGCAGCGCGACCCCGAGCTGGGGATGCTCCACGGCGACCTGGTGATGCACTGGCGCGAGGCGGGCGAGCCGGAGCGCGAGGCCTTCCACGCGGGCCGAGCGGGCGAGCGCTCGTACCGGGACGGCGCCTTCGCGGACGCGATCCGCTTCCTGAAGGTCGCCATCGCGTGGCACCGGGGCAGAGCTCACGACGACGCGGCCCGGCTCGCCATGGCGCGCTGGTGCTGGCAGGCGGGCGACGCGAGCTTCGTGCTGGGGGACTTCAAGCAGGCCGAGCGCTGGCTCGTCGCGGCGATGGAGCCCTACGAGCCGTGGGTGCCGGAGACCGGCGTCCGGCGGGCGAGGTTTCTGCTGGGGCACGTGCTGGAGCAGGTGCAGCACGGGATGCGGACGCGGCGAGCGAGCGCAGGCGACCGGGAGGGGCTCACCATCGCCGCGCACGCCGCGGGCAAGCTCGCCCACCTGGCGATCTTCCGAGGCGACCGGGCGGGGGTGCTGGCCGGCAGCCTCGCGGCGGCGAACCTGGCCGAGCGCGCGGGCGACGCGCACGTCGACGCCCTCGGGGCGCTGGGCTACGCCGCGGGGACGCTCGGTCTCGACGGGCTGGCGCAGCGCTATTTCAACCGCGCTCGGGCGGCCGCGGCGGCGCCCCTGAGCGAGGAGGGCGTGACGTGGCGAGGGCGCTCGGCGGCCTCGCTGCTGGAGTCGGTGTGGCGCATGGGCCGCGACGAGAGGGGGAGGGCGAGGGCGCTCATCGACGGGGCGATCGCGCAGACGCGCTTCACCGGCGACCGGCTCGACGAGGGGCTCTGCACCTCGGTGCTGGCGATGCTGCACTGGTACGACGGGCGCATCGACGCGATGCGGGACGCCGTCGCGGTGGCCATGGACGCCCTGGGCGACGACATGTTCGGGCAGCGGGCGGCGCTCATCCACACGGAGGCCTTCGCGCACCTCTCGGGGGGCGACCGACCCGCCGCGAAGGCCGCGCTGGCGATGCTGGGGCGGCACCCCGACCGGGCCGACGCGCTGGTGCGGTCGCTCAACCAGGCGATGCAGGCGGCCGTGCACCTCGGGGAGGGCCGCCTCGAGGAGGCCGTGGCGCTCGCCGACGAGGCGCTGCACGGCGTCGGCACCGAGCGGGCGATTCCGTCGACGGCGGTGCACCTGTGGGAGGGCACGCTGGAGGTCTTCCTGGCGGCGCATCGCGCGGGGCTCGACCGGGGGAGGTTCGCGGCGGCGGTGGCGCGCACGCAGCGCTGGGCGAAGATGCAGCCCGTGGGGCGGGTGCTGGCGACGCGCTGGGCGGGGCTGCTCGCGTGGTCGAGCGGCGACACGACGACGGCGGGCGCGCGGTGGCGCGAGGCGCTCGGCCTGGCGCGCGAGGACGGGCAGCGCGGCGAGGCGGCGCACGCGGAGGCGCTGCTGGCGCTGCACGTGATGCCCGCGGGGCGGGAGCGGGACGAGGCGCTGGCGCGGTCGAGGGCGCTCTGGGAGAAGAACGGGGCGAAGGCGAGGCTGCAGTGGCTCGACGGGTACGCGCGGGGGTGATCAGCCGCGCGGGTTCAGGCGGGGCATTCGCGAGAGCGCGAGGCCGGTGACCGAGGCCGCGCCCGCCGAGCTCGCCGCGGCCATCGCGGCCCTCATGGTCGCCCCGGTGGTGACCACGTCGTCGACGACCACCACGTGCGCCCCCTCGATCGCCCTCGGCCCCGCCGCGCGGAACACCCCCGCCACGTTGGCCTCCCGCTCGCCCCGCGCGAGGGTGGTCTGCGTGGGCGTGTCGCGTACCCTCACGAGGCCCTCCGCCAGGAGGGGGCAGCCCAGCGCGAGGGCGACCGGGCGGGCGAGCTCCATCGACTGGTTGTACCCGCGCTGCCGCAGCCGCCGCGGGTGCAGCGGCACCGGGATCACGCAGCCCACCGGCCGGGCGATGCCCGCGGTCAGCGGGAGCAGCAGCGCGCCGAGCCGGGCGGCGCGGGTCGGGTCGCCGTCATACTTGGCCCGGTAAACCGCCCGCGCGAGGGCGCCGCCGTGCTCGTGGGCGACGAGGATGCCCGGCAGGGGGTCGGGCGCGTCGAGCAGGGACACCGCGCAGAGGTCGCAGAGGGGGAGGGCGACGGGCTCGCCGCACGCGACGCAGCGGCGCGGGGCGAGCAGGTCGGCGAGGGCGAGCGCCCGGGCCGCGAGCCAGGAGAGCGGGGCAATGCGCATGGGCGCCTTGTCGGGAGAGGCTGGAACGCACGTTGCGAGCGAGGCCGTGCTACACCGCTGCCTCGCCATGGCCACGCCTCGCCCCGCAGACGGGTTCAAGCTCATCTCCGAGAACCGCCGCGCCTCGATGCGTTACACGGTCGACGAGGTCATCGAGGTGGGCATCGTGCTGACGGGCGCCGAGGTGAAGAGCCTCCGCGCCGGCAAGATGGAGCTCGGCGACACCTACGCGATGGTGCTCAACGGCCAGCTCACGCTCATCAACGCGTACATCGCGCCGTACAAGTACGCGACCGGCCCGAAGGTGGAGGAGAAGCGCGCCCGGCGGCTGCTCGCGCACCGCGCGGAGATCGACCGCATCGACGGCAAGGTCTCGCAGAAGGGCCTCACGCTCATCGCCCTCAGGGCCTACTTCAAGGACAGCAAGGTGAAGATCGAGCTCGGCCTCGCGCACGCCAAGGACGGCGCCGACCGCCGGCAGGAGATCAAGCGCCGCGAAGGCGACCGCGAGGCCCGGGCGGCCATCAAGCGGAGGATGCATTGAGCGGCCTCATCCGATGGTCCGGCGACGGCGAGGCGACGGTCGTCGCGGTCGACGCCATCCAGGTGACGGTGCGCTCGACGCGGCCGTTTCCGCCCGGCGCTCCCGCGCAGGGCACCCTCGACGAGGCCCTCCCCTTCACGCTGAAGGTGGCAGGGTCGCGCAAGGAGGCCGACGCGTTCGTGGTGCGCGGCCGCCTGGTGAGCGCCACCGTCGCCGTGCGCGAGGCCTTCGCCCGCGCCGCGACCGGCGTGAACCCTTCGTGACCGCCCTCCTCGTCGACGCGCACTGCCACCTCGACCTCCCCGCGTTCTCCTCCGACCGTGACGCCGTCTGGGAGCGCGCCCGCGCCCGGCACGTCACCCGCGCGGTCGTCCCCGCGGTGCGCCCCGACACCTGGCGCGCCACCCTCGACTGCGCCCTCCCCCGGGAGCGCGTCGTGGCCCTCGGCATCCACCCCCACGCGCTGCTCACGCTCCCGCGCGCCGCCCTCGACCGCGGCCTCAAGGAGCTCGCAGCCACCGCGCAGGCCCACCGCGACCAGGTGGTCGCCATCGGCGAGTGCGGCCTCGACGCGTCCCTCGACCCCGCCATCGTCGACCCGATGTTACAGCGCCAGGTATTCCTGGCGCAGGTCGCCGTCGCCGCCGCGCTCGACCTCCCGCTGGTGCTCCACGTGGTGCGCTCGCACGCCCTCGCGCTCACGCTGCTCCGGTCGGTTCCGCTGCCGTCGCGGCGCGGCATGGTGCACAGCTACTCCGGCGGCCCCGACCTCGTGCGCGCCTGGACCGAGCTGGGCTTCCACCTCTCCTTCGGCGGCGCCATCACCCGGCCGCGCGCCCGCAGCCCCATCGACAGCGCCAAGGCCGTCCCCGACCACCGGATGCTCGTCGAGACCGACGCGCCCGACCAGCTCCCCACGGGCGTCGACCGCTCCGACCGGCGCTGCGAGCCCTGCGACCTCCCGGTGATCGCCCAGTCCCTCGCCACGCTCCGGGGGCAGACCCTCGAGCACGTCTCGCAGGTCACCACCGACAACGCCTGCGCGCTGTTCGGGTTCCGCTGAGCGGCGATTCACCCCGCGGACATCCCCACGGCCCAGCCCATCGTGTAGCGCGCGTTCACGTCGCAGCACGGCACGAAGCCCCCCGTCCATCGATAGGCGTCCACGCCGAAGGGGCCGAAATACCCGACCTCCCGCAGCGCCCGCAGCACCTCGCCCATCGCCTCGTCCAGGCTCCGCGACTCCTCCCCGGTGAGCGTCCCGGGCTCCGCGAGCGCCGTCGACTCCCACGCCCCGAACGCGTCGCAGCGCTGCACCGTGAGCGCCCCGAGGCGCGCCTCCCCCCCGCGGCCGAGCTCTCCGTGCAGCCCGACGTCGAGCGTGCGCGGCACCTCGGGCTCCACCTGCAGTCCCTCCCCCTTCGCCAGCGCGGCGTCGACCCAGCGCGCCACGTGCGGATCGTCCGCCCCCTCCCTCCAACGGCATCGCCCCCGCCCGTTGTAGGACCACGCCCGCTTCATGAGCCACGCGCCGGTGGGTGATCCCTCCGCGACGGTCTCTTCATACTCCGCGCGCGTGCGCACATAGCGAGCGCCCGGGAGCGACCCCAGCCGCCCCTCCATCAACCCGCGGTGGTTGGCCGCGCGCAGCACCTCCGCGGAGGGAGCCTCCGGCAGCCGCGCCCCGGCCCTCGCCAGCGCCCTCAGCGCCCTCGGGGTCGGGCACCACGCCGCGCCCTGCATCCCCCGGCCCGACCGATCGGGCGGGGCGAACTCGTCCAGCCGCCGGTCGCCCGGGCCCAGCAGCGTGGTGCGCTGCGCGAGCTGCTCGAAGCGCGCGCGGAGGGTGGGCGAGGGGGTCATCGCCCCGGGGCGGGCGAGCTCGTCCTCGGCGTCGAAGTTGAGCACCCACAGCCGGGGCTCGCGGGTCACGAGCGCGGGGCCTTCGGGTCGAAGCGCACGCTGGCGAGCTGCTCGATGAACGAGGGGTCCATCCCCGCGCGGGCGCGGCGCTCGACGTCGAGGGGCAGGCCCCGGAGCAGCACCGGGGAGAGCGGCGGCGGCAGGTGGGCGCACCATGTCGCGAAGTCGGTGTCGCCCGCGAAGCGCTTGAACCAGTGGAGGGCGAAGCGCACGTGGGGGAGTTCCTCCTCGCCGATGAGGGTCTGCAGGTCGGCCCCGCGCTCGTCGCCCGCCTCTCGCAGCCATCGGGCGTATCGCATGCTGTGATCGAGGTTGGCGGCCTCCAGCCCGAGGCCCATCACCGCGCAGAACTCCGCCGGCCCCTTCGCCGCCGGAACCCTCTGCCAGAACCAGTCGCGCACCCCGAACTCCCCCAGCGCGCAGCCCAGCGCCTCCAGCGCCTCGCGATACAGCACCATGTGCCGCACCTCTTCCAACAAGATGCTGGCGAGCCCTCTCCGGAAGGCCGCGGGCGTGTCGGCAAAGGCCACGATCGCCCAGGCCATGAGCTCCGCGGCCTGCAGCTCGTGGTGCATGAAGGTGTGAAACAGCCACGCCCGCTTCTTCGGGTCGCGCAGCGCCCCGGCCTTCGGGCTCTTCTCCGCGCGCTCGATGCGGGTGAACTCCCGGGGGCGCCCGGGGCGCAGCGCGGGACAGGCCGTGGCGATCGGGTCGTTGTCGGTAATGGAGGGGGGTGGCGGAGGCGCGAACTTTACCGACAGCTCATCGGACAAGAGATACGCCCGCGCCCACTCGTGGAGGGCGTTGGTGGTCACGGAGGAGCGCCGATGCAGCGGCCGCCGATGCAGGTCTCGTTGTTGCCGCACATCATCCCCGTGCCGCACTCCTGGCGCTGCAGCGACGGGACCCACTGCGCGATGTGGTTGCCCTGGTCGATGTTCTGGAAGGGGAGCCAGAACGCGGGCGTGCTCGGGTCGCCGCCGCGCGTCGTCGGGCGGAAGGCCGCCATCCAGAGCTGCGAGGTGCGGTCGCCCGGGGCGCGGCCCTGCTGCTGGATGCGGAGCCCGTAGTCGCGGCGGCTGGTGAAGGTGAACCACAGGAGGGGCTCGTCGACCTCGCCGCCGGTGCGCTCGACGAAGGGGGTCCACTTGGGCCAGGAGTTTCCGTTGGCGTCTCCGCCGTCGGCGCGCGTGAGGCGGATGGGCTCTCCCCCCGTCGCGGGGGTCACCCAGAGCTGCGCGCCCAGGTTGCTCGAAGACTCCCCGTTGGCGCGATTGAAGAGCACCCAGCGGTTGTCGGGAGAGAAGGAGGGATAGTAGTTGTTGATCCCGGTGCTGCGGAGCAGGGTGGTGGCCGCTCCGAAGGCGGTGCCCGACCAGGGGATGAGCATAAGGTCGGAGGCGCCGGAGTGGCCCGTCGGGCCGAAGGGCGGCGTCACCTGAGGGCGGGAGAAGACGGCCTGCGTGCCGTCGGGCGACCAGTCGGGCATCGAGCCGGTGGTGCCGCCCGCGAGCCCGGGCACGGGCATCCCGTTGGCGCCGTTGAGGAGCGCCAGTCGCACGCCGTCGGAGGCGAGGTAGCGCGAGTTGTCGGGAGAGAAGCTGCCGAAGCTGGCGTTGAAGGGAGTGCCGAGGGCGTTGCGCGTCGCCACGTCGATGATCGGGGTCGCCACGAGGCCGGGGATGGGGCCGCGACCGGCCCACATGCGCGTGCCGTCTCGGGAGAGCGCGTGGCAGCCGACGCAGTTGATCAGGTCGCCCCGGAGGAAGAGCTCGGCCCGCGCGCCCGCGGTGCCCATGTCGTAGCGGACGATGCTGCCCGACGAGGCCCACCAGTACACGGCGCCGCGCAGCGAGTCGCGGGTGACGCCGAGGGTGATGGGCGCCGAGCGGCCGACGGGGTTGGCCTCGGTGGAGGCGTCGGGGGAGCGGGTGCCGCGGACGGTGACGACGACGTTGCCGCGGCCGCGGGCGGCGTCGGCCACCTGGGTGAGGTCGGTCTCGTTGAGGGTGAGCGCGCAGCCGCCGCCGACGGAGACGCAGCGGGTGTAGAAGCGGGCGACGGTCACCGCACCGGCGAAGGAGACCTCGAAGAGGTCATTGCCCGAGCCGGGTCGGAAATGGATCTCGAATGAAGGCAGGTTGGGGGGAATGATGGTCTCGTTGTCGGGATAGACCAGCGACGGGGCCCCGGCGGGGTCTTCGGCGCCGTCGAAGCGCGCCGGAGCGTCGGTGGGGGTGCCGGGGCGCACGAAGTCCCGCGTGGTCTGCACCGGCGGCCGGTCGACCGCGACGCCCGCGTCCACCACCGGCAGCTCGCCGGTGTCCACGGGGGTTGCCCGATCGGCCATCCCGGTGTCGCGAGGCCCCGCGTCGGCGCGGAACACCCTCGGCTCGTCTGCACAGCCGAGCGCCCCTACCGCCGCGATCACCACCGCACTCGCTCGCATGACGCTCATGTCTGGTCGACGCTCCACCGTGGACTTTACCGGGAAGCGACTCTTGCCATATCCCGCGGCGCGCTGGCAATGTCCGCCGCCATGCCCGCCACCCGACTCGCCGCGTCCGCATTCATTCTCGTGCTCGTCGGGTGCGGAGACGATCCCACGCCCGCTCCGACCCTGGACGCCGGCGCGGACGTCAGCGCCGTCGGGATGGACGCCGCCGCGAAGGTCGACGTCCCCTCCGGCGCGGACGCGGTCGACCCCTGCGACCCGCGGCGGCGGCTGCGCGACGGCGGGCTGATCGACCCCGACCCGAGCTGCCCGCTGCCCAACCTCATCCCCGTCATCGACCGGGTGCAGATCCAGACGCGGTCGTTTGCTCCGGGGTCGTGCGAGGTGCTGGAGGGCTGCACCATGCCGGGTCGCCGGCGCCTGCTGCGCTTCGACCTCATCACCCCCAACATCGGCGCGGGCGACCTGTACCTCGGGCCTCCGGTGATCAACAACCGCCCCGACGGTCGCTTCGAATTCGGCGCCTGTCATATGCACTATCACTTCCGCGGATATGCCGACTATCGGCTGATGTCCATGTCGGGAGACGCGGAGGTCGCCCGAGGGCACAAGCAGTCGTTCTGCCTGCTCGACAGCGCCCGGTACATGGGAATGGGCCGCGCGGTCTCGTCGCGGGAGGTCTACACCTGCGTCGACCAGGGCATCCACGCCGGGTGGTTCGACCTCTACGACCGGGCGCTCGACTGCCAGTATATCGACATCACGGACGTTCCCCCGGGGCGCTACCGGGTGCGCGCCCGCATCAACGAGCTCCGCGGGTTGACCGAGTCCAGGTATGACGACAACGAGGTGTTTCGCGAGGTGGAGATCCCCGCGAGCGACCCGCCGGTGTCCAATGACCCCACGGACGCCTGCGCGGCGGACGCCGAGGGCACCGCCCGCGACTGCGGCTGGGTGGTCGACCGGGCGCTCGCCTGCACCCCGGGCACGCGGGTGACCGTGGGCTGCAACGCCGCCTGCGGCTCCGGGACCTGCGCGGGCAACCCCGCGCTGCGGGTGTGCGCGGGCGACGGTCCGTGCACCCACGCCAACGCCGTCGCGGAGAACGACGACGCCTGCGGCACCTCGTGCCCTTCGGTGAGCTTCATGTGCCCGCTCTTCCGCAACCGCTACACGGTGATGACCGGCGGGTCGCGCGCGGGCTCGGCCTACGAGTGCCACCTGGAGGCCGCCGAGGCGCGGCCCTGAGGGCGCTCACATCATCTTGCGAACCAGGTAGAACACCCACGATCGCAGCTTGTCGAAGAGCGGGCGCTTCTTCCACTGCGCGAGGTCGACCTCGCGGGTGGACTCCGCGAGGTCCTTGCGCATCGAGGCCTCGACGGAGGCGACGAAGTCGGCGTCGGTGCTCGCGAGGTTGGCCTCGAGGTTGTAGCGAAACGATCGGTAGTCGAGGTTGTAGCTGCCGGTCGTCGCCCAGTCGTCGACGAGCAGGGTCTTCGCGTGGAGGATGCCGGGCGTCCACTCGTGGATGTGGATGCCCGCCTCGATGAGGTCGGTGTAGAGCCACTCGGTGGCGTACTTCGCGGCGGGCACGTCGCTCTCGCCGGGGACGATCACCCGCACCTCCACGCCCCGCTGCGCGGCGTACTTCAGCGCGCGCTTCACCCGCATGTCGGGGATGAAATACGAGTTGGCGATGAGCACCCGGCGCTCGGCGCTGCGGATGCGCGTGAGGTAGGCCCGGCGGATGGCCCAGCGCGCGCCCCAGGCGTCGTGGCCGAGCACCGCGACGTGCGGCTGCGCCCGGCTCACGGCGGAGACGCCGAGCTCCTCCCTGGCGGCCTCGACGCGCTCTCGCGAGGTGAACACCCGGAGGTTCTTCGGGCACTCGCCGCCCTGCTTCGCCCAGGTCTCGAAGAAGAGCGAGCGCACCCTCCCGGCGGCCGGACCGGCCACCATGGCCACGTCGTCGCGCCAGCCCCCGCCGCCCTCGTCGGCGCACACCCACGGCAGCCCGAGGTTGAGCCCCCCGACGAAGGCCACGCGCTCGTCGACGACCAGCATCTTGCGGTGGTCGCGCTGGGACACCCGGCCCAGCCGGAAGCGCCTGCGCCACGGGGCGATGGGGTTGTACTCCAGCACCCGGGCGCCGGCGGCCAGCAGCTCGTCGTAGAGGGTCGCGCCGACGCCCAGCGACCCGATGGCGTCGTAGAGGAGGTACACCGCGACGCCCGCCCTGGCGCGCGCCGTGAGCTCGGCGACCACCACCCTGCCCACCACGCTGGAGTCGAGCCAGTACATCTCCAGCACCACCTCGCGGCGCGCCGAGCGGATGGCCTTGAGCATCGCCGGAATCGCCTCGACGCCGTCGCGCAGCAGGATGATGCGCTCCCCCGGGGGGTAGAGCTCGACGGGGGATTCGGAGGTGGTGCAGCCCATCAGCGGTGATGCGAATAGAGCCGCAGCGCGTAGGCGCCAGCGGGGGTCGCGCGGAAGCGGTCGACCTCGGAGCGCATCGCCGCGGGGAGCTGGTCGCGGGCGCAGAGCCAGCGGTTGTTGCGCTCGGGGAAGAGGGCCGGAGAGGCGAGCGAGGCGAAGGTCACGTCGGCCGCGGAGAGACGGTTGCCCACGAGAAACTCCCTCCCGTCGGACACCGCCGAGGAGACCTCGTCGAAGATCTCCCGGGCGCGGGCGAGCGAGCGGGCGCAGCTCTCGGGGTTGATGTTGAGCCCTCGGCGGATCATCTCCCTCGCCACGGGGAAGCCCGCGCGCACCGCGAGGGCCTCGGAGAGCGGGACGTTCTGCTGCATCACCCGCCGGGAGTTCTCGCCGTCGGGCAGGAGGTGGCCGTAGGCCCAGCGACGCACCGCGGGGCCGAGCTTCTCGTCGAAGCGGCCCTCCCAGCGCTCCACCTCGGCGCGGGCCTCGCGGTCTTCGGGGAAGAGGCGCTTCGGCTCCGGGAGGCGGGCGTCGACCCAGTGGAGGATGTCGGTCGAGTCGCCGAGGGTGCGGTCGGGGGTCTTGAGCACCGGGACGGTCTTCGCTCCGCCCGCGAGGCGCGCCGGGAGGTAGTGCGCGATCGGCAGGTGGGCCCTCTCTTCATAGAGCAGCCCCGCGCGGTCGAGGGCCCAGCGGGCCTTCTCGCAATAGTGGCTGAAGGGGATGGTCACGAGCAGGAGGTCAGTCACGGTCCATCTCCCAGATGTCGCCCCAGAGCGAGGCGCCGCCGTCGATGTAGAAGGTCGAGCCGGTCACGTAGTCGGCCGCGTCGCTGGCGAGGAAGGTCACCAGGTGGCTCACCTCCGCGGGGCTCCCGAGGCGCCCGGCGGGGGTCTGCTGCTCGGCCTTCACGACGAGCTCCGGGGGGTATCGGTCGGTGCCCGTCGACCGGATGGTGCCGGGCGCCACGGCGTTCACCTGGATGCCGTAGGGGGCCCACTCGACCGCGAGGCTCTTGGTGAGGTTGTCGACCCCGGCGCGCGCCGCGCCGGTGTGGGCCATGCCGGGGAAGCCTCGGGCGACGTTGGCGATGACGTTGATGATCCGCCCCCTGCGCTGCGGGATCATCGCCAGGTTGGCCACGGCGCTGGTGACGTTGAAGGTGCCGAGGAGGTTGTTGCGCACGACGGCCTCGAAGCCCTTCGGGGAGATGAGCTTCGCGGGCGAGGGAAACTGCCCCCCGGCGTTGTTCACCAGCACGTCGACGTGTCCGAAGCGGGCGATGACCTCCTTCACGAAGGCCTCGATGGCCTCCGGGCTGCGGATGTCCACGGAGCCCGCCATGGCCTGGTGGCCCTTCGCGGCGAGGGCCTCGGCGGCGAGGGTGACCGGCTCGATGCGCCGCCCGCAGAGGGCGACGGAGGCGCCGAGGGAGGCGAGCTCCTCGGCGATGGCGAGGCCGATGCCGGTGCCGCCGCCGGTGATGAGCGCGACGCGACCGGAGAAGAGTCCGGGGCGGAAGGGAGAGTCTTCTCGGGTCATGGCGGCGGGCATTCAACCCTATTCCCGCCGGGGGCGCACCTGGAGTAGCGTCCCGACCGCGATGGTGATGGACGCGTCCGATGAGCACGACGACGACGACGTGCTTCCGCCCGGCACCATGGTGGGTGGGCGCTTCAAGGTCGAGGGGCTCGCCACGCGGCTGGGGCAGCTCTCGGTGCACCACGCCCGCGACCAGAAGACCCAGCGTCTCGTGGCGCTCTGGCTCATCCCCTCCGGCGCCCTCCCCGACGCGCACGTCGAGGCCACCCGCAAGTCGGTGCGCGCGGCGGCCTCGGTGCAGCACGCCGGGCTCATCGCCCCCTTCGGCACCTCGGTGCTGCCGGATGGGACGCTCTGCGTGGCCACCGAGCCGCTGGGCGACTCGGCGCTGGCGGACATCATCGCCGCCCGCACCAGCGAGGGTCGGCCGCACTCTCCCATCGAGGCCTACGAGTTCGTGGCCAACGTCACCACCGCGCTCGACGCCGCGCACGGCTGGGTCGCGCACGGGGCCATCGCGCCGGAGATCATCCGCTTCGACGGCGGCAAGGTGCGCCTCGCGGGCCTCGGGCTGCTCACGCCGCTGGTGCTCCTCGACGCCGTGTCCACCCGCTACGTGGCCCCGGAGGTGCGCAACGGCCAGACGCCGACGCCCGCCTCGGACGTGTACTCGGTGGGCGTGGTGCTCTACGAGCTGCTCACCAACAAGCCCTTCGACCGGCGGGTGCGGCTCTCCGAGGCCGCGCCGGGGCTGCCGATCACCATCGAGGTGATCCTCGAGAACTGCGTGTCGCCCGACCCCGCCGACCGCTTCGAGAGCATGGCGGAGGTGCAGAACGCCCTCGGCGCGGTGGTCTCCCCCGACAAGGCCGCGGTGGTGCCGAAGCGCCCGGCGCCCGGGGAGATCCCGGTGGTGTTCGAGTACCCCGAGGCGTCGGAGATCCCGGTGATCTACGACCTGCCCGACCCCTCGCGCGCCTCCGACGCCGACCTCGGGTCGCTCCTGCAGGTGGCGACGACGGGCGACGCCGACCGGTGGATGTTCTCCCACGGCGGCCTCGACCACGGGCCGCTGTCGGCGCGCGAGCTCATCGCGGCGATCATCCGTCACGAGGCGCTGGCCGACGACCCGGTCACCAACATGGAGACCGGCGAGCGGCGCAAGCTGCGCGACTGGGCGCAGTACGTGGAGTTCGTCGAGACGGCGACGGACAAGCGCAACATCGACGCACACCAGGCGGCCACGAAAGACGCGCTGGCCGAGGCGGGTCACGCCCGGCGCGGCAAGGCGATCATCACCGGGGCGGTCGGGGTGGCGCTGCTGATGGTGGGCGGGGTGTTCTGGTTCACGGTGGGTCCGGGCGCGCGGCGCACCCGCTCGGCGGCGGAGATCGACAGCCTCATCGCGCGCGGCGAGCTGCGGGTGCAGACGACCAACATCGTGCTGCTCCCGCCGCCTCCGCCGTCGGCGCGTCGCGCGGGAGGCGGCGGCGGCGGCCACGGCGGGGGTTCGATGAGCTACGAGTCCGCGATGGCGCAGCCCATCGACTTCAACTTCGCGGGCGGCGGCGGACCGGCGGGAGGCACCCTCTCGGACGCCGAGATCGTTCGCCCGCTCAACGCGTCGCTCTCCCGCTTCGCCGGGTGCCTGGGGGACGGCAGCGCCCGCAACGTGACGCTCCGCATCGCCATCGGCGGCAACGGCCGGGCGATGGGCGTGACGGTCAACAACGGATCGGCGGGCGTGAAGGGCTGCGTGTCGAGCACGGTGCGCTCGCTCTCGTGGCGGGCCTTCGGCGGTCCGCGCATCGGGCTGAGCTGGGGCTTCGGGTTCTGAGCATGGCGCGCGCGCGGGCCCCATGGTGCGCCGCAGCGCTGGGGGTGCTTCTCGCGGGCTGCGAGGAGGTTCCGCTGTGGACGGGGGCCGCGGAGGGGGAGGCCAACCGCGCGGTGGCGGCGCTCGACCGGGCGGGTGTTGCGGCGCACAAATCGGGCGCCTCGGGTCAGTGGACCGTGAGCGTGGCGAGGGACGACGTGGCGCGGGCGGTGACCACGCTGGGGGACGAGTCGCTGCCGCGGCGCGAGGCGCAGGGGGTGGCGGAGACCTACGCCGGCGGGGGTCTGCTGCGCGGCGTGGCGGAGGAGGCGCTGCGGGCCGAGCACGCTCGGGCGGGCGAGATCGCCCGGACGCTGATGGCCCTCGACGGGGTGCTCGACGCGCGGGTGCATGTCGCGGCGCCGGAGGGGGACGCGCTCTCGGGCGACGAGGCACGGGTGCGGCCGCGGGCCTCGGTGTTGCTGCGGTGCAGCGAAGAGGTGGACCCCGCGGCGGTGCAGCGCCTGGTGGCCGGGGCGGTGGCGGGGCTGCGGCCGGAGGACGTCGCGGTGGTGCGGACGAGGGCGCGGCGAGCGGGGCCGGGCGCGACGGCGGTGCTGGCGACGGTGGGGCCCTTCGCGGTGGCGCGGTCGAGCGCGGCGGAGCTGCGGGGCACGCTCGCGGGCCTGGTGGGGCTCATCGTGGCGATGAGCGCGTGGGTGGTGCGCTCGGAGTGGCGCAGGCGGTCGCTGGGGGTGACGTCGGGACGACGGCGCGTTTGACCGTTGCTGCCCTCGGGGCCGATCCTCCGTACACTCAGCCCCACATGTTGTCCCACCGCGCGCGTCGAATCCTGCTGGCAGCCGTCGGCGATTTCATCGCCACGGGAGAGCCTGTCGCCTCCAAGATCCTGGCCCGCCAGCATGACCTCGAGCTCTCCCCGGCGACGGTGCGCTCGGTCTTCGCCGAGCTGGAGGGCGGCGGCTACCTCACCAAGCCGCACGCCTCCGCCGGGCGCGTCCCCACGGAGAAGGGCCTGCGGGTCTTCGCCGAGGCGATGATCGCCGTCGCCGAGGGCAAGAGCATCGAGGACGACACCGCGGCGAGCGCGGCCCTCTGGTCGGCGAGCGACCCGGGCTTCGACGCGGCGCTGCGCCACACCACGCGGGTGCTGGCGATGCTCAGCGGGTCGGCCGCCCTGCTGCGACCGCCGCCGGGGGAGAGCTGGGTGCTGCGCGACCTGAAGTTCATCGCGCTGCGGCCCAAGGAGGTGCTCGCGGTGGTGGTCGCCACCAACGGCGCCGTGGAGAACCGCGTGCTCGCCGTCGAGGAGACCCTGAGCCCCGCGGACCTCGAGCGGGCCAACAACATGATCCACGCGAAGGTGCAGGGGATGACCCTGGCGCAGGTGCGCGCGATGCTGGCCCAGGAGCTGGAGGCGGGCCGCGCGGGGCGCGACCGGCTGGAGCGGGCGGCGCTCTCGCTGGGGCAGCAGGCGCTGGCGTCGCTCTCGTCGCCGAGCGAGGTGCTGGTGGAGGGCGCGGCGCAGCTCATCGCGCGGCCGGAGTTCGCGAGCGCGGAGACCACGCGGCAGCTGGTGATCGCGCTCGAAGACCAGGAGCTGCTGCTCGACCTGCTCGACCGCACCATGGCCGCGCGGGGGCTGCAGGTGGTGTTCGGCGGCCTCGACAACGCGATGGGCAGCGACCTCTCGCTGGTGGCGACGAGCTTCGGCGCGGGGGCCATCGGGGTCATCGGATCGACCCGCATGGACTACGGCCAGGTGGCGCCGCTGGTGCGGCAGGCGGCCACGCAGCTCGCCGACGTGCTGGGCGGGCGCACCACGAAGAACTGACGCCCCGGCGGCTTGCCCGCGGGGGTAGCGCCCATCTACGCTTGCTGGTGAATGGCCATTCAGTGGCCGAGGAGAGCGACGATGGCGACGCCGTACACCGAGTCTCACCAGATGTTTCGCAAGACGGTCCGTGACTTCTGCGAGCGCGAGCTGCGCCCGCACATGGACCAGTGGGAGGAGGACGAGCTCTTCCCGCGCTGGGTGTTCGAGAAGGCCGGCGAGCTGGGGATCTTCGGCGCGCACTACCCCGAGGAGCACGGCGGCAGCGGCGGCGACTACTGGTACTCCATCGCCAAGGGCGAGGAGCTTCCGCGCTGCGGCTCGGCGGGCGTGCCGATGGCGCTCATGGTGCAGAGCGACATGGCGACGCCGGTGCTCTCCGACCTCGGGAGCCCGGAGCAGATCGAGGAGTTTCTCAAGCCCGCGCTGCGCGGCGAGAAGATCGCGGCGCTGGGCGTGAGCGAGCCCGGCTGCGGATCAGACGTGGCCGGCATGCGCACCTGGGCGCGCAAGGACGGCGACGACTACGTCATCAACGGGTCGAAGACCTTCATCACCAACGGCACGCGCGCGGACTTCATCACGCTGATGCTGAAGACGCAGCCCGAGGCGGGGCACGCGGGCATCTCCATCGTGACCTTCCCCACGGACGTGAAGGGCTTCCACGTCAGCAAGAAGCTGAAGAAGATCGGCAACTGGTCGAGCGACACGGCGGAGCTGTTCTTCGAGGACTGCCGCATCCCGCGGCGCTACCTGCTGGGCGAGGAGGGCGAGGGGTTTCGCTACCTGATGCAGAACTTCCAGAGCGAGCGGCTCATCGCGTCGGCCTCGGCCACGGCGGGCTCGAAGCTCATCCTGGAGGAGGGCATCGCCTACGGCCGCGACCGCAGCGCCTTCGGCAAGCCGATCATCAAGCGCGAGGTGTGGCAGCACAAGATCGTCGACCTCGCGACGAAGCTGGAGGCCTGCGAGGCGCTCACCTACCGCGCGGCCGAGGCCTACAACCAGGAGCGCTACGTCGACAAGACCGCGGTCAGCTTCGAGACCACCAAGCTGATCTCGATGGCCAAGGCCTTCGTCGGCGACGTGACCAGCGAGGTGGCCGACTCGATGCTGCAGTTCCACGGAGGCTGGGGTTACATCGAGGAGTATCACGTGGCCCGCGCGTGGCGTGACCAGCGCCTCTTCCGCCTCGGGGGCGGCACCACCGAGACGCTGCGCTACTACATCGCCAAGCTCATGGGGCTGTAGGGCTGAACCGTCCCTCAGTGGACCCTCGGCCGTAGCGCCGAGCGCGCCAATATCTCCGCCTCGCGCTGCACCAGGAACCCGATGCGCTCCCGGGCGCGCTCCTCCCCGAAGATCTCCTCCGCCAGCGACGCGAACAGCCGGTGGTGCCGCGCCTCCGACGCGAAGAGCTCGCGGTACCACCCGCGCATCGCCTCGGTGGGCGCGTGCGCCGCGAGCAGCCCGAAGCGCTCGCACGACCGCGCCTCGATGACCGACGCCACCGCGAGCCGGTCGAGCAGCGGCTCGCAGCGCTTGTCCGCGAGGGCGCGCTGCAGCGAGCGGGCGTAGACGTCCTCCGGCGGCGGGGTGGCGGTGACGCCGCGGCGAGCGAGCTCCTCGAAGACCTGCGCGACGTGGCCGAGCTCCTCGGCGGCGAGGGCCGTGAGCTCGCGGGCGAGCCGCGGGTGCATCGGGTAGCGGGTCACCATCGCGGTCGCGTTGGAGGCGGCCTTGAGCTCGCAGTGCAGGTGGTCGAGGAGCACGGCGTCGAGGTCGGCGAGCGCGACCTCGATCCAGCGAGGGTCGGTGGTGGTGGCGAGTCCCAGCATAGGGGGGCGGTGATAGCAGCGATCGCGGCGGGCGGGAGTATCCTGCGAGGTCGCCGGAGAGGAGAGACGCGTGCCCCATCCCCCCAGCACCTGCACCATCGAGGTCGACCTCACCCGCGTGCTCTGGCTCACGCGCGGCTGGCGCTGGGACTACGTGTTCGTGCTGAAGCCGCTGGTGGCGGTGGGCGACGCGTGGGCGAACATCCAGTGGCGCGTCTTCGCCGGGATCCTCCCCGCGGCCGTGCCCCACACCGTCGCCGGGAGGATCGACGACTTCCACGTCGAGCGGGCCTTCCTCGCCACCACCTTCCTCGACCCGCAGCGCCGAGACATCCGCGGCCGCGCCGTGACGCACCACCTCGTGTGGTTTCCTCCCGACGAGAGCAGCCCCCGCTTCGTGGCGCCCGCCGACTGGGGGCCGCAGCTCGTCGCCGCCCTCGCGCCCGCCTTCGACGCCGCCTTCGCGCTCGACGTCTCAACCCAAGACGACGGGCGCGACCTCGACCCCAGCTCCGAGGTCGCGCGCGTCTTCGCCCGCGAGCTCGCGCGCGTCCCCCCGCGGCTGCGCTTCACTGGCCCTGCGGTGATGGTCTACGTCCTCCGGCCCTTCGAGGCGAAGCGCATCGAGCTCCCCGCGTCGCCGCCGAAGTCTCCGCGCACCCTCGCCCGCGCGCTCCTCGTCTGGGCCGCCACCTTCGTCGCGCTGCTGCTCCTCGCGTTCGTGTTGCGCCGCGGCTCGTAGCGCCCGCGCCGTCTGCTACGGTGCGCCCCTCGTGAAGAAGCTCTGGGCCTCCATTCCCCCGCAGGTTCGCAAGGTGATCGCCGCCGCGGTGCTGGTGCTCGGCGTCGTCGTCGTGGGCCACGAGCTCGGCGGCCACGCCCCGCGCGACGTCACCCTCCACGCCGACCTGCACCCGGTCTCCCGCATGGGCTTCAACGTGCGCGCCCTGCGCATCGAGCTCCTCGGCGACGACGGCGCCATCCACCGGCGCATCGAGCGCCGCGCCGAGCCCGGCGGATCGCTCGCCGTCGTCAACGCCCCCACCACCCTGCCCACCGGCCGGTGGCGGGCGAGGGTCGAGCTCGTCGGCGACACGAGGGTGCTCTCCCGCGAGGTCACCCTCGACGTCGAGGCGGGCCGCGCGGTGGAGGTCCCGCTGCCGGAGCTGTAGGCGCCCTCAGGGAGGAAGCACCGCGAGCGAGAGGAAGTACGCCTGCTCGGAGGGGTTGGACGTGCGCACGCACACGGTATAGGCCCCCGCCTCCAGCGCTGATGCGAGCGCGCGAGCGCAGGTCGACCGCGACTCGCCCGTGTACGAAGACTCCACCCGGACGGCGCGCGCCGGGTTGGCGATGGTGATGGTCGCCAGGCTCGCGAAGCACCCGACGCCGAAGGTCGAGGTGGTCTCGGCGATGACCGTGCCCCCGGTCGGCACCATGACCCGAAAGCAGTCCTCGCCGTCGGTGGCGTCGCGCACCGCGCCGCGGATCGCCGCGCTGCCCGCGAGGAGCTCGGGCGTGGCCTCGGCGTTGGGCTCGCGCTCGGGCCTGGTGGCGGTGCAGGTGCCCCGGGAGAGCTCGCGGTCGTCGGGCACGCACGCGGACGACCCGGTGCAATACACGGAGCTGAACCGCGGCTCACAGGCGGCGCCCGGCGCTGCCTCTCGCAGGCACCGGTCGATCGCGCAGATCGCCCCAGCCGAGCAGGACCCGCCGCCGAAGCACGGACCCCCGACGCTGCCGCTGGCGATGCACCGCGGACCATCGGCACCAGGGCCGCACACGGAGCCAGGGGCGCACGATGCCATGGGGTTGGCGGGGTCGCACCGGGCTCCGATCGGCAACGCCATGAGGCAGCGCTCGGGGTGCTCTCCGCCGACGTTCACGCAGGAGAGACCCTCGTCGCACCGGCCCAGCGTCCCCGCGCGGCAGGGCGCATCGAGGGCTCCGCGGGTCACGCAGACGCTCGCGCCGGGAGCGCCCACGCACACGCCCTGCGGACCGCAGGTGTCCCCGGTGCACGGCGTGCCGGGAGCGATCGCCCGCAGGCACCGCAGCGTCGAGAGCGAGCAGTACAACCCCTCGTCGCAGACGTACGGCGCCGTGCCGCCCTCGTCGCACACGTACCGGAGGTTGGAGATGCAGTTGCCGCCGAGCGAGCCGCGCACCGTGCAGCGCGCCACGCCGGCGGCGTCGTCGATGCACGACGAGTGCTCCGCGCACAGACCCGGGATGCCCACGCCGCACCGGGCCCCGGTCGCGAGGCCCGCAGCGCATCTCCCGTCGACGCAGACGAGCCCGGCCCCGCACTCGTACCCGGGATAGCCCGTCAGGCACAGCGGAACCCAGGCCCGACACGACGCACCCGGCGAACCATGAGGCACGTCCGGGCTGACGTCCGCCGCCGCAACGTCCGCCGCGAGAACGTCCTCCGGCAACGCACGCCCGTCGCCCGCATCACCGGTGTCTGCGGTGTGCCCGACATCGTCCGGAGCGCTGGGCGCATCGACGTCGGCCGCCGCCGCCGGGCGAGCGTCTCCACCGACATCGGGCAGCGTCGAGCCGGCATCCGACGCGGCCTCCTCTGGGGGAACAACGCAGGCGGACGCCCCGACGCTCACGCCGACCACCATCACCCAGATCACCCGGTGCGCTCGCCCCATACGACTCCCTCCGCGTGGCGGCCGTGGAGGCAGCGCCGCGCCGTAGGGTGCACCGAACCCCTTACCCTGTTCGATGAGATTCTGCGCGCATCAGCGCCGGGGCGGTTGCGCCCAGGGGGCATCGTCCCTTACACGGGCGCTCACCCATGCTGGTCACCTCGTCTCAGTCGGTGCGTTCGCTGGTCGTGCGGCTCAACAAGGGCGAAGACCTCGCCGAGTCCCTCGCCTCCCTCATCACCTCGCAGCGCATCACCGTCGCCACGGTGCAGGGGCACGGCGCCCTCGAGGCCGTCATCCTCGACTCCTACGACGCCCGCGCCCGCACCTACGGCGACGCCCGCACCTTCACCGGTCGCCTGGAGCTGATCTCCCTCCAGGGGCACCTCTCCACCCGCGAGGGCCACCCCGACCTCTACCTGCACGCCGCCGTCGCGCGCGACACCGGCAACGGCGTCGAGGTCCTCGGCGGCCGGCTCATCGAAGCCCAGGTCGTGGCCGTCGAGCTCACGCTGCTGCTCCACGACGACCTCCACCTCGAGCGCACGCCCGAGACCACCGGCATCCCCACCTGGCGCACCGGCTCGGCCGTCCAGAGCGCCCCGGCGCGCCCCGCCCCCGCGCCCGCTCTCGCGACCGCGAGCTCCATCGCGGAGAGCGTACGCCCGCGGCGCATCACCACCGCCGAGCGCGCCGAGGCCGCCGCCCAGGCGACCGCGCCCGAGGTGATGGTCGCGAGGCGCCCCGCGCCTGCGCCCGAGGTCGTGACGAAGCCCGCGACGCTGGCCGAGGCGGCCCAGCAGCTCCATGCGATGCCCGCCAAGCACGAGCGCACCGTCGACGAGAACGTCACCCCGGAGGTGGCCATTGGCGACGTGCTGCTGCACCCGACCCTCGGCGACGCCCAGGTGGTCGGCCTCAACGACGACCGCTGCGACATCAAGCTCGACCGCAGCGGCTCGGTGCGCGCCATCATGCTCGACTACTTCGAGGTCACCCCGCAGAGCCCGCGCGACGGCGTGAAGGTCTGGAAGCTGGTCTCGCGCAAGCCGCGCTGAGCGCCGGCCGCCCTCACACGATGCGGAAGGCGTCCTTCAGCGTGCAGCGGCGCTCGCGCGTGAAGGTGCGCGCCGTGGTGAGCCCCTCGCCGGTGGGCGACGCGATGGTCCAGGAGGTCCACCCCTCGCCGCCGACGCCGATGCCGTTGTAGTTGGGGCCGTTCTTCACGAAGATCGACGTGTTGATCGCGCGGGCCATGCGCGACAGGTTGTCGAGGTTGGTGCTCCACATCGTGGCGGTGTGGCCGTAGCCGTGCTCGATGCGCTTGGCCGCGGCGATGGCCTCGTCGACGTCCTTCACCCGCACCAGGCCCAGCACCGGCATCAGCAGCTCGTGCTGCACGAAGGGGTGCTTCTCGTCGACCTCGGCCCAGAGCAGCCGCAGGTCGTCCGGCGCGCTCTTCCCGATCGCCCGCAGGATCACGTTGGCGTTGCGCCCCACGAACTCCCGGTTGACGTGCCCGTCGGAGGTCAGGATCACCCGCTCGAGGGCCCGCAGCTCGCCCGCGCTGAGCTCGTGCGTGCCGCTCTCCTTCAGGGCCTTCTTGAACTTGTCGGCCACCGACGCGACGACGACGATCTCCTTCTCACAGGTGCAGATCACGTTGTTGTCGAAGCTCGCCCCCGCCACGATGCCCCGCGCGGCGGCCTCGATGTGGGCGGTCTCGTCGACCACCGCGGGGGGGTTTCCCGGGCCCGCGCTGATGGCCCGCTTGCCCGAGCGCATCGCCTCGGTGACCACCGCGCCGCCGCCGGTGACCACCACGATGCGCACGCCGGGGTGCCGCATCAGGGCCTGGGCGCTCGCGACCGTGGGCTCGGCGATGCACGAGATGAGGTCTTCCGGGCCGCCCGCCGCGACGATGGCGTCGGAGAGCAGCGACACGTACCAGGCCGAGGTCTCGCGCGCGAGCGGGTGGGTGTTGAACACCACCGCGTTGCCGCCGGAGACCATCCCGATGCCGTTGTTGATGATGGTCTCGGTGGGGTTGGTGCAGGGCGTGATCGCCGCGATGACGCCGTAGGGCGCGCGCTCGGTGATCATCAGCCCGTCGTCGCCGCTGGCCGCGATGGCCTCCAGGATCTCCGGCCCCGGGGTCTTGGTGATGGCCGCGCGGTTCTTGATGCGCTTGTCGTCGACGCGCCCGAGGCTGGTCTCCTTGACCGCCCGCTGGCACATCTCCTCCAGCACGCCCATCGCCGCCTGGCGCATCGAGCGCACCACCGCGCGGCGCGTCTCCAGGGGCATCTGCTCGTAGCGCTCGAAGGCCCTCCGCGCGGCCGCGACGGCCGTGTCGACGTCGTCGAACACCCCGCGGCGCTTCACCCGCATCGTGGGCGCGCCCCCGAGGCCCCCGGCGAGGGCGCGCTCGATGGCGCCGGGCGACGCCGCCACCCCCTGCTTCCGCAGCCGCTCGACCACCATCGCCACGATCTGGTCCACCGTCGGGTCGTTGCTCTTCATCGCAGCCGCGGACCGTAGCCCACCCGCGGAGCCCACCACAACCCTGCACCACGCCTCAGCCGAACACCCGCATCCAATGGTGATACCGTCCGGGCCGCCGCCATGCGCCGTCTCCTCGCGCTCCTCCCGATCGCCCTCCTCGCCCTCCCTGCGTGCCGCTCGCGCAACCCGCAGCCCGCCCTCGGGGTCGTGGTGCCGCTGGTGCCGAACGCCGATCGCGCGCCGGCCCGACCGTCGGCCCCGACCTCCGACCGCCCCGAGGCGACGACCTTCTCGCTCATCCGCGACCGGCCGCCCCCCACCGGCGCCCTCGGGGTGACCTTCGGGCAGACCGTGGCGGAGGTCACCGCCCTGCACCGCGCGGCCAACATCCCCTGCCGCCCCTCCGGCGAGTACCTCTTCTGCGAGGGCGCGCTCCAGCCCCTGCCCGTGCGCGTGCTGGTCACCTACGAGTTCTGTGGCGCGGCGCTCTGCTCCGTGGCCGTCGACGGCGCCCGCTCGGACGACGAAGACCTGCTCATGCGCGAGTACGACGCCCTTCTGGACTTCGCTCGCCGCTCGCTGGGCGCGCCCATCAGCAGCGCGCGGCGCATCGGCCCCGGCTGCCGCGGCCACCTCCCGCTCTGCCTCACCTCCCGCCAGTCGCAGCTCAACGCCCGCTGGTCGTGGCCCGACGGGCCGCAGATCGAGCTCTCCGTCGACCAGCTCGAAGACGACGCCCTCCAGGCCCAGGCCGCCATCACCTGGCTCTCCGCCGAGCGGGTGCACCGCCCCGCGCCCGACCCGGTGCGGGACGCCTCCGTCGACGCCGCCGCCCGCCCGGACGCCGCCGCCCTTCCATGACGGGCCGTGGCGCACTCGCGCTGGCTCTCGGCCTCGCCCTCGCCTCGCCCCCGGCGCTCGCCCAGCAGGACCCCCGGCTGCAATGGCGAACCCTGGAGACCCCCCATTTCCGCATCCATTTCTATCAGGCCATGGAGCCGCTCGCCCGCCGCGTCGCGGTGATCGCGGAGCACACCGTCGAGCGCCTCGCGACGCCGCTCGGGTGGCGCCAGAGCCAGGTCACGCAGATCGTGCTGCGCGACAGCACCGACGACGCCAACGGCAGCGCCACGGCCATTCCCCTCAACACCCTGCAGCTCTTCGTCACCGCCCCGGAAGACCTCTCGGTGCTGGAGCAATACGACGACTGGCTGGAGAACCTCGTCATTCACGAGTACGCGCACATCCTCCACGCCGATCACATCTCGGGGGTGCCCGCGATCGTCAACGCCATCATCGGCAAGCAGTGGGCGCCCAACCAGGTTCAGCCGCGCTTCATCCTCGAAGGCCTCGCGGTCTTCCAGGAGAGCCTCCACACCCGCGGCGGACGGCTGCGCTCCGCCACCTGGGACTCGTACCTCCGCGCCGACGCGCTCGCGGGAAACTTCCAGACCCTCGACCAGCTCACCGTGGGCCCCAACCGCTGGCCGCACGGCAACCTCTGGTACCTCTACGGCTCCTACCTCATGCGCTACGTGGTCGAGCGCTACGGGGCAGAGACCCTCAGCGCGCTCAGCCGGGAGTACGGATCGATGGCCGCCCCATGGCAGTTGAACCGCGCGATCAGGAGGGTGACCGGCGCCACCTGGGAGGAGATCTATGAAGACTTCCAACGCGACACGGTGGCCCGCTACACCCGACAGCGCGACGCCCTGGTGGCCAACGTCCTCGAAGAGGGAACCGCCCTCACGGCGCAGGGCGAGTATGTCCGCAACCCGCGCTTCCTCCCTGATGGGACGCTCGTCTATGAAAGCTCCGATGGCCAGTCGGTCTCCCGGCTGAGGGCCCTCGACGCCAGCGTCTTCCGCGCACCGCCGGGCGCCCTGCCCCACCCGACGGACCTCAACCGCCTGGCCGGCCCATCGGGCTTCTCTCCGTGGGGCGATGACGCGCTGCTGGTCTCCGACTCGGACGTCTACCGCCACCTGTATTTCTATCACGACCTCCGCCGTTGGAGCCTCGCGCGCGACGACGACCGCTCCCTCTCGGTCACCGAAGACGACCGGCTCACCGAAGGCTGGAGAGCGCAGCAGCCCGACGTGCACCCCGACGGCGACCACGCGGTCTTCACGGTCAACCACCGCGGCACCACCCGACTCGCGGAGATGTCCCTCACCGACCGCCGCCCGAGCGCCCTGCTCAACCCGAGGCCCTACGAGCAGGTCTTCGCCCCTCGCTACAGCCCCGACGGGCGCACCGTGGCCTTCTCGTTCTGGCGACGCGGCGGCTACCGCGACCTCTGGACCATCGACCGCGCCACGCGCGCCCTCACGCAGCACACCCACGACCGAGCGCTCGACACATCGCCTTCGTACAGCCCTGACGGTCGCTGGCTGCTGTGGTCCTCCGATCGCACCGGCATCGCCAACATCTATGCGATGGAGGTCGCCACCGGGCGGGTGCGCCAGGTGACCAGCACCGTCCTCGGCGCGTGGCAGCCCAACGTCAGCCCCGACGGCCGCACGCTCGTCTATCTGGGCTACTCCCACCGCGGCTACGACCTCTTCCGACTCCCCTTCGACCCTGCCCGCTGGCGCGATCCAACGGTCGTCACGGAAGACCCCTTCGGCCGCGACCGCGACCGCGACCCGCACCCTGCCGAGGACGCCGCTCCCGACTTCCCCACCCGGCTCACGGCCTACGATCCGTGGCCCACGCTGCGCCCCCGGACCTGGTCCGCCGAGCTCACCACCGACGGCTTCGGACCACAGCTCGCGGTGCGGACGGAGTCTGCCGACGTCGTCGGGCGCCACGCCTGGAGCGCCCGCGTGGGCGTCGGCCTCGTGCGCGGCGACCCCCTCGTCGACCTCGGCTACGTCTACCGCGGAGCGCGCCCTACGCTGCGCCTTCGGCTCTATCGCTCCGTCGACGCGGGCGGCGGATATCGCATCGGGAGCCGCAACCCCACCTGGGCCGCGGAGCGCCTCGGGGGCGAGAGCGAGGTGTCCATCGGCTTCCCCGGCCGCTTCGACACGCACGTCCTCTCCATGACCTACGACGCCCAGTGGGTGCGCGCCTTCGGCGGCCTCCCGGAGCTCGCCCGCAACATCGACCCGAGCAGCCCTGCGCCCGTGTTTCCCTTCGAGGGCTGGCTCGCGGGGCTGCGCTTCACCTGGAGCTGGTCGAACGCGCAGCGCTTCGCCTACTCCATCAGCAACCAGCGCGGCGTCTCGGCCTTCGCGTCGGTGCGCGTGCTCGACGACCTCATCGGCAGCAGCGTCGGCGGCATCGAGGCCTCCGCGGCGGTGTCGGGATACATCCCCATGCCCTGGGGACAGGACCGCCGAAGGCACATCCTCGCGCTTCACGCCGGCGCGGGCATTGGCACCAACGACCGCGGCGAGCGGGGCGTCTTCGCCGTCGGGGGCTTTCCCCCCTTCTCAGCCCAGAACTGGATCGACGCCTTCCGCTATGGCGTGCAGGCGGGCGGCGTCGCGCTCCGGGGATATCCCCCCTACGTGCGCGGCGGGAGCCAGTTTCAGCTCGTCAACGCGGAGTACCGCTTCCCCATCTGGCAGACGCAGCGCGGGGTCTCCACGCTGCCGATCTTCCTGCAGCGCGTCTCCGGGGACGTCTTCGTCGACGCGGGCAACGCGAACTTCGGCCGCTTCGACCCGAGCGCCGTCCTGGTGGGCGCCGGGGCCGAGCTGCTGGTCGACATCGTGGCGGGCTACATCATCCCGTTCTCCGCGCGCATCGGGTACGCGCGGGGCTTCATGGCCGAAGGGGATGACCAGGTGTACGGGCTGTTCAGCTCGCCCTTCTAGGGAGAGGGCGTGGCGATCTCGAGGTTGCGGAACGCGAACACCGTCGCGCTCTCGCTCTCCGCGCTGCCGCCCTGCGCCTGGAGCGCGATGTGGCCCGCGCCGAAGGTGTCGTCCTTCACGGTGATGAGCCGCACGTCGTTGGCGTAGAGGATGATCTCCGAGCCGGTGGCCACGACGCGCAGCCGGTTCTCCTCGCCGACGCCGGCCTTGAGGGCCTCGTGGCGGGTCCAGTCGATGAGCGCGGTGCTGGTGTTGGCGACGCGGCGGGTGAGCCGGTAGTACCCCTCGCCGTCGATGAAGACCCGGTAGTTGTCCTTGTCGCTCTTCGCCCGGAAGCTGATGCCCGCGTAGCTCTGGGTGGGCTCCTGCGCGCTGAGCAGGGCGACGGTGACGCTCACGGAGAAGTCCGCGAACTGCTGCTTCTCATACCAGTAGGCCGCCACGGAGGTCTCGCCGCCGGGGAGCGTGACCACCAGGCCGGGCGCGTCGAAGCGCAGCGGCGGCGTGCGGGAGGTCGCCGCGAAGGACCACCCCGCGGGCTCGGCCTTGAAGGCCTCTTCCAGCACCGTGGGCCACGCGACCGCGTCGTTCGTCGCCCCGTTCTCCACCGAATCGCTCATGCGTCCGCTTCCTTTCGCGTCTCTGTCGAAGGCACCGTACGGCTTCCGGCGCCGCAGGCCCGCGGGAGGATACCCCAACCCCGTCCCTCGTTGAAGCGCCCAGAGGAGCCCCGAAGAAAAGTTCTCCGGAGCTCCGGCGCTCCCCCGGGGGGGCCATGGCCCCGGCGGGCTGGCGAAGACCTCAGGGTGCGAGGGCCATCCAACAACGGTGAACAAGGACATTCCGTGCATGGAGCGAAGCGCAACGGGTACGGTTGCCGGGTATCGTGACCATTCAAAGTCGATCAGAACCTGTCAATGCACCTTGACTTGATTGTTGGTTGCGGGGAGTGTCCAGCGTTGAGAGGTGACCCAATGGCCGATATGCAAACCGACATCAATCGCATCCTGAACGACTTCGCCGCGCAGCTCCTGAAGGTGTTCCGCGAGGCCGTGGTGACGAGCCTCGGCGGTGGCGCACCGGCGGGCCGATCGCTCCCGGCCTCCGCCCCGAAGCGCCGCGGGCGCCCCCCGAAGGCCGCCGCTGCCGCCCCCGCCGCTGCCCGCAAGAAGACCAGCAAGCGTGGTCCGAAGAGCACCCCCAAGGAGGTCGAGGCGCTTCAGGTGCAGATCCTCGATGCCCTCAAGGGTGGAGCGAAGATGTCCGCCTCCGAGATGGTCAAGGCGTTGAAGGTTGACCCGGGTCCCTTCCAGTACGCCCTCGGCAAGCTGAAGAGCAGCAACCAGGTGTCGCAGATCGGCGAGCGCCGCATGGCGAAGTACTCCCTCGGCGGCGGCTCGAAGAAGGCCGCCAAGGGCGCCCGCAAGAAGGCCAAGGGCTCGGACGCCGGCGGCGACGACCAGGGCTGATCGAGCGACCCTTATCCCTTCACGCTCCCCGCGGTGAGCCCGCCTACCAGGTGGCGCTGCACGGCATAGAACACCGCCATCACCGGAACGCTCACGACCATCGCGCCCGCCGCGAAGCGCCCCCATGCGGCGTCGTGCTCGCCCACGTAGCGCTGCAGCGCCACCGGGAGCGTGAAGGCGTCTTCATGGGAGAGGAAGGTCGCCGCGAGGATGAACTCGTTCCACGCGGACATGAAGGCGAAGAGGCAGGTGACGGCGATGGCGGGGCGCGCGGCCGGGAGCACCACCTTGAAGAAGGCCTGCCAGCGCGTGGCGCCATCGACCATGGCGGCCTCCTCGAGCTCGCGCGGAATCGCCTCGAAGGCCCCGCGCAATTGGAACATCGCGAAGGGCAGCGCCGTGGTCGCATAGACCAGCACCAGCCCTGCGCGCGTGTCGAGCAGCCGCAGCCCATCGAGGATCACATAGAGCGGCACCGCGGTCGCCACGCCAGGGAACATCTGTGTGGCCAGGAGCACCCTCATGCCCGCGCGGTCACCGACGAAGCGCATGCGGGCCATGGCATAGGCCGCGGGCGTGGCCAGGGCGACGGAGGTCACCGCGGTGGCGACGGCGACGAACACCGAGTTGAAGAGCTGGCGACCGAAGAGCCATCGGCCCGCGGCGTCGTGCTGGAGGGTGACCGCGCGGAAGTTGTCGAGAGAGAAGGCCTCGGGCCAGGGGAGCGCGCGGGGCGATGGGGTGCCGCTGGGGGAGAGCGCGAGGGTGACCACCCAGAGCACGGGGTAGAGCGCGAAGGCCACCGCGGTGAGGAGCGCGGCGTGCACCAGGAGCTCGATCCACCATGGAGTGCGGCGGCTCATGGGAGGGCCTCCGGGGAGCGACGCCGCGTGACCAGCAGCAGGATCAGGAAGATGAGGACGGCGTAGGCGGAGGCGTATCCGTACTGGGCCTGTCGGGTGAAGGCCCAGCGGTAGGCCTCGCTCACCAGGATGTCCGTCTCGCCATCGGGCTCTCCACCCGACACCAGGAACACCACGTTGAACTGGTTGAAGGTCCAGACGGCGCCCATGGCCACGGAGGGCCCCATGGCGGGTCGGAGCATCGGCACCGTGACCTTCCAGAACTGCTGCCACGCGGTCGCGCCGTCGACGGCGGCGGCTTCATAGAGGTCCTTCGGGATACCCGCGAGGGCGCCGATGGTGACCACCATCATGAACGGAAAGCCGAGCCACACGTTGGTGGTGACGTTGGCCGCGAAGGCCGTGGAGAAGCGCGCGAACCAGCTCACGGGCTCTCCCCCGAGGGTCGTGAGCAGCGCGTTCACGGCGCCGAACTGCCGATGGAACATCCCCTTCCACGCGAGCGCCGTCACGTAGGAGGGCACCGCCCAGGGGATGATCAGCAGCACCCGATAGAGGGCCTTCATCCGAAGCAGCGGGCGGGAGAGCAGCAGCGCCAGCGCCACGCCGATGGAGACGTGGAGGGTGATGTTGGCAACGGTCCAGAGCACCGTGACCAGGAGCACCCGATAGAACGACCCGGTCGCCAGGAGGGGGCCGCCGCGCGCCGTGAGGATGTCGACATAGTTGGCGAGGCCCACGTAGTACGAGTGGCCCTCGCGGGTGGCGTAGAGCGAGGTGACCGCGCCGATGACCAGCGGCACCACCACCAGCAGCGCCAGCGTGACGGCGGCGTGGGTGACCCAGGCGTAGGCGGGCAGCGAGCGCCGGAGGTCACGGCGGAATACCGGGTCGCGTAAGCCGCGCAGGGAGTTGAGCACCAGGCCCATGGCAGCGAGGCCCACCGCGAGGAGCGCGAGCGTGGCGTCGCGCCGGCGGGGGAGGGGGCGGGTCACGTCGGTGAAGCGGTGCTCGGCCTCCTCGAGCGCCGTGCGCGGGGAGCGGTCGCCCCGGAGCGCCTTCAGGATCGCCTGCCGCGCGGGCTCGAACACCGCCCTCATGTGCGGGTGCGTGGGCATCGGGCGGGCGTGCGACGCGGCCTCGCGAAACACCGAGAGCACCGGGTCGCGGGCGAGCTCGGGGTCGGCGGTCCATGCGTCGCGGGTGGCGACCACCTGGCGGCCGACGCGGGCGCGGATCACCGCGGCGGGCACCTCGGTGAGGGCCTCGGCGAGGGCGATGGCCGCGGCGGGGTCGTGGCTGCGCGAGGAGACGAAGGCGCCCTCGACGGTGGCGTAGGGCTCCATGAGGCGACCGCCGGCGTCGGCGAGGGCGGGCAGCGGGGCCACCCGGAAGGGGACGCGCGACCCGAGCTCGGCGGCGAGCCACGGGCCCGAGATGGCCGTCGCGGCGCGGCCGGTGGAGAAGAGCTGGGAGACGAGCGCGCCGGAGGCCTCGTCGGGGATCACCCCCGCGCGGGTCATGGCGATCACCCGGCGCAGCGAGCGCTCGGCCGCGGGGCCGACGAAGGTGTAGCGCCCGGCGTCGTCGAGCATGGCGCCGCCGTAGGCGTGCAGCAGCGGCGCGTGGAAGTAGGCGCCCTGGGACTCATACACGAGCGGGTATGTTCCAGAGGGGAGGCGAGGGCGCAGGGCCTCGATGGACTCGAGCGTGGCTGGCGGGGCGGGGTCGGTCCAGAGGGTGGGGTTGATGAAGAGGGCGACGCACTTCACCGAGAGGGGGAAGGCGTAGAGGTCGCCCGCGGCGGTGAGGGCGCGCACGGCGGTGTCGTCGAAGCGCGCGGTGACGGCGGTGACGGAGGCGCGGGCGACGGGGGCGACGAGGCCGAGGGCGCGGTAGCTGGCGAGGCGCTCGTGGGCGTCGACGAAGACGTCGGGGCCGTGGTCGTGGGGGATCGCCGACTCCAGCTTGGAGGCGTAGGCCTCGAAGGGGACCGCGAGCACGTCGAGGGTGGCGGCGGGGTGCGCCCGGCGCCAGGCGTCGAGCACCTGGTCGAGGGCGGTCTGCTCGGCGCCGCGGTAGGCGTGCCAGAGCGTGAGGTGCTGCGCCGAGGCCGATGGGGCGGCGAGGAGGAGGGCGAGGGCGGCGAGTAGGCGACGGGGGGTCACGAGCGCCCCGGGTCGAGGGAGCGCTCCGTCGTCGGGTCGAAGAGGTGCACCGAGTTGGCGTGGACGCGCAGCGGCAGGCGCTCTCCCGGGCGGGGGAGCGCGGCGTCGCCGTCGAGGCGGGCGACGAAGGCCACGCCGCCGACGGTGCCGTGGGCGTAGGCCTCGAAGCCCATGGGCTCGACCACCTCGACGTGAAGGTCGATGGCCCCGTCGGGGTCGGGGATGACGTCGTGAGGGCGCACCCCGATGAGCACCGGACGGCCCGGGGGGAGGGTGGCGAAGCGCGCGGGGTCGACGGAGACGCGCAGGCCCGGGGCCTCGGCGAAGCGGCCGGTGGCGTCGATGGAGCCGGTGAAGAAGTTCATCGCGGGCGAGCCCAGGAAGCCGGCGACGAAGCGGGACGCCGGGCGCTGGTAGACCTCGAGGGGAGGGCCCTCCTGCTCGACGGATCCGGCGCGCAGCACCACGAGGCGGTCGGCGAGGGTCATGGCCTCGACCTGGTCGTGGGTCACGTAGAGCATGGTGGCGCCGAGGCTCGCGTGGAGGCGCTTGATCTCGACGCGCACCTGCGCCCGCAGCGCCGCGTCGAGGTTGCTCAGGGGCTCGTCGAAGAGGAAGAGCTGCGGGCGGCGCACCACCGCGCGGCCCATGGCGACGCGCTGCCGCTGGCCGCCGGACATCTCCCTGGGGAAGCGGTCGAGCAGGGCTTCGATGGTGAGCATCCGGGCGACCTCGGAGACCCGCGAGGCGATCTCCTTGGGGTCGACGCCCCGGAGCTTGAGGCCGAAGGCGAGGTTGTCGCGCACCGTGAGGTGCGGATAGAGCGCGTAGCTCTGGAAGACCATCGCGATGTCGCGGTCGCGCGGGGGAGAGCGGGTGACGTCGCGGTCGCCGAGGACGATGGTGCCGGAGTCGGGCTCCTCGAGGCCCGCGACGGTGCGCAGGAGCGTGCTCTTGCCGCAGCCCGACGGGCCGACGAGCACGGCGAACTCCCCCTTGGTCAGCGACAGGTCGATGCCTCGCAGGATGAGGTTTGGACCGAGCGTCTTGCGGATCCCTCGCAGGGTGACAGCGGCCACGGGCGCGGAGTGTTCCAGAAGTGCCCCGTGCTTGGGAATCCCATTCTCCTGCCTCGTGCCTGGCGTTCGGGCTACGGTCGGGCGTGCGCCGCCCCGTGCTGCTGCTCCTGCTCTGCGCCGCGGTGCTCCTCTGCGCGTGGCCCGCCCTCACCGGCGACCCCCTCCTCGACGACCTGCGCCTCGTCCCGCTGCGCCGCCCCTTCCCCCGCGCCGACGTCTTCGCCCAGCCCCCCCGCTGGCAGCCCGCGGTCGAGCTCTCCTTCCGCGCCGTGGCCGCGCTCTCCCCGCCGCGCTTCGTCGTCGCGGTGCAGCTCCACCACCTCGCCTCCCTGGCGCTGCACCTGCTGACCGTCTGGCTCCTGCTGCGGCTCGTGCTCGCCCGCCACCCCGGCGACCGGGTGCACCCCTGGCACGCCCTGGTGCTCGGCGCCTTCGCGCTGCACCCCTCGCTGCTGGAGTCCTACGGCCACCTCGCGGCCCGCGGCGAGGCCCTCTGCGCCGCCTCCCTCGCGGGCCTCGCGCTCTCGCTCCATCACGGCCGCGCCGCGCCCGCCCTCGCGCTCACCCTCCTGGGCGTGGCCGCCTCGCCCGGCTTCGCGCCCGCCGCCGCCGCGCTGGGCCTCGCCGCCGCGCTCGAGCAGCCCTCCACCCGATCGCGCCGCACGGCCCTCGCCATCGCGCTGACGGCGCTGCTCACCTCGCTGCTCACCTTCGGGGCGCGCCCCTCGCTCGACGACCTCCTCCGATGGTCCATGCGGGTCCCGAGGGCGGTGTCCATCGCCACCAGGGCGCTGGTGGTCCCCACGGAGACGGCCCTGCGGCTGCCCCACTGGGAGCTCAGCCTCCCGATGAGCTCCGCCGAGCGGCTCACCGCGGCGCTCCCTTTACTGGCCAGCGTATTCCTCTGGCGGCGCCAGGCCCGCGGCGCGGCGGTGCTGGTGCTGGGCGCTGCGCTCACGGCGCTCCCGCTGGTGCGCTTCGCCGACTCGCTCGCCTACGGCTTCGACCGCTACCTCGCCGGCGCGGCGGTGCTGCTGGCCGTGGCGGTGCTGCGCGAGCCCTCGCCGACATGGATCGCCGCGCTCTCCTCCGGGACGCAGCGTCTCGTGGGCGGGTGCGGGGTGGCGCTGCTGGTGCTGCTGGGCTTCATGGCGCGGCAGACGGCCACGGGCTTCACCTCGGACGCGCACCAGCTCGACGCGATGACCCAGATGCGGCCGCGCGACCCGTCGGGGCACCTGCGCAACGCCTGGTTCGCGGCGCGCACGGGCGACGTGGTCACCGCGCGGCGCTCGCTGCGCAACGTCCGCCGCCGGGGCTCGCTCACGCCCACGATGGCCCGGGTGGCCCGCTCGATCGCGGCCGCGGTGGGGGAGGCGGTAGAGTCCCGCGCACCATGAAGACCATCCGAGCGGTGCGCATCCGGGAGCCTGGGGACCTCGACGTGCTGGAGCTGGGGGAGGTGTCGCTGCGCGATCCGGGCGTCGGCGAGGTGCGGGTGAAGGTGGCGGCGGCGGGGCTCAACCGCGCCGACCTGATGCAGCGCGCGGGCAGGTACCCGGCGCCGCCCGGGGTGGCGGCGGATGTTCCGGGCCTGGAGTACGCGGGGCTGGTCGAGGCCGTGGGCGCGGAGGTGCGCGGCGCGGCCGTGGGCGACCGGGTGATGGGCCTGGTGGCCGGCGGCGCGATGGCCGAGGCCGTGGTGGTGCATCACCGCGAGCTCATGGCGGTGCCCGAGGCGATGTCGCTGACCGACGCGGCGTCGATCCCCGAGGCCTTCGCGACGGCGTGGGACGCCCTGATGCAGGCGGGCGCGCGCATGGGCGACGTGGTGCTGGTGCACGCCGCCGCGAGCGGGGTGGGCACCGCCGCGACGCAGCTCGCGAGGGCCATGGGCGCGAGGGTGATCGGCACCGGGCGCAGCGCCGCGAAGCTGGCGCGCTGCGCGCAATGGGGCCTCGACGAGGCGGTGGTCGCGGTGGAGGGGCGCTTCGCCGACGCGGTGCTGACGCGCACCGGGGGAGCGGGCGTGACGGTGGTGCTCGACCTGGTGGGCGGCGGTTACCTGGAGGAGAGCCTGCGGTGCGCGGCGCCGGGGGCGAGGCTGATGCTGCTGGCGACGACGGGCGGCGGGGCGGCGACGCTGCCGCTGGGGCTCGCGCTCTCCAAGAGGGTGACCGTGAAGGGCACCGTGCTGCGGAGCCGTCCGCTGGAGGAGAAGATCGCCCTGGCGAGGGGCTTCACCGCGGCGGTGGTGCCGGGCTTCGCGAGCGGGGCGCTGCGGCCGGTGGTGGACGCGGTGCTGCCGATGGAGCAGGTGCGAGAGGCCCACCGTCGGATGGCGGGCGACGAGACCGTGGGGAAGATCGTGCTGCGCTGGTGAGGGAATACAGGGCCCTGTATTCCGGGGGGCCCTAGAGCAGCCGGTGGAAGTACCGGAGGTTGAGCAGCAGCGTGGTCTGCGAGCCGCCGTGCACCTCCTGGCGAAGGGCGGCCTCGACCGCGAACATCTGGTCGATGTACCCGAGGCCCGCGGTGATGAGGTGCACCGGGTTGTTGAGCCGGATGTCGTCGTAGGTGTAGCCGAGGCGCAGCGGAACCCGGCTGGCCAGCAGCTCGACGCCGCCCGACCAGCGGGCGCGAGGGCCGTCGGCGAAGGAGGTCACGTCCCACACCGTGTCGGCCACGATGTGGAGGGTGTCGATGGGGATGATCCCGATGCCGCCGCCGATGGAGAGGGGCGAGAGCGCCGTGTCGGGGTTGCTGAGGGAGTAGCCGGTGACGCCCAGGGTGAGCCACGACCAGGGCTTGAGCGCGATGCCCACGTCGACGGTGAAGCCCGAGTAGGCGCTGCCCCGCACGCCGTTGGCGGTGGGGACGCCCACGTAGTCGAGGTAGCGGCCGGTGACGCCGAGGCTCACCCCCTCGGCGAGCGCGGCGCCGAGGGCGATGCGGAAGTCGTGGTTGCGGGTGTCGCCGTCGAGCAGGGAGTAGTGGTAGGCGAGGCCCGCCCCCACCTTGCGCGTGGAGTCGACCACCGCGCCGCCGAAGGACCAGCGGCCCTGCGCCGGGTCCCAGAGCACCGAGCTGTCGACGTGGTAGACGCGCGACTGGCTCATGGCCGCCGGGTTGACGTAGAGCGCCGAGGTGCTCTGCGCGATGGCGTGGGTGCCGCCGCCGAGGGCCATGGTGCGGGCCGTGACCGGGGTCTCCGGGGCCGTCTGCACCTGCCCCAGCGCGACCGACGGGATCAGGGCCAGCGCGGTCGCACAGCACAGCGATCGGGCGAGGACGGTGAGCTCCATGACTGCCGCGGATAGAACGCCGCCGGGGGTGTGTCTACTTCCCGACCGGTTTTCCACAGGTCTCCCCACCGGCCTGTGGACAAACGCCTCCGGGCGCTCCCCCGCCTCTGGTCGATTTCTCGCGCTGGCAGCGTTCTTCCACGATGCTGCGACCCCTCTGGACCTGGTGTGTCCCGGGGCTGTGGAAAACGCTGTGGACAGGATGTTGTACCGCCGTGGGTGACGAGGCCAAGACGCTCTGGGACAAGGTGCTCGAGGCGCTCCGCGGCCGCGTGGGCGAGCAGATGATCGACAAGCTGCTGCGCCCCCTGGAGGCCCTCGACGCCGCCGACGGGGTGCTGCTGCTGCGGGCCCCCAACGACTTCGCGCGCGAGTGGGTGACCAAGGGCTACGTGCCCGTGGTCGAGGAGACCCTGCGCTACCTCACCGGCACGGCGTGGACCATCCACTGGGCCGCGAGCGCCAAGGCCGGCGCCTCGACCGCCCCCCGCGCCGCCCCGAAGCCCCCGCCCCCGCTGCCCCGCCCGGCCCCCGCCCGCCCGGCGCCCGCGGCCCCGGTCGCATCCGCCCCGGCGCCCGCGGCCCCGAAGCCCGCTGCGCCCCCGCGCACCATGGCCCCGCCGGTGTCGACCAGGGCCCCGGCCCCGGCGCACAACCCCGGCGCCGCCAGCGGGTCGGCGGGCTGCGGGCTCTCGCCCAAGTACACCTTCGACACCTTCGTGAACGGCCCGTCCAACAACGTGGCGCACGCGATGGCGCAGGCCATGTCCAACCTGGCGGGCCGGCGCGTCAACGTGCTCTTCCTCTGCGGCGGGACGGGCCTCGGCAAGACCCACCTCTCCAACGCCATCGGCCACCGCATCCTCGAGCAGAAGCCCGGCGCGCGCATCGTCTATGTGAGCGCGGAGACCTTCACCAACGAGTACGTGGCGGCGATCCAGCAGAAGCGGATGGAGGAGTTTCGCGGGCGCTACCGCAACGAGTGCGACGGGCTGCTCATCGACGACGTGCAGTTTCTCGCGGGAAGGGAGGGCACTCAGGAGGAGTTCTTCCACACCTTCAACGCGCTCTACCAGAAGGACATCCCGATCGTCCTCACCAGCGACGTGCTGCCGCAGAACCTCCACGGCATGGCCGAGCGGCTCTGCTCGCGCTTCGCCAGCGGGCTCGTGGCGGAGGTCTATCCCCCGGAGCTGGAGACCCGCATCGCGATCCTGCGCAAGAAGGCCGAGCAGGACGGGGTGAAGCTCGACGACGAGACCGCGGCGCTCATCGCCAGCGCCGGGAGCAACGTGCGCGAGCTGGAGGGGATGCTGATGAAGCTGTCGATCCGCGCGAGCCTGAACGGCCGCGGGGTGATCGACGCGGCGCTGGCGAGGGAGACCCTGCGCATCGGGTCGAAGCCCGCGGTGACCACCGTGGAGGACGTCCAGCGGGCGGTCTGCGACCACTACCGCATCAAGCTCAACCAGCTCACCGGGAAGGACCGCCACAAGGAGGTGGCCCTCCCCCGGCAGGTGGCCATGTACCTGGCCCGCACCCACCTCGGGACCTCGTTTCCGCAGATCGGCGCCCGCTTCAACGGGAAGGACCACACCACGGTCATGTCGTCCGTGCGCAAGGTGGCGAAGCTCCGGGTGGACGACCTGGAGGTCGCCGCCGCCCTGGAGGCCATCTCCCTGAAGCTGGGCTTTGCCGCCCCGGTGCTGGACGTCGCGGCCGGGGCCGAGGAGTACTCCTCTCGATGATTTCCCCGGGAAACAGCGCCTTCACCAGCCTGTGGAAAACCCTGTGGGCCCGTAGGGGTGCTTCCCTGGTGACGGGGACTGTGGACGGGGCTGGGGATGGCGTACGGTGCGAACTGTCCCCGGCGGTTCAACAGACGAGCCCCCGGTCGGCGTCCCCAGCGCGTCCCCCTGTAGAACAGCAGGAAACGGTGTTTTCCACCGTCTCCACAGGACTCACTACTAAGATCGTTTAATTGAATTCAATTCTCCCTGAATAGAGAAGAAGACATCCGGAAGCCAAACGGGTCGCGGACGCAGAGCCGACGACCGAAGGACAGAGTGAGCGATGGAGTTCGTGGTCAACAAGCGGGAGTTCGTGAGGGCGCTGAGCCGGGTGCAGAGCGTGGCGGACAAGAAGTCGGCGATGCCCATCCTGACGAACGTGCTGATCGTGGCGGATGCCTCGGGCGTGCGGCTCGCGGCCACCGACCTGACGCTCGCGGTGACGGCCCACTGCAAGGCCGACGTCCGCAAGGGCGGCACCGTGGCGCTCCCGGCGCGGCACGTCTTCGACGTCGTGAAGGTGCTCCCGGACGGGGACGTCACGGTCTCCGTCGAGAAGAACTTCTCCGCGCGCATCAAGTCCGGCAAGCGCCGCTTCGACCTGAGCGGCATGCCCGGCGAGGACTTCCCCACGCTGCCTGATCCCAGCAAGGTCACGCTCACCCTCATCCCCGCCGACGACGTGGCCGACCTCATCGCGCTCACGCAGTTCTCCATGTCCGCCGACGACACCCGGCCGCACCTCTCGGCGGCGCTCTTCGAGCTCGCGGGCGAGGTGCTGCGGGTGGTCACCACCGACGGCCACCGGCTCTCCAAGGCCGAGCGCAAGATCAGCGGCATGAAGGGCCAGAGCAAGCTGCTCATCCCCGCCAAGGCGGTGCACGAGCTCAAGCGCATGGTCGACGAGCTGCGCGCCGAGAAGAAGGACGCCACCAGCGGCCCGCTCACCGTGGGCATCGGCGCCGCCAGCTCGCAGGGCCCGGTGTTCTTCCAGCGCGACGGGATGACCCTCTCGTCCAAGCTCGTCGACGCGGCCTTCCCCTCGTACGAGCAGGTGATCCCCTCGGCCACCGACCGCACGGTGACCGCCTCGCGCACCGCCCTCCTCGACGCCCTGCGCGCGGTCTCCCTCGTGGCCTCCGACCGCACCAGCGGCGTCAAGCTCCAGGTGAACTCCTCGCGCATGCTCATCACCAGCGAGAACCCCGAGATCGGCGCCGGCAGCGACGAGATCGACGCCTCGCTCCAGGGCCCGGACGTCACCATCGGCTTCAACAGCAAGTACCTCACCGACGCCCTGAGCGCGCTCACCTCCGAGGAGGTCGCCCTCGAGCTCTCCGGCGAGCTCGACCCCGGGATGATCAAGCCCGTCGGCCGAGACGACTACCTCGGCGTCATCATGCCGATGCGCATCTGATCGGATGGCTGCGGGCGTGGGCGGTCGCTCCCTCACGGTCGCGGTCTGGTCTTCGTCAAACTCCCCGTCGTGATCCCCCTCCACATCACCGAGCTCAGCGTCGACGGGTTTCGCAACCTCCACGGCGTGAAGCTCGTCCCCTCGCCCGGCGGCAACGTGCTGCTGGGCGACAACGGGCACGGCAAGACCTCCGTCCTCGAAGCCATCGACTACGCCGCCTCGCTGCGGTCGTTTCGCGGCGCCACCCGCACCCAGCTCATCGGCCACGAGGCGAAGTCCGCGGAGATCCTGATGCGCGTCGGGGGCCCCTCCCCGTCGCGCGAGTACCGGCTGCGCCTCGGCCGCGCCTCCCGGGAGATCACCCTCGACGGCAAGCGCCCCGAGCGCGCCGTGGAGTACTTCTCCGGCGCCGCCTGCGTGGTCTTCCACCCGGGCGACCTCGACCTGGTGCGAGGCCCGCCGGAGCTTCGCCGCCGGCTGCTCGACCGCATCCTGGTGCGCGCCGTCGACGGCTACGGCGAGGCGCTCAAGTCCTACGGCAAGGCCCTCCGCGCCCGCAACGCGCTGCTGCGGGAGAAGCACCCCAACGCCAGGGCCATCCAGGCCTACGACTTCCCCGTCGCCCGCTACGGCAGCGCCCTCGTCCGCGCCCGCGCCGTGCTCGCCCACGACCTCGTGCCCGCCGCGCGCCGCGCCCTCGACGAGGTGGCGCTCAGCCCCGACGCCATCGAGCTCAAGTACCAGCCCCGGGCCTCCGGCGACCAGGTGGCCTTCACCGCCGCGCTCGCCGAGGGCCTCGCCCGAGACCTCGCCCGCCGCAGCACCTCGCTCGGGCCGCACGGCGACGACCTCGCCATCACCTGGTCGGGCCTGCCCGCCCGGGTGGTGGCCAGCCAGGGGCAGACCCGCGCGCTCGCCCTCGCGCTGCGCCTCGCCGAGCTCCACGTGCTCGAGGCCCGCACCCGCGCCATCCCCGTGCTGCTGCTCGACGACGTCTCCAGCGAGCTCGACCGGGAGCGCACCGCCAGGCTCTTCAAGCTGGTCGGGGCCCTCGGCGCGCAGGTCTTCGTGACCACCACCGACCCGGCCATCGCGGCGATGCTCCCGGGCGCCCGGCGCTTCGCCGTGGCCGACGGCGCGGTCACCCCCGTCGGCGCAGGGTGATGGACATAGTCTGACATTGCCTTCAGGGGGGCCATCTGCTAGAGAAAAGCCCTGAAATTACCGAGGAAATCACGACATGACGATCGAACCGACGGCGCAGGAATACGGGGCGGATAGCATCACCAAGCTGGAGGGTCTCCAGGCGGTGCGCGAGGTCCCCGGGATGTACATCGGCGACGTGCACGACGGCTCGGGGCTGCATCACCTGGTGTGGGAGGTCGTCGACAACTCCATCGACGAGTACTTCGCGGGGGTGTGCAACCGCATCGACGTGACGGTGCACGCCGACGGCTCGGTGCGCGTGGCCGACAACGGCCGGGGCATCCCGACGGGCATCAACACCAAGCACGGCATCAGCGCGGCGGAGCTGGCGCTCACCAGCCTTCACGCGGGCGGCAAGTTCAAGAGCGCCACCAACTACGCGATGTCGTCGGGGCTCCACGGCGTCGGGGTGAGCGCGGTCAACGCGGTGAGCGAGTGGCTGCGCCTCGAGATCTGGCGCGAGGGCAAGGTGCACGAGCTGGAGTTCGCCGCCGGGGTCACCAAGGAGCCGCTGAAGGTGGTCGGCGACACCCCGAAGACGGGCACCATCGTCACGTTCAAGCCCGACCCGACGATCTTCACGATGACGGAGTTCTCGTACGACATCCTCGAGAACCGGCTGCGCGAGCTGGGCTACCTCAACGCGGGGCTCTCGCTCACGCTCACCGACGAGCGCACCGACAAGCCCACGCAGGAGTTTCACTCCGCGGGCGGCATCGCGGACTACGTGAAGTTTCTCAACGCGGAGAAGAAGACCGACGCCGACCCCATCGCGCTGCGCGGCGAGCACACGCTCGACAACGGCAAGGTGGTCACCGTGGAGATCGCCCTCCAGTGGACCGACAGCCTGTACGAAGCGATCCAGGCGTACACCAACAACGTGCACAACCGCGACGGCGGCACGCACGTCTCCGGCTTCAAGACCGCCATCACCAAGTGCATCAACGCCTACGGCGCGGAGAAGGGCTTCCTCAAGCCCCTGAAGGACCAGGCGCTCATCGGCGACGACGTGCGCGAGGGCCTCACGGGGGTGATCTCCGTGCGCCACCCCAACCCCTCGTACAGCTCGCAGACCAAGCACAAGCTGGTGTCGTCCGAGGTGTCGGGCATCGTGTCGGGCATCCTGCAGGAGCGGCTCTCCCGCTGGCTCGACGAGAACCCGGTGGCCGCCAAGCGGGTGGTGGAGAAGTGCGTGCTGGCGGCGCAGGCGCGCGCGGCGGCGCAGAAGGCCCGAGAGCTGGTGCACCGCAAGGGCGTGCTCGACGCGAGCTCGCTGCCGGGCAAGCTGGCCGACTGCCAGGAGCGCGACCCGTCCAAGTGCGAGCTGTACATCGTCGAGGGTGACTCGGCCGGTGGGAGCGCGAAGCAGGGGCGCGACCGCAAGACGCAGGCGATCCTGCCGCTGCGGGGGAAGATCCTGAACGTCGAGCGGGTGCGCTTCGAGCGCATGCTGGGCAACCAGGAGATCGGCACGCTCATCACGGCGCTCGGGGTGACGGTGCGGCCCGACAGCTTCGGTGATCCGAAGTCCACCGAGGAGGAGAGCGGCTCGACCACCCCTGGGCCCCGGCTCGACCTGGAGAAGCTGCGCTACCACCGGGTGGTGCTGATGACCGACGCCGACGTCGACGGGTCGCACATCCGCACGCTGCTGCTGACCTTCTTCTTCCGGCAGATGCCCGAGCTCGTGGAGAAGGGCTACCTGTACATCGCGCAGCCGCCGCTCTACGGCATCCGCCGCGGCAAGACGATCGACTACGTGAAGGACGACGAGGCGCTCGCGCACAACGTCATCAGGGTCGGCACGAAGAACGTGGCGCTGCGGTCGGACACGAAGACCATCGAGGGCGAGGAGCTGCACGCGCTGGCGATGGAGCTGCACCGGGCGGAGACGCTGCTGCAGCGGATGGAGCTGCGCTGCGAGCCCAAGGTGGTGAGCGCGGTGGTGCGCACGCGGGCCTTCACGCGCGACACGCTCAAGGACGAGGAGAAGATCGCGGAGGGCATGAGGCGGCTGGAGGAGTACATGACCACGTATTCGCCGGAGCTTCTCCCGCTGCGGTTCACGCTCGACGAGGACGTGGAGCACGGCGGGTCGAAGGTGCTCATCCGGGTGCGCGCGGGCACCGCGGGGCGCACGACGACGGTGAGCTGGTCGTTTCTGGACGGTCCCGAGGTGCGCGAGCTCACGGCCATCGAGGATCACCTCGGGGCGCTGGGCCCGGCGCCGTGGACGCTGGTCGACGGGTCGAAGACCCACACCATCGTGCACGGGGGGCAGCTCCACCAGATCATCGACGAGCGGGGCAAGAAGGGCGCGACGATCCAGCGCTACAAGGGCCTCGGGGAGATGAGCGCCGAGCAGCTCTGGGAGACCACCATGGACCCGGCGAAGCGCATCATGCTGCGGGTGCGGGTGGAAGACGCCGCGGCCACGGACAAGGTGATGACCCTGCTGATGGGCGACGAGGTCGAGCCGCGCCGCGCCTTCATCGAGAAGAACGCCCTCAACGCCCGCAACCTGGACATCTGAACCAACACACCACCCGGGCGTAGCTGGTGATGCACCGGGCGCCTGGAACTCCACCCGAAACACCCGCCGCCGCCATTTGACAGGGGCGCGGGGGTTCGGGTACCTACCGCCTCCCTCGAATCGCAAAAGGGTTGTCATGCAGAAGCCGAAGTTCCGTACCGCCGACAAGTCCGCCTGGGTGTTCGTGACCACGCAGCTCAACAAGCGCCCGGTCAAGGCGATGAGCCGTCGCGCCGCGCTCCGTTGCGGCTACCTGGCGGGCGCCGCCAACCGCCTCGGAGTCGAAGATCAGCGCGCGCTCCCGACGCCGCACATGGACGAGACCATGAGCGCGTTCATCAAGCGCGTGAAGTCCGCCCAGGCCTGAGCCCACCGCGTCGTTGACCCTGCGCTCCGCCGGGGGATAGAACTCGGGCCACGGTGCGCCACGATGGCTTCGACGTAACCTTCTGGGGGGTCCGTGGCAGCGTGGCTACCCCGGGGCCGCGCACGGTCCTCGTGGGCGGCAACACCAGCTGCGTCGAGGTGCGCGCGGGTGACGAGCGCATCATCCTCGACGGCGGCACCGGGCTCCGGGAGCTCGGCGAGACCCTCCGCCACCACGGCCCCATCAACGCCCACGTCTTCTTCTCCCACGTCCACTGGGATCACATCCAGGGCGTGCCCTTCTTCGCGCCCGCCTTCGACCCGAGGAGCAGCTTCGTGCTGCACGCGGGCAAGCGCGGCGGGCGCACGGTGCGCGACGCCCTCGGCGGCCAGATGGCCGACCCGTACTTCCCGGTGCACCTCCAGGAGATCGAGGCCGCCCTCTCCTTCCACGACCTCGAGCAGCGCCAGCGGGTGACCGTCGGCGGCGGCGTGGTGGTGCACGGCATCGAGGGCAACCACCCCGACGGGGTCTTCGCGTGGCGCGTCGAGTGGAAGGGCCACTCGGTGGTCTACGCGACGGACACGGAGAGCTCGTCGCTCCACGACCAGGCCATCATCGAGCTCGCGCGCGGCGCCGACGTGCTCATCTACGACGCGCAGTTCACCCCCGAGCAGCTCGACGGCGGTGACGGCCGCGGGTCGCGCCGGGGCTGGGGCCATAGCTCCATGATGGACGGGGCGCGCATCGCCCAGGCGGCGCGCGTGGGGACCTACGTGCTCTTCCACCATGATCCCCACCAGGACGACGCCGCGGTGGTGGATAAAGAACGCCGCGCCCAGGGGGCCTTCGAGCGCTCCGTCGCGGCGCGCGAGGGCATGATCCTCGATGTGATCCGCGGTCATCGGGGTGCGTAGCAGCCTTCGCGGGTGCCGCATATCCTGCGCGACGTTTGGATATCGGTTGGGGATCTTTTCCCACGCGAAAATGGGGGCTATAGGTCCGCCCAGCCACCATGGACTCCGCACTCCCCGCCTCGATTCCATCGGACATCATTGTCGAGAAGCCCGCTCCCCGTGAGGGCAAGGTGCTCATCGACGCGTCGCGGCCCTTCGCGGTAGAGAGCCCCGCTCGGACGATCTGGGTGGTGGCCAGCACGCTCGCGGCCTGGGCGACGTGCTTCGCGCTCGCCACGGCGCTGCCGGCCCCGTGGTACGCGCGGCTGCCCTTCACGGTGCTCACGGCGCTGCTCGCGACGCGCTCGTTCATCCTCTTCCATGACGTGATGCACGGGGCGATGTGCCGAGGAAACGCGCTCTGGGCGAAGGTCTGCCGGGCCTTCGTGACCGCCTATGGCTTCTGGATCCTCACGCCGCCGCGCATCTGGAAGGAGTCACACAACTACCACCACGCGCACACGGCGAAGCTGGTCGGCTCGCACATCGGCTCGTACATGATGCTCACCCCGGCGATGTACGCGAAGGCGACGCCGTCGCAGCAGCGGATGTACCGGCTCATGCGCTCGCCGCTCAACGTGGCCGTCGGCTACGTCACGGTCTTCCTCTGGGGCATGTGCGTGGGGCCCTTCCTCAAGAACAAGAAGAAGCACCTCGACTCGGCCGTGGCGCTGGTGCTGCACTTCGCCCAGATCGCCCTCGCCGTGCACTTCTTCGGCGTGGGCGCGGCCTTCACCGGGGTCATCGGCAGCGTCGCCATCGCCTGCGCCCTGGGCGCGTACCTCTTCTACGCGCAGCACAACTTCCCGGACATCCACGTGCAGCCGCGCGAGACCTGGAGCTACACCCGCGCCGCCACGGAGTCGTCGAGCTTCATGGAGATGTCGCCGGTGATGCACTGGTTCACGGGCAACATCGGGTTCCACCACGTGCACCACCTCAACCCGCAGATTCCGTTCTACCAGCTCCCCAACGCCATGGCGGGCATCCCCGAGCTGCAGCACCCCGGGCGCACCTCGCTGCGCCTGAAGGACATCCGCGCCGCCTTCGCCCTCAAGCTCTGGGACCCGTCCAAGGGACGCATGGTCGGCTACGACGAGGTCGGCGACCAGCACGCCCCGATGGCGGAGAGCCCCATCCATCGGGAAAACGCCCTGCCGTGATATTCCACGGGTCACCACGATGACCCACCGCGCTCGCATCGCCCCCGTCCTCGCGCTCCTCCTCGCCACCGCCGCCAGCACCGCCCAGCCCAGGCCCGTCGCGCTCAGCGCCGTCGAGCACGCCCTCGGCGCGTCGCCCGTGCACATGGTCGCGGGGCACGGCCGGCTCACCGCGGGCGTCACCCGGGACGGCGACCTCGCCGTGCTCACCTGGCCGTCGCCCTCCTGCTGCGACCAGCTCACGCACCTCTCCTCCAACGCCCTCGACGCCCGCACGCGCCCTCGCACCGGCGTCCGCGAGGGCTTCGGCGTCGCCCTCGGGCTCGTCGTCGAGACAGCGACCGCCACCCGCGTCGAGTGGCTCCACGACCCCGCCCGGTGGCGCCCGGTCGCGGGCTACGCCGACGAGCGCTCGCTCCAGCCGCGCGTGACGTACACCCGCGTCGACGGCGGGCTCACCGTCACCCTCGACGACGCCGTGCTCCCCTCCCCCGACGTGCTCCAGCGGCGCGTGCGCTACGTGCGATCGAGCGACGCCGCGGGCGCCGGCATCCGAAGCGTCGCGCTCATGGTGCACGCCAACCTCGGGCTCACCCAGAACGTCATCCCCCGGCTCCCCTTCGGCGACGTGCTCGCCGACAGCCGCAACGACTTCGGCGTCGTGCGCGACAGCGCGCTCGGGGCCTTCATCCATTTCCGCCCCAGCGACCGCGCGCCCATCAGCGACATCCCCGCCCTCGTCGGGGCCCCCACGATCGCCGTCGACCACTTCGGCCCCATGGACGCGCTGCTACGCCGCGACGGAGACCTCACCGCCGAGGCCAATGCCCTCGCCGCCGCGCTCGACACGACTTTCACCCGGGGCGTCTACGCCGTCGTCGGGAGCGAGCCGCGCGCCGACGCCTTCCACGCCGGGAGGGAGGGCGACGAGTTCTGCGATGAGCTCGGCCGCATGGTCGACAACGTGCTCGCGCTGCGCACCTCCGGCATCGCGCTGCCCATCGACCCGGGGCTCGCCACGGGCTTTCGCTGCCCCGACGCGGTGCGCCCCTCCCGCGTGGCCGCCGCGCGAGGATGGACCCGCAGCACCCCCTCCGCGTGGTCGCTGGCCGACACCAACGCGCTCGCGGGAAACCCCGTCGCGGCCTACCTCAATGACAGCGCCATGAGGGTTCCGTTCGCCAGCAGCGGGATGAGCGGCGAGGCGCGGGTGCTCATCGCCTTCGGGGCGACCGCCGCCGAGGCGCGAGGGGCCTACACGACCGCGAGCGGGCTCATGCCCGACGAGGTGATCCGCCGCGACAGCGCCGAGTGGACCCGCCGTGCGGGCTCCCTGGTGGTGCCCGAGCACCTTCCCGAGACCATCCCCATGGAGGACCGTGCGCGCATCGCCCGCGCCGCCCGCCGCGCGATGCTCCATGTGCTCAATGGCACCGACGCCGCCACCGGGATGGTCGTCGCCTCCATCGCCCGGCAGGCCCCCTACGGGCTCGACTGGCCTCGCGACGGTGCCTTCTTCGATGACGCCTTCGACATCGGGGGACTGCCTGGCAACACCACCCGTCGGCTCGACTGGGCGCTCCCGCTCGCCCGGGAGAACCCGCTGGGGCAGTCGGCGATCAATCCCCTCACCGATCCTCGGCCCCCCATCGACCCCCGCACCGGCACCCGGCAGTACCCCGAGGCCGCGTGGGAGATGAACTATTACAACACCGGTGAGATGGGCGGATTCTTCCGCTTCGAGATCGACAACACCGCGCTCATGGTGTGGACGGCCTCGACGCACCTGGCGTTCTTGTCCAATGAAGAGCGGATGACCACCGCGGCCCGCTGGTGGCCTCGCATCCAGCGCAGCGCCGACCTGCTGGCCGACTGGCGCGACGCCGAGACGGGGCTCCACGCGCTCGCCAACGAGGACGACAACGCGGCCTTCTCCGCCACCCTCCACGGTGGCACCACCGTCTTCGCCTCGCTGGAGGCCGCCGCTCGGGTGGCCCGCCTGGTGGGAGAGACGACCGTCGCCGCGCGCTGGGAGCGACGGGCCTCGGAGCTGCGAGACGCCCTGGTGCGGCGCTTCTACGACCCGACGATGCAGCGCTTCGTCAACGACGTGAGCGGCGCGGCGGCGAGCAACCCGGGCTCGTCGGCCCTCGGGGCGACGGCGTGGATGGTCTGGCCGGCGTCGATGTTTCCGGTGAGCGACCCCCGGGTGGCGAGGCAGATGCGCAGCGACATGGAGCGGGTGCTCGCCGTGCTGCGAGGCGACCCGGGCACCGAGGGCGGCGCGTACCTCACCAAGACCATGCTGTCGGCGGCGGTGTTCGTGGCGCGAGGGGGAGACCCCACGCTGCGTCCGCTGGTGGAGGAGGCGCTGGTGCGCATGGCGAGGGACGTCATCACCGAGGACACGCAGGTGATGGGCGAGGTGTTCATCACCCTGCGCGACGCCGATGGTGGCGTGACGGCGAGGGAGAACCGGGTGTCGATCCCCCATCTGTGGGAGGCGACGCTGTTCTATCTGACCACGATGGCGCTGAGCGAGCCGACGCGCTTCGACTTCGACCGTCGCGCGCTGCCTGCGGCGATGACGCCTCCGCCGGGGACGGTTCCGCTGCCGGTGCCGATGGTGGATGCAGGGATGGTGGCGATGGACGCCGCCGTGGTGGCCGACGCGGGCGCGGCCATGGACGCCGCGGTGACGGCGCCGCCCGCGGACGAGGGCTGCGGGTGCGCGGTGCCCGGGCGCGCTGGAGGGATGCGCGGGGGGATGGCGCTGGGCGCGCTGGGGCTGTGGGTGATGACCCGGCGGCGGCGGCCTCGGGGGTAGACGCGGGCGTCAGGGCGAAGACGCGACGCGGACGCGCCTGGCCAGAGCTGCGATCGACGGCTGCGCGGCAGCGTGGCGTGCTTGATCGGCGGCGTCGAGCCAGCCGTGCATGGTCGGGTGGCGCGAGATCACGTCGACGAGGTCGTCACCGAGGACTGCTCTCGCACCGGGCTCCATCGATTGTCGCAGCATGAACGCGAAGACGGCGCTGAAGGGCTCTTCGACGACGGCGCGGCGTATCTCGTCCGCGGCGACGAGGTCTCCCGCCGAGAGGTCGGCGTCGTAGCGCGCAAGGAAGACGCGGAGCTTGTTCACTGCGTTCAGGCGACCACGGGTGAGCGCCTGCTCTGACGAGAGCCGCTTCATCACCTGGAGCGTCGCCGCTCCTCGCCTGCTCCCGTCGCGAGCCACGAGACGACCCGTCGTCGAGGAGAGGACGAGGTGATCGAAGGGATCATCCCTGGTCGGATCGAGGATCGCGGGATCGAAGGCGGAGTTCTTCTGACGGTTGCAGACCGCGCAGATCAACAGCAGGTTCGGCCACGCGAAGGTCCCAGCCGGGTGGGGCACCTTCGGGCGGAAGTGCTCGACGTCGCACCCGTGGCTGTCTTCGCAGTACATGCATCGCTCGATTCCTGATGCCATCGCGCGCAGTGCCAGCTCAACGGACTTCATGGCGTTGCTTTTGCGACGGGTCCGCCATGCGGTCTCGATGACCTTCCCGACGTCGGGCTTCGACTCCCTCTGCTCCAGCTTGAGCAGGGAGTCGAGGGCGGCGCGGTAGGAGGACAGTGCGCCCAGGACCGAGCGGGGCAGATCCACGCGCCGAAGGTACCTCACTGCTTCGGGGCCGGTGAGGTGGACTCCAGGCGCCGCGCCACGCGGTCGACCTCGTCCGACATCGACGACGGGAGCTCATCGCGCAGCTCTTGGTACTCACGGCGCTCCGCTGCCTTCGCCTTGCCGGTGAGCACCTTCGCCTCGATCTCCGCGAGCCGGGCCCGCTTCGCCTCGGCGTCTTCGGACCAGGTGTGCTCCAGGCCGAAGAGGTCAGACATCAGGGCGTCGTCGACGCTGCCGTTGACCACGCGACGATACAACTCGACGTCGGCGACGCGAGCGCGCTCGGAGGAGCCCGGCGCGGGCAACAGGATGAGGCCGTCTTCGCAGGCGGACTGACACACGAAGGGGCTGTGCGTCGACACGATGAACTGCACGTTGGGAAAGTGCTCGGTGAACCACACGCCGACGCGGCGCTGCCACGATGGGTGCAGGTGGGCCTCGACCTCGTCGATGAGGACGACCCCCCCGTGCTTGACGACGGGATGGTGCTCGCGCTGTCCGAAGCGCAGCGTCCTGAAGCGCGCGTGCATGTGCCGCAGGATGTCGACGACGATCGCCATGAGGACCTGCGCGCCCGCGCCAAGGTTGCGAATGGAGAGCTTCTGCCCGTCCTGTCGGACCGAGAGCCCGTACGAGTCGACGCCGAGCACCTCCGTGTCTTCGAGGAGGCCGTCGTTCAGCAACGAGATCACGCCTTCGACGATGCGCTTCGCTTCGTTGCGCTCCGCGGTGGGCGCAGTTTCATCCAGCTTCCGGTGATCGAGGTCCATCAACCAGCGAATTGGATGCGCCAACGATCCGTCGTCGCGAAAGAGCGTCAGGAATGCGCTCTCCCGTGACGTCGTCGAAGACCAACCATCGGTTGCGCTTGACTGATTGAGCAGACGCCGATGGACGCCATAAGCCGCGGCGAACCAGCCCTTGGGGTCGTTGTGCCATGGGCCCGCGAAGGCGCGATTGCCGTCGCTCTCCCGACCGTGACTCATCGCTCCGCCCGTCGGCTCCCACTCGTCGCCCACGACGAGCTCCTCGTCAGCGGCCTTGGTGGAGAAGATCTCCTTGTCGCGCCGGAGCTCATCCTCCTCGGACGGAACCAGGGTGAGGCGCGATCTCGCCTTCCTCGTCCCCTGCCGACACCAGGTGAACATCGTGTCGGCGTAGTCGTGCCCGAAGCTGTTGGCGAGCCCGAGCGCGAGCACCTGGAGCAGCGTGGTCTTGCCCGCGCCGTTGCGCCCCGCGACCACGATCCATCCGCGGGGCGGCAGCGACAGGTCGAGGCCCGCTGCGCCGGACCCGAACCGGCGGATGCCTTCGATGACGACGCTGCGGATGTGCATGGCGTCGGTGACCCTTCCACGACCGCGCTCGGTCGCGCAAGCTCCCGCGCCGACGCGCCACTACCCGTCGCCCCGCTTGACCATCCCTGGCGGTTGGTCTTTATCCAACCGCCATGGCGACCTTCGAGTTTCAGGCCCTCCTCGACACCCATCCGCACGACACGCCCTATCGGTTGCTCACCACCGACCATGTCTCCACCGTGGAGGCCGCGGGCCGGTCGTTCGTCACCGTGGAGGCCGCCGGGCTCACGCTGCTCGCGAGCCAGGCCATGCGCGACATCGCCCACCTGCTTCGGCCCGGGCACCTCGCGCAGCTACGGAAGATCCTCGACGACCCGGAGTCTTCGGACAACGACCGCTTCGTCGCGCTCGACCTGCTCAAGAACGCCAACATCGCCGCCGGGGGAATCCTCCCGATGTGCCAGGACACCGGCACCGCCATCGTCGTCGGCAAGCGCGGCCAGGACGTGCTCACCACCGGCAACGACGAGGAGAGCCTCGCGCGCGGGGTCTTCGACACCTACGCGACCACCAACCTGCGCTACTCGCAGCTCGCCCCGCTGGACATGTACAAGGAGGTCAACACCGGCAACAACCTGCCGGCGCAGATCGAGCTCTACGCCACGAAGGGCGATGAGTATCACTTCCTCTTCATGGCCAAGGGCGGGGGCTCTGCCAACAAGAGCTACCTCTATCAAGAGACCAAGAGCCTGCTCAACCCGCAGAGCCTGATGGCCTTCCTCGAGGCCAAGGTGCGCACCCTCGGCACCGCCGCGTGCCCGCCCTACCACCTCGCCATCGTCATCGGAGGGACCTCCGCGGAGTACGCCCTCAAGACCGCCAAGCTGGCCTCCGCGCGCTACCTCGACGAGCTCCCCGGCGAGGGCAACCCCCTCGGCCGCGCCTTCCGCGACCGCGGTCTGGAGGCCGACGTGCTCGCCATGACACAGCGCATCGGCGTCGGCGCGCAGTTCGGGGGAAAGTACTTCTGCCATGACGTGCGGGTGATCCGGCTGCCGCGCCACGGGGCCTCGTGCCCGGTGGCCATCGCGGTGTCGTGCTCGGCCGACCGGCAGGCGCTCGGCAAGATCACCCGGGAGGGCATCTTCCTCGAGCAGCTCGAGCACGACCCCGCGCACTACCTCCCGGTCCCCACCCCGCAAGACCTCGGCGGCGCCGTGGTGAACATCGACCTCGACCGCCCGATGGCGGAGGTTCGCGCGGAGCTGTCGCGGCACCCGATCAAGACGCGGCTCTCGCTCACCGGCACGCTCATCGTGGCGAGGGACATCGCGCACGCGAAGTTCAAGGAGCGCCTCGACCGCGGAGAGGGCCTCCCCGATTACCTGAAGCAGTATGCCGTGTACTACGCGGGCCCCGCGAAGACGCCCGCGGGCTATGCGTCGGGCTCGTTCGGTCCGACCACGGCGGGGCGCATGGACTCCTACGTCGAGCAGCTCCAGGCCGCGGGAGGGAGCATGGTGATGCTCGCCAAGGGCAACCGCTCGTCGGCGGTGACCTCGGCGTGCAAGAAGCACGGGGGCTTCTACCTCGGGTCCATCGGCGGACCGGCCGCGCGCCTCGCCCAGGACTGCATCAAGAAGGTCGAGGTGCTGGAGTACCCCGAGCTCGGCATGGAGGCCGTGTGGAAGATCGACGTGGTCGACTTCCCGGCCTTCATCGTGGTCGACGACAAGGGCAACGACTTCTTCGCGGGGCTCACCGCGGGGCCGAAGCTCGACGTCGTGGGCTGAGGGTCAGCCCAGGCGCTCTCGCAGAAACGCCACGGTGCGCTCCCACGCCTGCGACGCCGACGGGGCGTCGTACACGGCGTCGTCGGCCTCTCGCATGAACGCGTGGCCCGCGTCGTAGAAGTGCAGCTCGAAGCTGCGCCCTGCGGCGCGCGCCGCGTGGCTCAGGGCCTGCGGGCGCTCGGCCGCGATGATCGGGTCCTTCGCGCCGTAGTGGCCCAGGATCGGGGCCTCGCAGCGGGACCAGTCGACGTACTCGGCCCTGGGGATGCCGTAGAAGGGCACCGCCGCGGCGAGGCCGGGCACCCCGCAGGCCGCCGCGATGGCCATGGCGCCGCCCAGGCAGAAGCCCGTCACCGCGACCCTGCCGTTGCTGCGGGGCAGCGCCCGGAGGGCCTCGGCGGCCGCCGCGATGATGCGCACCGCGTCGGGGGTCTTGAGCGCGCTGGAGAGCTGCATGGCCTCCGGGGCGTCGGTGGCCACGCGGCCGTCGTAGAGGTCGACCGCGAGCGCGATGAAGCCCTCGGCGGCGAAGCGAGCGGCCAGGCGGCGCATGTCGTCGTTGAGGCCGTACCACTCGTGCACGAGGATGACGGCGCCGGCGGGGGCGTCGCCCGGGGGGAGCGCGAGGGCGCCCAGCACGGGGCGGTCGTCGGCGGTGAAGCGGAGCGCTTGGATCATGCGACCCAGGTAGCAGCCCCGGGGCGGGTCGCGTCAACCGCGGGGCGCAGGTGATAGGCTCCGTGCCGATGCCAGGACGGACCTTCGCGATCGGTGACATCCACGGCGAGCTGGACCACCTCCGCACGCTGATCTCGCGCCTGCCCGACGTGGGGCGCAGCGACACCGTGGTGTTCATGGGCGACTACGTCGACCGCGGACGGAGCTCGCGCGAGGTCGTCGAGGTGGTGCGGGGGCTCGACCGGGACGTGGGCTGCAACGTGGTGTGCCTGCGCGGCAACCACGAGGACGCCTGGCTCAAGGTGATCGACGAGGGCTGGCCGGGCTTCGTGATGCCCCCGGGCAACGGGTGCCTCGCGACGATGCGCTCGTACACGGGCGCCGACCCCGACGCGCCGCGCACCCGGGAGGAGCTGATCGCGCTGCTCACCGGGCGCTTCTTCCCCGAGGAGACCGTCGCGTGGTTTCGCTCGCTGCCGCTCTGGTACGAGGACGAGCACGCCATCTACGTGCACGCGGGACTGACCCCCGACGAGGACGGCGAGTACCGGCACCCGAGGTACGCGCTGCAGCCCGCGGCGCTGCTGTGGACGCGCACCGAGGCGTTCTTCCGCAACTACCGCGGCAAGCGCGTGGTGGTCGGCCACACGCACACCCTCGATCTGCCGCAAGAACTCTCCTCGTACAACGTCGATGACCCGACCGATATGTGGGCCGGCCCCGCGGTGGTGGCCATCGACACCGGCTGCGGGAGGGAGGGCTTCCTCACCGCCGTCGAGCTGCCGTCGATGACCGTCTACGAGTCGCGCTGAGCGGCGCTCAGCGAGGCGCGAAGGCGACCCCGCGGTACGTGGTGTTGAGCGGGGCCGTGGCGACGGTGGTCACCGTGCCGGTGAGCGTCGCGGCGTCGACCTCGATGCGCTGCAGCCGCGCCCTGGTCTCCCCGGTGACCGCATAGAGGACGTAGTTGGCGCCGTTGGTGCGGCCCGTGAGGCCGCGGATCGGGTTGGTGAGGTTGGTGACGTTGCCGACCGAGGACCAGGTCGAGCCCGAGAGGCGCCAGCACTGCACGCCGCCGCCGGAGAGAAGCGCCCGGTCGTCGCCGAGGAAGAGCACGTCCGCCGCGCCGTTGCCGTCGCGGTCGAAGGCCGCGATGCCGTAGGGGGAGAGCGTCATGGCGAGCGGAAAGCCGGGCAGCGGAGCGATGGTTGCGCCTGCGGAGCGGGGCAGCGAGGCGGTCGCGTAGACGCCCGACGCGGTGGGGTTGGAGCCCGCCGCGAGGAGCTGCTGCCCGAAGAGGCTGAGCCCGCGGAACACCTCGCGGTTGGTCACGGCGGTGCCCTGGGTCGCGCCGAAGGGCGTGTACACCACGTCGCCGGTGCTGCCGCCCGAGTGGATGGACCAGAACTCGCTCCCGTCGACGGACACCACCGCGCGCATGGCCGAGCGGTCGACCGTCGCGCCGAGCACGGTGCGCGTGTCGACCACCCCCGCGGCGTTGATGCGGGCGATCACCCGCTGGGCCTGGGCGCCGCTGGCGCCGAGCGTACCGACCGCGTGGGTGTACCCGCCGAGGGTGACCCAGCGCCCATCGATGGAGCGGAAGAGGGTGCCCTCCGCGCCGGCGGTGCCCGACAGGGTCAGCGGCTGGTTGCCCGCGGAGCCCACGGTCGGCAGCGCGATGGGAGATCCCACCGGCGTCCCGGTGCTGCCGTTGTAGGCCTCGATGTTCACCGGGACCGCCGCCCCGGAGAGGGGAGTGACCCCGTCGCCGACGCGCAGCACCCACACCCGGTCGTCGCCCGCGGGCGTCCCCGTGTCGGTCCTGCCCGTGTCCGTCCCGGCGTCCACCACGGGCGACGGGCAGGTCACGCCGGAGACGTCTCGGACGTTCCAGACGCTCGCCTGCGCGGTGACGTCGTAGCGCCACATCGGGGTCGCGTTGATGGTGAAGCGGCACCCGTTGCGCAGCCCGAGCGCGGTGCGCACGTCGATGGGGATGCGCAGCCGCAGCAGCGGGTCGGCCGGGAGCGCCGCGGTGGCGATGGAGGCCTGGAGGAAGCCGACGCCCCCGGCGCCGAAGTCGTTGGTGATGGTCGCGGTCAGCGTGATGAGCTCGTGCTCGTAGTTGAGCAGCCCCGTCACCAGGTCGCTCGCGCCGCTCACGTCCTGGAGGAGGGCCCCGAGCGAGGCGCCCGACGCGGTGCGGACGAAGCCGCCGATCTCCGCGGCCCAGTGGGTCGCCGGGGTCGGCGACGAGATGCGGGTGACGGTGAAGCTCACCCGGTCGCCCGGCACCGGCGCAGGAGAGAGCGTCGCCGGGTCGACCGCGACGAAGAGCGCAGGCCCGCTGCGATCGGCCTGCACGAAGAACCCGGCCGGATCGGTGGCCGAGACCATCCCGTCGCCGCGCAGGGTGGCGGGCACGGTGTAGGTGACCACGGCGCCCTCGACGCGCAGCGACGCCGTCCCGATGGGCGTTGCGCGCACCGCGGCGATCTGCTGCGACGTCCCGCTCATCGGCGCGTCCATCGCGACCGGGACATCGACGGGCGCAGGCCGGTCGATCGGCATGGTCGCGTCGATCGCCGCCGGGACATCCATCGCGACCGGGGTGTCGGTGGCCGCGGGGGTGTCGGTGGCCGCGGGGGTGTCGGTGGCCGCGGGGGTGTCGGTGGCCGCGGGGACGTCGGTGGCCGCGGGGACGTCGGTGCGCGTGGATGCGTCGGTGGGGACGGGCGGGTCGTTGCCCCGGGCCGAGCACGCCACCACGAACGACATCACCCACGCGAGCGAACGAGCACTGCCTTGCATGGCCGTGCTCTCTACAACACCTCCGCCGTACCGGGGAATCCGGCGGCGCTCACGGATCATCCCTACCAGTGCGAGGTGTGCTCCTCGACGACGCCGTAGCCCGTCACTCGCACGGCGCGGCCGTCGTCGCGGAAGCTGCCCTCGAAGCGGCCGAAGGGCTGCACGAAGTCGTGGCGAAGGAGCCCGAGGTTCTTGCGGTCCTGGCGGGCGCCCTCGGGGGTGAAGACCAGGGTGAGGTCGATCTCCGCGACCCGGAGCGTCCACGGGGCCTTGTCCGCCGGGCGGCCGATGGAGAACACCGCGCTTCCCAGCGGGATCAGCCTGTCATCGAGCCACAGGGCGTTCTCGAGCTGGTCATTGAAGAGGGCCACCAGGTTGAGCCCGAAGGACCTACCGTCCTCGGTGGTCCCCTGGAGGCAGGCCCAGTTCCAGCGGGTGTCGCGAGGGGGGTAGCCGAGGGTGAAGTCCACCCCGGCGCCGTGCGGCAGCGAGCGCTCGAAGCGACGGTCGTCGATGCGGAGGCTCAGCTCCGCGGGCAGCGCGACGCGCTTGTACGTGTGGTTGAAGGGCCGGTGCAGGCTCGGCGCGATGGCGGTCATTCCCCCTTCGATGGAGGGCATCCGCAGGTCGCACGAAAGGCGCTTCCCTTCATACCGTACGCGCATCCCTTCGCCCTCCGGGTCGACGCGCCACCGCCGCCCCCCGAGCCCGAAGGACCACGCGGCGCGCAGCGAGGGCTCGAAGCCCTCCGCGAAGGCGAAGGGTATCTCCAGCGACTCCTCCACCCGAAGGCCCTGCGCGCGATCGTAGACGTAGAAGAAGCCCGTCCCGAGGTAGCCCGCGTCGGCCACGGCGAAGCCGACGGTGAGGTCTTCGTGGAAGGCGCACGCGTAGATCCACGCCTTGCGCTGCGTGCGACGGAGCCAGCGCCTCCCTCGCTCCCAGCGCGCGGTGGACACGTCCGCGATGGCGCCGCGGTAGCGCCCGAAGGGCTGCAGCCTCCCGCTGCCGTCGACCAGCGAACCCGGCGCGGAGAGCAGCGCGCTCCTCGGATCAACCCCCTCAGTCGTCATGGTCGTTCTCCTCTCATCATCGCGGCCGACGGTACACCGTAGGGGGCACCGCTCACTCGCTCGGGCACGGCGGCGCCGGCGCAGGGAGCGGCTGATCGGCCGACGGGACGAAGCCCAGGATGGTCCTCGGCCACTCGTCGGTGACCACGAGGAACCCCCGGTCGTCGAGGCGCGCCAGGCCCTCCCAGTTGCGGGCGCGCTCCTCCCTCAGCAGCCGGATCATCCGCCCCGTGGCGCGCACCGCCGTGCCGTCGTCGCGAAGCTCCAGCAGCCTCTCGACGCTTCGGGTGGCGCCCTCGCGGGGGTCGCAGTCGACGGCCTCCTGGAAGCAGCCCACCGCGCGGATGGAGCGCTCGCACTCGGCGGTGTCGCCCACGTCGCGGTAGCTGTACTGGGTCACCCAGAAGCGGCGCTCGGCGTCGACGGTCGTGGCGTCGGTCACCCGGTAGGGGATGGGCTCCACGGCCACCGCGCTGGGCTCACCCCCGCGGGCGTCGAGGCGCAGCGCGGTGGAGGCGCAGGAGGCGTCCATCCCGTTGAGCTCGAAGAGCGCGAGCCATGATCCGTCGACGCGGGTGAGGGCCTCGTAGGCGTGGTTGTCCGAGCGCAGCGGGACGTCGAGGGCGAGGGCGTCGCGGTCGAGCACGAGGCCGCGCGCGGGGTCGAGCCGGGCGGTGACGAGGAGGCCCGACATGCGGTCGCGGTCGCCGCGCTCGACGATGAGGGCGGCTCGGTCGCCGTCGAAGGCGATGGCCTCGAAGCCCTGGTAATCGGGGTCGTTCGCGAGGTTGATCGTGTCGAAGGGGAGCCGCTCGGGCGTGATGGGAGATCGGTCGCGGCCGTCGACCCAGGCGCGCAGCCGGGCGCCCGGGATGCGGTAGACCCACGGCCGGGTGAAGCCGGGCTGCGAGCGCGCCCGGGTGAGCCCCCGCGGGCTCCACTGGGGCAGGAGGAAGAGCTCGTCGCCGTGCCACGCGAGGCCGGAGTACTCGCTGCCGCGCGCGGCGGCCTCGCCCGCGAGGCAGATGGAGAGCACCGGGACGGGCTCGTTGGGGTCGCGGGCGCGAGGGCGCTGGGCGCCGCTGCAGGAGAGGGCGAGGAGCGCGACGAGGGGCAGCGTGAGCGGGCGGCGCATGGGGGCTGTATGGCGCGAGTGTACCCGTCAAGCGTCGACGAGGCGGGCCACCTCCGCGCGGCACCCGTCGAGCACCGCGCCCAGCACCGCCGCGGCCATCGCCTCCGGCACGCCAGCCGCCGCCGCGCGCTCGGCCCAGCGCGCTCGCAGGGACGCCTCGCGCGCCGGGTCGACCGCGCCCGCGCCGTGCGCCCGCTTCCACTGCCCGATCGCCCGCACCGCGGCGAGCCGCTGGGCCATCGCGTCCATCAGCGCGGCGTCCGCGGCGTCTACGGCCAGCCGCAGGTCGTCGAGCTCTCCGTCCGTCGTCATGCCGCTACGCTACCCCGTCGCCAGGCCCGATTGGCCTCGCGCGCCAGCCCGTTGTAGTGACCGCCCCATGAACCGCCCCGCGCGCCCCGAGGTGCTCAGCCCCGCAGGTGATCCCGACGCCCTGCGCGCCGCCATCCAGGCCGGCGCCGACGCCGTCTACTTCGGCCTCCAGGGGTTCAACGCCCGCGCGCGCGCCACCAACTTCGACGCCGCCTCCCTGCGCGACACCATGAACCTCCTGCACGCCCACGGCGTGCGCGGCTACGTCACCCTCAACACCCTCGTCTTCGACGCCGAGCTCCCCGCCGTCGAGGCCGCCCTCCGCGCCTGCGCCGCCGCCGGCGTCGACGCCGTCATCGTGCAGGACCTCGCCGTCGTGCGCCTCGCCCGCGCCATCGCCCCCGAGCTCCCGGTGCACGCCTCCACGCAGATGACCTGCACCGACGCGGGCGCGGTGGAGTTCGCCGCCGCCCTCGGCGCCTCGCGCGTCATCCTCGCGCGCGAGCTCTCCCTCGACGACATCGCGAAGATCCGCGCGGCCACCGACATACCCGTCGAGGTATTCGTGCACGGCGCGCTCTGCGTCGCGTACTCCGGCCAGTGCCTCACCAGCGAGGCCATCGGCGGACGAAGCGCCAACCGCGGCGCCTGCGCGCAGGCCTGCCGCCTCCCGTACTCCCTGGTCGTCGACGGCGAGGCGCGCGACACCGGCGACCGCGCCTTCCTGCTCTCCCCGGAAGACCTCGAGGCCAGCGCGCTCATCCCGCAGCTCTCGGCGCTGGGCGTGGCCTCGGTGAAGATCGAAGGGCGCCTCAAGGCCGACAGCTACGTCGCCGCCACCACCGCCCTCTACCGCCAGTCCGTGGACGCCGCCGCGGGAGACGCCGCCGCGCCCGACGAGGCCACCCGCGCCCGCGCGCTCCAGATGTTCACCCGAGGATCGGGCCCTGGCTTCCTCGCGGGCGTCGACCACCAGCGCCTGGTCGACGGCTCCACCTGCGACCACCGCGGGCTGCGCATCGCCACGCTGCGCGCCGTCGAGCGCATGGGCGGGCGCACCTGGCTGCGCCTCTCCCTCGACGCCGACCTCGCCCGCGGCGACGGCCTGCTGGTGCAGGGCGCACGCGCCAACGAGGGCGAGGTGGGCGGCCGGGTGTGGGCCATCACCGCCGGCGGGCTCGACGTGGAGCGCGCCGCCGCAGGGACGGACGCGCGGGTGTGGCTGGGCCCCGAGCGCGACGCGAGCGCGGCCATGGTCGGCCACGCCGTGTGGCGCACCAACGCGCCCTCCGAGGAGCGCGCGGTGAGGGACGCCATGCAGCAGGCGACCGCGGGCGACGTGGTCGACCTGGTGCTGCGCGGCCAGGTGGGGGAGCCCGCCCGCCTCGAGGCGAGCACCCGCAGCGGTCGTCGCGCGACGGTGCAGGGCGACGCGCCCATCGAGGCCGGGCGCAACGGCCGCACGCCCGACGAGGTGGTGCGCGACAAGCTCGGCCGCCTCGGAGGGACCACCCTCCGCGCCGGGTCGATCAGCAGCGAGCTCGGCCCCGACGCGATGGTCTCGCCCTCGTCGCTCAACCGACTGCGCCGCGCGCTCGTCGACGCCCTCGCGGAGAGGGTCACCGTCCCCTGGGCGACCACCGACGAGGGCGCCGGGTCGCTGCTGGCGTCGGCGGTTCCGCCCGATCGTGCGCCCGCGCCGGCGGGGCTCTTCGTGCTGTGCCGCACGCTCCCCCAGGCGCACGCGGCCATCGACGCCGGCGCCGACGGGGTCTACCTCGACTTCCTCGAGCTCACCGGAACCGGCCCCGCGGTGCGCGCCCTCCGTGACCGTGGAGTGCGCCACGTGGCGCTCGCTCCCCCGCGCATCCGCAAGCCCGGCGAGGAGAAGATCGACCGCTACCTCGCCTCGCTCGCCCCCGACGCGCTGCTGGTGCGAGGCCTCGGCGCGCTCCACGAGTCGGGCTCCGACGAAGTCCCCCGCATCGGCGACGCCTCGCTCAACGTCACCAACCGCATCACCGCGGCGACGGTGCTCTCTCGGGGACTATCCTCGTTCACGCCCTCCTTCGACCTCGACGCGGCGCAGGTGATGGCGCTGCTGGAGAGCCCCTTCGGCGCGTGGTCCGAGCTGGTGGTGCACCACCCGATGCCCCTGTTTCACATGGAGCACTGCGTGATCGCCGCCGAGCTCTCGACCGGCCGCACGCACCTCGACTGCGGCCGCCCCTGCGAGCGCCACCGGGTCTCCCTCCGCGACCGCGCCGGCATGGAGCACCCCGTCGAGGCCGACGTGGGCTGCCGCAACACCGTCTTCCACGCCGCCGCCCAGAGCGCCGCGGGGCTCGTCGCCGGGGCTCGCCGCGCGGGCGTCCGTCGCTACCGCATCGAGCTGGTGCGCGAGACCCCCGAGGAGGTCGCCCGCATCGTCGACGCCTACCGCCGCCTCCTCGCCGACCAGGCCACCGCCGCCGAGGTCTGGAACACCCTCAAGACCGAAGGCCACTACGGCGTCGTGCGAGGCTCGCTCCGGGTCCTCGCCGACTGAGTCGCGGGCGCAGCGGGCGCAGCGGCGGGAGGGTTCACGTTCGATCCCACGCTCTGGTCGTAGGGCGTCAGCGTGCGCTGCAAGATCGCGCGGGTCTCCTCGTCGAGCGCCGCGGGCCGCTGCTCCACGTCCTCGCGCGCCAGGATGAGCCAGTGCCTCGCCTCCTCGCGCTGGCCCAGCCGCTCGCTGGTCATGCCTCGCACGTAGCGGTAGCGAACCTGCTCGTTGGCGTCGAGGTGACCGAAGTCCGACTCCAGGTCTTCGAGGTTGGTCAGCGCCGCCTCGTACCGGGCCGCCCGGTAGTGGGCGTCGGCCCGATCAAGCTGGTCGCGGTAGTTCTGGCAACCCCCGACACACGCCAGCAGCGCCATCCCGATCAAGACAGATCCCGTCCGCACGGCGCGCACCCTATCACGGCCGACCGCCGCAGCGGTGACCCGTGCCCACTGGCCAACAGTCCTCCCATGGGCGCGACATGGATGTCAGAGCCGCACCTTGCGGCACCCTACCCCTCCGCGACGCCCGTCACTTGATTTCACGCAGATCTACGGGTGAACGCGCTCGCCACCCCCAGTGGCACGCTCACTGCACCAGCTCTTTGCGCTTCGTTGCTTAGGCCTTCCTCTTCGATTGCTTCCTTCGGTCGGCGCTTCCTTCTTCGACTTCGCTTCGCTTCGAACTTCAGCTTTCTTCGACTGCTCTTCGCTTCGTCTCCGCGCTTCAACGACGGCCCCTTCTTTCTTCTTCCGTCACGGCTCGCAGACCTTCCGCCTCGTAAAACCCCTACAGACTTGCCGAGCCCGGAGGCGCCCCCCCACAGCGCCTCCGGGCTTCTTGTTGTTCCCCTCACAGCACCAAAGGGAACCTTCGGGTCGCTCGCGCGTCCCAAAGCCCGACCCGGCTCGCGGTGTCTCTCACCCACCGCCTGGAGGTAATCCCGATGCGCCCCATCTTCCCGCTCCTCGCCCTCGCCCTGCTCCCCTCCCTCGCCTCTGCGCAGGACGCCCTCTGCGTCCCCGGTTCGCCCTTCTACGAGCGCGGCGACTACCGCTGCTTCCCCCATCGGCCGCAGCCCACCCGCGCCCGCGCCTCGGTGCGCGCCACCGTCGAGGGCGGCCGCTACCTCTCCGGCGGCGGCCTCGACGCCTCCACCCGCGAGCGCATCGAGGACCACTTCGACGCCCTCGGCGACACCCTCGCCGAGGCCCTCCCCTCGCTGGTCGACGGCCGCGGCGGGCTCCACACCCCCGACGTGCGGCTCACCGTCGTGCTGCTCCCGAGCGGCGACGTCGGCCGGGTGCGGGTGCTCTCCCGCCTGGGCGACCCCTTCGACCGCCGCATCGCGCAGGCGCTGGTCTCCTCGGTCTCCGAGCACGGCGGCCTCTCCGTCGACGGCAGCGAGGTGGAGGTCATCGTGCGCCTCCACCCGCAGCTCCACTTTACCCGCTGGCGTAATCACCGCTCGCCGCCGCCCTGTTGCTACGAGGACGACTGATCTCCGCGGTGACGTGTAACAATGGGCCCGTGGAGCCCATCCTGGTCGACGTCCTCTGCCGACGCGCCTCCTCGGTGATCGACGTCGCCGCGCGCGTGCAGCTCTTCCGAGGCATCCTGGTGATCACCGAGCGCGACGAGCTCCGCGCCACCCTCGACCGCCTCGCCGAGCGCGCCGGGCTGCGAGACACCCACGCCCAGGTCGCGCTGCTCACCGCCGAGATCGCCCTCTGCTGGGAGCCCGACCTCCAGCGCGCCGTCCACGGCGACCGGCTCGACGTCCCCGCCAGCGCGCTCGACCCCGACGACGAGCGGCTCATCCCCGACTACGGCCGCGGCCGGGTGCTCACCCTGGGAGAGCGCAAATCCCTGGCCCGCAAGCCCGATCGCAAGCTCATCGACCGGGTGCTCCGCGACCCGCACCCCGACGTCATCGAGCTGCTGCTCATGAACCCGCGGCTCACCGAGCCCGACGTGGTGCGCCTCTGCGCCCGCCGGCCCAACGCGCCAGACATCCTGCTGCGGGTGTTCCGCTCGCCGCGCTGGGCCATCCACCCGAAGGTGCGCACGGCGCTCGCGCTCAACCCGAGCACGCCGCCCGCCATCGCCGAGGCCGTCGTCCCCCTGCTCGCCCCCGAAGACCTGCACATCCTCGCGCAGGACCAGCACGCCGCCCTCGCCGTCCGCCGTCGCTGCCTCGAGGTGCTCTCCCGCTTCGCTCCGCTGCACGACGACCCCGACCGCGCCGTGCACTGACCCTCCGGCTCCGGGTCACACCGGCGGCAGCGCCTTCACCCTCGCCGACCACGACTCCACCGCCCGAGGAGCGAGCGCCAGGAAGGTCTCGCTCCCGTGCGCCACCTCGGTCAGCCCCGCGTCTCGCACGATGGCGCACGACTCCTCCCGCTGCAGCGCGGCCCACTCCTCGCCCGACGCGCGGCGCACGGCGCAGGGCCTCCCCGCGTCGCTCCAGCGAGCGAAGGCCGCGGCCTCCCTGTGCCCGAATGCGTACACGCACAGCAGCACCGCGTGGCCTATCTGGGCCAGCAGCTTGCCCGCGCGCATGGGCACCGCGGCGTTGAGCACGAACACCATCACCGGGCCGTCGCCCGGCAGCGGCAGCGGGCGCGAGGGCAGCTCGGCGAGCTCCGCGGTGTAGGCCTGGAGCGTCACCAGGAGCTTCTCCCGATCGCTCTTTCTCCGCGGTGGGAGGGCCCTCACCACGACCGACCCGTCGACCGCTCCGTCGCCTCCGTCGAGGCCGAGCACCGCGGGCCAGTTCTTCTCGTTGGCGCGGAGGCACACCTTGCGAAACGAGCGCGACGACCACTCCGCGAAGGCGTCGCGGTAGCGGGGGTCACCCGCGAAGCGGGCGGCGGCGTCGACGGTCGCCTGCGCGGCCGCGACGAGGAGCGCCTCCAGCGGGGCGGAGTGCTCCTTGCGGACGACGAGGTACATCACCCACGGGTCGTCCTGGGCGGCGCGCGCGTCGATGGACTCCGGGTGGTCCTTGTCGTGTTCGTAGACGGGCATCCGAGGCGGGGGAGGGACGACCGGCGAGAGCGCCCGCCGGTCGGTCGGTGGGGGGGATCAGTACGAGGCGGACTGCACCTGGAAGTTGATGCCGAGCGTCTCGCGCAGGGAGAAGTACGTCTCGCTCATCGAGAAGAGGATGACGTCCTTGAGCTTCTCGGCGGGCGCGAGGTCACCCGGCAGGCCGGGCTCCATGCCGAGCATCTTGCGGGTGATCTCCAGGTCGCCGCACATCAGGAAGCCCGCGCGGGCGGCCGTGAGCTCGACGGACTGGTACCACTTCTTGATGTTCGACGAGCCGCCCTGCTCGAGGAAGTACTTGACCACCTTGCGCAGGCCCTCGACCGCGATCGGGTCCTGAGCGAGCAGCGGCGCCAGCGTCTGCGCGGCCTGCGCGGCCTCCGCCGGAACATCCTGGTCGGACTTCACCAGCTTGATGGCCGCGAGCAGCATCACCGTGAGCTCCTGCGTCGTCGGCAGCAGCACGCGGATGTAGTGCTCGTTGCGGTAGTAGGTCATGTGCTTCGCCGCGACGAAGGCGAGCTCCTCGGGCCGCAGCCCGGAGAGCAGGCCCGCGCCCGCGAACGACGCGATGGGCTCGCTCGGCACGTACCCGAGGCCGCCCTGCTGCTGCGGCTTCAGGAAGATCGACGGCAGCGGCAGGTTGAGGGCCTGCGACGACTGCGCGAGCGAGCGCACCAGCGCGACGGTGGTGTTCGCCGGGTCCTGCAGCTCCTTCTGGGTGAAGCCGAACTGCTGGAGGGGCTTGACCTTCGCGCGGCGAACCGCGCCGAGGATGGCCGCGAAGATCTTCCCGACGACGGGGTCTTCGTTGGGGTGGAAGAGCTGCTTGACCCAGTTCTCCTCGGTGAGGCGCCCGGTGGGCTGCAGCGGCTTGCGCGGGCGGTACTGCTCGAAGAACGCCCGCAGGTCTTCCCGCGCCCGGTCGCGCAGCAGGAACGACGTCGTCGCCGCCACGCACCACGCCTTGTCGTGCTGGTGCGACTGGTAATAGAGGTCGTAGATCGCGTGCATCGCCTCGGCGTTGCCGACGTCCTGCTGCGCGATGGTCTGCCAGCGGGTGACCGCCTCCGTCGTGTTGCCCATGCGGGCCGCGAGCTCCGCGAGGATCTTGTGCTCCTGGAGGTCTTCGGGCTTGCGCTCGGAGGCCATCTGGAAGGCCCGCAGCGCCGCGTCGGGCTGCATCAGCCGGTCGCGGTAGATGAGCCCGAGCGCGTGCAGCAGGCTGAACTCCAGCTCCTTGGAGTCGGGCTTGTTGATGATGCGCTTGAGCATCGCGCGGTAGCCGCGCTCCAGGCTCTTCCAGTCCTTCCGCGCCGTCAGGATCTCGTTGACCTTCGCGAAGGGCTTGAGCTCCGCCGGGTTGAAGTCGAGCGCCTGGTTGTAGAAGGTCAGCGCCTCGTCGGGGTTCTTCAGCTCCTGGTTGTAGATCGACGCGATCGAGTACGCGTAGCGCGCCTTGCGCTCGGTGTTGGTCTCCAGGTCGCTGATGCGCTGCACCACGTCGATGACCTTCGACCACTGCTTGCTCTCCGTGTAGAGCCCGAGCAGCTTGTGCAGCAGCACGTGGTCGCGGGGCTTGAGCTCCGCCGCGCCCGCGAAGGCCTGGATGGCCTTCTGGGTGTTCTTGGCCTTGTCCTGCCAGAGCGCGCCGATCTCCTGGAGCATCGCGAAGCGCTTCTCCTCGTCGTCCTCCATGTCGAGGAGCTGCGTGCGGTAGCCGATCGCCTGCTCCCACTCCGAGCTCGCGGAGTGCGTGTCGATGAGCGCCCCGAGCGCCGGCCGGTACCCGGGGTACTCCTCCAGCGCCTTCTCGAGGAAGTTCGCCGCGCGCCGCCGGTCGCCCTGCGCGGACTTCACCACGCCGAGCCGGTAGTACAGGTCGGCCCGCGCCTCGGCGTCGAGCTCGTCCTTGTGGTGCACGAGCAGCACCTGATAGTGCTTGAACGCGTTGTCCCAGTCCTGCTTGTCGAAGTAGGCGAGCGCCAGCGCGGAGATGGACTCCACGTTGGCCCGGTCGAGCGCCTGCGCCGCCGTGAAGGCCTTGATCGCGCGGTCGCCCTTGCCGAGCGCCACCGCGACGCGGCCCATGGTGAGCTGGATCTGGAGCTGCTCCGCCGGGTCACGCCGCGACGCGCGGCGGGTGAGCATCTCCGCCAGCGGCTCGGCGTCGGCCCAGCGCTGCTCGGAGACGTAGTAGTTGCAGAGCGGCCACGCGGCCTCCTCCTGGTCGGCGTCGCAGCGCAGCGCCTCCTCGTAGCAGCGGATCGACTGCGCCTGGTCGTCCAGGTACTGCGCGTTCACGCGGCCGAGCTCGGTGAGCAGCTTGGCGCGGGTGCGCGGCAGCTCCGTCGCCGCCTGCTCGCGGTCGAGGTAGCGGGCCACCTCGTACCAGTCCTCGCGCCGCGTCGCGATGGCGCGCAGCGCCTCGAGGGCGGGCAGGTGGCTCGGGTCGATGTCGAGCGCGGCCTGGTACTGGTCCACCGCGCGGAGCTCGTCGCCCAGCGAGGTCTCGGCGATCTTGCCCACGCGGACGCGCAGCTCGACGGCCTTGGCCGGGTCGCTGGCGACGTACTGCGCGAGCTGCTCGAGCATGTCGGTGGCGCGGTGCCAGTCGCCGCGCGTCTCGTAGATGCGCGAGAGCGCGTCGAGCGCGTCGACGTTCTCCGGGTCGATCTGCAGCACGTTCAGGAACGCGTCCTCCGCGTGCTCCACGTCGCGCTTCTCGTCGGCGTAGACGCGGCCCATCTGGAGGAAGACCGGCACGCGGTCGCGCCGCTCGCCGATGGCCGTGAGGTGGCGCTCCAGCGTGGCGATGAGCTCGTTCCACTGGCCGGTCTGGCGGTAGAGGCGCTCGAGGGCGCGCAGCGACGGGTCGTGCGAGGGGTCGATCTCCAGCACGCGCTCGAAGCGCTCGATGGCCAGCGCGGGCCGGACGAACTCCTCCTCCAGCATCTCGCCGATGCGCGTGAGCAGCTTGATGCGCTCGCGCTCCGTCGACACGACCTCGAGCTGCTGCTCCAGCACCGCGAGCAGCTCCTGGCTGCGGCCGAGGCGCGCGTAGATGCCCTCCAGGCCGCGCATCGCGGCGAGGTTGGTCGGGTCCGCCGAGAGCACCGTGGCGTACTCCGCGGCGGCGCCCTCCAGGTCGCCGATGCGGTCTTCGAGCACCGAGCCCACGCGCATGCGCAGCTCGGCAGCCTCGGCGGGATCGGTGACCGACGCCACGTGGCGGCGCAGCACCTCGACGAGGGCGGGCCAGTCCTCCGCGGCGGCGTGCACCCGCGCGAGCGCCGCGAGGGCCGCGCCGTCGGTCGCGTCGATCGCCAGCGCCGAGTGGAACTGCTCCACCGCCTGCGCCGGCTGCTTCAGGCTCTTCTCGTAGACCTCGCCGAGCTGCACGTGCGCCGCGCGACGGTCCTCGGGTGAGCGGGCCACCTCCACCGCGCGCTGCAGGGTCTTGGCGAGCGGCTGCCACTGGCCCAGGCGCCGGTAGAGCTCGCCCTGCGACCGGAGCGCGTGCAGGTTGCCCGGCTCCGCCGCCAGGATCTGCGTGTAGATCGGGATCGCCCACTCCGGGTGACCGAGCTCCAGGCCGTACCACTTGGCGGCGTGCAGCCCGAGCTGCGTCTTGCGCGCCCCCGCGGGCTCCGCCGTGTAGGCCTCCATGGTGGTCTTGAGCAGGTCGTTCCACTTGCCCGAGGCGCCGGTGATGGCCTCGAGCGCCGCGATCGCCTCGGCGTTGGTCACGTCCTCCTCGAAGGCGATCTGCGCCGCCGCGAAGGCCTGCTCCCGGTCGCCCAGCTCGGCGTCGAACACCTTCGCCGCGCGCACCATGAACGGAACCGCCTCGGCGACGTTGCCGTCCTCGGCCAGCTTGTCGTGCCGCGCCACGTAGAGCGCCGACAGCTCATCCCAGCGCGCGGCCTCGCGGTGCAGCGCCTCGAGCGCCGTGAAGGCCCGCTCGTGCAGCGCGTCGGCCTCCAGCACGGCCTCGTACGAGGCCCGCGCCCCGTCGGGCTCGCCGATGCGCTGCTCCCAGACGTCCGCCGCCTGCAGGTGCAGCGCGACCTTCGTCTCCGGGTCCTCCGCGGCCGCGGCCTGACGACCGAGCACGTCGACGACCTCGCGCCACTCCTCGCGCGCCGAGTGGATCACCAGCAGCGCCGACAGCGACGCCGCGTCCGTGGGATCGATCTCGAGCGCGTTGCGCCACGCGTCGATGGACTCCTCGCCGTTGCCGAGGACGGTCCAGTAGATGGTGCCGAGCTCCGACCAGGCGGCCTTGATCTCGTCGTTCTCGAGCGTCGCGGTGCCCAGCGAGATCAGCGTCTGCAGCGTGACGACCAGCTCGTCCCAGCGCTGCCCGTGGCGGTAGATCGCCGCGAGCGCCCGCAGCGCGTCGAAGGACGCCGGCTCGATGTCGAGCACGCGCCGGTAGCCCTCGATGGCCCGCTCGACGTCGCCGAGCTTCTCCAGGTAGACCGCCGCCACGCGCAGCGCGATCTCCACGCGCCGGTCGGAGTCGGACTCGCTCCCGAGCTGCCGCTCGAGCACGTCGATGAGGTCCTGCCAGCGGCCGGCGGCCTCGTGCAGCGCGGCGATGGCGCTCAGCGTCTCCGCCTCCTCGCCGCGGATCACCAGCACCTGCTCGTAGAGCTTCACCGCGTCGTCCGGGCGTCCCAGGTAGGACTCCGCGATGCGGGCCATCTTGGTGTACGTCTCCGCGCGCTCCTCGTCGGAGTCCGCCGCGTCGAGCTTTCGCTCCTGCACCGCGTAGAGGTCCGCCCAGCGCTCCTGCGCCGTGTAGATCGCCTCCAGCGCGTCGAGGCTCGGGCGGTTGCGCGCGTCGACCCCTTCGATCACCGCGCGGTACTGCACCACCGCCTCGTCCACGCGGCCGAGGTCGTCGCGCAGGATCGCCGCGAGCCGCAGCGTGTGGACGACCTTCTCCTCCGGGTCGGCGACGATCTGCGCGCGCCGCGAGAGCACCACCACGAGCTTCTCCGCCTCGCCGGAGGCGGTGTGCAGCCGGTCGAGGGACTCCAGCGCATCGGCGTCGAGCGGGGCCACGTCCAGCACGAACTGGTACGCGCCCTCGGCCGAGGCCAGGTCGCCGCGCTCCTCCTCGTGCACGCGCGCCAGGCGCTTGCCGATCGCCACGCGCACCTCGTCGGTCGACGTCTCCGCCTCGACCACGTCGGCGTAGACGTTGGTGAGGTCGTCCCAGGCGCCGGTCGTCGCGGCGAGCCGCTCGACCTCGCTCAGCGAGCGGTCATCGAGCGGCGCCTCCTTCACGGCGCGGCCGAGCCACGCGAAGGCCCCCGCCGCGTCGCCGCGCTTCTCCTCGAGGATCTCCGCGATGCCCCGCATCGCCAGCACCCGGTCGCCCACGTCGGGGATCAGGTCGAGCGTGCGCGCCTGCAGGTCTGCCAGCTTCTCCCAGTCCTCGGTCATCCGGTAGAGCGGGTCGAGCGTCGCCGCGACCTCCGCCCGCAGCACGTCCCGCGCGAACATCCCCTCCAGCGCGGCGACGGTGTCCGCATGGTCGGCCTGCACGTCGATGATCTCGCGGTACGCCGCGAGCGCCCCGGCGGGGTCCGAGAGCCGGTGCTCCAGCACCTGCCCGAGCCGGAAGCGCAGCGCCACCGCGTCGTCGGGCGAGAGGTCGGACAGGGTCAGCTCGCGGCGCAGCACCTCGGCCACCTGGGGCCACTGCTCCAGCGCCTCGTAGAGCCGGTCGAGGGCCCGCAGCGCGCTCGCGTTGCCGGCGTCCACGTCGAGCACCGCCCGGTACCGCGCGATGGCGGCGTCGGCGTCGGCGCGCTGCACCTCGTGGATCTGCCCCACGCGCAGCAGCAGCTCGACGTGGCGGTAGGGGTCGTCCGCGAGCACGCCGACCGCGGCGTCGTACACGGCGACCACGGTGTCCCAGCGCGAGAGGCCCTCCGCGAGGCGCTCGAAGTTGCCGAGGTTCTCCTCGACGCGCGGGTCGAGGGCGACGGCGCGGGCCATCGCGTCGAACGCGGCCTCCGGGCGGTCGAGCGCCGACTCGTTGACGTCCGCGATGCGCTGGAGCAGCTCCAGCTTCGCGGGCACGTCCTCGGTGTGGCGCACCTGCACCTCGAGCACCTCGACGAGGGGCTCGAAGGACCCGGCCGCGGAGTACACGGGCTCCAGCACCGCCGCGGCCGCGAGGGGCGCGCCGTCGCCGCGGAGGATGGCCGTGAGCGCGCCGATGGAGGGCGCGTGGTCGGGGATGGTCTCCAGGATCTCGCGGTAGATCTCCACCGCGCGCGGCACGTCCGCGAGGTTGCCCTCGTGCAGCTTCGCCACGCGGAACCGGTACGACGCGACCTCGTCCGGGTCCGCCGCGAGCTCGGCCTCGCGCTCGAGCACCGAGAGCAGGTCCTGCCAGCGGCCCTGCGCGGTGTAGAGCGCGTCGAGCTTCTGGATCGCGAGCAGGTCCGTCGGGTCGAGCTCGAGGACGTGGTTGTACGCGTCGATGGCGCGGTCGTTGTCGTGCAGCTCGCTCTCGTAGACCGCCGCGACCTCGAAGAAGAGGCGCTTCTTCTCGTCGGCGTCGCTGATGAGCGCGGCCTTCTTCTCATAGGCCGCGAGCAGCTCGGGCCAGCGCTGGCCGGTCACGAAGATGCGGATGAGCGCGTCGAGCGCCGCCACCTCGCTGTCGTCGACCTCGACGATGCGGCGGTAGGTGCCCACCGCCCCCTCGACGTCGTTGAGCACCGTCTCGTAGATCTCCGCCGCGCGCCACAGGTAGGCCTTGCGCTCGTCGAGGTCGTCGAGGATCTCCGCCTTGCGAACCAGGGTCTCGGTGAGCTCCTTCGGCCGGTCGGTGAGCTGGTAGAGCCGCTCCAGGGACGACACGGCGTCGAGGTTGCCGGGCTGCACCGCGAGCGCGGCGACCTCGTGCCCGATGGCGCGGTCGAGGTCCCGGAGGCGCTCCTCGCACACCGCGGAGGCGCGGCGGTGCAGGGCGACGCGCACGTCCGGGTCCCCCTCCTCGAGCGCCCCGATGCGCGCCTCGATCACCTCCACGAAGTCCCCGTCGATCTCCAGCGAGCGGGCGAGCCGGTCGAGCCCGGCGAGCGTGTCCTCGCGCGATGAGTCCTCCGTCAGCGCCTGCGAGAGCGCCACGAAGGCCCCGGCGCCGTCGTCCAGCGCCGTCTCGCGCAGCTCCGCCACCCGGTGCAGCAGGTCGACCTTCGCCGCCCGATCGGAGAGCCCCGCCTGCACCTCCAGCGCGTGCACCAGCCGGTCCCACGCGCCGCGCTCGCGGTACACGGGCTCCAGCGTGTCGACCACCGTCGCCGTGTACGTCGCGTCGCCGAGCATCGCCTCCAGCGCCGCCACGGCCCGATCGGTCGACTCCTCGCGGGTCACCACCTCGCGCAGGATCTCGATCGCCGCCTCGCGGTTGCCCAGCCGCTGGTCCTGCACCTCCGCGAGCCTGAACTGTAGCGCCGCGCGGCTCTCGCCGTCCGGAGCCAGCGACACCTGCTGCGCGAGGTTCTCCGCCAGCGAGGGCCACTTACCCAGCCGGGTAAACATCCGGTCGAGCGCCGTGAGCGCGATGGCGTTGGTCGGGTCGCGCTCGAGCATCGCGTGGTAGGTCGCCACGCTCGCGTCGGCGTCGTTGAGACGCTCGTCCTGCACGGCGGCGATCTCCGCCTGCACCCGGTCGTACTCCTCCGGGTCGGCGGTCACATCGAGCCGACGGCGCAGCGTCGCGAGCACCTCGGGCCAGCGCCCCGCCGAGCGCCAGGTGCGCTCCAGGGCCTCCAGCACCGCGACGTCGCCCGGGTTCGACTCCAGCACGCGCTCGAGCGCCGTCACGGCGTTCTGCACGTTGCCGAGGAAGCGCCCCTCGATCTCCGCCACGCGCACGTAGAGGTCGCGCCCGAGCGGCGTCCCGGCCTGCTGCTCGGCGGCCTCGCGGAAGAGCACCACCACCTGCGGCCACCCGTCGACGGCCTCGGACACGCGCATCAGGGTGTCCGTCACCTCGGCGTTCGAGGGGTCCTCCTGGAAGGCCCGCCCGTAGGCCTCGAGCGCCCTCGGCGCCTGGCCCAGCTCCGTCGCGGCCACGGCGCCGATGCGCTGCAGCAGCGCCACGCGCTCGGCCTTGTCGTCGCCCTCCGCCACGAGGATCTCGAGCGCCCGCACCAGCGCCTCCCAGTCCCCGCGCAGCTCGTACACCGGCTGCAGCACCTCCGCCGCCGCGTGCCGCAGCGACGGGTCGCGGAGCAGCCCCTCGAGCGCCTGCCGCGCGCCGTCGTGATCCGGCGCGCTCGCGAGCACCTCGCGGTAGAGCCCCAGCGCCTCGGCGGGCTGGGCCAGCCGCTGCTGCGTCACCGTAGCCAGGTGGAAGCGGATCGCCGTCACCTTCGCCTCGTCGGCGTAGGCCTCGTGCACCTCGAGCTCGCGGCGCAGCACCTCGGCGAGCTGCGGCCACTGCTCCTGCTTCTCGTAGAGCCTCGAGAGCGCGGCGAGCGCCTCGGGGTCGTCGCCGAACTCCGCCACGATCGCCGTCGCGGCCTCGACCGCGCGGGGCAGGTTCTGCAGCCGCTCCTCGGCGACGCGCACCACGTCGAGCAGCAGCGCCTTGCGGGTCTCAGCCTCGGTGACGATCTCCAGGCGCCGGTCGAGCACGTTGAGCAGCTCGGCCCACTGGCCGTGCGCGCGCAGCATCGACTCGAGCGCCGCGAGGGCCTCCGGGTGCGCCGGGTCGCCGGAGAGCACCGCGCGGTACTGGGCCACCGCGCCGTCGACGTCGTCGAGGTGCGCCGCCAGGATGGACCCCGACCGCAGCCGCAGCCCGACCCGCGCGGACTCATCGACCGAGGCGTCCGCGATGGCGGACTCCAGCGCGTTCTGCGCCTCGCGCCAGCGGCCGGTGAGGGCGGCCGCGCGCTCCAGGTCGGCCACCGATCGCTCGTCCGACGGAGCCTGCGCGAGCGCGTCGCGGAAGCGATCGAAGGCCAGCGCACCCTCCCCGAGCGGGCCCTCGTAGAGCTCGCCGAGCTTGCGCAGCGTGTCGACCTGCTCGTCTCCGGGCGCGTCGCCGAGGCGCTTGACCTCGAGCGCCGTCGCGAGGCGCTTCGCGTCGTTGGCCGCGGTGTACATTGGCACCAGGCGCAGCGCCGCGTCGCGGTTCGCCGGGTCGATCTCCAGCACCTTCTCCAGGTAGCGCGCCGCGCGGTCGACCTTCTCCTTCCGGACCTCCCAGAGCTGCGCGACCTTCGCGAAGAGCGACACCTTGGTCGCGTCGTCCGCCGCGGGGTTCTCCGCCTCTCGCTCCAGCAGTCGGATGAGCTCGTCCCACTTCCCGCTCTCGGCGTAGAACTGCTCCAGCTCGTCCCACGCGTGCATCGTGAGGTAGCGCTTCTTCAGGGCCTCCTGCGCGCGCCGGTCGTTGGGGTCGAGCACCAGCACGCCGCGCCACGCCTCGACGGCGATGGCGTCGTCGTTGAGCCGGTCGCCGGCGATGAGCCCGAGCTTCACCAGGAGCTGGACGCGCTGCGCGACGTCCGCGGTCATGGCGGCCTGCGAGCGCAGCACCTCCGCGAGCTTGGCGTAGTCCTTGGACTTCTCGTAGAAGCCCGCGAGCTGCGAGAGCGCCTCGGGGTGCCCCGGATCACGCGCGAGGACCTCCTCCCACATCTCCGTGCACACCTCCGGTCGCTTGACCTTCTCGGTGACGAAGCGGGCGAGGCCCAGGTACTGATCGAGCTGCTGCGACGCGGGCGCGGCGGCCACCTCGCGGCGCAGGATGCGCAGGAGCTTGTCCCAGTCCTTGCGCTTCTCGTACATCGACTTGAGGTAGTCGATGGCGCGAGCGTTCTCCGGGTCGATGTCGAGGATGTGCTCGTTGGCCTTGATGGCCTCGGCCTGGTTGGAGAAGCGCTCCAGGTAGATGCCCGCGATGCGCTCGTGCAGGGCGACGCGCTCGTCCCTGTCGTCGAGGATCTCGGACTTGGCCTGGAGGGTCTTGATGAGGTCCTGCCAGCGCTTCTGGCCCTCGAACTTCGCGGCGGTCTCGTCGAGCTCGCGCAGGCGGTCCGGGTCCGGCGGGGGACGCAGCGTCGTGGAGGCTTCGAGTGCGTTCGAACCGTCGATGCCCTGGATGTCGTCGGAGTTGCTCATCGTCGTTCCTTCAAGACCTCAGCGGTGCTGCGCGCTCGCGCTCCGCCCTCTGCGGGACACTGTGCTGCGAATACGGCGTTGGGCGCTCAGTGCGCGCCGGGGCTCTGGAGCTGCGCGAGCCGGTTCTGCGCGATGTCGAGGTACTCGCGGGGGGCGTTGCCGCCGCGGGCCTCGATGAAGCGCTGCAGGTACAGGATCGCCTGCTGCCGCCGCTCGGGGATGTCCGCGAGGGTGTACCCCGCGGAGAACATCGCCTCGGACATCTCCGGGTCTTCCCGGTTGGCCGCGACGAACTCCTCCACGGCGGCCTCGCGCTGGCCCTGCTCGAGCAGCACGTTGCCGAGCACGTTGTGCATCGACCCGCGCTCGACGGCGCCCTCCGGCGCGATGCGCAGCCCCTCGCGGAGCACCTGCGCGGCTCGGTCGTACTCGTGCACCTGACGGTAGAGCCGCCCGAGGTGCGCGTACGAGTTGTAGCTGCGCGGCGCCTTGGTGAGCGCGGTGGTGTACGCCTGCAGCGCGGCCTGCGGCTCGTCGAGACGCTCGGCCACCATGCCCTGCCAGAAGTACGCGAGGTAGTAACCCTGGCTGACCTGCGTCGCCTGCTGGAACGCCGCGCGCGCCTGCTCCCAGTGCTCCTGGTTGTAGTGCGCCTTGCCCAGCTGGAAGTGGTACTCGGCGTTGCGGGGGTTGCGCGCGATGGCGCGCGTGAGCGCATCCGCGGCGGGCGCCCACTGTCGCTCGCGCACGTGCACCAGCGACAGGTTGTAGAGCGGCTGATCGAACTTGGGATCGGCGTCCGCGGCGCGCTGGAACTTGTCCCGCGCGTCGGAGAGCCGACCCTGTCGCATCAGGGCCATCCCCGCGTTGTTGTCCTGAACCGCTTCGCGGTTGTACTCGCTGCAGGCTGTCGCCATGGCGACAGCGAAGAAGACACCACACCAGCGCTTCATCACGACCCTCGATGCGGAGCCCGATGCGGACTCCGACGGCGCGCGATGATAGGGGGACGACCGCGAGGTCGACAATCGAAAAGCCGACGCTTCTGTGAGGGCGCGACGACGCGATCGCCGGGCCGCGAGGGCGGCCACCGGGTCGTGGAGGGGAGCGTGGTGAAGAGCGAAGAGAGGGAGGAGGGGGGGGAGGCGGAGGGGGCTTACTGGTCGGCGGGCTGGAGGTTGAACGGATAGTTCACCGTCACCACGCCGCCGCCCTCGGGGGCCGGGAACTGCCAGCGGCGCACCGCGTTGGCGATGCACTCGCCGACGCTGGGCACCGGGATCGAGCTGTCGGCCACGTTGGAGCCGATGACCGTTCCGGTGCCGCCGATGACGAAGCGGACCACCACGCGACCCGCGATGTTGGGGCTCGTGGCGAGGCCCTGCTCGTAGCAGTGGTTCACCTGACCGAGGTTGCGGAGCACCACGCGCCGGATGGCCTCCGGCGAGAGGAGCCCCGACACCGTCGGAGGCGCCGCGCGAACCGTCGGGCCGGTGGTGCCGCGGTTGCGCAGCCCGCGACCCGCGCCGGAGCCGTAGCCCTGGCCCGAGCCCGTGCCTGAACCGTGGCCCATCGTCCCGATGTTGCCCATGCCGATGGTGCCCTCACCGGTGCCACCACCGCCCCAGCCGGTGCCCGCGCCGCCGAGGCCGCCGTAGCCGAAGGCGTCGCCGACGGTATCGCCGGTCATGTTGCCGTTGGCGTTCTGGCTGTCGACGCCCGACTCGGTCATCGCGCCGAAGGGCGACACGATGCCCGAGGCGCCGCCCGCCATGCCGCCGCCAGCGGCGCCGAGGGCCGCGAAGATGCCGCGGTTCTGCACCTGGTTGATGGCGGCCTGACGGGTGAGGTGCGGGGGCTCGCCGTTGTTCTTGATGGCGTAGCGGGCGCTGCGGGTGGGCGAGTCGCGCCGGCCCATCTTGCCCTCGTCGCCGCGGTGACGCGTCCCGGTGCCGCCCTCCTGCTGGTCGTTCGCCTGCTGCACCGGCGGGGTCTCGGGCTGACGCTCCTGCTGGCGCTGGATGAACGCCGCGAGCTCGCGCAGGCGGTCGTCCTCGTTGCCCGAGGAGAGGAAGCCGGAGTCGTCGCTGATGGCGAAGTGCATGGTGAGCACCGCCGCCGCCACGAACATGAACCCGCCCGCGACCGAGCCGATGAGCGCGTTGTCGCGCTTCACGTGCCCGGCGACGACGCGGCCCGGAGCGACGACCTTCGCCACGAAGGTGAGCCCGCCCACCTCCTGGCGATAGCGGCCGTCAGGCTGGATGTTCACCTCGAAGGCACCGGGCACCGCGGTCGACGGGCGAGCGTGGCCCTGCGCCTTGAGGTCGTCGAGCGAGCGCTTCACGCCCTGCAGCTCGACCTCGCCGGTCGCGCCCGGCAGGAACACGAAGCGAGTGCCGGAGTTGTTGACCACCACCGGCAGCTCGCTGGCGCCGCCGAGGATCTCCGGACCGACGGTGAAGTGCGTCACGTCGGAGAGGGTGTCTTCGTTCTTGTGGCTGAGCTTGATGCCCACGCCCGAGCCGACCAGCGCGGTGAGCGCCCCGGCGCCGCCGATCATGAGGCCGGTGTTGTCGGCGAGGTGCTGCGGGTCGGCCTTCGAGGCGCCGACCATCATGAGCAGCCCACCGACGCCCCAGAGGGCGCCGCTCACCTTGTCGGCCGGGGCCAGCGCGGTGTCCTTGCCGCTGAGCACGAAGTTCTGGCTGTCGCGAAGGTGAGCCACGTGGAGGATCGAGCTCTTCCACATCACCGAGACTTCGACGGCGTGGGTGCCTACCTCCTCGACCTCGTGGGGGTTGATCTCGCCCCGCTTGATGAGCTGGTAGATCTCCTCGCCTTCGCCCGCGAGCGAGCTCGTGGTGATGGGGGAGGAGCCGCCCTCCGCGACCACCAGCGCCGAGGCCGCCGCGCCGAGCGGAGCTGCCAGCGAGGACGGCGGAACGAAGGTGCCCGCCTCGCGCGCCTCTCCGACCTCTACGGTGATCTGCGCCCCGCCCAGGGTGATCACGTCACCCGTGCGAAGCGAGGCCTTGTTGACCGCCTGACCGTTGACCTGCGTCCCCGACCCGAGGTCGATGATCTGGACGTCATCGGGCTTCACCTCGATGACGGCGTGCATCCTCGCGACCCCCTCGTCGTCGATGCGCAGGTGGGACTTCTGGTCTCGCCCGACCTTGATCACGTCCTGGGCGATGGTCTCGGTGCGCACCGATCCGCCCTGAGCGATCCTGAACGTGATTGGAACCACCATCTTCTGCGCCATCGCACTCCCTGTCGCGTGTGCCGTGACCCGAAGTTGTGGTCACGCACCGCTGGTCCTTTCCAGCGAGCACTCTGCCCGCTGGACGCTTCGACAACGGTCTCGCCCTGAAGTTCCACGGGCGGGCGGACTTTACCGACCCGCGCCGTGAACCGTCAACGCATCCTCAGAGGTTCTCGACAGACTTGAGCATCTCGGGGACGAAGTGCTCCCGGATGCGGATGAGGCTGATGCCCGCGCTGCGCCGTCGCACCCGCGAGGTCTCTCCGTCCGGTCGAACGAGCTGACCCTGCACCAGCTCGTCGGTGAAGTTGAACTCCTGCGTGCGCTGGGCGCCCGCCTGCGCGCCGCCCGCCGCCGGAGGGGTCTGCGCCATCGCGCTGCCGCCCAGGCTCATGGCCACGCCCATCACCGCCATCGCTACGATCTTCTTCATGCTCGTTGACCTCTGCGCTCGTTGAACCAGTACGTCACTCACTGAGATGCCCCGGGCGCGGGCGTCTGTCCAGCCGCCGGTGCGGGAGCCGCAGCCGGGGCCGGGGTAGCGGCCGGGGCTGCGGCCGGGGCTGCCGCCGGAGCTGCCGCCGGAGCTGCCGCCGGCGGGGTCGCCGGAGCAGGCGCCGCGCCGCCGCCGACCGCCTCGAGCGCGGTGATGGTCTGCTCGATGTTGCGGATGTGCCGCGTGGCGTTGCCCACCGAGGTCACGAAGCGCGCGGTGGAGCCCGCTCGCTGCACGAACTGCTGCAGCAGCTCGCGCGCCGTGCGCAGCACCGGGATCGCGCCGCCCATGTAGTTCATGTTGAGCACGCCCAGGTTGTAGTAGGCGTCCGGGCGGTTGGCGTCGAGGGTGCGCGCCCGCTCGTACTCCTGCTGCGCCCGGGCGAGCGTCTGCGCGCGCTCGGTGTCCGGCTGGGTCAGCGCCAGGCCGCGGAGCGCGACGCCGAGGCCGATGTGCGCGTCGTAGCTGTCGTCCTTGAGCGCGATGGCGTGCTCGAAGGCCTCCTTCGCGTCCTGGTACCCGCGGAACGACAGGTTGATCGTGCCGTAGTTCACCCACGCCTCGAACATGTTCGGGTTGAGCGTGTACGCGCGGCGGAAGTGCTCCAGCGCCTTGATGATCTCGTTGCGCCGGATGTCGATGATCCCCCACGTGTTGTAGAGGTCCGCGGTGAACGATCGGACGTCCGGCGCGAGGTCCGCGTTCTGCGTCTGCGCCACCTGCGCGGCCTGCGCGCACACGAGCCCCGCGAGGAAGATCATGCGCGAGTTGGGGTCGTCGCCCGCCTGCTGCAGGTACGAGAGCGCGAGCTGCGTGCGCGCCGGCAGGTAGCGGTCGTCGAGCGCGAGCGCCGAGCGGATGTTGCGCACGACGGCGCCCCACTCCTGCGGCGTGGTCGGGTTGGCCTCGCGCAGCACCATCGCGAGGTTGGTGTAGCCCTCGACGCAGTGGGTGGCGTCCTGCTGGATCGCCTGCTCGAAGGCCTGCCGCGCGCCCGCGACGTCGCGGCGACGGTAGGCCATCACCCCGAGCTGCACCTTCGCCCGGCAGTAGTTGCCGTTCGCGGCCGTCAGCGCGCGGTTGAGCGCCGTCGTGGCGGGCTCGGCCATCCCGCAGCGGTCGTACACGAGGCCGCGGTTGAACCAGGCCTCGGGGAAGTTGCCGTTCTGCTGCGCGTTGGCGGCCTGCTCGAAGAGCCCCGCCACCACGTTGCAGGTCTCCGGGGTCCAGTCGCCCCGGTTGCCGTTGGCCTCGTCGTGCTGCCGCATGGTCGCGGCGGCGCTGTTGAAGCGCGTGTTGGCGGTCTCGTTGACCGCGGTGCCCGCGGCGGTGGTGACGGTCTGGCCGTTGGCGGCGACCGCGGGCGTGGTGGTCGTGGTCTGTCGGCTGCCGCACGCGGAGAGCGTGAGCAGAACGAGCGCGCCGGAAAGTCCTCGGGTCTTCATCGGTCTCTCTCCCACTCTCACTGCGCTGCACCAGGGGCCGCGGCGGCCTGCCCCTGCTCTGCCGGCTCATCCTCGCCCTCGGCGGAGGTCTGGAGCTGGTACACCGGACGGCTGTTCGTCGGGCGCGAGAACACCAGGTTCGGCTCCACGCGCACCTCGTCGGCGAGCGGGAAGCGCACGCGGTCGATCTCGTAGAGCTCACGCTCGCAGAGCTGCGACCACTCGTTGAACCAGTGCACCTGCGTCGCCGTCCGGATGCACCGCTGGAAGCCCTCCGAGGCGGTGTTCATGAAGGGCTGCGTGCGCTGGTCGAGCACCAGGCGGTACGCGTCGAGCAGGTCGGCGTTGCGCTGGATGTCGGGCGGAATCGGCGCGTTACGGATCGTCGTCGCGAACTGGTAGTACATGTCCGCGAGGCGCGAGACCGCGGCGATCTCCCAGTTCGGCACGTGCATGTTCACCACCTCGACGTACTTGGCCGAGGCCGCGTCGAGGAGCTGCTGACGGGTCCGGATGTACGGGGTGAGCTGCCGCTCGGTCCAGAGGTCGAAGGCCCGGCGGTTGGTGCCCGGGTTGCGCGGGAAGCGCTCGCTCTGGAAGCGCTGGTAGAGCACCTCGGCGAGGTAGAAGCGGGCCTCCGCGACGGAGTCCTTGCTGCGCTCGATCGCGTCGCCGGCCTCTTCGCCGAGCTGCTGGCGGATGGTGCCCTGGCCCGGCGAGGTCGCCGCGGCGCCCTCCCCGGTGGTCGGACCCCAGGCGTCCACCGCCTGCTGGTAGAACGCCGTCGCCTGACGGTAGTTCTGGAGGTTCCAGTAGCCGCGCGCGAGAGCGACGGCGCCCTGGATCTTCTGGTCGAGCGTGCCCTGCGCCGCGTAGGTGCGCATGAAGCCCTCGTAGTGACGCACGAGGTCGTTCCACGCCTGGCGGATCTGCTGGTCGCGCGTGTGGCGCTCCTCGGAGCTCGTCGTCGCCGTGCGGCGCAGACGCGCCACGCGGTCGGTGTAGATCTGCCCGATGGAGAACACCACGTTGGCGGCGACGCGGCGGCGAGCCGGGTCGCTGCCGAAGTAGCGCGCGAACTTCTGCGCGTTGGCGAGCGCGCGGTCTTCCTCACCGAGGCCGATGCGGAAGAGCGTCGCCTGCCGGAGCGCGTCCGCGGCCTGCTGGACCGGATCCTCCAGCGGGACGTTCGGCGCGAGCCGATGCGCGGCCTCGGACGCCGCGATGGCGGTCGCCCGGTTGTTGTTCACGTACTCGGCGTACTGCTCGTAGAGCTCGGCCGCGCGTCCGAACACCTGGATCGCGTGGTTGTTGCCCGCGAGGCGGTAGAGCGCGCGCTGGGCCCACGGGCTGTTGCGCGGCAGGAAGATCTGCACCAGGCGCTCGCGCACCCGCATCGCGCGGCCGAGGAGGAAGGCCGCGTCGTACTCGATCGCCGCGTTGTAGAGCATCTCGTCGAGGCGTCCGCACTCGCGGTGCGTGCGCACGATGGAGACGTACTGCGCGGCGGACTCCGCGTAGCGGTTGGCGCCGTGGAGCGACTCAGCCTTCTTGCGGAGCACCTGGCACTGCAGGTCCTCCACGCGGCGGCAGAAGTCGTCGTGCTGGGGGCGCAGCGTCGCGCTGCAGAAGCGCGTCATCAGGTCGGGCAGCGCCGCCGACATCGCGTCGTAGCAGGCGGGGCGCTGCGGGTTCCACATGTCACCCATGACGTTGAGGCTGTCGAGGTAGAGGTCCGCGGCGATCTCGCGGAGGTTCTCCGGATCGGGCGCTGCGGCGTCTGACTCGGCGACGTCCTTGAACAGCGTCGCGGCCTCCTCGAAGTGGTTGGCCACGTAGTACACGTACGCGCGGCGGTACTTGATGGTGAGCATCACCGTGCGCGGGTCTTCACCCTCCGGCGAGCGCTGGGCGCTGTCCGGCGAGACGAAGCACACGTAGCGGGTGAACGCCCGGAGCATCCCCTGCTCGCGCGGGTTGAGCTCGCGGGGAACCACGCGGACGCGGTCGGCCGCGCGTCGCTGCGCGTCGGTCTGCTGCGGCCCGCGGGTGGCCGCGGCGGCGCCCTGGCGACCCTGGTTGCGCTGCACCGCGGTGCGGAAGCTCGCGGAGAACGAGTCGTTGTAGCAGAGCACCGCCTTGTACGCGGCGTCCTCGGTGAACTCGCCGCCGGGGTTCATCTCCACCACGGCGTCGTACGCGGGGCCGCAGCGCTCGTTGTCGCCCATGTCGCGCAGCATGTCCGCGCGGTAGTAGGCGATGCGGTAGCGGTTGGGCCAGTCGCGGCGGTCGTACTCCGTGAACTCGACCTGATCGAAGTCGGGGAACTCGTCCAGGATCTTCTGGTAGAGGTCCGCGGTCATTCGCATCGTCTCGGGGCTGCGCGTCCCGCGCGTCTGCACCGCGCCCTCGGCGCTGCGGCCGACGGCCTCGAGGTGCCAGTGCGAGGCCACGTCGAAGGTCACCCGCGCCGCCTGGTTGCGGCACTCGGTCTTCACCTCGGCGGTGCGGCTGCTCGCGCGGAAGGTGTTGTAGACGTCGACCAGCCGGTTGACCTCGACGAGCTGCTCGGGCTTCGGCCGCGACGCGATGATCGCGCGGGCGACCTGCGCCTGCCAGAAGCAGAAGCGGTCGCTGTTGGCGCGGCGCTCCATCATCGCGTGGTACGAGGCGACCGCGTTGGGCCACTGGCCCGCGTCCTGGTACAGCTCCGCGAGCTTCTCGAACATCGAGTACGAGTTCTCTTCGTCCGCGGCGTAGCGCTGAAACGTCGCGAAGGCGTTGCCCACGTTGAGCGGCCTGGCGGCGGTGCCGTACACCGCGCCGTACACGGTCACGAGCTCCATGCGCGCGTTGCGCAGGAGCGCGGTGACGGAGCCCGCGTTGGGGTGCGCGCGCCCGTACTCGATGACCTCGTAGAACTTGTTGAGCGACCCCTCGAAGTCCTGCAGGTTGTAGAGAACCCAGGCCATCTTGTAGAGGGCGTAGCCGTAGACCTGGTTGTTCTCGTCCTGCACCGAGAGCACGCGCTCGTAGAACTGGCGCGCGTTCTCCATCTCGCCCTGGTCGAAGAAGTACTCCGCGAAGGACAGGTAGGCGTTGGGGACGAAGGGCGACTGCGGAAACCGCTGGATCAGCGTGCGGTAGACCGTGCGCGCGTTGTTGAAGTCGTTGCCGTCCTGGTACGCGAAGGCCAGGTAGAACAGCGCCCGGTCCATCTGCGCGTAGTTGGGGTGCGCGTCGACCAGGTTGCGGAAGGCCGCGATGAGCTGCTCGCGGTACTGCGCCGCGGTGGCGCGGAACGCCGCCTGGCGGCGGGTGATGTCCGCGACCTGCGCGTCGTTGTGCGCCTGGCGGGCGGCGAAGAGGTCGTCCTCGAGGTCCTCCGCCTGGCCGTTGGAGAGCTGGGCGAGCTCCTGGTAGTCCTCCGCGAGGCGCATCAGCGTGTCAGGCCGGTGCGTGTCGGTGTTGCTCATGCGGCGCACGAGGATGGCCGTGAGCTGCGCCTCCTGCAGCAGCAGCTCGGCGCTGCGTTGCTGCATGTTCTGGCGCCGCATGATCATGTTGCGGTCGAGCCCCTGGCCGGGCGCTCGTCGCTCCGCCGCGTGCGGGGCCGCGCGCTCCGTCGCTCGGGCGGCCGCGGGCGGCGCGGTGTCCCGGTGCGAGCCGTAGCGCTGCGAGCCCGCCGGGCACTCCAGCGCGCGAGCCCTGGCCTCCGGCGCGATGCAGACGTCCGCTGGGACCGTCGGTACCGTGGGGATCTCCACGGTTGCCGCCGGTGTTGCCTGGGCCGCCGCGGCTGCACCCCGTCGCGGCTGCTGCCCGTAGGCCAGCGAACCGAACAGGGCGCACGTTGCCGCGAGGGCCATCGCCACGCTTCGTTGCCTCACCCGAACCATTGCTCTCTCCGTGGGATCTGTGTGTGGGATTGGGAACGCGGGCCCGGTCAGCGACCGCAGCGCGACACGACCTGCTGACGATAGAATCCGAGCTCGTCGCGCCAGAACTCGCCGTTGAAGGGCCAGAGGTTGTGCTCCTCGTCCGCGGTGACGCGGTTGGCCCGGGCGACGTCGACGCTCACCTGTTGCTGCTGCATCTCCTGCGAGAGCTGGCCGCGGCGGGCGTTGAGGATCTCGATGAGGATCGCCGTCGCCTGGTTCTGCAGGTCGCCGAGCTCCTCCACCGCGCGGGTGTAACGGCCGCGGGCGAGGGTTCCGGCGTTCTCGATGGCGAAGCTCTTGGCGACCGAGATGTCCTGGATGATGCGCGCGCCGACGGAGCTGTTGCGGAAGGCCGCGGGCATCCCGTTGTGCCGACGCTCCTCGCTCTCGAGCTGCGCGACGTACTCCAGGTTGCGGAGCAGCGTGCGGTCGCCGAAGGCCGTCTCCACCACCGGGCGCAGCCGGTTGGGCAGGTTGGCGTGGCCCTCGCGCACGTTCTTGAGGAACTGGAAGAAGCTCGGGTCGTCCTGGTACTGCTGCAGGTAGCGCTCGATCTCCGGGCGGAGGTCGCCGAAGCGCTCGTTGAACTGCGCGACCACCTCCTCGGCCTCGTCGTAGCGGCAGTTGGAGAAGAGGATCACGCTCTTCAGCACCATCGCCTCGGGGTACCAGCCGTTGGAGAAGTACGGCGAGAACAGCGTGTGGATGTTGCCGAGCGCGCGGGGGTAGTCCTGCTGGAGGAAGTACGCCCAGCTCTCCTCGAAGAGGGAGTCGAGCCAGTACTCCGAGTCGACGTCCACGTGGTTCCACGAGTCGATGGCCGACTCGAAGTGGCGCGTGGAGTAGTAGAGCCGCGCGAGCTCGAGCCACGCGAGGTCGCTCATGCGGTCTTCGTCCTCGATGCCCTCGACGCCCTCGTCGATGGCGTGGAGCACCTCGTTGAAGGCGTCGACGCCGGGCTGCGAGCGCCGCGCGTTGACGTGCGAGATGCCCTCGAAGAACTTCGCCTGCACGTAGTACGGCGACTGGCGCTGCACCTGGCGGAAGAGCGCGATGGCCTCGTCGTAGGCGCCGTCGCGGTACTTGCTGCGGCCCATCAAGTAGAGCAGCTGGTTGTAGAGGCCGCGGCTCTCGTTGTTGTTGAACTGCTGCAGCGCGGTGGTCGGGTAGCGGCCCACGCGGCGGACGATGTCGGCGGGCTCCGGGAGCTGCGACGCGAGCTGCGCCAGCCACTGGAGCGTGGCGTTGAAGTAGAGGTGCGACGGGCCGCGCTCGACGATCTCGTCGAAGACCGCCAGCGCCGACTGGTAGAAGCCCAGGTGGTAGAGGCTCTTCCCGAGGTGGAACTGCGCCTTCTGCTGGTTGGCCGGAGCGTCCTGCGTCTCGCCTTCGACGACGCGCTGGAACTGCACCGAAGCCTCCTGGTAGCGCTCCTGCTGATAGAGCCGCAGCGCGTTGGCGAGCGCCTCGCTCGGCGGACCCTCCGCGGGCGGGGCGTCAGCGCTGCCCTGGGTAAAGTCCATGTTGGGTTGCGCGGGCTGCTGCGCCCACGCTGAACCCGTCAGGCCCAGGATCATCGCGGTCGTCCCTGCACCCGCGAGCCACTTCGAGATTCGCCTCCGCACCATCGCTGCCTCGCCTCGCTTCACGTCACACGTCATCGCCCGATGGCGTCATCGTCACCGACCGGCTCAGTCGCCGTCGAGGCGCGGAGTGTACCGAAACGTTTCTCGCAAGAGAAGCCATTCGATACAGCCGTCGCTGGGGGAGCGGGTCGGTGGGGCGGGAGTGACCACCCCGTCGCCGAGTCGCCGCCCGCTGCCGGAGGGTCTTTGCGCTTGACGGGATTCTCCGCGCGACGTTAGCGTTCCACCGCTCGCCGCTGCGGGCGCGAGGAGATCCGTATCCCGTGAAGAGACTGGCATCGTTGGTGGGTGTTGTGGCGATCGGTCTGCTCGGTGTGACCGGCTGTGCGACCGAGGTCGTCGGCGACCCGTGCGCCCCCGGCCGCCCGATGAACCAGCCGTGTTCTCCGGGGCGCGACGGCGGCAGCGCGGGCTGCTTCCTCGGCACCGAGATCTACATCGAGACCCAGTCGCTGGAGTGCCGCTCCCGCATCTGCCTCGTGTACCGCTACCCCGAAGAGACCGACCGCACCGGCGCCGAGCGCCCGAAGCACGTGTACTGCACCTGCCGCTGCGGCGTCCCCCCGTCCCTCGCGGCGACCACCGAGTCGTCGGTGCTCTGCACCTGCCCGGAGAGCTTCTCCTGCGTCTCCATCGCGGGCGAGCAGTACAACGAGGGCGTGCGCGGCTCGTACTGCGTGCGCACCAGCACCGTCCAGACCGCCGCCACTCCCTGATCCTCTCGTGAAGGGCGCCGGCAGCACCACCGCGCGTGGTCGCCTCGCCGAGCAGCTCGTCGCCGATCACCTCACCCGCCAGGGCTTCATCGTCATCGCGCAAGACCTCCGGGTCGGCCGCGAGGAGGTCGACGTGCTCGCCTGGGAGGGCGCCACGCTGGTCGTCGTCGAGGTGCGCTCTCGGCGCGCCGGGGCGATGGTCGACCCGCTCAGCAGCGTGTCCCGCGCCAAGCAGCGGCGGCTGCGCATCGCCCTCGCGCGCTGCATGGTCGAGCGCGGCGCGCGCGACGGTCGCATCGACGTGGCCGCGGTGGTCGGCGGCGCGCTGGTGGAGTACATCCCCAACGCCGTCGATTACACCGAGACGTAACCCTGGCGGGTCAGCGGCAGCGGCCGCTCACGACGTTGCACATCTGTCCGGCGGGGCATGGGTTGATGACCGAGCAGCGGCCGCACTCGCCCGTGATGCGGTTGCAGGTGGTGCCGCCGGTGCACAGCGCCGGGTTCGTGACGCAGTTTCCGCAGGTGTGCGTCGCGGGGTTGCACTGCAACGTTCCGCCGCACACCGCCGGGGTGACGGTGCAGTCGGGGATGCACACGCCGTCGTTGGACGCGCGACCCTCCGGGTCGGGGATGCACACGTAGGATCCCTCTCGCGCGGCGGCGACCTCGGAGGGGGCGGCGCGGCACGGGGTGATCATCCCCTGACGATAGGTGCAGCGCCGGACGCACGCCGCGCGGCCGATGAAGGGGAAGGTGATGCAGGCGCCGAACTCCCCGCACGGGCTGTTGGACGTGCAGTTGAGCGTGGTGGTGTAGCCGCCGGGAAAGGTGGCCGAGGGCGCGCAGCACGCGGAGACCGCCGAGGTGTTGCTGCACGGGTTGCCCGTGCACGGGGCGCCCACCAGCGGGGTCGATACGGCGGGGCACGTCGACGTCGAGCTGTCGGCGGGGCAGCAGCGCTCCAGGCGGCACTCGAAGCCGCTCGGGCAGAGGCCCGCGCCGCCGTCGTCCGCGGCGCCGCAGCGGATCGCGCCCGCGCGGTCGAGCTCGGGCACGGCGCAGCTCACGAGCAGCGCGGCGGCCAGCATCCAGCGACGCGCGCTCACAGCGTCCCCCCGATCGCGAGGCCCAGGCCGTAGGGCCCGACGGCGATGCGCGGCGCGTCGCGCACCTCCACCCGCTCGCCGGGGCCGCGCAGCGCGAGCCACAGCGCGCCAGCTGCGGCGAGGCCGAGCCCCAGGCCGCCGAACACATACGCCCGGGTCACCTCGCCCGAGGCGCTCGAGTGCGCGTCCGCGGCGCTCTGGCTCCACGCCTCGGTGCCGGCGTTGACGTTGTTGAGGGTGTTGACCGATCCGCTCGCGATGACTCCCTGGATGACGCCCGCGACCCCGAGCGCCGCGCCCACGCCGAGGGTCACCCACGGGCCTACGTTCGACACGGCGCTGCGCCGGTACTCGACGCGAAACCATCGCGGCTCGATGACCGAGCGCTCGACCGTGCGCTCCCGCACGATCACCTCCGGGGCCTGGCCCGCCCGGCGCGCCGCCTCCTCGCGCTCGCGCTGCTGGTCGGCGCGGGGGCGGAGCTGCGTCAGCATCTGGTCGAGCGCCGCGCGGTCGAAGCCCGGCGCGCCGGCGCTGGCGAAGTCCTGCAGGGCCTGCACGGCGCCCACGTAGTCGCCCGAGCGCTCGAGGGCGCGGGAGAGGTTGAAGAGCAGCTCCGGGCGGTGCGAGATGGCGTGGGCCTCGCGGAAGGCCCGCGCGGCCTCGTCGTAGCGCTGCGCCGCGAAGGCGCGGTTGCCGTTGTTGAAGTAGGTCTCAGCCAGGTTGGTCTGCGCGGCGGCTGAGCTCGTCGCCAGCAGCGTCGCGAGCGCGGCCGCCGCGGGCCTCACGGCTTCACCGCCGCGCTCTTCAGCAGCGGGAAGCCCATGGCCTCTCGCTGCGCGAGCCACGTCTCGGCGCAGCGGTGGGCGATGCCTCGCACGCGCTTGATGTAGTCCTGGCGGGCGGTGACCGAGATGGCGCCGCGGGCGTCGAGCACGTTGAAGTGGTGCGAGGCCTTCACGCAGAAATCGTAGGCGGGCAGCGCCAGGCGCTCGAGCGCGGGCTTCGCGTAGACCAGCTCGGTGCGCGGGCCCTTCTTGGACTCCACGCGCTGCTCCTCCAGCGAGAGCGCGCGGCGGCACTCGCGCTCGGAGGCGTCGAACTGCGCGCGGTGGTGCTCCACGTCGGCGTGCGTGAAGTTGTACGTCGACCACTCCCACTCCGAGCGCTTCGCCACCTCGCCGTAGCGCACGCCCGGCGCCCACATGGCGTCGTAGATGTTGTCGACGTCCTGGAGGTACATGACGATGCGCTCGAGGCCGTAGGTGAGCTCGCCGGAGACGGGGCGGCAGTCGAAGCCGCCGCACTGCTGGAAGTACGTGAACTGCGACACCTCCAGGCCGTCGAGCCAGACCTGCCAGCCGAGGCCCCAGGCGCCCAGCGTGGGGGACTCCCAGTCGTCCTCGACGAAGCGCACGTCGTGCTTCAGGGGGTCTGTGCCGAGGGCGCGGAGCGAGGCGATGTACTGGTCCTGGATGTCGAGCGGCGACGGCTTCAGGATCACCTGGAACTGGTGGAACTGCTGCAGCCGGTTGGGGTTGTCGCCGTAGCGGCCGTCGGTGGGGCGGCGCGAGGGCTCGACGAAGGCGACGTTCCAGGGCTCCGGGCCGAGGGCGCGCAGGAAGGTGTTGGGGTTGAAGGTGCCGGCGCCCACCTCGCTGTTGTAGGGCTGTACCAGGAGGCAGCCGCGCTTGGTCCAGAAATCCTGCAGCGTCAGGATGAGCTCTTGAAAGTACATCGCGTCCTCGGAGGTACCCCACTCCCCCACCGGGGATCAATGGATCACCTCCTCGTCTTCGCGCCCGCCTTCTTCGCGTGCTCCTCGCAGGCGGGCATCTTGCGGGTGAGCTCCGGCGCCGCCTTCGCCCAGGTCACCACGGCGTCGACGAAGGCCCGCACCGCCGGCGCCACGAATTCCCGCTCGGGGTAGACCACCGCGAGCTGCGTCTCCCCGCCGAGGCGCTCGGGCAGCACCGCCACCAGCTTGCCCGCGGCGACGTCGTCGTACACCAGCGGCAGCGGCAGCAGCGCGACGCCGCGCCCCCCCAGGGCTGCGGTGTGCAGCACCCCCAGGTCGTTGCTGGCCATGAGCGCCTCGACCCGCACCTGCCCGCCGCGCACCAGCGGCCAGTGCGTCGACGGGTGCTCGCCCTGCGCGAAGCCCACGAGGCAGGCGTGCTTCGCGATCTCCGTCACCCGGCGGGGCGTCCCCAGGCGCGCGAGGTACTCCGGCGAGGCCACCGCCACCAGCCGCGAGCGCATCAGGTTGCGCGCGATGAGCCCCGGCGGGAGCTGCGCCGCCGCGCGGATGGCCACGTCGTAGCTGCCCGCGGCCAGGTCGACGTGCCGGGTGGTCAGGTCGAGCTCCAGGCGCACGTCGGGGTAGCGGCCGATGAAGTCCGAGATCATCGCGCCGAAGTGCACGAGGTTCATCGGCGGCGCCGACACCCGCAGCGTGCCGCGCACCGCGTCGTCGCTCCGTCGCACCGACTGCTCCGCCTCGCGCACCGCCGCGATCACCCCGCGCGCCCGCTGGTAGAGCGCCTCGCCCGCGTCGGTGAGCACCATCGTGCGGGTGGTGCGCCGGAGCAGCCGCACGCCGAGCTTCTCCTCCAGCCGCGCGAGGCGCCGCCCGACCGTGGGCCGCGGGACGCCCAGCTCGCGCGCCGCCCGGGAGATCGAGCGCGCCTCCACCGTGCGAACGAAGGTCAGGAACTCCGCGGTCTCGGGCAGTTCGTCCATCTGCATCGATGGATAGCAGATGGTGCTCGCTCGTGCGTAATGGCGTCACCACCGTACCGGGCGGAGAGTGCACCCCGGCGACGCGCTCCCCCCATACGGCGTCGCAGGAGCTTCCGTTCCCATGAAGAATCTCAACCTCGCCTACTGGATCCCCACCGCCCTCTTCTCCCTGGGGCTCACGCTCTCGGGCTTCGGCGCCCTCACCCACCAGGCCTCGATGGTCGCGGGCTACTCGCACCTCGGCTACCCGCTGTACTTCATGACCCTCCTCGGGGCGGCCAAGCTCCTCGGCGTGGCGACGCTCCTCGCGCCCGGCCTCCCCCGCCTGAAGGAGTGGGCCTACGCGGGCTTCGCCATCAACATGGTCAGCGCCGTGTTCTCGCACCTCGCCTCGCACGACCCCGTCGGCAACGCGGTCGCGCCGGTGGTGCTCCTCGGCCTGCTGCTCGCGTCGTGGCACTTCCGCCCGGCGGGCCGCACCCTCGCGGCCCCCGCCGTCGCCACCGCCTGAGCGCCCCGCCTCCCTGGTAGCGTCGCGCCACCTGCTACCCCATGCGCGACCCCATCACCCTCCACACCCACGTCATCGACGACCCGCTGCGCCTCCTCGCCCGGCGCGCCACGCTCCCCGGCGCCTACGGCTACGACCGCTCGGCCCACGCGCTGCGCGTCGCCGCCGCGAGGGGCGTCCCCCTCGTCGACCGCCTGGCGCTGGCCCTCCACGGCAGCTGGATGGTCAACAGCCGCGCCACGTCGCCGGTCTTCCGGCGGTGGCTCCAGGAGCCCGCGCGCCCGGCCTGGCTGTTACTCGACCAGGTATTGTCCGACGGCCCCGAGGGGTGGCTCTCCCTCGCCGACGACGAGCGCTCGGCCGCCGCGCAGGCGGTCACCCTCCTCTGCGGCGACGACGTCGGCGTGGCCGCGGTGAGCAAGGTGCTCGCGCTGCTCTACCCGCAGACCATGTGCCTCATGGACGACCACGCGATCGTCTACCTCGGGCTCTCCCACGACTTCCCTCCCGGCGAGGAGAAGGGCACCGCGGGGCCGTCGTTCTTCGTGCCCGCGCTCGACGCCTTCAGCGCCGCCGTCGTGGCCAACCGCGACGCGCTCACCGCCCTCGCCGCGGCCCACGCCGAGGCCGTCCTCGACGCCACGCAGGCCCTCGACCGGCTGCTCTGGGTCGCCTCCTACGGCGAGCGCTTCTTCCGCGCCGCCGCGCGTTGATCAGCGCCCCACAACCGTGATTGCCTCCCGCGGGCGATGAGCGCCCCCACCGAGTCCGAGCCGAAGTCCGCCGCGTTTCCCATCGACCTGTCGCCGCTCACCGACCCGGAGGCCATCGCCGCGCGCGACCGCCTGTGGCTCGAGAAGGTCTACGCCCGCGGGGTGCCGCAGCTCACCGTGAGAGCCGCCCTCACCGGCATGCTCCTCGGGAGCGTCCTCGGCGCCTCCAACCTCTACATCGGCCTCAAGATCGGCTGGAACTTCGGGATGTCCATCACCGCGAGCGTGCTGGCCTTCGCGATCTTCTCCGCGGTGCGCAAGCTCTTCCCCGCGATGGACGAGTTCACCATGCTGGAGAACAACACGTCCCAGACCGCCGCCTCCGCCGCCGCGTACATGTCCTCCGCCGGGCTCGTGAGCTCCATCCCCGCGCTCACCATGCTGCGCCGCGAGCACGTCATCGACGTCCCCGAGCTCACCCACTGGCAGCTCACCGCGTGGCTCCTCGCCATCTCCGTCCTCGGCGTCGTCGTCGCCATCCCCCTCAAGCGCAGCCTCATCAACGCCGAGCAGCTCCGCTTCCCGTCGGGCATCGTGTGCGCGGAGACCATCCGCACCATGCACGCCGCGGGCAAGGAGTCGCTCTCCAAGGCCCGCTCGCTCCTCGTCGCCGGCCTCTTCGCCGCGGTCGTGAAGTTCATCTTCGAGTGCAAGCTCTGGATCTTCCGACGCCTCCCGGAGTCCGTCGGATTACCCTTCACGGTAAGGGGATACCCCGGCGAGGCGTGGTCCTTCGCGCTCAACACCTCGCTGCTGCTCTACGCCGCCGGGGCCATCATCGGGATGAAGGTCGCCCTGAGCCTCGCGATCGGCGGCGCCATCAACTACGGCTTCATCGGCCCGTGGCTCCTCGACCAGGGGGTGCTGCGCGTCGCCAGCGCGGCGGACACCGCCACCCCCGCGGCCTGGTCGGCCTTCGTGCACGCCGCCGAGCACGACCACGCGATCCCCGTGCGCTCCGCCGAGGTGCTCCACGCGGTGCTCCGCTCGAAGTGGAGCGTCTGGCCCGGCACGGCCCTCATGGTGAGCTCCAGCCTCGTGGCCTTCGCCTTCCGCTGGCGCACCATCGCCCGCGCGTTCTCGGGCCTCGGCGCGCTGCTCCCCTTCGGCCGCAAGGTGGCGCCCAGGGAAGACCCGCTCGCCGAGGTGGAGGTCCCCTCGCTCTGGTTCGGCGTCGGGCTCGCGGTCTGCTCCCTGGCCTCCATCGCCATGCTCCGCGCCTGGTTCGGCGTGCCGCTGCTCCAGGGCTGCGCGGCCGTCGCGCTGGCCTTCGTGCTGAGCGTGGTCGCCGCGCGCGCCACCGGCGAGACCGACGTGACGCCCATCGGCGCCATGGGCAAGATCGCGCAGCTCCTCTTCGGCGTGCTCGTCCCCGGCAACGCCGCGGCCAACCTGATGACCGCCACGGTCACCGCCGGCGCTGCGAGCCACTCCGCCGACCTGCTCACCGAGGTGAAGACCGGCTACCTCCTCGGCGGAGCGCCGCGCAAGCAGTTCTGGGCGCAGATCCTCGGGGTCATCGCGGGCGCCTTCGTGTGCGTGCCGGCGTACTTCGTCATCGCGAAGCCCGAGCGCCTCGGCAACGAGCTCGCGGCCCCCGCGGCGGTGGCGTGGGCCTCCGTCGCCAAGCTCCTCAAGGACGGCCCGGGCAACCTCCCCAGCCTGGCCGTGTACGCGATCGCCGCGGGCGCGATGTTCGGCGCCGTGCTCGCCATCGCCGAGGAGCTCGTCCCGAGGTCGTGGAAGCCCTACCTGCCCAGCGCGACGGGCCTCGGCATCGCGCTGGTCATCGACTTCAACGACAGCTTCGCGATGCTGGTGGGCGCCACCGTCGCCTGGCTGCTGCACCGCACCCACAAGGACTTCGCCGAGCGGTACATCGTGTCGGCCTCGTCGGGCGTCGTGGCGGGCGAGGGGCTCATGGGCATCGTCGTGATCGTGCTGCGCGACGTCGCGGGCGTGCTGCCGCGCTGAGGGTGCTAACGTCGAGCCGATGAGCAAGGACGAGAGGACACCCGCCGGGCCGCGGTCGGCGCTGGCGGAGAAGCACGGCATCGACGCCTTCACGCTCTTCTGCGCGTACCACCTCGGCATCACCGCCAGCGACGGGTACGAGTTCCAGAACGTGCACCAGGTGGCGAAGCGCTTCGGGGTCTCCAGCGGGATCATCAAGCAGATCCTGCAAGACCTGGCGATGGACCCCGACCGGCTGGTCAACAGCGACTTCGACCTCTCCAGCGCGCAGATCGACGTGCTGGAGGTGCCCGACGGGGTCTCCCGCACGGAGGTCGCGCGCCCGCACTGGGAGGCCTTCCGTAACGCGAAGCTGAAGACCCGCGACTGGCAGCGCGAGCTCGCCACCGACGCTCGAGAGAACGAGAAGACCTACGGCCCGCGGCCTGCGCCGCGCGACCGGCGGAGGTAGATACGAAGACCATGGACCCTGCGGCGACGTTACGTGTTCCTGTATGCAGCGACCCGAAGTGGCTGCGCTCCGCGGTGCTCGGCCTGACCGCGGGCGCCTCCGGGCTGTTCATCGCCCTCTTCGCGAGCACCAACGTGTCCGCGGCGCTCGGCCTCGTGCCGGGCATGACCGTCGGCGTCTTCGGCGGCAGCGCGCTCGCCGCGTGGGCCCGTCGCCGAGGCGGCACCATCTCCCTCGTCGCCACCCCCGGCCGCCTCGACGTGAGCGACGAGGAGCGCCGCGTGGAGGTCGTCGACCTCACCAGCCCCTACGGCGCGCTGCTGCTCACCGGCAATGGGCGGCGCGTGCTGATCCTCTCGCAGCGCAACGACCCGGTGGTGCTCATCGAGTCCCTCGCCCCGCCGTCGACCCCGTCGGCCGTGTGGAGCGCCCGCGTCGCGAAGGTCGACCTCGACGCCGTCGCCCTGTCCGCGGCGACCTCCCACGCCTTCGCGCTGCTCCCGGGGCAGTCGCTCGACCCCTTGCTCGCGCACCTCGAGGCCACCCTCGACCCCGACGCCCCGTGGATGCTCCAGCCCACCAGCACGGGCACCCTCACGCTCGCTCGCGACACCCTCGCGCTCTCCGACCGCACGCCGCTCCGCGACCCCATCCACCCGCTCAACTACGCGGTGAAGGTGCAGGGCGGCCAGATCGCCGGGCTCGGGCTCGCGTCCACCGCGGATGAGGGCTCGATGCTCCTGCTCGCGTGCGACGAGGCCACCGTGGAGAAGCGCGCGGTGGTGACCGACAACCCCATCGACGCGTTCGTTCCGATGTCGACCTACGAGGTGCTGCGCGCCCTCTATCGCGAGCCCGTCAAGGCGTAGCGACCTCGGCCGGTCAGTACACGTTGTCGCGGTAGCCGGTCGGCGTGTTGGGGGTGTTGGCGCGAGGCGTCACCCGCGGCGCGCGTCGCGCCGGTCGGGCGCCCACCCTCGCGGGCTCGGGCGCGGGCACGACGACGGGCGCGGGCACGACGGCGGGCGCTGGCATCGGAGGAACGTCCGTCACCCTCGGGCGCATGTGCGCCACGTGCGAGAGCTGAGGCCCCGACAGGGTGACCTGCTGGTCTTCGTAGCCCGCCTGACGGAACACCAGCGTATGGGCGGTGTCGGGGTTGCCTCGCGCGCCCGTCCAGGTGCTGCGCAGGGGCGTGCGCCCGAGGGAGACGCCGCCCTCCAGCACCTCGACCCCGGCGGGATCGCTGTCGAGGGAGACCTGCACCGAAGGCGCCGCGGCCGCGGGCGCCGGGGGCGTCGGCGAGGCGACGAGGCGGATGGCCACGCCCAGGCCGAGCGCGAGCACGAAGAGGCCGACGCCCAGGAGCAGCGGGCTGCGCCGAGGCTCGCTCGACGGGGCCGTCACCGTGACGCTCATCGGGACCGCCGCGGGGCGCTGGGCGGCGGGCGAGTCGGCAGGCGTGTGGGCGCGGGGCAGCGGCGGAGGGACCGACGAGATGACGGGCGCCACGGGGCCCTCGCCCGAGCTGGGCGCCCTCGCCGAGAGGCTGTGCATGAACTCCCCGGACATCGATCCGAGGGGGCGACCGAGCGAGGCGCTGGCCAGCTTGATGGCGGCGATGAGCTCGTCCATCGAGGCGTAGCGGTCTTCGGGGCGCTTCGCGAGGCAGCGGTAGACGATCTCCTCCACCGCCGCCGGAACCTGCACCAGGGGGTTCACCTCGACGATCGTGGGCACCGGGTCGCTCACGTGGGCCATGAGCAGGTTGACCGAGCTCGAGCGCTCGAAGGGCACCTTGCCGGTGAGCATCTCGAAGAGGATCACCCCGAGCGAGTACACGTCCGTCGCGGCGCACACGCGCTCGCCGCGAATCTGCTCGGGGGCCATGTACTTGGGCGACCCCATGAAGAGGCCGGTCTGCGTGAGGGCCTCCTCGGCGGTCTCGTCGGTGCGCTTGAGCAGCCCGAAATCGAGCACCTTCACGAAGTCCGGGTCGTCGTCGTGGCGCACCAGGAAGAGGTTGGCCGGCTTCAGGTCGCGGTGGATCACCCCGTGCCGGTGGGCCTCACGCAGCGCCCGGCAGGCCTGCACGAGGATGTGCAGCGCGCGCCCCGGGTCGAGCGGAGCGTCTTCACGGAGGAGCCGGTGGAGGGTGCGGCCCTCCAGGTACTCCATCGCCATGAAGTACACGTTGTCGCTCGACTGTCCGTAGTCGTAGAGCGTGACCGTGTTGGGGTGCGTGAGCTTCGAGACGAGCGAGGCCTCGAGGAAGAAGCGCTTGTGAAACTCCGGGTCGCTGTCGCCGTTGTAGTTCGGCTGCAGCACCTTGAGCGCGACGATGCGCCCGAGCGGCGCCTGCTCGGCCTTGTAGACCTTGCCCATGCCGCCGCGGGCGATGATCGAGAGCACCTTGAAGCGGTCATTGATCACGCGCCCGATGAGCGGATCTCCCGGCGCGGTCGATGTCCCTGTGGTGGTGCTGACGGGCTCAGCCATGCGCTCCGGTGATCGGTCGGGCGACGTCCTGCATTGAAGATCCCCGTCGAACCGATCGGAGCGGGATTGTTCCACCCGCCCTCGGGGCCGTCAACGACGACGCTCCGCGAGGCGAAGGCGCCCGAAGGCTCCCGCCCCGCGCGCTTGCAGGGGCGCCCTCCGCGTGCTGCCCTTCGCGCATGAGTGCACGCAAGCGACGATGGGGAGCCGGGCTTCTGGGCATGGCGCTGTGGGCGGTACCCGCGATGGCCATGGCCGTCGATGAGACCGTGCTCGCGGTCGACCTCGACGACGACGTGTCGGAGAGCGACGTGCGCGCCATCGCCGAGCGGCACCACGTCACGCTGACCCCCAACAGCCCGATGGTCGGCGTCGACCGGGTGTACCTGGCGACGGTTCCGACGAGCGAGGCCGCGAGGGTGCTGCGCGGGCTCTCGGCGGAGTCAGAGGTCGACGCGGCCGAGGAGAACCGCGAGATGCGCGCGCTCTTCGTGCCCAACGACCCGATGTACGACCAGCAGTGGGGCATGCAGCGCGTCGGGCTCCCGCGCTCGTCGGAGGTCACCTGCGGGCGCGGCGCGACCGTCGCGGTCATCGACACGGGCGTGGCGTGCGAGAACCACGGCGAGTTCACCCGCATCCCCGACCTCGCCGGCACCCGCTGCCTCCCGGGCTGGAACTTCGTCAACGACACCGCCCACGCCAACGACGACCAGGGCCACGGCACGCACGTCGCGGGCACCATCGCGCAGACCACCAACAACCAGCTCGGCACCGCGGGCGTGGCCTTCTGCGCGACGATCCTCCCGGTGAAGGTGCTCGACGCGCGCGGCAGCGGCTCGCTCGCCGACGTGGCCGAGGGCATCCGCTGGGCGGCCGACCACGGCGCCGACGTCATCAACCTCTCCCTCGGCGGCGACGGCCACTCCAAGATCATGGACCAGGCGGTCGAGTACGCCCACCGCCGCGGCGTCACCGTGGTCTGCGCCGCGGGCAACAGCGGTCGCTCCGTGGGCTCCCCCGCCAACGCCCCGCTCTCCATCGCCGTGAGCGCCATCGACTCCGGCGACCAGATCGCGTTCTTCAGCTCGCGCGGCCCGGAGATCGCCATCGCGGCCCCGGGCGTGGCGATCCTCCAGCAGACCATCTGCGAGCGCGGGCGCAACCGCTGCGAGCAGTTCGCGTCGTGGTCGGGCACCTCCATGGCCTCGCCCCACGTCGCGGGCGTCGCCGCGCTCTTGTACTCGCAGGGCGTCACCGACCCCGACCGGGTGCGCTCGATGCTCCTCGAGTACAGCACCCCGACGGCCCACGGAGGCAGCGAGCGCGAGCTCTACGGCGCCGGCGTCGTGAGCGCCTCGGTCGCGAGCGACGGGGTGCTGCGGTCCGCCGGAGTGACCCGCGCGGTGATGCTGCTCGGCCTCGCGCTGGCCCTCGCCCTCTGGATCCGCAACAAGAAGGGCGAGCTCACCTTCGGCTGGATCGTGCCCGCGGTGGTGACCGGCGTCGGGCTCTTCTTCCTGCCGCAGTTCGTCGGCCACTACGTGCCGGGCGTCGAGTTCGCGATGCGCCCGGCGGCCACCTGGGACGTGCCGCTCCTCGGCGCGCACCTGCACCGCTGGCTGCCCTTCGCCAACCTCGGCATCGTGCTGGCGCTGGTGGGCCTCGGCTTCTCCCGCCCGTCGCTCCGCTCCCCCATCGGCGGCGTCGCGCTCGGCACCGCGTCGTTCATGCTGGCCGAGCTCTACATGCGAACGGGCTTCGCCCCGCTGGGCTCGATGCTCTACCTCGGCTGGATCGCGCTCAACGTGACCGTCTGCCTCTGGGTCGCGCGCATCGGCATCGACCGCAAGACCCGCTGATCGCTCCCTCCGCCTTCCTCGTCCTCCCTCCATCCTCCGACAACCACATCGCCAGCCCCTCCCGACAAAGGGGCTGGTGACCGCACGGGCTGTTGGACGACACTCCCGGCGGTGGGAAGGCGGACGAGAGCGATGACAGCAAGAGCGTCTGGCGCGTGGGTGGGGCTCTGCTCCCTGGCGATGTTCGCGGCGTCGGCGGAGGCCGACCCGATCCCGGTGCTGACCGTGTCGGTGCGCGACCGCGGTCCCACCGCGGCGCAGGTCGCGTCGGTGGCGGGGGCGCTCGGCCCCGAGGCGCAGTCGGGTGAGGCCCTGAGCCGCGAGCTGCTCGCCCGCTTCGGCCGCTACGCCCCGCAGGAGGACGTGCTTCGGCCGCAGCGCGAGGCCATCGCCGCGGGAGAGACCGCCCTCTTCGCGCAGGGCCGGCCCGCGGGGCGACGGCGGCTGCAGCCCGCGCTCACGGCGATGGAGGCCGCGCCCGACGCGCTCGAACTCCAGGAGAACAACCGCGCGGCGTACCTGAAGGGCCTCTTCCTGATGGCGCGCATCGCCCACGAAGATCGCCACCCCGAGGAGGCCGAGACGTGGCTGCGCCGGGCCTTCGCCTTCGACCCGTGGTGGATGCCCTCGGACTACGACTGCCCGCTGCGCTTCCGCCCCATCGTCGCTCGGCTGCGCCCCCCATCGGTGGCAAGCGCCCCCGACGCCAGCGGAACCCTCTCGGTGCGCGCCCCGCGCGAAGGCTGCACCGTCTCCGTGGACGACGCGCGCTCGGCCTCCACCGCGCAGACCGTCGAGCAGTCGCTGCCCGCGCGCACCCACCGCGTGTCGCTCCGCTGCGGCGAGGCCTCGCGGGTCCGCACGGTCACCGTCACGGCAGGCCGCTCCACGTCGCTGTCGCTCGACCCGAGGCTCGACGCCCTGCTGCGGGTCGCCGGGCTGCCGGGGCTCAACTACCCCACCGCCCCGGAGTCGCCCGCGGTGGTCATCAGCGACGCCGCCGCGGTGGGATCGGCCCTCGGCGCCACCCGCGTCGTGCTGCTCTCCGGCGACCGGCCGATGGTGGTCGACGTGCGCCGCGGCGAGCTGGTCCACGATGAGATGTCCGCGCAGGTCGAGAGGGCCCTCGGCCAGGGATTACCTGCCGCGGTAAACCATCCCCCGACCGTGGACCCTCGCGTGGACGTCCGCCCCGCTCCTCCCTCGCGCGGCCCCGGCGCCGGCCCATGGATCCTCATGGGCGCGGGCGTCGCCTCCCTCGCCGCGGGGGGTGTGCTCTTCTACCTCCGAGGCGCGCCGCTCGACACCTTCGAGCGCCTCTGCCCCGACGGCGACTGCGGCGACAGCGTCTCGCCCGAGGAGCAGGCCGCTCACGACGACGCCGCGCGCTACACCACGCTCTCCTTCGTGGCGGGCGGCGTGGGCGTCGCCGCCATCGCGGGCGGCGCCCTCTGGTACGCGCTCGCCCCTCGCCGCGCCGAGGGCACCGCGCTGCGCGTCACCCCGTGGAGCACCGCCAGCTCCGGGGGCGTCAGCCTCCACGCGCAATTCTGAACGGGGCCCCCGCGCGACTCAGGGCTCCCTTGATGCTGCGCGCGGCCCGATGCTAGCTTGGCGAACGTTTCCTGCGACCGGGGCAACCACCTCGCATACCGGGAAGTTCTTCGTACGGAGGTCTCATGCGCACGGCCGTGGTTCTCGTCTCGCTCGCAGGTGTGTTCGGTGCGGTTTCCCTGGGCTCGCCCCGGGAGGCGCAGGCGCAGACGGTCAACGCCGTGTCTCCCACGGGCAAGGGCATCGCGGGCTGCGCGCTCCTGGGCGGTGAGGCCGTGATGCTGATCGAAGCCGCCGCGGGCGCTCGGCCGACCTGGGCCTACCTCGTGGGCGGCGGCCTCGGCGCCATCGCGGGCGGCGTCGGCGGCTACTTCCTCGAGCAGGCCGCCGAGGGCGACACCACCCTCACCGGTCTCACCGTCGGCACGCTGGTGGTGGGCCTCGGGCTCATCATCCCGACCACCATCGCGACCATCGGCGCCACGGCCTACAGCCCCGAGCGCGACCAGCCCGCGGAAGACAACGCGCCGTCGACCGGTCCGCTCGACGAGAGCACGACCACCCCCGCGGCCGCTCCGGCAGGCGCTGCTCCGGCCGCAGCCCCCGCGCCCGGCGCCACCTCCGGGACGACCTCCGACATCCTTCCTCCGGCGCGCCGCTCCCCCCGCCAGCTCGCCGCGCGCCCCGCGTTTCGCCCGACGGGCCTGCTCGACATGGGCCCCGGCGGCCTCTCGCTCGCGGTCCCTGCCATCCACGTCGGGGCCAACCTCACCGTCCAGGAGGTGCGTCAGTACGGCCTGACGGCGGTGTCCGAGCTGCGCATCCCGCTGCTCTCCGGCACCTTCTGATCAGCACCCGCCGCTGAGCCTTCACCGGGGCGCGCGGAAGACCCCGCGACGCCCCGATCCCTCTCTCACTGATGCATCAGGTGCCAGCCCGCGAAGGACAGCAGGGCGAAGAGCACCAGCGCGATCGCGACCCGCGCGAAGAGCGGCAGGCCCGTCGGCGGCTCGACGAAGGCCTGCGGTCGCACCCGGTGCCTCTCCAGCTCGGCCTCCCCGTCTTCCACCTCCGGTGGGACGCTGGGCACCGGCATCGTGAGCGGCAGCTTCGCCCGACCGAGGGCCGGCGTCACCGGGCGCATCTCCGCGTTGCTGTGCTCGCTCCTCGCCCGAACCCCAGCGGGCGTCGGCGCGCGCATCACCGACGCGCCCGGCTCGGCCGCAGCGGACTGCGAGGCATCGGGCTCCCGCCGGACCGGCGCCCGCCCGCGGCCCATGTCGATGGGAGCCTCGTGCTCGTCGATCTCCGCGGGGGCCGTAGAGATCAGCGCCTCCAGCTGGTTGAAGTTCTGAGGCGCCTGAGGGCGCCCGCCCGGAGGCGTCGGCGCTCTCAGCCCGAGCGGCGCCTGTCGCGGCGTGCCGGGCGGCGTCGGCGCCCTCATCACGCCAGGCTCGTTCAGGGCCTTCGGCAGCTCCTCGACCTGATCCTTGCGAAGCTCGGTCGGCACCCTCATGCCCGCCATCGTCGGAGGGCGCGGGCGCGCGACGCGCTCGATCACCGGGACGGCAGGAGGGGCTGCGGGCATCTCCGGCCTCGGCTGGGCGCGCGGCCGCGACATCGCCGAGTCTTCGGTCGCCGAGATGCGAGACGGCGCGCCGAAGTTCGGCGCCGCGGTGCCCGTGGCCGGGGTAGGCGCGCGGGTGTGCGGCAGGCCACCGCCGGCCATCGTCGAGAAGCGCCGGGAGCCGCCTGCCTTGCGGGGGGCCTCGCTGCGGCTCTCGGTGGAGCTGACCGCCGGGCGCTGGAGGGCCTGGTGCTTCGCCACCGAGGTCGCGGCCTCGAGGTCGGGCAGGTCGGGCAGGCGCATCATCGAGTCCGACTTGGGCATCTCCGGAAGGTCGGAGTACTGGGCCTTCTGGGGGGACGCGCGCACGGGACCCGCCTGCGGGGCCTGCTTCACCCGGGTGGGCTGATCGGACAGCTCGTGGTCGCTCGCCTGCAATCGTCTGCGGTCACCCGTGGGCGCCGGGGTGGGCGCACGCATCGGCGGGTTGTTGGGCGGGATCACCGGCCCCAGGCCCACGGAGGTCTGCAGCTCGAGGCTGGGCGGGGGCGTGGGCGCGCGCAGCTCGAGCGGCCCGATGGAGTCCGCGCGGTGGCGCAGGCCGGTGTTCGCCGGGGGCGGAATGGACTTCACCGCGGAGTCGACCCTGCCGAGCACCGAGTGGGGATCGGGGCTGGGACGGTTTCGGGAGTCCTCGGCGCCGGAGCTGCGCGTGGAGGCGTTGCGCACGGCCTCGCGCTCTCGGCCGATCTTGTCTGCGACCACCGCGGACATGAACTGCCCGACCTGTCGCTGCGTGGCGATATCGGCCCGGAAGTTGGCCTCGATGGCGTCGGCGAAGGCAGCCGCGGAGGGGTAGCGATCGTCCGGGTCGTACGCGAGGGCCTTCTCGCAGAGCCCGTCGAGCACCTCGGGGATCTGGTCGGTGAACATCAGCAGCGAGCGATACGGCGCCCTCAGCGACTCCTGCAGCAGGTCGGGGCGGGAGCGCGCGGGGAAGCACCGCCGCAGCGCCAGCGTCTCCCAGAGCGTGACGCCCATCGAGAACACGTCGGCGCGCCGGTCGACCACGCCGCCCTCCAGCTGCTCCGGGGCCATGAAGGGCGCCTTGCCCTTGAGCATGCCGACGCTGGTGAGCGAGAGCCTGCGCTCGGCGCGGGCGATGCCGAAGTCCACGAGGCGCGCGGCGCCGTCGGAGCCGACGAGGATGTTCTGCGGCGAGACGTCGCGGTGGATGAGCTGGAGCGACTCGCCGTCGGGGCCGCGGAGGTTGTGCGCCGCGTCGAGGCCGATGAGCGCGTCGAGGACGATGCGCAGCGAGATGCCGACGGGGATGGTGCGGGCGAGCCCGATGGCGGTGCGCTGGATCGCCGCGAGGGTGTCGCCCTCGATGTAATCCATGACCATGTAGAGCAGGCCGTCGTCGTTTCCCAGGTCGAGGATGGGCACCACGTTGGGGTGGTGGATGCGCGCCGCGAGCCGCGCCTCGTCCAGGAACATCTGCACGAACTCCTCGTCCGCGGCGATGTTGCGGTGCATGACCTTGACCGCCACGAGGCGCTCGAAGCCGCCGCTCCCCATCTTCCGGGCGAGGTAGACGTAGGCCATGCCCCCTTTACCGAGGGGGGTAAGGAGATCGTACTGGCCGACCCGCGACGTGCCGCTTGACGGCAAGAAGCTGTCACGCGGCACGTTGACAGGATCGCTCATCGACAGCTCCCTAAGCTCTCTCTCGCCTTAAGCAGGTTGCGTCAAAGTACGGCAAGAGCATTTCTCCATAGAAATGGCCCATGGCTGGGGAAAACTCAATCCCCTTCACGGCGCGTCGGGCACCCTGACGGTGAGCACCGGCACCGGGGACTGCCGTAGCACCCGCTCGGCCACGCTGCCCATCACCAGGTGGGCCAGGCCGCTGCGCCCGTGCGTGCCCATCACGATCACGTCGGCGTGACGCAGCCTCGCCTCGGTGATCACCGTCGGGACCACCTCGCCCAGTACGAACACCAGGTCGATCGGAACCTCTCGGGCATGGGCCAGCGCCCGGTCCTGCTCCATCCACGCCATGGTCTGGGACCGGTGGAAGTCCTCCAGGCGCATCGGGGCTCCTCCCTCGGCGTGCACCACCGTGTCGGCGGTGAGCCCCGGGAGCAGCTCGGCCACGTGCAGCACCACCAGCTTTGCGCCGTGCACCTTCGCGAGGTCGGCCGCAAGGCTGAGGGCGGCGCGCGCTCCCGCCGAGAAGTCCGTCGGCACGAGCATCGTCTTCCAGGGGACTCGGTTCGTTACGGCGTCGGTCATTGGGGTTCTCAGCTCCTCGAGCTCCTCCACCCACCACTCTGCACGCCGCGAGCGCGGACGTCACGTTTGATGGCGGCTTGTGTAGAGTCGCCGCCGTGATCGACTACGAACCCCACCAGTGGCGCGACCACTTCTTCGCCGTCCGGGGCTCCATGGCCCGCACCATCGGGTACCGCGCCCTGGTCTGCGGGCTGGCAGCCGTGCTGGTCGTCCTGCTCAACCACCACTGGCACGAGTTTCAGTCGACGGAGAAGGTGCACGCCCTCATCGGCACCCCCCTCGGCCTGCTGCTGGTGTTTCGCACCAACGCCTCCTACGACCGCTTCTGGGAGGCGCGTAAGCTCTGGGGCTCGATCGTCAACGAGTCGCGCAACCTCGCCCGCTCCACCGCCGCCCTCTTCGCCGCCGACCAGGCCCTGGTCGCCCGCATCGTGCGGCTCGACATGGCGTTCTCCTACGCCTGCATGAGCTCCCTCCGGAACAAGCACGGGCTCGGGCCCATCGCCGGGGAGCTCGACCCCGCCCAGGCCGAGCGGCTGAGCGGCTCCCAGCACCCCCCGCTCGCCATCGGCATGGCCATCTCGCGAGAGATCGCCGAAGGGCAGCGCCGGGGGCTCATCACCGACGTCCAGCAGGCCATCATCGAGCAGAACGTCCAGGTGCTCATCGACTGCATCGGCGCGTGCGAGCGCATCAAGCGCACCCCGCTGCCCTTCGCGTACGTGGTGCACCTCCGGCGAGCCCTCGCGGTCTACTGCGGCACCCTCCCGATGGCGCTCGTGCTGAGCTTCGGGTGGAGCACCGTGCCCGTGACCATGATCGTCGCGTACGTCCTCCTCGGCATCGAGGAGATCGGCGTCGAGATCGAGGAGCCCTTCGGCGTCGACGACAACGACCTCCCCCTCGACCGCTTCTGCACCACCATCGAACAGAACCTCCGGGCCTTTCTGCCCGCCAACGCATCCTAAGGTGACGCCATGACCGACTCCCTCCTCGACGGCCACGGGCTGTTCCAGCGCCGCTACTTCCACGAGCGCGAGTACCTCCGCCGGCTCGCCCGCGAAGACCAGCGCCCCAGCGCCCTCTTCATCGGCTGCTCGGACTCCCGCGTGGTGCCCGAGTACCTGACCAGCGCGGGCTTCGGCGAGCTCTTCGTGCTGCGCAACATCGGCAACTTCGTCCCGACGCTCGACCACTCCGACGCCAGCGTCGGGGCCGCCGTCGACTACGCCGTCGGCACCCTGGAGGTGCCCGACATCATCGTGTGCGGCCACTACGGCTGCGGCGGCGTGAAGGCCGCGCTCGACGACCTCGAGCCCCTGCGCGCCGGCCACCCCTCGCTGCACGAGTGGCTGGAGGGCGTCGCCCCGGCCGCCCGCCGGGGCTTCGGCGCCGGCGACGACCCCGAGGCCGTCTGGCGCCGCGGCGTCGAGGAGAACGTCATCCAGGCCCTCGAGAACCTCATCACCTACGACGTCGTGCGAGAGAAGCTGGAGTCCGGCGCGGTGCACCTCCACGCCTGGATCTACGACCTCTACCAGACCCGCATCCGCGTCCTCGACGTCGAGCAGGGGGGCTTCATCGACGCCAGCGAGATCCAGCGCGGTGGCTGAGGGCAACGCCTTCGAGACCTTCGCCGCGAGCGACGCTGCGCACTACCGCACCCTCGCCCGGCTCTGGGCCGCCAGCGTCACCGTGGTCACCGTGCGCCCCGGCGACCCCGCGCGCCCGGACGACGGCTTCACCGCGACGGCCTTCCTGACGGTCTCCATCGATCCGCCCATCGTGCTGGTCTCCGCCAGCAACGCGTCGAGCGCCGCGGCCATGATGCGCGACGCCGGGGCCTTCGCGGTCAACCTCCTGGCCCGCGACCAGCGCTCCCTCGCCGACGCCTTCGCGCAGCCGCACGAGCACCGCAACTTCGTCTGGAGCGACCTCCCCATCGTCCGCGACCCGGCCGGCGTGGCGCTGCTCGCGGGCTCCCTCGGGGCCTTCTCGGCCACCGTGCGCGGCTTCGTCGACGCGGGCGACCACACCCTGGTGCTCGGCGACGTCACCGCGCTGCACCTCGGCCACCCGGGCGAGGCGCTCGTCTACCACGACCGCGCCTACGGCTCCGTCGACCCGCTCTAACCGGGCAGCTCGCCCATGCCCGGGGCGCCGCTGCACAGGGTCATCGCGAACTCCTCCAGCACGCGGAAATCCCCCATCGGTCGCGCTCCCATCGCGGAGCCCTTCGAGCCCTTGAGCGCCGCGTCCGTGGAGGCCAGCACCCGCATCGCGCGGTGCACCTGCGGCACCGTCCAGCGTCGAGCGGCGCTGGCCAGCCAGCCCGGCGGCTTGCCGTGCATGTACACGGCCTTGGAGAGGTTCACCTCGGGGTTGACCGAGAGCATCTGCTTGGCGCGAGCGAGCTGCCGCAGCGAGTAGCCCAGCGACCCGAGGACCATCAGCGCCTCCACCCGCTGGGTCTTGAGCTGCGAGATGTCGGCGAGCGCCCTCGGCAGGTCGCGCATCAGGATGGCGTCGGACAGGTCGAAGCTCTCGATCTCCCTCACCGGCGTGACCAGCTCGTCGACCGCGGCGAGGGTGATGGGCTCGCCCGCGGTGTAGAGCGAGAGCCGTTCGAGGGCGTCGGAGAGCATCCCCAGCTCCGGGCCGATCCAGGCCACCAGGCGATCGACCACGCCGGGCTCCGCGGCGATCTTGCGGCCCTTCATCTCCGCGGTGATCCACTGGGTGAGCCAGGCGTCGACCTTCTTGTCGTCGTCGCCGCCGGGGACGCTGCACGTCACCAGCCAGCCGTGCTTGCGGGCCTCGTTGATCCAGGTGCGGCGCCCGTCGAACTTGGTCACCACCAGCATCAGCACCGTCGAGGGCTCCGGCGCCGCCATGTATCCGAAGAACTCCCGCTGGTCCTTGTCGTTGAGCTTCTGGGCCATCTCCTCGGCGCGGCGCACGATCACCAGCCGACGCTTGGCCATCATGGGGAGCGTGCGGCACGCCCCGATGAGGTTGTTGACTGTGATGTTGTCGCCGTCGAAGACGTCCTCCGAGAGCCCGCGCGGCCCGGTGCCGACGACGGCGGTGCGCACGGCGTTCATGCAGCGCGAGACCAGCAGCCACTCGTTGCCGCCCAGCACGTAGACCGGCTTCACAGTGCCCTTGGCCAGCGCCGTGAGGGCCTCGTTCATGTCGTCGCTCACGGCCGCCACCCTAGCGCACCGACCGGTGGACCTGCACGGATCTGACAGCCGGGGCCGCGGGGCTGCTACAAGCTCGCCCCGTGATGTCCCCACAGCTCTCCGCGCGCCTCGGGTTGGTGATGGTCCTCGCCGGGTGCAGCTCCGACCCTCCGATGTATGGCGACGGCGCTCCCGCGGACATCGCGCTCATTCAAGACGCCAGCGATGTCCCGATGGCGTCGGGCGATGTCCCGATGGCGGCTTGTGGGGTATGCGCGACCCCGGCGTCACCCGAGACCAGCGGCACCCTCTCCTCATCGGACCTCGATGAGATATCGGGTATCGCCGAGAGCCGCGCGCAGCCCGGGGTGTACTTCGTCCATAACGACTCGGGTGACACCGCGCGCTTCTTCTCCATGGACGGCAACGCCACCCTCCGAGGCACCTACGTCCTCCATGGAGCGACCGCCGTCGACTGGGAGGACATCGCCGTCGGGCCTTGCCCCACCGGGGAGTGCGTGTACCTCGGGGACATCGGCGACAACGACCGGGTGCGATCGGGCTATGCCATCTATCGGGTATCGCAGCCGGTGGTGGGCGCCGGTCCTGCGACGCAGCGCGACGTCACCTGGGAGCGGTTCTCCTTTGTGTATCCGGACGGGGCGCACAACGCGGAGAGCCTCGCGGTGCGACCCGACACGGGTGACGTCTATGTGATCACCAAGGTGAGCACCGGGTCGTCGGAGGTGTACCGGTTTCCGCAGCCGCTGCGGGCGGACGGCGTCGCGACGCTGGTGCGCGTGGGGGCGCTCGCGCTGCCCGGAGGGGGCGACGCGCTGGTGACCGCGGCGGACATCCACCCCTGCGCCCGGCGGCTGCTGGTGCGGACGTACACGCGGCTATGGGAATACAGCGTGGGGGAGGGGGCGTCGTGGGAGGACATCTTCCGGGCGACGCCTCAGCGGGTGCTGGTGTCCAGTGAGACCCAGGGAGAGTCCGTGGGGTGGCACGCCGACGGCAGAGGCTATGTGACGATCTCGGAAGGGCGCGCGCAGGGGCTGCACGACGCGCGGTGTGTGGAGTGAAGTGAGGGTGGTCTCCTCAAAATGGCTTCGATCTCCCGTAACCGTTCAGGGGTGCAAGCCTCGTGTTTGACGCTTGGGGGTTTTGCGTCAAAGCGGCCAGGCTGACATAACATCAGTATCAATCGACCTCCGCCCCGGCATCGAAGCCGATGCCCGCGTCGCGGGACTGGTTGCCGGAGTCCCGATTGAGCGCCGGAATGTCCCTCATCGAAGGATCGGCCCCGGCGTCGCCCGCGCACCGCAGTCGTACGGGCACCTGGAAGCTGGTCTGATAGGGCCCGTTGAGGTCGTAGTTCTCGTCCCAGGTGAACGACCGCTCGTAGGGCTCGCAGCCCGGCGCCTCGACCCGAACCCGTAGCGGCTCGGAGCAGCGTCGGAGAATCGGGCCGCGTCCACCGCAGGTGTAGTAGTTGAAGAGCGTGCCGTCGCCGCGGACGACGCGGACGGACCCGTTCTCCAGTACCGCTCCGAAGCCAAACTGCGGGTCATAGGCTGCCTGGCCGAACGCGGCGGTCCCCTGCGTACAGGACACTACGGCGTTGGGCAGTTCGATGGGCTCCCCCGCTTCCGTGAACAGCGCGACCATGCCGAGAGTCGCGATCGGAACGGGATCTTCTCCGGTCGGCTCGCAGCCGGGATCGCGGAACGGGTTGCGCGTGCAACTGAGCAACAACGCCAGCCCGACCGCCGCCCGGTTCGCCCTCCCCATCACTCCCGCCGTCGCCTCCTCCTCAGCCCCATCGCCCCCATTCCCGCCATCACCATCCACGCCCATCCCCACTCGCCCCTCTGCCCGCTGCCCACCACGCCGCAGCCGCAGCCCGACGCGCCCGCGTCCGTCGTGCGCCCTCCTCGGATCAGCTCCACCGCGTCCTCCGTCGGCGCCACCCGCGGCCGCTCGTCCGCCAGCGCCACCGCGCCCGCGGCCGGAACCATCTCCACCCGCAGCTCCACCGACGTCGGGTCCGCGCTCTCCGGCTCACCCACCACGCGCGCCCGCACCTCCACCCGGTGCTCTCCCACCATGGCCAGCGTCGGCGCCGTCACGTCCACCCAGGGTCCGGGCGCCCACCGCGACCAGGTCATCCCATCGACCCGCGTCGCGTACTCGTGGGCCTGCCCGCTCACCGCCGAGTCCCCTGGCGCCACGCGCACCCGCACCCGCGCCGTGTCGCTCACCGGGTCGGCGCCCAGCACGCTCGCCACCGTCTCCGCCACCGCGACGTCCGGCCTCGCCGCCCGCCGGTACCGCAGGTCCATGAACAATCCCAGGAACCTCGACCCGCCCTCCTCGACCCCTCGCAGCCCGCCCTCCGGGAGCTCGATGTTCACCGTCCCCACCGGCATCCCCATCGCACCCGGAACCGGAATCGCCGGGATCCCGATGGTCGGAATGCTCCCCGCCAGCATCCCCACGGCGGTGCCCAGCAGCGCGTCGAAGGACACCGCCAGCCGCGCGCCCGGCTCGCTCACCAGCGCCGACCCCGTGACCACCGTCCCCGTCGTTCGCACCGTGCCCAGCGAGGGCCGCAGTCCCCCCGCGTCGCGCAGCAGGGTCAGCGGCGCCGTCACGTCGGTGGTCACCGTGAGCGCCCTCACGTAGCGCTCCTCGGACCACACCATCACATCGAGCGCGAGGCCCTCGAAGCGCAGCGTGAGCGTCGGGTTGACGCCCGCCGCGATGGTCACCGTGGGCGGCCGCTGCGGACGCAGCACCAGCGCGACGGGCCCCGAGGCCGACGGAAACAGCACGTTGCGCAGCGACGGAACGATCACCGAGAAGGTGCCCGACGAGAGCTGCTGCGAGAGCGAGCTGGTCACCCCGAGGCAGAAGGTACCCGCGTCCCAGAGCTGGAAGAGCGCGTGGTTGAGGTACGTCTCCGACAGGCCCACCGCGAGGTCGGACACCCGCGCGCTCGCCGGCGCCTCGTTCTGCCGCAGCGCCGCCCACTGCGGAACCTCCGCCACCGCGGGCTCCATCAGCCTCGGCACGCAGGTGTTGTGACCCTGCGACTGCGCCACCCCGAAGACGTTGAGGGTCATCCCCTGGGGGCTCACCTCGGCGTCGTGCACCGAGTCGCCCGCCGCGATCACCAGCGCCGACTGCGCGCGCACCCCGGGGCTTACCGAGGCCAGTAATCCCCCGACGTTGCCCGCGAGCTCCACGCCCAGCAGCGACGGCACCAGCGACCCATCGCTGTACCGGCACCGCGCGCCGTCCGCTCGCGTCCCCGTGGGGCACCCCGGAGGCGTCGGCATCGAGGTCTGGCTGAGAGCATCTTGAATGGGTCCGAGCGCCCCGCCGAGCGCTCCCCGGAAGGCCCCGCTGATGGTGCCGCGCAGCACCGGGAGCAGCCCGCAGAGCCCCCCCCCCGAGCAGCCCACCCAGGCGTCGTCGAAGCCCTCCCCGGGCGTCTCCTCCACCACCTCGCGCGCCCCCATCGCGGGCACCAGCTCGGCCCGGTAGTAGTTGCGCCGCTCGGGGTGCGTGTCGCGCCGGATCGCGATCGCCGTCCGCAGCCCGATGTACTGCCGCGCTCCCCGCGCCGTGTCGATGGTGAGCCTCGTGTCGATGCCGTCCGCGCAGCCGCCGCACATGCTGTTGCAGAACAGCGTGCACGTGTGCAGCGGAATCACCCCGCGGAACCCGATGCGCGCCCGCACCTCGATGCGATCGGGCGCCACGAAGAACAGCTCCAGCGGAGGCGGCGACGAGGGCAGCACCAGGTCGAGCCCGCACGAGCCCTCGAGGCACACCACGTATCGCCCCACGCCGAAGTTGCCGTTGACCATTGGGATGGGGAGCCGCCCCCCGGTCGCCCCCAGCAGCAGGTCTCCGCCGAGCTGCGACACGTTGCGCAGGCCCTGGTCGGTCACCCGGATCTGCAGCGCCCTCGCGACCCGCGTCTCCGGCGTCACCGGATATCCGCCCGGGATGGGTCCGAGCCCGGTGCCCGCGCACGAGGAGCACCCGCCCCCGCTGCACCCGGCGACCGCCACGGCCAACGACATCAGCCGGAACATGGCGACCACTTCGGCGAGCCTGCTGCGATTTCGCATATTCCAGTTGGGTATCACGGACGGAGCGCTCCCTGGCGGTGACGTCCCCCCCGGCCATCTGATAGGCGTCTGTACCCGACACCATGTACCCCACCCGATTCGACTCGCTGAAAGACCTCACGAAGCTCCCGTGGTTCGAGCTGCGCGACGGGCGCGTGGTGGTGAGCGACCCCTCCGTGGGCACGGCCATCGACACGCACACGCACCTGGCCCTGGCCTTCGTGCGCCGCAACCAGGTCGACCTCCAGCGGGCTCACTCGAAGATCGAGCACTACCTGCCCGACGACTGCGCCATCGACCTCGACGTCTACGTCAACAAGAACTTCCGCCCCGCCGACCTCCAGCGCATGGAGCGCGACCTCTCCCTCGGCGCCCTCACCGCCGGCGGAATGCGCGCGACCCACACGGTGCCCAACCTCACCCGAGAGATGGGCGAGCTTCAGGTCGCCCAGTCGGTGCTGCTCCCCATCGACTGGCCCGCGCTCTCGGAGAACGCCACCACCTGGCTCAACGCCATCCGCGGCGACCAGCGCCTCATCGGCTTCGGATCGGTGCACCCCTACACCCGCCACGTCGAGGAGAAGCTCGACCGGCAGATCGCCCTCGGCGCCCGCGGCATCAAGGTGCACCCCGCGGTGCAGCTCGTCCGCCCCGACGACGGCCGCGCCATGAAGCTCTACAAGCTCTGCGGCGAGCGCGACATCCCGGTGTTCTGGCACTGCGGCCCGGTGGAGATCGAGCCCCCGCTCGGGCGCTACCTCTCGCAGGTGCGCCACTACGAGAAGGCCATCGCCGAGAACCCGCGCACCACCTTCGTGCTCGGCCACTCCGGCGCGCTCCAGATGGACACCGCCCTCGGCTACGCGAAGCGCTACCCCAACGTGTGGCTGGAGATCGCCTCGCAGTCCCTCTCCAACGTCCGCCGCCTCGTCGAAGAGGCCCCCGCCGACCGGGTGATGTTCGGCACCGACTGGCCCTTCTATCACCAGGCCATCGGCCTCGCGAAGGTGTTCATCGCCACCGAGGGCAACGACACCGCCCGCCGCGCGCTGCTCCGCGACAACGCCTCCCGCCTGCTCAAGCTGTAACGCGCAGCTTGCACCCGCGCGCCCGCTGTGGGCCTCCTACGCAACGGTCCCGATGCGCGCCCTCCCTCTCCCGCTCGCCCTGATGCTCGCCGCGTGCAGCGACCCTGCGCCCGCGCTCATGGCCGCGCGGGACGCCACCGTCGACACCGCCATCGACCTGCCCCCCGCCAGTGACGCCACCGCCGACGACGCGGGCGACCCCTGCCTCTCCCGCCCCGCCGACCGCGCCCCCGCCTCCGTCTGCGTGCGCCGCGTCGAGGGCCGCGTCACCGACCTCGACGGAGCCCCCCTCGCCGGTCGCCCCATCACCGTCTGCGGCCCCGCGTGCTTCATCGCCACCACCTCCGCCGACGGCTCGTTCCGCGTCGACGTCGGCGACTGGATCGACGTCGCCATCTACTCCGTGCAGGCCCACGGGCGCCCCGATTACGCGTCGGTGTATGTCCCGCTCTCCGCCCCGCGCGACGGCGTCGCCCGCCTGCCCGAGACCCTCTCGCTCCCTCGCTACGCCCCCGCGGGCCCCGACCTCCCCGACGGCGCCACCGGCGGATCCATCACCTCCGGCGACGTCACCCTCACCATCGCGCCCGACACCCGGCTCGATCTCGACCTCGAGGACGTCGACCTCGGCCCCCTCGGACGCCGCCTCCGCGTCGCCCCGGTGCCCGTCGACCGCGCCCCCTCGGCCCTCGTCGAGGCCTCCCTCTCGGGCCTCTACGCCCTCGCGCCCTTCGCCCTCCTGGCCTCGCGCCCCATCGCGGTGACCCTCCCCAACCGCGCCCGGCTCCCCGCCGCCACCGCCGTGGAGTTCGTCGCCCTGGGCGTCGAGCCCTTCACCCCTCCCATCAACGCCGGCCTCGCCGTCGTGGCCGCGCTGGGCCGCGTCTCCGACGACGGCGCCACCATCAGCACCACCCCCGGCGAAGGTCTCCGCACCCTGAGCTGGATCGGTTACCGTCCAAGGAACCCATGACCCACCCCCGTCGATGGATCCCCGCCCTGCTCCTGGCCGCCGCGTGCAGCAGCGACCCCGCGGCGCCTTCGCCCACCCTCGACGCCGCGCTCGCCGACGACGTCTCGTCCGACCGTGGGTCCATGGCTGATCTTACCGACCTGGGTATGCCCACGGACGTCCCCGTCGCCCTCGACGCGCCCGACGTCCCCGTCGCCCTCGACGCGCCCGACGTGCTCGACGCCCCCGTGGACGTCGCCGCCTCGCCCTACCCCGACGGCCCCTACGGCAACCGCATGGGCAGCGTGCTCGCCAACCTCACCTGGGAGGGCTACGTCAACCCGACCGGCGAGGTGATCTCCAACACGCTCCCGTACACCACCACCTCGCTCCAGGCGCTGCGCGGCAACCGCCGCGGGTATGCGATGGTGCATGTGAGCGAGTTCCTTTGACCCGGCTGTCGTAACGCGGCCCGTGATCTGGCTGCGCAAGGACGGACGGTACTCGACGCGGGCGGGGTGATCGTGGAGGTGCTGGCCTCCAACGCCAACGCACCCCCCACGCGCAACAACCTCAACGCGTGGATCACCACCTTCGGCCTCCCGGTGACCGCGCTCATCGACCCGTCGGGCGTCGGCACCCGCACGCTCAACACCTACGGCATCCGCGAGAGCACCTTCATCGTCGAGCTCTCCACCATGCGCGTGGTCTTCAAGGTCAACGGATCGGTCGCGGGCATCGGCCCCTCCGGGGTGGCCCAGGCCATCCCCCGCATGCTCGAGCTGCTCGGAGACGCCGGAACGCCCTGAGAGGGCCTCCCCCCTCTCCATCCGACTGTCCCGTTTTTGCACACGGTGCTAGCCTGCCGGGCTGATGGCGACCGATCCGGTGCGAGCGACGTCGAGCGCGAGTGTGCGGCGACTGGGTCGCTACACCCTGCGCTACCGCATCGCCCAGGGCGGCATGGCCTCGGTCTACCTCGCCCAGATCAGCGGCTCGGCGGGCTTCGAGAAGTGGATCGCCGTGAAGACGATCCACCCCCACATCGCCACCAGCGTCCGCTTCGTGAACATGTTCCTCGACGAGGCGCGTCTGGCCTCGAAGCTCGACCACCCGAACCTCTGCTCCGTCTTCGACTTCGGCGAAGACCGCAACACCTGGTTCATCGCGATGGAGTACCTCCACGGCGAGACCTTCGGCGTGGTGGCCCGCACCGGCTGGAGCAACCAGCTCCCTCCTCCCTACGAGATGGTCGCGCGCATCCTGGCCGACGCCGCGCGAGGCCTTCACGCCGCCCACGAGCTGCGCCTGCCGTCGGGTGAAAACGCCGGCGTGGTGCACCGCGACGTCTCCCCGGAGAACATCTTCGTCACCTACGCCGGGCCCACCAAGATCGTCGACTTCGGCGTCGCCCGCTGGAAGTCCCAGTCGCAAGACCGCACGGTCGCCGGCGAGCTCAAGGGCAAGATCGCGTACATGTGCCCCGAGCAGCTGCGCGAGGAGCCCGTCGACCGCCGCGCAGACATCTGGTCCCTCGGGGTGGTGCTGTGGGAGGTCACCGTCGGCCGCCGGCTCTTCCGCCGCAAGACCGACGCGGGCACCGTCTACGCGGTCCTCCACGACAACGTCCCTCGTCCCCAGCGCTTCCGACCGGACTACCCCCCCGAGCTCGCGGCCATCGTGCTGCGGGCGCTCGAGCGCGACCGCGACCGCCGCTACCCCACCGCCCTCGATTTCGCACGCGCCCTCGAACAGTGGCTGGCCAGCACCCGCAAGCCCACCGGCACCGGCGAGGTCAGCGAGTACATGCACTCGCTCTTCGCCGAGCAGATCGCCTTCCGCGAGCGCCTGCTCCGCACGGCGCGCCTCGAAGCCCCGGTCGAGGAGGTCTCCGAGGTCTGGCGCAGCGCGCCCATCGACCCGTCGGAGCTCGAGTCCTCCGCGGCCGAGCTCGCCCCCGAGGCCCGACGCCCCTCCGCGGTCGACCTCAGCGAGGAGGCCACCCTCCTCAACCCCGACCGCCACCTCGCCCGCCAGTCGCTCCCTCCGTCCTCCGCTCCCTCGCCGACCCGCGCCTCCAATCCCCCCATCCCGCTGCGTACGCCGCGCATCACCGGACCCCTCCAGCTCACGCCCCCGTCGCTCACCAGCGCCTCCTACCGCGCCCAGCAGAGCGCGAAGCTCCCCTGGTGGCGCCGCCGCGGCGTGCCCAGCCTGGCCGCCGGAGGATTACTCATCGTGGTAAGCGCCCTGGTGATCGCCTACTGGCTCAACCAGCCCATCCCCTCCGACGACCCGCTCCCGACGCCCGTGCGCCATCGCGCCCCGTTGTCTGTCGTGACGGTGCCGCCGCCGCCCGTCGCTCCGTCGCCGCCCGAGCCCGTCGCTCCGTCGCCCGTCGCCGCGGCGTCCCGGCCCCTGCGCCCCACGGTGCGGCACGTCCGGCGCCCTCGCGCGCAGCCCCTCGTCGACGCAGGCCCCCGCCCGGAGGAGGGCGCAGCCTCCTCGGCTCCGGGCTACCTGACCTTCATCGCGACGCCCGACGCCCAGGTCTTCGAGGGCGCTCGCCTGATCGGTCGCACCCCGATGACCGACCGCACGATCCCCTCGGGGCATCACACGTTTCGCTTCGTCCCGGGCGACGGCCTCGCCGCGCAGTCGGTGCAGGTCGAGGTGCAGCCGGGCGGCAGCTCCATCGTCGAGATGCGCTGGCAGCCGACCGCCCCGTAGAGCGCCGTCGAGGGGTCAGTGCGCGGCGGCGGAGCGGGGCTTCGGCCGAGCGTTCCAGACCCTGGAGCAGAGGCCCACGCCGATCAGGGCCATGACGATCATCGCGCCGGGCCAGATCTTCCAGGCCGTCGGCTGGTGCGCCGCGAGGCTGCGGCTGTCGGGCAGCAGGTGGCCGTACAGGAAGGCCTGCGAGGCGGTGCCGAGGTAGACGAAGCCGTCGATGACGCCGGTGACGAGGCCGGCGCTCTTGGTGCCGCCGAAGTCCATCGAGGCGGTGCCCGAGAGCATGCCGTGCACGCCGATCACGCAGAGGGACATGAACAGCATGGTCCAGCCGAGGACGGGCGACCCGAGGGCCATGAAGGCCACGAGGGCGCCGAGCAGGAGGCCGCCGTAGAGCACGGCCGCGACCGGGCCTCGGCGCGACTCGAACACGTGGTCGGAGATGAAGCCCGCGAAGACGCCGCCGAGGATGCCGGCCACGCAGAGCACCATGCCCCAGTTGGTGTAGACGAAGCTGTGGTCGTCGCCGGTGGCCTTGGCGAAGAGCCGGTACCACTTCATCACGCCCTGCCGGAGGAAGCCCGAGCAGAACTCGATGGCGATGATGATCAGCACCGCGCGCTGGCTGAGCATGCGCTTCACCACATCGAAGACGGGCGCGGGCTCGGTGTCGCCGCTGGTGGCGTCGCCGGTGTCGAAGTCCTCGAAGCCCGCCTTGGAGGGCGTGTCGCGGATCATCGTGAAGGCCACCACCCAGCACGCGGCCAGCACCGCCGCGGGCACCCAGAACGCCGCCGTGAGCCCGAAGGCCTCCGCGAGCTGCTTGGCCCAGTCGTAGGCGAAGTAGAGCCCGAGGGAGATCAGGATGCCGAAGAGGCCGCCCAGGACGCCGCGCTCTCGCACGTGAAACCACGGGGCGTTGACCTTCACGATCGAGACGGCGCCGAAGCTCTGGAAGTACATGTTGGCCGCGTTGGCGAACATGAGGGTGGAGTAGAAGCGCTCCGGGTCCTCCGCGGCGCGCCCTACGGCGAGGGCCATGACGACGTTCATGACGGCCGAGCCGCCCGCGGCGATCAGCAGGGTCTTGCGGCCGCCGAAGCGGTCGGTGAGCGGCCCGTTGAGGAGGAAGGCCACGCCGTAGGTGATGGCGCCGACGCCGTCGATGTCGCCGAACTGCAGCTTGGTGAGCAGGTGGGCGTGCTCGAACTTGTCGACGATGGCGGAGAGGTTGTACCGGCCGAAGTAGAGGAAGGCGTAGGTCATCCCGAGCGGGACCCAGTTCATCACCCGCCGGCGCTTGAACGCCTCGGAGTGCCCCATGTCGACCTTCGGGAGACGGGCGAGCACCACGCCGATGGCCACGAGCAGCAGGAAGATCGGGAGCGCATTGGAGAGCCACGCCGGGAGGTTCATCGGCGCGGAGATTCTCACGTCGGCGGACGGCCGTGGAGGCTTACGGCGAATGCAGGGGAATGCACCCCACGGCCCCCGCGCGGCCGTGTATCTTCGGCCCCAAGCCGTATGGGGACCGAGATCGAGCGAAAGTTCCTCGTGGACGTGGCGCGCCTTCCTCGCGAGGCGCTTCGGGAGGGCTCTCGCTTCGTGCAGGGCTACCTCTCGCTCTCGCCGACCGTGCGGGTGCGGGTCAGCGAGCGCCCCGGCCTGCCCACCGAGGCGTGGATCACCGTGAAGGGCCCCGGTGGATTGATGCGCGCGGAGTACGAGTACGCCATCCCCGTCGAAGACGCGCGCGCCATGGTGCTGCTCTGCGTGGCGTCGCTGCGCAAGACCCGCTTCCGCGTGCTGGTCGGCGACCACGTGTGGGACCTCGACCAGTACCACGACCGCTACGAGGGCCTGTGGATCGCGGAGATCGAGCTCGACGAGCCCGACGAGGACTTCACCCGGCCGCCGTGGATCACCGACGAGGTCACCGACGACCCCGCGTACACCAACGCGGCCATCGCGCTCGGCTCGCTCCCTACGCCCACCCGCTGATCCGGCGTTTGCTGCCGGTAGGTAGAAGCATCGGCCGATCCCGTGTACACCCGCGCGCGTGAATCACCCGCTGCAAACGATCCTCGACGAGATTGACGCCCGCCACCGCGTCGGCGAGCGCCCGGTGGTCATCTTCGACCTCGACGGAACCCTCTACGACAACCGCCCTCGCACGATCCGCATCGTGCATGCGCTCGCGGCCTCGCTCCCCGCCGAGCACGACCGCGACGCGGCGATCATCCGCACGCTCGGGCCCAACGATCTGCGCTACCGCCTGGAGGACACCCTCCGCCCCCTCGGCGTCTCCGAGGAGGTGATCACCATGGCGAAGAAGCGCTGGTTCACCCGCTTCTTCACCGACGCGGCCTGCGCCGACGACGTGCCCGTGCGCGGCGCCGCGCCCTTCGTGCAGCGCTGCTTCCACCGCGGCGCGACGGTGGTCTACCTGACCGGGCGCGACATCCCGGGGATGCTGGTCGGCACCGTGCGCACCCTGCGCGACGACGGCTTCCCCATCGGGCAGCCGCGCGTCGAGCTGGTGCTCAAGCCCACCTTCGAGGAAGACGACACCGGCTTCAAGCGCCGCATGCTCGACCCGATGAACGAGCTCGGCACCATCGTGGCGACCTTCGAGAACGAGCCCGGCAACGCCAACCTCTTCCACCACCGCTGGCCCGAGAGCTTCGCGGTGCTGCTCGACACGCAGTCCGCCCCTGGCGCTCCTCCGCTCGAGCCCGCGTGCATCCGGGTCCCTGATTTCTCCCTCTGAGCGATGACCGCCGCGGTACGCCTCGAATCCCTCCGCAAGGTCTTCCCTGACGGAACCGTCGGCCTCGACGACGTCTCCCTCGAGGTCCCCGCCGGGCAGTTCGTGGCGATCCTCGGCCGCTCTGGCGCTGGCAAGAGCACCCTCCTGCGCTGCGCCAGCCGCCTGGTCGAGCCCACCTCCGGGCGCTCCTTCATCGGCGACCTGGAGGTCACCGGCGCTCGCGGCCGCGGGCTGGCGAGGGCTCGCGCCCGGGCGGGCTTCGTCTTCCAGCAGTTCAACCTCATTCGCTCGTACACCTGCCTCGAAAACGTCCTGATCGCCCGCATCTCGCACAACGGCTGGCTGCGCGGGCTCATCGGACTCTGGACGCCCCGCGACCACGAGATCGCCCGCCGTTGCCTGGACGAGGTCGGGTTGTCGGCAAAGATCGACACCCCGGTTCGTTCGTTGTCGGGGGGGCAGCAGCAGCGGGTGGCGGTCGCTCGCGCCTTCGCCCAGGAGCCGACCGCCCTCTTCGCGGATGAGCCCACGGCCTCGCTCGACCCCAACCTGGCCTCGACGGTGCTGTCGATGCTCAAGGACTACGGCAGCTCCCGAGGCGTCCCGGTGCTGGTCAATGTCCACACCATCGAGCACGCCCGCCGTTACGCCGATCGGATCATCGGGCTCTCCGCGGGGCGCCTGGTGCACGACGGCCCCGCGAGCGAGTTGTCCGATGAGGCCGTCGAGGCCATCTACGCCGCCCCCCAGAGCCGCCCCCCAGAGGACCATTGATCCTTCGACGCATCCTCCTGGCCGCGCTGCTGACGGCCGCGCTCCCCCGGGTCGCCCGCGCGCAGGAGACGCTCCCCTCGGAGATCGTCCTGGGCTTCAACCCCGCGGAGAACGCCCAGACCCTCCAGCGCTCGGCCGACGAGCTCGCCCGCGACCTCTCTGATCGCATCCACATCCCGGTTCGGGCCACGGTGACGCTCGACTACACCACCCTGGTCGAGTCGATGCGTTCGGGCCATGTGCACTTCGGCTGGCTCACGCCGTCTCCGCTGGTGCTGGCCGAGCGCCTCTTCGGGGTCCGCGTGCTGCTCACCCAGGTGCGCCGCGGCCAGCCCACCTACTACTCCGCCCTGGTGGTGCGTGAAGACTCCCGCTTCCACTCCCTTGAAGACCTCCAAGGCGGCAGCATCGCCTGGATCGACCCGACCTCCACCAGCGGCTACGTCATCCCCCGCTACCTGCTGTTACAGCGCGGCTTCAACCCGTCGACCTTCTTTACCCGCCAGGTGTTCGCGGGTCAGCACGACGCCGCGGTGATCGCCGTGCAGCGCGGCCAGGTCGACGCCGCCGCGGTGTGGGCCGACCCTCCCTCCGAGCGCACCGGCGCCTGGACCCGCTATCTGGCCAACCGCCCGGGGCCCCGGCTTCGTCCATTGATGTATTCGCCGCCGGTTCCGAGCGACGCCATTGCCACCACGGAGACCTTCGCCCGAGAGCACCCATTGCTGGTCCGCTCGGTGAGCTCGTCCCTGGTGGCCATCGGTCAATCCGAGGAGGGCCGCGCGATCCTCCGTCGATTGAACAGCACCGACGGCTTCGTCCCATCGGACATCCGACAGTACGACCTGGTTCGTCAGGCCTTCCGGGCAACTCGCGACGAGCAGAGCCGCGCTCGCTCCGGTCGCTTCGAAGACCCCCGCTCGATGCGCATCTTCGGCCTGCTGCTCCTGGGCGCCGCGCTGCTGGGCGCTGGTGCGCTGTCTCGTCGCCCCCGGGCTCAGCGCTGGAGCGCCTTCGGGCTCTTCGCGCTCGCCCTGGTCTGGGCGGCGGTGGCGGCCCGCATCCCGATGGCGGATTTCATCAAGGGCTGGCGCGACATCGGCCAGTTTCTGCGGGGGATGTTCCCTCCCGACTGGAGGGTCGTCGCGGAGGTGATGGAGGCGACGGTGCTCACGGTGCGCCTCGCGCTCGTCGGAACGGTCGCCGGCATCCCCCTGGCGCTGCTCCTGGGGTTGTTGTCGGCAGAGAACGTGACCCCCTCCGGGTTGATCCGGCGGGCCTCTCGCTTTGCATGCAACCTCAACCGTTCGATCGATTTATTGATCATCGGTCTCATCCTGGTGAGCGCCTACGGGCCGGGTGCGTTCCCTGGAGTGGGAGCGCTCGCGATTCACACCGTTGGTTCATTGGGCAAGCAGTTCTACGAGACCCTCGAGACGATGGACCCGGGGCCCGTCGAGGCGATGCGCAGCCTCGGGGCCACGAGGCTGCAGGTGCTGCGCTGGGGCATCTGGCCGCAGTTCACGCCGCACTTTGTTTCCCAGGCTTTGTTCCGCTTCGAGCTCAACGTCCGCGGCGCCGTGGTGCTCGGCCTGGTGGGCGCCCAGGGCATCGGCTTCCTGCTCCAGACCTATATGCGTGGAGCGGAGTACGGGAAGGTCACCGTGGTGATCGCCGCGGTGGTGATACTGGTAATGGCCCTGGACGCCGTCTCCTCCCGACTACGAAGAAACACGGCATAGATATCGCATGAGATATCGCTTATATATCCGTAATGAGATCGATGATTTTCATTGACGATATCTCATCGGACATGGTTGTCGATTGAGGATTTTTCAGTCGACTTGTTGGCCCCATGATGGGCACCCCCGGCCAGAGCGCGCGAAGCTCGGCGCAATGATCGACGAAAACCGCATCTGGAGCCGCCGGCGCGTTGAGCACCACGCCAAGAACGGGAATTCCCCGTGAGAAGGCCGCCTCGAGGGTGAGCGAGGTGTGATTGATGGTTCCGAGCGCGTTGCGGGCGACGATGAGAATGGGTGAGCCCAGGGTCAGCGCCAGGTCCGCGTAGTTCTTCCCCTCTGCCAGCGGAACCAGCAGTCCTCCGGCTCCCTCCAGGATGACCAGCGGGTGAGCGGCCTGAGCGCGACGCACATGGTCGAGCACTCCCTCGAAGGAGTGGGCGCTCCCCTCGAGTCGCGCGGCTGTCGCTGGTGCTGCGGGGGTGCGATAGCGAACGGGACAGACAAGCTCCAGGGGGATACCCCCCGCGGCGGAGCTGAGCGCGAGGGCGTCCTCGGGCTGCTCGAGGTCGGAGCACCCGGTCTCGACCGGCTTGATGGGAACGGGATGGTGCCCCCTCTGGCGCAGCGCTCGAAGGAGGGCGCAGGTCACGACGGTCTTCCCGACGCCCGTGTCGGTTCCGGTCACCAGGACGAGCTTCTTCATGGGAGCAGCCTGGCGAGGGTGGCGACGAAGGCCCTCAGCTCATCAGGATCGTGCGCCGCGCTGACGGTGATCCTCAACCGGGCCGTCCCCGCTGGAACCGTCGGTGGCCTGATGGGGTGGACGAAGTACCCATGCTCCAGGAGCCTCTCTCCAAGCTTCAGTGCAACGCTGTCCTCGCCGACGACCACCGGCAGGATGGGTACCTCCGGGTGGGGCGCCAAGGGGCGGATGCCTTCCGCGGCCAGGGCTTCCCTCATGACGGCGATGTTGGCTCGAAGCCGCTTCAGGAGGTCAGGGCTCTCGGAGCACAGCTCGGTCGCGCGACGGGCGGCGGCGACGGGGCCGGGGGCGATCCCGGTGGAGAAGATGAAGCTGCGGCTGTGGTTCCAGAGCCAGGGGCGGAGGGAGGGAGCGCCGGCGAGGAGGGCGCCGCTCGCTCCGAGGGCCTTGCCGAAGCCGATCAATCGCACCTCGGGTTGATGGGCGAGGTCGTGGCAGGTGCCTCGCCCATCGGGGCCAAGCACCCCGATGGCGTGGGCCTCGTCGATGTAGCGCTGGCAGCCATACTCCAGGGCGATCTGCTCGATCTCGGGCATCGGCCCCAGGTCGCCGTCCATGCTGAAGAGCGATTCGGTGACGATCCACGCTCGTCGTCGGGCTGGCCTCTGCCTCACTGCCTCCCGCAGCGCCTCCGGGTCATTGTGCGGGACGACCACCGCCTCGGCGCGGGCCAGCCGTATCCCGTCGATGAGGCTGGCGTGGTTCAGCGCGTCGGAGAACACCACGTCGTCGCTGGAGAGCAGCGAGGCGAGGGCTCCGACATTGGCTCCGTAGCCCGAGGCGCTGAGCAGGGTCGACCCGGCCCCGAAGTAGCTGGCGAAGTACTCCTCGGCCTCCTGGTGAAACGAGAGGTGACCCGAGACCAGTCGTGACGCTCCCGCCCCGCTGCCGTGCTGGTTCGTGGCATCGTTGGACGCGCAAAGGAGCGCAGGATGATGGCGCAGACCGAGATAGTCATTTCCGCAGAGCACGGTCACCGGCCGACCGTCGAGGGTGGCGTGAGTCGCGTCACGATAGCGGAGGGTGGAGGGGGTTCGCAGCCGGTCTCGTTGGCGGAGGGCGCCGAGGTCATCATCCATCCAGCTCATGGGTGCACCTGCATAGCGCATCCGCCTCGGGGCCCGCGCAGTGTTGCACGTGAAACACTGCTGGCCCTGGTGGCCCTCGGGCTCGCAGGGGGATGCCGCCCCCAGCCGGCGTCGCCGGGCCGGGACGGCGGGGTGCAAGTCACCCGGGTGGACGTCGCGAGACCGGTCTCGCCGACCGTCAACACATCGCCCCGCCGGGAGGAGCGAACCGAGCGATGGGCCCGCGCCTGGTCCAGCGAGCCGGTCGACGCCGAGACGCTACAGGCGATGATGACCGAGGCCGCCCAGGCCGACGGCTACAGCGCCGGGCTCGCCCTGGGTCGACGGGCTCCTGCCACGGAGTTGAGCGCGATCGCAGGCACCCTTCCTCCGCAGCAGCTCGATCCCTTCCTCCGCGGGCTCAGCGGACGAACCCTCGGCATCACCATGCTCCCCAGCGCATGGAGACTGCGCTGGCAGCAGGACCCACCCTCCGTGGCCCTGGCGACGCTCCTCGGCAAGAACGCCATCGCGGTCGATGCGGCCGAGGCACCTCGCTCGGAGTCGCTGATGCTCGATGGCGATCTCGCCCATCAGGTCGCCGGCGCCCGCAGCATCCAGAACGCGAGCGTGCCCCTTCCCTCGGTCGCCGCGCTCAGCGCTCTGCATCCGGTAGTCCTTCCGCTCGCGATGCGCGCCCTCTCCGCGAGGGGCGGAGTGCCGACAAGCGTCTGGCTCAACCTGATCGCAACCATCGGAGCAAGGGTTCATCCCAACCCACGAAGCTGGAGCGGGGCCTGGTTGAGCCTGATGGACGCCGTGCCCACCACCGACCCGGCGGTCCAGGGCGCGCTGCTGGCACTCGAGCCGGTGGTCACCCAGGTGGATGTCCAGCCGGCAGGCGTCCTTGCGGCCTATCGATGTGCGGTCGCCCTGCGCCTTGATCGTATCGACCAGGGGCACCGGACCGAGACATGCGCCAGCGGCACCGACGGATGGCGCTCGCTCGCCGCGTTGGCGGAGCGGGCCCGACCGCCCATCGCGCCGTCCCTCGTCGCCGAGCAGCTACGCAACGTGCTCGTTCAGGGGAGCAGCGACCCACGGGTGGTAGAGGCCGTGGCCCAGGCTGCCGTACTGATCCCGGTGGGCCAGGCCCGTCCGCTTCTCCTCCAGATCGCCGAAAACCGCGATCCCGGCGTGCTGGCGGCGCTGCTGGAAGGGTTGATCGATCACCTCCCCCATGCGCGGGCCCTGCCTCCCCCCGTGCTCGACCGGCTGCTGGGTGCCCCCTTCGAACTGCCTGAGGCGCCCTCCCTGGAGGCTCGGCTCCACGCCACCGAGCTTCGTCGCGCGCTCGGCCTCCCCGCCCGAGAGACTCCATCGACCGTCCGTGCGCTCCAGATGGCGGCGCATCCCGACGCGGGGGTCTCACCCGCGAGCACCCTCATCGCCCCCGAAGCTTCCGCCGGAACCTGGGTGCTCGAGACCACCGCAGGGACCATCCGCATCGCGCTTCGAGCGGACACCGCACCCGAGGCCCTCGGACTGCTGACCGCGACGACCCGCGAGGGGACGTACCGACAGAGCACCTTTCACCGGGTGGTCCCCGGCTTCGTCGCCCAGGGAGGCGACCCCCGTGGCGACGGCTATGGCGGAACCAGTCGGATCATCCCTACCGAGCTGTCGGGCGAGCGCTTCGAGCGGGGGGCCGTCGGCATCGCCCTGGCTGGCCTGGACACGGGAGGAACCCAGTTCTTCATCACCCTGACCGACTCGCCCCACCTCGACGCCCGATACCCCTACGTCGGCCAGGTGATCTCAGGGATGAACGTCGCCGACCGGCTGATGACCGGAGACCAGATCGTCAGCGCGGCGGTCATCGCCCCGTAGAGAGCCTCTGCTCTCCGCATACTCTCCCAATCAGAAACGCAGCTCGTCTCTCGGAACCGTCGCCTGCACCGTCTCGAGCACCTTGATCGCCTCGGCGGTCTCAGGGGCATCGGGCAGCGACGCCACCTCGATGTGAACCATCAGGTCGCTGGCCTCGCGCCGTGCGCTGCCAGGGATGCCCTTCCCTCGTAGCCGGAGCTTCGCCCCGTGAGCCGTATGGGGAGGAACCCGCAAGGTGACCTCTCCCTGAGGCGTCGGGATGGTGATCTTCGTCCCCTTCCAGGCCTCCACCAGCGCGACCGGAAGGCGGACATGGAGGTCGTCTTCCTCGATCCAGAACCACGGGTGGGCCTCGACCTTCACCGACAGCACCAGATCACCGGGCTGTCCCCCGGGGGCGGGCATGCCCTTGCCCGCGATGCGCAGCCGGGTGCCCTCCTTGGCACCGGCAGGAATGCGTACCCTCACCGACTCACCGCGGATGCTCAGCGAGACCTCTCCGCCGCGAACAGCGAGCGGCAGATCGATGGTGACCTCGCTCTCAAGATCGCGCCCTCGCATCGGGCGACCACGCCCGGCGGAGCCAAACGGTGATCCACCAGAACCGCGGCCACCCTGAAAATACTGGCCGAAGAGCTCCGAGAAATCGACGGCGCCGCCGCCAGCACCCCCGAAGATGTCCTCGAATCCGCCGCCTCCATGGGGGACTCCGCCACCACCACCAGCGGACTGCCACTGACGGTAGGCGTCGGGGTTGAAGCCCTCGCGCAATCCCATCTCGCCAAAGTCGTCGTACAACTTGCGCTTCTTGGGATCGCTCAACACCTCGTTGGCGTGGTTGACGCTCTTGAAGGACTCCTCGGCCTTCTTGTCGCCAGGATTACGATCGGGGTGGTACTTCAGCGCCAACACCCGATACGCCTTCTTGATCGCCTCGGCATCGGCGTCTCGAGAGACGCCGAGCACGCTATACAGGTCTTGTTCCGCCATGTTCGCCGACGGAAGCTAAGTCGCGACCGTTCACCCGGCAATCACGACCCTCCATCCCTGTGCGCATTGCGACATCACCGGAGCGCGTAGTAACTCACCGCTGTCTCCCGAGACGTTGCATGAACACCATCGAGCTCACGAACCTTCCCCTCCGCATCGCCATCACCATGGATGGCAACGGCCGCTGGGCCGAACTCCGAGGCAAGCCCCGCATCGTGGGGCACCGCGCCGGGAGCCACACCGTCCGCCGAATCGTCCGCGCCTGCCGCCGACTGGGCGTCCAGGAGCTGACCCTCTACGCCTTCTCCGAACAGAACTGGGGGCGACCCTCCAACGAGGTCGAAGGGCTCATGACCCTCCTCGAGGAGTTCCTGGTTCAGGAGCGCGACGAGATCCTCCAGAACCGCATCCGGCTCCGCGGCATCGGCAACCTCGACCGGCTACCCCCTCCCGTTCGCGAAGCCCTCGAGCTCCTCTCCGACGCGTCCCGCGAACACAAGGGCATGACCCTCTCCCTCGCCCTGTCCTATGGCGGACGCGAGGAGATCATCGATGCGACGCGCGCCCTCGCCCGCCAGGTCGCCGCAGGCGAGCTGCAGCCCGACGAGGTCACCGAAGAGCGCCTCACGGCCCTGCTCCCCTCCATGCGCTTCGGGGCTCCCGACCTGATGATCCGCACCGGGGGCGAGCTGCGGGTGTCCAACTTCCTTCTTTGGGGAGCGGCCTACAGCGAGCTCTTCTTTTCCGATATCCTCTGGCCCGACTTCCAGGTCGAACACCTCTATCAAGCCATCGCGGCCTATCAACGAAGGCAGCGACGGTTTGGTCTGGTCATCAACCCAAACACCCTCGGGCCATGTCCAACTTCGCTGTCCGGCTCCTGACTGCGCTCGTCGGTATTCCGATCATCCTCGGCATCCTCTACGTCGCCCCACCCATCGGGTGGTTCGCGCTGTGCGCCGCCGCGATGCTCATCGCCACCTGGGAGTTTCTCTCCATGACCCACCACGACGACCCCATGGGTCGCTGGCTGGGCATGGTCCTCTCCCTCGGGGTCTTCTCCCTCTTCGTCGCGACAGGCTTCGGCGCCGTCCATGGCACCTGGCTCGCCTCGGGCCTCGCCGCGCTCGCCCCCATCGCCCTCCTCGGCTCCCTCGCTCGACCGGCCACCATCCCGACGGCCCTCCCTCGCATCAGCGCCATGCTGATGGCTCCCCTCTACCTCAGCCTCCCCATGGCCGCCCTCGCCCTGGTGCGAACCTATGGAACGTCCGTCCAGGGTGGCGGCCTCTGCCTGCTCACCATGATGTTCGCGTGGATGGGCGACACCGGCGGCTACTTCGCCGGCAAGGGCATCGGCGGCCCCAAGCTCTATCCCGCCGTCTCTCCCAACAAGACCTGGAGCGGCGCCGTCGGCGGGCTCCTCGGCTCCGTGCTCGGGAGCGTCATCGCGCACTTCACCTTCCTCCCCGCCCTCTCGCTGGGGCAGGGCATCCTGCTGGCCCTCGCCGCCGGAGCCTTCGGTCAGGTCGGTGATCTGTGTGAGTCGATCCTGAAGAGGAGCGCGGGGGTCAAGGACTCAGGGGCCATCCTGCCGGGGCACGGTGGCATCCTCGATCGTATCGATGCGCTGTTGTTCTGTGGGCTGGCGATGTTCGCCGCGCTGCAGTCGGGCTGGCTGGAAGGCTTCGTTCAGCGCGCGCGCTTGTAGAAGGGCGTCTTCACCACGACGGCGTTGCCGACGCGGCCGCGCTCGGGGTCACGAAGACGCAGCGTCGAACCCAGCGCCGACGAGGCCGTCGGGACATACGCGAGCCCGAGGTTCTTCCCCAGGGTGGGAGAGGGCGACCCGCTGGTGACGTAACCGACCTGCTCATCGGCCTCGTTGATCACCTGCCAGTGGTCGCGGGCGATGGCCTTGTCGGTCATCTCGAAGCCGACCAGCTTGCGGGAGAGCCCCGCCTCCTTCACCGCCAGGAGCGCCGAGCGACCGATGAAGTCGGCCTTGTCGAAGCGGACCACCCAGCTCAGACCAGCCTCCAGGGGGTTGGTCGTCTCGTCGATGTCGTTGCCGTACAACGCCATCTTGCACTCCAGACGGAGGGTGTTGCGCGCCCCGAGACCCGCAGGGCGAAGGCCCGCCGACTCGCCAGCCGCCAGCAGCGAACGCCAGATGCGAGCCGCCTCGGCCGGGGGACAGAAGATCTCCACGCCGTCTTCACCCGTGTACCCGGTGCGAGACAGCGTGCACGGGACGTTGAACACCGGGATGTCGGCGAAGTGGAAGGCCGGGAGCTCGTCCGCGCGGCCATCACCCACCGCGCTGCGGAGAACCTCCATCGCACGCGGACCCTGCAGCGCGATGAGCCCCGTCTCGTCGGAGATGTCGCGGACCTCGTGCGTCGCCTTCAACTGCTGCGTGAAGTGACCGACGATCTTCTCCCGGTTGGAGGCGTTGCACACGATCAGCACGTGGTCGGCAGACACCCGGTAGATGATCAGGTCATCCAGGATGGTGCCGCGCTCGTTGCAGCACACCGTGTAGCGGGCCTGGCCGTCGATCAGGCCCTGCACGTCGTTGGTCACCAGGCGGTCGACCGCGGCCGTCGCGCCGGGGCCCTTCACCACCAGCTCGCCCATGTGACACACGTCGAACAGGCCCGCCGCCTTGCGGACCGTGTGGTGCTCATCCACCAGGCCCGTGTACTGGACCGGCATCGAGTACCCGGTAAAAGGGACCATCCGGGCCTTCGCGCGGAGGTGCTCATCGTAGATCGGCGTCTGCTTCAATGATGATTGTTCCATGACGGGGGGAGAGGGTATCAGACAAGCCCAGCGATGGGTGTATCGTCGACTCCCAACACCGCCGTGCGAACCCTCGCTCTCACCCTCGGCGTCATGCTCACTCTCGGGTGTTCTTCGGGCTCGACTGCCTCTCTGGACACCATCGACGCCACCGCCACCGGCGTCGCGCTCCCCGACCTCAGCGTCGCTCCCGACCTGGGTCAGGACGATCTCCCCACCCTCGACGCCGGCTCCCCTTCCCTCCTCGACGCCGCACCGCTGCCCGAAGCCGCGACCATCGAGCGCGGGCCCTTTCCCATCGTCCTCGTTCACGGCTTCGCGGGATTTCGGGGCATCGGTCCGGTGACCTACTTCTTTCGAGTCGCCGATGACCTCCGGCGCCGAGGCGAGGTCGTCTATGACCCCGAGCTCCCGCCCTTCGCTCCTCCCGCGACCCGGGCGCCGGTGATCGCCGCGACCATCCGCCGGGCCCTCGCGGAGACCGGGCGCTCCAAGGTCGTGCTCATCGCACACTCCCAAGGAGGCCTCGATGCGCGCTACCTCATCTCCACCCTCGGGATGGGCGATCGCGTCGCCGCCCTCGTCACCGTCTCCACACCCCACCGTGGAACCCGACTCGGTGACGCCTTCGCAGGGATCATTCCGGGAGTGAACCTCGGAGTCCTCGATGCCATCGCCACCGCCATCGGCTCTGTCTACAACGGAGCCCCAGGGCGCGCCGAGCTGCGAGGCACCCTCGCCGCCCTCTCCGAACGGGACGCCGTTCACTTCAATGAACAGAACCCCAATGATCCCCGCGTGAGGTACTACTCCGTCGCAGGGCGCTCCAACCGCAGGGACGGCCGAGCCGTCTGCGGTGATGCCCTCGTCGAGAACGATGCCTCCCGGGTCGACGCGCCCTTCCTGCTCCTCGCTCCGCTGATGGCCTTCCTCGAAGGCAGTGACCCGACCCGCCTCGTCAACGATGGCCTCGTCACCGTGCAGAGCGCCCGCTGGGGGACCTTCATCGGCTGCTTCCCCGCAGACCACTTCGATGAGGTAGGACAGATCGCCCACCAGGGCCCGGACCGCGACTCGGGCTTCGATCACGTGGTGCTGTATCGAGACCTCGTGCGACGTCTTCGAGACGACGGGTTCTAGAGATCCAATGGACAGCCTCAGGATGAAGTCATGAGTGGGAGCGTCACCGCCCTCGTCATCGCCGGGAGCGACTCCTCCGGCTGCGCCGGGCTCCAGGCCGACCTGCGAGCCCTCGACGCCCTCGGGGTGCACGGCCTGAGCGTCGTCACCCTCGTCACCGCGCGAGGACGCAAGGGCGTGAAGAAGGTCGACCCGCTGCGCAGCGAGCTGGTGCGCGCGCAGCTCGCCGCCGCCACGGACACCACCCTCCCCGGGGCCGTGAAGGTCGGTGCCCTCGGCAACGCCGCCGTGGTCGAGATCGTCGCCGACGCCCTCCGGGGAATGGGCGCGGTGCCCGTGGTGCTCGATCCGGTCATCACCCCGATGCAGGGGAGAACCCTGCTCGATGACTCGGGCTTCGCCGCCCTCGTGCGGGAGCTGCTTCCGCTGGCGGGGCTGCTGGTGCCCAACCGCGAAGAGGCCGGGAAGCTGGTGGGAAAGCCCGTCAGCACCGCGCGCCAGGTGAAGGCCGCGTGCCAGGCGCTCGTGGCAATGGGCGCGAGGGCGGTGCTCCTCAAGGGCGGCCACTTCGACGGAAGCGATTGTATCGATGTGCTTTACGATGGCAGCGACTTCGTAGAGCTGCGCGTTGCACGAAGACCGCTGCCCCCGATGCTCGGGCTCGGCTGCGCCCTGTCCGCCCTCATCACCGGTGAGCTCGCGCTCGGAGCGCCGCTGCTCGAAGCCGTCGCCCGCGCCCACGCCGTCGTGCAACGCGCCGTCACCTGCCCGAGGGTGCTGGCCAATGGCATCGCCGTGCCCGGTGACCTGCGCGTCGCCGTCAGCGCGCTGCGGAGCGAGGCGTCAGGGGACTGAGCGGGATCCGCCGTCGCCGGCGCCAGGACGGATGGCCTCCACCGAGGGGAAGGACAGGTCGATGCGCCAGCGGCCCCCCTCGCGCACCAGGGGGACGTCGGCCACGCCGCCGGTCACGCCGCGCACCGTGACCACCGCGCGGTCGTCGGAGATGCGCGTGTCCATCGAGGAAGGATCGATCTCCAGACGGAGACGGATGCGACCGGGGGCGATCATCTCCCAGGGCTGGAGTTCCCACCCCGAGAGCTGGGAGGCCTGCTGGGCGCGGTCGGTCAGGGCGCCTTGGGCGCGCTGCGAGAGCAGGTCGTACATCCGCTGCCGGGCCGAGCTGTCGGTGCGCGCGGATTGCGCCGCGTGCGCAAAGGCCTCCACCGTGGCCTTGGGGGTCTCCCCCGGCGCGCGGTTGCACGCCACGACCAGGACCGCCGCCGAGGCCAGGAGGCGAGGCGCCCTCATCGCACCCGGGTGAGCCCCGCGCTCACGGTGGTGCGGAAGACCAGGCCCGCCAGCAGCTCGACGGCGCTGTCGTCGCGGCCCGTCCCCTGGGCGTCCCAGGGCTTCGCGGAGATGTAACGGGTCGCCAGACGGAGCGACCAGGCGCTCTGGTCGCCGATGTAGATCGGGAGGTCGGCGCCAGCGCCCAGCACGAAGGCCACTCCGGTCGCGTCGCTGGAGCCAGGGCGGAGCCACGCCGCGCCCAGCTCGAGGCCGATGGAGTCGAGGAAGAGGTCGAGCCAGGCCGGGCCGCGCTCCAGGTCCAGCGACCAGCGGGCGAAGAAGGCCGGGCGGAAATCCACGGCGATGAAGGCGTGGTCGTAGCGAGGCCCCGAGAAGGCCCGGTCGTAGCCGAGCACCACGCCCACCATGTCGAGAGAGCGAGCCCGCACCGCGAAGGAGCCGATGCCCGACCAGGCGCCCGTGTCGATCGCTCCGCCGAGGGCCTCGACGGAGAGCGAGAGGTCGCCTCGGAGGCGGCCGTAGACGCCGTCGCGGGCCTGCGCAGAGGCCGGAGACGCAAGGGCGAGGAATACACCGGTCAGTAAAACAGCGGGGCGCATCGAAGGGCTTAGGAGGGGGGACCCTAGCATGGGCCGAGATGTGCCGTATCCGCACGGGGCTGACCAGGGAGTCGTGAGGGAAGACCGCGGGAAACAGCGGATACAAGGAATGCGGCGCGTGGCCCGCTTCATGCGAAAGGGGTGCGTACTGTGAAAAAGAAGATCTTGCTTGGAGCGGGGCTGCTCGCGGCCGCCGCAGGGACACTGGGCGGCTGCGGGGCCGACGCGTCGACGTCGCCGTCGTCTGGGAATGACGGGCCGAGGTTCTTCACCGACGCGGGTGCCGCGAGCGACACGGGCGCGTTTCCGGGCGCCGACGCGGGGTTGCCGCCGGAGGTGGAGGAGCAGCGGGCCTTCGAGACGCCGCAGGCGGGGTCGCGCTTCGTCTATGTGGCCAACCCGAGGAGGGACAACGTCGCGGTCATCGACTCGCGCACGCTGGCCATCCAGTCGGTGGAGGCGGGAGACGGGCCGACCTACCTGGTGACTGTTCCGGAGCGGGACGGGACGCCGGTGGACGAGGCGCTGGTGGTGAACGCCAACGCCAACACCGCGACGGTGCTGCGGACCAGCGCGGCGGGCGTGACCACCACGGCGCAGATGCCCGTGGTCGCGGGCGCCAACGCCATCGCGGTCGCCCCCAATGGACATTACGCGGTGGTGTATCTGGACACCTCGCGGCCCAACCAGGGAGTGCCCGCGGGGAGCTTCCAGGAGGTCGCCGTGCTGCGGCTCGACCCGGGCATGGAGCGCGGACTGCTGCTCTCCGTGGGCTTCAGGCCCGTGAGCGTGGTGTTCAGCGCCGACGGGCAGACGGGCTTCGTCATCACCGAGGATGGCGTGTCGATACTGCGCTTCGCCTCGCTCACGGGGCCCGCGCTGGTGCCGACGGTGTCGTTCTACGATGACCGGATCGTCACGCCCGGCGATGCGGGGATGAGCGACGCGGGGGTGGCCATCTCCAGGGACGCGCGCGCGCTGGACGTGTCGGTCACCCGCGATGGGCGCTATGCGATCGCTCGCTTCGCCGGGACCACGGCGATGCGCGTCATCGACCTGATGGGGCGCACCGGGCAGACCGTCGACCTCGGCACGGAGATCACCGACCTGGACGTGTCGCCGGACGGCACCTTCGCCCTCGCGGCGCTGCGGGGCCAGTCGCGGGTGCTGCGGATTCCCATCCCCGCGGGCTTCAGCGATCCGTCGGTGAGGCGCTCGATCGACCTGCCGGGGGAGGTGGTGGGCTCGGTCACCATGAGCCCCGACGGCGCCAGGGCGCTGGTGTACAGCACCGCGGCGATGACCGAGCGGGCGACGCTGCTCGACCTCGCGGGCACCGACGCCCCGGCGGTGCTGCGGCTGCGCAAGACCGTGCGCGCGGTGGCCTTCGCGCCGGGCGGAGGGTCGGCGCTCATCGTTCATGGGAGGAGCGAAGGGAGCGTCACGGAGCCGGGGATCGACCTGGAGACGCAGATCGACCGCTCCTTCGGGTATTCGGTGTTGAATGTGGCCGAGCGCTTCACGCGGCTCCAGTTGACGAGCGCGGACGTGGGGCCCTTCGCGCTGGTTCCGGGCGGATCGCACGCGTTCGTGCTGCTGCGGGACGACGCGCGGCACGTGGCGCTGACGCAGCGGATCACCCTCGCCAGCCTGACCATTCAAGACATCGCGCTGGGATCGCCGCCGGTGTCCGTAGGGGCGGTGCCCGCCACGGAGCGGGCCTTCATCGGACAGGATCACCCGGAGGGGCGAATCACCTTCGTCGATTGGAACACCGGGACCCAGCAGTCGATCACCGGCTTCGAGCTCAACAGCCGGATCGTGGAGTGATGAACGTGACCACCCATAGCTTCAACCGATATCGCTCCGTCGCGCTCTCGCTCGCCGTCGCCCTCACCGCATGCGCCGATCGCGACGCTCGATACGAGCTCTCGATGCGCACGCTCGCTCCGGTGGCCGCGGGCAACGCGCTCGTCTATGTGCAGCCCGCGCTGGCCCGCGCCACGGTCGTCGACCTCTCCCAGGCGGCGCCCGCCGTGCGGCAGGTCGCGGTGGGCGACGACCCGGTGCTGGTGCAGCCCCGCGTGGCCCACGACGAGGCCCTGGTGCTCTCCCGTGGACAGCGCGGATCGGCCGGGGTGGCCCCCGCGCCCGCGTCGCTCACCGCGGTCACCGCGGCGGGCGCCACGCGGCGGTGGACGCTCGGGTCTCCCTTCAACGCGCTCTCGCAGAACGGCGATGGCCGTTATGTGATGGCGTATTTCAACAACAGCGCGAGCGCCGGGAGGCTGCTGTTCAACCCCAACGAGGTGGCGATCGTAGACCTCGACCGCGCGGCGGCCACGGGCAACCCGGTGGTGCGTACGGTGCGGAGCTTCGGGGGCGTTCCCAATGGGGTGGTGTTCTCTCCGACGATGACGGTGGCGGGCGAGCCGAGGACGCTCGCGGTGGTGCTCTCGGATGCGTACGTCACGCTGCTCGACCTCAACCACCCGGAGCGCAGCGAGATCACCGTGCGCCTCACGCTGCCCGAGGACGCCCGGGCGATCGCCCCGGCGCAGGTGGTCTTCGATACCGACAACGCCACGATGTACCTCCGGGCGGATCAGTCGAATGACCTCTATGTATTGAGGCTGCTGACGGTGACCCCGGAGTCGGCGACGGCCAATGACTTCCGGCCCACGCTCAACCAGCTCGCCGCGGGGGTGCGCCCGGCGGACCTCGCCCTCTTCGGTGGAGCCACCGCCCGCAAGCTGCTGGTGGTGTCGCCGGGGAGCCGTGACGCCCGGGTGATCGATACGGTGGCCAATACGACCACGGTGGTTCCGCTGGATGCGGTGGCCAGCCGGGTGCTGCTCTTCCATGGACCTTCGCCGAGGAGCGCGACGTCGGAGCTGCGGGCGCTGCTCTATTCGACCCGGGGAGTGGCCAGCGCGGTGAGCTTCGTCGAGCTCACGGATATCGAGTCGAGGCGGTCGCAGAACGTCGAGACGCTGCAGCTCGGGCGGGTCATCAACCAGGCGCTGCCGCTGCCGGAGCGGGGGGTGGTGATGTTCGGTCACCCGAGCAGCGCGACCGGGAGCCTGTCGCTGCTCGACCTCGGGCGTCGCACGGCGGCGCCGATCTTCTCGGAGGTGGCGCTGGAGAGCGCGCGCTTCGACGACGACCGGCAGGCGCTCTGGGTGGCTCCTCCGACCGGCGAGAGGCTCGGCTATATCGAGCTCACCAACTTCCGACCCGGGGAGATACGGCTGGATGCGCCCATCACCGATGTGATCCCGGTGTCGGGTGGTACCAGCCGACGGGTGGTCGCGCTGCACGACGCGGCAGACGGGTGGATCACCGTGGTCGATGGGACGGATGTGACGAGGGAGCGGTCGCGGTCGCTGCGCGGGTTTCTCCTGACCGGTTTGCTGGATGAAGGGGAGGCGCAGTGATGAGGTCCCGCGTACTGGCATCGATGGTGTGCATGGGAGTGATGGCCGCGGGAGCGAGCGCCTCCGCGCAGGATCGGAGGGTCGACGCTCCGTGGAGGATATCCTTCGACGTGGGCGGCCGGTGGCACCATGACAGCGGGCTGGACGCCTTCGGGGAGACGCGCTCTCCGCCGGTCGCCGGGCTCTCCTTCGGGCGCGACCTCGTGGGCCTCGGCGACCGTGCGACGCTGGCCGTCGACCTTGGCTGGAACGCCGAGAGCTTCGAGGGGCGGCTGAGGGATTCCATGAAGAGCCGGCTGACGGCGCACTCGATGAGCGCGGGGCTCTCGCTGCGGGTGCGCACCCTCTGGTGGCTGGAGCCCTATGCGAGGGTCGCTGCGGGGGCGCTGTATTCGGACATCCTGCTCACCCCGGACTCGGACAGCTCGCAAGGCGGAGCGCTCACCGGGGACGAGTGGACCTTCATGGGCAACGCGGGCCTCGGGGTGCAGGTGACCACGCCGGCGTTTCTCGGGACGCTGCGCGGGGCCTTCGCGCTGGAGGGCGGGTATCAGCTCGCGTTGTCGCAAGAGATGCGGGTGCACCCGAAGGCGTTGTCGGATGAAGCCGCGCAGGCCGATCGGCTGCCGGTGATGGATACCTCGCTCGGTACGCTGAGCCAGAGCGGCGGGTATCTGCGGGTGCTGCTGGGGCTGCGGTTTTGAGCGGAGCCTGCGGTCAGGCGAGGGCCTTCTTGACGGCGTCGAGGTCGGGGAAGACGCCGGGGTTCTCGCCGACCCAGGAGTAGGTGATCACTCCGTTGGGGTCGATGACGAAGACCGCGCGCTCGGAGACGCCCTTCATGCCGAAGGCGAAGTCTTCACGGTAGACGTCGTAGGCGCGCGTGACGGTCTTGTTGAAGTCGGAGAGGAAGGGGAAGGACGCCTTCGACTCGGCGGCGAACTTCTGGAGCGTCCACGGGGTGTCGACGCTGATCGCGATGGGCTGCGCGTTGAGGGCCTCGTAGGCGCTGTAGTCCTCGGCGATGGTGCACATCTCCTTGGTGCACACGCCGGTGAAGGCCGCGGGGAAGAAGAGCAGGACGACGCTCTTGCCGCGGAGGGAAGAGAGCGTGAGCGTCTCGCCGGGCTTGGAGGGGAGGGAGAAGTCCGGGGCGTGGGTTCCGACCTTGAGTGCCATGAAGCGGGTGCTCCTTTGATGAATGAAAGAGGGAGAGCTGGAGAGTGTAGAGGCTCTCCGGCGGGCGGTAGGAGAGCATCAAGGGGCGGATTTGAACACCCGGAAGAGCCACCACAGCGAAGGGAGCAGCAGGGCGAGGCCGGGGGGAACGGTCCAGAGCACGGCGGTGAGCGTGGCGGCGGGGGCGGCCGAGCCGGCGAGCGTGACGTCGGGGTAGATGAGGTAGGGGAGCTGCGCGAGCGCCCAGCCGGAGAGCAGGCAGGTGACCTGGACGACGGTGGCGGCGCGCGCGAGGCGGAAGCGACGGCGGTAGAGGCCGTAGCCGGAGGCCAGCGCGGCGAGGGCGCCGACGAGCAGCACCGGGAGCGCGCGGGCGGACAGGAGGCCCGCGCCGAGGTGCGGCGCCGCGACGAAGACCCAGGGGATCAGCGCGGCGGAGAGGGCGACCACGACGGTTCCGACCTCGAGGGCGTGGCGGCGGAAGTCGTCGCGCACCTCGCCGTCGGTCTCGACGGTGAGGAACACCGCCGCGAGGTAGGCGCAGAGCGAGAGCGCGAAGAGCCCGATGACCAGCGCGAGGGGCGAGTGCCACGCGCCCGCGCCGTCGATGTGCTCCCCGTCGGGCGACACCCGGATGTGCCCCGAGGAGACGGCGCCGAGGCACATGCCGAGCAGCACCGGGGTGACCACCGAGGCGATGCCGAACACCCGGCCCCAGCGGCGGAGGGAGGTCGGCCCGGGTGGGCCGTAGGCGCGGAAGACGAAGGCGCCGCCGCGCAGGGTGATGCCGACGAGCGCGAGGTGCAGCGGCACGAAGAGGGCCTCGACCAGGGCGTAGAAGGCCCGGGGGAAGCCCGTGAAGAGCAGGACGATCACGAAGATGAGCCAGACGTGGTTGGCCTCCCAGACGGGGCCCATGGCGCGGGCGATGGCGTCGCGCTGGGCGTCGCGCCGGGGGCCTCGGGCGAGCGCGTCGAGGATGCCGCCGCCGAAGTCCGCGCCGGCCAGCACGCCGTAGGCGCAGAGGCCGAGGGCGACGAGCGCGGCCATGAGGAGGGCGGGGGTCACGGGTGGGGCTCCGCGGACTTCACCGGGGTGCGCGCGAGGTAGCGGAGCATCCCGACGACGACCGCGCCGAGGAAGAGGTAGAGGGCGCTGAAGGCCGCGAAGGTGACGACCGCGTAGGGCGAGGTCGTGGCGGCGTCGGCGGTGCGCAGGACGCCTTGGATGGTCCAGGGCTGGCGGCCCGCCTCGGTGACGAGCCAGCCGGCCTCGAGGGCGACGAAGCCGAGGGGCGAGGCGAATACCAGGGCACGTAAGAGCCACACGGGGACGGGCGCCTCGGGGGTGGCGCGGGTGCGAAGGCGCCAGAGCCACCAGGCGGCGGAGAGGGCGACGAGGAAGGTTCCGGCGCCCACCATGACGTCGAAGGCCGTGTGGACGATGGCGACGCGGGGCCAGAGGTCGCGGGGGAAGTCGTTGAGCCCTCGCACGGTGGCGTCGGGGTCGCCGTGGGCCAGGACGGAGAGCACCTTCGGGACCGTGAGGGCGCCGCGGAGGGTGCCGGCGTCCTGGTCGACGAGGCCGCCGAGGGCGATGGCCGCGCCGCGGGCGGTGTCGAAGTGGGCCTCCATCGCGGCGAGCTTCACCGGCTGGGTGACGGCGACCATCTTGGCGATGCGATCGCCCGAGACGAGCTGTAGCGCCGCGGCGACGGAGGCCATGGTGAGCGAGAGCGAGAGGGCCGGGCGGTGCCAGTCGCCGGGGCGCTTCTTGAGGAGGGACCACGCGGCGGCGCCCGCGACGGCGAAGCCCACGCTCACGTAGCAGGAGAGCGTGGAGTGGACGGCCATGTTGATCCATGGCGCGCTGCGGAAGGTGGCCCAGGGGTCGAGGGTGACGAGGGAGGCGGGCGGAGGGCACTGCATCCAGGCGTTGACCGCGACGACGAAGACGCCGGAGGCGAGGCCGGTGAGCGCGACGCCGGCGCCGGCGAGGAGGTGCGCGCGGGGGGAGAGGCGCTCCCAGCCGTAGAGGTAGAGCCCGAGGAAGATGGCCTCGAGGAAGAAGGCGTAGCCCTCGAGCGCGAAGGTGGGGCCGATGACGGGGCCCGCGAGGCGCATGAAGCGCGGCCAGAGGAGGCCGAGCTCGAAGGAGAGCGCGGTGCCCGAGACGGCGCCGATGGCGAAGAGCACGGCGGTGACGCGGGCCTGGCGGCGGGCGAGGGCGATCCAGCGGGGGTCGCCGGTGCGGAGGCCGATGGCCTCGGAGAGCACCATCAAGAGGGGCAGGCCGATGCCGATGGCCGCGAACACCATGTGAAACGCGAGGGAGACCTCCATCTGCGCGCGCGCGGCGAGGAGCGGGTTCATGGCGGCACCGGGCGGTGACGTTAGGGCCAGCGGCGGGGGACGTCACCAGGGGAAACGCTTACCTGATGGGGTAAGGGAGGGCCGCGGGCGCTTGCCAAAGGGGCCCCGTAGCGTCTAGAAGGCGCGGCGAAAGGGACCGAAACACCATATGACGACCGAACTGACTCTTGCGATGATCAAGCCCGACGCGGTGGAGAAGAACCTCTCGGGGGCCATTCTCGCGCACATCGAGAAGGCGGGCTTCAAGGTTCGCGGCCTGAAGCGCATCCACCTCACCAAGGCCCAGGCCGAGGGCTTCTACGCGGAGCACAGCGCTCGCGGCTTCTTCGGCGAGCTCACGACCTTCATGTCGCGCGGCCCGGTCTACGTGGTGGCGCTCGAGGCCGAAGGCGCGATCGCCAAGTGGCGCGAGGTCATGGGCGCGACGGACCCGGCGCAGGCCGCGGACGGCACGATCCGCAAGCTCTTCGGCGCCAGCAAGGGCGAGAACGCGACGCACGGGTCGGACTCGGCCGCCAGCGCGGCGCGCGAGATCGGCTTCTACTTCGCGGGCTACGAGCTGCTCTGAGATCGGGTCCAAGGAGGCTGAGCGGTCGCTTCCCCTCCCTGACGGTCAGGGTCTGCCTCGTAACGGACAGCGCCTCGACGGCGTAGCGTCGCCACCATGAGCAAGGCCTATGTGGTGGTGGGCAACGGCGTCGCGGGCGTGTCTGCCGCCCTCGCGATTCGCGCTCGCGACGCGAGAGGCACCATCGCCCTCGTGTCCGACGAGGGCGACCACTTCTTCTCCCGAACCGCCCTGATGTACGCGTTCATGGACCGCCTCCCCCGGCGGGCCATGGAGCCCTACGAGCGCCACACGTGGCGAGAGCGCGGCATCGACCTCGTGCGCGCCCGCGTCACCGACCTCGACGCCTCGCGCCATCAGCTCACGCTCGGCGACGGTCGTACGCTCCCGTACGATCGGCTGCTGATCGCGGCGGGATCGCGGGGGAGGCGGCTCAGCGCACCGGGCGTCACCGACGCGCTCGAGGGCCTCGTGCACTTCGTCACGCTGCAAGACCTCGACGCCTGCGAGAAGTACACGCCCACCACGAAGCGCGCGGTGGTGGTGGGCGGAGGGCTCATCGGCATCGAGCTCGTCGAGTGCCTGCGCTTTCACGGGGTGGCGGTGACCTTCCTGGTGAGGGAGCCGTGGTACTGGCCCGCGGCGCTCTGCCGCGAGGAGGGAGCGATGGTCGCGAGGGAGATGCGTCGCCACGGGGTCGACGTGCGCGAGGGCGAGGCCGTGGCCTCGGTGGCGCGCGATGCGAGCGGGCGCGTGGCGTCGGTGACCACGACCGAGGGCGAGACCATCGCGTGCGAGCTGCTGGGCGTGTGCATCGGGGTCGAGCCGCAGGTGCAGTGGCTGGAGGGCGTGACGACGCCACCGGCGATCGGGAGAGGGGTGAAGGTCGACGCGACGCTGCGAAGCTCGCTGGAGGACGTGTGGGCGGCGGGCGACTGCGCGGAGCTCGAAGACGGGCGCGTGGAGTCGATCTGGTACAGCGCGAAGCGGCAGGGGACGCTCGCGGGCGAGAACATGAGCGGGCGGCCGAAGGGCTATGCGCCGCCGGTGTTCTTCAACAGCGCCAGGCTCTTCGAGCTGGAGTTCACGACCGTGGGCGCGCTCGCGGAGGTCGAGGAGGGCGCCGAGAGCCTGTACGCGGTGCACCCGACGCGGAGCATCTCGTGGCGGATCGTGCACGCGGGCGATCGGGTGCTGGGCTTCAACGCGCTGGGCTCGCGATGGGACCACACGGTGCTCACCCGCTGGATCGAGGAGGAGCGCCCGGTGGAGTGGGTGCGAGAGAACCTGCGACGGGCGCAGTTCGACGTGGAGCTGGGGCGCGCGCCGTTGCACGAGATGACCGCGAGGCCATTGCCCGTCGAGCGCAGAGGGGCGTCGAGGTAAGCGGACGCGGCGCGACTATCCCACGAAGCCGCGGAAGGCCCTGAGGTACTCCACGAAGCCCGGGCTGAGCCCCTCGTCGAGGAGCGTCGCCGGGGCCACCGGGGCCCGGTGGAGCGAGGCCTGGTCGGCCTTCGAGGGCCAGTCGTGGTTGGCGATGGCCGAGCGCCCGAGGGCCACCACGTCGGCGCCGAGCGAGAGCTGCGCTTCGGCCTCCGCGTGTGTCCAGATGGCCCCAGCGACGACCAGCTTCACGGAGGGCCCGACGGCTTCGCGGAAGAGCGGCGTGGCGTGGGACTCGGGGCGCTTGGTGGTGTTGAGGGCGGAGCGCCAGAGCGAGAGGTGCAGCACCTCGGCGCCGTCCTCGACCAGCCAGCGGGCGAGCTGGAGGCTCTCGTCCAGGTCGACGCCGCGGGTCTGGCCGTAGTCCTCGGGGGACATCCGCACCGCGAGCACCAGCGACGGCGCCGCGGCCTTCACCGCGCGCGTCACCTCGCGGATCAACCGTGCGCGGTTCTCCAGGGGCCCGCCCCAGCGGTCTTCGCGGCGGTTGTAGACGGTGCTCAAGAACTGCGACAGCAGGTACCCGTGGGCGCCGTGAAGCTCGACGCTGTCGAAGCCCGCGCGGGCGCAGCGCTCCGCGGCGCGGGCGAAGTCGGCGATGACCCTCGCGATGTCCTCCTCGGTGCCCTCGCGGCTCTCGCTGCCCTTCTCGTCGGTGTGCGGCGAAGGGCTCCAGGGGGTGATCCCGCTCACGGCCTGCGAGGCGCGCAGTCCTCCGTGGAAGAGCTGGGCGCTCGCCAGCGCGCCGCCCTGGTGGATGCGCGCGGCGAGTCGAGTGAGCCCGTCGAGCATCGCGTCGTCGTGGACCCCTAGCTCGCCCTCCCAGGTCTTGCCGTCTTGAGAGACGTGGGCCGCGCAGGTCTCGATCAGGCCGAAGCCGCCGTCGGCGCGCATCCCGAGGAAGCGCAGCTCGGCCTCGCCGAGGGTGCCGTCGAGGTGGCTCTGCCGGTTGGTGAGCGGGGCGAGCCAGATGCGGTTGCGGGAGACGATCCCGGGGCGGAGCACGAGCGGCGAGAGCAGTGAGCTGGTCATCGTGGAGTGGGCGGCGCGGTAGCACGTTCTGCGAGGGGAGTTGAAGCGCCGCGCGTAACCGGTGCCATGGTCGATGACGTAGCCTGCGACCATGAGCGAGCGCGCCGCCGTCGAGGGAGCAGGGGTGTCGGCGTGAGGCGCGCGGGCGCGTTGCAGGCCGTCGCCGACGATCTCACCAGCCGTGGAGCGAGCGCGTGGCTGCTCTCCGCGGTGCTGCTGGGCTTCTACTTTGGGCTCTATCTCCCGGCGGAGACGGCGCTGCTGCTGACCACGCTCGGCAAGGGCGTGTGGCTGCTGGGAGCTGTCATCGCGGCGGTGACCGTGGCGGTGCACGCGCGCTTTGCGCGGCGCGACGGGGCGCTGGTGGCGCGCGACGAGGCGGTGCTGGGCGCCAAGGTCTTCGCGCTCTCGATGGCGACCGCGGGTCTGTCGGCGTGGTTCGCGAGGGCGCTCGAACCCGCGGAGCACCACGGGCGACACCTGCTGCCGTCACCGGGAGTGAGCTGGTCGACGCCGACGCTGGTCGCGCTGCTGGGCGGGGCGCTGGCGCTGGGGGCCTTCGGCGTCGCGAGGATGCTGCGCGCTCGCGGTGACGCGGGCGCGGTGCTGCGAGAGGCGACCTGGGCGCTCGTGGCTGCGCAGCTCGCGGGCGTCACCCTCGCCTATGGGACCCACGTCTTCGATCCGGGCCGCGCGCCCGCCGCGGGGGATCACTCGCTGCGCGCCTCCGGGGCGCTGCTCTACCTCGCGCTCGACTCCAAGTGGACCCTCTACGGCCTGCTCTACACCTGCGCCGTGAGCGCCGGCGGGCTCTTCATGCTCGGGCGCTACCTCCACAACCGCTACCAGGTCGCTCGCACCCTGGTGGTCATCGGCGTGCAGGCCAGCTTCGGGTTCTCGGTTCCGGTGCTGCTCAAGCTCTTCGCGCAGCCCGAATACTACCTCTCGTATTTCTGGCCCCTGAAGATCGACGCGTTCTATCCCGACAACATCCTGCGAGACCCCGCTCCCTTCGTGCTCTGGAGCTTCCTCGGCTCGCTGCTGCTCGTGCCCCTGATGGGGATCTTCTTCGGCAAGCGCTGGTACTGCTCCTGGGTGTGCGGCTGCGGGGGCCTGGCCAACACCGCGGGCGAGCCCTTCCGCCACCTCTCGCAGAAGGGCGAGAGCGCGTGGCGCTTCGAGCAGGCGAGCATCTACACGGTGCTGGGCCTCGCGGTGCTCACCACGGTGCTGGTGGGGCTCTCGGCGCTGGTCGGTCCGCACAGCGCGCTCACCGGGGTGTGGTGGTCGGGGCACGGCGAGGTCAGCCAGTGGCGCGTGGACGGCGCCCTCCACAGCGGCGCGCTCGTTACCGTGGCAGGTAAAGCCCGGTACTACTACGGGCTCGTGGTGGTGGCGGTGCTGTCGGGCGCGATCGGCGTCGGGCTCTACCCATTGGGCGGGACGCGCCAGTGGTGCCGCAACTTCTGCCCGATGGCGGCGCTGCTGGGGCTGATCCAGAAGGTCGGGCGCTACCGCATCCGGGTGAAGGAGGACATGTGCATCTCCTGCGGGCTCTGCACCCAGTACTGCGAGATGGGCATCGACGTGCGCTCCTACGCGCAGTCCAACGAGACCTTCGTGAGGGCGAGCTGCGTGGGCTGCGGGATGTGCGCGGAGGTCTGCCCCCGGGGCGTGCTCTCGCTGGAGCAGCGCTGGCCGGGAGCGACGAAGCGGCCGACGGCCCTGGTGCAGCTGCGGCTGCGGAAGTGAAGCGCGGGCGCGAGACCGGCGTCGGAGGAGCGATGATGAGCAGGCGAGCGATGATCGCGGTGGTGTGCGCGTTGGCGGTCCCGGCGAGCGCGGGCGCGCAGGACGCGGGCGCGGTGACGGCGGCCACCGTGTGGCGGCGCTACGACGCGCTGCTGCGGTCGGTGGTGCGAGGCAACGGCGTGGACTACGCCGGGCTGAGGGGCAGGCTCGGGGAGCTGCGGGCGATCCATGCGTGGCTGGGGGAGAACGGCCCGACGAGGACGCCGGCGGCCTTCGCGAGCGCTGGGGCGCGCAAGGCCTACTGGCTCAACGCCTACAACGCGACGGTGCTGCGGGGCGTGGCCGAGGCGCCCGCGACGATGCGCAACGTGCTGACGTACCTGCCCGACGGGGGCTTCTTCCGGGCGAGGCGCTGGAGGCTCGACGGGCGGGAGATGACCCTCGACGCGGTGGAGAACCGCGAGGTGCGGCCGGTGTTTCACGACGCGCGGGTGCACGTGGCGCTCAACTGCGCGGCGAGGTCGTGCCCGCCGCTGAGGCCCGGGGCGTACACGGCCGCTGGGGTGGAGGCGCAGCTCGATGCGCAGGCGAGGTCCTACGTGAACGCGGCGGGCAACGTGGAGGTCGACCCGGCGGCGCGCACCGTGAGGGTGGCGCAGATCTTCGAGTGGTTCAGGGAGGACTTCGCGGGAGGCGTCGCGGGGTGGCTGCGGGGCTACGCAGGGGCGCCGCTGAGGCAACGGCTGGAGGCGGCGTGCGGGGCGGACGCGGGGCGCTGCACGGTGGCCTATCGGCCCTACGACTGGGCGCTCAACGCGGCGCGGTAGCCCGTGTCAGGATGAATGCGGGCGCGGCCGACGGGCAACACGCGTTGTCGTAACGGAAGCGCTGGCAGGAGAGCAGAGCGTGAGCAATCGGACGGTCGGGGGGCGAGCGTGGATCCTCACGCTGCTGGGGGGCTGCGTCGGAGGGGCGGCCGTGGAGGCGCCGGGGGCGGTGGCGCCGGGGGCGGTGGTGTCGCCGCCGATCGAGCTCGGCGCGGCCGCGCTGAGGGTTCGCGCCGGGGGCGCTGGGGAGGTGACCGTCGGCGCCGAGGGCCGCGCGGGGGTGACCTTCCGCACGGTGTCGAGCGTGGCGCCGCGCGTCGCGGTCGAGGCCGACGGCGCGCTCGCGCTGGACCGCGGCGAGGTGGTCGAGCGCTGGCGCTCCTCGGGCGACGGGGTCGAGCAGAGCTGGACCTTCGCGCGATCGCCCGGCGGCGCCGTGACGCTGCGGGTGCGCGTCGAGGGCGCCCGCTACGAGGGGGCGACCGGGGCAGGGCTGCGCTTCGTCGACGTCGCGACGGGCGCTGCGCTGCGCTACGGGGCCGCGACCTGGGTCGACGCCCGCGGGGCGCGCACCCCGGTGGACGAGCGGGTGGAGGGCGACACCGTGGTGCTGACCGTCCCGGCGGAGCTCATCGCGCGCTCGGCCTTCCCTGCGGTGCTCGATCCCACGGTCTCCGCCGAGCTGGTGGTCGAGCCGACGGTTCTCACGTCGCGCACCCGCTCGCTGGTCGGGCGCGCTGCCGTCGCGTTCAACGGCGCCGACAGCCTCGCGGTCTGGCAGGACTCCCGCTACCCGGCCGGGGTCTACGGCGCGCGGCTGACCGCCGCGGGCGTGGTGCGCGACCCGGGCAACATCCTCGTCGCGGTTGCGGGGGCGCGCCCGGTGGTGGCCTCCGACGGGTCGGGCTTCCTCGTGGCCTGGGTGGGCGCCGACGGGCAGGTGCGCTGGTCCCGCGTCGACGCCGCGGGCGTGGTGCTCGACCCTGGCGGCGTGGCGCGCGCGGGCACGCTCCTCGCGGGCGAGCTCGCCCTCGCCTTCGATGGCACCAACTACCTCCTCGCGTGGTCGGCGCCGACGGGATCACCGGGCGCCATCCGCGTGGCCCGCGTGGCCCGCGACGGCCGCCTGCTCGACGCCGCGGGGGTGGTGGTCTCCTCGGGCAGCACCGACCGACGCAGACCCGCCATCGCCGCGGGGGCGGGCGGTGCGCTCGTCGCGTGGGAGGACCTCCGCAGCGGCAGCGGGCTGCCCACGGTGTACGCCGCGAGGGTGCGCACCGACGGCGTCGCGATCGACCCCGACGGCCGCGCCGTGAGCCTCGCGGCGGCCAACCAGGTGCAGCCCTCCGTCGCCACCGACGGCGCCAGCTTCCTCGTCGCCTGGTACGCGCGCAACGGCGCCGGATCGCGCGCCCCCGGTCCCTACGCCGCGCTCGTCGGCCCGGCGGGCACCACGCTCTCGATCAACCCCCTCTGGGCCTCGCAGGGCACCGACGTCGCGACCGATCCCTTCGCGGTGGCCGCCGCGTACTCCGGCGGGCGCTACCTGGTGAGCTGGGCGGGCGGCCGCCCGATGTCCGCGCCGGGCGTCTCGTACATGCTCCCGCGCATCTACGCCGTGCGCGTCGACGCCGCCGGGGCGCCGCTCGACGCCGCGCCTCGCGAGGTGGCCCGCATCGATGCGACGATACCAACGTACCCGACCTTCTTCCTTCCGGCGGTCGCGGGCCGTCCCGGCGGGTTCCAGTTCCTGTGGGCCTACCAGGAGTCTCCCGCTGGCGTCCGCGACGTGCAGGGCGTCGCGACCGACCTCGACGCGGTGCCTGCGGGCGCGCCCTCCCAGGTCGAGATGGCCCCCGCCGACCAGACGGCCCCGCAGGTGGCGGCGACCCCGTCGGGCTACCTCGTGGGCTGGATCGACTACGGGCTGACGTACCCGCAATACACCTTCCGGGCGCGCGGGGTGCGGCTCTCGCCCGGCGGGGCGGTGCTCGACACCCCGGCGCTCGCCCTGGTCCCCCAGGAGACCGCCATCGCCATGACCGCCCTCCGCCTGGCGCCGGTGGGCGGCTCGTACCTGGCCGCGTGGCGGCAGACCGGCGACCCGCAGCGATCGATGGTCTCGGTGCCCGCGACGGGCGCGCCGGTCACCACCGCGACGGTCGCCCAGTCGGGCCTGATCGCCGGCCTCGCTGTCGCCCGCACCAACGCGCTGCTCGTCTCCCGCGTCGGCTCCTCGGCCTCGCTACAGGCCCAGCGCGTCGGCCTCGACGGCCGGGCGCTCGACGCGTTTCCGCTGCCGCTGCCGCCCTTCCACGACGCCGACGTGGTGTCCGACGGGACCAACTTCCTCGTCGTCGGAACCCTCGCGCCCAGCGGCTGCACGGGCCCCTGCCCGGGCGTCGCCTTCCTCCGCGTGAGCGGCGCGGGCGACCTGCTGGACGCGTCGCCGGTCTTCCTCTCGGCCTCGGCGCGGACCCCGTCGGGCGACTACCTCCGACAACCCGCGGCGGCCTTTGACGGGGCGCGATACCTCCTCACCTGGCGCGGCGCGGGGGCGACCGCGGCGGTGGTGGAGATACACGGGGCGCGGGTCGGCGCCGACGGCGCGGTGCTCGACGCATCGCCGATCGTGGTCTCCGGCGGCGTGAGCGGGGACAAGCAGTCCCCCGTCGTCACCTACGACGGGGCGACCTGGGTGGCGGCCTGGGCCGACGCGCGGGGCGGCAACAGCGTCTACGCGGCCCGGGTCGCCGGGACGGGCGCCGTGCTCGACCCGGCGGGCGTCGCGATCGCCACGGGGCTCGTGCAACCGGCCGCGGTGGACATCGCCTCGACCGGCGGTGGCCTCTCGGCGGTGGTCTACACGCGTCGCACCTCGGTGGGCACGCCCCTCCGGGTGATCGCTCGCATGGTCTCCTTCGGCGACGGGGGCGTGATCGACGCTGGTGTCGCGACGGACAGGGGTGCACTCGATGTCGGGACGAGCGATGTCGGGACGAGCGATGTCGGGACGAGCGATGTCGGGACGAGCGATGTCGGGACGAGCGATGTCGGAGTGATGGACAGCGGCGCTGCGCTCGACGCAGGGGCGAACGACGCGGGCGTAGCGGATGTCGGAGTGGACGCCGCGGTGCTCGATGCCCCGCCGCGCGATGCGGGCGCTTCCGCGGATGTGGTCACCGCGGATGTGGTCACCGCGGATGTCCCGGCTGCGCCCCCGCCGGAGGATGGCGGTGGGATCTGCGACGTGGGTGGTGCCGTGGGCGCAAGGCGCGCCGGGAGGGCGTGGGCGCTGTTCGCCCTTGGGGTGGTCGCGGCCGCGCGCCGTCGACGGACGCTACCGGCCCTGCGTTGATCCGGACGGCGTCGCGCCCGTCGGGGCGGGCGCCGGGCGGGCGGAGACCATGGTCATCGCGGCGTAGGCCAGCACCAGGGCGATGAGCACCAGGGTGGCGATGAGCTCCAGCGGGAGGATGCCCGCCAGCCGCGACCACATATCCCCGTAGAACCTCCCCCCGGAGCGCTTCTGCAGCCTCCGCTGCACGCCCGAGAGCAGGTCCGGGGGTGTGGTCTCCTTCGGCGTCTCGGCGCCGCTCGGGGCGCTGACCCCGGCCAGCGGGGACTCCGCTGCGGCGGCCATGGCCGAGAGGCTGTCGAGCATCCGGCAGAAGGCGCCGTACTCGCCCTTGAGCGAGGGGTTGGCGTCGAGCGCCGCGCGCACCGCCTCGGAGCGCTCGGGAGACAGCTCCCGGTCGTGATAGGCGCTGAACAGGTCGCGCACCTCGTCGTCGGTCAGCATCGCCACCTCACTGCTCCGGGAGCTTGTACCCGAGGCCCCGCTCGATGGCCTCTCGCAGCGCCGCGCGGGCGCGGTGGAGGCGGCTCTTGACGGTCCCTTCGGGAAGGCCGGTGATGGTCATGATCTCCTCGTAGCTCAGGCCCTCCAGGTCGCGCAGCACCACCAGCGTGCGGTGCTCCTCCTCCAGCAGCCCCAGCGCCCGCTCGATGACCTTGTTGAGCTCGGTGCCCTGCATCGCTTCGTCGGGGCGGTCGGGCCGGGACATCACCGGACCCCCCTCGGTGAGCGCCTTGCCGCCCTCCTCGTCGAGCGCGTCGTGGCCTCGCGTCACCCGCCGGTCGAGGTACTTGATACGGTTTTTACAGTGGTTGATCGCCACCCGGTAGAGCCACGTCCCCAGTCGGGCGTCACCCCGGAAGCTGTCGATGCTCCGGAACACCGTGATGAACACCTCCTGCGCCAGGTCTTCGGCCTCGGCGCGGTTGCCCAGCATCCGCTGCACCAGCGAGAACACCCTGGCCTGGTAGGCCCTCACGAAGAGGTTGAACGCCGCCTCGTCGCGGCGACGCAGCCGCTCGACCAGCGTGCGCTCGGCCTCCAGGTCGAGCGTCACCGAGAACGCCTCGGCGTGGAGCGTCGACCATCCCAGCGGCAGCGCAGCGACACGACCTCGCACATACGCCGAGACAGCCGTCGGGGTCGAGAGGTTCCGCCGCGCTCTTCAGAAGCCAGGATCGCGCGCCAGCAGCGTCCCGGGCGTCGCTCTCCCCGCGTCGGCCCTGCGTGGCACCGCCCTTCGCGCCACCGCCCTGGCCACGGGCGCCACGGCCGCCGGCGCTCCCGCGTCGAGCGCCGCTGCGGTCACCGCCGAGGGCGCCACATAGGCCAGCGAGACGTCCGCCGTCGGCCGGGGGACCACCGCCATCCACGCCGGCGCCCCGTCGACCTCCACCCTCACCCGGTGGTCGCCCTCTCCGCGCAGCGCGGTGGGGAGCGTCACCGGGGCGTCGTCGAGCAGCACCCTCGCCCCCACCGGGAGCCCGGTGATGGTCAGCGAGTGCGTCGCCGCGCCACGCTGCCGGGAGAGCGCCGCCGCCGCCGTGGTCTCGGGGCCCAGCGGCGTCGAGCGCTGCCGCCACGAGACCAGCGCGCCCCCGACGGCCAGCGCGCCCAGCAGGGCCAGCGCCAGGGCGTAGCGTCGGGGGGGATTCTTCCGCAGCGTGGAGAGGCTGTCTCCCGGCAGGGTGTCGGCGTCCACCAGCGTGGGCATCGGGCTGCGCGACGTGCGAGCGGGGGGCAGGCTCCCTCGGGGCGTCGCTTCGAGCACCCCTTCGCCCCGGGACCACGCCAGCAGCGCCTCCCGCATCTGCCGCGCGGAGGCGTATCGCTCCCTCGCCGTGCGCGCCATCGCCCGCTCGGCGATGGAGGCCAGCACCGGGTCGATGTCCGGGAGCGCCTCGGTCAGCGGCAGGTGCCCCTCGGTCGCGATGCGGATCATCATCGCGTTGTAGTTGGCGGCCTCGTAGGGGAGCCTGCCGGTGAGCAGCTCGTAGAGGATCACCCCCATGGCCCAGACGTCGCTGCGCAGGTCGATGGCGGTCTCTCCGCGGGCCTGCTCGGGGGACATGTACGCGGGCGTCCCGATGAGGGCGCCGGTGCGGGTCATGCAGACGCGCTCGGCGTCGTCGCCGAGAAACTTCGACACGCCGAAGTCGAGGATCTTCGGGCGCACCACGTCGCCCTCGCGCGCCATGAAGATGTTCTCGGGCTTCATGTCGCGGTGCAGGATCTCCCGCTGGTGGGCGGCGTCGAGGGCCTCGAGCACGGCGGTGACCACCTCGACGGCCTCGGCGACGGGGAGCGAGCGGTCGCGCTCGAGGCGGTCGGCGAGGCTCTCCCCGTGGAGGCGCTCCATGACCATGTAGGGCGAACCGTCGTCGGACTGGCCGTAGTCGAAGACGCGCACGATGCTGGGGTGGCCGATGCGCACGGTGGCCTCGGCCTCGGCGCGGAAGCGTCGCACCGCGTCGGGGTCGCGCGCGAAGTTGGCGTGGAGCACCTTCACGGCCACCTCGGCGCCGCGGATGGAGAGGTTCTCGGCGATCCAGACGGCGCCCATGCCGCCCTCGCCGAGGGGGTCGATGAGCCGGTATTTCCCGCCGATGACGTCGCCCCTGGTGAGCATCTTAGGGGGCGACCGTAGCACGGGGGGGCGGCGGGCTCGTGGCCCCCTCACCGCGCTGCCGCGCGCCCTCACCCCCGCGGGGCGGGGGCAAGGGCTCCGGGGGGGGGCTGACAGGTTCACGAATGGACTGAAAGGCCCGACCTTCTTCAGCCCAACACTCACCTCGCAGTCGTCGGAGCCCTTGCCCCCGCCCCGCGGGGGTGAGGGCGCGCGGCAGCGCGGTGAGGGGGCCGACGATGGCACCGGTCAGTCGACGGCGTCGTCGCCCTCGTAGACGTCGTCGACCGCGAGGCCCCCGCCGAACTCTGGCAGCGCGATGACCTCGCCCGCGGTCGCGACGGTGAGCGTCCATGTGCCGTCGGGGTTGCGGCGGTAGTGCTCGATGCGGCGGCGCCCCACGGTGACCATCACGTAGTGCTGGAGCGACTCGAAGAGGCGGTAGTCTGCGAACTTCTCGCCGCGATCGAAGAGCTCGGTCGAGGGCGACAGCACCTCGACGAGCACCGTCGGGTTGGTGACGGTGAGCGGGTCTTCAGGGTGGCGCGCGAGGGGCCCGCAGACGACGGTGACGTCGGCGTAGTAGGCGTTGCCCGAGGCCGGGACGCGCACCTTCAGGTCGGAGGAGAAGACCCGGCAGGACGTGCCCCGGACGAGCGATCGCAGCTCGGCCCCGATGGAGAGCGCGAGGCGGGCGTGTTCTGGCTCACCGCCGGCCACGGCGTAGGCGAAGCCGTTGACGAACTCGTGACGGACGCCAGAGCTGAGCTCCAGCGCGAGGTACTCGGCGTAGGTGGTCTTCCGCGGATCAGCCGCGCTCATGGGGATGGAGGGTAGACGCGCGGTGGCGTTGCGTCACCGGTGGGGGGGCTCTGGGTCGATTCCGGGGGTCCGACCCTCCTCAACCGGGGTCCAACCCTCTCTCCGACCCCCGTTGTTCACTTCACGGGCGGCGTCACCGGCTCGTCGACCGGGTCATCACCCTCATCGACCTCCGACCCGCTGCTCAGCGACGTGTCCACCAGCCCCAGCTCCCTCCGTTGGCGACCGTCCACCTCCGAGTGGAACGTCTCGCGCCAGTCCTTCCACCACAGCCACAGCGCGTCGTACGCCACGCGCCGCGCCCGCAGCGCCTCCGCGTCGTCGACCACCGCCACCTTCGAGCGCGCGGGCCTCGCCGATGCCCTGCAAGCCTCGTCCGCAGCGCCCCGCCGATCGGCGTATACCTCTCCTGCGCTCCCCCCACGGCCCAATTCCCCGATGCCCATCGACCTCTACGCCGCGCCCGGCGTCTACGACCTCCTCTTCGACGACCGCACCGACGACGTGCGCTTCTACGCCGGCCTCGCCCGCGGCCATTCCCGCGCCCTCGAGTACGGCGCCGGAACCGGCCGCATCACCCTCCCCCTCGCCCGCACCGGCTGCTCCGTGCTCGCCGTGGAGCGCGAGCCCGCCATGCTCGACGGCCTCCGGGAGCGTCTTACCCACGAGCCCGAATCCCTCCGCCGCCGCGTGGCCACGGTGCTCGCCGACGCCACCACCCTCGCCCTCGACGCCCGCTTCGAGCGCATCTTCTTCCCCTTCAACGGCCTCGCGCACCTGCACACGGCCGAGCAGCAGGAGGCCTTCTTCTCCCGGGTCCGAACGCACCTCGCCCCAGGCGGTCTCTTCGCCTTCGACCTGTGGATCCCAGAGCCAAGGCTCCTCCAGGGCGACGTGCTGGAGACCGGGCGCTTCCTCGATCCCAGCACGAGGGAGCCCGTCACGCTGCGCGAGGAGTTCTCCTACGACGCCCTCTCGCAGGTGCTCACCACCCGGCTCACCCTGACCCCGGTGCTCGAGCCCGAGGCCGCGCAGCGCTGGACCATCTCTCAGCGGCAGTTCTTCCCCGAGGAGACCCGAGCGCTGCTCGTCGCCCACGGCTTCGACCTCCGCTGGCGCACCACCCGCTGGAAGCTCCCCACGGACCTCTCCCAGCGCCAGCTCGACGTCGAGGCCCCCGACGAGCGCGGGGCGATGATCGCGTATGTGTGCGCCTTGCGTTGAGGCGCGCGCCTACCGCCCGTCGCCCGCGTCCATCGCGGCGGTCGCCACGCCGGCGTCGACGGGCCCTTCGCCCACCACGCCGGTCGTAGGCTCCACGGCCGGTCCCGCGTCCGCTCCGGCGTCGCGGGAGCGACCGCGGTTGCTGGCGTTCACCAGCGCGTCGGCGGCCTGGATCTGCGGCAGCCGGGCGCGGGCGCCCTCCAGGTAGCGCGCCGGGTCGAGCACCACGTAGGGGGCGCGGCCGGACTGCTCGCGGTCGCTGTTCTCGCGGTCGAGCCAGCGGATGATCTTGGCCATCGCGGCCACGCTCCAGGGGTGCGTGTCGTGGAGGAGCACCGTGCCGCCCGCGTGGTTGCCCAGGTTGGTGATGACCCGCTGCGCGACGCTCTCGGCGTTGTTCACCAGCAGGTAGTCGTGCGGGTCGATGGACCACATCCAGAGCTCGTTGCCCTTGGAGACGAGGTGCCGTCGGACGTCCTCGCTGTACGCCCCGTAGGGCGGGCGGAAGAGGTGCGGGCGCTCGCCGATGACCTCTTGAATGAGGTCGGCGTTGTGCTCGATCTCGTAGCGCACCCGCTCGGGGGTGAGCGTCGGGAGCTGGTAGTGGTGCACCGTGTGGTTGCCCACGATGTGACCCGCCGCGACGATGTCCCGGAGGATCTGCCGGGCGCGGTTGCGCAGCGGCTGCTCGCTGGACTCGAGGCGCCAGCCGCAGACGAAGAACGCGGCGTGGATGTTGGCGCGCGCGAGCATCGGGAGCAGCCGGTCGGTGGTGCCGGGGTTGGGCCCGTCGTCGAAGGTGAAGAGCACCTCGCGGGAGCCGGGGCGCCCGAGGGAGAGGTCCCAGCCCCAGCGGAGTCGGGCCTCGGGGTTGAGCAGCGCCGGGGGCCACGAGGGCGCCCGGGAGGCGTCCGGAGGGATCACCATCCCCAGCGGCTCGAGCCGCCCGGCGTCGTCGACCGAGGCGATCAGCCGGGGTGACACCGGGAAGCGCAGCGCGGTGCTGTCGAGGCGAGGCCGCGGGGCCGTGGAGAGCGCCATCAGCGCGCCCGTGATGACCGCCGCTCCGATGGCCAGAAGGGCCGCCGCGCGGTACGCGAGGGCCTGCGAGCGCTGTCTGGCTTGGTGGCGGCGTCGACCCATCGGGAGTTACAGGCCGAGGGCTCTATCCGATCGCGACCCGCTGCGCCACCTACGGACAGGGGATCACTGGCAGAGGCTGCGGCAGTTCTCGCGCCCGGTGCGGCCGCAGGCGAGGCCGTCGATGGTGCCTCGGAGGGAGGTCCAGGCGAGCGAGCGCAGGTCGAGGGACCAGAGGTCGCTGGCGGTGCCGCAGTCGGTCTTGCCTCCGTAGACGATCACCCGCTGGCGGGCGGGGTCTTCGGCCAGCACGAAGGCGCTGCGTCGCTCCGGGGCGCTCTCGTCGATGAGCGCGAAGTCCGGGGGGAAGTCGCAGAACCCGTTGCCCGGCGTCTGCAGCGTGTCGCCCGCGCTGCGCTGCGAGACCGCCCCCGAGGGGTCGAGGGCGAGCACGTCGTTGCGGTTGCCCAGGGCGCCGTCGTCGTGGCCTCCGACGATCACCAGGTCGTCGGCGCGGGCCGCGAGCGAGTGGCTGATGCGCCCGGCGAGCGCCTCGGTGTCGCCAGAGAGGGGGAGGCGCGACCATCGGGAGGCCGCGAGGTCGAGGCGCCAGGCGTCGGTGAGGAAGGGGCCGGTGAAGGCGTTGGCGTCGCCGCCGCCCAGGACGATCATGGCGCCGTCGCGCACCACCGCGGCGTGAAACTGCCTCGCGGGAGGCGACGACGCGGCCGTGATGCGGGACCACTCGAGCGTGGCGAGGTTGAGCCTCCAGGTGTCGTTGCGGGGCGTGAAGCGGGCGCCGTCGGTGCTGGTGTTGCCGCCGAAGAGGATCGCGCTGTCGGAGGCGGCGTCGACGACCAGGGTGGCGTTGGCGCGGGCGGCGGGGATCTCCCCCTTCGGCCCGAGGAGCTCCCATCGCCCCTCGGCGAGGTCGAGGGACCAGAGCTCGCGGTAGAGGGTGTACGCCCCGCTGGCGCCGGCGCGGGAGCGGCCGCCGAAGACCAGCATGCGGCGGCGGCGGGCGTCGAGGGCGTAGGCGGTGCGGGATCGGGCGCTGGGGCAGACGCTGGGGGTGAGGCGCGTCCAGCGGTTGCAGCGCGGGTCGAAGCGCCAGGTCTCGTCGTCGAAGGCCGGGCGGGCCATGCAGCTCACGACCGGGCCCACGTCGCCGCCGAAGAGGTAGAAGGCGCCGGTGAGGGGGTCGACCGCGCCGGCGGAGTCGCCTCGGGGGCGGGGCTGCTCGGAGGAGGGCTCGCACGCGGGGACGTCCTCGGTGGGGGCGTCGGCGGCGGAGAGCACATCCGCGGCGGGCGAGGCGTCGGCGGGTGGGGCGTCGACGGAGCTGTTGCCGCAGGCGGCGAGGGAGAACCCGAGGAGGAGCGCAGGGAGGGTACGCATCGGTGGTGAGGGGGTAGTTCGTACCACTGTTGTGCGGAAATTTCCGGGTGCGCGGCCGGTGGGGCTTAGCATCCCGCGCCATGTTCACGATTCGTTCGCGCCGAGACCTCTCGCTGCTGTTGGAGCGGCAGATGACCGCCGCGTCGACGCGCGCTGGTGGCCCCGCGATCGACGAAGACATCGAGGCCCGCACGGCCCTCAAGACCTTCCTGCTCGAAGCCCACGGGCGGATGCGCTCGGAGCCCTACGAGGCGCTGCGAGACCTCTGCGGCCCGCTGGGCATCACGGTGGAGCGCACGGATGACCCCAATCTGATCGCGCTGTGGCTCGGCGAGGAGGTGCAGCTCTGGATGGACACCGCGGGCGGTCGCATCCACCGGCTGTTCACGGTGGGCACCGCGAGGGACGCCGACCGGGTGCACGAGATGCTGGTCTCGGGCTCGGGGTTGCTGGAGTGCGTGTGGCTGCCGCCGCGCGCGCTGGAGACGCTGGCGAAGGACCCGGCCTCGAGGATGGTGCTCTTCTCGCTGCGCCATGACCGACGGCCGCTGCGGCGGATGCCCGACCCGGAGGGCATCGACTCGGTGACGCTGCGCTTCTGGGGGCCGCGTGCGAGGGAGACCCTGGAGAAGCTGCGGCACAGCGACGTGCTGCCGATGGCGACCAGCGTGTACAGCGTGCGGGTGCGCGTCGGGGACGACGAGAAGTACTGCCTGGCGGAGGTGTTCCACACGGGGAAGATCACGGCGATCGGGACCTCGTTCGCGGAGCACGAGCGCATCGTGCAGGCGTTGCTCGAGGAGCACGAGACGCTGGTGACGGCGCTGGAGGCGGCGCAGAAGACCCCGCGGCGGGTGACGATCCCGGTGAAGTGGACCCTCGACGACCTGGCCTACGGGGTGGGTCGGATGTTCTCGGGGACGGACCCCTTCCGACTGTGGGGTATCCCCGAGCAGATCGGTCCGGAGAGCTTCCAGATGCGCGCGGTGGACCTCGACGTGGGGCGGGTCGCCCTCTTCACCGTCGACCGCGCCGGGCTCTCGCTGGAGCTGGGCGCCCGCACTCCCGCGTCGACGGCCATCCGGGTGGTGTCGGCGCTGCAGTACCACGTCAACGCCGACGTCCGGGACGACCTCATCTCCCCGGAGCCGCTGTTGCAACTCGCCCTCCCGGTGGCCGCCGAGCGGGGGACCTTCAAGGAGACCTCGAAGCTCCACGACGTGGCGAGGGTGGTGCTCACCGAGGCGTGCGCGTGCCTCACTCGTGGGGCGCAGTCGCTGACCACGGGGATGCTGCTGGAGAGCACCCACGGCAACGAGCTGGCGACCCCGGCGCTGCACGACCTGACGCGGCGGGTGATGTCCGAGGCGGCGGCGCACGAGTGGCGGCAGTGGGTGAAGATCGTGGCGCTGCCGGAGGGGAAGACGGCGTGGCGCTTCGCCGACGCGCTGCCGACGGAGCGCAACCTGCGGCTTCGCGAGCTTCAGAAGATGAACCGCGCGGCGCAGCAGCTCGTGGCGAGGATGGAGGGCAAGGGCCTGGCAAAGTGGCTGCAGCTCTCGCTCTTCGGCCCCGAGGAGATGGTCACGACCATCGCCGACGAGTAGCGCGGCGTGGCCGACGAGACCGTGACGGACACGCGCCCGAGGCTGGCGCGGGCGGTGGTGGCGCTCTCCGCGGTGAGCTTCCTCACGGACGTCGCCGCGGACATGGTGGTGCCGTATCTGCCGTTGTTCCTGACGGTGACGCTGGGGGCGTCGACGCAGTGGGTGGGGCTGGTCGAGGGCGTCGCGGAGGCCACCGCGGCGGTGGTGAAGTACATCTCCGGGCGGGTGTCCGACCGGATGCCGAGGAAGAAGCCGCTGGTGCTCCTCGGGTATGGCGTGGCCAACCTGGTGCGGCCGCTGCTCTCGATCGCGGTGGCGCCGTGGCAGGTGCTGGCGGTGCGCTTCGTCGACCGCATCGGCAAGGGCATCCGCACGGCGCCCAGGGACGTGCTCATCGCGCGGGCGACGCCGGAGCGGCACCGGGCCTATGCGTTCGGGTTCCACCGGGGGATGGACAACCTGGGCGCGGTGTTCGGGCCGATCGCGGCGATGGCGGTGCTCGCGGCGACGCACGACGACCTGCGGATGGTCTTCGCGGCGACGATCGTCCCGGGGATGCTCTCGCTCGCGGCGGTGCTGTTCTTCGTGCGCGAGGTTCCGCCGGTGGAGACCGAGGCGACGAAGGCGGCCGCCGCGGAGGAGGCGAAGGCGCCGCTGCCGGTGGGGCTCAAGCGCTTCCTGGTGCTGGTGGCGGTCTTCACCCTGGGCAACGCGAGCGACGGCTTCCTGGTGCTGCGGGCGCACCAGCTCGGGGTGGCGACGCGCTGGCTGCCGCTGCTCTGGGGGGCGCTCTCGCTGCTGCGCGCGCTGGCGGTGACGCCGGGCGGGTGGGTGGCCGATCGCATCGGGCGAGAGCGGGCGCTGACCCTGGGCTGGTGGCTGTACGCGCTGTCGTGGATGGGCTTCGGTCTGGCCACGCGGCCGTGGATGGCGGGCTTCGCGCTGCTGGGCTATGGCGCGTACTACGGGCTCACCGAGGGCACCGAGCGGGCCCTGGTGGCGACGCTCGCGGAGCAGCGCTCGCTGGGGCGGGCGTATGGGGCCTTCAACCTGGTGGCGGGCCTGGTGGCGCTGCCGGCGTCGCTACTGTTCGGCGCGCTGTGGGCTTATGGACCGAGGGTGGCCTTCGGGGTGGGGGCGGGCTTCGCGGCGACGGCCGCGCTGGGGATGACGCTTCGCTGGGAGCGGCGGGCGTAGCGCTCACGGCTTGCTGATCGACTCTCGCGGCGCCTACTGTCACGGCGATGGGTGGGACCTCGCCGTTTCTGGAGCTGCCCCCGAGCGCTCACGTCGCGTCGAACGCGCTGGCCTTCGCCATTCGCGATGCCTTCCCGGTGTCGCCCGGGCATACGCTGATCGTCCCTCGTCGACTCGTGGCCACCTGGTTCGACGCCACGCGCGAGGAGCAGAAGGCCATCTTCGATCTCGTCGACGAGGTGAAGCGCCGCCTCGACGAGGAGCGCCGGCCGAACGGATACAACGTGGGCTTCAACGCGGGCGCTGCGGCAGGGCAGACGGTGATGCACCTGCACGTGCACGTGATCCCGCGCTTCGATGGCGACATGAACGACCCGCGCGGGGGTGTTCGGCATGTGATCCCGTCGAAGGGCAACTACCTCGCGGGCGGGGGTGAGGCCCCCAGAGCGGGGGGCGACTCGGCCTTCGTCGAGAAGCTCATGACGCTGCTCGACCAGGGGCAATTCACGGCGACGTACAAGTTCGCGGTGCTGCTCGGGCTGGTCGACCTCTGCATGGAGCACGCGACCGAGCAGGGGGCCGCGCCGAGCTCGGTCACGACCTCGCAGCTCGCGGAGAAGGTGCTCGCGCTCTACTGGCCGCAGGCGACCGCGTACCGAGCGACCGCCACCGTGCTTCGGCAGAGCGCGGGCAAGCAGCAGGACGCGAAGATCCTCTCGCTGATCAGGGAGTTCCGTTCGCAGCATGCGCCGGACGCCTCGACGACGCTGGCGCGAGCGCGCGCCGCGGCCCCGGCGGCCTTCGCCGCGCTGACGCGAAAGGTCGAGTGGACCCTCATCGACATGCCCCTGCCTCGCGCGCAGATGCTCTCCCGCCGGGGCGACGAGGACCGCTTCCTCTATGAGATCTCGTGGACGGTGCGCGAACCCGTCACGGAGGGCGAGTTCGGCCGAGGGGACTTCGACAACGTGATCCGCTTTCGGGCGGGCGCGGCGGAGCAGCTTGTCGCGCTCGCGTCGGTGGTGCGGCCGGTCGTGCAGCGTCGCTGGGCGGCGAAGGTCGCGCAGCTCAACACGAGCGTCGTCGAGGACGCGCAGCTGGAGGAGTTTCTCTTCGGCGCGACGCGGGTGTCGCTCGCTCCGGTGCGGGCGCCGCTCATCGAGCTGCACGACGCGCGCTGCTTCTACTGCGGCGGCAAGCTCGGGCGAGACGTCGACGTCGACCACTTCATCGCGTGGGCCCGGCACCCGGAGAACGCCGTGCAGAACCTCGTCCCCGCGCACCCGGCGTGCAACGAGTCGAAGAGCGACCACCTGGCCGCCGCCGAGCACGTCACCCGCTGGGCCGAGCGGCTGCGGGTTCGCGGGAGCGACCTCGACGACATCGCGCGCCGCGCGACCTGGGAGCACGACGCCGGCCGCGCGCTCGCGGTCGCCCGGGTGATCTACCTGCGGCTGCGCCCGGACGTCCGACTCTGGCAGGCGCGCGATGCCTTCGAGCGCGCCGACCGCGATGCGCTGGTGGGCGCGCTCGCGGGGTGAGCGGCGGCTTCGGTTGGGGAGCTCGATCGTGCGAGGACCAGCGTCAGCGCGGCAGGGTCCATGATGCTCATACCGCGGCGCCGCCCGAATTCCGCGGGCCGCGACATGTCTGCCGAAAATGACGAAGGCCCCGAAACCTTTTGAGTTCCGGGGCCTTCCAGAGTGCGAGGAGGGGGACTTGAATGCACGCGACAGTCACGAGGCGTCGCCAAGAGCGCTGAATCGTTCGTGAATCGGACGGTGCCCGGACGATTGGTTTCGTCACGTGGACGTTTCATCACGGGTTTCGTCACAGCTGTGACGTAAGCGCCCGGCGAAGGCCATCTCGTATGCCCTTCGGCCCGTTCGCATGGTTCGACCCGGAGGTCCGCCATGCCGAAGTCCGCTCGTTCTCCGACTCCGTCCCCCA
>Ga0208117_100016_pt1 | contig 220820 bp, 181 predicted proteins | sample LakWasMet26_LOW6_2_FD_183870 | JGI IMG/M metagenome (GOLD analysis project Ga0208117, IMG submission 183870) | Freshwater sediment methanotrophic microbial communities from Lake Washington under simulated oxygen tension - Sediment Metagenome... | ecosystem: Environmental > Aquatic > Freshwater...
CCTCGGTGGCTATGGCGGAGGGGATCTACCCGATCCCATCTCGAACTCGGTCGTCAAGCCCTCCAGCGTCGATGGTACTGCACAGGTGACTGTGTGGGAGAGTAGAACGCCGCCGGGGTCCTATCACGGCAACAACCCCGTCGATCACAGTGTCTTCAAAAGAGCACTGCGATCGGCGGGGTTTTGTCATTTCTGGCTCCCTGGAGTCTGACTTCGCGGCGGAGCCTCGCGCTCAGGGGTGCGCGATCACCACCAGCGTGGGGCAGCGACGGAGCGCGCAGCCGAGGGCGGCCCGCAGCGTCTCCGGGTCGAGCGCGGCGAAGCTCTCGTCGAGCACCGTCACCTCGGCCCCCTGGAGCAGCGCCCGCGCCATGTAGAGCCGGCTCTGCTCGCCGTGCGAGAGGCGCCAGCCGCCTTCGCCCACCATCTGCTGCATCCCCGCGGGCATCCGCGCCAGCAGCGGACCCAGCCCGAGCTCCTCGCAGACCGCCTCTGCCTCCGCGAGGTCACTGCCGCTCGGCGGCCACGGGCGACCCAGCAGGAGGTTGAAGGCCAGCGTCGCGGTCATCACGTGGTTCTCGTGAAACTGCGGCGCCGTCACGACCCGCCGCCGCCACTCCGACGCGCCGACGCTGCGCAGGTCGAGGCCGTGCAGGAGCATCAGCCCCGAGGAGGGCACGCGCAGCCCCGCCAGCAGCGCGCCGAGGGTCGACTTCCCTCCGCCCGAGGCGCCCTCCAGCAGCACCCGGTCGCCGCGGCGGAGACTGAGCGTCGCGCCGCGCAGCACCGGCTCGACGCGGCCCTCGTGGCGAAACACCAGGTCGAGCGCCTCGAGGATGGGCGCCCCGGTCGTCGCCTCGCCGGCGCCCATGCGCACCGAGGCGCTCGCCGCCTCGCGCCTCGCCGCGGCGTGGAACATCGGCGCCACGCCCCGCCAGGCGATGGCCGCGGAGAGCAGCCCGACGAGGCCGTGGGTCACGCCCCGGAGCGACGCGCCGCCGAGGAGCACTCCCCCGACGCCCAGCGCGATGGACGAGCCCGAGGCGCCCGACGCGATCGACGGGGTCAGCGCCACCACGCCGAGAAGCGTCCAGGTGGAGGGGAGGAGCGTGGTGATGACCGCCTGGGCGCGGTCGAGCCGGGCCGAGGCGTCGAGGTAGCGGGACACGTCGCGGTCCTCGTCGTCGTGCCAGTGGGCGGGGGACTCCTGCGCGGCGCGGGTGCGGTGGCCGCGCATCCGCTCGACCAGGTCGTTGGTCATCGACACCCGGGAGGCGGTCCAGCGCGATCGAGCGCGGCCGTAGTCGAGGGTGAGGGCCGCGCCAAGCGCCAGCCACGCCGCGTAGAGGGCCGCGTGCGCCGCGCCCCCGGGGCCCGACGCGAGCACCCAGAGGGCGATGAACACCGAGGGCACCGCCGCCATGGAGGCCACCGCGCCGGAGAGGGCCCCCGCCTCCACCGCGGAGGACTCGATCACCCGGCCGAGCAGCGCCCCAGAGCCCTCGCGGCGGACCACCTCCGGGTCGAGGCGGCCGACGCCCGCCAGCAGCCGGCTCTTGAACACCGCGCCGACCTCCACCGCGAGCGCGCTGCCCTGCCACGAAGACACAAGCTGCAGCGGGATCGTGCTCACCAGCGCGAGGCCCCAGCCGAGGAGCCATGCGCGTTCGAGGGTTCCCTGGAGCGCGCCCCGGCTGAGGACGTACCAGCCCGCGCCGCCGAGCGCGTAGACGGCGAGCTGCGAGAGGAGCATCCGACGGAGGCGCCGCTGCGCGCCGACCCATCGGAGCTGCGCCGCCATCGGGGCGCCCGGATCGAGGCGGAGCAGCCAGCACCCGCCCACCCGATGCGCGCCCAGGCGCTGCGCCAGCATCGCGGCCTCCGCGCGCGCTCGACGGGCGGGACGTACCCCCGCCGAGTCGAGGAGCGCACGGACGGTCGCGCGCGCCGGGGCCTCGTCGAAGGCGCAGAGCGCGGCTCTCAGCGCCGACACCTCCACGGCGTAGGGGCGGAGGTCGGGGCCGAGCGCTCGCACCCGGCCGCCTATCGCTCCGCCGAGGAGCAGCGCGCAGCGCGGAGGGTCGCGGTCTCGCAGCAGCACCACCGCCGGGGCCGCGCGGCGAAGGAGAAACTCCACCTCGGGCCAGGTGGCGTCCACCGCCTCGATGTCGATGCCGAGGCGCTCCGCGGCGGTGTCCATCCAGGCGGTCACCGAGGCGTCGTCGATGCCCGAGGGGGAGGCCTCCACACGGCGGGTACCCTCCGCCGGGAGCATCCCCTCGCGCCCGGCGAGGGCCTCCAGCGCCTCGGCGATGCGGGCGAAGGGCCAGCACGCGGCGTCCAGCGCGGCGCTCAACGCCCGGCCCCCGACGGGCTCTCGTTCGCCCGGCCACCCTCGACGCGCACCCGGCGCCACGAGGTCGCCGACCAGAGCTCGGCGCGGAGGCTCTCCTCCGCGTCCAGCAGCGCGCGGTATCGGCTCGAGGGGTCGTCCGCGAGGGCCTGGGGGGCGCCGTCCTCGACGACGCGGCCGTCCTCGATCACCAGCACCCGCGGGAAATCGAGGGTCTCGTGCAGGTCGTGGGAGACGCAGAGCAGCGTCGAGGCCGACCAGCGACGACGCGACGCCGACAGCAGCGAGCGGCGCTTGTCGCGGTCGAGCCCGCGGAAGGCCTCGTCGAGCACCACCAGCCGCGCTCCCGGTCGAAGGAGCCCCCGGGCGAAGCGCACCCGCTGCCCCTCGCCGCCAGAGACCAGCGCGCCGCCCTCGCCGAGCACCGTCTGCATCCCGTCGGGGAGGCGCTCGATCACGCCGCGAAGGTCCGCCGAGGGGATCGTGTCGCCCAGGTCGAAGGCCGCGTCGGGGTCGGTGCCGTAGCGGAGGTTGTCGAGGAGGGAGCGGTTCCAGAGTTGGACCGAGGGGTCGACCCAGACGGTGCCCCGGCGCAGCGCCGCGAGGCGTGGACCCGAGAGCGCCTCGCCGTCGACCCGCACCACCCCCGAGGAGGGAGCGCTCCAGCCCAGGAGGAGCCCCGCGAGGCTCGACTTCCCGGCGCCCGAGCGGCCCACCACCGCGACGTGCTCGCCCGCCCCGACGGAGATCGTCACGTCGTCGAGCACCGCGTGGCCCCCGGCGCGCACGCTCACCCCCTCGAAGGCGAAGGCCGCCGCGCCCTCTCTCGGCGGCGACGGGTCGAGCTCGGCGGCAGGGTCGTCGGGAGCCCCGAGGGGCTCGAGCAGGCGCGCCGCGACGTTGCGGTGGTCGGGGTACTGCCGGGCGAGGAGCGCCACCTCCGCGCCGAGGGCCGGGATGCCCAGCGCCCAGTACGCCAGCAGCAGCACGCTCCCCGACCCGGAGGCGTCGTGCACGGAGCCCAGCAGCACCGCGACGCTCAGCCCGACCCCCACCAGGGCCTCGGCGCCCTCCAGGGTGACGGAGGCCCGAGCGAGGCGGAGCGCGGCCCGGGCCCACTCGACCAGAAGCGCCTCGTGCTCGCGGCGAACCGAGCGCTCGGCGCCGTGGGTGCGCACCGCCGTGCTCCCCAGGAGGGCGTCCAGGTAGAAGCGGCCGAGGGCGCCGGAGTGGGTGCGGTAGCGGAGGTCCATCTCGCCGATGGGGCGCTGCGCGATCAGGGGCAGCGCCGTGGCCGCGATGGCGGCGAGCACGGCGATCCATGCGCCGCCCGGGGAGATCCAGGTGATCGCGGCGGTCGTGACCGTGAGCGCCGCGACCGCGCGGAGGAGCTGCCCGGCGACCACCGGCATCGCGCGAACCTGCTGGACGCTGTGTCCCCGCTCGGTCATGTCGAAGACCGGGCGGCTGCTGAAATAGCGGTCCGCGAGGCGTGGGAGCTTGGTGACGAAGGCCACCCGCAGCCGCCCCTCCAGGCGTCGACCGAGGCGCAGGAGCGAGAGCGCGAGGGGGAACTCCAGCGCCAGCACCGCGGCCAGGAGGCCCAGCACCGCGGCGACGCCGAAGAGCCGAGGAGGCCCCTCGCCGAGCACCCGGGAGAGCTCGAAGAGACCGCGCAGCGCGACGGACTGCGCCACCACGGAGAGCGCCGCGACGAGCAGCGCCGCGGCGACCGCGGCGGGGGCGAGGAGGCCGTCCTCGCGCACCATCCTCCAGAGGTGGCGCCACGGCTCGGTGGGGTCTTCGAGGAGCGCGGCGGCGACCTCCGAGGGCACCCGGTCGAGCAGCTCCCGGGGGGCCTCGCGGCGGGAGAGGCGCGCGGCCTGGAGGGCCGCGGCGGGTCCGTCGGGGCGCACCCCGGAGACCGAGAGCACCACCGCGCCGCTGAGGAGGACGTGCTCCTCGTCGCCGCTCGACTGCGGCGCCGGGCGCGCTCGCCAGAACCGCGCGGGGATGGGCGTCGAGGCCGCGTCGGAGGACTGCGCGGCGATGGCTCCGCGGAGCGTGGCCTCGAGGAGGGCGGCGGCCTCGGGGCCCGCGTCGACCCCGCCCGCCGAGGCGATGGCGGTGGTCATGCGCACCGCGGCGTCGAGGGCCGCGATGCGCAGCCAGCCAGGGTCCGTGAGCGCGTCGGCGATGGCCGCGTCGGGGGCCGCCACGCCGAGTCGGCGCAGCCTGCGACGCAGCGGTCCGGTGAAGGCCGGGGTGGCCGCGAAGTCCCGCCACGCCGACGCGGGAACGGGCATCTCGTGCCGGTAGAGCTCCGAGCGGAGCGTGGCGAGGGAGACCCAGCGGCGGCCCTCCGCGGGGTCCATGAGCTGCACCCAGCCGCGCTCGTCGAAGGGGCCTCCGAGGCCGTGCACCCGCCACGCGACGACGAAGTGCGTGAGCCCGCTGGGGAGGTGGACCACGAGCAGCCCGGGCAGCGCGGCCGACTCGGGGAGGAAGAGGTCGTCGGCGCTGACGAGGGTCTGTCCGGCATCGAGGCCGATCTGGTTGGCGACCTCTTCGAGCGAGTCGATGGAGGTGCCGTCGACGTCGGTCTGGCACGCCTCGCGGAGGCGCCCGTAGCTCACCGCGACGCCGTAGCCCTCCAGCACGGCCTTGAGCGACGCGGGCCCGCAGTCCATCGCGGAGGACTGCACCACCTCGGGGACGAGCCAGCGCCGCGCGGGGCCGCTCACGGAGAGCGCCTCGCCCGCGGGCCCAGCGCCGACTGCCCCGCCGCGCGCAGCGCGAGCACCGCAGGAGACACCCGCTCGACCTCGACCTCGACCTCCCCGGGGAGGCCGTGCTCCAGGGGGATGCGCGTCGCGCGCGGCGCGGGGAAGGCCAGCTCCACCCGCACCAGGCCGTCTCTCACCTCGCTCCCGACGCTGCGCACCACGGCGGGGACGGTGCCCCACTGCGCCCAGGGGTAGCCGTCCAGTCGCAGCCTCGCGGCCTGCCGGACGCGCACCCGACCCAGCGCCGTGCCTGGAGTGAAGCTCGCCACCACGCGCAGCTCGCCCTCCGGAACCACCGTCGCCACCCGCTGCCCCGCGCCCACCATCATCCCCGGGCGCAGCGCCGCGGCCTCGCCGAGGATGCCCGACACCGGCGCCCGGATCAGCCTCCGAGAGGCCCGGTTGGCGATGCGCTCGATCGTCGCCCGCAGCACGCTGCGCTCTCCCTCCAGCCGGGCGACCTCGCCCCGCAGCCGGGCGACCTCGCCCCGCAGCGCGGCGTCCTGCGAGCGCCCGCCCGGGGCGACCCGACGCAGCTCGCTCGCCAGCGCCTCCGTCGCCGCGGCCCGGCTCTCCGCGAGGGCCCGCGCCCGCTCCGCGTCCGCCGCTCCGCCGTGGCCCAGCTCCCGGCTGCGCTCCGCCCGCTCGGCCTCCGACCTCGCGTTCGCGGCCAGGGTCTGCGCCTCGCGCACCCGCGCCCTCGCCGCCTCCGCGCTCGCCGCGGTCTCCACGGAGCCCTCCGTCAGCCGCCGGTTCGCCGCGGCGAGCTGCGCGCGGAGCTCGTCGAGCTGCGGGGTGATGGCGTCGAGCCGGGAGGCGGCCTCGTCCCGCTCCAGCGCCTCGTCGCGCACGTCGAGCTCGACGAGCACCTCGCCCTCGCTCACCCGCCGCCCGAGGCTCATCCGGCTGGACACCACGCGCCCCGCCTCGGCGCTCTCGACCGGCGAGGCGGCGCCGTCGACCTCGACGCGGGCGGACGCGCTCCGCTCGTACACCGGCACGCGGGCCAGGGTCAGCCAGGCGGTCCAGAGAGAGAGCGCGACCGCGGCGCCGAGGATGCCGAGCAGGGCGCGTCGGCCGCTGTCTGCGGAGAGCGAGCGCATCGTGCGGGAGAAGGAGGTCGACACGGGGGCTGCTCGGCTCTGAGCGCGACGCTATCGCAACGGCTGTGCCGCGGGTTAGCGTCTCTTCCTCCAATGCAGCGCGCCCCGCACGTCGTCCTGTCCGCCGCGCCGGAGCGCGACCCCTGCATCGCCCTCGTCGAGCGAGCCATGAGGGAGCGCGGCGAGGCGCTCACGCTGGTCTCCACGGCCCGCTACCCCGACGGCCTGCCGCTGCGCCTGGACCTCCACCCGGACGGCTCCCGGATCTCCCTCGGCGAGCACGAGCTCTCGTCGGCGCGCTCGGTGTGGCTCCGCGACCTGGCGCAGCCTCCGTCGCTCCCGGAGGGCTTGAGGGACGACCATCGCGCGGCCTGCGAGACCCAGTCGACCGCGGGGCTCAGCTCGCTCCTCGGGTGCCTCGACGCCTATGTGCTGGATCCCATCGAGGCGCTGGCCGCGGCCGGGCACAAGCCGCGCGTCCAGCGGCTCGCGACGCGGGAGGGCATCGACACGCCCCGCACCCTCGTGACCAACGACCCCGACGCGGCGCGGGACTTCGTGAAGGCACAGCCCGCGGGGGCGATCTGCAAGCTGATCGACAGCGGCGCCGTGGGCCTCGACGGGGGGAGCTTCCCCACCACCCGGGTCACCGACGAGGACCTCTCGGCCATGGAGGGCCTCCGACTCGCTCCGATGATGTTCCAGGAGCTTCTGCCGAAGGAGCTCGAGCTGCGCGTCACGGTGATCGCCCGCGAGGTCTTCGTCGCGGCGGTGCCCACCGGCGACGTGGTCGACGTGCGCCTGGACCCGGCGCTCGTCGCGGGATACCGCGCCTACGACGCACTGCCCGATGCGCTTCGCGCGAGGCTCCTCCGGCTGCTCGACCGCCTCGGGCTCGACTTCGCGAGCATCGACCTGGTGAAGACCCGCGACGGGCGCTGGGTGCTGCTGGAGGTGAACTCCACCTCGTACTTCGATCACATCGAGCGCGTCGCGGGGCTGCCGATCTCCGGCGCCGTGGCCGACCTGCTCCTCGGGCGCTCGCCGCCGCGCGTCCGCCGCGAGGGCTGACACACCCGCCGACACGGTGCCCGCGGTGCCAGGCGCCGGGTGCCAGGGAGCGCGGAGCCACCATGCGAAAGCGCCGGGAATACCGCTATTTTCGATGCTGGCATGGGCGTCGCTAAAGGGCTCCTCACGCCGCCACGGCGCATCACACGGAGAGCATCCCCATGAAGCAGAGCACCACCGAGTCGAAGTCCCTCACCCCCTTCTTCGTCCGCAAGACCTCCGACGCGCAGCTCGTCGTCCGCACCGGCGTCCGCGCCGGCACCGCCGAGCAGGCGTGCAAGTCGGACAACCCGAAGGACTGCAGGTAGTCCATCGGCTCCGCAGACCGCCTGGCGTCTGGCGCCTCAGCGTCCGACGTCAGGCGATCGACCGCGGTGCCTGCCTACGGGGGGGACTCGTCACGGGGAGGCGAGCGTCGAGCCCACGTCCTCGCAGACCGTCAGCAGGCTGCGCAGCGAGAGCGCGGGCGCGGGGGACATCCACGCGTTGGGCGACAGCGGCAGGTCGCGCAGCACGCACGCGCGCGCCACGATGGGGCCGCGCGCCGTGGTGAGCGACGACCACGTCACGCCAGGAGGAAGCGGCGGCAGGGGGCGGGCCTCCCAGGGCGCGTCGTCGAGGCCGTAGCCCTCCCACGCGACGGTGTCGCCGACGGTGATGTTGAAGGCCGCGCGGCTCCAGCCCTGGGCGACGACCTCGAAGGTCGCGGAGCCCGGCGCGCCCGCGCGGGAGGCGAGCGTGCCCACCACCGAGAAGGCCGGGACCACGCCGCGGAAGGACGGGCGCGTGGTGACCGAGGCGCGCAAGGGGAGGTCCCCCCGGAAGCGGAGCGAGGCGGCGATGAGCTCGGGCGCGAGCTCGCCCTCCCAGGCCTCGACGATCCAGCGCGAGAACGACCCCACGTCGGGCCGCTCGAGGCGAGAGCGCCCCACCGGGACGAGCTGCGCGCCCGCGTCGGTGTACTTCACCCGAGCCACGATCTCCGAGAGCACCGAGTCGATGCCCTCGCCCGTGACCCGGCCGATGGAGGGGTAGTCCACGCGCAGCTCCAGCCGCTGCGGGCGCGACGGAGCGGCGGGCAGCGTCACGGTCAGCGGAGCGAGGGAGTCGGGGCTGAGGGGAGGGGAGATCCAGCCGTTGAGGAAGCTGGAGGCCTCGTCGAGCTCGAGCGCGACGAGGCGGGGCAGAGGCGCTCCGGGCCAGGTCGGAAGCGTGAGCGAGAAGGCCTCGTCGCGAGAGACGGTCGTGCCCCGGGCGCCGTCGAGGAGCACCGCCGAGCGGGGGGCCGAGCGGCCGAGGATCACTCCGGAGAGCGTGACGTCTCGCACCTCGTCGGGGCGGCGCCCGTGCGTGGCCCGAAGCAGCACCTCGGTGGAGAGGTCGGGGCGCACCCCGAGGAGAGAGACGGCGGAGTAGCCGGGCTCGGCGGCGGTGAGGTCCCAGCGCAGCGAGCGGTCGAGGGTGAAGCGGGCGGTTCCGCTGGCGTCGGTGAGCGCGTCGACGAGGCGAGCGCCGTCCGTCGCCCGCACCCTCACCCCGCCCCGGTACCTCGGCGGAACCAGCGGCCCGAGGCCCACCCGCACCGTGACGTTGCCTGTCGTCGGTGCGTCCTCGACGGTCACCGCGGCGTCATCGCGCCTCGCCGTCGCGCTCGACGCGCACCCGGCCAGCATCCAGCTCCCGAGGAGGCACAGCAGCGGTCGCACGGCCGCGGAGTGTACCCTCCGGCGCTCGAAGGGGATCAGCTCTCCACGCGGATGCGCGCATCGACCGCGAGCACGCCGTCGGGGCGGGCGATGACCGGGTTGAGGTCGATCTCCGCGATGTGGGGGAAGTCCGCCACCAGCCGGCCGACGCGGAGCAGCACGTCGGCGAGGGCGCCCTTGTCGACCACCGGACCTCCGCGGAAGCCCTCGAGCAGCGCCCTGGCCCGGATGCCGTCGACCATCTGCGCCGCGTCGGCCGCGCCCAGCGGGGCCACGCGGAACACCACGTCCTTGAGCAGCTCGACCTGCACCCCGCCCAGGCCGAAGCCGATGAGGTGACCGAACTCCGGGTCCTTCGTGGCGCCGACGAAGGTCTCGACGCCCCGCTCCGCCATGCGCTGCAACAGCACGCCCCGCATGTCGCCCGCGCGCCCCAGCTCGGTGAGCCGCCCGAGCATGGCGAGGTAGGCCTCGCGCACCTCCGCCTCGTCGCGCAGCCCCAGGCGCACGCCTCCGACGTCGGTCTTGTGGGTGATCCCCTCGGCCACGAGCTTCAGCGCCACCGGGAAGCCCAGCTCCGCGGCGAAGCGCACCGCCTCGTCGCCGGTGCGAGCCAGCGCCTGCCGGGGCGTCGCGACGCCGTACGCGTCGAGCACCGCGCGCACCTCGTCCGGAGCCAGCCAGCGCCCTCGCGCCCCCTCCGGGACGGCCGCGCCGAGCACCCTCGCCGCGGCGTCGCGATCGACCGGGAGCGCCGGGGGAGGGTCGTCTCCGCCCGCCAGGAAGACCCCGTAGCGCGCCGCGCGGGCGAGGGCCGCGGCGGCGGCCTCGGGGAAGGTGTACGTCGGGATCCGGTGCTCGCGCAGCGTCGCGACGGCCTCGGGGACCCCCTGGCTCCCCATCATGCAGGCCGCGATGGGCTTGTCGGATCCCGCGGCGGCGCGCGCGATGGCCTCGGCCACGTCGGTGGCGCGCGTCACGATGGGCGTCACGAAGAGCGTCAGCACGGCGTCGACCCCGGGGTCGGCGAGCAGCAGCTTCAGGCTGCGCTCGTACTGCTCGGGCGAGGCGCTGGCGATCATGTCCACCGGGTTTCCCACCGACGCCGCGGCCGGGAGGAAGGAGCGCAGCGCCTCTCGCGTGGCCTCGGCGAGCGAAGGGACCTTCAGCCCGCGGCTCTCGCACGCGTCCGTCGCCATGATCCCGGGGCCCCCCGCGTTGGTGAGGATCGCCACCCTCGGCCCCCGGGGGACGGGCTGCGTGGAGAGCAGCATCGCGACCTCGAAGAGCTCGTGGATGGTGTCCGTCCGCAGCACTCCGCACTGCCCGAGGAGCGCGTCGACGGCCACGTCCATGCCGGCCAGTGCGCCGGTGTGCGAGCTCGCCGCGCGCCGCCCCGCCTCGGTGCGCCCGCTCTTCACCACCGCGACGGGCTTCTTGCGCGACACCCGGCGGGCGACCTCGAGAAACTCCGCCGGGTCGCCGAGGTTCTCCAGGTAGAGCAGCACCACCTTCGTGTCGGGGTCGTCTTCCCAGTAGGCCATGAGGTCGGCGGCGGAGACGTCCGCGCGGTTGCCGATGCTCACGAAGGACGAGATGCCCATGCCGACCTCCAGCGCGAGGTCGAGGATCGCGAGGCCCAGCGCGCCGGACTGCGAGCACACCGCGACGCCGCCGAAGGGAGGGAAGTTGGGCGCGAAGGTCGCCCCCATGCGCACGTCGGGGTGGGCGTTGAGCACGCCGAGGCAGTTCGGGCCGACCACGCGCATGCCGTACCCGCGCGCCCGGTCGGCGAGCGCCTGCTGCAGCGCGGCGCCCTCGGGGCCCGTCTCCGCGAAGCCCGCGCTGATCACCACGACCGCGCGCACGCCCTTGCGACCGCACGCGTCGATGGTCTCCAGCACCTGCGCCGCGGGCACGACCAGCAGCGCGAGGTCGACCGCGTCGGGGATGTCTTCGACGGTCGCGTAGGCGCGCACCGACTGGACCACCGGCGCCTTCGGGTTCACCGGGTAGACGGCTCCCTGGAAGCCGACGTGCACGAGGTTGTGGAAGACCTCGGCGGCGATGCTGCCGCGCTTGCGGGCGGCGCCGATGACGGCGATCGAACGAGGGCGGAGGAGAGCGTCGAGGGAGGCGGCCATGCAGCGCCCGTAGCAGAATCGCGCGCTCAAGTGGGCCTCCATGGGGGCGCTTTCTTTGCGCTGATGGAAGTCATGGCCCGCTCGGATCGCGAGCCCATAAGACCCCGCGTATCGATGAATCCGCCCTCGCTCTCCACCCGCCACGCTCCGTCCACGACCCGAGAGCTGCTCGACCCGCCCGGTGGCCTGCTGATGTGGATGGTCTTCGCGCTCGAGATCTTCGCCTTCGCGATGATGTTCGTGGGCATCGCCTATCTGCGCCACACCCAGCCCGCGCTCTTCCATGCGGGGCAGGCGGCGCTCGACGCCCGGATGGGCCTCGCGCTCACGCTCGCGCTGGTGACCAGCGGGTGGCTCACCGCCGAAGGGGTGCACGCCTTCCGGGCGTCGCGCTTCGAGCGCTCCCGGCGCTTCTACGGAGGCGCCGCGCTCACGGGCCTGGTCTTCGTCGGCCTCAAGATCGCCGAGTACTCCTCGAAGTCACGAGCGGGCTACGGGCTCGGGGTCAACGACTTCTGGGACCTCTATTTTTTGGCGACGGGCTTCCACTTCATCCACGTGCTCGTGGGCCTCGGGCTGATCGCCTTCGTGGGCGCCCGGGTCGGCAGGACCACCTTCGAGGACCCGGAGACCTCCGTCGGCGGCACCGCCCTCTTCTGGCACATGTGCGACCTCGCCTGGTTCTTCCTCTTCCCCCTCTTCTTCGCGAGGCCCTGAGCATGCGCTTCATCGCCTATCTCGCGCTCGTCGCGGCGGCCGTGGCCGCGGTCGCCTGGGGCGTGCTGCTCCCCGCCCTCGTGCTCGGTGGCATCAAGGCCTGCGTGGTCGGCTTCGAGTTCATGGAGCTTCGCACCGCCCACATCGCGCACCGCATCGTGTTCGCGCTCGGCGTCGCGGCGCTCGTGCTGCTGCTCTCGCTCGTCGCCGCGCACGCCTGACGCGGCCCCAACCCCGCTGCGGCAGGCGCCGCGCCGGGGAGGGAGCTGGTCGGGTTGGGGGACGGGAGGAGAGGAGCGGAGAGGCGGAGGAGGGCGCTCGTTACGCGGTGGCGAGCGTGCGGAGCATGTCGATCGTGGGCACCGACGGGCCCGACAGGTCGAACTGGCTCATCTCCGAGATGCCGACGCCCGAGGCGAGCGCGCGGACCATCTGGCGGTTGGCGCGCGCCGTCGTCGTCTGGATCATCTCGTACATGGGCGAGAGCGACTTCAGCAGCGCGAGGCCGGTGAGGTCGGCCGCCACGCGGTCGCGAGAGATGATGACCATGTGGGGCTCGGCCACCTGGGCGACCCAGCCGGCCGGGGCGCGGGGCGGGGCGTTGGAGGGCAGCGGGCCGCCGGAGACCAGGGCGTTCCACCCGTCGAGCACGACGAGCGAGACCGCGGGGCCTGCCTTGTTCATGAACGCCACCTGCCGGTGCAGCTTGTCGCCGGAGACCGAGTGGTTGCCCAGGTTGTTCGACTGCGAGCGGTCGCGCGGGTTGATGATGCCGATCATGTTCTTCATCGACATGGTGTAGGTCGAGATGAAGTGGGTCTTCACGCAGGGCATCGCCACGATGTGGTCGGCCTGCGCCACCATCGCGGGGATGCGCATGGTGCCCGTCCAGTAGGCGCTGCGGGCGCCGAGGCCGTCGATCTCGGCCGGCAGGTCCATCCAGTCGACGCTGTTGGCCGCGCTGTCGGTCATCGGGTCGCCGAAGACGTGCAGGTCGATGCCGAGCTCTTCGCAGATGTCCACGATGCCGTTGCGCTGGAAGTTGCCGCGCGTGTTGCGGTCGCCGAAGAACGACCGGTCGCCGACGAACACCTCGCCGCCGCGGGCGCGCACCTTCTCCGCCACCCAGCGGATCATGTCCGGCGAGGTCGAGTACGGGAACGCGTCGCCGGAGTTGGTGTTGACCTTCAGGTAGACGCGCTGCCCCGACCGCACGAAGTCGAAGCCCGCGGTCTCCTGGAGCGCGAGCTCGGCCGCCCGGACGTGGTCGGCGTCGTGGCCGACCCCGACGAGGTGGGCCGTGCGCGCGGGCGGCACGTCGACGGGCGCGGGGCTGTCGGTCGGCACGTCGGCGCCGCCGCCGGCGTCGGTCGGAGGGACCGTCACCGGGCCGCTGTTGCCATCGGAGCACCCCGCCGCGGCCGTCGCTGCCGCGAGGGCGCCCACGAGCAGGCTGCGGCGAGAGAGGTTCTTCTCGACGTACTCCTGGAGGAGGTCGCGGGAGTCGATCGTGCGCCCGCCGGTCTTACGGGAGGTGACGTGGGGCTTGATGGGTGAGGCCATGTGGTAGGGGGGCTCCTCTTCTTCGCTCGAAGCTGTCGTGGGTCTCCGTATCCGACCACGGCCGCGGCGTCGAGTGAAGTGGCCCCCCCGCGATACGACAGCTCGACGGTCTTGCTCCGGCGGCGCGAGTCGAGCAGTCTCGCGCCCCACTTCGATGCACCCCACCATCCGAGCCTATGCGCAGCGCTCTCCGCGCTCTCCCCTCGAGGCGATCGAGCTCCCCCATCCCGGCGCGCCCATCGGCCGCGACGTGGAGATCCGGGTAGAGCACTGCTCCGTCTGTCACAGCGACGTGCACCTCCTCGACGGCGACTGGGGCGAGGTGGCCCGCCCGCTCGTCCCCGGTCACGAGATCGTCGGCCGGGTGGTGGCGCGCGGGCCCGACGCGACGCTCCCGCTGGGCGCCCTGGTCGGCGTCGGCTGGCAGTGCGGCGCGTGCGGCCGCTGCCCCGCCTGCACCTCCGGGCGGGAGCACCTCTGCACCGGCGGCAAGGTGCGCACCTGCGTCGGCCGCCAGGGGGGGTTCGCCACCAGCGTGCAGGTCGACTCGCACTTCGCCTTCGAGCTTCCGCCCGCGCTCGACGCCTCGACCGCGGCGCCGCTGCTCTGCGCCGGGCTCACGGTGTTCTCCCCGCTGGAGCGCCTCGGCGCGAGGGCCAACGTGCGCGTCGGCGTCGTGGGCGTCGGGGGCCTCGGCCACCTCGCGGTGCGCTTCGCGTCGGCCATGGGCGCCGACGTGATCGCCTTCGATCCGGACCCCAGCAAGCGGGCGCTCGCGCTCTCCCTCGGCGCGCAGGACCTGGTCGACGCCAAGGCCGCGCTCCCGTCGAACGTGGTCGACCTGCTGCTGGTGACCACGCACGCCTCGCTCGACTGGGACGCCTGGATGAAGGTGCTCGACCTCGAGGGTACGCTCTGCCTCATCGGGGTCCCGAGCGAGGCCCTGCGCGTGGGGGTCGACCCGCTGCTCGACGAGCAGAAGAAGATTACCGGGAGCGTCATCGGGAGCCGCGCCACCATGGGGCGCATGCTCTCCTTCGCGGCCGGGCACTCGATCGCGCCGATCACCGAGCGCATGCCGCTGGCGAGCGCCAACGAGGCCATCGCGAGCGTCCGCGAGGGACGCGCCCGGATGCGCATCGTCCTCGACGTGACCTGATCCCTCCGCGCCATGGGGCGCGAAGAAGGGCCCTGGCGGAAGGGCTCCGGACTCCTCAGAGGGGGTGAAGAGGGAGTCACCCCCCAATGTTTGGATCGAAGAAGAAGAAGGACCTCGCGTTCTTCGGCGCCTTCTCCGAGCACGCGGCGCAGAGCGTCGCGGCCTCGAAGATGCTCGTGGAGATGTTCACCCACCTCCAGGTGGCGCCCGGGGAGGAGGCTCCCTTCCGCGGCGCCTCCCTGGAGGCCGCCGAGGAGCCGGACGAGCTCACCCGCGCCCTGGTCGAGCGCATCAAGCAGGCCGAGGTGGAGGGGGACACCATCACCCACCAGACCATGAAGCGCCTGCACGAGAACTGGATCACGCCGCTCGACCGCGACGACATCCACGGCCTCATCAGCCGCATGGACGACGTGCTCGACTGCATCGAGGAGGCCGCCGACCGCGTGGCGCTCTTCCAGATACGCGCCGCCCCGCGCGAGGCCGCCGAGCTCTCGGCGGTGCTGGTGCGCTCGTGCGAGGCCGTCGCCAGGGCCGTCGCCCTGCTGCCGAGGATGACCAACGCGCCGGCGATTCTCGAGCTCTGCGTCGAGGTGAACCGGCTGGAGAACGAGGCCGACGCGGTCTACCGCCGCGGGATGGCCGCGCTCTACCGCCCGGGCAACGACCCGCTGATGGTGATGAAGTGGCATGACATCTTCGGCAACCTCGAGGCCGCCACGGACCGCTGCGAGGACGTCGCCAACATCGTCGAGGGCGTGGTGCTGGAGTACGCATGACGGCTCTGGTGCTCATCGTCGCCCTGGCGCTCGCCTTCGACTTCATCAACGGCTTCCACGACGCCGCCAACAGCATCGCGACGGTCGTGTCTACCCGGGTGCTCTCGCCCAACGCCGCCGTGCTCTGGGCCGCGGCGTTCAACTTCATCGCGTTCCTGGTGTTCAGCACCCACGTCGCGGGCAACATCGCCCGGGGGGTCGACCCCCGCGTGGTGACGCTCGGCCTCGTGGCGGCGGGCCTCGTCGGCGCCGTGGTGTGGGACCTCCTCACCTGGTGGTGGGGCCTTCCGACCTCGTCGTCCCACGCCCTGCTGGGCGGCCTGGCCGGCGCCGCCGTGGTGAAGGCCGGCTTCGGGGCGCTCGACGCGGCGTTCTTCGCGAAGACGGCCCTCTTCATCGTGCTCTCTCCGCTCGTCGGCGCGGTGCTCGGCTTCGGGCTGATGGCGCTCACCATGGCGCTCTTCGGCAACCGTTCGCAGCGCGTCGTCGACCGGGGCTTCCGGCGGATGCAGCTCGTCTCCGCCGCCCTCTACTCCCTGGGCCACGGCGGCAACGACGCGCAGAAGACCATGGGCATCATCGTCGCGGCGCTCATCGCCAACGGCCAGCTCGCCGCCGCGGGGCGGGGTGAGCTCCAGCACATCCCGCTGTGGGTCGTGCTCGCCTGCCACGCCGCCATGGGCCTCGGTACCCTCAGCGGCGGATGGCGCATCGTGAAGACCATGGGGATGAAGATCACCCGCCTCGCCCCGGTGGGCGGCTTCTGCGCCGAGACCGCCGGGGCCAGCACCCTCTTCATGGCCACCGCCCTCGGCGTCCCGGTCTCGACCACGCACACCATCACCGGCGCCATCATCGGCGTCGGCACCGTGCGCAAGCTGAGCGCCGTGCGCTGGGGCGTCGCCGGCCGCATCGTCTGGGCCTGGGTGCTGACGGTGCCGGGCGCGGCCGCGATCAGCGCGGTGACCTTCCTCGGGCTCCGCGCGGCGGGCGTCCCGGTCTGACTCGACTCGGGCCCTCGATGACGGCTGCGAGCGCGACCCTGGCCTGTCTTCTCGGCTTTCGTCCTCGCTCACTCCCGCGACGTAGCAACGCTACGTCCTGGTCGTTCGCTCCGGGCGCGCACGAGAACACAGGCCAATCTCGCACTCTCGCTCGCCATCGAAGGGCCAGGGTCGAGTCTGAGTTCGCTCAGGCCGCGGCGCGCGTCCGGGCCCAGAGCCACGACCCGGCGCCGAGCGCGATCGCCCCGCCGAGCAGGCCCGCCAGCAGCCCGAGGGCCTCGCCCAGGAAGAGCGTGTTGCAGCGCACCGCCCCGATGGACACCACGCCCAGCAGCATGCCCGCGCCGGCCTTCGCCCGCTGCGGTCCGCTGCCTCTCGGGACGAGCGCGGCGAGCACGATGCCCAGGGCCATCCCCGCCAGGGCGCAGGAGCCCGGACCGGCGCAGCAGCCCTCGCAGGTCATGGCCCCCGGCGCGCAGCACGGGCGCAGCAGGGACATCGGGAGCAGGAGCGTCGCGAAGCCTCCCAGGAGACCCACGCTCGCGCCCTTGAGCCAGTGTCCGCGCCGCCATCCCAGGAAGGTCCACGCGAGGAGCGCGAGGAGGAGCGTGGGCACGTTGAGCGGCACCTCGGTGACCAGGGCCGCGACGACCGCGAGCCCGAGGACGATGAGCGCGCGCACGAGGCCGTCCTTCGCGAGGCCCAGCTCGTAGGCCCGCCGGGCGAGCGCCTCGGTGGACGAAGGGGACAGGTCGATATCAGCCGCCATGGTCACCTCCCAGGAGGAAACGGAGCCGGGCATAGGCGCGAGAGAGGCGCTTGCGGTACGCCGCAGGCGCGATGGTCGGAGGCGGCCCCTCGCCCAGGAGCGACGCGATCGCCTCGGCGGACACGGGATCGAGCGCGTCGACGCAGTGCTGCAGGGCCCGCCGCAGCTCGCGCTCGGCGAGGGCGTCGTCGGCGCTCGGGGAGCCCTCGGCGAGCTCGTCGGACAGCTCGCAGCCCACCCTCCGGTGGCGCCGCAGCTCGGCGCGCACCTCGTTGGCGACCACGGCGTAGAACCACGGCAGCACGGGGCGGCCCGGGGTGAACGCGGAGGCGCTGGCGAAGAGCTTGACCATCGACGACTGGGCGACCTCGGCGGCGTGGGCGCGCTCGAGCCGCCGTGAGGCGACGCCGAGCGCGCGGGGGTGGAGCGCCTGGAAGAGCGGGGTGAAGGCCTGGCGATCCCCATCGCTGACGCGCGCCATCAGCACGTCGAGCTCGGCCTCGGAGGGCGGACGGGGAGGGGCCACGGCGGGGGACGGTTCAGCTCGCGCGGTGACGACCCTGGCAGCACGGGGCGCCGGGGGTGCAGCACGGCGAGCCCGGGTAGCAGCAGTCGCTGCCCGTCTGGAGCCGGGTGGCCGTGAGGGTCGCGCCGATGCCGGTCGCGAAGGAGAGCAGGCCGAGCAGGGCGATGACGCGGGGGGAGAGCAGCTTGTTCATGGTGGGTCGAAGGCCTCCTGTGATGGGTACTAGTCCGGTGCCCCGGAGGTGTGACCGGAAAAAAACCTCGCCCCGTGCGCGGCCTCGAAGGCGCGCTCGATGGCCGCCATCGTGGGGAAGCGCGTCGCCTGGAGGGCTATGCCCACCGCGAAGAAGGGGAGGAAGATCGCCTCGCCCGCGCCCAGGAAGCCCAGCACGAAGCCCAGCAGCGAGACGGCCTCGGCGAGCGCCATGCCCACGATGAAGGGGGACTGGTTGCGCAGGAGGGCCGCCCGGCGGGCGGCGTCGGCGTCGGCGAAGATGCGCTCGCTCGGCGCGGGGCGGCGGAAGCCCTGGAGCGCGCCCATCGGGTCTTCCTTCACCCCGTCGCGGATCTCGATCGGGGCCGACGCCGCGAAGGAGGCGTAGAGCCGCCGGGGGAGCAGCAGGCTCGCCGCGGAGACGCCCAGCGCGACCGCCGCGAAGGCCGGGGCCAGCGTCGGATCGATCGACGGAAGGCTCTGACCGCCGCGGTTGGCGCGCAGGTAGAACAGCACGCCGACGTAGAGGAAGTTGGAGGTCAGCAGGGCGAGCCAGAGGATGCGCTGGGTCATCAGCGCGGGAGGCGGAGGCTTCGGTGGGTTCATGGCGGCACCGGGGAGGGTGTGTGAGGTGGGTGGGGCATGGCAACCAGAGGGGCCCCGGTGCGGGAGTGACTAGACCCCGGCGCCGATCTCGATGTCGGGGTCGTTGGCGCGCTGCATCTCCGCGAGCACCTCGCCCGGCAGCGGAAACCACCGCAGCGACTCCGCCTCCGCCGAGAGGGCCGTCTCGGTGATGCTCCGCGCTCCCGCGGCCCCGGCCTCCACCTCCGCGACGATGCGCGCGGCCTCGTCGAGGTAGCCCTCGAGCGCCTGCTCGGTCTCGGTCTCCCGGCGGGAGCGGTACTCGAGCCTGCCGCTGCGGTAGCTGAGGTCGTGGAGGCGCATCGCCGGGGCGGGGCGCGCCCGGCGCGGGTGCCACTGCCCCGTCGCGAGGTCGAAGGTGTAGAGCGGCGCCAGCTTGTAGCCGTGGGTCGCGATGAAGTGCACCGCGGCGACGATGAAGCGGAACACCGGCTCGGACAGGAAGTAGTTGAAGTTCACCCGCGCCCAGCCGGGCTTGAGCCCCTCGGCGCCGGAGATGAGCGCGCAGCCGTAGCGGTCGGAGGTGCCCTCGTCGATGCCCAGCAGGCGGTGGCCGTAGGGGCCCGCGCAGGAGCAGCCGCCGCGCGCCTGGATGCCGAAGAGGTCGTTGAGCAGCGCGACCACGAGGTTGTAGTGCAGCGCCCCGCGCTCTCCGTGGCGGATGACGAAGCTCACGATGGAGAGCCGCCACGCGCGGTCGTTGCCGAGGATGCGGATCTTCGGGTTGCCCCGCCACGAGGCGATGGCGCGGGTGATGAACGACTCCTCGCGGGCGCCGATGGTCTCCGCCCCGACGGCCTCCTTCAGCTGGAACACCAGGCCCGCCCGGATCGACTCGATGATGGCGGGCGTGCCGCCCTCCTCGCGGTGCACCGGGTCGGCGAGGTAGCGGTGCTTGTGGGCGGTGACGAAGGCCACGGTGCCGCCGCCGGGCTGCGAGGGGACGCGGTTCTTGAAGAGCGAGCGCTTCGCCACCAGGACGCCCGGCGTGCCGGGGCCGCCGATGAACTTGTGCGGCGAGATGAACACCGCGTCCTTGTGGCCCGGGTGGTCGGGGCCTCCGGGGTTCATGTCGATGGCCACGTAGGGCCCGGCCGCGGCGTAGTCCCAGAAGGACAGCGCGCCGTGGCGGTGAAGGCACTCCGCGACGGCGGTGGTGTCGGTCGCGATGCCGGTCACGTTGGAGGCGGCGGAGAAGCTCCCGATGCGCAGCGGCCGGTGGGCGTGGGCGATGAGCTCGCGCTCGAGGTGGGCGATGTCGATGTGGCCGTCGGCGTCCTCCTCGATGGTCACCACGTCGGCGATGGACTCGCGCCAGGGGAGCTCGTTGGAGTGGTGCTCGAAGGGCCCGATGAACACCACCGGGCGCTCGGCCTCGGGGATGTGCGAGCGCAGCCCGTAGCGGGCGTCGAGGTCCGCGGGAAGCCGGAGGTTGAGCACGTCGATGAGCTTGTGGATCGCCCCGGTCGCGCCCGACCCGGAGAACACCACGATGTCATCGGGGCCGCCGCCCACGGCGCGGTGGATGATGTCCCGCGCGTCCTCCCGGAAGCGGGTCGTCTGCAGCCCCGTCTGCGAGGTCTCCGTGTGCGTGTTGGCGTAGAGGGGCATCACCTCGTCGCGGATGAAGTCCTCGATGAAGGTGAGGCTCCTCCCCGAGGCGGTGTAGTCCGCGTAGGTCACCCGCCGCGGGCCGAAGGCGCCCGACAGCACGTGGTCGTCGCCGATGATGGCGTCGCGAATCGTCTCGACCAGCCGCTCCCGGCCCTCGGCAGAGCTCGGGATTCCAGCGGGGATCATCACAGCGGCGCCTCCCTTCGACCGACAGGATCGTGCCACGCGTCCTACACCCGAAGCCCGCCCCTCGACCAGCCTGCGTGCGACCGCTACGGTGGGGGCCATGACAAGACCTGGCGATCGCTCGCTCCAGACTCGGGGCCGTTGGCTGTGGGCGATCGTACTCTGCGGGGCGTCGACGCTCACGCTGGCGGGCTGTCCCGAGCGGGGGGCGCTCTCGACGGACGACGTCCCGGAGAAGCCGAAGGACGTCGCCGCCGACGAGGAGATGCTCGAAGACGCGAGCACCGCGGACGAGGGGCCCTCGATGGACGCCCCCGACGCCGGGGCGCCCGATGACCTCGGGGTGACCGGCCCCGACGTCGCGCCGCCCTCGGACACCGCCCCTCCCGCGGACGCGCCCGCTGCGGACAGGCCCACCGCGGATGCTGGCCCCACCGACTCGGGTCCTCCGGACTCGGGGCCGCCCCGGCCCGCGTGTCCGCCCATCGTCGCCGCGCCCCGCACCGACCCGTGCCCGGGGGCGCCCGCGTGCGGCCTGCCGACGCGAGGGGTGCTCACCGTCACCGGCGCGAGCGCCGCGTACTCCGACCTCCAGGTGCGGGTGGTGCTTCCCCCGGCGGTGCGCACGGCCTCCGGGCCCGAGTGCGACAAGCTGGTCTTCCGCACGGCCTCGGGCGCTTGGGCGCCGCACTTCGTCACCGACTGCGCGATGGGCGTCCTCTGGGTGCGCGTCCCGACGCTGGTCGCGGGCGCCCCGGCCACCCTCTCGATGCACTACGGCGGCAGCACCCCCGTGCCGGCCGCCAACAGCTACGACGACACCTTCGACCGGGTGCCAATGCACGCCGCCAACACCCTCGGGGCGTACACCTTCGACGAGGGCGCCGGCTCTCGCACCTGCCCCGCCGTGGGGACGGTCCCCTTCGACGCGTACATCCACCAGACCCCCTACGACGCGCCCCCGGTCGACGTCGCCGTGCGCCCGCCGCTCTGGAGCACCCTCTCGCCCCCGTCGCTGCTCAACGCCTCGGCGCGCTTCACCCGCGGCCAGCACTCGCTCAGCTTCCCCAGCGTGCCGGTGCTCAAGGCCTCCGGGCTCTCCTCGCCCAACCGCGTCATCAACTGGCAGTCGGCCTCCTCGGCGCCCTTCAACACCGCGCGCACCCAGCTCACCGTGGGCGTGTGGGTGAAGCCCGAGACCCCGTCCAACCACTTCAACGACAACTTCCAGACGGTGGTCTGCTTCGGCATGCCCGACCAGGCCGCGCGCGCCGCCTTCTGGCGGCTGCCGGAGACCGACCACCGCATCGTCGACAACTCGATCTTCAACCCCTGGGCGATCTTCTTCCGCGGCGACGGCGAGGACGACACGCTCTACCAGGGCAACTCGTGCGTCGAGCCCTGCACCGACGTGATGCAGTACGCGCACGTGACCACCGTCGAGCCGCTGACCAGCGATCGGCTCGTCAACCAGTGGCACTTCCTCGCGCTCACCATCGACACCACCGCGCGGCCGCACACCGTCCGCCGCAGCTTCTACGACGGCCACACCTACGACTACCCGCGGGACCTCAACCTCTTCCCCCCGGGAGGGCGCTACTGCCCGGCAGATCCGAACCCCGCGCACGGCCAGCCCGACCCGCTGGTCGGGCCCTGCTATCCGCCCGACCTGCCCGACGGCGGCGCGGGCACCCCGACCTGCTGGCAGCCCTGCAGCTACCTCTGCCCGGGAACCGTCGACGGCATGGTCGCCAGCAACACCTGCGTCCATCCCCCGGAGGCGCCGATCCAGTACCCGCCCGCGCCGGTGGTCATCGGCGCGGACATGAACGACGGCGAGCCGCAGCTCGGCATCAACGGAGTCGTCGATGACCTCTTCATCCTCGGCCGCGCCGTGAGCCCCGCGGAGATGGACGCCTACCGCGAGCGCCGGCAGTACTGCCCCGACACGCTCACCGCGACGGTCACGCCGTAGCCCCACCCACCGCCGGGCCTGCACCGGGAGGCGTCGAGACGAATCCGTCACCCCGGTCTTGTGGGGTGGGTGGTTGCGCGCGCCGGTTCAAGGTAGTGGACGGTGGCCCGTCTGCCGCCATCCCCGTCCAAAGGCGTCCGACCCTTCGCGGAGAAGTCCTGACCCGGCCATGAAGCGCCACGCGACCTCGCAGCTACGCCCCTCCGCCAGGGTCCATCACGCCCGCGGCGGCGCGCCGTCGCGTCGGCCCTCGCCCTCCGGGCTCCTGGTGCGCTCCCCGAGGTACGTCAGCCGGGGGCGCAGCGCCGGAGTGATCGACCGACCCGGCGCGGAGCCCGCGGTCGAGGGGTCCGAGCCGCGCCTGTCGGGCGGCGTCGCGGCGCTCGGCGCCCTGGTCGCGTTCGTGCTGGTGGGGGTCGTCGACGGCGTCATCGCGTACGCCCGCATGCCCTCGGCGTCGCGCAGCCCCGCGCTGCTCGGGTGGTGCGTCGTGCACTGCGTCGGCGTGCTCTCCGCCCTCGGCCTCGGCGTCGCCGCCGCGCAGGAACTCTTCGTCCGCGCCGCCTCCAACCGTCCGCCGGTCCGGGTGCTGGGCCGCTGGCTCCTCGCCGGCCCGTCGCGCTGGTGGAGGCGCGACGAGCCCGCCGCGCTGGCCCTCGCCTCCTCGCTCACCGGCGCTCTCCCCGCAGGCGCCGCGCTGGTCGCCGTCGCGTCCTACGTCACCCGGACCTTCCAGTCCCGCGCCCTGATGGTCGCCCCCATCGCCCTGGCGCTGCCCGCCGCCGTCGCGCTCGGCTCCGCGGCGAGCGTGGTCGCCTCGTGGCCGCTCGCCCCGCTGGTCCGGCGCGCGGGGCGCCTCGCCAGCGTGGGCGCCGTCGCCACCGGGGCCGCCGTCCTCGCCCTCGTCCCCGCGGGCCTCGCGGCCTCGCGCTACCGGGACGCCCTCTCCGCGCTCGACCCGGTGGCCCTCGGCCTCGCGGCGGCCCTCGTCGCGGCCGACGTCGCCCTCGTCGCGCTCCTGCTGCGGCTCAGCCCCCGGCGCCCTCGCCGCAGCCCCGTCGCCTCCGTCGCGCTCCTCGTCACCCTCGCCTGCGTGGCGCTCGCCGCCGTCCCTGCGCTCGGCCTCGGCCGACGACAGGCCGTGCTGACCGCCGTCGCCAGCCGCAGCGCCATCGCGAGGCGCGCCCTCGGCCCGCTGCAGCGCTCCCTCGACCGCGACCGCGACGGCCACGGGGTGCTCTTCGGAGGCGCCGACTGCGACGACCACAACCCCAGGGCCTACCCCGGGGCGAGGGAGGTTCCTGGCAACGGCGTGGACGAGAGCTGCTCGGGGCACGACGCGCCCGCCGTCGCTTCGACGGGGAGCCACGGGCGCTTCGTGACCGTCACGGGCCCGCTCGCCGAGCGCCCGCCCAGCGTGCTCTTCATCTCCATCGACGCCGCGCGCCCCGACCGCATGAGCGCCTTCGGCTACCACCGCCCGACCACCCCCAACATCGCCCGCTTCGCCGAGCGCGCCGCGCGCTTCACCAACGCCTACTCCGTCGCGCCCGGCTCGCTGCGCTCCTTCGCCTCGACCTTCACGGGCCGCTACCCCGGAGACGTCGCGTGGGCCCAGGGCTCCGACCCGCACTTCCCCTCGATCGCCGAGGAGAACGAGACGCTCGCCGAGGCGCTGCGGGCCGCCGGCTACGCGACGGCGGCCTTCACCAACACCTCGTATTTCTCGGGCACGCCGGGCTTCTACCAGGGCTTCGAGGTCGTGCAGGACGAGGCCCTGTTCAAGGACGACGCCGCGCCCATCGTGCAGGGCGCCGCGGAGTGGATCGAGCGGCCGCGAGACCAGCCCTTCTTCGCGTGGGTGCACCTGATCGACGCCCACGCGCCCTACGGCGAGCACACCTGGCCGCAGAACTTCGGGCGCAGCGAGAGCGACCGCTACGACGCCGAGCTCGCCCGCGCCGACGCGTTCGCCTCCAGGGTGCTCGACGCCGCCGACCGCCTCGAGCGCCGCGGCGCGCGGGTGCTGGTGGTCGTGTTCAGCGACCACGGCGAGGGCTTCGACGAGCACGGCTCGCGGTACCACTTCTACGACGTGCACGAGGAGTCCATCCGGGTGCCGCTGCTGGTGCGCGCCCCGGGCGTGGCGCCCGGCGAGCGGCACGCGCTCACGGCCCTCTTCGACCTCTACGCCACGGTGCTCAACCTCGCGGGCCGGCCCATGTACGCCGAGAGCCCGTCGCGCTCGCTGGTCCCGGTGCTCCTCAGCCGCCACGGCGGCGCCCCTCCGGACTGGCGCGAGGAGGTCTACGCCGACGTCGCAGAGTACGGCGGCGGCGCGCCCACCTCCAGGGCGCTCATCGCCCCGCCGTGGAAGATCGCCTTCGACGCCTCGCGGAGCGTCTGGGAGATGTACAACCTCGCGCTCGATCCCGGCGAGCAGCGCAACCTCTACGACGAAGACCCGGCCCGCGCCCGCGAGCTCAGGGCGCGCCTTCTCGACGGCGGCGCCGGGCGTCGCTGACCCGTCGCGCCCCGCGACGGCTCAGACCAGCGCGCCGAGCAGGGCGCGGAAGGCCGAGACGTCGTCGACGCGGAAGCGCGCCAGCGAGCGGCCGCGCCCGACGCGCACCGAGACGGCCTCCGGGGGGAGGGCGGCGAAGAGGTCTTCGTCGGTGCGGTCGTCGCCTCCGGCGAAGATGGCCGTGCCCGCGGGCATGTCGGCGATGAGCGCGGCCGCCACGATGCTCTTGCTGACGCCGGGCAGGCGCACCTCGATCACCCGAGAGCCCTCCAGCAGCTCGATGTCCGTCCTCGCCTCGGCGGCCAGCCGGGCTCTCAGCTCGTGCACCCGGGCGCTCGCCAGCGTCGGGTCGACCGCGCGGTAGTGAAACGCGAGCGCCGAGGTCTTCTCCTCCACGAAGGCTCCGGGCGTGCGGGCGGCGAGGTCGGCCAGCAGCGCCCCGACGGGCTCCTTCCATCCCAGCGAGCCGGTCACCCGCACCGTCCACGGGCGCGTCGGGTCGGGGCGGCACCAGTAGCCGTGCTCGGCGCAGAGGCCCACCGGCTGCTCGCCCAGCAGCCGCTCGATGGACGCCGGGGTGCGCCCGGTGAGCACGTGCACCCGCGCCCCGGGCCGGGCCGCGAGGCGCCCGAGGAGCGACTGAAGCTCCGGGTCGGGGCGCGCCAGCTCGGGCATCATCGCGTAGGGCACCAGGGTGCCGTCGTAGTCGAGCAGCACCAGCAGGCTCGGCGCCTCCCGCAGCCGGGAGACCTCCTCGCCGAGCGAGCGACCGCCCTCCACCGCGTTGCGCGCGGGCAGCACGGGCACCCGCTCGAGCTCGTCGACGAAGCGCCGGTGCCAGCGGGCGACGTCCGCCTCGAGCACGCGCGCGTGGAGCCGCTCCATGCGCAGGCGGCGCTCCTCCTCGGGCATCTGGAGCGCCGCGCCGATGGTGCGCTCGACCGCGTCGAGGTCGTAGGGGTTCACGATGAGCGCCTCGCGCAGCTCGTCGGCGGCGCCCGCGAACTCGCTCAGCACCAGCACCCCTCCGCCGTCGGTGCGGGCGGCGCAGTACTCCTTGGCCACGAGGTTCATGCCGTCACGGATGGGGGTCACCAGCATGATGTCCGCGGCGCGGTAGAGCGCCACGAGCTGCTCGAAGGGCACCGAGCGGTAGAGGAAATGCACCGGCACGCTGGTGGGCGTCCCGTGGGCGGCGTTGATGCGCCCGACGAGCTCGTTGGCCTCCTTGCGGAGGTCGGCGTAGCTGTCGATGGACTCCCGCGAGGGCACGGCGATCTGGAGGAGCTGCACCCGCTCGTGGAGCGTCTGGTCGCCCTCGAGGAGGCGCTCGAAGGCGAGCAGCCGGCGCAGGATGCCCTTGGTGTAGTCGAGGCGGTCGATGCCCAGGATGAGGCGTCGGCCCGCGGTGTTCTTTCGCAGCGCGGCGAGCTCGGCGTCGACCTCCGGCGAGTCGGCGGCGAAGGCCGCGGCGTCGACGCCGATGGGGAAGGTGCCGAGGCGCACCGAGTGGTCGGCCCAGCGGAGGACGTCGACGTCGAGGTCGGTCGCCAGCACCTGCGCCGCGGAGCGGGCGAAGTTGGTGAGGTACTCGCCCGTGTGGAAGCCGAGGAGGTCGGCGCCCATCAGCCCCCGCAGCACCTCCTCGCGCCACGGCAGGATGCGGAACACGTCCGCCGCGGGGAAGGGGATGTGCAGGAAGAACCCGATGCGCGCCCCGGGGACGAGCCGCCGCAGGTACTCCGGCACCAGCATCAGGTGGTAGTCGTGGATCCACACGAGGTCGCCCGGCTGGGTGCGCGCCGCGATCGCCTCGGCGAAGCGCTGGTTGACGTGCTGGTAGGTGACCCAGTCTTCGCGGGCCTCGAGGCGCACCTTGTCGAGGCTGTAGTGGAAGAGCGGCCACACGGCGCCGTTGGAGAAGCCGTCGTAGTAGTGGGCGACCTCCGCGGCGGTGAGGTCGATGGGCACGAGCCGCCGCTCGGCGAGCTCGGCGTCGATGCGGGCGCGCTGCTCCGGCGTGGCCTGGGAGACGTCCCCGGGCCAGCCGAACCAGAGCCCGTCGCCCTTGGCGTGCGGGCCTCGCAGCGCCGTGGCGAGGCCCCCGGAGGAGGGCCGGAGCTCGAAGCCGTCGCCCTCGGGCTGGATCGTGATGGGGAGCCGGTTGGACGCGATCAACAGCCGGCTCATGGTGGCGCCTTCATCCCCTCGTAGACTCCGCCATAGGGCCGCGCCGCCCGAGCGTCGACACCCCCCTCCGGCCGTTCACGGTGGAGCACCCTCGGGGCTTCGTGCTACTCGCCTGCGGTCTCCTCGAAGGGTGCAGCCCCACAGGCTGCAGGACCACGGATGGTCGGGCCGCCATCCATCTCCGGCAGAGTTGCCGCTCCGCGAGCGCACGCCATGGCCATGGTCTCCAACGATCCACCGCCCCGCCCCTCGTCGCCTCCAGAGGCCTGGGCTCCGCTGGTGCACCTCGCCCGGCGCGCTCGCCGTCCGCTCGATCGCTTCCTCCAGATCGAGGCCGCGAGCGGCATCGTGCTGCTCCTGCTCGCGGCGGTCGCGATGGCGTGGGCCAACTCCCCGTGGGCCGCGAGCTACTTCCGGCTCTGGGAGACGCCGCTCGGCGTCCACCTCGGCGGCGCGGCCTTCGAGCGCCCGCTCGCCTGGTTCGTCAACGACGGCCTGATGGCGATCTTCTTCTTCGTGGTGGGCATGGAGATCCGTCGGGAGGTGCACCACGGCGAGCTCTCCGAGTGGCGCCGCGCCGCGCTCCCGGCGCTGGCCGCCCTCGGAGGCATGGTGGCCCCGGCGCTGCTCTACCTCTCGATCGCGGGGGCGCCGTCCACCCGCCCGGGCTGGGGCGTCCCCATGGCGACGGACATCGCCTTCGCCGTCGGCGTGCTCACGCTGCTCGGCCGTCGCGTGCCGCCGGCTCTCCGGGTGCTGCTGCTCGCGCTCGCGGTCATCGACGACCTCGGCGCCATCGTGGTCATCGCCCTCTTCTACTCCGCGGGCATCTCGCTGCCGGGGCTCCTGGTCGTCGCGCTGGGCCTCGGGCTCCTCTTCGCGATGAGGTCGCTCGGCGTCCGCCGGAAGCTCCTCTACGTCATCCCCGGGGTGCTCGTGTGGGCCGGCGTCTACGCCGCGGGCATCCACCCCACGATCGCCGGGGTGCTCATCGGCCTGCTCACCCCGGTGCGCGCCTGGCTCGGCCCCAGGGGCTTCGCGGACACCGTGAGGGCGGAGCTCGACCTGCTCTCCGTGGTGCCCTCCGGCGCGCTCACGACCCACGAGCTTGCGGTGACGCTCAACCACGTCGACGGCGCGCGCCGTGAGGCGATGTCCCCGGCGTCCAGCCTGATCGAGGCGCTTCACCCCTGGGTCGCCTTCGTCATCATGCCGCTCTTCGCGCTGGCCAACGCGGGCGTCTCGCTCCGGGGCCTCTCGCTCGACCGCGGCAACGCGACGGTGGCCCTCGGCGCGGCGGTGGGCCTGGTGGTCGGCAAGCCCGTCGGGGTGCTGATCGCCTGCGCGATCGCGCTGCGGCTGCGGGTGGCGACGCTCCCTCGCGGCCTCGGCGCGAGGCACCTGGTGACCCTCGGCGTGGTCGCGGGCGTCGGCTTCACGATGGCGCTCTTCATCGCGCAGCTCGCCTTCCGTGACGCGGCGATGCTGGGCGCCGCCAAGGTCGGGGTGCTGCTGGCGAGCGCCCTCTCGGGGGTGCTGGGCCTCGCGCTGGGTCGGTGGCTGCTGAGGGAGACGGAGCACCCCGGCGCGGCCGAGAGCGCCGACGAGGCCGAGAGTTCTACCGAGCTCTGAGCTCAGCGCCCCAGGCGCTGCACGGCGCAGCTTGCGGTCACGGGGGGACCGCCCCAGATGCGAGGCCGTATCGCCTGGCGAGGGGTCAGGCGGACCGAAGGGGACCACCGAGGGGATGCGCCCGGAGGGTCCATCGAAGAGAAAGGGGAGTATTGCCGTGCTGAACACCGCACCGACGACCACCATCCTTCCGGTCAGGGACATGGGCCGCGCGCGAACCTTCTATGAGAAGACCCTCGGGCTGAAGCCGCTGGGCTTCGCGGCGGATGGCAACTTCGTGTTCGCCTGCGGGGGGCAGGCGACCATCGCGCTGATCCCGAAGCCCCAGGGGACCAGGGCCGAACACACCGCGCTGAGCTTCGAGGTCGACGACGTCGCGACCGAGGTGAAGGACCTCGAGAAGCGCGGCGTGGTCTTCGAGGACTACGACATGCCCAACCTCAAGACCGTCGAGCACATCTGCGTGCTCGGGTCGGAGAAGGCCGCGTGGTTCAAGGACCCGGAGGGCAACATCCTCTGCGTCCACGAAGCCCACAACTGATCCGTCACCGCGACGGCGGTAGACAACGCCCCACCGCTTCATCAACGATCCGGCGATGCTGCCGAGGCGCTCCGGGTGTCTGCTCTTCATCGCGGTCCTCGGTGCCTGCTCGTCCGAGCCAGGCGAGCTCCCCGACGCCTCGGCGGTCGTCGACGTCCCCGACGTCCCGGCCATCCCCGGCGACGCGGAGGTCGGGGCCGTCACCCAGAGCTGCCCCGCCTCCTTCGGGCGCTGCGTCCCCGCGAGCGGCAGCACCCGCTTCGTGCGCCTCCGGGGCACCGTGGTCACCCCCGACCGGGTGCTCTGCGACGGCGAGGTGCTCTTCTCCGCGGACACCGGTCGCATCGCCTGCGTAGGGCCCGACTGCGGCGGCGACCCCAGCGCCCGGGGCGCCCAGGTCGTGTGCTCCGAGGGGGTGATCTTCCCCGGGCTGATCGATCCCCACCAGCACGCCGACTACAACCACATGCCGGTCTTCCGGCACGAGCGCCGCTACGACAACCGCAACACCTGGCGCAACCACGAGCCGCTCTACGACACCTTCAAGATCCCGCACCGTCCCTTCAGCTCCACCAGCCGCACCAACCAGCGCCTCGCGCAGCGCTACGCCGAGGTGCGCCTCGCCATGGCCGGCACCACCTCCATGGCCGGCACCGCGGGCTCGCTGCTCACCGACCTCACCATCGGAAGCTGGGTGCGCAACCTCGACGCCTTCGAGGCCGTGGCGAGCGGGCTCAGCAACGCCTTCGTCGACCCGGACATCGACTCGGTGCTGGTCTCCACCGCCACCGGGGCGCCCAACGAGGCCACCACCGCCACGCACCTCGCCGAGGTGCGCACGCGCATGCGCTCCGACCGGAGGTACCGGGCCTTCCTACCGCACATCGCGGAGGGCATCGACGCCAACGCCAGGGCGGAGTTCGACGTGGCCGACCGCAACGGGGTGATCACCGAGAAGACCGCGGTGGTCCACTGCCTCGGGTGCTCGACGCCGCAGCTCTCGCGCATGGCGCAGGTGCAGGCCGACCTCATCTGGTCGCCGCGGAGCAACATCGACCTCTACGGCGAGACCGCCGACGTCACCACCGCCCGGGCCCTCGGCGTCACCATCGCCCTCGGCGTCGACTGGACCCCTTCGGGCAGCATGAACCTCATCGGCGAGCTGCAGTGCGCCTCGCACCTCAACGAGCGCTACTACGCCCGCGCCTTCAGCGACGTGGAGCTCGTCGCGATGGCCACGCTCAACGGCGCCATCGCGCTCAACCTCGACGACAGCATCGGTCGGGTGGCCCCTGGCTACCTGGCCGACCTCGCGGTCTTCGCGGGCGACCGCACGAGGCCCTACCGGGCGCTGCTCGACGCGCGCGCCCAGGACGTCCGGCTGGTGATCGTCGGGGGCCGGGCCATCTACGGCGACGCGCCCCTGCTGGCCGGGACGGTGGTCTCGGGCATGGGCTGCATGGCCGTCCCGGAGGGGATGTCGCCGGGCGGGATGTCCGGCGTCTGCGGCGTGCGCAAGGTGGTCTGCGCCCAGCCCTCGGACCTCGCCGGGCTGCGAGGCGCCATCGCCGGAGCCCTGGAGACGGCCCGCAGCGGAGACGCCATGTGCGGGGCCTCGGGCACGGGCAGCCACTGCTACGCCTACGAGCTCTTCCCCCTCTTCCGCTGCGGCGGGCCGGAGCTCGACCGCTGCGACTTCGGGCACGGGGCCATCGCGAGGAGGGCGGCCGGCGGAGGGATGATCCCCGCGGTGCCCGGCGCGCCGATGATGGGCGTCGACGACGACGGCGACGGGGTGCCCAACGCGCGCGACAACTGCCCCCGGGTGTTCAATCCCCCCTTCGACCTGAGCACCGCCCAGGACGACGCCGACGGCGACGGCGTCGGCGACACCTGCGACCCGATGCCCTGCGCGCGGCCCGACGGGTCCGACGCCTGCGCCCGCCCTGCGGCGATGCCCGACGCGGGGGTGCGCTCCGACGCGGGCGCGCGCGACGGCGGCGGCTGAGCTCCTACCGCTTCGAGGGCAGGTCGGCCACGCGGCCCGAGGCGACGTAGCGCTGGAGCGTACGCACGCTCACCCCGAGCCTCGCGGCGGCCTGGGTGCGGTTGCCTCCCTCCCGGTCGAGCACCGCCTGGACGATGGCTCCCACCATCTCGTCGAGCGGCCGGTCGAGGGAGAGCGTCAGGGTGTCGGACCCGGCGGAGGAGCGCGAGGCCTTCGGCGCGCCGCGCACCGGGTCGGGCAGGTCGGCGAGCCGGGCCTCGCGGCCGCCTCGGAGGAGGCAGAGCGTCTCGACCACGTTGCGAAGCTCTCGCACGTTGCCCGGCCAGTCGTACTGGAGCATCGCCGCCCGGGCCTGGCGGGTGAGGCGAGGGCGCTCGACGCCGTGGCGCGAGGAGAGCTGCGCGGCGAACTGCGCGATGAGCGGGGCGATGTCGGCGCGGCGCTCTCGCAGCGAGGGGACGTTCAGCGTGACCCCCTGGATGCGGTAGTAGAGGTCCGCGCGGAAGCGCCCCTCGCGCACCTCCTGCTCCAGCGGGCGGAGCGTGGCGAAGACCAGCCGCACGTCGGCCTGCATCTTCTTCGCGCCGCCGACGCGCATGTAGCGACGGCTCTCGAGGAAGCGCAGCAGCTTGGCCTGGAGCAGCAGCGGCAGCTCGCCGATCTCGTCGAGGAAGAGGGTCCCTCCTTCGGCCGCCTCGACCTTCCCGATGCTGCGCTCGCTGGCTCCGGTGAAGGCGCCCTTCTCGTGGCCGAAGAGCTCGCTCTCGAAGAGCGCGTCGGGGATGGCCGCGCAGTTGATGGGGATGAAGGGCCCCGCGCGCCGCTTCGAGAGCTCGTGGGTGCGCCTCGCGAGGATCTCCTTCCCGGTGCCGCTCTCCCCGATGAGCGTGACGGTCACGTCCTTCGGGGCGACGGTCTGGAGGATCTGGTCGATGCGACGCATGGACAACGAGCGCATCACCGGCTCGAAGACCACGTCATCCTGTCGTCTCGTTCTCATCGTAGGGGCGACAGCCTAGCGCGCTGTCACCATCCTCGCGCTACGCGGGCCGTGCCTCAGCGGATGCCCAGCAGGTCGAGGATGCCTTGGACGAAGGTGAGCGGATGCGGCGGGCAGCCGGGCACCAGGAGCGAAGGCGAGAAGCGGGAGAGGAAGCTCCGGTCGAGCTCGGCGGAGTCGGCGTAGAGGCCGCCGGAGAGGGCGCAGGCGCCGAAGGAGACGAGGAAGCGCGGCTCGGGCATCGCGTCCCAGGAGAGCTGCAGCGCCTCGGCCATGTGGCTCGAGATCGGGCCGGTGAGCACGAGGCCGTCGGCGTGGCGGGGCGAGGCGACCCACTCGATGCCGTAGCGCTGGAGGTCGAAGTTGACGTTGGCGAGGGCGTTGAGCTCCAGCTCGCAGCCGTTGCAGCCGCCCGCGGAGACCTGGCGCAGCTTGAGCGAGCGGCCGAACATCCTGCGCAGCGCCTCGGAGGTGGCCACCGGGGTGGGGGTGGGGCGGTCGGCCGTCACGACGAGGCCCTCCGGGCGATCGGCGCTCATCCGGGGCTCCGGGGTGAAGACGATCTTCTCCTCGGGGCAGGCCAGCGCGCACTCGTTGCAGAAGACGCAGCGGGCCAGGTCGATGCGCACCGGGTCGGCGGTGATGGCGGCCGTGGGGCAGACCCGCACGCACGCCTCGCAGCCGTCGGGGCATGGGGCCGCGCCGATCACCGGCCGGCCGCGGTGGCCCGTCGGCACGGCGCCGCGGAGGTCGCCGATGAACTGATCGCCCTGCGAGCGGAGGACGCGGAGTGCTTTGAGCATAAGGGGTCCCGAGGGTCTCTAGAGGTCGTGACCGCAGTAGGAGAGGTCGAAGCTCTTGTTGCAGATGGGGAAGTCCGAGATGTCGTTCTCCCTCACCGCCAGCGCCAGCCCGAACCAGTTGCGCAGCGAGGGGTCCTGAACCTTGTAGTGGACCAGTCGGCCGTCGGCCCCGGTCTCCAGGCAGTGCACCACCTCGCCCCGCCAGCCCTCGCTGAGCGAGGCCACGAGCTGGCCTGCCGCGAGCTCGCCCACCGGACGCTTGACCGCGTCGAGGGTCGGCAGCCCCTCCAGGATGCGCGCCAGCCACGAGAGCGAGCGATCGATCTCCCGGATGCGCACCAGCGCCCTGGCCCAGCAGTCGCCCGAGGCCTCGGTGCTCCGCTCCATGGGGTGCTCTCCGTAGACGCCCAGGCCGTAGGCGCGCTGGTCGAGCTCCACCCCGCAGGCCCTCGCCGGGAGCCCGACCAGGCCGATGTCTTGGGCCTGGGCGTGGGTGAGCGTGCCCGCCCTCTGGAAGCGGTGCCTCACCGTGGCCGAGGAGAGGAAGAGGTCGTTGACGGTGGCGGTGTCCCTCACCATCAGCGCCAGGTTGGAGCGCACCACCTCCAGCAGCGCGCCGTCGGCCGAGGCGCGGCTCTCTCCGGGGCGGATCCACCCCCGGCCGAAGCGGCTGCCGCAGAGGCGCATCGAGGTGTTGATGGCCGTGGTGCGGAGCCGTCCCCAGGTGGTGGCCCCCTGGAGGAAGCCGACGTCCCCGGCGAGGCCGGAGAGCCCGGCGAGGTGCATCGCCACGCGCTCCAGCTCGAGGCCGATGGCGCGGCCGCGCTCGAGCCCCGGGTCGGCGTCGAGGCCCGAGAGCGCCTCGATGGCCGAGGCGTAGGCCAGCCCGTGGGCGATGCTGCTGTCGCCCGCGATGGTCTCGACGAGCTGCGCCTTCGAGCGCGCGTCGCCCTTCAGCAGCAGAGCCTCGACGCCGCGGTGCTGGTACCCGAGCTGGATCTCCAGGTGGTGCACCCGCTCTCCCAGGCACATGAAGCGGAAGGCTCCGGGCTCGATGACGCCCGCGTGCACGGGGCCGACCTGCACCTCGTGCACCTCCTTGCCCTGGATCTTGTAGAAGGGGTGGGCTCCCATCGCGGAGGAGCCGGCGATGCCCTCGTAGCGCAGGGGCTTCAGCCAGGGGTGGGCCCCGATGCGCAGGCCGGTCTGCTCGTGCATCTCCCGCTCGAAGCAGTGCATCGCCGGGTGCGCCGGGGTGAGCGAGTGGTACCCGTGGGCGCGGTCGAGGCGCCCCCTCACCAGCTCGAGCTCGCCGTCTCCGGACTGCAGCAGCGCCGTCGCGATCACGTCGGGCCCTTCGCTGCGCGCGAAGGCGGTGACGACCCTGAGGCCCTCGTCGAGGAGGGCGCCCACCCGCTCGGCCCAGCGCTCCCCGCGCTGCTCCTCCAGCTCCGAGACGGCCCAGCGGCGCAGCGGAAACGAGCGCTTCATCGGACACCTCCGAGGGACGCCGCGACGTCGACGAAGAGGGAGCTCACCGGGTGCGGCAGGAAGACCCCCATGGTGACGAGGGCGGCGACGAAGATCAGCTTGATCGGGGCCGTGAGCAGCCCCTGGTTCGGGGCGGGCTTCTTCGACTCGCCCCAGATCATCGGGAAGATCGAGCGGCCGGTGGCGACGAAGGTCACCGTGAGCAGCCCGCAGAAGGCCACGAAGACGAGCACATAGTGGCCTCGCATCAGCGCCGAGAGGATGAGCAGCTCGCCGAGGAAGCTGCCGAAGGGGGGAAAGCCCAGCAGCGCGAAGGTGCCCACGGTGAGGAAGAGCCCGCTCGCCGGGAGGTCCTTGATGAGCCCGGAGACCTCGCGCATGTCGCGGGTGCCGTAGTGGTCGTCGATCTTGCCCGCCGAGAGGAAGAGGATCGCCTTGATGAAGGCGTTGCTCACCACGTAGAGCACCAGCCCGTAGGCGGCCCGGCCTCCGAGGCCGAGGCCGATGGCGATCACCCCGCCGTGGTTGATCGAGGCGTAGGCCAGCAGTCGCTTGTAGTTGTGCGTCGCGATGATGCTGAAGGTCGACACCGCCATGGAGGCGAGCCCGATGCCCAGCAGCGCGACGCTGACCATCCTCGGCTCGCCGTCGCGGTAGACCTGCAGGATGCGCAGCAGCCCCACCAGCGCGCAGTTGAACTGCACCCCCGCGAGCATGGCCGTCACCGAGGGCGGCGCCTCCTCGTAGGCGTCCGGCAGCCAGCTGTACATCGGGGCGAGGCCGAGCTTGGTGCCATAGCCGACGATCACCAGCGCGAGGCCGACCTCCCGCCACGCGTCAGGCGGCGTAGAGGCCAGCGCGCGGAGCTGGTCGAAGAAGAACACCGGCTCGGCCCCGGAGTGTTCGAGGCTGCGGGCGAGGCAGGCGAAGCCGAGCGAGGTGATGCCGAGGCCCACCGAGGAGAAGAGGAAGTAGCCCCAGGCCGCGCGGACGGCGGAGGAGGTGCCGCGCCGAGCGACCAGCGGCGCGGCGGCGAGGCTCGTGGCCTCCAGGGCGAGCCAGCCGAGCAGCAGGTGGTTGGAGAGCACCGAGAGGTTGGCCGCGGCCAGGAAGGCGAGCGCGAGGGCGATGAAGCGCTCGATGCCGTCCAGCACCTCGGGCGCCCGCTGCATCCGTCCGCGGATGTGCCCGACGACGCCCAGGAAGATGAGGTTGATGAGCAGGAGGAAGAGCCGCGAGGTGGGGTCGATGGTGAGGTAGTCCCCCCAGAGGTGCCCGGAGGGAGCGCCCGGGAAGAAGGCCAGCCAGGCGCCGAGGGCGGTGCCCGTGGCGGCGACGAGCACCGCGGCAAGGACCGACCGGTGGCCCAGCGCCAGGGCCGCGAGCGCCCCGAGGAGAGGCAGGACGACGAGCAGCAGCGCGGCGATCATTGGATCCTCGCGGCGGGGGCGGCGAGCTCGGTGGAGCGCAGCCGCCCGACGTAGTGGGCGTAGGTGAGCACGGTGCCAAGGAAGATCGAGACCTGGGCGAGGCGCAGCGCGACGGGCAGGTGCGTCGGGCTGCCGAGCTCGAAGAGGGCGATGGCGTACTCCAGGCGAAGGGCCCCGACGGCCTGGCTGAAGGTGCCGTTCTGGCTGGCCAGCACGAAGAGGCCGAGGAGCACTCCGGTGGCGGCCGCCGCGACCTGGGCGTGCTCGCCCCCGGCGGCCGGGTGCAGCCACGCGGCGCACTGGAAGCCGAGCATCACCAGGCCCACCACGATGGACCAGGACAGGAGGTTGGGGGGGATCACGTCTTCGCGGGAGGGGCGCCGCTGCGAGCGCAGCACGCGGCGCAGCGCGAGCGGGGCGACGAGGCCGCGCACCAGCACGAGGTCGACCAGGGTCACGACGAGGTCGACGGAGAGCGCCGGGCGTCGCACGAGGACCATCCAGGCCATGAGCAGGCCCTGGAGGCTCAGGCCCGTGAGGCTGACGCGCCAGCTCGCCACGAAGAGCGGCAGCAGGAGCACCAGCATGTAGCCGGTGAGGAGGGAGGTCACAGCGCGCCTCCGGTGCGCCAGATGCTGGCGAGCAGGGCCAGCACGGCGCCGAAGAGGGCGGCCAGCAGGTAGCGGGGGACGGCGCTCAGCCGGAGGCGGGCGATGGTGGACTCGGTGGTCCCGACGAGGACGGCGATCAGGAGCATCAGGGCGAGGTGGGCGGCGGCGACGAGGAGGCGCGGCGACCCGGCTCCGAAGGGGTTGATGAGCGAGGCGAGCAGCGCGCTGCCAGCGGCCAGCTTGAGCCCGGCGCCGTACTCCATCGCGGCGAGGTCGGGGCCGCTGTGGTCGAGGATCATCACCTCGTGGACCATGGTGAGCTCGAGGTGGGTCGTGGGGTCGTCCACGGGCATGCGGGCCGACTCGACCTGCAGCAGCACGGTCATGGCGATGGTGCAGCCGACGCGCACCACGACCACCGCGGGGTCGGCCCCGTGGAAGGTCAGCATCTGGGAGAAGCTCGAGGCCCCGGCCATCGACCCGAGCGTCCCGAGCGAGAGAAACATCGCAGGCTCGACGAGGGCCGAGAAGGTCGCCTCTCGGCTGGCGCCCATGCCCTCGAAGGCGCTGCCGGTGTCGAGCGCTCCGAGCATCAGCGCCATGCGCCCGAGGCCCCAGAGGTACGCGAAGAAGACGAAGTCGTAGCGAAACGACAGCGGCGACCCGACGCCGAGCATCGGCACGATGAGCCCCGAGACCGCCGCGGTGGCGAGCATCACGTAGGGCGCGACCCAGAAGACCGCCGTGGTGGTGCCGCTGTAGACGGGGCGCTTGCGCGTGAGGCGCACGAGGTCGTGGAAGGTCTGCACGAGGGGAGGGCCCTTGCGGCCGGCCCAGCGCGCCTTGGTGCGGTTGATGACCCCGACCACGAGGATGGGCGAGGCCAGCAGGGTGACGAGGTGGGCGAGCGTCCAGGGGAGCGTCACGGCGCGCCTCCCGCGTGGCTGGCGAGCAGCGCGAGGATGACCACCAGCGAGATCAGGCCCGCGGCGAAGGCGAAGCGCGGCTCCTCGGGGATGCGGTGGGCGACGCCTCGCACCAGGTCTTCGCCGTTGCCGAGCGACTCGAACATGCGGCGCTCCACGGCGTCGGCGTGGTGGGTGTGCACGTGGGACTCGGCCTCGGGGAAGGGGCCCTCGGGGAGCTTCTCTCGCCGAAGCTCCAGCACGAAGGCCTCGAAGACCTGGACGAACTGCGACGAGAACGAGGTGCCGGTGTACTGCATCCTCGGGGTGGGGGCGCTGTAGCCGCAGCCCCAGGTGACGTGCCGACGCGCGGCGCGCCGGGCGCCCAGGGTGGCGAGCAGCAGCAGCGCCACGGCCCCGAGCAGCAGCGCGTTGCCCGTGCGGAGCGGAGCCAGCAGGGCCTCGGGACCTCGCGCGGCGGGGGCTTCGACGAGGAGCCGGGCCACCGGGGAGACGAGCCACAGGCCCGCGGCGGGGAAGAGCCCGAGGACGACGGTTCCGGCGAGGTGCAGGCCCATGGGCCAGGCCATGGAGGGCGGGGCGTCGCCGCTGGGGTGCACCTCGGGCGCCCTCGGGGTGCCGAGGAAGGCCAGGCCGAAGGCGCGCACCATCGAGAGCGCGCTGGTGGCCCCGACGAAGGAGAGGAGCGCGGCGGTGGCGACGAGGAGGATGCGCTCCTCGCCCGAGGGGGCCTCCGCCGAGAGCAGGCCCGAGTAGATGAGAAACTCGCTGACGAAGCCGTTGAGGGGAGGCAGCGCGGAGATGGCGACGGCGCCGACGAGGAAGGCCACCGCGGTGCGGGGCATCTTGCGGGCGAGGCCCCCGAGGCGCTCGAGGTCGACGGTGTGCGTCGCCCGGTAGACGGCGCCCGCGGCGTAGAAGAGCAGGCACTTGAAGAAGGCGTGGTTGAGCACGTGAAGCGCGCCGCCGGTGAAGCCGACGAGCGCGAGGCCCGGGCGGTGCCAGGCGAGGCCGAGGTAGCCGACGCCGAAGCCCAGGCCGGCGATGCCGACGTTCTCCGTGGAGGAGTACCCGAGCAGGCGCTTCAGGTCGCGCTGCGTGGCGGTGTAGAGCACGCCCAGCAGGGTAGAGAGGCCGGAGAAGGCGAGGAGAAACCAGCCCATCCAGGGCTCCGGCGTGCCCAGCATCAGGGTGAAGCGCAGCAGCGCGAAGAGCCCTGCCTTGTGGATCACCCCCGACATCAGCGCGGAGACGTGCGCGGGCGCCGCGGCGTGCGCGCGGGGCAGCCAGGTGTGGAAGGGGAAGAAGGCGGACTTGAAGCCGAAGGCGGTCACCAGCAGGACGAACACCACGTTGCGCAGCGTGCCCGGCCGGGAGAGGAAGGGCGCGAAGGCGGAGAAGTCCATCGACGCGGTCTGGCTGTGGAGGATCATGAAGGCCGCGACCAGGACGAACATGCCGACGTGGGTCGAGACCAGGTAGTTGAAGCCCGCGAAGCGCACCTTCTGGTTGCGGTAGTCCCAGATGACCAGCAGCCACGCGGCGACCGCGGCGATCTCCCAGCCGAAGAGGAAGATCAGCGCGTTTTCGGCCGTGTAGACGATGATGAAGGAGAGCGAGACCATGTTGAGCAGCGCGAAGTGCGCGCCCGCGTTGCGCCCCTTCTGGAGGTAGGGCGCGAGGTAGCCCACTGCGTAGACGGCGCCGAGGAGGGTCATCGGCAGCGACCACGCGAGGAAGAAGGCCCCCAGCGGGTCGAGCCGGGTGCGCAGCGCGTCGATGGGGTACGACCATCGGTAGGTGGCCTCGATGGCGGTGCCCCAGGCGATCACCGGGAGCGCGGCGGAGAGCACCAGCGCGGTCGCGGCGACCTGCGAGGCGAGGGCGAAGCCCATGCGGGTGGAGTTGCGCGGCGCGACGAGCGACGCGACGGCGCCGAGCAGCAGCAGCAGGCCGGCGACGGCGAGGAGGTTCATGCCCACGGTGCGGGCCTCCACGGGTTGATCAAGGGTGTCATCTCGGGGCTCCCCCAGAGCCCGCGCGGGTGTGGTGGCGGATCGCGTCGAGGATCGTCCACCCGAACGCGGGCTTTGGATACATCTGCGGCAGCACCGAGCGACCGAGGGGGAGGGTGAGCTCCCGGAAGCGGGGCTCGTCGCCGGTGACGATCACCAGCAGCAGGTCTGCCCGCCTCGTGCGGATCGTTCGGGTGAGGGCGACCACCGAGGGCAGCTCGAAGCCGTCGGGGAAGAGCACCACGGCGGCGCGGGTCGCCTCGATGACGCTGACGGCGTCGAGGGAGCGCAGGCCTCGGGCGACCAGGCCCGCCTGCCCGAGGTAGCCGAGGAGGCCGTCGAGCGTCTCGGGGCTCTCGGCGATCACGGTCACGTCATGGGTGGTCGCAGCGGGCTTGCGGCGCATCGTGTGGGCCCATGAGCAACCCCGATGCCAGTCGCGAGCGACCGTCGAGTCGGCCGCGAAGGGGCGTCGTGGCGGGGCGTTGCGCCCATCCGACGGCGTTGGCGACAGATTGTCGGGGTGTTCGGAGGGTCCATGGCCAGATCTGCCATGGGAGGGGACGGGTTCAGTCCTGGTTGAAGACCCCGCGCCGGACCTGGTCTCGCTCGATGGAGCGGAAGAGGGCGCCGAAGTTTCCTTCGCCGAAGGAGAGGTGGTTCTCGCGCTGGATGAGCTCGATGAAGATCGGCCCCACGAGGTTGCGGGTGAAGATCTGCAGCAGGTAGCCCTCCTCGTCGCCGTCGACGAGCACGTTGTGGGCGCGGATGCGTGCGTGGTCCTCCTTCACGCCGGGCACCCGCTCGAAGACCTGGGCGTAGTAGTCGTCGTCGATGTCGAGAAACTCCACCGGCGAGCCTCGCAGCGCGTCGAGCGAGGAGAGCAGGTCGGTGGTGAGGAAGGCCAGGTGCTGGATGCCGGGGCCGTTGTACTCGTCGAGGTACTCGTTGATCTGCGACTTCTTCTCGCTGGCCTCGTTGATGGGGATGCAGAAGCGCCCGCAGGGGGAGCGCAGCGCGTAGGAGGTCAGGCCCGTCCTGGCGCCGCGGATGTCGAAGTAGCGCACCTCGGTGAAGCCGAAGATGGAGCGATAGAAGTTCGCCCAGCGCTCCATGGTGCCCTTGTGCACGTTGTTGGTGAGGTGGTCGATGACCGTGAAGCCCTTCCCCTGGACCATCTCGGGCGACTCGATGGCCTCGAAGCCCAGGGCGGCGTAGCGCGCGGCGAAGGGCTGCTCGTAGCCGTCGACGAGGTAGATCAGGCTGTCTCCGATGCCCATCACCGCGGGCAGGGGATGGCCGTCGCGGTCGAGGTCGACCTTCGCGGCCGCGGTGGCGCCTCGGGCGAGCACGGCGCCCATCCCGTCGGCGGCGTTGTGCACGCGCCAGCCCATCGAGGAGATGGCCGGGCCGTGGAGGGCGCCGAACTGCGCCGCGAAGGAGTCCGGCTCGCGGTTGAGCAGGAAGGTGATGTCGTTCTGCCGGTAGAGGTCGATGGCGCGCGTGGCGTGGCGCATCACCCGGGAGAAGCCGAAGGTGGTGAAGAGCTGGTGAAGCCGCTCGGGGTCGGCGGAGACGAACTCGATGAACTCGATGCCGTCGAGGCCCGCGGGGTTGGTCGTGGTGCTCATGGGGGTTGTCGGGTCCTTCGTGGGGTTCACCGGGGAGACCAGCTCTTCCAGTAGTCGGGGCTCTCTACGCGCTCGGCGGCGGTGCAGACGCGCAGGGGGTTGCGGGTGTCGAGCATCACGGCGATCTCGTCGGTGTGGGTGACCTCCGCGGCGCGCCCCACGGCCCTCGGCTGAGGACCATGGTGGATGCCCTGCGGGTGCAGCGTGAGCATCCCCGCGGTGATGCCCTCCCGGGAGAAGAACTGCCCCCGGTGGTAGAAGATCACCTCGTCGAAATCGATGTTGGCGTGGAAGAAGGGAACCTTCATGGCGCGGGGGTCGCCGTTCTCCAGCGGGCGGGGGAGGAAGGTGCAGATCACCGCGTCTCGCATGACGAAGGTCGAGTGCGCCGACGGCGGCAGGTGGTACCGGTCGGAGAGCACCGGTCGGATGTCGCGCACGTTGAGCTGCATCACCGTGAGGGTTCCCTTCCACCCGACGGTGTTGAGGGGGCAGGTCGGGTAGAAGACGCGGGTCACCTCGCCGAGGCGCACGATGCGCAGCTCGTACTCGCCCTGGGCGTCGGGGGTCGCGGTGGACTCCTCGCCGGGCGTCGGCACGCGCACCACCGCGGGGTCGAAGAGGGCGTGCTGGCCGAGCATGCCCTTCTCGGGGAAGCGCACCTCGCTGAAGGCCTCGATGGTGATGAGCCGCGTCGGGGAGCTCGGGGCGAGGCGGTAGACCGTCCCCCGAGGAACCAGGAGGTAGTCGCCGGGCTCGTAGGCCAGCGGGCCGAAGTCGGTCTCGATGCGCCCGGCGCCCTCGTGGATGAAGAGCACCTCGTCGGCGTCGGCGTTGCGATAGAAGTACGGCATCGCCTCGGTGAGCGTGGCCGTGGAGAGGGCCACGTCGGCGTTGGCGAGCACGCGCTGCCGGGCCGTGAGCAGGTCACCCCCGGAGGGGGCCTCGACGCGGTTGAGGTCGTAGGCGCGGGGGCGAAGGGGGCCCTCGATGCGGGTCCAGCCCACCGGGGCCTCTCGGCGGTAGAGGTGGGCGTAGTGACCGGAGAAGCCGTTGCGGGCGTACTCCTCCTCGACGGTCCCCTCGGGAACGCCCACATGCGCCTGGAGAGCCACGCGACCACGAACGTAGGGGATGTCCATGCGCCCACGATGGCGCCCGCAGACGGTCGGAAGAAAGCACGAAGATTCTACCGAGATGGTGCGCCGGGACTACCATCGGGGGACCATGGAGGTGACCCTCGACCAGGCCCGTGCCCTCGACGCGCTCGCGCGCCACGGCACCTTCGCGAAGGCCGCGGCGGCGCTGCACAAGCAGCACACGGCGGTGCTCTACGCGCTGAAGGGCCTGGAGGCGCAGACGGGCCTGGCGCTGCTCGACCGCACGGGCTACCGCACGAAGCTGACGCCGGTGGGGGAGCTGGTGCTGGCGCAGTGCCGGCGGATGCTCGACGCCGAGCGCGACCTCGGGGCGCTGTGCGAGGTGATCCGCACCGGGTGGGAGCCTCGGCTGGGGATCGTCTTCGACGGCATCGTGCAGGCCGACCCGGTGCTGCGCGTGGTGGGCGAGCTGGCGAGGGAGCGGGTTCCGACGAGGCTGACGGTGACGGCGGAGTTTCTGGGGGGCGTGGAGGAGGCCTTCGTGAGGGCCGAGGCCGACGTGATGGTCTCGGTGCTGCCGCCGAAGACGGTGTCGCTGCGGTCGCAGGCGATGGCGCCGCTGCGGGCGCTGCTGGTCGCGCGCAAGGGGCACCCGCTGGTGGCGAAGGGCGCGGCGGTGAGCGACGACGACCTGCGAGGGCAGGTGCTGCTGGTGGTGCGAGGGAGCGATCCGAGGCTGCGGCTGAGCACCGACGCACTGGATGTGCCCACGGTGGTGAGCCTGAATGACTTCCACGCGAAGAAGACGAGTTTGCTCGATGGGCTCGGCTACGGGTGGATGCCGGAGCACCTCATCGCGAAGGAGCTGCGCAGAGGGGCGCTGGAGCGGGTGCGCTGGAAGGCCGGGAGCACGCATACGTATCAGCCGCATGTGTACACGCGGGCGGGGCAGGCGCCGGGGAGGGCGGCGCAGCGGGTGATCGATGCGCTGGTGGCGCCGAGGGGGCGCGGGGGGCGGAGTGGGTGAGGGGGAGAGGCGGCGGGGGATGGGGGGCGGGCGAGGGGGGCTTGAAGGCGAACGATCAGACGTCGTCATCAGGAAACTCGTGGAGGTCGTGGTACGCCGCACGGATGCGCGCGAGCACTCCTGCGTCGCTCGTGATCACCACGAACTCGGTTGAGTCGATCGCGCGGATGCGCAGCCAGGACCGCACGGATGAAACCGATACGCTCTGGAATTCACCGTCGATCACTTGTGACACCCCTGCGGCGATGCGAAGGAGGTCTCTACCATCGACGATGTCGCCGCGATCTGCCGCGCGATGGAGGTCATCCGCGAGGTCGCCGACGGCATCGACACCGCGACATGTCCATTCGGTCGTCGCAACTGCCGGCCCGGCGAGTCTGAGAAGGTCGACCAGGTCCAGCGCGAGCGCACCGTTCGCCGCTCTGTCGCGAATGCTGATCGCGGTCATTCGGAACCCATGCTCGCAGACCGTCTGCTCAACGGCCTGCCGTTAGGCGGTGTTCCCACTTCGGGAAGCCATCGCCGCACACGCGTCCTCCGGAATTGGGGACGTATCTGAAATCCAGACTCTGTCGTCGCCCATCGAAAACACGAAGGTCGGATCGCCGGCCGACCGCACCTCGATGACTTGATGCTCAAACGCTGGTAATGCTGAGGGTAGATAACCCACTGTCACCTGACATCCGAGGTGTCGCGACCACGGGGGTGTGTTGGAGGCGTCCATGACCGTAGCGGGTTCGTCCTGGCAGTACGAGCAGGTACTGCGGCCGATCGAGTAGGGTTGATCATCCAGGCTGTGCTGACGCTCCCAGGTCCACGACAGGTAGAGTGTCGGGGCGTCAGCGAAATGCAGACGAAGTTGCCGTGCCAGTTCACTGGCCGTCGCGGATGGCTCTTCGAAGTCGAAGAACTCGTACTCGACTCTGGTCAGCTTCATCACATCCGCCCGACGGCCTGCCGCCGCAGTTTGTCCGGCGGATCGACATCGGGCAGACTGGATACGGTCGGCAGCGCCATCGGCTTGTTGGGCTCGCACGCCGGTCCTTGAGTCATGAGTACTTGCCTTGGCGGATGAGCAGAGTCCGCAGTCGAACGCGATCCTCTTCGTTCATCGCCAAGACCAGGACGGTTGCACGTCCCTCCGCGGTCAGTCCTTTGATGATGCCATCCGTCGTGGCCACAAAATGGTCTCGCCATGTATGGGATCGGGGATGATACAGCGCCACGAGAAGGCCGGTCTCGGGATCAATCGATGCGATGTTGGGGCCCTTGTTCAAGTTGCAGCGGATGCAGCAGAGGCACAGGTTGCTCGCATCATCCGATCCACGGTGGTGTTTCCCGATGATGTGGTCGACTTGATGCGGCAGAAGCGACGCAACCTGCGGAAGTCGGCAGTACTCGCACGCATCCTGCGCGCGTCGCACGACCAATTCCCGCAGATCGCGTGAAACCTTCACGACGCCGCGCGCATTGCCCAGAACTCCTCGGTCTGGAGTCTAAGGAGACTGAGCGTGTCGTTCAGGCGAACGATATCCGCGTACTCCTTGTGCTCCTCAGGAGTCAGAGTACCCTCAGCGCTCTTCTGCGCGAGTTCCTCAACCCGCGGGGACAGGTCCCGTCCGACGGCGTTGAGCGCGGCTTCGAGTTGTTCGATGGTTCGCTTGTCCATGGGCTCTCCTGCTCTACGATGCTGGTTGCCAGTTGTCCATCACGCGGTGCCCGTCGCCTGCTGGGGATGTCCCGGGCTTTGCCATTCCGTCTGGCGTCGTTCGTAGACTGCGGTCGCGGTCGCGGATGCGTTGGTCGTTGAAACGGCCGAACGACTGGCCGATGTGGCGCCGCATCGGGTGCGACGGGTTGGTGGCGGGTGAAGCGGGGGCGGTCGGCGTCATCGGCTTGTTGAGAGGTGCTTCGAGGACGAAGACTCCCCTCTCTTCTTCGATCCTCTGCGGTATGTCTGGCCGTCTAGAGTCCGTAGCTCTTTGTCGGAGGATACTCCCCGAGTCCTTTGGGCGGTTCGATGCTATTGCCTGTGAAGCGAAATCTCTTGTCGTCAAAGTCCTGCGCTGACAGTACGAAGCGATGTGGTTTGCCACCTGTTCGCGGATTCGGAGCGAGCGTGTTCCCGTCAGACCCGAAGTAGCGCACGCAACCTACGTAGGACGCTGTGCCAGGCACGAACTCCACGACCGCAAACCTCCGTGGCTGAACTTTCCGCGAATCGACCTCCTCCCATATCTGGCCAACTTCGAGTCTTACGGTCAAGTGACTACGGTCCCCATTCAGCCGGCCATTGAAGCATTGCGCTCGAAGACGCCCTTCGACGCCGCTCGACACGACTTCACGTTCCTGCGCATCGAGATTCGGAGGCGCCATACATTCCCCGATCGTTGTCCGCCCACCGACGACTGGCCGATGTGCCGCCGTAGCGGGCGCGTTGGGTTGGCGGTGGGAGAAGCGAGGGCGGTCGGCACCATCGGCTTGTTCGGCCACGTCGTGGACGATCTGACCGGTTCACGCATGAGAGCCTCCTGAAGAGGTCGTGCGAATGAGTCTTGGCAACTGTGCATAGAGTCGTTCTCGCTGTGCCAGCCGATCTGCCCCATGATGAAGCCAACGATGACAGCCAGGGCAGACTGCGACCGCATTCTCGACCGTATCCGGGCCGCCATCGGCGAGGCGATGTACGTGGTGGAGTTCCAGGTACGGTTCGCCATCATCTCCCACGAATGCAGCGGCATGTTGACAGAGTTCGCATTGTCCTCTGGCTTCACCTAGCACCCATGCTTTCACATCTGGCCGTCGTTCGTAGACAGTCCGAGACGCTGTCACGTGCCTCGCCGGGACTTGCTGCCCCTCAGGTCGCGCCAACGGTGGCAGTCTTCGTAGGCGCCGCACCCGCGTCTCGAACTCCGCTTCGTCGGCCGTTGGCTCCAAAAGCTCTGGTGGTATCGGCGTGCCTTCGACGAGAAGAGGCAGGCCGCGGAAGCTCCTCACGTCTACCTTGCCAGTGCGATGCGACACATGAAGCTGCCCGTCATCAAGAGTTAGATTCCAACGCTGGCCGCCCGCCGAGGAATCAGACAGAGTTTCCTCCACGAGCAAATCGCGAATCACAGCGAATGGGATGACGTGGTGGTCTCGGGGGTCAGCCGATCTCGTCTTGTACACGACAAGATTCGGGCCTGCTCGCCCAGCCGCCCTCGACCGCTCAACCCGTTTCTGCAACGTTGCTGGGAAGACGGCAAACCAGTTGGTGTTTGCAAGGACGACGTACTCGCCCTGAGCTTCAAGGTCGCCCTTAACGCTGTCGACGATGCTCTTCACGCGCTGCGCTCACTGCTCTGCTGGCAACACCCCGCTTCTCGTTTACCGTGGCCCGCCATCTGATCTTCCTTCGGACGTTGCCCGTTGCCCCGGCCGCCCACCCAACGCTCGTTGAAGCTGCCGAACGACTGGCCGATGTGCCGCCGCATTGGGTACAGCGGGTTGGCGGTGGGTCCATTGGGAGCGGTCGGCACCATCGGCTTGTTGGACACGCTCGGGACCACTGCGAACGCCGGGCGCGTGTGAGCCGACTCGTTGCTCCGTGTCGTCGCTCGTGTCGCTTGGACCGCGGTCATCGCGTGGCCCGTAGTCCGTCGCCCGTTGCCCGTCCCTTGCTACTCGTCGACCGCAATCCGTTGCTCGCCGCGTGTCGCTCGCCGGTCGTTGTCACGTCTACCTCTCTCCTCGTGGATGGCCCGCTTGGAGAGGGGAGAATACGAACACAGGGCCGCCATCGTAGTCGGCGCTCAGGTTGTAGACCACCTCAAGTTCGGGGTCTCCGAGTCCGGGAGCAGGCACACGCAAGCCCACGACGACCTCTCCCGGGATGCCGCTCAGGAGCCCCCGCAGTTGCTCGACCGTCATCTGCCAAGGCATTCGTTCGTTCGTCATGAGCGCCTCAAGCGGGATCCTCGCAAGCTGTCCAACGACTGGCCGGTGTGCCGCCGCATCGGGTGCATCGAGCTGCCATTGGCCACATCGTGAGCGGTCGGCACCACCGGCTTGTTAGGGGCGCCGGGCGTGGGGACGAGGCACGACGCCGACGAACACAGGGCGCCGGGCAACCGACGCCTGTCGCTGCGCGTCATCTCGCGGGTCGCCTGGTCCGTTGTCACTCCGCTGTCCTCGCTGTCCGCTGCCCGAGTTCGCTGCCCGTTGTCCGATGTCCGCCGCCCGATGTCCGTTGAGCGTGGCCCGCCACTTGCTCTTTCGTAGGGCGCTGTTCGCCGCCCTGTGCGCTTCCTAACGACTGGCCGATGTGCCGCCGCAGCGAGCGCGAGGGGTTGGTGGCGGGTGAAGCGGGGGCGGTCGGCACCATCGGCTTGTTGGGCTGCTCTCAGCCCGACTTCTCTCGGTCTTGCTCGGCGATGAGCGTGACTCCTTCACCAGAATCTGACTCAAGCGATGAAACACTCTCCTGACGGCGAGGGTAAGAATCCCAATATCTAGAATAGACACTATCCTGCCTCACGACAAAGATCAGCTCAGCATTTGGAACGCCGAATAGATTACCCGGACCAATCAAAATCGGCCTCGACTTAGGCAAGTCCATAATGTGGAGCAGGCCATGCACGGTCCGAGGCGCATGCACGCAAAGAGTGTCGCCACGATAATCAATCAGATCGACAGTAACCTGACCGAAGCTGTCGGAGCTTGTTCCCGCGATCCAGAAGAGCTTCGGGATAAGCCTGCTCCTGTCGGCAGCCTCAATAAACATCTTAATGGATTCGACCGTGGAAGAAACCCGATCGACCGTAGGAAATCGATGCGGCTCGCGGTAGTGTTCAAGCCCGTTTCTTACGGCAGCGACTTGCGCTTCGTTTAGATGTTCGATGCATGCATTTACCATTTTACCAAGCTCCCTCAATTCGTCAGGCGCCGCATCCGCCCACAACTGGGTGTGGCGAAAGGGAAACATCGTCACGGAATCGCTTGGCAGGTCATGAAAATCATTATCTGCGCGAAGCATTCCTGAGCGGTCAGCGTGAGGGAGTGTCGTCAGCCACTCACCCAGTCGCTGAAGATATCTCACGCAAGTTCCGAGCGTGTTTCCGCTTGAAGTCCATCGAACAGACTCGGTGCCTGATCTGAGTTCGGCACCCAAACCAAGAGGCACGCTTGCCGCTGCCATAGAGCGCGTGTACACAAAACGAGTTGTCTTGGGATGGTCGGAACACAGGAGCCAGACCACATACGCGATCAGATCATCGATGAATCCCTCAAGTTCAACGAAGGCATTGACTCCGGCACTTCGGATCATTTCTCGATCGCTGTCATTTCTCAAAGCACCGACTCTTGACAGAACATCAGAGAACGTACCGATTGCTCGTCGGATCACGGTCAGGCGTCTATCTTCGCGCGGCGAATCAAATCCGAGCTTCCACTCAAGCACAGCACGTGCGTGCGCATCGGGCATGTCGATTGTTGTGTCGAGGGCTTGCGCGATATCACGCGTAATCCGAGGGCTTGTGAGTACTAGCATTTCGATGGCCGCTGGCGGCTTAGCCGTTCTCAGATGCGTCATCAAGGCTTCAGCAGTTGATACCCCTGCGGCCTTACGCAGACGCCAGTCCAAGTCAGCCGACTCACCATTTTGAGCATACGCCTTAGTCAGCAGATCGCGGAAGAGCAGAACCGGAGCATTGCGTCTCACTCGCATCCCAAGACTTGACAACTCAAGCCGTGCCGAAAACCTACCCGAATACAGGCCAGACTTCGAGATGGCAACCTCACGAACCTCCCCCGAAGGAATATCGATCTCACGCTTCCAGACAAGTTCATCAATCATGCGCTTGAGATCTACATCGGGCATCGTCAACAACACTTGAAGTCGCTCGTCTTCTGAAAGGCGGCCAACGACTGCGGCAGGGGATCCTACACCTGCCCGAGCTCGTTTTGACTCAAGCGTTGAGCGAAGCGTGGTGCCATGGGAGCCAGAGAGGGCATGAGTCAAGAGACATGCCCGATCCTCTGCAACCGAGCATTCACCTAAGAAGACAGGCATTTCGCTGCGCGCACGCCATGCTTCGTGCGCTGGATGAGGCCATGCGAGAAGGACCTGCTCCCAGCGCGACTCGGTGTTCCACGTTAATACCGCAGCCCTTTCCAGTAGCCGATACCCTTCGGTCAATGAAATTGAAGGCGGAGTAAGATCAACAGGGTGGATCCTGCCACAATCGAGCATCGGGCAATGCCAGAGCCCAAGAGTCATCGCCGGAGGATAGTGCCGCGTGCTTTGCGCATCGATGATTCCAAGAGGTCCCGTGATGATATTGCCGGCCTGATAGATACCTTGGCTTGTTCCTTCCAGCAGCGCATGGTTCTCCAGTGGCGTCAGAGAGTCGCGGAGTTCGTGAAACAGGACGCCGTAGCGATCGTACAGAGATCTCCCTTGGCTCATGGGCCAAAAAATGTGGCGACTGCGCGCTTCCTCCTCGATAATACGGCGCACGAGTTCGAGGTTTGTGCGGGAGACGTCGATGAGCGGTTCTTGAAACCAGAACAGACCGAACAATGCCAGTCGAAGATCCGCCCGGGGGATTGGTAAGGTAGACAGTTGACCAAGCAACGCTATCCCGGCTTCAGACGGAACAATCGCGTCGTTCCACCGAGCATCCGCCGCGTAGTTCTCGGGAAAAGTCGCCGTGTGCACTAGACAGCGCAGTGCGTAAGCCGCTGCTAACTGCGAGGCGTGGGGATCAATCTTGAGTGAGTTGTATACGTCTCGGGCATCAGCGACTGACATTCTGGACTCCTTGCGCATAAATGACACACCGGCGAGCGCCAATTGTCAACCGCAATTCTTGCCGGACGGGTGGAAGAGTTGGAACTTAGGTCGAGTACGACGTTAGGGTCGTCGCTCCGGAAAAACCGCAATCACCCAACGGCCCATCGACGTCACGCCGCACCGGCCCATTCGGTATTGACTTAGCCAACGATGAGCGATCGCCACCATCGACTCGTTGGGCATGTCCGGCGCAGCGACGATGCTCGACAGCGCGACGTACGTTGAGCGCTGTAACTCGGGTCGGTCGTCGTCACGCAGTCGCTCTTTGACCGGTGTCCGCTGTCCGGTTTTCGTTGTCGGCGCTCGTGGCCCGCCGTGTGCCCTTTCGTGGGGCTCCGATCGTCGCTCCGCTGCCCAACATCGCAATCGGCAGTCCCCCGCTGCATATCCCCATAAAGGGCGCTGCTGTGAAGCCGCTGCCTATCTCCCTAACATCCATCTGGCCTCCCTCGCAAACCTCTCCGGCTCCGCGAGCCGCCCTTTACGACGACTGGCAGCGTGGTCGGTCGCACCCGCTCCCTCGCGGTCGCGGTCTGGCTCCGGTCGCTGACGACCTCGCGGTTGTACCGGGGAAGCGCTCGCTGCCCCCCTCGCGCTCGCACCGGCGAACCCCTCGCAGCCCCCCCTCGCGCTCGTCCCACCTCCCACCTCGCTCCCCCCTTCCTCGCCCCCCGCGCTCGCTCCCGCCGCCCTCTCCGACCCTCCGCCCCATCGGGTACGCTCCGCCGCAACCCGATGACCCACTTCCTCCCCTGGTGGACCCGCTCGCTCGTCCTCTCCGCCGCGCTCTCTGCCGGGTGCGCTGTCGACAACTCGCGCCTCCTCGACGGCGGCGCATCCCTCTCCGACATCGGCGCCGACTTCGACATCCCCCGCGGCGCCGTCACCACCCCGCCCGACGGCTCCTGCCCCGACGACGCCAGCCGCCTGCCCGACGGCGCCTGCAACGCCACCGTGCTCGCCGACGGCGCCGTCGTCTCCGCGGACGTCCCCCCGACGCCTCCGCCGCCTCCGTGCAACGAGGTGCAGTTCCGCTACGTCGACGACCGCGCCACCAGCGTGTGGCTGAGCGGCTCGTGGCTGCGCTGGCCCGCCACCACCGCCGCGGGCGCGCTCCCCCTCACGCGAGGCGCCGACGGCGCGTGGACCGTCACCACCCGCGTCGAGCCCCGCGGCCGCCAGGAGTACAAGTTCATCATCGACGGCACCCGCTGGATCGCCGACCCCATGAACCCCACCCGCTCCCCCGATGGCGCGGGCGGGGAGAACAGCGTGCTCACCGTCTGCGGCGGCGCGGCGGCCTCCTGCGGCGACGTCACGGCCTTCGACTGGCGCGACGCGTTCATGTACTTCGCCATGGTCGATCGCTTCAGCGACGGCGACGGCCGGCGCACCCTCGTCCCCGGCGCGACGGACGGCGACGCCACCCGCGGAGCCAGCGGTCAGTACGCGGGCGGCGACCTCCCCGGGCTCACGACGCGCATGCCCTACCTCGCCGACCTGGGCGTGACGGCGCTCTGGCTCTCGGCCCCCTACAAGGCCCGCGACACCTCCGGGGCGGCCATCGATCCGGCGGCCGATCCGCACGTGTACTCCAGCTATCACGGCTACTGGCCCTCGCCGGAGAACACCGACTACACCGACCCGATGCGCCCGATGCCAGCGCCCCGGGTGGAGCCCAGGCTCGGCACCGACGGCGACCTCCGGGCGCTCATCGCCGCGGCCCACGGCGCGACCTCGCCGGGCGGCCACGGGGTGCGGGTGCTCTTCGACTACGTGATGAAGCACGTCGACGACGAGAGCGGGCTCTACCGCGCGCACCGCGACTGGTTCGCCCGAGGCTCGGGCGGGAGCTTCCGTCTCTGCGGCCCGGAGAACCTCTGGGACGACCCGGTCTGGGGAACCCGCTGCGCCTTCACCTCCTACCTCGCTCCCTTCGACTTCGAGAACGACGCCGCCCGCGCCTGGAGCGTCAACGACGCCCTCTGGTGGGCGCGCACCTACCAGGTCGACGGGCTGCGCCTCGACGCCATCAAGCACGTCCCGCTGCGCTGGCTCACCGACCTCCGCGCCCGCATCAACCGCGAGGTGAGCTCGCCGATGGGAGGGCGCTTCTACCTGGTGGGAGAGACCTTCAACTACGACGACCGGGGCGCGCTCCGCAGCGCCGTCAACCCCTCGACCATGCTCGACGGACAGTTCGACTTCCCCTTCAAGGCCAGGCTCTGCGAGGCCCTCTTCACCCCCGCCGGAGGCCTCGACCGCTTCGCCGACTGGATCTCGGGCAACGACTCCTTCTACGGAACCACCGCCCTCATGAGCACCTTCATCGGCAACCATGACATCCCGAGGGCGATCCATTTCGCTAGCCGGCAGATCGCCGACTGCCGCGCCGGGAGCTCACCCTCCAACGGCTGGTCGACGGACTTCCGCCAGCCCACCGACGCGCCCCCCTACGAGCGCCTCGCACTGGCCTTCGCGGTGATGCTCACCAACCCGGGCGTTCCGTTGATGTACTACGGCGACGAGGTCGGGCTCGCGGGCGGGGGCGACCCCGACAACCGACGGATGATGCCCTGGAGCGACGCCTCGCTGAACCCCCACCAGCTCGCGCTTCGGGCGCAGGTCCGCCGGCTGGGGCGCATCCGCGCGACCAACCCGGTGCTGGGTCGTGGCAGCCGCACCACGCTCTCCAGCACCCAGGACACCTGGGTCTATCGCATGGGCGGCTGCGGCATGGCGGCGCGCGACATCGTGGTGGCCCTCAACCGCGCCGACGTGGCGCGCTCGGTGGAGGTCCCGGCGGCGATGTACGAAGACCTGATGCGCGACGGCGCTCCCGCGGAGATGGGCGGCCGCGTCGAGCTGGCGCCGCGCAGCGCGCGGGTGCTGCGGGTGCGGTGAGGGCGTCCCTCGACCTTGGCCCCTGACGACAGCTGCGAGCGCGGCCCCCTTCCCCGCTGCCGCGCGCCCTCACCCCCGCGGGGCGGGGGCAGGGCTCCGTGACCTGACAGCGCTGTGATTGTTATGCGGACGTCTGAGCCCTGCCCCCGCCCCGCGGGGGTGAGGGCGCGCGGCAGCGGGGAAGAGGGCCTCACCGCACCGATCAGTCCCCCGCCGTCAGCGGCGGAGCGCGTCCCGCAGTCGGCAGCCCATCTCCAGGTCGCGGGTGCACGCCAGGTTGTAGAGCTCCCTGGCCCGAGGGAGGTCGACCGCCGCGCCCAGGCCGTGCTGGTACATCGATCCCAGGTTGGCGCACGCGAGGGCGTTGCCGCTCTCGCAGCCGCGGGCGTAGCGGGAGAGCGCCCTCACGGGGTCGTGCGGCCTCCCGGGGGCCTCGTTGTGCAGCCAGCCCGCGTTGTTGCAGGCGAGCGCGTTGCCTCCCTCGCAGGCCCGCTCGGCGAGGCTGAGCGCGCGGGCGAGGTCGCGCGTCACCCCGCGGCCCTCCTGGTACATCGTCGACAGCGTGGTGCACGCCGGGTGGTTGCCCGCCTCGCAGGCGCGCTCGTAGCTCGCCGCCGCGCGGGGCAGGTCGACCGCCACGCCGATGCCCTGCTCATAGAGGCCCGCGAGGTTGGCGCACCCGAGGGCGTTGCCCTGGGCGCAGGAGCGCTCGTAGAGGCCGCGGGCGCGGTTGGCGTCCCCGGGGACGCCGGCGCCGTTCTGGTAGAGCCAGCCCAGGTTGACGCAGCCTCGCGCCTCTCCCTCGTCGCAGGCGCGGCGGTAGCGCACCGCGGCCTGGGCGGCGTCGACCGCGACCCCTTCGCCCGACTCGTACATCCACCCCAGGCGGGTGCAGCTCGCCCAGGCGCCGTGGTCGCAGCTCCGGGTGAAGAAGGTTCGGGCCTGCGCGAGGTCGCGAGCGACCCCTACGCCCTCGGCGTGGAGCCGCCCGAGGTTGCCGCACGCGACGCCCTCGTCGCCCTCGCAAGCCCGCTGGTAGAGGGCGATGGCCGCGGGCAGGTCGGCGGTCACGCCGGTTCCGTTCTCGAGCAGCCAGCCCAGGTTGGTGCAGCCGCGGAGGTGGCGTCCGTCGCAGGCGCGGCGGTAGAGCGTCGCGGCGGCGGCGGGGTCGCGCCCCACGCCGCGGCCCGACTCGAGGAGCCAGCCGAGGTGGGTGCACCCCCCGGCGAAGCCCCCGTCGCAGGCGCGGCGGTAGAGCGCGGCGGCGCGCGCGTCGTCCTGGGGGACCCCCGCTCCGCGCTCGTAGCGGTCGCCGAGGGAGTCGCACGCGGAGAAGTCGCGGCGCTCGCAGCGGGCGCTGAGCGAGGCCACCGGACCCGCGTCCGGAGGCGGCGGCGGCGCGGCCTTGCGGCAGCCGGTCGCGACGACCGCCAGAAGCGCCAGCGCGGCGGCAGGGGCGAGACGCGAGACGGGGCGGGTCATCGAGGCGGTCCTTTGGTGAGAGGGGGGTGTGGAGGGCCGAGGGCGGGTCGAGCGATCAGACGCGGTGGAAGTGCTCGAGGAGGGTCTTGGCGCCGAGGCCGATGAGCACCAGCCCGCCGACGACGTCGAGCTTGCGACCCAGCGCCGACCCGAAGCGGCGCCCGGCGTAGAGCCCGAGGACGCTGAGCGCCGCCGTGACGACGCCGATGGTGACCACCGAGAGGAGCAGCGGGGCGCGGAGCAGGGGGAGGGTGACCCCGACCCCGAGGGCGTCGATGCTGGTGGCCACCGCGAGCAGCAGCATCACCCGGAGGTCGAACACGTCGCGGTCGCTCCGGATGTCGCCCTCGTCCGCCTCCTCGCGCGCCTCCCAGAGCATCTTCGCGCCGATGGCCCCGAGGAGGACGAAGACCACCCAGTGGTGCCACCGCTCGATCAGGGGCCCCACGCTCTGTCCGACGAACCACCCGATCAGCGGCATCAGGGCCTGGAAGCCGCCGAAGAGGGCCGCCACCAGCGCGACGTCGCGGGCGCGCAGCCGGGGCGCCGCGAGCCCTCGGGCCGCCGCGACCGCGGTGGCGTCCATCGCAAGGCCCAGGGCCAGCAGCACGATCGCCTGGAAGGTCACGGGCGCACGCTATCACCTTGCAAGGCATCCCCCTCACGGGCGAGCGTGCCTCCCCGATGCAGCGCCAATGGATCATCGGGGTCTTCGTGCTGGGGTGGCTCGCGGGCTGTAGCGACGGGACGCCGCCGCCGCTCGATGCGGGCGCGGACGCTCCCGCGGTGGTGGACGCGCTCGACGCACCCTCGACGGTGGACGCTCCCGCGGAGGACCTTCCCCCGGAGCCGGTGGACAGCGGGCGGGTGATCCCCTCGTGTCCCTCGCCGGTGAACGGCGGCGACGGCGGGGTCGCGGTGCGAGGGCACGGGCACATCTTCGGTCCGAACGGGGGCCCGGTGCGCGACGCGGTGGTCACGGTGCTGGAGCACCCGGGCTGGTGCGCTCGCACCGGCTCCGACGGGGCCTACGCGTTCACGGGCTTCACCCCCGGCGAGCGGGTGACCCTGGAGATGCACCACGAGAACCACTGGCCCGTGCAGACCTCCACGCTGCTCGTCGCGCCCGATGGGCTGGAGCGGGTGGGCTTCCAGTCGCCCACCAACGGGATCTTCCGGGTGCTCGCGCAGTACCTCCGCATCACCCCGGAGCCCGACCGCTGCCAGATCGCGACGACGGTGGTCGCGGCGGCCTACCGCGGGACCTACGACCCGGGAGGCCACGGAGAGGTCGGGGCGACGGTGACCATCGACCCGCCGCTGCCGGCCTCTGCGGGGCCGGTGTACTTCCGCTACCTCAGCGCGAGCGCGATCGTCCCGGCGAGGGAGCTCACGGAGACCAGCCTCGACGGGGGAGTGCTCTTCCTCAACGTTCCGGCGGGGGACTACGTGCTGAGCGCGCACAAGGCAGGGGTGCGCTTCAACCAGGTGGCGATCCGCTGCCGCGCGGGGGTGCTGGTGAACGCGTCGCCCCCGTGGGGGCTCCAGGCGCAGTAGAAAAGCCCGCCGCCCTTGAGGGTGGTACAAAGCACTCCGTGCACGCTCGAAGCTGGATCGAGTTGGACGCGCAGCCGGGGGCCGGCGAGGTGTGGGACCTCCGCCTCGACGACGCCCTCTCCCGCCCCTTCACCCTCTCGGTGGAGGTGGCCCTCGACACCCCCGACGCCGACCTCGAGGCCCTTCTCTGGACGGGCGCCACGGTCTACCTCGCCGAGGCCGACTCCGAGCCCCGGGCGTGGCACGGCGTCGTCGAGGAGGCCTCCTTCGTGGGCGGTCTCGACGGCCGCTGGGTCTACCAGCTCACGCTGCGCCCCAGGGTCTCCGGGCTCCGCTTCCGCCACCGCAGCCGCATCTTCCAGGACCTCGACGCGACCGGGGTGGTCCGCCGGGTGCTCCGTGACGCGGGGCTCACCGACGACGACGTGGCCTGGGCCACCACCCGCAGCTATCCCCCTCGCGCGTACTGCGTGCAGTACCGCGAGACGGAGTTCGACTTCGTCTCCCGCCTGCTCGAAGACGAAGGGATCTTCTACGCCTTCGAGCACTCGCCAGGCCGCCATGTGATGCGCCTCGGCGACTCCGCGGCGGCCTTCTCCGACCTCGAGGGCGAGTCCATGCTGGTCTTCTCGAAGACCGAGCACGTCGCCCGGGAGTGCGTGACCGACCTGGTCTTCGCCTCGCAGCTCCGCTCCGACGTCCACATCACCCACGACTGGAACCAGGAGAACCCCACCCGCGTGCTCGAGGCCGAGTCGCGAGGCGACGACGGCCCCACGCGCTTCCGCCACGAGTACCCCGGCGGCTTCGCCGACACCCGCGACGGAGGCCGCCGCGCCCGCGACCGCCGCGAGGCCCAGGTGGCCGCGCGCAACGTGCTGCGGGGGCGCTCCAACTGCCTGCGACTGGCTCCCGGGAGGCGCTTCACCCTGGAGGGCGCGAGGCCCGATCACCTCTGTCAGCCGTGGCTGGTGACCTCCCTCAAGATGCACTTCCGCGACCCCGCGAGGCACCCCGACGAGGCCGGTCGGCAGAGCCTGCAGGTGCGCTTCGAGGCCATCCCGGCGAGCGTTTCGTACCGCTCGGCGAGGGTCACCCCGAGGCCTCGCGTGGCGGGCAAGGAGAGCGCGGTGATCGCCGGTCCGCCCGGGGAGGAGATCCACGTCGACGAGCAGGGCCGGGTGAAGGTCCACTTCTACTGGGACCGCGAAGGGTCGGTGGACGATCGGGCGACCTGCTGGATGCGGGTGCAGCAGGCCAACACCGCGGGCGCGATGATGATCCCTCGCGTGGGCTGGGAGGTCGACGTGGGCTTCGAGAACGGCGACCCCGACCGGCCGGTGGTGCTCCAGAAGCTCTACAACCAGGAGACGATGCCGCCCTACGGGCTGCCCGGAGAGAAGACCCAGGGGTCGTGGCAGACCTCGACCTACCCCGGCGGGGCGGGCACCAACGAGCTGCGGCTGCAGGACGGCAACGGGGGGATGATGTTCTTCGTGCACGCGAGCCGGGACTTCGCGCTGCACGCCTCGCACGACCTCACCGAGCAGGTGACCGTCGACGCGACCGAGCAGGTGACGCTCACCCGCACGGCCAGCGTGGCGAAGACCGAGGAGGTCTCCGTCGCGGGCAACCAGTCGACCAGCGTGACGGGCGACACGGCCCTGGAGACCAACGCCTCGCGCACCGTCTCCATCGGCGCCACGGACACCTGGAAGGTCGCCAAGAACCAGAGCGTGACGGTCAACGGGTCGCGCACCGAGGACATCGGCGGGATGATGATGGTGCTCGCCAACAAGGTGAGCGAGACCTTCAACGGCAGCGCGTCGCGCAGCGTCGGCGCGGTGCAGATGATCAACAGCGCCACGGTGATCGCGGAGTCCGTCGGGGGCTCTCGGGAGGAGACCATCGGCGGGGCCCGCGTCGAGGTGACCGCGAAGGGCCACTCCGAGGTGATCGGAGGGAGCAAGACCCTGGTCACCGGCGCCGTGATGGAGAAGGTGGGCGGGGACATCACCGCCAACGCCAAGGGGGCGCTGGCCTTCACGGTGGGCGGCCCCTTCGTGTCGAAGTGCGGTGGGGCCTTCACGCTCGGCGCGCGCGCGGTGGTGATCACCGTCCCCGGCGGGCTCACGCTCTCCGCGGGCGGGGGCAAGCTGATCGCTCGCGGCGGCAAGGTGACCTTCGAGGGACCGTCGCTGGCCGTGAAGGGCACCGCGTCGATCACCCTCAAGGGGCGCATCAACTACAAGGGCTGAGGGCGACGGGAGAGGGGGATCGATGACCGCAGCGGGGATGGCCTTCGCGTTGGAGATCGACGGGCTCGCGGGCCCGGCGTCGGTGATGCGCTTCGTCGCCCGCGAGGCGCTCTCCGAGGGGTCGACCCTGGAGGTCGAGGTGGGGCTCTCCGAGCCGGTGGACGCGCTCTCGCTCATCGGCAGGAAGGCCTCGCTGCGGCTGAGCGCCGATCGGGACGCGACGAGGTACTTCCACGGCGTGGTGCTGGAGGCCGACGGCAGCGTGAGGGACGCCGACGGCCGCGGGTCGCTGAGGGCGCTGGTGGGCGCGAGGGTGCTCACCCTCAAGCACGCGCGAGACAGCAGGATCTTCCAGAAGAAGTCGGTGCAGGACATCGTGCAGGCGGTGCTCGACGGCCGGGGCCTCGGGTCGATGGCCCGGTGGATGAACACCCGCTCGCCCTCGGTGCGCGCTTACGTGGTGCAGTATGACGAGACCGACTGGGACTTCGTGCGGAGGCTGCTCCAGGACGAGGGCATCGGCTTCGCGGTGAGGCACGAGGAGACCGAGGACACGGTGGTCTTCTTCGACGACGACCACGGGACGGCCCCCATGGAGGGGGTCGAGACGCTCCTCGACCGCGCCTCGACGCAGCTCTCGGAGAACGTCGTGTGGGACGTGCGGGAGACGCGCGCCGTGTCCTTCGAGGGGGTGGTGCGCCGCGACTACGACCTGACGCGCCCCTCGCTCGACCTGACGGCGGAGGCTCGCGCTCCGAGGGACGCGGGGCACGAGCACTACGACCACCCCGGCGGCTTCACCGACGTCTCGGAGGGAAAGCGGCGAGCGCAGGAGGCGCTGGAGCGGCTGCGATCCCGCTGTCACCGGCTCTCGGGGCTGAGCGACTGCTACCTGCTGGAGCCCGGTCGTCGCTTCTCGGTGGAGGGCCACCCGAGGTCCTCGCTCAACGGGGCGCTGGTGGTGACGCGCACGGAGCACGAGGGGGCGGTCACGCGGCGAGACGGGGTGACCGAGACGAGCCACGCGTGCCGCTGGGAGGCCAGGACCCGCGAGGCGGCGTGGAGGCCCCACGGAGCAACGCCCGCGAAGGAGACCAGCGGGCCGGTCGTAGCCTGGGTGACGACGCCTTCGGGGGAGGAGATCCACACGGACGATTACGGCAGGGTGAAGGTGCGCTTCCCGTGGGACCGATCGCGCCCCACGGACGACCGCAGCTCGACCTGGATGCGCGTGGGGCAGGCGATGCTGGGCGGCGCGATGATGCACCCCCGCAAGGACTTCGAGGTGATGGTCGACCACGAGCTCGGCGAGCGCGACCGGCCCTTCGTGAGCGGGCACCTGTACAACGTCGAGCTGTCGGTGCCGTATGCGCTGCCGGACAACGCGACGCGCACCTCGATGCAGACCGCCACCACCGGGGGAGGCCCCGGGGCGAACGAGATGCGCTTCGAGGACGGCGCCGGGGAGGAGGAGATCTTCCTCAACGCCTCGAAGGACATGACCGTCTCCATCGAGCACGACGGCGTCTGGCACACCGACCACGACGAGTCGGTGACCATCGGGGGCAACCACTCCATGAGCGTCGGCACGGTGCACCAGCGGCAGGTGGGGGGCGCCCGCACGCTGAGCGTGGGAGGGTCGCAGTCGCTCAACGTGGGAGGCACCCTCGGGGAGAACGTGGGAGGGAGCGCGAGCACCACCGTGGGGGCGGCGAGGCTGCTCACCGTGGGCGGAGACCTCTCCGAGCAGGTTCAGGGCTCGCTGTCTCGCACCGTGGGAGGGATGCAGTGCGTGACGGCCATCGCCGGGTACAACCGCAACGTGGTGGGGAGCGCGACGACGAAGGTGGGCGCGGCGCTGATCGAGGTGTGCGGCCGATCGAACACCAGCGACGCCGGGGGATCTCGCAAGCTGATGGTGGGGGCGGTGGAGCTCATTCGCGCGAAGCAGATCTCGGTGAGCTGCTCGGCGGCCTACACGGAGACGGCCGCGGCGGAGATCATCAAGTGCAGCGGCAGCCGCACCGACACGGCGGGCGCGGCGCTGGCGCTCACCGCGGGGGGAGGGGTGAGCGTGAAGGCCTCGGACGCGGTGATCGAGGCGAAGAGCAGCATCACGGTGCTGGCGGGGGCCTGCGTGATCAAGCTGTCCTCGTCGGGGGCGATCTCCATCAAGGCCCCGAAGGTCGACCTCACCGGGGCCAAGACCCTCGGTCAGGTGCTTCACCGGAGCAACTGAGATGAGCGAGCAACGACTGCGCGCGAACCTGGTGGGCGGGGCGTTTCCCGGGCACAACACCGTCCACGCGGTGCGGGGCGAGGAGCGCCTCGGGGAGCTCTACCGCTACGAGGTCGACCTGAGCGCCGACGAGGTGGCCTTCACCCGCGCCACCGGGTCGACGGTGCTGGTGACGCTCACCGACGACGACGAGCAGGAGCGCTTCGTGGGCGGGGAGATCGAGTCCCTGGAGGTGGCGGCCACGGACGACGAGGGGGCGACGAGCATCCGCTGTCGGGCGACGGTGGTGCCTCGGGCGGCGGTGCTCGGGTGGCGCCACGGCTACCGCATCCACCAGGACCTCGACGTGCCCGACATCGTGCGCCGGGTGCTGCGCGACGCGGGTGTTCCCGAGGAGGAGACCCGCTGGGGCCTGGGGCGCAACTACGGCGTACGGAAATACTGCGTGCAGTATGACGAGAGCGACCTCGCCTTCGTGCGCCGGCTGCTGGAGGAGGAGGGCATCTGGTTCGCCTTCGAGCACACCGCCGAGGGGGTGGTGATGGTCTTCGGCGACCAGACGCCGACCGCGCCTCGCAACACGCCCGGGGAGGTGATCTTCACGCCCGACCTCGGCCTCCACGGGCGGGGGCTGCGGCTCTGGAGCTGGCACCGCCGCGGCGCCCTCACCCCCTCCCGCGTCGCGATGAACGACTACGACCGGGAGCACCCCTCGGAGGAGATGTTCGCGCAGGCGAGCGACGCCTCCGCGGCGGGGACGCTGGAGTGGTACGAGCAGCCGGGGCACTACGACGACCTCCCGGTGGGGCAGCGCAGGGCGCAGGACACGCTGGAGTCGCTCCGGGTGGCGCACGACGTGGTGACCGCGGAGACCAACGCCGTCACCCTCTCGACGGCGCGCTGGCTCCAGGTGTCGGGGCACCCGACCGACGACGCGGAGTGGATGGTGATCGGGCAGCGGCTGCGCGTGCGCATCGACGCCGAGACGGGGGAGGGGGCGCTGGTCGACCGGGGCGATCCGGAGTGCGTGGTGACGCTGGAGATGATCCCGAAGGCGAAGCCCTTCCGGACGCCGAGGCGCACCCCCTGGCCGAGGGTGGTGGGGCTTCAGACCGCAAGGGTGACGGGCCCGTCGGGCCAGGAGATCTACTGCGACGCCCTCGGCCGGGTGAAGCTGCAGTTTCACTGGGACCGCGAGGGGAAGCTCGACGAGCACACCACCTGCTGGGTGCGGGTGTCCCAGGCGCAGACCACCGGCTCGGTGGCCATTCCGCGCATCGGCTGGGAGGTGCTGGTGGAGTTTCTCGACGGCGACCCCGACCGCCCGGTGTGCTTCGGTCAGGTCTACAACGCGCTCTTTCCCCCGTCGTATTCGCTGCCCGCGGAGAAGGCCGTCACGGGTCACAAGTCGTACAGCCTGCCCGGCCGCGGGGCGACCAACGAGGTGATGCTGGACGACAGCGCCGGGGCGCAGCGGGTGGCGATCAACGGTGGCCACGACATCAACGTGGTGGTGGCCCACGACCGGATCCTCAACGTCGGCGCCAACGCGACGCGCACGGTGGTGGGCAAGCGCCGCGCGGCGGTGTCGGGCAACGAGAGCATGTCCGTCGAGGGCTCGGACTCGGGCAAGGTGGCGGGCGACGAGAGCATCTCCGTGGGAGCCAGCCGCACGGTGGGCGTCGACCAGAGCGCGACCGAGGAGATCGTCGGCGCGATGAGCCTCTCGGTGGGCGCGATGGAGAGCGTGAAGGTGGGCTCTCCCGGCGCCGCGGTGCTGGAGATCATCAAGCGGGAGGCGGTGGCGGCGGCGGAAGGCGTGGCGGCGGCGGCGGCCTCCCGGGCGCAGGCTGCCCTGCTGGGACCGATGCTCCCGGCGCTCAACCGGGCGCGCGCGGCGATGGGGCCGGTGATGCATCTGGCCGGTCCTGCGGCGGGGCTGGTGCAGTCGCCGGGCGCGGCGCTCGCGGCCGAAGGGCACCACGGGGTGGCCGGCGCCGACACGCCCGCCGGGGCGGAGGCCGCGAGCGACGCCGCGGGGACCTCCGCGGCCATCGCCAACGGCTCGATGCCTGCCGGTGGTGGCGGTGGTGAGAACGCCAGCGCCAGCAACACCGCGGGCGGCGCGGGAAGCGGCGTCTGGGGGACGGTGGTGGGCGGCGACGTGACCGAGAGCATCGGCGCGATCGCGCTCATCAACTCGGCCTACGGGGTGACCTTCAACGTGGGAGGCAGCGCGAAGGACACCATCGGCGCGGCGAAGATCGAGCTCACCGCGGGCTCGAAGATGGAGAACACCAAGGGGTCGAAGACCGAGCTCACCGGGAGCTACGTGCTGATGACGTCGGCGGGGCTGAGCTTCGACGCGACGGCGGCGATGGCGGTCAACGTGGCGGGGGTCATGCGGCAGAGCATCGGGGGCGGGCACTCGATGAGCGCCAAGGGTGCGGCGGCGGTGACCGGGTCGAGGATGAAGGTCACCGCGGGAGGGAAGATCACGCTCAAGTGCGGGCTCTCGGAGATCGTGGTCGACAGCGGCGGCGTGGTGATCTCAGGTTTGAACGTGACCATCGAGGGGAGCGCGGGGCTGGACGTGACGGACCCGTCGATCGGTCCGACGTAGTGCGGAGAGGCGGAGAGGGAGGTAGGCCATGAAGAGAAGCGCAGTGAAGTCGGGAGCGGGGCGCGCCCCGGAGACCGCGGCGGTGAGGGAGGTGGCGGAGACCACGGCGGCGGTCGCCCGGCTGGCGGGAGCGCCGCTGGTGCTGGCCACGGTGGTGGCTCGCGAGGGCGACTCGTGGAGGGTGCGGGCCGGAGGCGCGGAGGCGCTCGCCTCGGTGGACGCGTCGGTGGACGGCGCGCTCCTCGAGGCCGCGAGGGCGTCGGGCGCGAGGGTGGTGCTGGAGCTCGGCGAGGCGCCCCTGATCGTGGGCACGCTCCAGACCGCGAGGGCGCTGACCGTGGGCCGGGACGGGGACGTGGACGTGGCGGCCAGGGCCTTCACGGTGACGGCCACGGAGAAGGTGGTGATGAGGGTGCCGGGGGCCTTCGTGATGGTGTCCTCGGGCGAGGTCGAGGTCTTCGCCAACCGGGTGCTCACCCGGGCGCGAGAGGTGGCGAGGACCCTCGCGGCGATGATCAAGTTCAACTGAGCGGAGGAGGGGAGCGAGCGATGAGCGTGACCGCCCTGATGATGGAAGTCGTTTGCGAGAACTCGGCCCACCAGGTGACGGGGGTGGTGCCGTGCATGTGCTTCACGCCCGCCGCGCCGAGCCCGCTGCCGATGCCCTACCCCCTGATGGGGAGCTCGAGCAGCCTCGCGGAGAAGTGCGCCCGCATCGAGATCCACGGCAAGAAGGTGCACAGCTCCTTCTGCAAGATCAGCAACATGCACGGCAACGAGGCGGGCGTGGCGCTCACCAAGGACATCACCGTCGCGGGCGTGAACACCGGCCTCGGATGGTCGCTCCCGGTGCCCGCGGTGACGGTGCACTTCGAGGGTCGGCCGGTGACCGTCACCGGCTCCCCGGGCTTCGGCGACTCGCGCTGAGAGGGAGAGCACGCCGATGACCGCCGCCCCGACGCCTCCGCCTCACGTCTTCACCCTCTACCTCAACAGCGGAGGGAGCGCGTTCTTCTCCAAGAAGTGCCAGGCGCTGCTCATCAAGGCCGCGCTCAACCCCGACAACTGCGGGAGCTACAGCTTCGTCGCCAAGACCAACGCCGACGCTCGGAAGAAGTGCGAGGCCTGGGACAACGCCTCGCCCGCCGATCGGGCCGCGAACAACATCCCCCAGCCCACGCCGCAGGAGCGCTTCCTCTCCGACTGCGAGTCGGGGCACCTGATCAGGGACTCCAACTTCCGCACCGAGGGCGGTCGGGGGGAGGTCTGCGAGTCCGTGGTCGACGGCTTCGAGTCCAACCTCGCGCCCTGCGTCCCCCACCAGGGGAGGGCGGCGGACCCGGCGACGGTGCACGGCGTCCACACCATCAACGAGAACAACGACAGCGCCAACCAGCGCGCCCGCAACGGCACCACCACCACCCCGGGCAGCGTCAACGGCATCCCCAACACCCCCGGCGGCGCGTACCCCCCGGAGCAGCGCCGCGCCGACGAGGACGCTCGCACCCAGCCCATGCTCGACCGCCACAAGCAGAACTTCGCCAACAGCTTCGAGGCCACCACCGCCGCGCCCATTCCCCGCCCCGGCTCCAACGCGGCCGAGCGCTTCGACCGGCTCGACCCCGCGAGCCAGGCGGCGGCCATCGGAGCCAAGGCTCCCGCGGAGCCCAACTGCGCCAAGGACAAGGTCATCGGCGGAAACACCGCGGCCGCGTGCCTCAACAACTGGCGCAAGAAGGCCGAGGCGGCGATGTACAAGAAGTGCAAGGACGACTTCCCCCGCAACGACGCGAGGGCCACGCCCACCCGAGGAGGACCGCCGCCCACCCGGGCGACGCACCGGGCCGCGCTCCAGGGGGACGTGGCCGCCGCGGAGGCCGCCCACGGCGCGAAGTCGAAGCAGGCCACCACCGCCCGCGCGGCGCTCTCGCGCTACGACGGGGACTGTTGCCGCGCCGACATGGGGCGGCGCATGATCGCCCGGGAGCAGCGCCGCACCGGGCACGCGGCCTGAGGGGGCGCGCCGCTCCCACACCACGACCCACGAGCCCTCGAAGAGCCATGAACGAGAACCTCATCCCGACGATCGACGCGTTCCTGAAGCAGCACGTCGAGGCGCTCAACTTCTTCGCCGACGACGCGACCGTCGAGCAGGCCATGGAGGACGCGACCGGCGGGGGCGACTACCTCCCGTTGATGTACTACCGCACGCTCCCCGACCCGGAAGACCCGTCCCGGCTGCTGGTGTGCTTCAGCTACGGCACCGACACCCTCGACCACGAGCTCAAGGCCCCCGAGCGGGTGAAGCAGTGCATGGAGGCGCTCTACGCCGCGCACCCGGAGGTTGCGGCGGCGCCGGTGCGGCTCGACATCAGCGGCTTCTGATCGCCACCGTCCGCGCTCTCCCCGAGGGCCTCCACGCGCAATGCCCATCACCTGGAAATATCGCGGCGTCAGCGGTCTCTCGGCGGAGGACTTCCACTTCCTCGCCGACCGCTACGACGACACCTACGGCTGGTCGGAGGACATGGCCGAGTCGTGGATCGGCCGCGTGGTGCAGGGTCAGATGTACCTGCTGCTGGGCCACCGGGGTTGGCTCACCCGCCTCTGGCGCGCCCCCTCCGGGCGGCTCTGGGTGTCCGAGGGCGGCGCCCGCACCGGCGTCCACGTCGAGGCCTCTGGAGAGCTGCTCACGCCGCGGTGGTCCTTCACTCCGCTGCTCGGGATCTTGAGCGGCGTCTACGGCCTCGAGGAGTCCAACGTGTTCGCCTTCGGGCAGCGGGTGCAGCAGCCCGGCATCCACGGCATCGTGCACCGCTGGGACGGGGCGCAGTGGTCCGAGACGCCGCCGCCTCCGGGGCTCATCGTGGGGATGCACGGGCTCCGCCCCGACCTGGTCTACGCGGTCGGCGACGGCGGCCTGGTGGCGCGCTGGGACGGGCTGCGATGGATCCGCGTCCCGGCCCCCACCCGCTCGATGCTCTCCTCGGTGCAGGTGGTGTCCGAACACGAGATCCACGCGAGCGGGGCGGGCTATCGGGTGCTGGAGGGCAGCGTCCACGGCTGGGTCGAGCGGGTGATCTCCGACGGGCCGCTGCTCTCCCTGGGGCTCTTCCAGGGGAAGGTGCTGGTGACCACCGGGGCGCGAGGCCTCCACGCCGTGGAGCGCAACACCCTGGTCGAGTGGCGCAAGGACGTCCCGGCCACGCAGATCGACACCCGGGGCGACCTGCTGGCGGCCGCGCCCCACGAGCTGGTGGCGAGCCGCGACGGGGAGACCTTCACCCGCATACCCATCGAGGTATTCCGAGAGGCGACCCGCGCCTTTGCACCGGCCTGGAGGGGACCCCGGAGGAGGCAGCGATGACCGCGCGCCCTGGACAGCGCCCCGGCTGCGGCTACCTCGCCGACGCCCCGGAGGTGATGGTGGCGAGGGTGGCGCTCGGGCTCACCGTCTACCTGGAGGACGCGGAGCACTGGGCGGAGACGGGCGTTCCGTCGATGGTGACGGCGCTGCTGAGGGCGGTGCCCGACGGGTCGCTGGAGTGGTTCACCACCTCGACGCGCAGCGACTGGGTGAGGCTCTCCGCCGCCGAGCGGGAAGGGCTGCCGCAGACCCTCGGCCGGGAGTGGCACGCCGCGGGGCCGAGGCACCTGCTGCAGGTGCGCCTGAGCGACGAGACCGGCTGCATGGGGGCGGGCTTCTCGTACCGGGAGATCGACCCCGGGCGCGGCGGCCGCAACGGCTGGCTCCAGCTGGTGCTGCCCTACCACCAGGAGCCCGACGACCTGCTGGCGCTGGCGGTCGAGCTCGCCCAGGAGCACCCCTTCCGCTGCGCGGTGGGCGGCTACCTCACGACCTTCAACGAGTGGGAGAAGCCCGCGGCCTTCTGGTGCATCCGAAAGTGGGCGCTCCAGCACCTCGGCCTCGACGTGCAGGACCCCGACATGGCCTCGTGGTTCGTCGGCCGGGAGCTCCCCTCCACCAACTGGCTGACGCTCCTTGGCGCGGGGCTGATGGAGGAGCGGGGCATCACCGCCGAGGCCCTGAAGGCGCACCCCTGGGAGCGCCCCATCACGGTGCTCCCGCTCTCCCACGGGGTGATCGTCCGCGCCGGCGAGCGCCCGGTCACCGGCGACGTCAACGACCTCGTCTACCCGGAGACCTACGCCGAGGTCTCTCGCGCCCTGGAGGCCCTCCTGCCCCGCCGCTTCGCCCGTTATTACGGGGGCTTCTACGACGGGGAGCAGACGCTCCGCTGGCTGCGCCGCTTCGTCGAGCCGGAGGGGTGGCAGTGACCCGGGACGTGGCGCTCAGCCCCGCCGCGCGCTCCGACCTGGGGGAGGTGCGAGCCCGCCTCGACGAGGCCCTGGTGACCCTGGTGGCCGCGGCGCTCCCTGGCGGTCGCGAGGTGGCTCGCTCGGTGGGCGACGCGATCACGGCCGTCTACGAGGTGCTCGCCGCTCCGGGCGACGGGGCGTGGGTGCAGTCGACCTTCACCCGAGCGCTCGCTGCCACCCGCACGGCCCTCGCGCGGCTTCAGGAAGACCCCGCGGAGCCCTCGTCGGCGCACGAGCGGGCGCGCGACCTGGTGGCCAGCGCGCTGCAGGGGCTCAACGCCGTCCCCGCGCTGAGGGCCGACGGCTTCGAGGCCCCGAGGCAGAGCCCCGGGGTGCTGAGGGCGAGCCTCGATGAGCCCGTCTCCCTCGACGCCACGCGAGGCCTGGTGGTGCCGATGGTCCCGATGCCCGCGGCCCCGGAGGCACCGTCTCCGCCGCCGCCCGATCCTCCACCCCCTCCGGCCATCACCTCGCTCTCCGAGCTGGAGGAGTTCGCCGCCGCCTCCCGCGCCCGCCTCGAGGCCATGGAGGCCGCCTCCGAGGCCCGCCCCTCCCTCGCTCCTCCGCCCCCTGCGTCGGCTCCGGTCGACCTCCCTGGGAGGGCGGCGGCGCTGGTCTTCGGCGTGGCCATTCCTCCCGAGCAGGTGCTCTTCGAGCGCGCCCGCACCTGCCTCGAAGACCTCGGGATGTTCGGCCTCCTGCGCCGCCCCATGAGCGGATCGTCGTGGCGCGCGGCGGCCCGCACCGAGCAGCGCCTCCTGCGACGGGTCGACGCGCTGGTGGCCTGCGGCGACGGGGTGGTCCCCGGCCTGGTGCAGAGGCTGGAGGAGCGCCCGCTGCCCGACCCGGAGCTCACCTGGGCGGTGGTGTTCTTCTTCCTCTCGCTGCGAGGCAGCGACACCCTCGACGCCGCGCTCCGCATCGCCCGCGCTTCGCTCTCCCAGGACGACGCCGTCGCGCTCTCGGTGGCCGACGCCTTCGCCCACGCCCCGCACCCGATGCTCGACGAGGCCCTCCGGGGGTGGCTCACCGCCCCGGAGCCCGCGCGCCGCGCCGTGGCCCTCGACGCCCTCTCCCGCCGCTACGCGCTGCTGGCCTCGCAGTGGGACGACTGCGCCCGCGAGGCGCTCTCCCTCGACGACGAGCCCGCCCTGCGCGCCTCGGCCAGGGCGCTCGCCAGGGTGCAGGGCGACGTCGACCCCTCGCTGGCGCTGGCGCTGCTGAGGCACCCGCTGCCCGCGGTGGCGCGCTCGGCCATCGAGGGCCGCATCGCCCGAGGCCAGCGCGACGGGGCCTGGAGGGCGCTGGAGCTCACCGAAGGCGTCGACGGCGGCTTCGCGGGCGCGGTGCGCTACGTGGCCCTCGCCGGGACGCGGCTCAGCAAGGGAGCGCTCATCGCCGACGCGGGCCGCGGGGGCTCGCTCGCCCTCCTCGACGCGCTGGGCTGGTACGGCGACCCGGACTTCATCGACGACCTGATCGGGGCGCTCTCCTTCGACGACGCGGCGACGAAGGCCCTGGCGGTGGGGGCGCTGGAGCGCATCACCGGGGCGATGCTCACCGACGACGCGCCCGAGGGCATCGATCCGACGCTGCCGTGGCCTCGCCCGGAGGGCTTCGTGCCGACGCCGGTGGCCGAGCCCTGCGTCGAGATGGCGGTGTGGCGGCGGTGGTGGTCCCGCGTGGGCGGAGGCGCCCCGGCGGGGCAGCGGCTCCGCTGGGGGCGGCCCTGGACGCCGATGGACAACGTCACCGAGATGGACCGCGACGACGCCGCGCCGGACGTGCGGCGCATGGCGTGGCTGGAGCTGTGCGCCCGCACCGGAGGGAGCATCGCCTTCGACCCGGAGGACTGGGTCTCGCGGCAGGAGCGCTCGGTGTCGGCGTGGCGCGCCTACGTGTCCTCGCCGAGGGTGGCGGCGATGGCGGGCACCTGGTCGTCGGCGATGCTGGAGGGATAGAAGCGCGATGGACGTCCCCGACCTCTTCAACGCGACGACGGCGACGGTGGCGGTGGTCCCGCGCATCGCCGGGGACGGTCGGCCGCTGGCGCTGGTGGTCATCAAGGAGCGCTTCTACCTGGCGCCCAACCGTCGGCTCTCGCGCATGGGCGACGCGGAGGTGCGCTACACCGACGAGCCCTGGGACCCGGAGAACCCCGCGACGAGCTCGACCCGTCGGCCCGCGGACACGTGCATCCACAAGCCCTCGACGGACGTGCTGGTGGCCGGCTACGCGATGCTCCCGGGGCGCCGCCCGGTGAGCTCGCTCGACGTGCTGGTGGAGGTCGGTCCGGTGTCGCGCGCGCTGAGGGTGACGGGCCCTCGGGTCTGGTACGAGGGCGCGGCGGGGCTGACGCTCACGGAGCCCGAGCCCTTCGTGGAGGTCCCGCTGCAGTGGGAGCTCGCCTGGGGTGGCACCGACGCCAGCGACGAGTCGCAGCCCCCGCTGGAGGAGGCCCGCAACCCGGTGGGACGGGGCGTGGCGAGGCGCGCGGACTCCCTGGTGCACCGCGCCGGGCCGCAGATCGAGGACCCGGCCGCGCCCATCACCGAGGTGGGGCGGCACGAGCCCTGGGGGGTCGCTCCCATCGCCCGCCACTGGTCGCCGAGACGCGCCTGGGCCGGGACCATGGACACGGCGTGGATGCGCTCCCGCATGCCGCTGCCGCCGCTCGATCTCGACCCTCGCTTCGAGCAGGTGGCAACGCCCCCGATGGTGGCTCCTGGCTATCTTCGCGGGGGTGAGCGGGTGCGGCTCCACCATCTCTGCGCCGACGGGGCGCTGGAGTTCGAGCTGCCGCGGATGCAGTTCTCGGTGCTGGCCCGCCGCGACGACGGCGACGCTCCGGCCGCGGTGGTGCTCGACACGGTGCTGCTGGAGCCGCACGAGCGCGTGGTGGAGCTCACCTGGAGAGCGCTGGTGGGCCTGCCCCGACCGGCGCGTCGGCTGATCGAGATCCGCGTCGACGAGAAGGAGCTGCGGTGACCCGCCCCAACGAGTTCGCGCACTGGGACCCGAGGCTCATCGACGGCCCCGTGGTGGCCGCCGCCTCGGCGCTCAACGGCCTGGGCTTCGACCCGTGGCAGACCTGGGCCTTCCGCCGCGCGGAGCTCACGGCCTACGCGGCCTCCGCCTTCCGCTGCCCCAACGGCAAGGCGCTGACCATGGGGGCGATTCGCACCTTTCCCCCGCAGGCCAGGGCCGAGCTGCGGATGGAGTCCATCGTCACGGCGCTGCTCGACGCCATCGCCCCCGACGTGGAGGCCCTCGGCCCGGTGCGCGGCCTCGCGGCGCTGGTGACGCTCTCGGCGCTGCCCTCGCCGGGAGACCCGGGCTACCAGTCCCGCGCCTCGAGGATCGTACGTCGGGTGAACGACTGGCTCGTCGAGCGCCTCCCTCCTGGCGCAAGCGTCGTGGTGGAGCACGACCACCGGGCGCACGCGGGCCTCGCCCACGCGCTGCTGAGGGCGGTCCCGGCGCTGCTGGAAGACCGCATCGACGCGGCGCTGCTGCTGGGCGTGGAGAGCTACTACGACCCCGACGTGCTCTCGTCTCTCTTCGCTGGCGGAAGGCTCCACGACGGCGAGAACCTCGACGGGTTCATCCCCGGGGAGGGAGGCGCCGCGCTGCTGGTGGTGAAGGCGTCGAGGGCGAGGGCGATGGGCCGCGGGGTGCGCGCTCGCATCGAGGGTGCGGCGACGGCCTGGGAGGCGGCGCGACCGGACAACGACGTGCCCTGCCTGGGGGACGCGCTGACGGCGGTGACGCGCTCGCTCACGGACGTGCTCGCCGCGCAGAGGCGCCCGCTCGACTGGTGGCTCTGCGACGTGACCGGGGACGCGCTGCGGCAGCATGAGTTCCAGCTCGCGTGGCCGAGGGCGGGCCATGACGTGATGGGTCCGACGAGCGCGCTGGAGTACCTGCCGGAGACCCTCGGCGACCTCGGGGCGGCGACGCTGCACACGGCGGTGGCGGTGGCGGGGGAGGGCTTTCTTCGGGGCGATCCGGCGGCGGAGACCTGCCTCGTCACCGGCAGCAGCGACGAGGGGCCGCGAGGGGCGGTGCTGCTCTCTCGAGGGTGACCGCCCGCCATGGACCTTCGCATCGAACACATCGTCCCCCGTGACCTCGCCCTGGTGGAGGCCACGCTCCTCTCCCGGGGCTTCGCGCTGGCGCTGGCGAGCGCGTGCCCCGCGCTCTCCGGGGCGAGGGGCATCGACTACGCCTCGGAGGGAGACTCGGTCGTGCGGGTGACCTGGTTTCGGGCGATGCCCGACTCCCTGGGCGAGCTCTTCGTGCTGCTGCCCTCGGTCACCTGGATCGAGCGGGTGCGCTGGTCGCGCGAGGCCCACTCGGGGCGCTTCGAGGTCGCCCCCGAGCTGCCTGCTCCGATGGCCCGCCGGGTGCGCTGCGAGGGCACCTACTCCCTGGAGCCCGGCCCCGAAGGGACCACCCTGCGTCGCGTGGAGATCGCCCTCTCCATCCGCGCGCCGCTGGTCGCCCGCGCCGCGGAGCAGCGCCTCGCGGGGATGCTCCGCACGATCTTCGACACCGAGGCCGCGCTGCTGGCGCAGGGCATCGGGTGACGACCGGGGCCCTCTACGACGCGGTGATCGTGGGCGCCGGGGTGTCGGGTCTCTGCCTCGCGAGGGCGCTGCTCGAGGCGGGCGACGGGTGGTCCATCCTGCTGGTCGACGGGGCGCAGGACGACGACGCCCTCCGCACGCTCTCCTTCTGGACCTCCGCGCCCGGTCCCCTCGACGCGCTCGTACGGCACCGCTGGACCCGGCTGGTGATCGCAGAGGCCTCGGGCGGCGCCCGCTCGGTGACCCTCGGCTCGCACCGCTACCAGACGCTCTTCTTCGCCGACCTTCAGCGCACCGTGAAGGACAGCCTCCGCGCCGACCCCCGCCATCGGATCATCGACGGTCGGGCGACGGAGCTCGTGACCGTGGGCGACCGGGTGCGGGTCACCGTCGGCGACGAGGTGCTCCAGGCCCGCTGGGCCTTCGACAGCCGCTTCCGTCGAGGCACCTTCGAGGTGCCGGAGGGCGGCGCGCAGCTCCTCTGGCAGCGCTTCCACGGCCTGGTGGTGCGCTGCGAGACGGACGTCTTCGACCCCTCCTCGGCGGTGTTCCTCGACTTCCGCGGCGACCTCCCGGCCGGCACCGCCTTCGCCTACCTGCTGCCCTTCTCTCCTCGCGAGGCGCTGGCCGAGCTGGTCTCGCTCGAGCCCATCGACGCGGAGCGCGCGCTGCGGGCCTATCTCTCCAAAGTGCACGGCGTGGCGGCGCTGGAGGTGATCGACCGCGAGGCCGGGTCGAGCCCGATGACCGAGCAGTATTTCGAGCCCTTCGAGGGCGATCGCATCCGTCGCATCGGCATCCCCGCGGGGATGCTCAAGCCCTCCACGGGCTACGCGCTCACCCGCATCCTCGACGACAGCGCGGCCATCGTCCGCTCGCAGCGGGAGCGCGGCCACCCGATGGTGGCTCCTCCCCGGCGCAGGCTCTACCGCTTCCTCGACGGGGTCTTCCTGACGCTCTGGGCGCGCTGGCCCGCGACCATGCCCGGGGTGTTCTCCGCGATGTTCACCCGCGTCTCCGCCGACCGGGTGCTGCGCTTCCTCGACGAGCGCGCCTCCCCGTGGGACCTCCTCGGCCTCATCGCCCGGCTCCCGCTGTGGCCCTTCCTCCGGGCGCTCCTCTCGTGGCTGGCCCGGCGCCTCCGTCGGGTCGCCGCGAAGCCCGAACCCGCCTACAACGACACGACGATGAAGCGCACGGATTCCCATCCCCCGGCAGACCGATCGCCATGAGCGTCCTCGTGACCGGCGGCGCCGGGTACATCGGCTCTCACGTGGTGCATCGGCTGCGCGCCGCGGGGCGTGCGCCGGTGGTGATCGACAGCCTCGTCACCGGCCACCGGGACGCGGTGCCCGGGGACGTCCCCTTCCTCCACGCCGACGTGGCCGACCGAGGGAGGGTGGGCGAATTCATCGAGCGCCACCGGGTGCGCGCGGTGCTTCACTTCGCCGCCCTCAGCCAGGTGGGCGAGTCCCTCGCCGCGCCGCGGAGGTACTTCCAGGGCAACACCGTCGCCTCGCTCTCGCTGCTGGAGAGCGTCCTCGACGCGGGCGTCCCGACCTTCGTGCTCTCCTCGACGGCCGCGGTCTACGGCAGCCCCGAGCACACCCCCATCCCCGAGACGCACCCCACCCGGCCGATCAGCCCCTACGGAGAGACCAAGCTCTCCATCGAGCGCTGCCTCGCCGCGTACCACCAGGCCTACGGCCTACGGTACGCCGCCCTGCGCTACTTCAACGCCGCGGGCGCCGAGGCCTCCGCGGGCCTCGGAGAGCGCCACGATCCCGAGTCGCACCTCATCCCGCTGGTGCTGCGCGTGGCCCTCGGGACGAGGCCCGACGTCACCGTCTACGGCGACGACTACGACACCCCCGACGGCACCTGCGTGCGCGACTACATCCACGTCTGCGACCTCGCCGACGCCCACGTCGCGGCGCTCGACCACCTCGAGCGCGGGGGATCGTCCGGCGCCTTCAACCTCGGCACCGGCCGCGGCTACTCGGTGCGCGAGGTCATCCTCGCGGCGCGGCGGGTCACCGGGCACGCGATCCCGGTGGTGCACGGCCCGAGGAGGCCCGGCGACGCGCCCATCCTGGTCGCCTGCCCTCGGCTCGCGGAGCAGAGCCTCGGCTTTCGGGCGCGCCGCTCCGGGCTCGACGACATCGTGCGCGACGCCTGGGACTTCCACCGCGCCTCGGCGGCCCGCGACCAGGGCCCTCGGTAGACCTCCCGGGGCCCGGTCGTCGCAGCCCCTCTCCGCACGCCGTGCATCCTGCGCACGCCGTGCGGACCGGTGGTCCCACCCCTCTGGATCGCGTCGCACACGGTCCTCCAACTCTGCCGATCGCGAGCGCGTCTGGCGCAGGGGCAGGGCCTCGGCACGGTCGCTGCTCTGGTCGTTCGCCCACCGCCTACGCAGCTCCGTCCCCTCCAAACACCCGCGCGAGAGATCGAAACACGATGACATCCGATGTGAGGTCGACTTTCGAGGTCATGGGGCATGGGCCCCGCGTTCCGTCCTTCGCCCGCTCCCTCGATCGGGCCAGCGGAGAGCCCGAACAGCCCCACGAACAGCCCCACGACGAGGCCGACGCCGTCGGCAGCGAGCTTCGCGTCGGGGTCGATGTCCTCCTGGAGAGCGAGCGCCGCCTCGAGAGCGAGCGCGAGCAGTACCGCGAGCTCTTCAACCTCTGCCCCGACGCGCTGCTGGTGACCGACCTCGCGGCCGTGGTGCGCTCGGCCAACGCGGCGGCCACCCGGATGTTCGAGTCAGGGGCGACGCGCCTCCGGGCACGCGCGCTCGCCGAGCGCATCGACCCCGACGACCGCCCCCGCTTCTGGGCGGCCGTGCGCCGGGCCGCGACGGGCGCCGCCGAGGACACGCTCTGGGTACGCGACCGCCACGAGTCGCGCACGCTGGTGTGCCTCCGGGGCGCCGCGACGCGCGACGGGCGGAGCATCCTCTGGAGCGCCCGGCCGGTGGCGCCCGAGGCGCCAGACGAGGCGCACGTCGACGAGCTCACGCGCTCGCTGGCCGAGCGGGACGCGCAGCTCGCCGAGGCCCTCGCCCGCTGTGAGGGCCTGGAGTCCCAGGCCCGCAGCCGCGACGCCTCGCTGGCGCTGCTCGCTCACGAGCTGCGGGGTCCGACGGACGTCATCATCGGGTGGAGCCGGCTGCTGCGCGGCGGGGGCACCAACGAGAGCGAGCGGGCCCGGGCGATGGCCACCATCGAGCGCAACGCGGTGGCGCAGTCGGTGCTGGTCGACGACCTGGTGGAGGCCTCGCTCCTCATCGCGCAGAAGCTCTCGATCCGACGCGAGCGCACCGACCTCGGGGAGCTGGCGAGGTCCGCGGTCGACGCGGTGCGCGAAGCGGCCGAGCAGCGCTCGGTGACGGTGTCCTGCGTGGCCCCGCCGGGGCTGACGGTGCTGGGCGACCCGGCGCGGCTGGCGCAGGTGGTGTCGAGCCTCCTCTCCAACGCGCTGAAGTTCACCCTCGGGGGAGGCAGCATCGAGCTGCACGGCTCGCTGCACGGCAGCCACGGGGGGCGGCGCGTGGTGCTGGAGCTGACCGACAACGGCGTCGGCGTCCCCGCCGAGGAGCTCAGGCATCTCTTCGAGTACCGGCGGCACGACCACGCCCCGAGCCGCCGCTCCTCGGGGCTGGGGCTCGGGCTCTTCCTGGTGAGGGAGCTGGTCGAGCTGCACGGAGGCACCGTCTCGGTGCGGAGCGCAGGCCGAGGCTCCGGCGCGACCTTCGTCGTCTCGCTCCCCGCTCACGCGGGGTAGCGGCCGCTCACGTAATCCCGGAGCATCTGGATCTCGTACTCCTGGTTCTGGCTGAAGAAGCGCACCAGGTCGCCGATGGAGATCACCCCGGTCACCTGCCCCTTGTCGACCACCGGCAGGTGTCGGCAGCGGTGCCCGGTGATGATCGCCATGGCCTCGGCGGGGCGCGTGTCGCGCGACACGCAGACCACCGCGTGGGTCATCACCTCGCTGACGAGGGTGGTCGCCGGGTCACGCTTCGCGAGGATCACCCGCACCATCAGATCGCGCTCGGAGAACATCCCCACCGGATCGTTTCCCTCACAGACCATCAGCGCCCCGACGCGGTGTCGACACATCTCCTCCACGGCTTCGAACACCGTCGCGTCGGGGCGCGTGGTGAGAACCCGGGAGCCCTTTTCGTCCAGGATGTCGCCTACGGATTCCATAGGGTTGTTCATTGAACCAGCCCTCCCTTGTCGCAAGGGGGAGGGGTCTCCGGTCGAGCGCGCCTCTTGCTTGAGGGCATGGGATGAACACTCGCTACCTGGGGGCAGGTCTCATCGCGGCAGCAGGCATTGCGGCGTGGATGGCGGTGCGCAGGTCGGGGGCGTACTCGTTTCGAGGGAAGACCGTGCTGATCACCGGAGCCTCTCGGGGCCTCGGGCTGGTGATGGCGAGGGAGTTCGCCCGCGAGGGGGCTCGCCTGGTGATCTGCGGGCTCGACAAGACGGTGCTCGACCGCGCTCGCGAAGAGCTGGAGGGGAGGGGCGCGGAGGTGCTGGCCGTTCCCACCGACGTCTCGCTGCGCGAGGAGGTCGACATGCTCCTCGGGGCCGTGAAGGAGCGCTTCGGCGACGTGGACGTGCTGGTCAACAACGCCGGGCGCATGGACATCGGGCCCCTGGAGACGATGACCGACGCGGATTTCGAGCGCTCGATGGCGACGCACTTCTGGGGTCCGCTGCACCTGATGCGCGCGGTGCTGCCGGGGATGCGGGCGCGGGGCGAGGGGCGCATCGTGAACATCTCCTCGATCGGGGGAATCATCGCGGTGCCCCATATGGTTCCGTACAGCGCGAGCAAGTTCGCGCTCGCGGGGCTCTCCGAGGGGATGGGCGCCGAGCTGGCGAAGGACGGCGTCCGGGTGACCACGGTCTACCCGGGGCCGATGCGCACCGGGTCGGCCCGCAACGCCAACTTCAAGGGCCGCCACCGCGAGGAGTACGCGTGGTTCGTGCTCTCCGACGCGCTCCCCATCCTCTCGATGAGCGCCCGCCGGGCCGCGCGGCAGATCGTGGAGGGCTGCCGTCGGGGAGAGCCCCGGCTGGTGCTCTCGCTGCCCGCGAAGCTGGGCGCTCTGGCGCACGGTGTGGCGCCTTCGCTCACCGCCCGAGCGCTCTCGGCGGTCGCCCGGATGCTCCCGACGCCCGACGGCCCGGGCACCACCTCGCGCAAGGGCTACGAGAGCCGCTCGGCGCTCACCGACTCACCGCTCACCCTGCTCGACGACCAGGCCGCCGAGGAGAACCACGAGAACCTCGTTCCGTCGTTTCACTAGAGGCGAGCGCGGAGGGCGCGGGCGTTCCAGAGGATGGCGCCGGCGAGCGTGGGAGCGAGGCAGGAGACCAGCACCAGGAGGGCGTCGGACGGGCCGCGCACCCGGGAGAGGTTGAACGCGAGGGCGTGGGCGATGGTGAGCGCGGCGTCGGCGGTGATGGCGATCGCGAGGGCGGTCGCGAGCCCCCGGCGCCACCGTCGCGCGAGGGACCAGAGCCCCAGGGCCAGGACGACGTTGAGCGCCACCGAGGCGACCTTGAGGGCCGTCGAGGGAAACCAGCGCGAGGTGTCGGCGGCGAGGAGCAGCGCCGTCCACGGGACGAGCAGAAGCGAGAGGACCCGCACCACCACCGAGGGGCCACGGAGGATGGAGCGGAGCCCGTAGCGGCCGAGGCTGCCGTGGGCGAAGGCCGTGAGCGCATCGAAGAGGGCCACCGCCGCGAAGGTGCCCGGAGGGTGCACCAGGTGGATCGGGTCCCAGCGGTGGGGCTTGAGCTTGGACTTGAAGAGGTAGAGGCCGCCGAAGTCGTAGAGGCCGGAAGAGAGGGCGCCGACGGTGCGGAGCCTGGGGTCGACGTCGCCGCCCAGCGGGGCGAGGCCCAGGGTGACGTAGGCGCTCTGGAGCTCGGAGGCGTCGCGCATGGCGGCGTCGATGAGGAGCTCGGTGGTGCCGTTGGGGGCGTCGGCGTCCCGGAGGAGGTCCTCGAAGAGCCAGCCGTCGCGCGCATAGACGGGCACCGTCGCGAGGAAGCCGACGACGCGGCCGTCGCGCTCGGCGACGAAGTAGCGCCGCTCCTCGGCGAAGTCGAAGGGCTGCACGTCGACCAGGAAGCCCATCGGGGCCATGGGCTTCGAGGCGAGCCATCGCTCGATGAGCCCGTCGATGGCGAGGCGGGTGGGCGACGAAGGGTCGGTGACCTCGCCGGGCCCGGCGAGACGGACGCGCACCCCCTTGGCGCGGGCGCGGCGCACCTGCTCCTTCAGGCTGGACGATCCGCGGAGGATGTCCGGCCAGCCTGAGGGGTTCCAGACGGGTTGGGCGCCGATGGTGAGGGAGACGCCGATGGTGAGGGCGACCATCCGCTGCTCGACGCCGAAGTAGCAGACGCGACGGCGGGCCGTGCGCGCGGCCGCCTCGAAGCGACGGGCCACGTCGGCGAGCCGCTCGGTCGGGGCGATGGGGGCGCCCGCGACGACCCACGCCGAGCCCGTGTCGGCGTAGGCCACGCAGGCCTCGTCGCCGTCGAACCAGTAGCGGAATCCCCGCTCCAGCGTCTGGAAGGACGTGGCGTTGTAGCCGTGGCGCTTGAGCATCGCGAGGGCGCGCACACGGGGGTCGTCGACGGCGGTGCTCACGGGGGCGCCGCGTCGTAGCACCCGCGGGCCCGGGGCGTCAGCCGCACCGTGGCGCGCGTTCGATGTACTCCGCTGGGCCTCGGCGGGCGGACGCTTGCGCGACCCCGTGGCTCCGCGGCACCCTGCGGGCATGGGCGACGCCGCAAAGCTGATCGATTGGAACGGGACGGACGTGGGGGAGTTCGCGGCGCTGCCCCCGGGGCGTTACCGCGTCGAGCTTGTCGAGGCTTGCGCGGTCTGCGACGGGGGCGACGAGCTCGTGTCCCCGGAGACGGAGGCGCGCATCCTCGCCGGGAGGGCCGACGTAGCGGCGGGCCGCACCGTCCCGTGGTCGGAGGTCGACGCCGGACTGGGGCGGATCATCGCCGCGCACTCCCGGCGATGAACCCCGACGCGGTGGAGTTCACCACGTCGGCCCGCGTCGAACTCGACGAGACCCTGGAGTACATCGCGGCGCGCAACCCCGACGCTGCTACCCGCCTGCGCGTCGCGATCGGCGCGACGTTGGCGACGCTTGCGGCTCCTCACCCTCGTGTCGACGGCCCGACCGCGCGGCTCAGCACAGGCATCCCGTGTCGCCAGCGCTTCGTGCACCCCGTGACGCTCTACTACGACCGAGCGCCCGGTCTCGTGCTGGTGCTCCACGTCTGGCACCACGCGCGCGAGCCCATCGCCCGCTGACCTCGATGGGCGGGGTTGCCCTGTGCGACGTCGAGGGCGGTACGCTCGCGCCGGTGAACCCGCCCGGCACCCCACGACGCCACACTCCCGCCGCCGCCGTCTGCCTCGTGTAGCCTCAATGCGCACTCCAGGGCGGCGTCCTCACTCCCTCTGTGGCGAGCGCATCGGTCGGCCGTTGGTGATGAGAAAGCGCCAGATGCCCGGCTCTCCCACGTTGGAGGTCCGACACAGCCGCAGCACCCCCGCGGTGCGCGAGCCCGGCAGCACACGGCTGTCGCGGCGGTTGCCCGCGTCGAAGCCCGCCTGGGCGGGAGTCCCCCCTCGGCCGTTGCTGCCGCCGCTCGCGTCGCCCGTGGTCCACTCGCAGCGCGCGTAGCGGAACTCCACCTCGAACTGCCCCTCGTCCATCTCCGTCCCGCCGCGCAGCACGATCTGGAAGCTGTTGAGCCGGTCGACGTGGCTGCCGAAGTACCCGACGTTGTGCCAGGTGATCACCACCTGGCCCGGACGGACGTCCCACCACACGCCGTTGCGCCCGGGGCGCCCTCCGCCGCGGGTGTCCACGTCCGCCCAGAAGGGCGCGATCATCGGCTGGTCGGCGATGGGGAAGGGCGTCGGGGTGAACTGCCCCACCGCGCCCCGGAAGGTGATGTTGCCGTTGTTGTTGACGAAGATCGAGCGGTACGTCCCCGCGAAGTAGCGCAAGCCCCCTGGGAAGCCCCGGGAGATGTCGATCTCCGTCGAGGAGCTGTCGTCGTTCTCGGCAAGGAAGCTGGTGCCGAAGCCTGCGGGCCCGCCGAGGTCGGCGATGAGGTCGACCGCCGACGCCGTGCGAGGAGCGACCTGGCCGGCGAGCGCCGCCAGGGCGATGGGAGCAAGCATCGATCGAGAGCGCTTCATGCGTGTGGCCTCCTCAGCATCCAATCGTCCCCGATCATCGCAGCGCGCGCGCCCGCCGAGGCATCCGCAGCGCCAGCACCCCGAGCAGGTACGCCAGCAGCGCGCCCACCAGCAGCGCCAGCCTGGCCTCGCGCATCACCCGCTCGCCCCGCACGTCGTCCAGCGCCTCGTCCAGACGGCGGATCACCCGGCCTCCGCCCGCCCTCGCGATCGCCGAGAGCGAGGGCTCGTCGCTGCCGAAGGCCCTCAGCTCCGCGGGGTACGGAGCCTCCGCCCCGCCCGCCACCGTGGGCTCCCTCGACGAGGGCATCCTCGCGTCGACCACGAAGCCCTCTCCCAGCGCCACGCTCGCGCTCCACACGCCCGGGGCCGTGGGGCGCACCGCGAGGCGCACGCCCTCCACGCGGCCGCGGGAGAGGCTCACCACCGGCGCCGGGGCGGTCGCCGTCGTGGGCGCGACGATCGACACCCTCCGCGCGTCGGAGCGGCCGGGGAGCGCCTCGACGTGAAGCTCCAGGTTGTCGTCGCTCTGCACCCGCAACATCTCCCAGGCCATCTGCCCGAAGAGCCGGCGAAAGCCCGCTCCGGTGCGCCACGCGTCGGCCCACCGGCTCGACGTCGCCGTGGTGAGCGAGGCCACCTGACCCATCCCCACGAACCAGTGGGCGAGCACCGGGGAGCCGTCGGGCGCCTGCAGCAACGCGAGGGCCCCCGGGCGAATCTGCGACACCGTGAAGCCCATGATCGGCGGGTCGGCCGAGGGGTCGACGCCGTCCATGAAGCCCATGCGGGCGCTCACCGCGGGGCGAAACTGCGCCTCGCGGGCGGGCGGAGGGCTGCGAAACTGCGCCTCGCGGACGAAGAGCTGGGGCAGCGAGGTCGACGCGCTGGTGACGTGGTAGCGGCCGCGGCCGATGCGGGAGATCTCGCGCATCAGGTTGACCCTCGGGCCGAGGGTGATCGCCGTGATGGTGGCGCCGGTGTAGCGAAGCGCGTTGGCCGCCGCGATCGCAGGCCCCGGGTGGCTCTCCCCGTCGGACATCAGGATCACGTGGTGGAGGTAGCGGTCGTCGTCGGTGACGATGTTGGTGGCGGCGTTGAGGGCGGCGGCGAGGTTGGTCCCTCCGCCCGCCCGGATGCCCGCGATGGCGCGGGTGACCTCGTCGGCGCGGGTCATCGGCACCGGCGGCACCACCAGGTCGGCCTCGCCGGAGAAGGCCACCACGCCGACGCGCGAGTCGGGGCGCAGCGCCCTCACGGCGGCGATGCCCGCGTTGCGCGCGTTGACGATGTTGGGCCCCATCATGCTGCCCGAGCGGTCGATCACCAGGATGAGCTCGATGGGCCGGGGCTCGGGCACCGCCCGGGGCGGCATGATGGGCTCGATCTCACGGAGCAGCTCGGGCTCGCGCCCGACGCCGTGCATCCCCGTGGTGGTGAGCAGGCCGCCGCCCCGCTCCTCGACCCACACCCTCAGCGCCCGCTGCTGGGGCTCCGTGAGCGAGGTCAGCACGAGCTCGTCGAGCACCACGTACTGATACCGATCGAGCCCCGCCGCATCGGCAGGAACGCCCTCCGGATGCACCTCGTCGACGTGAAGGTGCGCCTCCCGGTACACCGCGGAGAGCGAGGGCGAGCGGCCCTCCAGCTCGTGCACCAGCAGCACCCTCGGGGGAGTGACGACGCGCACCAGCATGCGCCACGTGTTGTTCTGCGAGACCCGGTCGCCCTCGGCGCTCGCGGTCACCCGCAGCTCGTGCACGCCCTCCTCGGGGAAGGCCACCGAGAGGTCGTGAAGGCTCGTCCCCGAAGGGGCCGCGACCTCGCGGCGGGTCACGCTCACCCCGTCGCGCTGGAGGTGCAGGCCCACGGTGCGATCGCCCGAGGCGAAGAGCCGAACGCCGACGCTCACCTCCCGCCCCGCCCTCACCAGCCGCGGGGCCTCGATGCCGCTCACGGCCACGAGGTCGACCGCGGGGTGATCGCCCTGAGGCATCACGAAGACCTGCACCCCGGCGCGCCTCGCCCGGTCGGCCGCCCCCACGGCGTCGCCTCGGGTCTCCCGCCCGTCCGTCGCCAGCACCACCCGGCGAACCCTCCCGGTCGGCAGCAGCGCCACGGCCGTGTCGATCGAGGCCGCGAGCTCGCTCTCCAGGGAGCCCGACGGGGCGCTCTCTCCAAGGTCGATCCAGCGCACGTCGTCGCGCTCGATGCGCCGCCGAGGCACCGCCGCCCTCGTCGCCGCCGCCTCGCGGGGAGACACGCTCGCCGACCCGTCGATCACCAGCGCCACCGCGAGCTTCTCGGTGGGCCAGCGCACCCTCGCGTCGGCGATGGCCAGCACCACCAGCGCGGCGGACAGCACCCTCGCCAGCGTCGCCAGCGCCAGCCTCCCTCGCGACGCATCGATGCGGCTGCGCCAGGTCGCGAGCACCAGCAGCGGGCACACCGCCAGGCCCCAGAGCAGCGCCGGGTGGCCGATGGTGATCCACGCGCCGCTCACGAGAGCCTCCCCCGCTGGAGGAGCGCCCACTCCACGCACAGCATCGCGAGGATCGCCCCTGCCAGCAGCACCGCGACGGGAGCCCGACCCGTAGCGGGAGCCCCTCGTCGACCCTGGCGGGCGCCCTCCACGTCGGCGAGCGAGCCCGACTGCTCCGCGGCGCTCACGGCGATGGCGCGGTCGGCCGTGTGGTAGATGCCCGCGCTCGCGGTGTCGTAGAGCGCCCCTCGCACCGGGCGGGCGGCGCCCGAGGGGGTGAGCACCACGGCGCTCGACCCCGGCGCCCGGATGGGCTCGCCAGGAGCCTGCCAGGAGTGGAACTCCCGCTCCCGACGGTCGAGCCACACCAGGGCGTTGTGCATGAAGAGCGGAAACGCGATGCGCTGCACCAGGTCGGTCCCCTCGGTGTCGAAGCCGAGCGCCAGCACCCGGGCGCCGTCGCGGTCACGGGCGATCGCCAGCGCGTCTCGGCCGCTGCGCACCAGCACCCGATCGTCCGCGGTGGGGATCAGCGCGCGGGCGCGGGCCACCTGCACCTGGTCGAAGCGCAGCCCCGCCAGCACCCGATGATCCGCGGCGAAGGCCGTCACCCTCGGGGCCGCGAGCTCCGCGCCCACCCGCAGTGAGCGCGAGGCGACGGCGCCCACCAGGAGCTGGGCGGGGTGGTCGAGTGGAGGCTGCGGAGAGACCCGATCGAGCACCACCACCTGGTAGCGGGAGAGCGACGCGCGCCTCGACTGGAGCCCGGCGCCGTCGACGGTCTCCAGCTCGACCGAGGGGTTGGCCGAGAGGGCGTTGGCCAGGTAGCGGTTGCCGCTGGTGACCAGCAGCACCCTCGTGGAGACCACCGGCGGCACCGTGGCGTACGCGACGTCGTCGCGGGAGAGCGCGTCGCGGCCGCCCTCGATGTCGATGTCCTCGAGGCGCGCCGAGAGCTCCGCCTGGGCGCTGGAGAACCCGCGGGCGCTGCGGGTGATCACCTCGCCGGGCTCCAGCGAGACGCGCTCCTCGGAGAGCACCGTGTCGCGGTCTCGGATCACCAGGTGCGCTCTGCCCCGATGCGGGGAGTACGAGCGCAGCTCGCAGCGCACCTGGTACTCGCCCAGCGCCAGCGGGTCTCTCCGCGCGTCGAAGGCGGTGACGGCGAGGGTCTCGCCGGGCGATCCGACGGGGGAGAGCAGCACCGGCACCGTCGCGTCGGCCACGCGGGGGAGCTCGCCGCGGTCGGCCACCACCACCACGCGGCCCGCCGATCGGGTGCCTCGCACGATGGCCCGAGCGAGCTCGATGGCGGCGGAGAGGTCGGCGACCCCGTCGTCGGCATCCAGGCCCCGCAGGGCGCGGTCGGCGTCCGCCGCGCGGTGGGTGAGGGGCAGCAGCACCTCGGGGCGAAGGCCCGCGCGCACGATCGCCACCTGGCCGGATACGGTGTCCGCCTGCACGGTGGCGCGGGCGATGGAGAGCGCGTCGTCGAGCCTTCGCCGTCCGCGCTCGTCCCGAGCCGCCATGGTGCGATCGGCGGCCAGCACGATCACCGTGGTGCCCGAGTGCCCGGCGCCCGCTCGGGGGTCGCCCATCTCCCCCACCAGCAGCAGCGCGATGAGGAGCGACACCAGCAGCGAGGTCCAGGGGACGCGCGTGGCGAAGAGCGAGCGGGGTCGGGAGCGCTCCGCCGCGCGACGCCAGAACTCCACGTTGGAGACGACCTGGGTGCGCGGCGTGCGGCGCAGGAGATAGAGCGCGACCACGGCCAGCGAGGCCGCGAGGGCCGCCCCGAGGAGCGCGGCGGGAGAGAGCGCGGCGAAGGTCACGGGTGCTCCAGCGAGGGGGCGAGCACCTGGCGCAGCAGCTGGTCGAAGGGCTGCTCCACGGGCGCCTCGACGAGACGGCCGCCCAGCCGGCGGCAGGCGTCGCGCGTCCGCGCCACGTGCGCCTCGAGCTCGGCCCGGTAGGCGTCGAGGAGCTCCCTGGTCACGGCCAGGGTGAGCCGGTCGCCGGTCTCGGCGTCGCAGAGCTCGAGCTCTCCGTGGAAGTCGGGCGAGTGGTCCTCGTCGCAGCGCACCCGCACGACGGAGAGCTGGTGCCCTCGCTGGGCGAGCTGCCGCAGGCTCGGGCTCCAGTCCGACGCCTCCATGAGGTCGCTCACCACCACCACCACGCCACGGCCCGGGAAGCGCTGGAGGAAGGCCCTCGTCGAGGCCTCGAAGCTGGTCGCACCCTGCGGGGAGAGCGCGCTGAGGAAGGCCTCCAGCCCGGGGTAGTCGTCCCTGCGCCGCAGCACCGGCGTGGCGCGTCCCACCGTGTCCGAGAAGGGGATCACCTGCACCCGGTCGACCTGGTTCATCCCCAGGAAGCCGAAGGAGGCCGCCACCTGCCGCGCCACCTCCAGCTTCGGAGGCGCGCCGCGGGTCATCGAGGTCGACACGTCCACCAGCACGAAGACCCTGGCGTCGTGCTCCTCCTCGAAGGTGCGCACGGAGAGGGTTCGGTTGCGGGCGAAGGCCTGCCAGTCGATCTTCCTCGCGTCGTCGCCCACCACGTACTCGCGCCGCTCGGCGAACTCCAGCCCGCTGGCGCGCACCTCGCTGCGGTGCCCGCCCTGGTCGCCGCTCGCGGCCCTCGGGCGAACCTTCAGCCGCAGCCTTTCGAGCAGTCGCTGCGCGGCCTGGTCGAGCAGTGCCATCGGCTCAGGCGCGCGTCGCCGCGGGGAGCGACTTCACGATCTGGGCGATGATCTCGTCGGCGCTGACGCCGTCGGCGATCGCGTCGAAGTTGCGCACGATGCGGTGGCGCAGGCACGGCAGCGCGGCGCGCTGGATGTCCTCCACGGCCACGTTGAGCCTCCCGTCGAGGATGGCGAAGAACTTGGCCACCAGCTCCAGCGACTGCGCCGCGCGGGGGCTGGCTCCGTGGCGGACGTACTTCTTCACCTTCGGCGACGCCGTGGGCGACTCCGGGTGCGTCGCGAAGACCAGCGACACCGCGTACTGGAGCATCGGCTCGGCCACCGGCAGCGTGCGAAGGGTCCTGGCCGCGGAGAGGATCTGCGCGGCGGTCGCGACCTTGTTGACCGCGAAGTCGAACTGCCTCGCGGTGCGGGCGACGATGGCCATCACCTCGGTCTGCGTGGGGAAGGGGATCACCAGCTTCATCAGGAAGCGGTCGAGCTGGGCGTCGGGGAGGGGATAGGTCCCCTCGGACTCCAGCGGGTTCTGCGTGGCGACCACGAAGAAGGGCGGGTCGAGGGGGTAGGTGGTCCCGCCCAGGGTGATCTGCTTCTCCTGCATCGCCTCGAGGAGCGCGCTCTGGGTCTTGGACGAGGCGCGGTTGATCTCGTCGGCGAGCACCACGTTGGCGAAGAGCGGGCCCTGCTGCAGCGAGAGCGACGGACGCCCCGCGGCGTCGACGGACACCATGTGCGTGCCGAGGATGTCCGAGGGCATCAGGTCGGGGGTGAACTGCACCCGGGAGAACTTCAGCGACACGACGTCCGCGAGGGTCTTGGCGAGCACGGTCTTGCCGAGGCCCGGGGCGCCTTCGAGCAGCACGTGGCCGCCGATGATCAGCGCGCCGGTGAGGCAGGCGATGGCGTCGTCCTGGCCGACGATGCGGGCGCCCACCTCCTGCTGGATCGCCTTTGCCAGCGTACGAACTCGTTCGAAGGGGTCGAGGATGGTGACGGGTTCGGATGTGCTCATGGAGACCTGTTCGGTGAGCCGGGAGCGGAGCCCCCCTGCATGCGTTGGAAGTAGCGTCGAACGTACGCGCGCAGCGAGGGCGGAACCCGCTGCGTCGTCATGGCGGACTCTGGATCTTCGTCGAGCGCGTCGGAGAGCGCGCCGTCGCCGGGCGCGTTGGGGAGCAGCGATCCCGGAGCGACCGGCGCCTCGCTGGTCGGCCCGGTGGGAGCGCCCTGGGTCGCCACGCCAGGCATCATCACCCCCTGCGCCCCGGGAGCGAGCTGCGCCGGCTGACGCACCGCCCCACCAGGGTCCACGTCGTGCCCCAGCGGACCGCTCGGCCCCGGTGTCCCCAGGCTCAGCCGGTCGCCCGGCCCGCTGCCCCACGCCCTGCCACCCTGGGTGGGCTCTCGACCTGCGCCGCCGCCCGATCCTCCGCCCGACGAGCCCGCGGCGCCGTGGGCCTGCCCCGGTCCCTGGCCAAGCATCTGGTTGCGCCCCTCGCTCTCGGTCTCCCCGTTGCCGCGATTGAAGCGGCTGACCGTCTGCGACCCGGCCCCTCCCATCGCCGCCGCGCGGTTGCCCTGGGAGAGCCCGTTGCCGAAGCTGTTGCCGCGGTCGTCGCCGATGCCGTTGCCCGTCGCGCCGTTCTGCGCTCCGTTGCCCGCCGGGTTGCGCCCCATCTGCGCCCCCGAGGGCGCCTGCATCGACGGCCCCATCGGACCACCCGCCCCGCTCGGTGCGGTCATCCCCTGGGCGCGCCACGGGTTCTGCGCCGACTGGCTCGCGCCCTGTCCCCCGGAGCCCTGCGGCTGTCCGCCCTGCGATCCCTCTCCCCTCCGCCCGACCTGCCCCGACTGCCCCGGCTGTCCCTGCTGCCCGGGCTGTCCCGACTGTCCCTGCTGCCCGGGCTGCCCCACGCGCGTCGGCTGCCCCGACTGCCCCTGCTGCCCCTGCTGTCCCTGCTGGCCCTGCTGACCTTCGCGACCCTGCTGTCCCTGCTGTCCCTGCTGAGCTTCTTCGCCCGACTGCGGCGTCCCCGGCGGCTGCTGCCGATCGCTCCCGCTGCCGTTGCGCAGGGCCTCCTGCTCCCGACCGAGGGTCGCCTGGGCGTTGCCGCGCGCCTGCTCGCCGCCCTCCCCGGAGGCGCCCTCGCGCTGCCGCTGGGCGTTCTGCGCCACCTGATCGTGGAGCCCCTCCAGCGCCGCTCTCGCCCTCCGGATCTCCTCGGGCTCCGCATGGGCCTCTCGGGCCAGCGAGGCCCTCGCGGCTTCGAGCGCCTCGTTCATGCGCTGCGCGTCGCCGGCCTCTCTCGCCCTCGCCGCGGCATCGAGCGACCTCGCGGTCTCGGGAAGCTGCCTCCCGATCTCCCGGCTGGCCTCATCGAGCGCCCGCCCCGCCTGCTCCGAGGGGACGGCGGCGGAGCGGTCGGTGCTCTCCATCCGCTGGATCGCCCGGTCGAGGTGCTGCACCGCCTCATCGAGCGTGCGCGCGGCGCCCTCGCTCGCCTGCCTCTCGGCCGACTGCTGCGCCTGCTGGGTGCGCCTCGCGGCATGCTCCTGCCGCGCCTGCGCCTGCGCGGCCCGATCGAGCAGGCGGTCCATCTCCTGCCTCGCCTCGGCCTGCGCCGCGGTGTCGTTCGCCTGTCGGGCGGCGTCGAATCGCGCGTTGGCGCGCCGCAGCTCCTCCTGGATCGCGGCCTGCTCGACCGCCACCTGCGCCTCCGCGCGCCGGGCCTCGCTCACCGCCTGCTGCGCCGCGGAGCCCTCCGCCTGCTGCGCCCGGTCGAGGGCCTGGGCGGCCCGCTCGATGGCCTGGGTGCGCTGCGCCTCGGAGCGCGCGGCCTGCTCGTTGAGCGCCCGCTCGAGCGCGTTGATCTCCGCGTCGATGCGACGGCTGGGCGAGTCCCGCAGCGCCTCTCGCAGGGCGGCCGCTCTCGCGGCGATGGCCTGCGGCGTCTCTGCGAGGGGCAGCGCCGCGGCGAAGGCCTGTCGGTGTCCGGCCCAGCGCGAGAGGGCCGCTCGCGCAGTCGGCATCGCGAGCCCCGCGAGCACCAGCATCGCGCCCGGCAGGAGGTACCTCGCGGAGCGCATCCGGGGCCTCGGCGGCGCCGGAACCTTCCCCCGACGATCGAGGAAGATCGCCGCCTCCCGGAGCTGGAGCGCGTAGAGCGGCGAGCCCTCCTTCGAGGCGGCGAAGTGCATCGCCGAGACGAAGCGATCCTTCGCGTCGAGGAGCCGGTCGAGCGTCGAGGCCGCCCCGAGCCGGTCGACCCAGCGGGAGCGGGCCTCCCTCGTCGCGACGAGCAGCGCCACGCAGGCGCCTGCCGCCACGGCCTGGTGCATGGACATCCGAGCGCCCGTGACGGCCACGCCCACGGCCGCGCCGGTGATGGCTCCGGCCAGCGCGGCGTCGAGGGCGACCCAGGCGTTCAGCCGGGCCCCGACGCGGGTGAGGGCGAGGGCGATGCCTTCAGGGAGCTGGAGCTCGGCGGGGTGCACGGAGGGTGGGACGCCCACGTCGCTCGTTCGATCTACCGGGGGTCCATCGGCCTGCGGCGGGAGAAGCGGTTCCACTGCGTACTGATACGCCCCTGGCGCCGCGATGCTTGGGCGACCAGCCCGCCGCCGTGCGATTCCCCGTCACCGCACCTCAGACTCCCGGCGCGCCGTGCTAGTCCCTCTCCTCCCTCGCCGTGCGCCCCGACACCACCCTCTCGATCGCGCTCCTGGTCGCGTCGATGATCTCGATCCAGTTCGGCGCCTCCGTCGCCAAGGGCCTCTTCCCCGCGCTCGGACCCGAAGGGACCACCGCCCTCCGCTGCGGCCTCGCCGCCCTCATCCTGCTCGCGCTCCAGCGCCCGTGGAGAGCGCGCCTCGCTCCCTCCGCGTGGCTCACGGTCGGGCTCTACGGCGCCTCGCTGGGGCTGATGAACCTGCTCTTCTACCTCAGCCTCGCGCGCATCCCGCTGGGCGTCGCCGTGGCGCTGGAGTTCACCGGCCCCCTCTCCGTGGCGCTGCTCTCCTCGCACCGCGCCCGCGACCTGCTCTGGGTCGCGCTCGCCGCCGCGGGCATCGTGCTGATCCTCCCGCTCTCCCGCTCGTCGCGCCCGCTCGACCCGGTGGGCGTCGCCTTCGCGCTGGCCGCGGGCGTCTGCTGGGCGCTCTACATCGTGCTCGGTCAGCGCGCGGGCAAGGCCGTGCAGGGAGGCGCCGCGACCGCCCTCGGGATGCTCGCCGCGGCCCTGGTGGTGGCCCCCGTCGGCGTGCTCCGCGCGGGGCCGCGCCTGCTGCAGAGCCAGCTCTGGCCCCTGGCGCTGGCGGTGGCGGTCTTCTCCAGCGCGCTCCCCTACTCGCTGGAGATGCACGCGCTGCGCAGGCTCCCCGCGCGCACCTTCGGCATCCTGATGAGCCTCGAGCCCGCGCTCGCCGCGCTCGCGGGACTGGTCATGCTGCGAGAGCGCCTCTCCCTCGCCCAGGGCGCGGCCATCGCCTGCATCATCGCCGCCTCGGCGGGCAGCGCCTGGACCACGCGCCCCGCGAGCCCTCCGCCCACCGTGGGTTGAGCTAAACCCCCGCGCCAGCCCTCTCCAGGTGCCGATGCGCCCGTCGCCGCGCCCTGAAGGACTATCGCTTCTACACATCTCGCGGCCTGGGGTACGGCGTGCGGTCTCTGCATCGTCGTGCAGCGCCTGACCCCAGGCAACATCAGGTGGTCACCTTCGCGCGACGCGAAGGTTGCGAGGGTAGTCGCTGTCGCCGTCGTCGCACGGCCCGCCCTCATCGTCGCCGCGCCCGCCCTCACCGTCGCCGCGCTCGCTCCGCACCGCGGTCGTCGCCGCGCTCGCTCCGTTTCCCCTGCAACCTTCGCGTCGCGCGAAGGTGACCACCTGATGTTGCCTGGGGTCAGGCGCTGCACGACGATGCAGAGGCCGCACGCCGTACCCCAGGCCGCGAGATGTGTAGAAGCGATAGTCCTTCAGGGCGCGGCGACGGGCGCATCGGCACATTGAGAGGCCCGGTCCCCCGCGCTATCCGCCCGCCGCGCCTTGGGCGTACGCTCGACCATCCCGATGGCGCGCCCTCATACCGTCCTCTGTATTCTGCTGCCGGCGATCGCCCTGACCGCCTGCGCCGACGCGGGGGAGGACTGCTCCGACCCCTCGACGGTCTGCGAGGTCTTCGACGCGGGCGCCGTCGACCGCCCCTCGCGCCCCGACACCGGGCTCCCCACGAGCCGCGACGTGGCCGCCCTCGACCGCAGCGTCGTCCGCCCCTCGGAGATCGTCTCCCTCGAGCTCAGCCCCCTCGCTCCCTCGGTGGAGGTCACCGAGACCGCTCGTCCTCCGATCACCTTCCGCGTCCGAGGGACCCAGCGCGACGGCCTCACCCGCGCCCTCACCATCGGGGTGCGCTTCACCCTCGACGACGCCAGCCTGGGCTCCCTCGACGCCTCCACCGGGGTCTTCACCCCATCGGGCGTCGGGGGCGTCGGGCGGGTGCGGGTCGCTACCGTCGACGGCAGCGCCCTCACCGCGGAGACCACCGTCACCGTCACCTCCCTCCGGGTGTTTCGCGGCCCCGGGGTCACCGACGCGATGGTCGCCGCCCTCACCGGCGCGGCCCTCACCGGAGACGGGACCGCCCAGTCGCCGCGCATCGACGACCCCCTCCAGGGGGCGGTGATGCCACGCAACGTGCATCCCCCGGATGTCCAATGGACACCGCGGCATCCGACGCCCGGCGCCACCGACCTCTACCGGGTGCGGCTCGAGCGGCCGCACGCCACCCTCGAGGCCTACCTTCTGGCCTCGGCGGGCTTCCGTCACGACTGGGTCCCCGCGGCGGCGCCGTGGTCGGACTTCGCCCAGTCCGACGTGGGGAGCCCCATCCGGCTCACGGTGCGGGTGCTGGCTCGGGCGATGGCCTGGCAGAGCGCCGTGCGCGAGTTTCGCACCGTCGACGCCTTCATCGCGGGATCGGTCTACTCCTGGTCGCCCTCGCGCCGAGCGCTCACCCGACTCGATGTCGAGACGGCGCGCGTGGCCAACTTCCTCCCGCACCCTGGAGACACCTGCATCGGCTGCCACTCGGTGTCCCGAGACGGCCAGCGCCTCGCAGGCTTCCTCGAAGGAACCGGCGAGAACCTCGCCCTCTACGACCTCTCCCGCGACCTCACGCCCGACCCCGCGCCCACCATCGCCCGGCTGCGCTACACGGTGCGTCGCTGCACCTCCTTCAACGCCGACGGCACCCGGCTGGTGAGCGGCGACTGCGGCGCCAACCCCACCACCAGCCGCTTCTCGCTCATCGACTCGGCGACAGGCCGCGAGGTCCCCGCCGCCGCGGGCTCTCCGGGCGACGGCTTCGACCCCGAGTGGTCACCCGACGGCAGCGCCATCGCGTTCACCAACCGGATGCACCACCTGAGCGTCACGGCCTCCATGGGCGGCGACCGCTTCGGCGCGACGAGGGTGATCCATCAGGCCACCAGCACCCCCGACGGCGTCGTCGACTGGCACCCCACCTGGACGCCCGACAGCCGCTGGATCGTCTTCCAACACGGCGACGCCCCCCGCTCCGGCGTGTCGATGATGGGCAGCGGCATCCGAGGAAACCTCTGGATGATCCCCCGGGATGGAGGCGCTCCCGTGGCGCTCCGCCGGGCCAGCTCCGGGGGCAACGGCTTCGACACCTGGCGGCCGATCTTCTCCCCCTTCGACTCGGGCGGATATTTCTGGGTGCTCTTCACCACGCAGCGCCCCTACGGCAACGCCCTCGCCGGAACACGCGACCTCAAGCAGATCTGGGTCGCGGCGATCAACCGCCGCCCCGACGGCACCACCGATCCCTCCCAGGTGGGCTTCTATCTCTCCGGTCAGGAGCGGGTGAACTCCCTCTCTCCCTATTGGACACCGGCCCCCTGCCGCCCCACCGGCCGCGGCTGCCAGACCGGCGACGACTGCTGCACCGGCGCCTGCGAGCCCGACTCCACCGGCGCCCGGGTGTGCGTCCCTCCGACCGCCGCGTGCCGCCCTCGAGGCCAGATGTGCGAGCGAGACAGCGACTGCTGCATGGGACTCGCGTGCAACGCCGCGCGCCTCTGCGACCTGCCTTCACCGGGCTGATCCGCCTGCCTCTATTTCCACCTTCGAAGTGCGACGTGGACGCTCGCGAGAGCGGGCGGACAAGGGTCTTGCGATCGCCAGAGCGGGTATGTGAAGTACAGGCTGAGGAGCCTGTAAATTCACGATGTTGCCCTTCGTTGGCGTATCGCTGGCGTTCCGTACTCCCCGCGCTCTGGGCGCCCGTGAACGGGCCGAGTGCCTCGCCCTCGCGGAGACCGTCTTACACGTGGACCGCGACTGGTTCGAGGCCAGCTTCGACCGCTACGACGAGGTGATCCTCTACAAGCGGCGTCGCACCGGGGCCTTGATCGGAGTGACCGGACTTCGACTGATCGACACCGAGCACGAGGGCGATGGGGTCCGGTTGTTCTATACCGGCTCGGTGGTGCTCCACCACGACTGGCGCGGACGTGGACTCGTCCCCTGGGCCGGGCTTCGTGCGATCGCCCGCCATGGCACTACGGCGCGTCGCCTCTACTGGCTGATGGAGACCGACAGCTGGAGGGCCTACGCGCTCGCCGCGGGCAACACCCGAGACTGCTGGCCCAGGGACGCCGAGCGCGCCCCCAACCCGCTCTACGACCACGTCTGCAAGAGCGTATATCGGGACGACTGGGACGCGGAGCGGCGGGTCTGTCGCCCCATCGCGCAGCGGCGTCTCCGGCCCGAGGTCGCCCACATTCCTCCGACGGCCCACGCCACCAACCGACACGCCCGCGCCTACGCCGCGCTCAACCCGGGGCACGCGGACGGAGACGCGCTCCCGGTGCTCGTCCCGCTCGACGCGGACAACATCGCTCACTTCGCGTGGAGGATGTGCCTTCACGCGGCGCGTCCGTCCCGAGGCCGGCGATGACCACCTCCGCCAGCCTCACCGCCCTCGTCGTCGCCGCGGGCGTGTCGGGCCTCGGGGCCGTCCCCCGCTGGCGCGGCCTCTTCGACGAGGAGGCCTGGGCGCTCGCCGACGCCTTCCGCCGCCTCGCCCCCGAGACCCCCGCCGCGCACGCCATCGCCCGCCTTCCCGCGCCGCTGCTCGTCGGCCTGCTGGAGACGATCTTCGTGCCGGGAATGGCCCACCACTACCTCTTCCGAAAGCGCCTGATCGAGGACGAAGTGAGGCGAGCGGTCGCTCGCGGCGCGCGGCAGCTCCTGGTGCTGGGCGGAGGCTTCGACGGAGCGGGCCTCCGGATGGCTCGCTGCTTCCCCGAGCTCACGGTGGTCGAGGTCGACCTGCCCCGGACCCAGGCGAGGAAGCGTCATGTGCTGATGGAGATCGGGCACCCGATCCCCCACAATTGCCGATTCGTCGCCGCCGACCTCGCGCGGCAGTCGCTGGATGACCTTCTCGCGTCGACCGGAGCGACTCGCCCCGAGCTTCCCACGCTGGTCGTGATCGAAGGGGTGTTGATGTATCTGGAGGAGCCCGACGTGCGAGCGCTCTTCACCTCGTTGCGCCGGATCTTCCCCGGCGAGCTCTCGGTCGTCTTCGGCGCGATCGCCGTCCCCGACGCGGAGGGTCCGCCCGGCCTGCGCCTGGTGAACCGACTCCTGGCGATGGGCGACGAGGGCACCGCCTGGTGCTGCCCGGCGCACCGGATGGCCGCGTTCGTCGCGCCGCTCGGCTACACGCTGGCGAGGAGCGTGACCTACGGCGCGCTGCAGCGCGAGCATCGGAGCCCGGCGGAGACCCGACGGGTGCCCGAGGAGGACGAGAACTACTACGTCGTCACGGGCGCGTAGCGTCTCGAGACCAGCGCCGGTGGGACGGTGCCCCGCCCTACCGCCTCCGCCTCCGCCTCCAGCCCAGCACCAGCGCCCCGATGGCCAGCGCCAGCGCGCTCCCCGAGGGCCTGGTTCCCGCTCCGGTGTGGCACTGGCAGCCTCCGTCGACGCCGCCCATCGGGTCGGCGTCTCCGCCGTCGCCGCCCTCGTTCACATAGCTCTCCTCGATGGGGCCCGCGTCGCTCACACCGGCGTCGTCACTGGACACATCGGCCATCCCGGCGTCGTCACTGGACACATCGGCCATGGCCACATCGCCATTGCCGACATCGCCATTGCCGACATCGCCATTGCCGACATCGCCATTGCCGACATCGGCCATCCCGGCGTCACGAGTCCTGGGGTGCACCAGCACGGCGCAGCGCACGGCGGTGTCCGCGGGGCCGAACCAGGTCACCGACTCCTGAAGGAGCCCGTAGGTCTCGCTCACGGTCATGTCGGCAGCGACCTCGGGGATCGCCAGCACGAAGGAGAACCTCCCCACCGCCCCGGTCGCGGTGGCGCGGTCGACGCTCGACGGGCGGGTGGTGTTGAGCCAATTGGTCATATCGAAGAACACCCCGCGATGGTCCCTCGGGCCGGTGGTGCCCAGTCGGGTGTTGGTGGTGTCCCAGGTGGAGGTGCCGGTGTTGCGATACTCGACATAGGCCACCGGGCGCTCGCCGGAGGTGGCCTCCCGGGGGCAGCTCACCGTCACCAGCGTCGCGGCCCAGGCGGGCGTCGGGGGCGGCACGTCGGCGCACCCGTTGCGGCCGAATCCCCCAGCGGGCGAGCGCGCGACGCGGGCCGCCGTCATCGGACCATAGTCGCCATCCTCGGCGATGCGATCGCTGGCGTTGTTGACGTTCCAGAGGCGCTGGAAGGCCCTCACGGAGTCGGCGCGGCGGTCGCCTCCGGGGCAGTCGAAGTGCACGTCGTCGCGGCCGGGGTAGGGGTGTCGGCAGCCCGCGTTGGTCATCGCCCGCATGGCCGCCGACCAGTTGGCGAGGTCCACCGCGGTGCCCGTCTCGTGGTTGGAGTTGCCGGGCGTCGCGGCGAGGCCGCAGGCCCCGGAGTGATAGAGCACGTACTGGTCGGCCAGCGTGCGAAACATCGAGTTGATGGTGAGCGGCGTGGTGCGCGCGGCGGCCCAGAGCGCGTCTCGGGTGGCAGCCTGCGCCAGCGTGAAGAGGCGCGAGTCGGAGAGGTTGATCCCCGCGTGCGGCGCCGCGTTGACGAAGGCCCCGGGAAACATGCAGAGCTGCGTGTCGACGAGCTGTCGCGAGATGCCGACGACTCCGGCGGTGCTGCACTGACCGCGCGCGGCGACGTTGGCCACGGTCTGCGCGGAGGCCGCGGAGCTCGCGGCGAGGAGGGTCAACGTGAGGGCGATGGGGCGGCGCATGGGGCGCCGTGGAGGATGCCCGAGCCGGGCGTCAGGAGGGAAGGCGGGGCGGCGTTCTCAAGATGGCTTGATTTTCCGTTCCGCGGGATGAATCCCGATGGCTTCTACACATCTCTCGCGGCCTGGGGTACGGCGTGCGGCCACCGCGTCGGCGTGCAGCGCCTGACCCCAGGCAACATCAGGTGGTCACCTTCGCGCGACGCGAAGGTTGCAAGGGGAACGGAGCGAGCGCGGCGACGGTGAGGGCGGGCGCGGCGGTCTGCCGGGCGGGCCGTGCGACGACGGCGACAGCGCCTCTCCCTGCAACCTTCGCGTCGCGCGAAGGTGACCACCTGATGTTGCCTGGGGTCAGGCGCTGCACGCCAAGGAAGAGGCCGCACGCCGTACCCCAGGCACGATGGGCGTCGAGACGTGTAGAAGCCATCGCGATTCATCCCGCGGCAACGATGGGTCGCTCTGGAACCAACGGGAGTCCGCTGCGGACTTTGGATCTCTTGCCTGATGAGAACATCGTTGCCGCGGGATTCATCCCGCGGAACGGCGGATCAGAACTGCGCTTCTTCGGTGGAGCCGTGCAGCGCGAGGGTGCTGGCCTTGCCGCCGGAGATCACCTGGGCGACCTCGTCGAAGTAGCCGGTGCCCACCTCGCGCTGGTGGCGCGTGGCGGTGTAGCCGATCTTCTCGTCGTCGAACTCCGCCTGCTGGAACTTCGAGTACGCCGCCATGCCGCGCTCGCGGTAGTCGTTGGCGAGCGCGTACATCGAGTGGTTGAGCGTATGGAAGCCCGCCAGCGTCACGAACTGGAACTTGTACCCCATGGCCCCGAGCTCGCGCTGGAACTTCGCGATGGTGGCGTCGTCGAGGTTCTTCTTCCAGTTGAAGCTGGGCGAGCAGTTGTACGCGAGCATCTTGCCCGGAAACTTCTTGCGCACGCCCTCGGCGAACTGCTTCGCCTGGGCGAGGTCGGGGGTGCTGGTCTCGCACCAGAGCAGGTCGGCGACCGGGGCGTAGGAGAGCGCGCGGGAGATGGCGCACTCGATGCCACCCTTGAGGTGATAGAAGCCCTCGGCGGTGCGGCCCAGCTTGGTGTCGATGAAGGCGTGGTCGCGCTCGTCGACGTCGGAGAGCAGCAGCTTGGCGCTGTCGGCGTCGGTGCGGGCCACGAGCACCGTGGGGACGTCCATCACGTCGGCCGCGAGGCGCGCCGCGGTGAGCGACCGAAGGAACTGCGACGTCGGCACCAGCACCTTGCCGCCCATGTGGCCGCACTTCTTCTCCGAGGCGAGCTGGTCCTCGAAGTGGACGCCGGAGGCACCCGCCTCGATCATCGCGCGCATCAGCTCATAGGAGTTGAGCGGTCCGCCGAAGCCGGCCTCCGCGTCGGCCATGATGGGCGCGAACCAGTCGCGGTCATGGCGACCCTCGGAGTGCTCGATCTGGTCGGCGCGCTGCAGCGCCTGGTTGATCTTCTTCACCACCGCCGGGACGCTGTCCGCGGGGTAGAGCGACTGGTCGGGGTACATCTGGCCCGCGTTGTTGGCGTCCGCCGCGACCTGCCACCCGGAGAGGTAGATGGCCTTGAGCCCGGCCCGCACCTGCTGCATCGCCTGGTTGCCCGTGAGCGCGCCGAGGGCGTTCACGAAGGGCTCCGTGTGAAGGAGGTCCCAGAGCTTGCGCGAGCCGCGCTGCGCCAGGGTGTGCTCGATGCGGATGCTGTTACGGAGCTTCTGCACGTCCGCGATGCTGTACGTGCGGGTGATGCCGTCGTAGCGACCCGGGGCGGTGTTGCTGACGTACTCGGTGGGGCTGAACTGGTCGTTGCTCATCGGTGTCTCTTCCTTGTCGAGAGGGAGTTTCGGGTCACTGGGTGGAAGGCTCGAATCAGCCGAGCATCTGGTACGCGGGCAGGGTCAGGAATTCCTCGAAGGTGGGCGCCGTCGAAAGCTCCTCGAAGAGCTCGCGGGCGTCGGCGAAGCGACCGCGCTCCATGCGCGCCGCTCCCTGTTCGGTCGCGATGCGGGCCATCTCCTCGTCGATGACGGTGTGCAGCCGCGCGGCGGTCACCACCGAGCCGTCTTCGAGGGCGACGCCGTAGCGCACCCACTGCCACACCTGGGCGCGGGCGATCTCCGCGGTCGCGGCGTCTTCCATCAGGTTGTAGAGCGGCACGCAGCCGTTGCCGCGCAGCCAGGCCTCGATGTACTGGATGCCCACCCTCACGTTGTGCCGGAGCCCCGCCTCGGAGCGGGTGCCGGTGTGGGGCACCAGCAGGTCGGCGCGGGTGACGTTCACGTCCTCGCGAAGCCGGCTGATCTGGTTGGCCGTGGGCATGTGGGCGTCGAAGATCTCCCTCGCCACCGCCACGAGGCCCGGGTGCGCCACCCAGGTGCCGTCATGGCCGTCGCTCACCTCGCGAAGCTTGTCGGCGCGCACCCGGGCGAGGGCGGCTTCATTGGCCGCGGGGTCGTCCTTGATCGGGATCTGCGCCGCCATGCCGCCCATCGCGTGCACCCCGCGGCGGTGGCAGGTGCGGATGAGGAGCTGCGCGTAGGCCTTGAGGAAGGCCTTGTCCATGGTGACCTGACCGCGGTCGGGGAGCAGCGAGGTCGGGTCCGCCGCGCGCTTCTTGATGAACGAGAAGATGTAGTCCCAGCGGCCGCAGTTGAGGCCCGCGGAGTGCTCTCGCAGCTCGTACAGGATCTCGTCCATCTGGAAGGCCGCGGGCAGCGTCTCGATGAGCACCGTGGCCTTGATCGACCCTCGCGGCACCCCGAGCGCCTCCTGCGCAAACAGGAACACGTCGTTCCAGAGCCGGGCCTCGAGGTGGTGCTCCATCTTGGGGAGATAGAAGTAGGGGCCGGTGCCTCGGGCGAGCTGTTCCTTCGCGTTGTGGAAGAAGAAGAGCCCGAAGTCGAAGAGCCCGCCGGGGACGTCCCTCCCGTCGACGAGCACGTGCCGCTCCCTCAGGTGCCACCCCCTCGGCCGCACGAAGAGCACCGCAGGGTTGGCGTTGAGCCGATACTCCTTGCCCGACTTCGGATCGGTGAACTCGATGCGACGGCGCACCGCGTCCATGAGGTTGATCTGCCCGGTGATCTGGTTCGACCAGGTGGGGGAGTTGGCGTCCTCGAAGTCGGCCATGAACACGTTCGCCCCGGAATTCAGGGCGTTGATGATCATCTTGCGCTCCACCGGGCCGGTGATCTCCACCCTCCGGTCGAGCAGGTCGGCCGGGAGCTTCGCGACCTTCCAGTCGCCCGCCCTCACCGAGGCCGTCTCCGGGAGGAAGTCCCAGCCCTCCGCCGTCTCGAAGCCCTTCGCCCGGGCGCGGCGCGCCGCGAGGAGCTCGTCCACCCGCCCCGAAAAGGTTCTCACCAGCGACTCGACGAAGGCCAGCGCCGCAGGCGTCAGCACCGTCTCGAAGCCCGGCTCCATCGCTCCCCCGATCGTCAAACCAGTGCTCGTCATGGCGAGAACAGTGTTAGTCAATCGGTCAATATCAACAAGTGCCTCGGGGAAAATAGATGGTTTCGATTGTCAATGTTTGTCAATGACAGGTGTTGACTGGTAAAGATCGCTGACCATCGATGGCACTACGGAAGGCAAGCAAGCAGGGCGACCTGGCGCGGCTCGGGGAGAAGGTGAGGGCGCTTCGCAGGCAGCGGGAGATGTCTCAGGCGCAGCTGGCCGAGCGGCTGGGCATCTCCGGGAGCTACCTGAACCTCATCGAGGCCAACAAGCGGCCGCTGCCGGCGACGCTTCTGCTGCGGGTGGCGAGCGAGCTGGGGGTCGACCTGGGGGCCTTCTCGTCGGAGGTCGACACGCGCGCCGAGCAGGCGCTGCGGGAGGTGTTCGGCGATCCGCTCTTCGAGCCCAACGGGCTCACCAACGCCGACGTGCGAGAGCTGGTGGCCGCGGCGCCCAACGCGGCGCAGGCGGTGCTGTCGCTCTACCGCGCGTACAAGAGCGCGAGGGAGTCGACGGACACGCTGGCGGCGAGGATGCACGACGACGAGGCCGGGGCGATCACGCTGTCTCGCGCTCCCACCGAGGAGGTCAACGACCTCATCCAGGCGAGGATGAACCACTTCCCCGACCTGGAGGCGCAGGCCGAGCGGCTGGTGCGCGAGGCGAGGCTGGAGACCGACGACATGTTCCGTGGCCTGGCCCAGTGGCTCCAGCGGACGCACGGCATCGAGGTGACGGTGGTGCGCTCGGTGGACGAGCGCGGCACGCTGCGCCGCTACGACCCGGCGATGCGTCGGCTCTACCTCTCGGAGCTGCTGCCCACGCGCAGCCGGTCGTTTCAGCTGGCGCACCAGATCGGGCTGCTGGAGGCGCGCGCCGAGCTCGACCGCATCTGCGAAGACCCGCTGCTGACCTCGCCCGAGTCGAGGGCGCTCGCCCGGGTCGCGCTGGCCAACTACGTGGCTTCGGCGGTGCTGATGCCCTACACGGGCTTCCTCCGCGCGGCGAAGGACGAGCGCTACGACCTCGACGTGCTGAGCCGCCGCTTCCGGGTGGGCTTCGAGCAGGTGTGCCACCGGGTGACCACGCTGCGACGCCAGGGCGCCGAGGGCGTGCCCTTCCACATGATGCGCATCGACGTGGCGGGCAACATCTCCAAGCGCTTCTCGGCCTCGGGCATCGGCTTCGCCCGCTTCTCCGGCGCGTGCCCCAAGTGGAACGTCTTCGTGGCCTTCAACACCCCGGGGATGATCCGCATCCAGGTGTCGGAGATGCCCGACGGGCAGAAGTACTTCTGCCTCGCCCGCACGGTGCAGAAGGACGCCTCCGGCTACCTGCACCAGCACCCGCTTCAGGCCATCGGCCTGGGGTGCAAGGTCGAGCACGCGAGCGAGCTCGTCTACGCCGACGGCGTCGACCTGAGCAGCGACCGCATCGCCATCGAGGTGGGCGTCACCTGCCGTAGCTGCGAGAGAAACAACTGCGCCCAGCGGGCCCACCCCTCGGTGCGCCACCCGCTGAGCATCGACGAGAACCTGCGAGGGCCGACGATCTACACCTCGGCCCGCAGCCGGGGAGGGTGAGTCAAACCCGAGTCAGACGCAGCCGTCGGGGCCGCAGACAGACCCGTCGCCGGTCACCGCCTCGGGCGCCTCGGAGAGCTCGCTCCAGGCCTTCTCCAGCACCTCGAGCAGCACCTCCGGCGGCTGCGCTCCCGAGACCCCGTAGCGCTCCGCCACCGCGAAGAACGGAACGCCCGTGATGCCGATCTCACGCGCGTTGCGCTCGTCGGCGCGCACCTCGTCGGCGTAGCGGTCGCTCGCCAGCATCGCCCGCGCCTCGGACTCGTCGATGCCTGTCTCGGCCGCGAGCCTCGCCAGCGTCTCGCGGTCGCTGACGGCCTCGCCCTCGGTGAAGTGGGCGCGGAGCAGGCGCTCCTTCATGGCGCCCTGGACGCCCTTCTCGGCGGCGAGGTGGAGCAGCCGGTGGGCGTCGAAGGTGCTGCCCGTGTGGGCCTTGTCGAAGCGCAGCTCGAGCCCGGCCTCGGCGCCCACCTTCGACATGTTGTCGAGCATCCCCTGGGCCTGGGCGAGCGAGCGGCCGTACTTCTTCGCGAGAAGGGTGACGTAGCTGTGCCCGGCGGGCTGCACCGCGGGCGCCGAGGGGTCGAGCTCGAAGGAGTGCCAGGTGATGCTCACCGCGTCTCGGTGGGGAAACTCCGCGAGGGCGGCTTCGAGCCGACGCTTGCCGACGTAGCACCAGGGGCACGCGACGTCCGACCAGACATCGAGCTTGAGGTTCTTCATGGGCGGGAAGCTATGGTGGCGAGGGCGGACGCGCCAGCGACCTGAGGGGGGTGGTTCGCGGGTCGGGCTACGCGCGGCGGCGACGGCGGACGCTGGCGACCAGGGCCAGCGCGGCGAGGCCGAGGCCACCGCGGACGCCTGCGCCGCCACTGGAGGGCGCGGTGCTGCACCCGCCCTCGAGCGAGCCGGACACCTCCGTCAGCTCGTCACCGAGGACACCGGCATCGTCACCGGTCGGAGGCTCGGTCCCCGCGTCGATGGGCTCCGGGCTCCCGGCGTCGAGGGCCGCGGTGCTCCCGGCGTCGATGGGCTCCGGGCTTCCGGCGTCGGCGGGCTCCGGGCTGCCAGCGTCGGCGGGCATCACCGGGGGGACGTCGACGGGCGCGGGGCTGCCGGCGTCGACCACCGGCGGCGGGGTCACGGCGCGAGGGCTCACCCGCACGGAGCAGCGCGCGGCGGTCTCTCCGCCGAACCAGGTGACGCCCTCCTGCACCGGGCCGTAGGTCTCGTCGAGGGTGGTGGCGGCGGTGACCGTCGGGATGCCCAGCACGAAGGAGAAGCGGCCCACCGCGCCGGGCGCCGTGGCGCGGTCGACCCCGGAGGGGCGGTTGCGGGCGACCCAGTTCTCCATGTCGAAGAAGACGCCGTTGTGATCGCGAGGACCCGTCGTGCCGAGGAGGGTGCTCCCCGCGGCCCAGGTGGCGGTGCCCGTGTTGCGGAACTCGAACCAGGCCACCGGGCGGTCACCCGAGGTCGCGGCCGTGGGGCAGCTCGCGCCCACGAAGGTGGCCGCGTAGGCGGGGGTCGCCGGGGGAGGGGGAGTGACGCTGCCGCCGCCGCGGACGAGGTCGAGGTAGTGCGACCAGTTCCAGCCGGCGCCGCCGTTGCCGGGGTCGGTGTGCCCACCCGCGCCGCCGCAGTTGGTGGCGCTCGTCGAGCACGGCGCCCCGCTGCCGCTGCGAGGAACCTGGTAGTGGCCGATGATGTGCGCGCGGTCGATGGGGATGCCGTAGCGGTCGCAGAGGGCGCGGGTGAGGCGCGCGCTCGCGACGTACATCCGCTCGGTGTACCAGCGGCCCGGATCGGCCACGTAGCCCTCGTGCTCGATGCCGATGGAGCGCTGGTTGATGTTCCAGTTGCCGGCGTGCCAGGCGGTGTCGCCGTGGGCGACCATCTGGGTGATCTCGCCGTCCGACGAGCGGATGTTGTAGTGCGCCGACGCCCCCGCCGCGGGGTTCTGGAACCACGACGTGCTGCCCGCGTAGGAGCCCTGCATCGTGTGGATCACCACGTACTGGATGCTCCCCCCGGAGCGCCCTCGGGTGTAGTTGCTCGTCGACGCGGGCACCCAGCGCGCGGGGCCGTAGTCCGCGCTCTCGGACACCGCCTGCCGCACCCCGAGGCGCTCCTCGGCGGCCGGGAGGGAGGGGTGCGCGGCGAGGCGAATACGCTCTCCCGTAAACGACCGCTCGGTCACGCCGGAGCGCAGCGTCGAGAAGACCTGCGAGGCGTAGGAGACCTGCATCACCCGGTCGCGCAGGCCCGAGTAGCGGGCCACGGCCTCGGCCCAGGTGGCGAGGTCGTCGGGGTCGGCGCCGGTCTGCGCGCCGAGCTCCGCCAGCACCGCGGCGGCGCCCGCCACGCCGAGGCCCGTGTTGCTGCGGAGGGCCTCCTCGCCGACGCCGAGCAGCGTGCGGGCGCGGGAGACCGTGTCGAGCGTCCCGGTGGCGCGGAGGTGCAGCGGGCCGAGCTCGGGCTGACCGTGGGACTCTCGGTCGGCCTCGCGGTCGGCCGGGTGCTCGTGGTCGTCGGAGACCACCGGGTTGCCGAAGCGCGTCTCGGACCACGCCACCGCCGCGAGCAGGTCGCGCGGAACCTGATAGGCGGCCGACGCGCGGGTGATGGCGTCGTCGAGGGTGAGCGCGCTCGCGAAGGTCGCCGGGTCGGCCGGGCCGCCGCTGCAGCTACCCAGGAGCACGGCCAGCAGGGGGAGTACGAAGCGGGACCTTGCGCGCATGCCGCGGATGATCAGCAATCGGTGTGCCCTTGTCACGCTCCGGTCTGCGGTGGCTCGGTTCGGTCGTAGGATCCCACCCCATCATGGCAAAGGTGATCGATGGGAAGTCCGTGGCGGCGGCGCTGCGGCTGAGGGTGGCGGCGGCGGCGGCGGGCTTCTCGGCGAGGGTGGGCCGACCGCCGGGCCTCGACGTGGTGCTGGTCGGCGACGACCCGGCCTCGCAGGTCTATGTGCGCAACAAGGGCCGGGCCTGCGAGGAGGCCGGGATGCGCAGCACCATCCACCGGCTGCCGGTGGACGTGACGCAGGAGGCGCTGCTGTCGCTGCTCGACGGGCTGATGGTCGACGAGCGGGTGGACGGGGTGCTGGTGCAATTGCCGCTGCCGAAGCACCTCGACGAGCAGGCGGTGACCGACCGGGTGGTGCCCGAGAAGGACGTCGACGGCTTCCACCCGAGCAACGTCGGGGCCCTCTGGCTTGGGCGCGAGGGGCTGGTGCCGTGCACCCCGTGGGGCTGCATGAGGCTGCTCGACGAGGCGGGCGTGAAGCTGGAGGGAGCGCGCGCGGTGGTCATCGGCCGGAGCAACATCGTGGGCAAGCCGATGGCCGCGCTGCTGCTGCGGCGGAGCGCGACGGTGGTGGTGGCGCACTCCAGGACGAAGGACCTCCCGGCCCTCTGCGCGAGCGCAGACGTGCTGGTGGCCGCGGTGGGCCGGGCGAGGATGGTGGGCGCCGACTGGGTGAAGCCTGGCGCGGCGGTGATCGACGTGGGCATCAACCGCACCGCCGAGGGCAAGCTGGTGGGCGACGTGGACTACGACGCCGTGGTCGGTCACGCCGGGGCCATCACCCCGGTGCCCGGCGGCGTGGGGCCCATGACCATCGCGTGCCTGCTGGAGAACACCGTGCGCGCCGCGTGGCGGCGGGCGGGGCTGCCGAAGGGCGAGCTCACGATCTGAGGCTGCGGCATCGGTCCCTGAGGTCACTGGGGTGTGCTGGTCACGACAGCCCCGGTGACCGCGCTGATCAGCCCGGCTCGGCCGCCCTCTCCAGCCGGTCTCTCACCCCCGCCCAGGCGTCGTCGCCGGGGACGTCCTCCACCACGATGCGCTCGCACCCGAGGTCGTCGAGCGCGTGCAGCACCGCGAAGAGCGAGCGCCCGTAGGCCTCCGCGTCGCGCGGCAGCGAGCGCGCCACCACCGACTCCCGCGGCGTCCCGGGAGAGCCCTCCAGGCGCACCACGCCCACCTGCCGGGCGCCCTCCCGGAGCGCGGCCTCGACCGCCGCCTCGACCGCCCCGGCGGCGACCCTCCGCAGCGTCGCCCTCGGGGCGTAGTGCCGACGCACCATCCCAGGGGAAGGGAGCGCCTCGCCGGTCTCCTCGACGGGCGCGTCGAGCACCACGAGCGCAGGGATGGCCAGGCGCAGCAGGTCGTGGGCGAGCGATCCGTGCCGCAGCAGCCGCGGCGGATCGCGGGTGACGTCGACCACCGTCGACTCGATGCCATAGGGCGTCGGGCCGCCGTCGAGGATCAGGTCGACGCGGCCGTCGAGCCCCTTGAGGACGTGCGCCGCGGTGGTGGGAGAGAGCTGCTGGTAGCGGTTGGCGCTCGGCGCGGCGACGGCGAACTCCACCGCGGCGAGGAGCGCCCTGGCCACCGGGTGCGAGGGGACGCGCACCGCCACGGTGGGGCCTCCCCCGGTCGCGGCGTCGCACACCCCGAAGCCCGATCGGGGGAGCACCAGGGAGAGGGGACCGGGCCAGAAGCGCGCGGCGAGCAGCTCGGCCACTGAAGGCCATGAAGCGGCCAGAGCGCGGGCCTGTTCGAGGGTCGCGACGTGGGCGATGAGCGGGTTGAACGACGGCCGGCCCTTGGCGGCGAAGACCCCGCGCACGGCCTCGTCGGAGTCGGCCCGGGCGCCGAGGCCGTAGACCGTCTCCGTGGGGAAGGCCACCAGGCCGCCGGCGCGAAGCACCTCCGCGGCGCGGGCGATGGCCGAGGGATCAGGGCGCTGGGGGTCGACCGCGATGACCTCGGTCCGCATGGGCGATCGGGTATAACGGTTCGCGATGCGACACGCACTCCTGACCGAGCAGTGGTTTCCGGCCATCGGCGGATCGATCCAGCTCTTCGATGCCATCTACGGGCAGCACATGCCGCCGGGCGACGCGGTGCACATCATCGCGGGAGGCCCGCCGGGCAGCGCCTCGCACGACAAGAGCTACCCCCGGCCGGTGACGCGCTTCGACGACACGCGCTACCCCTGGATGAAGCCCGAGTCGGCGCTGGAGTACGCCCGCATGCTGGCCGCCACGCTGCAGGTCTGCCGGCGCGAGCGCGTCGAGGTGCTGCACGCCGCGAGGGTGATCCCCGAGGGCCTGGTGGCGATGGCCGTGGGGCGTGCGCTGAAGATCCCCTACACGGTCTGGGTGCACGGCGAGGAGGTCTCACTCTTCCTCCGCTACCCCGTGAAGAAGCGGCTGATGCCGCAGGTGTTCGCCCGCGCCCGGGCGGTGTTCGCCAACTCCACCTTCACGCAAGGGAGGGCGCTGCTCGCGGGCGCCCCGGCGGAGAAGCTCCACGTGATCAACCCCGCGGTGGACGCCGAGGCCTTCGCGGGGCCCTTCGACACCGCCGACCTGGTCGAGCGCTTCGGGCTCGCGGGCAAGACCGTGCTGCTCACCGTCGGCAGGCTCACCCGGCGCAAGGGGCACGACACGGTGCTCTCCGCCCTGGCGCGCCTCCGCCCTCTCGGGCTCTTACAAGACCTCGTATGGCTGGTGCTCTCCGACGGAGAGCTGGAAGACGAGCTCAAGAAGTCCTGCTCGGCCCTCGGGCTCGACGACGTGGTGCGCTGGGTGGGGCCGGTCTCGCGCGACGCGCTGCCGCGCTACTACGCCGCGGCGGACGTGTTCGTGCACCCCAACCGCACCCTCGAAGACGACGACGTGGAGGGCTTCGGGATGGTGTTCCTCGAGGCGAGCGCGGCGGGGCTGGCGGTCATCGGCGGGCGCTCCGGGGGCGTGGTCGACGCGGTCGAAGACGGAGGCTGCGGGATGCTCGTCGACGGCGGCTCCCTCGACGAGGTCACCGACGCCATCGCCGCGCTGGTGCGCGACCCGGTGCGCCGTGCGTCGATGGGGCGGCGCGGTCCGGCCTGGGCGAGGCGCTTCCAGTGGGACGCGCAGGCGGCGAAGGTGCGCTCGCTCGCCGCGGGCGATGGCGAAGCGGACACCGCAGCGGCCACCGGCTGACAGCACCAGTCGCCTGACGCGACCGCGTGACGGGAGGGTGCGTAGACCGCTTCGCGGGGTGTCACTCCGACGCAGCGCGCCAAGGGCGAAGTTGACGAGGGTCGGGGGGAGGTGTGAGAAGCCCGCGACCCCCGACGGCGCGAGCCGTGCAAAACCTCGAGCCTCCCGCGCGGCCCATCGAACGGCCGACGCGGGGTTTTGGCGAACCGAACGGAGACTCCGATGACATCCAAGCCGAAGAAGACCACGCAGCTCAAGCGGATGGTGCAGCGCCAGGAGATGGCCTTCCTGATGGAAGCCCACAACGGACTGAGCGCGAAGGTGGCCGAGGAGGCCGGGTTCGAGGGCATCTGGGGCAGCGGGCTCAGCATCTCCGCGGCCCTCGGCGTGCGCGACCACAACGAGGCGAGCTGGACACAGGTGCTCGAGGTCGCGGAGTTCATGAGCGACGCCACCACGGTGCCGATCCTCCTCGACGGCGACACGGGCTACGGCGACTTCAACACGATGCAGCGCGTCGTGCGCAAGCTCGAGCAGCGCGGCGTCGCGGGCGTGTGCATCGAAGACAAGATCTTCCCCAAGACCAACAGCTTCATCCGCGGCGCGGCGCAGCCCCTCGCGGGCATCGACGAGTTCGCCGGCAAGATCAAGGCGGGCAAGGACGCGCAGACCGACGACGACTTCGTGATCGTCGCCCGCGTCGAGGCCTTCATCGCGGGCTGGGGCATCGACGAGGCGATGAAGCGCGCCGAGGCCTACCGCCTCGCCGGGGCAGACGCGATCCTGATGCACAGCGCGCTGCGCTCCCCCGTGGAGATCCTCGCGTTCTTGAAGGAGTGGGGCAACCGGCTGCCGGTGGTGATCGTCCCGACCAAGTACTACCAGACCCCGACGGAGGTCTTCCGTGACGCGGGCGTCTCCGTGGTCATCTGGGCCAACCACCTGATGCGCTCCTCGCTGGCGGCGATGCAGGCGACGGCGAAGACCATCTTCACCGAGCAGACCCTGCTCAGCGTCGAGGAGAAGGTCGCCCCGCTGGCGGACGTGTTCCGCCTCCAGGGCGAGAACGAGCTGGAGCAGGCGGAGAAGCGCTACCTCCCGAAGCACGGGCGCTCGGTGAAGGCGGTCATCCTCGCGGCCTCGCAGGGCGCCGAGCTCGGCGACCTCACCCGCGACCGGCCGAAGGCGATGGTCAGCCTGGCGGGCAAGCCCCTGCTCGCCCACATCCTGGAGACCTACCGCTCGGTCAACGTGAAGGAACTCTCCGTCGTCCGCGGCTACAAGAAGGAGGCGGTCAACCTCCCCAACGTGAAGTACTTCGACAACGACCAGTTCGCGACGACGCAGGAGGTGAGCTCGCTCGCCGCCGCGGCCGAGGCGCTGGAGGGCGACGTCATCGTCTCCTACGGCGACGTGCTTCTGAAGAAGTACATCCTCCAGGAGCTCATCGACACCGACGACGACATCGTCATCATGGTCGACTCCAACCACGCCGAGAGCCGCAACCGCGGGCGCAACGCCGACTTCGTCAGCAACTCCGAGCCCAACTCCCGGCGCGCGTACCAGAACGTCGTCACCCTCAAGGGCTTCCGCCCCGAGCGCGAAGACGCGGTGCACGGCGAGTGGATGGGCATCGTCAAGCTCTCCCCCGCTGGCACGAAGCTCGTGCGCGAGAAGCTCAAGGCCCTCGCCGCGGAGCCCGCCCGGCTCGGCACCATGAAGCTGCCCGACCTGCTCCAGCTCCTCGTCGCCGACGGGGCGAAGGTGCGGGTCATCTACACCACCGGCCACTGGCTCGACGTCGACAGCGTCGAGGACGTGGTCGTCGGCGCGGCCTTCTGAGAGACGGAGCCAAAGCGATGATCCCGGCGTCGAGCTTTATCGATTCATGTAAGAAGCACGGCCTCACGCTCTGGACGGGCGTGCCCTGCTCCTACCTGAAGCCCTTCATCAACTACGTCATCGACGCGCCCGACCTGCGGTACGTCGGGGCGACCAACGAGGGCGACGCCGTGGGCATCGCCGCGGGCGCCGACCTGGGCGGGCAGCCCTCGGTGGTGATGTTCCAGAACTCGGGCTTCGGCAACACCGTCAACCCGCTCACCTCGCTCAACATGATCTTCAAGGTGCCCACCCTGGTGATCACCACGCTGCGGGGAGAGCCGGGCGGCGCGCACGACGAGCCGCAGCACGAGCTCATGGGGCAGATCACCGGCGGGCTCTTCGACCTGATGCAGATCCCCTGGGAGTACTTCCCCACGGAGGTCTCGGAGGTCGACGCGGTGATGGGCCGCGCGGTCGCCCACATGACCGAGAAGCGCACGCCCTACGGGCTCATCATGCGCAAGGACTCCGTCGCGGACTACAAGCTCCAGACGAAGGCCTCGCCGAAGCCCGTGACCGAAGGGTCCGTCGGCCCGTGGGGCCCGCAGGCCTCGTACCCGACGCGCCGCGAGGTGCTGGCGATGATCCAGGCGAAGGTGCGGCCCACCGACGCCCTTGTGGCCACCACGGGCTTCACCGGGCGCGCGCTCTACGCCCTCGATGACCGCCCCAGCCAGCTCTACATGGTCGGCTCCATGGGCTGCGCCAGCTCCTTCGGGCTCGGGCTCGCCATCGCCCAGCCGCAGCGGCGGGTGGTGGTGCTCGACGGCGACGGCGCGGCGCTGATGCGCCTCGGCGCGCTCGCCACCCTCGGCTACGAGCGGCCCGACAATCTCATCCACGTGCTCCTCGACAACGAGGTGCACGACTCGACCGGGGGCCAGTCCACGGTGTCGCACTCCGTCGACCTCGCGGGCGTGGCGCTGGCGTGCGGCTACCCCACGGTGGTGCGCGCCCACTCGCTGGCCGAGGCCGAGGCGGCCTTCGTCAACGCGAAGGGGCTGACCTTCATCCATGTGAAGACGGCGCCCGGGGAGAAGGGTGACCTGCCTCGCCCGAAGGAGACCCCGGTGCAGGTCATCGACCGGATGCGCGGATGGCTGAAGGAGACGAAGGGATGAGCACCACCGAGCGACGGATGCGGCTGCTCAACCCGGGCCCGGTGACGCTCACCGAGCGGGTGCGGGCGTCGCTTCAGCGGCCCGACCTCTGCCATCGAGAGCCGGAGTTCTACGCGCTGGCGATGGAGGTGCGGGGCCGCATCGAGCGCATCTACGAGGGCTGCGCGGGGCGCTACGTGGCGATCCTGCTGACGGGCTCCGGAACCTCCGCGGTGGAGGCGATGGTCGGGTCGCTGGTGCCGAAGGACGGCCACGCGCTGGTGGTCGCCAACGGCGTCTACGGCGACCGGATGGCGGCGATGCTCACCGCGCAGGGCAAGCGCTTCACCACCGTGGGCGCCGAGTGGGTCGCCCCGATGGACCTCGGGGGCGTCGAGCGGGCGCTCTCCACGGACGCGAGCATCACCCACGTGCTGGCGGTGCAGCACGAGACGACCACCGGGCGGGACAACGACGTCGCCGCGCTCGGGGCGCTCTGCAAGCGCTTCGGGAAGCCGATGCTGCTCGACGGTGTCAGCAGCTTCGCGGGCGAGCCCATCGACTTCGAGGGGTGGAACCTCGAGGCCGTCGCGGCCACGGCCAACAAGTGCGTCCACGGCGTGCCCGGGATCTCCTTCGTGCTGGCGCGCGAGGGGGTCTTCGCGGAGCGCGCCTCGGGCGCGACCTCGGTGTACCTGGACCTCTGGCGGCACTGGAAGGAGCAGCGCACCGGCGCCTCTCCCTTCACGCAGTCGGTGCACTGCATGTACGCGCTTCAGGAGGCGCTGAAGGAGCTCGAGGACGAAGGCGGCTGGCGCGCCCGGCACGCGACCTACGCGCGGCGGGCGAGCGCGGTGCGCGAGGTGCTCTTCGAGCTCGGGGTGGAGTTCTTCCTGACCGACGGGGCGACCGCGAGCTCGTCGATCCTGACGGCCTTCGCGGTGCCGGCGTGGACGACCTACGACAAGCTCCACGACGGGCTGAAGGAGCGCGGGTTCATCATCTACGCGGGGCAGGGGCCCTACGCGGGAAAGATGTTCCGCATCGCGGTGATGGGCGCGCTCGGAGAGCAGGACATGGCCGAGCTGCTCGACGGGCTGCGAGCGCTGCTCAAGCGCCCGGGCTAAGACCCCGGTCAGAGGAGCTCAGAACCCGATGCCCGACGGAGGGAGTCCCAACATCCGGATGGAGTCCGCGAAGAGGCTGCTCGAACTGACCGTGAACCCTGCGGACCGCCTCTGGCGCTACCCCATCGGTCACGCGATCGTGAAGGCCGCGCTCCGCACCCCGCTGACGCCCAACCACGTCACCATCGGGCACACCCTCCTCGGCATCAGCGCCGGCGCGCTCATCAGCACCGGCCGCCCCTCGATGCTCGTCGCCGCGGGGCTGATGTTCGAGGTCCGCTCCATCCTCGACTGCTTCGACGGGGTGCTCGCCCGCGCCCGCGGCACCGCCTCTCCCTACGGCCGAGCGATGGACCAGGTCGGCGACTTCCTCGGCTTCGCGGCCTTCGTCCTGGGCTCCTGGGTGGCCTTCACCCGCACCCTGGGCTTCCCCCGGGCGATGGCCCTCTCGCTCATCACCGCGGCCCTCTGCGCGCTCTGCACCTTCTGCTGGGACCTCTACAAGCGGCGCTTCACGTCCATCCTGCTGGAGGGGCGCGACGAGGTCGACGACGAGTACGTGAAGGTGCAGCTCGAGGCGCAGCGCACCCGAGGGCCCGCGATCCGCTTCTCGGCGTGGTTCGCCGACCTGCAGATCCGCCTGCTCAACCCGTCGGCGCTTGGCCCGCTGCGCGCCCGCGTCGCCTCCGGCACCGTGACGGTCGCGGCGGGCACCTCGCACCCCGCGGCCGAGCGGTTGCGCGCCATGGCCGCGCAGGGCGACCCGAAGCTTCGCTCGACGCTGCTCCGGGTGGGCTTCTCGGGCGGCGACACGGGCATCCTGATCCTCACCGCGGCGACCCTCCTTACGAGGCCGCTGGAGGGATTTCTCGCCGCGAGCGCGTATTGTGTGGTGATCCTCGCGACGACAGTGACCGCGAGCAACCGACTGCTGCGCGCGCAACCCATGACCGCCTCTCCCCACTGAGCTCAATCCCGATGATCGACAAGGCCGTGATTCTCGCCGCAGGCCAGGGCAACCGCATCGCCAGGGCCTCGCAGACCCCCAAGCCTTTCCTCTCGCTGGACGGCACCCCCGACGGTCCGTGCTTCATTGACTGGCACATCGAGCAGCTCGCCGCGATCGGCGTGCGCGAGATCTTCCTCGTCGGCAACCAGGTCACCAGCAAGCGCCCCTTCAAGGGCCCGCGCGGGTGCCGGGTCCACTGGATCCTCAACCCCACCGAAGACCTCACCACCTCCGGCAGCGGCCACTCGTTCTGGTTCGCGCTCCACAGCGAGCACGAGATCCTCGACGGCCACGCGCGCGTGGTGATGATGGACGCCGACATCCTCTACGAGGCCGGGGTGCTGCACGCCCTCGGGGCGCCCTCCCGCGACGGCCGCTCGCGCACGCTGGTGTGCGGCGACTTCCGCGAGTCCAACGAGGAGGTGATGGTGTTCGGCAAGGACAACCGCGCGCTCACCCACGGCAAGGGCCTGCTCGACACCACCGCGGGCAAGTCGCTGCTCCCGGGCATGAGCTGCTACGGCGAGGCCACCGGCATGGTGCTCTGGGAGCCGGGCGACCACGGCCTCGTGCGCGCCGCCACCGACTGGTGCATCAAGTACTCGACGGCCAAGGCCCGCTCGGAGCACGAGGACATCACCCAGCGCATGATGCTGGCCGACCGGGTGAGCCCGTCGGTGTTCCACGAGCTGATGTTCATGGAGTGCGACTCGCCCGAGGAGTACGCCGTGCTCACCGGGGATTTCTTCCCCAAGCTGCGCGCCAACCAGAACTGACCGCCGCGGCGGTCGGGCGCTACGGAGTCCCCACCGCCGATGACCCCAGCGCAACGCGTCTCCCTCGACCTGGAGCGGGCCCTCGGCCCGTCGCGCGTCCTCACCGACCCGGACCTCTGCGCCGCCTACGCCCGCGACGAGAGCGAGGCCCCGTCGGTGGTGCCCCCCTGCGTGGTGCGCGCGGAGACCGCCGCGGACGTGGCCGCGACGCTGCGGGCCTGCGACGAGCGCGGCGTCCCGGTGGTCCCTCGCGGGGCGGGCACCGGGCGCACCGGCGGGGCGACGGTGACGGTGACGAGCGTGGTGCTCGACACCTCGCGGCTCGATGGACTGAAAGACATCGACCGCGCCAACGGCGTGGCGGTGGTGGGCGCCGGGATGCGCACCGGCGCCCTTCACGCCGCGGTCGAGCGCGAGGGACTCTTCTACCCGCCCGATCCGCAGAGCGCGGAGTGGTGCTGCCTCGGGGGCAACGTCGCGGAGAACGCGGGCGGGCCGCGCGCGGTGAAGTACGGCGTGACGCGCGACTGGGTGCTGGGCCTGGAGTGCGCCCACATGGACGGGGCGCTGGTGCAGCACGGCCGACGCACCGCCAAGGGGGTGACGGGATATGACACCGTCGGGCTGCTGGTGGGGAGCGAGGGGACGCTCGGGGTGTTCACCGAGGTGACGGTGCGGCTCACGGCGCTGCCCACGGCGGTGCGGGGGGTGCTGGCGGTCTTCGCCGACGCGGTGGCGGCGGGGCGCGCGGTGGCGGCGCTGCTGGCGACCGGGGCGAGGCCGCGGTGCATCGAGCTGCTCGACGCGATCTGCTGCGACGTGATGCGGGCGGACGACCCGGGCGTGCTGCCCGAGGGGGCGGGCGCGGCGCTGGTGATCGAGCTCGACGGCTTCGACGAGGAGGCGGTGGCGCGCGAGGCGGCGAGGGCGGGGGAGTGCTGCGTGGCGGCCGGGGCGGTGAGCGCGCACGAGGCGGTCGACCCGGCGGAGCGGGCGGCGCTCTGGGCGGTGCGGAGGGTGATGTCGCGGGCGCTGCGAAGGCGGGCGGCGCACAAGCTCTCGGAGGACGTGGTGGTGCCGAGGGCGCAGGTGGCGGAGCTCATCGCGAGGGTGCAGGTGATCGCCGCGCAGGAGCGGGTGGTGATGCCCACCTACGGCCACGCGGGCGACGGCAACCTCCACGTCAACCTGCTCTGGGACCGCGACGACGAGCGCCCCCGGGTGCACCGCGCCATCGAGCGGCTCATCGAGGCCACGCTCGACCTGCGGGGGACCCTCTCCGGCGAGCACGGCATCGGGGTGCTCAAGGCGCCGTACCTGGCCTGGGAGCAGGGACCGGAGCTCATCGCATTACAACGTCGGGTAAAGCTGGCCTTCGATCCGAAGGGGCTGCTCAACCCGGGCAAGATCTTCAGCGACACGACCTCGCACCGCGGCTGCTGAGCGGGTCTCCGGGCGCGCTCGACGATCCTCCGCCGCAGCGGGTACGATGGCCCACCATGCCGCAGCAACCCATCGCTCACCGCCCGCCGCGCCCGAAGTCCCCCGCCGGCGATCCCTTCTACCGACGTCCGGCCAGCACGGGCGGCGCGGCGCCGGAGCACTCGCACGACCACTCGCAGGACCACTCGCACGACCACTCGCACGACCACTCGCACGACCACTCGCACGAGGCGGTCGAGGGGCAGTCCGGGCATCACCACGAGCACCACCGGGAGGAGGTTCCGCACCACCACCACGGCGAGGGGCACCACCATCACGAGGACGGCGACGCCCCCCACGAGCACGCTGCCGGAGAGCGCCCGAGCGCTCGACGCGACCTCGCGTTCTCCGATGAGAAGCGGCTCATCGACACCATCGTGGATCTGGTGGCCGAGCGGGTGGAGGAGATCGTCCAGCGGCGCGTCGAGGAGATCGTCGCGAAGCACCTGGGCCACTCCCAAAGCGGATCCTCGCCGCGGGGATCCGGGGGCAGCGGCGGCAGCCGGAGGTGAGTGTTCGGTCGGCGGTCGGGAGGGTGGTGGCGAGGCCCCTGCTCTCCCCTCCGTCGGAGTCGGATCAGCGGCGGCGGGGGCGGGGGATGGTGACCACCCTCGGGGCGTTGGGATCGGGTCGGAAGGGCTCGACCCCGGCCGGGGCGACATAGGCTCCGCCGCAGGGCGCACAGGTGGCGATGCAGGCCCGGTAGCGCTGGACGCAGGCGGTCTCGCAGCGCTCGAACTCGATCGGGGGGCGGAGCCTGAGCGTGGTCTCGCAGGTGGTGCGGCAGGCCGACGCGGGCGTGGCGCACTGCTCTCTCATGCAGGTCTGGCACTCCCGGCTCTGCGCCGAGCGCTGGGCGGGCGAGGCGCTCGGGGCGCGAGAGCCGGGGGCCCGGGCGCTCACCGGAGCGCCGAGGCAGAGGGCGCCGAGGGCGAGGGACGTGACGACGGTGGTGCGAAGGGACATCGGGCGCCTCCAGCGATCGATCCGATGAGTGGGGGAGGTACAGGGATCGACGCCGGAGGCTACCACCGAAGGGCGGCGGGGAAAGCGCCGGGGATTACTCCTCCAGGCTCTCCAGGGCCTTCTCGATGATGCGCTCGCTCTCGCGGTCGGCGAAGCCGAGGGCGGTGGCCAGCTCGCCGAGGGCCTCCTCCTCGACATCCGAGAGGTCGTCGTCGGCGGCCGCGACGACGGTCGCGATCTCCAGCGCCTGACGTCGCATGGGGCCCTGGCCGATGGCCCCGACGGCCTCCTCGAGGAAGGCCTCCTCGTCCTCTTCGATGGCCTCGTCCCAGGCGGCGATGGTGCTCTCCAGCTCGTCCTCGTCGACGTCCTCGCCGAGCAGCTCGGCGAAGGTGTCCACGATGGCGTCGTACTCGTCGCTGTCCATCTCCTCCTCGTCGTCCGAGGTGGCCACCCAGTACGCGACGGCCATCACGGCCTGGATGCGGGCGAGCGAGTCCTGCTCGTCGCGGCCCGACGGGGCGGAGCGGCTGTTGAAGCTCTTGCGCCCCTTCTCCCACGCCGACGAGGCCTCGGGCTGGGCGATCACGGACTGCAGCACCCGGCTCTTGGGAGAGAGCGCGATGGAGGGCTTCGACGGACCGGCGCCCCCGCGGCGCTCTGGGGCCGGAGGGGCCGGAGCGACCTCGGGCTTCGATCCGAACAGACGGCGCTTCGGGGCCTCGACGGCGGAGGGCGCTGCGGGCCTGGCGGGGGTCTGGGCGACGGGCTGAGCCGCGACGGGCGCGACCACCGGGGCCACGGCGGCTACCGGAGCGGGAGCGGGCGCGGGCGGCGGCGGGGCCTGCACGGCGGGGGGAGAATGCGCCGGGGGCGTGCGCGCCGGGGGGGAGGCAGCCGAGGGCGGATCCTGGGGGTTGGCCGGATCGACGTTCCAGTGGTTGCAGTAGCCGCAGCGCAGGTTGAGGCGGTGGATGATCGCGCCGCAGTTGGCGCACTTGTAGAGCGGGGTCGACATGGTTGCCTCGAAGATACCCTTCACCCCTCGACCGATGGAACGCCCTTGCAACGACCCGCCTCCAGAATGCTCCTCGCCCTCCGCGCCGCGGCGCCGAGCGTCACCACGCAGGGCTCGCAGCCCCGGTCGCAGCAGGGGGGCCACTCGCTCTCGGGCTCGGACAGCCAGGCCTGCACCGAGCCCGCGTGCACAAGGTCGAGCTTGAGCTCACGGCAGGCCTCCTCCGCGGCGGCGACGATCTCGGCGTGGTCGTAGGGCAGCACCACGAGACACTTCACCGCGCCGCGTCGGCCGCGCAAGCCTCTAGCGGCAGCGCGCGTTGATGCAGAGGGCCGGCGAGGCGCAGTCGGCGCTGCGAGCGCACTCGGGGCGAAGCTCGAGGGGGTTGGTGCAGAGCCGGTCGCTGCCGCAGGTGTCGAAGGCCACGTCGACCCGAAGGCACTCGGCGGCGGTGCCACCCGGGCAGGCGGCGCGGCACGACCCGCGGTGGCAGACGCTCCCGGCCGCGCAGTCCGAGTCGCGCACGCAGAAGCTGCGAGGTGCGGTGTCCACCTGGCAGAAGCCCAGCACGCAGACCTCCGCCGCCCCGCAGGCGCGCGTCGCGTCGCAGCCCGCCACGCAGCGGCCGTCGGCGCAGACCGATCCCGCCGCGCAGTCGGCCGCCCGGGCGCACTGGCTCCCGGGCTGCGAGGGCTGATCGCAGTACCCGCCCACGCAGGACTGCGTCGAGGGGCACGCCGTCAGGGCGCCACACGGCGAGAGGCATCGGCCGTCGACGCAGTCCCGCCCCGCGCCGCAGTCGCTCGCGAACTGGCACACCGCCGCGCCGCCCAGGCAGCGGCCCGCGAGGCAGCGCTCCCCGCTGGCGCAGCCCGAGTCGGAGCTGCACTGCGACGGCGTCACGCAGGAGCCCGAGCGCAGGTCGCAGACGAGCCCCGCCCCCGCGACGGCGCAGTCCCGATCGAGCCGGCACCCGGCGCTCACGCCCGCGTCGACCGCCGGAGCCGCGGCGTCCGAGCCCGGCACCGCCGCCTCGCCGACCGCGGCGCTCGCGTCGACCTCCCCGCGGGAGCCGTCGAGGCGGCCGTCGCGCTCCTCGCAGTCCTCGCGCTCCCCGCGATCTCCATGGTGCCTGGCATCGCGGTGGTCGCTGTGGGACGAGCGGTCCCTGCAGTCCTCGCGCTCATGGTGGTGGCAGCCCGCTATGGCGAGCGCGCTCAGCAAGACGATCGATCGCATCATCGGTTTCCTCGGCTCTCTCTGCGGTGTGAGGGTGCCGGGGGCAGCCTCGCGCATCCCCCATTGGTCTCGGCGGGGCGAGGGCCTTCATCCGGTGATGACGAATCTCACCCTCGTATCAATCGACGACGCCCGATGAAGGTTCTCGTCCGCGGCGGCGACGCATGGCAGGAGAAGCCACCCGATGCGCCGGTCGCCCATGCCTTCACTCGTCGCTGCGCTGCCGCTCCTGCTCGGGGCTCGCGCCGCGTGGGCCCAGACCGCGCCGACCGCCGTCTGCGCTCCGACCGTCGAGCTCGGCGAGGGCATTCCCCCCCGCATGGCGCAGCGGCTCCGCCGGGCGCTCGACCTCGCCGCCGCGAGCCTTCCCCCCGCCTCGCCCTGCTCTCCCTCCCGCGCTCGCCTCGACTGGAGCGACCACGAGCTCTCGGTGCACATCTCCCTCGACGACGGTCGCATCGCGGTGCGCACCCTGGAGTCGCTCGAAGACGTCCTGCCGACGCTGCTCTCGGTGCTCGCCGTCCCTGCGCCCGATCCCGAGGCCCCGGAGGCGCCCCCGGCGGTCGTCCCCGCGCCTGTCGCGCCCGCTCCTCCGCTCCTCGGCCTCCGCCCGCCAGCGATCGCTCCCCCCGTCGCGCCTGCGCCACGGCGGGCCCTGTCGGGCTGGTCGCTGCTGCTCTCCGCAACGGGGGGGCTGGGGTTCCAGTACGAAGACGAGGCCCTGCTGCGCGCCAGCGTGGAGGTCGGCCTCGCGACGCCCCGCCTCGCACTAGGCGCCCGCGCCTCGGTGGCCGTGAGCCTCGACGACGACCGCCACCCCGGCCTCGCCAACGCGATCCAGCCCCGCCCGGAGCGCGATCGCATCGAGTCCAGCGCGGTGCTCTCGGCTCGCGCCCGGCTCGGGTCCGGCCGGCTGCGCGGCGAGTTCGGCGGCTTCGGCGGCGTCTCCCACTCCGCCGCGGGCACCGACACCGGGTGGCTCCCTCGCGTGGGCCTCGAGGCCTCCTTCGGGTGGCAGCTCTCGCGAACGCTCACCACCTTCGTCCGCACCGAAGGCTACCTCGACCTCGGCAGCGGGATCGGTCCTGGCGCGGCCCTCTCCCTCGGCCTCGCCTGGGAGCCGCGGCGATGAGCCCTCGCGTGCTGCGACCCCTGCTCACCCTCGTTCCCGAGGACGACAGCGTGCTGCTCCAGCGCGTGGCGACCGGGGACGTCAACGCCCTCGGCGTGGCCTTCGACCGCTTCCACCGCGACGTCTACGCGGTGCTCGCCCGCCTCCGGGGCACGCGCGTCGACCTCGACGACCTCGTGCAGACCACCTTCCTCGCGCTCCCCCGCGCGGCCCACAACTACGACCCGCAGGCCTCGGCGCGGTCGTTCATCATCGGCGTCGCGCTCCAGATCGCCCGCCGGGAGCGCCGCAACCTGGTGCGTCGGTGGCGGCTCTGGCAGTCGCGATCCCACGAGCTCGACATCCCGGAGGGGGACATCGACCCGGAGCGCAGGGCGGGCGACCGAGAGGACTTCTCCGCCCTGGAGTCGGCCCTCGGCGGGCTGTCGCACGCTCAGCGCGAGGTGATCATCCTCCACGAGGTCCAAGGGATGAAGGGCGAGGAGATCGCCCAGGCGCTGGGGGTCCCGGTGAACACGGTCTGGACCCGGCTGCACCACGCCCGCAACGCCCTCCGTGCGGCGCTCGATGCGCGGGGTGGGCGATGAGCTCCCTGGTGACCCGCGGGTGCGCCCGCATCGGGGAGGTCGAGGCCGCGATCGACGAGCGGCTCGAGGCGGCGCACGCGGCCGAGGCGCTGGCCCACGCCCGGGGCTGCGCGGCGTGCGGGGCGATGGAGCGCTCGCTGCGGTCGCTGCGGGAGATGGCGCGCTCGCTCCCGGAGCCGTCGATCGACGCGGAGGCGGCGCAGCGGGTGCGCGCGGAGGTGATCGCGGGCGCCTCGCTCGGCGGCCACGGTCGCTCGACGACGACGGCGGTGCGACGGGCGCTGGCGGTGGCCGCGGCGGTGACGCTGGTGGTGCTGGGCGCGGCGATGCTCCGGCCGCGGTCGGCCTCGCCCCGAACGGCGGCGGAGGGCATCGACCTCGCGGGCGCCGGAACGCTTCGGCCCGAGCGCGCGGCGGTGTATCGCGTGGAGCGCGCCGGGGCCGACACGCGCATCGCGCTCACCGAGGGGACCATCCACCTCGCGGTGGAGCACCGTCGGCGCTCGGAGCGCTTCGTGGTGGCGCTCACCGACGCGGAGGTCGAGGTGCGAGGGACGCGCTTCGCCGTCGACGCCCACCAGGGTCACCTGCGGAGGGTGAGGGTGACCGAGGGCCTGGTGGCGGTGCGCCGCGCAGGGCAGCCCGAGCGCCTGGTCGGTCCGGGCTCGACCCTGGAGGTGACCGAGCCGGCGGCGGTCGCTCCGGCGGCGGCCACGCTCGACCCGATGGAGCCTCGGGCGCCGGCACCGGAGCCCGGAGCGGTGACGCCGGCGCCGCGCGTCGAGGCGCCGCGGGCCCCGTCGGAGGCGGGGGGGACGGCGGCGTCGAGGGATTTCCGCGCGGGCGCGCTGGCCTATGTGCGGGGCGAGCCGGGGGAGGCGGCGAGGGCGCTGCAGAGGTTCCTGGCGGCGGCGACGGCGAGGGACCCTCGGCGCGAGGACGCGCGGTACGTGCTGGTGCTGGCGCTCGACGCGACGCACGACCCGGGCTCCGAGCGCGCGGCGCGGGAGTACCTGGGCGAGTTTCCCAACGGGCTGCGGCGCGCGGAGGTGACCGTGCGGCTGACCCGGCGGCTCGCCGCGAGGGGCGCCTGCGATGCGGCCGCGAGCGCGGCGCTGGGGATGCCCGAGCACGCCGAGGCGGGCCTTCGCACGCAGGTGGCGCAGGCGCTCTCCCGCTGCGCTGTCGCTCCCGGGGAGTGATCCGCCCGCACCGATGGACACCCGCCATCGCCCCATGAGAGACCCCCCGCCATGGCCCTGGTCCGACCGTTTCGCGCGCTTCGTCCGCCCCCTGGCCTCGCTGCCCGGGTGGCCTCTCCGCCCTACGACGTGATCAACACCCGCGAGGCCCGCGCGCTCGCCTCGGGCAACGTCGACTCCTTCCTCCGGGTGGCCCGCCCCGAGGTCGACCTCGCCCCTGGCGTCGATGAGCACGCCGACGAGGTCTACGCCCAGGGTGCGCGCAACCTCGCCGAGCTGCGCGACCGCGGGGTGCTGCGTCAGGACGCCTCCCCGCGCATCTACGTCTACGCCCAGACCATGGGAGCGCACCGCCAGGTGGGCCTCGTCGGCTGCGTCTCGGTCGACGAGTACGACCGGGACATCATCCGCAAGCACGAGAAGACCCGCGCGGACAAGGAGGACGACCGCACCCGCCACATCGACGTCCTCGACGCGCATGACGAGCCGGTGTTCCTGGCGTACCGGGCGCATCCGGCGATCGACGCGCTGGTCTCGGCCATCACCGCGCTCGCCCCCGACACCGACCTGACCACGGACGACGGCATCCGGCATACGGTGTGGGTCCCGACGGAGGAGCAGTCCGACGCGCTCTCGGCGCACTTCGCCGAGGTGCCCGCGCTCTACGTCGCCGACGGCCACCATCGAAGCGCCGCCTCGTCGCGCGTCCACGCGAAGCGCCGCGGAGCCCCCGGCGAGCACGACCGCTTCCTCGCGGTGCTCTTCCCCGACGAGCAGCTTCAGATCCTGGCGTACCACCGGCTGGTGCGCGACCGGCAGGGGCGCTCCCCGGAGGCGCTGCTCGCCGCGCTGGGGGAGGTCTGCGCCCTCGAGCCCGCCGCGACGGCGTCGCCTCCGTCACCGAAGTCGATGGGCTTCTACGTGGGCGGCCGCTGGTACCTCGGCACCGTCCGAGAGGGCCTCTGGAACACCTCCGACCCGGTGGCCTCGCTCGACGCCTCGCTCTGCCAGGACCTCGTCCTCGACCGCATCTTCGGCATCACCGACCCTCGCCGCGACGACCACGTCGACTTCGTGGGCGGCATCCGAGGCACCCACGAGCTGGAGCGCCGGGTGCGCGAGGAGGGCTGGTCGCTGGCGATCGCGATGTACCCGACGCGCATCGGCGAGCTGCTCGCGGTGAGCGACGCGGGTCGGCTGATGCCGCCGAAGAGCACGTGGTTCGAGCCCAAGCTGCGGAGCGGTCTCTTCGTGCACCTGATGGGGTGATCGGTCTCGCGCTCCCTGGCGCGCTGTCTGACGGGTGCGTGATAGCGTCGCCGCGATGTCCAGGCGAGCAGCGATCGTGGCCCTGGTTCTGGCGGGTTGTGGGGCGCGTACGGGCCTCCGCGATGAGCGCATCGACGCCGCTTCGGACGTCGTCGACGCGAGCGACATCGTGGACGCCTCCGACGTCTTCGACGCCCCCGATGTCCCCGACGCTTTCGACGCCTTCGACGCTCTCGACGTCTTCGACGCCTTCGACGCCCCCGACGTCTTCGACGCCCCCGACGCCCCGGACGTCTTCGACGCCCCCGACGCCCCCGATGTCCCCGATGCCCCCGATGCCCCCGATGCCCCCGATGTCCCCGATGTCCCCGATGCGTGCATGCCGGTGCGGGACTTCTGCGGTCGCTTCGAGTTCTGCGCCAACGGGCTCGACGACGACTGCAACGGCCGCTCGGACGACGGCTGCCCCTGCGTTCCCGGCGCGGTGCAGCCCTGCTTCGACGGACCTCCCGGCCGCCGTGACGTAGGCGCCTGCCGCGACGGCACCCAGCGCTGCCTCGCCATCGGCCGATGGACCGAGTGCGAAGGCGGCATCTCCCCGCAGCCCGACATCTGCAACGGCCAGGACAACGCATGCACCGGCTGCCCCACCGACCTCGGCTGCCCCATCCTGTGCCCCGGGCCGGGTGATCCTCGCGTCCCCGATGGCCACCCCTTCGGGGAGTACCCCTTGCGCGGCGCCCTCTTCTTCGGCGGCCGCGCCACCTCGTGGCGATGGACCATCCAGGGAGGTCCCTGCGATCAGCTCGTGGCGACGAGCAGCTTCACGCTCAGCACCCCCAACCAGCGCGACGCGGTCTTCCGCCCTTCGCTCTCCGGCGACTACACGGTCACCCTGACGGTGACGGTGCCCGATGGCAGCACGCTGTCATGCACCTTCGTGGTCCACATCGCGGGCCCCGGCCTTCGCGTCGAGCTCTGCTGGGATCGCAGCAACGACGTCGACGTGGACCTCTATCTCCATCGCCCCGGCAGCCGCGCCCCGTGGTGGCCCGCCGTGGGCGCCGCGCAGCCCACGCAGGACGCCTGTAGCTGGGCCAATTGCGAGGCGGTGATCCGTGGCGAGACCGGCGGCGCTCCCACGCCGCGCGCCAACTGGGGCTATCTGCCGTCGCCGCTCAGCGAGTGCCAGGACGGCCCTCACGGCGCCGAGTGGCGGGCGCTGGGCTTCTGCGCCAACCCCCGGCTCGACATCGACAACAACCTCTCCAAGGCCCGCGGAACCCCCGAGAACATCAACATCGACCGCCCCCGCGACGGCGAGACCTTCCGGGTGATGGCCCACAACTTCACCGGGACCCTCACCCACCCGGTGGTGAACATCTACTGCGACGGCAGGCTGTACGGCACCTACGGCGCCGCGCCCGACCTGGTGACCGGCTTCGCGGCGACCGGCGGCTTCGCTCGCGGCGCGATGTGGCGCGCGGTGGACGTCACGACGCGCGTCAACGCCGCGGGCGAGACCCGCTGCGAGCTCAACGAGGTGCACCCGCCGGGCGCCACCTCGGGCTACGACGTCACCATCGACAACGTGAGGTTCTGAGCCGCGACGCCTGAGGTCTCCCGCGCGCCCCGCTGGTATAACCCCCGCCGATGTCCACCAGCCCAGCTCGGGAAGCCGCCGTCCGCGCCTACCTCTCGGCCCTCGCGGAGTTCGAGTCCGCGCTCACGGTGCTCGGCCTCGGAGAGCGCGTGCTCTCCGACGGGCTCGCGCCCTTCGCCGACCTCGCTGCGCACCTCGCCACCGAGGCCTCGGCCGCGCCGTCGATCCCCAGCGCCGACGGCCTCTGGCGCCCGCGCGACCCGGACGCCCTCCAGGGCATCACGGACGTCTACGAGGTCCCCGGCCGCTTCGCCTTCCAGGGCGACGACGACGCCAACCTCCGCGCGCTCGCCGGCCGGGTGACCGCCGCCCGCGCCGAGCTCACCCGCCAGCTCACCCGCCTCGAACAGCTCGCCGCAGCGCCCGCCCGCGTCAGCGCCGCCGCCGAGTCGATGGAGCGCACCGAGCTCGAGAACAGCCGCGCCCAGGAGGCCGAGCTGCTGCGCCAGTTCGAGCCCGAGGCCGCGCAGCTACGCGACCTCTGCAAGCGCCTGCTCGAGGCCGTCCGCGCCACGCGCCGCCCTGACCTCTCGCGCCTCGACACCGCCGACGCCCTCTACCAGGAGTACGTCGCCCGCGTGGGCGGGCTCTACGGCAAGGCGCTCCCGGTGCTGCGAGACGCCATCGCGGCGCTCTCCAAGGTGGCCCGCTGCGAGGTGCCGCCGTCGTGGCCCGACGCGCTGCCCTTCGCCGCGCACCTCCCCGACGACCTCATCACCTCGCCGGTGCCGGAGAGCCTCGCGGTGCAGCAGCTACGGCAGGCGCTGGAGTCCCAGGCCCAGCAGGAGGCCGCGCTCCTGCGCGCCCAGGACGAGCTCGGGGTGCAGCTCCGCCGGGTCGACGGCGAGGTCGCGGCGATGGTGCAGCGCGAGGTCGAGCTGCTCACCGAGGTGGAGACCGCCAAGCTGGTGCTGCGCTGGTGCACCCGCCACGACTCGGTCGACCTCGCGCGCGCGGCGCTCTCGGCGATCCAGGCCGAGGGGCAGGCGCACACGCAGGCGATGGCCGCGGTGCAGGCCGAGGGCGAGCGGGTGCTCTCGCAGATCGCGGCCGTCCAGGCGGACGCGACGGAGTGGGCGCAGGCGGTACAGGTGAAGGACGCGGCGCTGACGAAGCACCGCGGCGACGAGCCGGCGCTCTTCGGCAAGGACGACTGGCGCAAGAAGCACCTGGAGCTCGAAGACGAGGTCAACGACCTGCGCGGGGAGCTACAGCAGCGGCAGCAGCGCATCGTGGAGATGAACGCCGAGGTGGCCCGGCTGCGGGCCCGCGCGAGCGCCGAGCAGGCGACCATCACCACGCTCACCCAGCAGCTCGAAGAGGGCCGCCGCCGCGAGGCCCAGAGCCTCAAGGAACTCCTCGACGTCGAGAAGGAGCTCGGCGCGTCGGTTCCGGCGCGTCGCCTTCACACGACCCAGGCGGAGGAGCTCCTGGCGGCCGCGGTGGCCGCCCGCAACGAGCTGCGCGCCCGCGTCGAGCGGATGACCACCGAGTCGCGCCGGGTGAAGGAGGACGCCGACCGCGCCGCGGTGCAGCTGAAGCAGCTGGCGGCCGAGCGGGCGCGCACCGAGTCGGGCCTGGCGGTGGCGCTGCGGCAGTCCGGAGCGGCGCACGAGGAGGCGCTGCGCTCTCTGTCGGTGCGACGTCAGGCGGCCTTCGAGAGCCACGCGGGCCAGGTGCTGGCGGGCCTCGAGGAGTCGCTGGCGCAGGTCGACCGCAACTTCATCGAGCCCGCGAGGAGGGCGATGCTGGTGCGCGCGGGGGTGATGACCGACGCGCCGGTGACGCTGCGGGCGAGGGGGGCCGAGCTGGAGGCCGCGCTGCCCGAGCTGCGGGGGCGCTGGGCCGCGGTGGTCGACCCGGTGGTGGAGTCTCTGGCGGCGGTGGAGGGGGGCTTCCTGGCGACGATCGGGGGGCGGCTGCGCCCGGCCTGGCGCGACGGATCAGCGCAGCCGTAGCTCGCCGCGTCCGCGGGCGGCGAGGGCGGCGAGGAAGGTGCGGTCCTGGTCGGGGCCGATGCCGACGACGTCGAGGCGCATCCGGGACGAGACCCCATCGGCGAGGCCCAGGAGGGCGCGGGCGATGGTCTCGCGGTCCGTGGGGCGGCCGTCGGAGAGGAGCACGATCTGCTCGGGCTGCATGGCGGCGGCGGCCTCCAGGGCGGCGACGGGCTCGGTCTCGTCGCGGGGCTGGAGCGCGCCGATCCAGCGGATGGCCTCGGAGAGCCCGTCGCGGTCCATGATCCTGGGGTTCTGCCAGAGGGTGGTGACGTTGGAGCTGAAGGCCACGACGTTGACCGCGACGTCGGCGGGGAGCGAGCCGAGCACCTTCACCAGCTCGGCGCGGGCCACGTCGAGCTTGGTGGGGGTGAGCCCCGGGGCGATGGAGAGGTCCACCGCGCGGGGGTCGGGCTCTCGCATGGAGTACGAGACGTCCACCACCAGCACGATCGAGCGCCCGCGAATCGGAACATTGTAGAACGCCGGCTCGGACCGCTCGGCCTCGCGGAGGGCGACCTGCACCGCGGCGGCCATGCGGAGGGCGTCGTCGCTCCCGGCGGGCGCCACACGGAGCAGCTCATCGAGCGCGCCCATGGTCTGGGTGGAGAGCACCACGTTGCCGCCGGTGGAGACCGCCACCGAGGGGGCGTCGCCCTCCAGCGCGAGGCGCGCGTCGCCCATGGCGGTCACCTCGACCCGCAGCGCCCCGTCGGTCGGAACCCACACCGCCAGCCCCTCGGGGTTGGCCCCCTCGGTGCGCACCGCGAGGTCGCCGCCCTGGATGCGCAGCCGCCAACGATGCCCCGCCCGATCGGCCACCACGACCACGCCGCCGCCGACGCTCCAGCGGGCTGATCCTTCGCCCTGGGCACGCACCCGAACGCCCGTCCGCCCTCGCGCCGCGACGACGGTGCGGCCGGTGGTGGTGGTGGTGGTGGTGGTCCTGCGGGGGGTGGCGCCCGGCACTCCGACGAGCTCGATGGCCCCATCGACGATGACGAGTCCGCCCTCCACCATCGGCGCTCCGTCGAGGGTGATGGACCCTCCCGCGATGACGTTGTCGTCCTCGCCGACGGTGGTCATGCGCTCGATGGTCACCGATCCCACGCGCCCCATCTGGATGCTCGCGCTGGCGCTACCCGAGGCCCGGGCCGTGGTGCCGGTGGTGGCGCTGCTGGTGGTCGTGGAGGAAGTGGTGCTGGTGGTGCTGGTAGTGCTGCTGGTGGTGCTGCTGGTGGTGCTGGTGGCGAGCTCGCCGCCCCCCGAGGTGTTCACGGTCGCCGAGGGCGACGGAGCGTGAACCCCGGCGGTCACCCCCGCCTGTGAATCGATGGACCCACTGGAGGCGAGGGCCGAGGCGATTCCGGCGACCGCTCCCGCCGCGGCGACCACGCGGCCGTCGACGCCGACCCTCGCCGAGGCGCCCTGAGGGGACACCGAAGCGCGGGCGGAGAAGAGGGTTCCGCAGCCGGTGAGGGAGGCGATGAGGGCGAGGGAAGCAGCGAGAGAAGGAGTGTTCATGGAGGGGACCTCGCGATGGCCTTGAGCAGCCACCGTGCCAGTCGCCCTCGACGCTCAGACCGCCGCTCCGCCGCCTCCGGATGGCTCGCTCGGAGGTGGCGGCGGCGCCGTCCCGGTGCTCGGAGCTGCGGGCACGTTGCCAATGCGATCGAGGCGCTCTCGCATCGCGGCCGCGGCGGCGGGCGTGATGCCCGGCAGGCTCAGCGCGCGTCGGTAGCCATCGACCACCGCGGCGGGCGGCAGCCGATCGATCTGCTGGAGCACCATGATTCCCGGGTGATCCTCTCGGGCGACCGCCCCCAGCACCCGATCGAAGACGGGCTGGAAGGTGGGGTAGGGAGCGCGTCGCATGGCCTCCCAGGTCTGGGCGAACTCGCGGGTGTACTCCGGGTGGGTGAGCAGCATCGCGACCTGCGCGTGGCAGGCGAAGGGCAGCGGCGCCGCGCTGTGTCCGAGCAGGTCGACGCAGTACGCGCGCAGCCCTCGCCGCACGACCACGGGGTCGAGGTCGACCGGGGCGTCGGGCGAGCCGAAGGCCTCCGCGGCGGCGCGAGCGACGGCCTCGGGCGTCTCGCGGATGAAGCGCTGGAAGGCCTCCGCGCGATCGGGTTGATCGGCGGTGGGCGCGAGGAGCGAGAGCGCGGCGATGTGTCCGACGGTGCAGTCGCGGCAGGCGTCGGAGGAGCAGCCCGCCGGGCCGAGGTCCGGCGCGCAGGTCTTGAGGCGCTCGAGCAGCGCGCTCCTCGGGCCCTCGCACGAGCGGTCGACGGCGAGGTTCATCTGGGTGCGCTGCGCGACCGGCGTCTGGCCCGAGCGGAGCGCCCTCGCGAAGACCTCCACGCAGGTCGGCGAGTACATGGAGCAGGTGGCGCCGCGGACGGTCCCTGCGGTGCAGTGCTCGTAGGCGAAGGGACCCTCCGGGCGGGACTTCTCGATGAAGCGGTCGCGCGCATCGGCCGAGGCGCGCATGAAGTTCAGGCGAAACTCCGCGCGGGGCCTGGGCTCTCGCCGGGCGCGCCAGGTCTCGTCGAGCTGCGAGGCGCAGGCGAGGCAGCCCGGGGTGGTGCACCGCGGGAGGGTGCTGGAGAAGTCCACCGACGACTCGCGACAGGGCGCCCACGGGTCGGCGGGCTTGCACGAGGCGGCGAGCCCCAGGCACAGGAGCCACTGGGCGAACGATGGGCGCATGGGAAGGCCTCCTCCCGATGGGTCGAGGGACGATGGATCAGTTGCCGCGGCGCTGGCAGGCGCGCATTCCGCTGGTGAGCTCCGGGGGCACCGTGGGCTCGCCGAGGATGCTCTGGCCGAAGCGCTCCCACCGCAAGCCGAAGCCCGCGCCCGGGAGGTTGGACCACCAGATGTGCATCGCCCGGCCCTTGATGTTGCGCATCGGGACGAAGCCCCAGTAGCGGGAGTCGTAGCTGTTGTCGCGGTTGTCGCCCATCACGAAGACCTGCCCCGGGGGCACGGTGCAGGGCGCTCGCACGCAGAACTCCGCCATGTTGGACTCGCGCTCGGCCGGGTCGCGAGAGAGCAGCGTGAGGTAGCTGTACTGCCCGTGGGTCTCGCGGAAGAGCCTCCGCGGCGGAACCTCCCCGTGCGTCACCCCTTCGCCGTCGTCGCCGCGCCACGGCCCCACCTCGCAGCGGGAGAGCGGCTGACCGTTGACCTCGACGGAGCCGTCTTCGCGCACCCAGATGCGATCACCGGGGAGGCCCATCACCCGCTTGATGAAGTCCTTGGCCGGGTCCTGCGGGTAGACGAAGACCACCACCTCGCCGCGCGCCACGGTGGCCCCCTGGAAGAGCCTCCGCTGCGAGTAGGGGACGAGCGGGCCGTAGATGAACTTGTTGACGAAGATGTTGTCCCCGACGTTGAGCGTCGGATACATCGACGGCGACGGGATCTTGAACGCCTCCACCACGAAGGCGCGCACCCCGAGGGCGACGAGCACGGCCACGCCGATGGCCTCGACGTACTCCCGGGTGGTGCCCTTGCGCACGCTGGAGAGGTGCTGCTCCATGGCGACGTCGAGAGCGCGCACGGCCTTGGCGGCGGCCGGAGCGTCCCTGGCGGCGAGGGCGTCGTCGATGGCGGCGCTGGCGTCCGTGAGCGCGGCCTTGGCGGGCCCTTGCACCTTGGCCTTCTTCGAGAGTCGCTCGAGCTCCTTCTGGAGTTCGCGGGCCTCGGAGGTGATGGTTCGGAGGTCCATCACCCCGAGGCCTCGGGCGCCCATGACCCGGTCGCGGATGCCGAGCACCACCACCTCGAGCACCGCGAAGGCCAGGAGGTACTGCCACGGCGCCGCGTCGTCGATCACGTGAAGGAGCGCGAGGGACTGCACCAGCGCGACAGCCAGCGCGGCGGGGATCACGAAATACCAGGCCGCGTACCAGACCCGATCCTGCACTGTGGGGGAGCTCATCGACACCTCGCGCGGGGAATGACCGGGCGGCCTATCACTCGATCTTGAGGATGGCCAGAAAGGCCTCCTGCGGGATGTCCACCGAACCGACGGACTTCATGCGCTTCTTGCCCTCCTTCTGCTTCTCGAGCAGCTTGCGCTTGCGCGAGATGTCGCCGCCGTAGCACTTGGCGGTGACGTTCTTCCGGATGGCGCCGATGGTCTCCCGGGCGATGATCTTGCCGCCGATGGCCGCCTGGATGGCGACCTCGTACTGCTGCCGCTGGATCACCTCCTTCAGCTTGGCGGCGAGGTCGCGACCGCGCTTGTGTGACTTCTCCTTGTTGAGGATCACGCTCAGCGCGTCGACGGGCTCGCCGTTGACCAGCATGTCGACGCGCACGAGGTCGCCCTCGCGGTAGCCGATGAGCTCGTAGTCCATCGAGGCGTAGCCCTTGGAGGCGCTCTTGAGCTTGTCGAAGAAGTCGAAGAGCACCTCGTTGAGGGGCATCTCGTAGGTGAGGATCACGCGCTCGGGCCCGTTGTAGGTCATCCCGATCTGGGTGCCTCGACGGTCCTGGCAGAGCTGCATGATGGTGCCGACGCTGGAGGCCGGGGTGTGGAGCGTGACCTTGAGGAAGGGCTCGTCGATGGCGAGGATGCGCCCCGGGTCGGGGAGCCGCGAGGGGTTCTCGACCTCCATGGTGTCGCCATTACGGAGCCGCACCCGGTACACCACGCTGGGGGCCGTGGTGATGAGGTCGAGGTTGTACTCGCGCTCCAGGCGCTCCTGGATGATCTCCATGTGGAGCAGCCCCAGGAAGCCGCAGCGGAAGCCGAAGCCGAGGGCGTCGGAGGTGTCGGGGTCGAAGCGAAACGAGGCGTCGTTGAGCCGGAGCTTCTCGAGCGCGTCGCGCAGGGCGGTGTAGTCCACGCTGTCCGTCGGGAAGATGCCCGCGAACACCATGGGCTTGACCTCCTTGTAGCCGGGGAGGGCCTCGGTCGCGCGCTTCTTGGCGTGGGTGATGGTGTCGCCGACCTTGGTGTCGTGCACCGAGCGGATGTTGGCCGCGAGGAAGCCCACCTCGCCCGGACCGAGCTCGCTGAGGGCGATCGGGTGCGGGGTGAAGACACCGATCTCGGTGACCTCGTACTCCCGCTGGGTGGCCATCAGGTAGACCTTGTCGCCCTTGCGGAGGGTGCCCTCCATCACCCGCACCACCACGACGGCGCCGCGATAGCTGTCGTACCAGCTGTCGAAGAGGAGGGCGCGCAGGGGGGCCTTGGGGTCGCCCACCGGCGGGCGCACCTTCTTCACGATCGACTCGAGGATGTCCTTGATGCCGATGCCGGTCTTGCCCGAGGCGAGCACGGCCTCGGTGGCGTCGATGCCCACGACGTCCTCGATCTCCTGCCGGGTGCGGTCGGGGTCGGCGCTCGGGAGGTCGACCTTGTTGAGCACGGGGATGACGTTGAGGTTGGCCTCGACGGCCAGGTAGACGTTGGCGAGGGTCTGGGCCTCGACCCCTTGGGTGCAGTCGACCACCAGCAGGGCGCCCTCGCACGCGGAGAGCGAGCGCGAGACCTCGTAGGTGAAGTCGACGTGTCCGGGGGTGTCGATGAGGTTGAGCTGGTAGAGCTGCCCGTCGTCGGCCGTGTAATGCAGGCGGACGTGCTGCGCTTTGATGGTGATCCCGCGCTCTCGCTCGATGTCCATCTTGTCGAGAAACTGCTCGACGCGCTCACGCGCCGAGAGGGCCCCGGTGAAGTCGAGGATGCGATCGGCCAGCGTGCTCTTGCCGTGGTCGATGTGCGCGATGATGGAGAAATTGCGGATGTACTGCGGTTCAGTCGACATATTCAGCCGACCGGCGTCCTAGCAGATTTCCGCGGAGGGTGAGTGACCGACTGAATCAGGTCGGGCGACGAGACGGCCCGTTGTCGACGAGCGGGAGCTGGCCGGGGAGCTTCTCGCGATGCTTCTGCAACACCATGTCGATGCCCTCGCGGATGAACTCCGCCATGGGCACCTTGGTGCGCTCGTTGAGGAGCTTCAGCAGCTCGAGCTGCTCGGGCTCGATGTAGATCGTCGTCGAGACCTTCTTGCGCGGCATGGCCCTTCGTCCCGCAGCGATCGGTTGCTGTGGTGAACCGTCATCCTTGTTGAGGGTGAGGTTTGCGATCGCGGCGCTTCCGAGCTTTTCGTCCACGATGAACATCTCCACCACCCAGGGAACGGGTTACCAATGCCTGTACCCTACGATGCGGGTAGGTGCACCGTCAACGCGATCTTCCATCGTCGCAAGTCATGTGCGTATTTTCCAGGCTTTGCCCCTGTAAGAGGTCTCTGGCAGGAGAGTCTTGCAAGACTTCGAGGGGAATGGCAGGCGCGCTTGCCCTGGGTGCACGGGGGTCTTTACAGTAAGGCGTCCGCGATGAGCGCGGCCGATGGGGTCTGCGACGTGGACGGAGCGAGTGCATGACGGAGCGGGTACGGGTGGCGGCGGCGGCAGTCGCGGTGGTGTTGCTTGGTTGTTCGGGCGACGCGACGTCCGGGGCGGGGCGCCGTTCTAACGAGAGCGCGGCGGCGCAGCGGGAGCCTCGCAGCGCGCCGATGCCCCACGAGGACTGCGTGACGGGCACCAACATCTCGTCCCTGGACGTGAACGGTGACGGTCAGGTGGATATCCGCACGGAGATGTCCGGCGGACAGCCCCGGTGCCGGGAGACCGACGCGAACTTCGACGGCCGGGTGGACATCTACCGATGGTTCGACCCGGGGAGCGGCCAGGTGACGAGGGTCGAGGAGGACTACGACTTCGATGGCCGGGTCGACGTGGTGGCGACCTTCGCGGCGGGCGTCCTGACGAGCGACGTCATGGACACCAACTTCGACGGGCTCACGGACACGTGGCGCAACTATCGGGGAGGGCGGGTGGTGGAGCTTCGCCGCGACGCCGACGGCGACGGCCGCGTCGACACCTGGGAGCGCTTCGACGACACGGGCCGGGTGACCTACTCGGCCACGGACGCCAACCGCGACGGCACCCCGGACGAGGACGACGCCGGAACTCCAGCGCCGTCGGCGGATGGCGGCTCGACGGTGGTGAGTGCGATCCCGACGACCCCGACGCCGCAGCCGGCCTCGGCGGTCGACGGCGGGGCAGCGGGCGGCGCTCAGAAGGGCGGCAGGCGATGAAGAAGTGGGCAGCCATCGGGGCGCTCGTGGCGCTGGGGTGTTCGTCGACGGGGACGAACGCGCGTCGGCTGGTCGTGCGCCGGGCGACGGGGATGCAGACCTCGACCGCGCATGAAGACCGGAGCCGTTGCGACGCCACGCGGCCCGGCCGCTCGTCGAGCGAGTACGACACCAACAGCGACGGCGTGCCGGACGTGAGGAAGGTCTTCCAGACCGTGGGCGAGGCCTCGGAGGTGCACTCCGTGCTCGTGTGCCGCGAGGTCGACCTGAACCACGACGGCAGCAAGGACGTGTTCCGCTTCTACAACGACGAGGGGCGCACCCTGCGTGAAGAGGAAGACCGAGACTTCGACGGTCGCATCGACGTGATCACCTACTTCGAGGGCGGCGACGTCGTGCGGAGGGAGTTCGACACCAACTCCGACGGCATGGTCGACATGCGCCTCTACTTCCGCGACCACCGGGCCTTCCGCGCCGAGCGGGAGCTTCAGGCCGACAGCAGCCCGGACTTCCACGCGGACTACTGGGAGTTCTTCGACACCCACGGCAACATCGTCCGCATCGGCTGGGACTACGACCACGACGGCCGCGCCGACCGCTGGGACCGCATCGACCGGCTCGCTCCGCAGCGCCCCCAGGCCAGCGCGCAGCAGCCTTCCTCGCAGCCCGCCCCGCCGCCCGGAACGCCGACGGCGACTCCGAGCACACCCGCACCCGCCCCAGCACCCGCCCCGGCTACGCCGGCGGCAGCATCGAGCGTGACCCCGTGACGACAACCAAAGGAGAGCGCCTTCAGAAGGTGCTCGCGCGCGCCGGAGTGGCCTCGCGCCGCCACGCTGAAGAGCTGATCACCGCCGGGCGCGTTCGCGTCAACGGCCGCGTGGTGACGGAGATGGGAGTGCGGGTCGACCCCCGCCGCGACAAGGTCGAGCTCGACGGCAAGCGGCTGGTCTCCGAGCCGCTCGTGCACGTCGTGATGCACAAGCCTCGCGGGGTGATGACGACGCTGAGCGACCCGGAGGGTCGACCCACGGTGGCCGACATCCTCAAGAACCTTCCTGCCCGCGTGTACCCGGTGGGGCGCCTCGACTTCCACACCTCCGGGGTGATGCTGGCCACCAACGACGGCGCCCTGGCGCAGGCGCTGCTGCACCCCCGCAAGGCGGTCGCGAAGGTCTACGTCTGCAAGGTGCGCGGGGTGGTCACGGACCTTCAGCTCGACAAGCTCCGCGAGGGCGTGATGCTGGCGCCGTCGGAGAGCGACCCGGGCGAGGCGCCTCGCAAGACGCTGCCAGCCGACGTGAAGCTGCTGAGGCACACGCCGTCGATGGTGTCCGACGAGCGAGGAGAGCCGATCAACGACGGCGCCACGTGGATGGAGGTGACGCTGCGTGAGGGGCGCACCCGACAGATCCACCGCATGGCGGAGGCCGTCGGGCTCTTCGTGATGCGCCTCGCTCGCATCTCCTTCGCGGGCATCACCGCGGAGGGGCTGCGTCCCGGCGAGAAGCGCACGCTGACCGACGACGAGGTCACGCTCCTGCGCCGCGAGTACCTGCGCGCTGCGGAGGCGGCCGCCTTCGCCAAGGGCCACGACGGCGACTACCCCGAGGAGGTCGAGGAGGAGACCGAGGTCGCGCCTGCGCCCGTGCGCAAGCGAGTGGTCAAGCGACCGGGCGGACAGGCGGGACGCGTGGTGGGCGAGAGCGTGAGCCGCGCCCGAGAGGCTGCGTCCGGCACCACGCGCAGCGCGAAGGCTCCGGCGCCCGGCACACGGCGGGAGACCAAGGCCCCGGCGGTCACGACGCGTCGGGAGAACAAGGCTCCTACGGGGCGCGGCGCGCCGAAGCAGGGCGCCTCTACGCACTCAGATCGCGGCGGGGCTGGGCCCAAAAACGGAGGCCGTGGAGGTCGTCGCGGAACGAAGTGAACATTTCCGTTGACGGTCGAAGGGGAGGGCGATAGAAGCGGCCATCCCTGACGCGGGGTGGAGCAGCCTGGTAGCTCGTCGGGCTCATAACCCGAAGGTCGTAGGTTCAAATCCTGCCCCCGCAACAACCGCCGGTAAGATCCGGCTCCCGAATCCTCGGGGGCCGGATCTTCCGCTTTTGGGGGCTGTAGAAACAGCGCGAGCGGGAGGAGCTCGGCCCGAGCGAGGTAGACGCCATCGTCCTGGGGAACGAGGCGCAACTCACCGGCGTGGAAGAGCCGCCGCAGCGCCTCCCGTCCCCGGAGTGCGTCCTCCTCCAGCCGGGCGTCGAGGTCGAACACCCGTTCGAGGAGCTCGTCGGGGCTTGGGAGCGGGATCGGCTCGTCGGCCTGGGCGCGCAGGTTCGCGATGGCCTGCTTCTCGGTGAGGGCCTGCGCCTCCAGGTCGCGCAAGGTCTCGACGACGTAGGTCGAGCGGTCGCCGTCCGCGAGGAAGCCGACGAGCCCCTTGATGCGGGCCTCGGTGCGGCCCAAGCGCTCCTCGTGCTCGCGGAGCTTCGCCGTGGCGGTGCGCGAGAGCTCCCCCAACTTCTCGGCGATGAGCTTGCGGGCGTGGAGCACGCCCTCCGGGGAGACGAGCCGTTCGCGCAGGGCCGCGAGGAGCACGTCCCGGGCGACGTCCTCCCGCACCGTGAGGGCGTTGGGGCAGGTCTTCCGTTTGTGGTTATCGCCGCAGCGGTAGTACTTCGCCGTGCTCCCGCCCGAGATCATCATGGGCGCGCCGCAGCGGTCGCAGACGAGGATCGAGGAGAAGAGGTACTTCGTCGCCCGCGCCGATTCGGTCCGCCCCCGACTCCCCTCTCCGGGCTCCTTCACGAAGAGCGCCCGCACCGCCTTCAGGCGCGCCTGCACGTCGTTCCAGAGGTCGTCGTCGACGATGCGCAGGTGCGGCCGCGAGAGCGCGAGCACGTCGCCCTCGGGGCGGAAGCGCCAGCGGCGGCGGTTGGTCCCCGGGGCTTTACGCCACTCCTTTTTCTTGAAGCTCCAGGCGCCGGTGTAGGCCGGGTTGTGGAGCATGGTGCGGACCGTCGAGGCGACCCACCCCTTCCGTCGATGGAGGGTGTGAGCGCGCGGCGGCGGCACCTCCTCGGCGTTGAAGGCGGCGGCGAGACCAGTCAGCGACTGTCCCCCGAGGTAGTCGCGAAAGAGGCGGCGCACGACCTCGGCTTGCACCTCGTCGATCTCGATCGCGTGGCCGAGCACCCGGCGTTGCGCGTCGAGTACCTCCTGGCTCCGGTAGCCGTAGGGCAGTCCCCCGGTCGAGTAGCCGGCGAGCGCCCGGCCTTCGAGCCCGCGGAGCGTCTTGTCCCGGAGCTCGTCGAGGTACATGTCGGCGAGGAGCGACTTCACCGTGAACGACAACTTCGCCGAGCGGGCGGAGGTGTCGATGCCATCGGCAACGCCGAGGAGCGGCACGCCGAGGTACTGGAGCTGCTTGAAGACCATCGCGGCGTCGGCGAAGTCGCGGGTCACGCGGGAGAGGTCCTCGGTCACGATCGCGTCGAGCTCGCGGCGCTTGGCGTTCACGAGCGCCATCAGCTTCTCGAACGCAGGTCGCTGGAGGCTCGCGCCGGACACCGCGTGGTCGGCGAAGACGAGGTTCGGGTCGACCGTGCCGCCCGCCCGCTCGATGAAGTCGCGGCAGCGGCGCACCTGGTCGTCGATCGACGCCTCACGCTGGTTGTCGGACGAGTAGCGCGCGTAGACCGCGATGCGAAGGCCGCTCAGGTTCCGGATATCCATGGTTTCAGCGCCATCTCGACGAGGAGCGCGATCAGGGAGCGCTCGCCGTCGGTGAGGGGAAGGTGCGGGGGTGCGAGCGTGCTCGCAACCGGCGTGAGATCGCGACTCTCCGAGTTGGTGGAAGCGAACGACGCCTCGGTCGCACGACGCGCTGGCGAACGTGCGCTCGCACGACCTGCGCGAGCGCTTCGTGTGGCCGGCGTGACCGTGCGCGTTGCCGGAGGAGGGCTCCCTCCCCGGACGCGTCCGCGCGTTGGGCGTCGCGGGTCCCGGCGCCGCGCGTCGCCCACGTGCGCACCCGCTCGCGCACGACCATCCCCGCATCCTCCTTCCGACGTCACGGGCCCGTCCCCCGCTGAACCCATCCAACGGAGCGCACAGAGACGACAGATACCGCACGCGATGCTGAACGTGCTCCCGCTGGAAGGTCGGGGAAAACGCTCGCGGAACCTGCCCTTGCCGTAAGGTCGGGAGCCAAGGGCGGGGCAGCGAGACGCGGCGTAGGTCTCCGGACGGCGCACCGGGCCCGTCCCTGGTCGGACACGACCGTCGTGATGTGGACGATCGACTTCACGGCGATCTCCCCCCGTGACGATCGAGGAGGCTCCGCGTGAATCTCATCGTCGTACCAGCCGGCACGGCCGCGACCTCCGACATGGTGGCGTAGGCCCTGCCGAGCGGTCCCTTCGTGAAGACCTCGTCGAAGGTCGTGCCGAGCCAGAGATCACCGGCCCCCTCGTCGCAGAGCGACCGCGCGAGCGAGCGCAGCCGTGACAGCGAGGGCGCGAGCACGACGGGGCGCCATCCGTCCGGGAGGCCCCAGAGCGGGGCGTGGGCCCGAGCGAGGGCGACCGTGAGGCGCCCCTTGCGCCCTGCGAACAGGCGGGCGCTGTAGTGTGCGAGATCCACTTCAAGGGCGAAGCCGACCGCCTCGGAGGACACGGGCGTGACCTGCACGATCGCGTCCGGAACGAGCTCCGGCGGGTTCGGCCCGGCCATCCGCCGGAGGTCGTGGTCGGCGAGGAAGGTCGTGAGGGAGACGGCCGCGGCCGGGTCACGGCAGGCGAGCATCAGCGCCGCCCGGTACTCGTTCAGGTAGCGGAGGTGCTCCAGCGTCTCCGCGCTCGGCAGTCGCCCGACGTGGAGAGACTCTTCGGGAACGCCCTCGGCGACGAGCTGCTCGGCTCCCCGTTCGGTCAACGTCAGCCAGTTCGGCTCGTTCAGGTGCGTGACGTGGACCCGCAGAAGGCCGGCGCCCACGTGCAGGGCGAGGCGTCGGCTGCACGTCGAAGGATCGCCGAACTCGAGCGCGGCAATGACGGGAGCGTGCAGGGCGCGGCAACGGCCCACGAGTTCGTCGATCCTCTGGTCCCGCGCCGTGTACCGGACGAGTCGCTTGGTCGGCTTCTGATGACGGGGGCGTCGGGTGCGCTTCGGAGCGGTCGGGGCGTTCATCGTGTCCTCCGTTACAGAGCCGGGTTGCGGACCGAGAGGCCGCAGGTCGGGCAGGGCGTGTGGCCGTAGCGCGCACCGCAGTGGCGGCAGCGCCAGACCAGTCCCTCCGAGGTGAATCCACAGGCCGAGCAGCGGACGAGTCCGTAGGTCGGCACCGGATGACCGTGCGGGCACTGGAGAAAAGGGGCGAGGGCACGCGCCGTGCGGGCGAGGGCGCGAAGGCTGCCCGCCAGGGCCGCGAGAAGGAGGAGCGTCCCCGGGATCCACCCGAGCGCGAGGTAGACCGCAGCTACCAGGACCCACGCCGCAATGACGAGGAGGCGCCTCATGACTGATGCCCTCCCTTCCGCCGCCAACGAGCCGAACGAGCGACAGCGTCGGGCGTCTGCGGGATCGCGGTGCGAGCGCGTCCGCCCTGACGACGTGCCCGTACGGGGTCGTCCCCCGGCTCCGAGCCGCCCCGTGCCGCTTCCGACAGCGCCTGCGCCTCCACCTGTCGGGCACGCTCCACGAGTTCGCTCCGTGGGACGCCCGTCGCGCCCCGCTCCAGGGCGGCGCGCAGGTCGGGGGCGAAGCTCTCCCACGCGGGCGGGTCGAAGACCGGCAGCACGATCCGCTTCACGCCGAAGGGCGCGGACCGGTCGGTGACGAAGAAGGTCCGCCGGGGAAGCGCCCCGCACTCGGTGACGCGGTGGGCCTCCTCCTCAGCGCGCGACAGATACTCGATCCGGTCTCCCGGCGGCGTGAAGGGCGACCGCGTCTTCAGGACGCGACCCGTGCGCGGCAGGAACTCGGCCGACAGCGAGGCGTCGGCGCTGCCCGATCTGCCCAGGAACCGGTAGGTGAGGTTGGTGGCAGCCAGGTGGCTGAAGTCGCGCGGCAACTGCACGAGGCTCTGGTTGAGCAGGTAGATGCCGACGTTGGCGTGCCGGATGGTGGTGAGGGCTGTGGAGAGCGCGGCGAGGGTCGCCGGGGTCATCGCGAGCTGGGCCTCGTCGATCACGATCAGGGTCGGCCCCTCGATGCGGCGGGCCGCGGAGAGCGCCGCCGAGAAGAGCGAACGGATGGACAGGGCGGAGAGCGCCAGCCGGGCTCCCTCGCCGCCGAGCGACACGCCCGAGAAGTCCAGGCAGGTCACGCTGCCCGGGCGGTACCGGGCGGCGAAGTCGATCGTTCCAGGGCCGGCGAGCGCGCCGCGCAGCCCCGCGTCGAGCGACAAAAGCCGATCGAGTCGGCTGGCGATGCCGTCGAGGGTCGCCGGGGATTCCCGCGCGAAACGCCCCTCGAAATAGGAGCGGAGGAGGGTCTCCTTCGAGCGGCTCGCCCGTGCTTCGAGCGCCTCCCGGTCGTGGAGGAGAATGCGGAGGGCGTTGACCGGCAGCCCGTGTTCGATGGCGAGCGCGAGCAGCATGGTGAGCGCCGTGTCCTGCCGCGAACCGAGGGGCGCCCCGAGCGAGTGCTCCAGGATCTCCGCGATGGTCTGCGCCTGCACCAGGAGCGGGACGTGGGGGCTCGGGGCGAGGATGTTCCAGGGCGGCAGCGTCGCATCGCCCGTCGCGCGGAAGAAGCGGGCGACGAGAAGGCGCGACAGCACCTCGTCGCGGCGCGCCGCCGCGGCACGTTCGAGGAGCATCCCGAGCGTGCGGAGCGTCAGGTCGACGAGGTCGCCTTCCAGGCCCAGGAGGATGACGGCGAACTCGTCTCCCGCGACGAGACGCGCGAGGAGCTGGCGCAACAACACGAGGACGAGGCGGGTCTTCCCGGAGCCCGTGGAGCCGGTGACCCAGCCGTGGCGCGTCAGGTCCGAGAGACGGATGTGGAAGGGCACCCCGTCAGGCGTCTCGGCCAGGGTGAGGTGCGGCGCCTTCGCCCGCCGATCCATCTCGGCGATGAACGCGCGCTCGTCGGCGTCGAGGTGGGCGCTCAAGGTGTGGAGGTCGCGCCGGAGCTGACGACGCGCGCGTCGCACCTGCTCGCGTCCCGACACGCCGAGGATCCACTGCAGGAGTGCATCACTGCTCACGGTGGTCCCCCTTCGCAGGGCGCAGCACGCGGAAGTCCGCCCGCGTGATGCGCAACACGATCTCGTCCTGCGACAGCACGTCGGCTGCGTGGAGGACGAACTTCTCGAGTCGCGCGAGATCGCGTGTCCAGACCTCGACCCCGATCGAGAGGTCGCCGCAGAACGCCCCCTGCTTGTCCTGCCACATCCCGTCGCTCTCGAAGAAACTTGCCCCTCGCATCTCGCGATAGAGCTCGCGCACGAGCAGGAACAGGACGTCGCGGCCGAAGGGGACGCCGAGGTTTGAGGTCGTGGGCAGCTCGAAGTGAACCACGAGAAGTTCGCCCGTAGCCTCCACCGCCGGAACGAAGTCTCGTGGCGACGTCACGTGGTGGTATGGCGCGAAGGCACCGCGGATCTGCACTCCTTCTGCCGCGAGGGCCGCAGCGAGCTCGTCGAGGAGCGCGTGGGCAAGCTCCATGGGCCGGCGGACGGATTCGGGGGAGGGCGGCCGGGTGCCGTCGAGGCGCAGACCGGCTGGACTGGATGGCAGCATCGTCATGACGCACCCCCGTCCAGGTCCCGTGGCGCAAGGCGCCCGCGTTCACGACGACGGTCAGCCTCACGCTCCTGCGCGGCGCGACGCTGCCCCTCGCCGCGCGCGCGTCGCCGGAGCCACCAGAGGCCGACCGCCAGGTGCCCGGCGACGACCAGCGCGCCGCCGACGAGGTGCTCCGGCGCAACGACGACCACCTCGGGCATCGCGCAGGTCGCCGTGCGCGACGGGCCCTGCCGCACCGCGTCCGCTTCGTGGGCGACGAGCGGGAGCGCCAGGAGGATGAGGAAGAACGTGGCGGACGCGCGCAGGGCGAAGCCCTCCAGCTCCTTCGCCCCCACCATGCGGCCCACCGCGAGCGCGATGAGCGAGAGCAGGAGGAGGCTCGTAGTGAGTCCCTTCAGATGAGTCACGGATCCCTTCCTTTCCGGCCCACGCGAACACGCTCGCGTTGGGGCCTTGGGGGAGGAAGGAAGGTCGCGGCGTAGCGTGGGCCGGTCAGGCGCGTGGGCATGACGGGCGTCTGCTGGGGCACCGCAAAGTCAGAACGCTATGCGTCGAGCGTCCTTCCCTCCCTGGAGTCGCACCCTTTCCCCGCGACCCCGGAGGATCTCATGTCGTTTCATCCACCGATTGGGCGCGAACCGTCCGCGCTCGCGCTCCGCTCTCTGCGCTCGGGGTGCGTCCCATCTCGCGCGCCGCGCAGTCATCCCGTCGCGGTCGGCGGCCTCGAACGAGCCCCGCTGCTGCTCCGCGCATTCGTCGCCGTGGGAGTGCTCACGCACTGCGACGCCGACTCGACCTCGCTGCACTCCGTGCTGCGGGAGGTTGGCGTCGAGGACGCCCCCGTGCAGGAGGCGCTCGACATCCACGTGCTCTGCGACGCCTCGGAGGACGGCGTGTGCAGCTCGAGCACCGCGTCGCCGCTCCTCGAACGCGTGGCACACGTCGCGTTCCACCACCCCGGGTCGGACCTCTCGGTCTTCGCGCTCGGAGACCGCCCCGCGGACACGCTGCGGCTGGCCTCTATCACCGTCCCGCCCGCGACGGACCGCGGTGAGCGGGCCGCCCGCGCCGCCGAGGAGCGCTTCGTGGCTTCCGTCCGGGCGGCGGTCTGCCCCGCCCTCGACGCGGTGCTCGCGCAGCGCCACCCGCGCCACAGCCCGATCGTCGAAGCGCTCGACGAGATCGCGCTCGCGAAGCACCCGAGTCGGCGGGTCGAGATCTTCCCGTTGAGCGACAACCGGGAAGTGTCGGACCTCGGGGACTTCGAGTGTGACCGTTCGCTACCGACCCCCGCCGCGTTCGAGGCGCGGCTTCGTCGCCGGGGCCTGCTCCGACCCGGCTCATTCGCCCGCACCCGCGTTCACTTCGTGACGGGTGACCACGGTCCCGTCGCACGTCGCGGCTGCGCAGTCTCCATGGGTCGCGAGCGGGATATCCAGGTGCTCTGGCGCTCGGCACTCGTCGCTGCCGGCGCGGCGGAAGTGACCTTCCACGTCTCCGTCCCGTCGGTCGACGCCATCACCACGCTCTTCTCGACGCCGCGGGCAGCGGCGGACGCGGGCACGCGTGCTGGGAGCGCGCGATGAACCCGCTCTCGCGATTCTGGCTCGCGCGCAACGCCCGCGAGGACGCACAGCACGGCGTCGACGCCAAGGACCGTCGCGTGACCGAGGCCCTCGGCCTCCAACCGTCGGAGGTGGAGCGCGGCAGCCTCAAGTACCGAAACGCCGTCCAGCGCGTGGGCGACACCTCCCGGCTGGAAGAGGCGCGCGAGAACCTCGCCCGAGGGGAGGACCTCGGCGCCTTCGTTGGCTCCCCCCACCTCGACACGGTGGCGCTCGTTGTCACCTGGGTCGTGGAGTACGCCGGGGCCATCCTGCTCCTGAAGGCCCTCGGTGTTGCGCCCGCTCACCGGGTGCTGCCCGCCTTCGCGCTCACCTTGGCGCTCATCGCGCTCACGCGGGTCACCGTGGCGGCGACCGCGGCGCCGCCCTCCGCCCCCGCCGCAGAGCCCGGGACGGATCTGGAATCCGAGGCCGAGCCGTTGCTCCGCGTCGGGAACTGGCAGGCGCTCAAGCGCTACCTCCTGCCTTGCGCATACGGCCTGCTGGTCGTGGCCATCGCCATCGTGCGGGTCACGGGCTCGAACGCCGAGGACGTACCCGCGATCACCCGGTGGGCCGAGGCGATGATCATGGTCGCCGTTTCGGTGGGACCCGCGTTCGTGGCGGCATGGCTGGAGAGTCGACGCGCCCCGAAGGTCGAACTCGCCCGGCGCCTGCGCATCCTGCGGCGGCGGGTGCAGGCGGAGGAGAAGGAGGTGCAGAAGGCAGAGCGCTTCCTCGTCACCGTCGACCGCCAGTCCGTCGACTGGACGCAGGAGAACGCCCGGCGACGCGCGGCGTACTCCCGCGCGTTCGAGCTCGCGCAGGCCTCGTCCCCCGCTCCGCCAGACGACCAGGGCCCGCAACACCCCGGACCCCGAAAGTGACGAAGGAGGAACCCATGTCGAACCACCGACCGATGATCCGCGGGCGCGCGCGGCGCTCGATTCTGAACGCGGGCGCCCACCGGGGAGCCCAGGAGAACATCTCGGCCTACCGCGAGCACAACCAGCGCAGCACGGGGGCGGCGGTCGTCCCACACTACGTCGACTTTGTGCCGGGCCGTGCGGAGGAGACTGCCGAGCGCGCCCGCAACCTCGGGGTGGAGGCCGAGGCGATCGAAGCGCACGTCGAGGAGGAGATCGACGCCGAGCGCTACCAGGGCGTGGTCTTCAACGTCGACAACCCGGGGACGCTCGCGCGAGGACTCTCGCTCGTTGAAGAGCAGCGTCTTCCCTCCCTCGGATATCTGCTCCTCGTGTTGCCCTCTGACCGGATGCTGGGGCTGCGCTTCGTGTTGCAGGCTCACGAGCGCGAGCGCCGGGAGGAGGTCCGCGCGTTCTTCGCGGCGCTCGCCACGATGACCGCGCGGAGCGGAGCGAAGGCCGTCCTCGGCGAGGACGCCCGCACGCCGCACACCCTCATGGAACCGCTCATGCGGACCTTCTTCGCGGAGCACACCCGCGACGAACTCTCACGGCTGGTCGTGGGAGCCGAGCCCGAGCATTCGCCCGTGGATGTCTCGAGCGACGGGGAACGGGCGCTGCCGCTCCTCATCGCGCAGCGCACCACGCTCGGCGAGCCCGACGCCGTGGTGGAGGAGGCGGCCCGCCGTCCCCACGTCCTGCTACCTCGGGGCAAGCCCTTCATGGTGGCCGAGGTCACCGAGGATCGCATCCGTATGCACGAAGCGTGGCGCCAACGGGCCGATGGTCAGCTCGCGGTGCGCAAGAGCATGACGCTCGACGAGCGCTTGCTCACCGCCTTCGAGGAGCGTCTGCCGATCGCAGAGGTGGTCGCCGAGCAGTCGAGAAGCCAGGAGGAGGCCCTTCGCTCCTTCGCCCTGCTCTTCGGGACGCTGGTCGCCAACGGCCTGCGTTCGTCAGGCCCCCGTCGCGCTGGCGCGCCGCAGTCGGCTGCGCCGGCGAGGTTCGAGACCGTGCGGACGGACGTCATGGGCGTCACCGCGCCCGTGCTCACGACCGATTGATCTTCCGTCAGTCAGACGGACTCCCCCACCCAAACCCCTCAAACGTGCCATCTCCGGCGGTACTGCCAGGATATGTCACGCGGTCAGGTTCCGATCCTTGACGACGGCGGCGCCTCGCCGGATGGTCGTCGGATGGAATACCGACCCCTCACATCCCTCTGGTCCAACCATTGTCCCAGCATTATCGGCATCGACCCGACCACGATCTTGCGGCGCCTCGCGAGTGACAAGGAAACGATGCACGCCGTCGCTTCCTATCTCAACCATCCCCACATCAACGACCTCCGGGAGGAAACGGCCGCGGTGCTGGGGCATCACCTCCATGCGCACGCATCCCATTGGAGCGCGCTCCATCCCCACAACACCAAGCCACATCCGGTCAATGTGGTGTTGTTCGCCCTCCAGAAGGTCAACATCCCGGAGGAGACCCGACGGACGATCCTCGGGGGCGTCGAAAAGGAGGCCGACCTCGTTCAGCACGTCCGAAGGCATCTGGCCAGGGACAAGTGGAAGGTCGAAACCGAGATTCCGATGGAGTCCAGCCGGGCCGATCTCGTCGCCTTTGCATGGAAGGATCTTGAGCGGAAGATCATCGCCATCGAGCTCAAGAACAACTACGCGGCGTGCGATCGGCTCTTCGGTCAGATCAAGGACTATCGCACGACCTCCGACGAGGTACGGGTGGTCTTGACGCCTCAGGCCGCGCTCGAGTGCGGCCTGGCAGAGGGTACGTTGCACGAACCGCTGAAGTTCCTCGCGCGCGTCAAGCAGGCGGGGGCCAGCCTCCATGTGTACGACGCGACCGATGATCGGTTCGCGATCGCACACTCCGCGAGCGGCGACTATGACAGGAAGAAGTGGAGCGAGATGTGGAAGAAGCTCAACGAGGTGGTGACGGCCACCGCGTGAGGTGAATCTTCGATCGGGTTGGAGCGGTGAAGGTCGAAGGAGGGCGACGAAACGCGCTCAGGGCGAGCCAGGCACGAGGGGATCGAGCGGGTCCGAGGACCAGAAACCGTAGTGCTCAAGGATCGCCCGAAGCCTCGCCCTGGCGTGATGGAGGCGAGTCCGGTCTTCGGCTGACCCCTCTCCCTTCGGGCGCCGCTTCTTGCCGATACTCTCGAGCAGATCAAGCTCCGCCTTCACCAAGGCAACATCGTCGGGATCTGCCGCGCCTTCGAGCACGCAACGAACCCCAACACACCAGAGGGCTCGGATCTTCTGACGTTCGCTCGCCTCCGCACCCTCTTCTGGGTCGAGCGATTCGACGTTGCCGTGCAGCCAGTGCAGATCGTTCGCCACGAGATCGGCCAGAGGGTCCCTATCCTCCCCCTCGACATGCGGCTGAACCGTCGGGGGCACGTGCTTGGGCGAGATTCGACCCGCCTCCCACAACGCCCGCCGACGTAGCCACGCACGTGCAGCGGACGGATCCTGCAGAAGCTCAGGACGCTCAGTCAGGAGCAGTTTCCAGGCGATCTGCGTCGCCTCGCGCGCTGTCTCCTCGTCGTACCCCCGCCGCTTGACGTGCTCGACCGTCCCGCCGTACCGCGGACGAGAGCGGGCAGGAGTCCGTCGAGCGCCCTTGGGCACTCCATCCCTGTTCGATCGAGCGCAACCGGGTCGGTTCGAGCGTGGAGGAAGAGTCATGACGACACCACCTGGACCCACGCCCACACGCACGGACCGACGAGTTCCGGAACACGCTGCTCCCGCTCCCTGTGTTCGGCAGCCATCGTGACCAGCAAGGCAAGATGGTCGATGCGGCGGGCGCGTAGCCATAGAAGGAGCCGGGCGAGCACCTCCTCAAAGGGTGGCTCGTCGCCACCTCCCGAACCGGAGTTCGCGTATTGACGCGTCGCGTCATTGGTGTAGTCTGGAGTCAGTGGAATATGGGGATTCCCCTGCTCGGGTCCTGCCGTGGGGGGCTGAAGCGGTGCTTCAGCCAACATCTGCGGGAGGATCTGATCGGTGAACTCGTTATCCGATGAGGGCATGTGTGTGTGCTCCTTCGGAGGCGTGACTTTATCCGCGTGCACGTGGAACTGCGCACGGGACGGTCAGATCCTCCACCTTGCTGCCTTACTGCTCGTTGCTGAACCTCGTGGCTGGTGCTCCCTGCGCCCCACACTCCCTACGCCCTTGCCGCGGTACCTCCGCGTCGGGGGCTGTTTGTGTTTCAAGACGCGATGCGAGCGCTACCACGAGGAAGCGGCGTGCGCTGTAACCCATCGTAACTGTAACTATTTTAGGTCAATGATCTTCCGCGAAGATCATTGATTTCCCGGGGTCCGCCCCTTAGGATCGCGATCCATGGGCGACGAGCACCCTTCCGGCGAGAGATCGACCTCAACCAAACCCGTGCTCAGGTTTACCCGCCAGGATGAGTGGCTGCTCCTCACCGTGACGTCTGGCGGGGTTACACGGAAGGCGTTCTTCCCTCTGTTCCAGAGACCGTCTTCTCAACCTGGCGCTGCACCAGTTGCTCCGGATTGCTTCCCTGAGGGCGGCCAACACTGGAAAACGATGCTCGGACTCTCGCTGCCGGCAGACGACCGCGACGTAGCGACGCAGTCAGAGCACAGCGCTCGCGCCTTCCAGATTCTCGCCGCACTTGGGGCCACGAGAAGGCTTCGTGGCCCCGAGGCGATGTGTGAGACGGGCCAGTTGTCCAACCTGCCAGCTTGGAAAGGAACGAAGTCGAGAGTGGTTACGCAGTCCGTGGATGACTGGACCCAGAGGGGCCTCTCTCCTCGCCCTCCGAATCAGTTGTTGGAGTTCAGGAAGCGGGTGAGCAAGAAGGAAGGTCGCGAAAAGAGTATTGCCCCCCACCCGGCACAGGCTCGGTTTTGTGACATCGATCACGTTGAGTTCATCCCGGATCTTCGATGTCACCAGAAGACCCCCGCGGTAGTGGCCGTTCGAGATTGGCTCGCAGAAGTGGGTGTTCCTGCGGAAGATCGAACTGTCCCAACCAATCCAACCCTGCACCAGATGGCTCGTTTCGAACGTGATCCCTGTGTGGGACGTGACGACGAACTCGCGATACTCGCGAAGGCTCTCATGGCCCAGGCCCATCGCTTCCGGATCTACGGACCAGGAGGTGTGGGCAAGAGCAGAATCGCTGTGGCGTTCGCCGTCGTGAACTGTACCAGTCGTGAGGATGTGTTGTTTCTGACCTTTCGGGAGGATCGGGAGATCGCCACGAGTCTTGATCTCGACAATACCATTCTTGAAAAAATGGGGCGTCCTCGGCAGGAGCGAGAGGGCGCTGCACGGGCGTCGGTCTTGAAGGCTCTTTCGGGCAAGGATCGCTGGTTCATCTTTGATAACTGCGAAACCATCAATCAGACGATCCTTGTCGATCTGCTTTGTCGGAAAGAGGTCGCGGCCCATGTCGTCGTTACGACGCAGGACATCGAGTTCCCCGACGGATCGCCCCAGTCTTCCGGGTTCGTGGCGCTCCCTCTGCGGCACTTCGGGGTCGACATTGTGACCTCATCATCGGGGGCGTATGCGTGTTTTCGAAGCTACATTAAAAGACGTCACGTCGAACTCTTCGATCGGCACGAGAGCGAGATCGTTAGCCTGCTGAAGTTGACCGGCGGGATGCCGCTCGCCATTCGCGTCGTGGCGATTGAGTTGGACGAGACGATGAAGATCGACGGTAGAGGCAACTGGTTCCGCCGTGAACTCGTCGAGTGCGCGGCGGAGTTGCACCGTGCCCGAGGAGCACCTGATGCGGGGATCGACGCCGTCGCTGCCTGCCTCAGGTGGAGCTACGAGCGTCTGAGGGCCACGGATCCGACATGCGCCGAGATTCTCCGTCGCCTGGCAGTGTTCGACTCGGAGGTGGACGAGGACATCGCTCGCGAGGTTGTCTCAGGCTTGGAACTAATGGTTTTCCAAGAGCTGATCAATCGGCTGAATCGCCGCTGGGATCTCTCCGTCACCGAGTACCATGGAGTCCGACGCCTGAGCCTGCTCCCACACATTCGTCTCTTCCTGTACGGCGTGTTGCGGGGACCGGTTGATGATCCGTCGTCGGAGCTTCCTGTTACGGTTAGTCGAATGCTCGATCACGCCGTCGCGTACTCTCGCCGACACGCGATCGACTTGTGGGTGCGGGATCGCGGTCAGAACGTCGTGAGTCTCGGACGCCAGGACGCCTTCCTGTTCCGTGCGTGGCGCCTGGCGAGTGACTTCGGAACTGCCGATCAGGTTCTGAACCTCTGGCGGAATCTTCTCGCCTACCTTGAGATGACGTATCGGTGGGATGCTGTTCGGGAGGACGCGCCGAAGGCGTTTGCTCGCCTCGACGACGCGGATCCAGTCCAGCGATTCCTCATGCGTTGGATGAAGATCAACAACTTTGCGTTCGCCGAGATCCGCAAGTCTGATCTTCTGATCGAGGCGGGTCTCGAGGCGTGTCGGCCCCACCTTGAGCGTGCAGAGAAGGAGTTGCGTTCTGTCTTGACGGAGCTCAAGGTCGATGAGGCCGCTGGGATTCGGTGGGGCGATGACGCTCAAGTTCATGGCATGCCCTATTCCCTGATGAGCTATGCGTGCCGTCATCTCGGCACTGCGGTCAAGAACCGATGGCGTGCGTCCAAGGTGCCGCTGGGAACTGAAGCCGCGAACCAGTATCGGAATGAGATCGCACAGATCTTCGCGGATGCCCGGAGTTATCTGGATAGATTCGAGTCAGATTCATCGGCAAGTGTCGTCTACCAATGCAGCCTCGCAGGCGTACTCAATGCCGAGGCAGGCCTCCTGCTTGACATGACCCCGATGGTTGAGCCGGAGGCCACCAAAGCGCGGGAGAAAGCTCTTGTGCTCGCTGGTCAGTCTGCGGAACTGTCCTTGAAGGTCGGGGACCGGTGGCGAGCGGCTCATTCATGGGGATTGATGGGGAAGATCCTGCGAGATCTCCGCCGATACGAGGAATGTTACGGGTATCTGGCGAGTGCGCTCGATACGAGTCGGGACGTTGGACGGTTCGACTGTATGCGCTCTGCGCTTGCCACGTTGATCGAAGTGAGACCGTTCGTGGAGATCCCGGGCATCGAAGGCAAGATCGTGAGCTATGAGGCGGAGCTTCGTGCCGCCGAGGTTCGAGGTGATCTGGGGTAGCAAGGTGGCCTCGTTGTGACGAGCGCCGGTGCCGTACGGGAATCGTCGTATCCAGGGAGTGGGAGCTACGCCATCGGGGGGAGTTTAGACACAACGCCCACTCTCACAGCGTGGCATTCCAGCCGGGCATGGGACCAGCGGCGAGTCGACGGGGCACGGGTGCGGCAGAAGTGTCCGAACATCGGTGCTTGACACGTTCGCGACGATCGTCGACGGTGGAGATGAGGTGTTATCCTTGCGATCAACCATCCATCATCTTTCCCCCCTCACATTCACCGTTGCTCTCTCGTCGCTGGCCATCGCTTGCGGCCCGCAGGATGAGTTGACGACGACAGCCGACCCCATCACGGCCGCAGACGGCGGCGTCGTTGACGGGTCGTCCCCGGAACCTCTCACGCCGACACCGATCGAGCCGCTGACTCGCGCCAGCCAGCTCCGGCACCGGGCGGAGGTTGCCCAACGCACGGGCAACTCCACCCTAGCGAGGGAGTTCGAATCACAGATCACTGCGTTGTCGTCCCGGGTCCCCCGCCAGCCGCACGCCAAGCCGAGGGCGGACTTGACCTGCGCCACCTGGGCGGGGCGCAACTTCATCCGCTTCAAGTTCGTGGAGGGGACGAACGTTCGTCTGGACGGCAACAGGCACTTCGTTTCAGAAGGTGGTCGTGCGATGACGCCGCAGTTCTACCAGGAGCTGAATGCCCTCAACGCGATCCTCGATCTGCACCCGGACCGCCTCTATGACGCCTCTAATGAGGACCTGCTCAGGCTCAAGGGCGACGCGGAGAGGAACACCGGCGAGGAGCAGGCTGACCTCACGCTCTGGTACGACGCCCTGATCGGCGATGCGCTCTACGACCCCATCACCTCGAATCCGACGATCTGTAATCGTGCGGCGGGTCTCCTCAATCAGCTCAACCGCTTCGGGGTCGTCGAGGTCGCCTATCCTGGCCCGCTCGACATCGCTCCCCCGGCGCTGCCCTGGTACGCGGCGCCGGTCGCCTCACCGCCGTCGCCCAGCACGGTCATCGAACCGGATTGCATGATGCTCGCGCCGCAGGGTTTGAACTCTCCACTCGCGCCCGCTCGTCTCCACGAGGCGTTTCTCGATGCCTGGGCGGGCGAGTCGGTCGGCATCACGGACATCGAGTACTTTTTCTACAATCACGAAAAGTTCAACACATACGTGATCCCCGGCGGCAACTTCACGGGATCACAGGCCTGGTATGCGGCTCACGCCATCGCGGCCATGTCGATCACCTACGGGACAGCTTTTTCGGGCAACGATCCGTTCCAAGTTCGCTATGGCACACGTGGATTCGCGCCCCGGGCTCGCCGTGCGTTCTCGCCGCAGCAGGACACGGAATTTTTGATCACAGTCAACGACATCCCTGAGGCGATCCAGCGCGCCGGCGATCTCGAAGACTCCTCCGACATCATCATGATGGAGACCCAGACGACGCAAAACGGGCAACTGACGGCCTCGGAGGCGGAGAGCGCGGTCTACGACGCCGTTCGATCGTACGCGAGCATCGGTCGGATCATCGTGGAAGCGGCGGGCAACGGGAACGACTACATCGATGCCTGGGCGCTCTCCCGGGCCGATTCCGGCGCCATCATGGTTGGCTCGAACACTGGTGATGGTGTCACTCGACGGGCTGACTCAGGCTTTGGCGTCCGAGTCGACACGAACGCCTGGGGGTCGAACGTGGACACCGCTGCTCCGAGCTGGTGGTACAACTCTCAGACGCCCGGCCAGCCCGACGACCGCAACTACATCGACAACTTTAATGGCACCTCCTCAGCCACCGCGGAAGTTGCGGGGGCGATCGGCCAGATCGTCAGCGTGTATCGTGCCACCTACGGGCTCGGTCTCGCGCTGCCATCCTTCCAGGTCATGCAGAACGTGCGCAACCTCCTGACCGCCTCCGGCTCGCCGGCCGCTTTCGGCTCCAACCTGGGCCCCCAGCCCAACGTGGAGCGGGCTGTCTCGGACTACGTCCTCGTCAACCGCCTTACTGGTTGCACCAGCAGTCTGACCACGCCGCACAACAATTACGTCGCGGTCGGCATCCGCAGCGGCACCACCGCTGGACTCGGCGGCTACTGGCCGAGCAACACCTGCGCGATGCGCAGCAACGGCACCTCGAACACCGGAGCGCTCCTCTCCGAGAGCATCGGCGCCGCCTCCAACACGGGCCCGCTCGATCTCGGCTACAACCCCGACCGGTCGTTCACGATCGAGGCGTGGATCAACATCGCCCAGGAGAGCAGCAACTGGCAGGCGATCATCGCCAAGGAGAACCCCCGCAACTACGGCCTCTGGGTGACGCCGTTGGGTTGGCCCAACGTCGGCCGGGTCCACTTTTCGTACAGGCCGCAGGGGGCCGGTGCCAACTGCGACCTCTACTCGACCGCCCGCGTCGCGGGTGCCGGGGCGTGGGGCTCACACCACGTAGCACTCCGCTTCGATCGGCGGCCCGGCACGAGCGGTTGGCCCGTCATCACGTTCTTCATCGATGGGATCCCGGAGACGGCACAATTCGGCTGCGGCGCGTTCGCGCCCACCGCATCAGGTGGCGCGGGCGCGGACGAGGTGAACGTGGCGACGTCGCTGACCGACAATTCGCTGGTCGGCGACGTGCGGCTCTACCACCGACTGGTCTCCAACGCGGAGATTGCCGCCCACGCCGGCGGGGCGTTCTGATGGATCCCTCACCCATGCGCACGTTCCTCTGCGCGTGGACTGTGCTCGCTCTTCTCGTATTGAGCGCTGGCGGGTGCACGCGCGAGTTTCGCGACGGATCCTGCTACGACTCGAACCGCCCTCCCGTCGGTACCGATCCGTACGTGGCGCTGTTCTACCGCGACGGACGGCCGATGTTACGGCCTGCGAGGGTGCAGGTCTCGCAGTCCGGGAGGAGCACTGAACTCGTCCCCCATGCTCAGAATGCTGCCGAATTCCGGCCTCCAAATCGACACGTAGTGTACCGCGCGGTTCCACCCGACCGGCCAGGAAACCTCTACGTCTTCCACCCCTCGCGCAACATACTGACGGAACCCTGTTCCGCCCCGTTGCACTACCGCGTCGAAGCCCCGGGATGCGTCACGGCCGAGGCCGACTACTCCTGGAACGACAACACCTATCCGGAGCGACTGAACTTCAACTGGAACGTCACCGTACTGCTCGACTGCACGCCCGATGAGAGCGACGCCGACGGAGGCGTCGCCGCGGACGTCCCCGACGCCTGACCCTGCCGTTCGCGCTCACCTCTCCCTTTCTCGTTTCCCTGACCGCACCGGTAGCATGGCCAGCGAGCTCTCCCAGGAGCTCCGAGCGGCGTCTTCTGGCCGAGGATGTGGGCCTCAAGTGAACATGTCGGGTTTTCCCATATTGAAAGGTCGGGTCCGGGGTACCGGGCCGGTCATGACCCCTGGGTGCCTGACCATGAGCCGATGCGAGCTGGACCGAACCGAATGGATGCGCATCTCTCAGGATGCGATGGAGCACCTTCGCGAGCGCGCGGATCAGGTCCGATCGGATCGATTCCCAAAAGCTCGCGAGACTCGGCCAGCAGCGGGTCATGGGTGTGGCCTTGCCTTGGGAGATCTCGCGCAGGTCACGCAACCCGGCGCGCCGCGCGGACAGGAAGAAGCCCGCCGTCCGAGAGCGGAGGCGGGCCAGGAGTCGACGGCGCAGGCGCGCTACGTCGGGAGGGGCGTCGCGGCGAGGTAGTCCCCTGCCAGGCGCTCCATAGCGAAGCGTACGTCAGGGTCCTTGTTCGTCTGGTGGGCGACGAGGGTGATCGCCTGCACCACGCCGAAGCGCGAGAGGTCGCCGTCCCGGAGGACGACTCGTTGGGCTTCTTCGAGCAGGACCTTCGGAACCTCGGCGGAGTCACCCAGGATCGCGGCGACGGCATCGTCGGGGTGGGGCACGGTGATCCGCTTCGCCGACTGCATCCAGCCGAAGGCCGTGGCCCAGCGCTCGGGGAGCCTTCCGACCGCGATCACGAGCGCCGCGGCGAGCTGGTCGTCCTCGATCGCCCGGTGGGTGCGGTAGAGGGAGCGCTTGCCGCCGACCCGGACCATGAGGCCGTTCAGGCAGACGAGGCGCATCCAGTGGTCGTCGAGGGAGAGGGCGGACGCGCCCACCTCGGAGTTCCGCAGGTGGAAGCCCGGGTGGAGCAGCTCGCCGTCGAGGTCGAAGGCCTCGGTGTGGACCGACTTTGACAGTTCGCCCCGGCGGGGGCGTGCCTAAACGCCGGGGCGAACTGTCAAAGTCGGGTGGGACCTCCGGGACGAATCTGCGGCCCGCTCTAATCTCTTCGAAATCCTGCGCGGACGTTCTATGCTCCCGAAAGATGGCCCGCGACCGCCGCCCGTCCATACTGCCGCCTCGGCTCGCGCGTCCCCGCGCTCGGGGCGGTTGCTTGGCCAAACTGCCCGGGGTCAAGCTGGAGGAGCTGCTCGAAGCTGCCTACGAGAGCGCATACGGCTCCGGGGACGGCGGTCTCCGACCGGAGCCGTCCGACTGCGCCATTCTCGACGTCGCCGCGCCTCAACTCCTGGCTACGACGGACGTCAACCCCTTGCTCGGGATCGAACCGCGACTGGCCGGTTACGTCGCGGCGCTACATGCCATGAGCGACATCTACGCCTCGGGCGGAACCCCTCGCTGGGGCTTGTCGATCCTGGCCGTCGATCCCGACCACCCGGAGGGGATCGCGGAGAGCGTCCTCGGTGGGATGTTCGCGGCGTGTCGCGACGAGGCCGTCGCCGTCGTCGGCGGTCACACGCTCGTCTCCCGAGAGGCCCTCGCGGGGCTCACGGTGATCGGGGTGCCTGCGTCGTCTCGCGTCATTCGCAAGACCGGTGTCCAGGTCGGTTCCGGGGTGTTCCTCTCGAAACCGCTCGGCGTGGGGATGGTCTGTCGCGCGCACGAACTTCGGGTTTGTGGAGGAGACGCGCTCGACGAGGCCGTGGCGGCCATGCTGGTTTCGAACCGGCTCGCGTCACTCACGATGGTGGGCGCCGGGGTGGAAGCGGCGACGGACGTGTCCGGATTCGGCCTCCTCGGCCACCTCTCCGAGATGCTATCCGGCGGGCTCGGCGCGCGACTCGCGCTGGACGACGTGCCCGTTCTGGGGGGAGCTCGTCAAGTCGTCGACGTGGCGTTTCACGCGCCCGAGCTGCGAGGTAACTTGGCGTACGTGCGTCGTAGATGCCGCCTTGAGACGCGCCGGGAGTTGGAAGCGCTGGCCCCGCTGCTCGACCCCCAGACAAACGGAGGGCTTCTCGTCGCCGGGGACGAGGCCGCGGCCGATGTCTTGCTGAGAGACGGGGTTTATCGGCGCATCGGAGAGATCACGAACTCGGGGTGCATTGAGGTGCTGTAACGCTAGGCGACTCGCGCGTCGCAGGCCGCCTCCGCCCGCTCCCGCGGCAACTCGTGGCCCCGAATGCGATCGAACGCGATACGTGCCCTGCAACCGTGGATGTGGCTTGGGGAAGGGTCACACAGACCCATCCCACAGCGCGCGGAGGCGATGAGCGAGCTCGGAGACGTCGGGCAGCTGGGGGCCGCTGATCGGCGGCTGGGCCCACGTCATCTTGCCCGCGACCATCAGCCCCACTCGCCGAGGCGACCCGCCCCACACGATAGCCTCGGCCGGGTCCGTATGAGGCTTCTCGACGACCGCATCCGGGGCCAGAAAGCAGAGATCCGCCGGTGCTCCGACGGCGATCGTCCCTCCCGTCGCGCCGTGGCCCAGGAAGCGCGCCGGCGAACTCGTGATTAGTGCGAGCAGCACATGCGGGTCGCGCTCTCCGAGGAAAAGCCCCGACATGCGTGCATGGTCCAACGGGTCGACGGTGCCGCCGGTCCCGACGCCGTCCGTCCCGATGCACACATCAACCCCGACCTCGCGCAGCGCGGAGAGGCGCGGCGGCTCGACGTCAAGCCGCGCGTTGGATACGGGACAGAGGACGAGGACGGTTCGCGTGTCGGCCAGGCGCCGGAGGGCTCGCGTCGACAGTCCGCCGCCGTGTACCAGCAGCGTCCGCGGTCCGAGCAAAGAGTGCCGGGACAGCACCTCGACGGCGTCCGTCCCCCATTTGGCCTCGCAGGCTCGAACGGAGGCCTCCCCCTCGCCAACGTGGCCGGACACCCACATAGCCGGGTGCAAGGTTCGCAGCCTGGAGGCCAGCTTCAGCCAGCGTTCGGAGACGTACTCGGCCGAGTGGAGGAACAGCCCTCCGAGCGGCAGCCTGGAAGCTACCCAGGACCGTACGTCCTCGTCGGCCATCTCGAAAAAGTCGCGCAGCTTCTGGCTGCTCATGACCGGCAGCAAGGAGACGGCCCGTACATGGCGAAGCGACGCCGCGCTGTCGGCCCTCGGCGCCACGATGGACGCCGTTCCGGCCCGCAGTGCCTCGTGTAGCGTCCAGGCGGCCGAGTCCTGCCACACCCGCTCACGCTCGGTCGGGCTGTGGCGGCTGTGAAAGCGCTCTGTCTGATCGATGTACTCCTGCAGCGTTGGGGCCCGAAGGCCCGCGAACGGTGCCTCGCCGAGGTGAAGATGCAGATTGTGGAATGCTGGCACGACGAGCGCGCCGTGTACGTCGACGGTGTGCACCCCGCTCGCATGCGCCGGGCCCACGCCCGCGATCACGCCTTGGGCGATGTCGAGGGACGCTTCGACGAGCTTGTATCGCCCGTCGCGCCTGACAAGCAGCCTGCCGTTTCGCAACGTTAGCCGTTCCATCCACTACCTCCGAACAGTGTGGGACACGGACCGCGCGGCCCCGCCGATCGACCAGGGCGACGAGCTTGAGACGGTCACCCCGCAGCGCTCAACAGACGTACGGGTTCTCGACGGCGTCGTATACCAGCGCGACGCGGTCATAGGCGGCCTCAACTTCGCGGTCCAGCAGGGCATACCAGGGACGCGCCGTGCGAACCTCCTGCTCGACGTGATTGAGCAGGTCGCGCGTCACGCACCCCGAGTCGGCCATGTGGAGAACGTCGCGGAACACGGTGAGATCCCTCTGGCGAAGTCGCTCGTAGAGTTCGTGGAAGACGGCGAGCTCTGACCGTTCGAGGGCTTTCGGTGCCGAGAGGGGATCGATCGCCTTATCGTAGATCTTCATGTGAGCTCGGTGCCACAGCTTCAGCGCTTCGTAGACGGCGCCCACCTCCGCATGGACGAAGTCATATCGGTGGTTCTCCAGCCCGGTCGGGTCCTGGCGAAGGAGCCGACGTCGCTCGAGGAGGCGCGTGTACGGCGTGCCCCGCGCGGCATACATCTCGGTGAACACGCCCTTCGAGATCGTCCACGGATGCCTACACATGCCGTCGAGGTTGACCCAGAGCTCGTCCAGGGTAGTCGCGTGGTCGAACAGTATGTGTCCTGCCTGGACATAGATGCCGTTCCGCCGGAAGGCCGCCAGGGCCGCCTCGTTCTGTTCGACCGACGCCGACTTGACCATCCGGCGAAGCGCACTCGGCGCGTAGTTCTCGATGCCACAAGAGAACGAAAAGAACCCCGCGCGGGCGAGCGCGTCGACGATCGCGTCCGATACGCGATCGGCGCGAACGGAGCCTCGGAGCAGAACAGAGATGCCCCGTTGTTCGAGGGCGTCGGCCAGGGCGACGCACCAGCCGAGGTCGCGCGGGGGCTCCAGCAGACTGTCGTCAATCACCTTGAAGTGGCGGACGCCCCGGCGGTGCAACCCGTCGATCTCGTCGACGACACTCCGCACCGAGCGCTGTCGCCAAGCCGCGGCGTTGGCGACGCGCGTGAACGCGACGATAGAGCAAAAGGAGCAGTGCGCTAGACAACCACGCGAGGTCGAGATGTGAACAGGGTTTCGACGCGCGAGGGATGCCGAAAGCGTATCGTGATCCGGTTCCGGGAGTTCGTCCAAGGGCACCCGCATCGGACCTGGCGGATTGTGGACGGTGACGCCCTCGTGCAACACACTGACCCCTCCGAGGGCGTGGAGACTCGCGCCCTCCTTGATTCGGCGCGACATTTCGGCGACGAGATGTTCGGCTTCACCCCGGACGACCACGTCGAAACCCGCGCGCAGGAAATCCTCCGCATGAAAAGTCGGGCCGTAGCCCCCGGCGACGAAGATGGTGTCGAGGCCCGACCGTCGGAGGGCCGCGACCACCTCCTTCGCCGGTTCGATGTTGGAACGATAGCAGGAGAATCCCACCCAAAGCGGGTCGCGGACCGCGCGGATGCGGTCTACGAGGCCCTCGGTCGTCAAGCCCTCCAACCACGCGTCGATGACCCGGACGTCGAAGCCCGCAGCGCGGAGGACCGCGGCGAGGTATCCCAGTCCAAGATTCTCCTCGGCGGTCCGGTGCGACAAGGGTGTCGGCGTCGCCAGGATGATCCGCGGCGGCCCCGCGGCGCCGACATCGCCCCGCGGAGCGACGTTCATGAGATCGGTATGCGCCATGCCGCGACCGCTAGAGCACGCGCAGCCGCTTGCGGGCATCGGCCGCGGGCACTTGGCCCTCGGTCACTAAGCTGGCGGCACCGCCGTCGACGGGCACCTGCTCGCAACCCGAGAGATGGCGGATCGGGCGGGGCCGGGCGCGAAAGTCGGACAGAGAGAGAAAGCGAGAACTAGAGAACGATGGTGTCACCTTCCCGATCCACGTGCACAGGTAGTTCTCGTGGACCCGTACGCCCTGTTCGCAGCCGATGTGGGGCTTCACGGGGAGAGCAGCCGGGCGCCCCCCAGTACGGCGGGCGAAGTCCTCGGGGCAATAGGGATCCTTGGTCTCCAGGCTACCGGAGCTCAAGTACGCACGGGCACTGCAGCCCCCCCGGCAGGACTCCAGGTAGGAGCAGTCGCTGTCCTTGCATTCCTGAGGGAGGCGCCGCCGCCGATCGGCGAAAGCGGTGAACTCGGGCCCGGCGAGGATCGACCGGATGTCGTCTGAGAGCAGGTCGCCCGCCTTAAACTCGTGCATGTAAACGCATGGGTTGATGGAGATGCGACCGTCTGCCGACTTGGCGTTGATACGGAAGGAGGACGTGCCACAGGGACAGCCCGCCGAGCCGGCACCGACGAACGCCGTCAGGCAGGACTCGCCCAGTGTGATGCAGTCTGTGTGGCTCATGAGGTACTCGAAGCCGCGGTAGAACTGGTCCGCAGTCGGCATCTCGGGGAGGAGCGCAAACTCCACCGGCTTCAGGGTGTTGATGCGGAACTCGCTCCCGATCATTCGCGTCAACGCCAAGAAGGCCTCGAGGTGGTCGGGGTCGAAGTTAGCGCGCATCCCGCAGGCGATGATCGAGCAATCGATGCCCAGCGCCAGTGAGCGGCTGACGCTCTCTAGTGCCAGCGCGTAGAGGTTGCTGTCGCGGTTGTCGTTGTGCTCATGTTCGAACGGCGAGTCGAGGGAAAAGTCGATGTCGTTGACCATGCGCAACTCGTCCCTGTGCCTTCCGTAAAGGTACGAGAACGTGACGCCATTGGTCGTAAGTCCGACCAGGATGTCCGCGCCCACCAGACGCCGGATGATGTACGGCAGAAGGGTGTCCTCGAGCTTCGGGCCGTGCGTGTAGATCGGCTCGTTGCCGCCGAGGTTAACGGTCCGCACGCCGATCGATTGGAGCTGCGCCACAACCCGGTCGACGTCATGCTCGGTGAGGAACTCGGAGCTCGAACGCCGGACCTTCCAGCTGTAACAATGCCCGCAACGCGCGTTGCAATGGTTCCCGACCGTCCAGCCAACGTTTTCAAACACAGGAACGGCCCTCCGTAGATGAGGGTGCGGCGCGATTCCGAGGCGCTGGCGGGGCGTCGGAGCGCGCCCGTGAGGTGCGGCGCGAGCGCCCGATGACCGAAGCAGTTGTGCGTCCCATTCTATTCTCCGTTTGAATCGGCCAGAATGTATTCCGTGAGAAGCGAGCCATACATGTCTACGACGGAAACAGGAAGGAGGGTGCGCCACTCGGACGAGCCGCTTCGCATGAGATGACGAATGCGTTCGCCAGAGATGGACTTCGATCCGACGGCGAGTTGGGTTACGGTGAGCCCGGCTTGGCGGAGGAGGTCCTCTTTCTGCACGCCCCACTGATCGAACACCGTCGTGAAGCAGTGCGTAGTCGGGGGAACGATCACTTTGATGACGTCGTCATAGAGAGGCACGGCGTGTACCTGGTAACGGGAAGGGGTGATGCCCGCGGCGTCGAGCGCCGCGTGGATGCATTCACTCCGGAGCCAAAAGGGCAAAGGGTTGGCCGAGCGCGTCGATCGGATCTCACCCGGCTCGGGCAGCAACCCCCCGAAGGGGTTGGTGACGCCGATCGTGAGCGTCCTACAACGCGTCAATGCGGCCAACACGAACCGCAGGTGTTCGAGGTGAAAGGGCTGGAATCGCCCGAGGACGAGGCCCGCCGGAACCTGCGGCTCGGGAGGGGGGCAGATGGTACTCATCGACGGGGCGCTATGGGGGGCAGCCGGGTCCGCTCCGATCAAGACAGCTCGGCATCCGGCCTTCAACGCCCCTTGAATGTCCTTGTCGAGGCGGTCTCCAATCACCAACAGTCGGGCGGGAGGCACCCGGCACGCCTCGGCCAGTTTTCGATAATAGGAGGCGTCCAGCTTGTTGACCGAGAAGTCCTCCGAGCAGAAGTATCCCGCGAAGGCGGACGCCGCCGAGGGGAATAGCGAGCGCAGCACCCGCTCCTCGCGCCCCTTCGCGCCGTCGGCGGCGGCGACGACGCGGACGCCCAGTCGTTGACAGCCCTTGGCGAACGATTCGAGCTGGGCGTCGGTCAGAAGGGGGACGGACCGTGTCTCGTACTCTTGGCGCACGTACTGGTAGGCGGCTTCGACCTGGGAACTCGTCAGAGAGTAGCCGTTTTCCGTGGCAAACCGAGCGGCCTCGCAGACCGTGACGAGAGTCCAATCGATCACCCTTGTGTCGTCGCGAAAACGGGAAAGCACGCGGCTTGGCACGACGGCGTCGAGGTCCGCGAGCCACGGCTCATCGACCCCAGTAGCCGAGAGCGCGCGTTGCAGATTCCCCGCGCGAGGCGGGCGAATCAACGTCCCGCGCACGTCGAGGGCGATCGCGCCGATTTCGACCTCCGAGAGGACCGCGACGAAGGAGTGCCAATCGTTGAGAGGAGTCACTCCGACCGACCGGCGATCGGCGGTGAGCCCTGCGGTGTGTTGGCGAGGAACTTGTCCAAGCCCGTCAGGAACGCGATCCCTGCATCGAAGAGACTGCGCCTGCGGTTCTTTCGGTACGTGATCAGGTAGGAGGCCCAACCCTTCCCCATCAGATCCACGACCGCGAGGTAGAGGCCATGCGATGTGTCAGGACCCCACTCGGTTTCACTCAGGAACCCTTCGACACTGCCATGGATTGCGTCGTCCGGGGTGTCGAGCAGGCGGTAGAGGAAGGACCCGACTCGTCCGCTCAAAGAGATCGCGTGGCAGAGTCGGTCTGCGAGCGCCTCATCGCGGATGTAGCAAGGAAGGACTACTCGCGCGATGCTGTTTTCGTCGGCACCCACTTCCGGAGTCGGCGGCCTCCCGTCCGGAAGCGTCCAGGAGATAGCGACGGCCTCGCCGATCTTGCTGGGCAGAGGTCTCCGTGTACGAAAGGTCTTGAAGAAATCATGGAAAACTGCGGCCGACCCGACGGACAGGGCGTTGCCGAACGAGGTTGTCGCGAAGGTGTCGGCCACGTTGCGCAGATTCAGACTGCGAACCAGTTCCGTGGGCGCGTCGCGCACGGCCAAGGCGTGGCAGAACGCGAGGTGGCTTCCGACGTCGAAGTCGTGAACATCGCGCATCTGCCGGATATACGGATAGAAGCCCGCGCGGAGCAGGTACGGAGGGAAGACCGTCGGGTTCTTCGCGAGTTCGCGATGGACATAGGGCAGGCACTCTACGACCATCTCCGTGGTCCGCCGGACGGCGTCATCGTCCACCTCAGCGTCGAGGAGTCGATAGTGCTCCAGCAGATCGAGCATGCTCCAAGGGCAGACGAGCGGGTTGTCGACTAGGACTTCCTGCAAGGCCGCCTCCGCTTTCGTCCAGATAACCCGCCTTTTCATAAGGAGTCGCTCCCTTTCAGGTCTCGCCGTGGTTCGAAAGGATCCAGGAGATGTGTTCGCGCTGTTCGCGTGCGAACGCGTCGTGATGCGGGAACGACTTCCAGAACCTCAGGGACTGCAGGACGCCGAACACGTCGAGGAGGTCTGGGTCGAGCGGGCGACCGTATGCTCCAGCCATCACTTCCCAGGTGCGTGGGAACCTCTGCCGAAGGATCGCAAACTCCCACTCCCGGGGTCCGGTCTGGCACGCCTCCCAGTCGACCACCCCGGCGAGGCGTTCGTTGGAAAGCAGGATGTTCGCCGGGTGAAGGTCTTTATGGAGCAGGACGAGCGGCGGCTCGGGGGGCAAGTGCGGAAGGCGGCGCGAGATGAAGGTGGTCGCGGCCTCCACCAACCCTCGATCGTCGGCCGCCAGACCGGGCCTGAGCTTATCGGCAAAGCGAGAAGGGTACCGCGTGAGATAGTCCTCCAAGCTCACTCGTTCGGTGCGGGGGTCGAACTCGTCGAGGGCTTCGAACGAGTCGATGGAGTGGAGGTCAGCAAGGAACTCACCCAGTGCGGTCGCGGTGGGGTCGCTCAGCTGAGTGGCGACAAAGCCCTCCAGGCGGGAGTGCGCTTGGACGTACGTGCCATCTTCGTTCACGTCGCAGTCGATGAACGCCGGGACGAATGCGCGCGCGCGGGGAGGGAGGCGCCTCGCCAGCATCTCCAGCACGGTGCGCTCCTTCTCCGAAGGGGGTACGCCGTCGGTCGCCTTCACCTTGTAGATGTAGCGTTCTCCAATGAACACCCGGTTGGCGAAGCCCCCTTCCGCGGTGTGTAAACTACCGTCGCCAAGGCGCGCAGCGAGAGCGTTGGCGTAGTCAAACGCGAGCGCGTCCAAAAAACCTTCCCTCATTGAGCGATCGTATGCCAGAAAGGAGCACGGGTCAAATAGGGAGGAGGGTGTCGCTTTCTGCCGCCCTTTCAAGTAGTTACCGATGTGGTCGCGTAGAGTCAGTAACTCACTGGGTGAAGGCGACGACCTACGCCAGGCTCCCGCCGCTCGGAGACCCACCGACGGCCCCAACTCCGCGCGTTCGAGGCCAGCTCCGAGGGCCACCTCGTGAGCGCCGCCTGGCTGGTCGTCCGCGCTGGTACCAAGTGCGCGGGTCGGCGGGGAGGCTCGATGCTGCCCGCGCGCCGTGTCAGCGGCCATCGAGCCCTCACTCAGTAGCGAAGGGGGGCTGGCGGCCAGTCCAAGATCGGCTACCGTCAGGGGCATCGGGTCGATTCTGCGATCGGTTTGTATAAGGAGTACGAGATGGGCATGACAAGGAGTGAGGTCGAGTCGTTCTTGGCCGGCATTGGATTCGTTTCCTCATCAACGTCCGCGTTCGGGGATTCGTTTGAGCTGAAGCTTGCGCCGAGGTGGAAGATCAGCGCTTTTGCTGCGAAGGAAGGTAACCCGTTCGCGGGCACCGGAAAGTCCGACTCCTACGATGGGGTGTCGTTTTCGCTGGAATCGAGGGGCACGAAGTACCGATGCCTGTCATTGAACAGCCTCAAACAAAACGCCGCTCACATCGTGCATGAGCTGCGTGGGCTTTCGGAGAATGACGAACTCCTGAAGTGTCCCAAGTGCAACGTCAGGTATGTGCACGTCAAGGAGCCCTCAGCGGGGCAAAGGTGGCAGCCATTTCTGTCCTGCGATGGCATGACGATCGTGGGGAGGGGCGACAAGAAGCATGTGGGCTGCGACGGAACTTCCCACAGGATTCCCGCCGTGGTCGTCTACCGTTAGAGTTTCCGCTGAAGCTCGTGGACGGTCCAAGGTTTCTCCTCGATTGGGTGAGGCGTGAGGCTACCTCTGGCACCCGGAGGCTCCCGCGCTGATAGAAATCGCCCGGTCTCATGGAGAGATCGGGCGAAAGGAGATTGGCGGGATCCCTACACTGCGAGGGAGGCGGGCGTCGCGGCGAGGTAGTCCCCTGCCAGGCGCTCCATAGCGAAGCGTACGTCAGGGTCCTTGTTCGTCTGGTGGGCGACGAGGGTGATCGCCTGCACCACGCCGAAGCGCGAGAGGTCGCCGTCCCGGAGGACGACTCGTTGGGCTTCTTCGAGCAGGACCTTCGGAACCTCGGCGGAGTCACCCAGGATCGCGGCGACGGCATCGTCGGGGTGGGGCACGGTGATCCGCTTCGCCGACTGCATCCAGCCGAAGGCCGTGGCCCAGCGCTCGGGGAGCCTTCCGACCGCGATCACGAGCGCCGCGGCGAGCTGGTCGTCCTCGATCGCCCGGTGGGTGCGGTAGAGGGAGCGCTTGCCGCCGACCCGGACCATGAGGCCGTTCAGGCAGACGAGGCGCATCCAGTGGTCGTCGAGGGAGAGGGCGGACGCGCCCACCTCGGAGTTCCGCAGGTGGAAGCCCGGGTGGAGCAGCTCGCCGTCGAGGTCGAAGGCCTCGGTGTGGACGGCGGTGTAGTGGGTGGTGGAGTCCGTGAACTGCACCGCCGTGAAGCGGTACTCGTCCATGAGCCCCTTCATCATGGTGTGCATGCGCTCCATGATCCGGTGGTCATCAATTGGCGTGAAGGAGGGCGCGAGGAAGGCGCGGGCGATCCCGTCCGCCTGACCGTCGCGGTCCATCCACGCGCGGATCTTCTTCTCGCCGGGGGTGCGCGAGAAGCGGCGGTTGATCTCCTCCGCCCGCTCTTCTCCGCTGGCCGACGAGAACCAACGGTTCCATCGGAGGCCCAGTGCCGCCGAAAGATGTCGCACCGCGACGTCATTGAGGCGGTAGCGGAGACCGCCCGGGAGCTCGATGTGCCCCTCGGTCGTCATGCGGAGGTCGGCGACGTGCACCACCTGGTCGGGGAGCATCTCGCCGGAGCGCTCCATGACCGACTGGTAGACGTCGGCGAAGGAACGGCCCCGGACCGACGTCGGCGGGGGCGGGGGTGGCGGCGCTGGCGGTGGAGCCACCGCGAGCGCGACCGAAGGAACAGCAGACACACGTGCATTCATGGGGAACCTCGTCTTCCCGGTCGAAGCGCCGGCCTCCTCGCACGATGCGAGGCGGGGGCTTGGCTCGGGAAGGAAGGCGGAGAGCCAGGGGAAGGGACCCGAGGTGGGACCGTCGGCATGGGATGCGACGGACGGCTCTCCGAGGTGAAGGGGGCGGGCGAGACGCGGACGGCTCACAGACTGTCGCGCACGACGTTGTAGCGGCGGATGTACGAGCGGAGGGTGGAACGGGCGATGCCGAGCCGCCGGGCGGTCGCCGAGATGCTGCCGCGATCGGCTTCGAGCATGCCCGCAACCATCGTGGCGTGAGCGCCGTCGAGGATCTCCCGCTTGGCCGCGACCTCCTCGTCGAGCGCGCTCTTGACGTGGCGGGCGGAGAGCACCGGCGACGACGCGCGAACTGCAGCTCGGTGGAGCACGTTCGCGAGCTGCCTGACGTTCCCAGGCCAGCCGTAGTCGACGAGGGCCTGGAGCGCGGTGGCGTCGAGCGAGCGTTCGCCGACTTCGGACCGCAGCCGGTCGAGGAGGTGGGGACCGAGATCGACGATGTCCCCGATGCGGTGGCGGAGCGGTGGAAGCCGCAGAACCAGCGTGTTCAGGCGGTAGTACAGATCCTCGCGGAAGGTGCGCCTCGCGACGAGTGCTGCGAGATCGCGGTGGGTGGCGACGACGAGCCGGACATCGACCGGGGTCTCCCGCTCGGCGCCGACCGATCGTATTGTCCGGGTTTCGATCACTCGGAGAAGGGCGGCCTGGCTCTCGGGACCGAGCTCACCGATCTCGTCGAGGAAGAGCGTCCCTCGGTCGGCCTGCTCGAAGAGTCCGCGGTGTCGGACGTGGGCGCCGGTGAAGGCGCCGCGCTCGTGGCCGAAGAGCTCGGAGAGCAAGAGGGACGACGGGAGGGCGGCGACGTTCGCCGCGATGAAGGGGCGCTTCGCGCGAGGAGACAGGGTGTGGATCGCTCGGGCGGCGACCTCCTTCCCGGTGCCGGTCTCGCCCAGGACGACGACCGTCGCCGATGTCGGGGCGTAGGTGGCGAGGGTGGCGCGGACGCGGGCCATGGCCCGGGAGTCACCCAGCAGCCCGGTCGTATGCTCGAGCGGGTCCGGTGGACGGGTCCGGGGATGGATGGTGGTTGGGGGTGGACGGGAAGTGAAGGGAGCACGCGGCTCCCGTAGCGAGGGGCCGGTGTCATCCATTGAGGTCTCCAGGCGTGCGAGGTGGCTCCGTTGCGACGTATGGGTTGAAGACGACGGGAACGGAGTGAGCGCGTCAGCACTCGACCATCAGCATATCGTCCAAGGCCCGAGCGGTAAGGGGTACGGAATGAGGTGGATGATGGTGGAATTGTGGATAGACGGATCGACAGCTACCAAGTAGCACGGTCGAACGCGTGCGAAGACTGCATTCCTCCCATCAACAGAGCGTCGCTTGTTCCCCCGGGCGACTCCCTGGTGCTCGACGTGCTTCTGCGGGGGGAGCGCGTTCGGCCCGTGGATCACCCAACTGATCCGCGATCTCGCGTTCTACCTGCATCCGCGGCGTCCCGTATCGTTCGGCGCTGATGCGTCGGATGATGTTCCCCTGCTTCGCGTGCGCTCCGTCCGTTCGGGGCGGGAGGGTTCGGGCGGTAAAGGGACGCGTCGTGAGTGCGTCGACCGAGAGCTTGAGGGCCACCTGGTGGGTATCGAGGCGCGCGAGATCTTCCGGAGACAGTTCGGGGCTGAACTCCCGACCGAGCGCATCTGCATCGTCTGCGCCGACGCGGAACATGATCGTGGTGCCAGCGTTTCCGATGAGGGCCGCACGCAGATCGTGGTCGAGTTGGTCGAGGTACTGATGGGCCATGACGAGCGCGAGCCCATATTTGCGGGCCTCGGAGAGGATGGACTTGAAGGATGGGGTCGCGAAGGAGCCAACCTCGTCGATCACGAGCACGAAGGGGCGGCGTTCTGCTGCGCGGACGTCGGCGCGACCGAACGCGGCGAGTTCAAAGCGAGTCGTGAGAATCGCGCCGAGCAGGGCCGATGCGTCCTCGCCAATCCGGCCCTTGGAGAGATCCGCCACGAAGATGCGTCCCTCATCCATCACGGTGCGGAAGTCGATCGTCGTGCGACGCTGGCCGAGGATGTTGCGCAAGAGGGGGGAGGTGAGCACCGCCGCGATCTTGTTCATCGGTGCGGCGATCACCTCCGCCAGGAACGCCTTCGGATAGGTAGGCCACTCCTTCTGCCAGAAGAATCGGACCATGGAGTCCTCTAAACGAGGGACGATGCGCTCCCGAAAGCTCTCCTCGACGAGCAGCCGCGGGATGCCAAGGAGGGTCGCGTCCCGCACTTCGAGCAGCGCGAGCAGGCAGTTTCGGAGAAGGTGTTCGGTTCTCGGGCCGAACGCGTCGGGAAAGAGTTTGCGGAACACGGACAACACGCTCGATGCAACGAGCGGACGGTCATCCGGCGTCACGGATTCGAGTACATTGAGCCCAATGGGATGCTCCTGATCTGACGGATCGAAGAGCACGACGTCATTCGCGCGCGAGCGGGGCACGAGGTCGAGCACCCGGGCCGCGAGGTCACCATGCGGGTCAATGAGGCCGCACCCGTCACCCCGTTGCATGAGACTCACAAGGAGATGTTCGAGGAGGACGCTCTTTCCCATGCCGGTCTTTCCGATAATCCACATGTGCCGGAGGAGATCTGCTGGCAGGATGCCGAAAGCACGCCCACGCATCCGTCGGTGATCCACGGATGCAAAGACGAGCGGGTGTTCGGGAAGAGAGTGCATGAGGACGAAGACTCGCTCCCAGGGGAGCGAGTGATGATGGTCTGTCGAGGTGCCCTCCTGCGCCGGCCTGCAGCGAAGCACTGCCTTCACCGCAGGGCGACCGCCACGAGGACAGGCCCGTAGGCGACGGGTTCATCGTGTGGTGGCGACAAGACCCGGCAGGAGGGCCCGGGAAGGATCACGAAGCGAAGAGCGGACGCAGGTCCTCGTCGTTCGCCTTCCCGACGCGCGCCACGGCGCCGAGCAGTCGCCCAGGGGCGGCGACATCGACGGCTTCGTGAGGGAGGAACCAGAAGAGACCCGACCCCCGCCCATCCACCGCCTCGATCGAGAGGTCGCGCAGGCGCTTCATCCTCCGGGGAGCTGGAGCGACTGTGACGACACGGGTGGCGCTGAGACCGAACCGTCGGGCCGGTCCCCCGTCGTTCCACCAAGCGTGATATCCCGCGAACTTCTGGCGCATCGTCCTGGCGGAGACGGTGCCCATGTCGATCTCGATGAGGAGTCCGGTGCGGAGGCCGCGGTGTTCGACGATCGCCAGGGCGTCGGCGACGAGCGGCACGCGAACGACCCGACCCTTCACGGCGAGGTGGGTCACTTCTGCAATGCGGTCACGGGCGGTCCACCAGGAGAGAAGACGAAGCGTGTGGTCGGCGTGGAGGTGCTGCAAGACGAGCGCGAACTCGTTCACCAGGAGCTCGTGGGCCAGGGTGAACGAGCTCGTGAGCGGGCGCACGACGTGGCGCGTCGGTGGGTCATCGACCCCGGCCACGACACACGCGACTCCGGCGCGGGTGAGGGCGAAGGCGGTCGGACGAAGATGGCCGAGCGAGAGGGTCGTGGGGGTGAGCGTCTGCAGGAGACCCTCACCCACGAGACCCTCGAACACGCCCGTGACAACGCGGCCATCGAGACCGAGCGCGCCGGCAACCTGGCGCACCTCAAGGAAGCGGTGCGCGGCGAGGAGAGCGAAGGCGTCGATGAGCCACCGGGGACGAGGGTTCAGCAGAGAATCTTGCAGCATAGTGACGTTGGGGGAGGGGTTGATGAAGGAGGACAGCGAACGCGCGGAGAACAGTCTCGAGGAGCATCGCTTCTCGTCGTCCGCGGGCGAGATGGCGTAGCTCCGGGAACTCCTCGCGGATGTCGACCGCCCCGATCGGCGCGAGCAGTCGGGCAACGTCGGCGAGCGTGAGGTGCACGACGGGCAAAGCACGTCGGGCGAGGACAGCGAGGGCGCTGCCGAGCCCACGCAGCGCCTCGGGATCGTCGGGACGGAGGACGGCGAGGTGCGATGGATGTAGCTGGAGAACGAGCCGCAGGAGCGCCTGGGAGGGGGCGTGCGTCGCGAGCGTTCCAAGACCACGCACTTCCCAGGGGTCGAGCACGACGTAGCGCACGGGTGCCTTCGTCGCGTCGATGAGGAGGAGGCGCGGTTCACAGCGTGGGGGGTGGCGTTCGAGCATATGGATTCGTGCGAGTGAGTCGGCGGATGATCGCCGTGAAGTAGGCGCCGGCGGGACCTCGCAGGTGGTCACGGCGGGAGAGGGTCTCGTCGAGGGCCAGGCGGATGAGCGCAGGGGCCGTCGACGCGACGAGGGTGCGGTAGAACGGGAGGTTCGTGGCGTCGTCGAGCTTGACGGCGATGGACTCGGCGGAGAGGTCGCTCGGGGTCGAGGAGGGCGCCTCGCACTCGTGCGCGTCCGACGGTTCCGTCGGTACCGTTCCCACCGTTCCCGAACCGTTTCTGTATTTCTCTCCTGGGACCGTCGGAACCGTCTCGGTCAGAGCGGGTCCGTACCGTTGGCTCCCGTCCCCCTCCGTAGGTTCCCCCTCGTCGGTCGGGACAGCGGTCTCCTGGTTGTGGTCGAACAACGCGAAGACGAGCCCGGCGAGGGAGTCTCGGAGGGTAGAGAGGGGCAGATGCGTGACCGCGGCGAGCGACGAGAGCGGCACGCGTCGGAACGTTCCTGCGATCCCGATCATGAGCTCGGGATCGCCGTGAGCAGGGGTCATGGGACCGGTTCGACCGGAAGGTTGGCAGGGGTCACCTCGGTGCGGAGCACGAGGGCGCCGAACTCGTAGCAGCGGAGCTCGCCACGCCGTGTCCAAAGGGAGACGAAGGATCCCTCGACGAGGCGGCGGAGCGCGAGGTCGGCACGCTCAGGGAGGAGTTCGTTGTCTTCGGCGAGTCGGGCAACGCTCGTCCACGTGCGGCCCGTCGAGGGGCAAGCACCCAGCACGAGCTGGAGCATGACGCGCAGGTCGTCGCCCGAAAGGGTGCGTACCGCGTGGGCGAGGGTCACCCGGCGCAACCGAACGGTGGTCTGGGGAGCGGTCATGGGGTGGGGTGCCGGCGACGCTCCGCGCGGACGAGCAAGGAGTTGAAACTGCCCATGCGGAAGGCTTCGGAACGGGCGAGAGCCGCGGCCCCTCGGGGAGAACGTTCAACCAGTTCCCGCAGGCCAACCGCGAGCGCGTGCCAGAGACCGCGCAGCCTTCGCTCGTTGCGGTCGGTGCGGGGTATCTCGGGACCGAGCTCAGGCAGGAAGCCTGCGACGAGCGCACGAGCGAGCTGGTTGCGGTGTTCCCCGCGGATGCGGCGACAAAGCAGTGAGTACCCTTCACGGACTGAACGAACAACGACGGGAATTCGCGACGCATGCAGCGCGTCGATCGCGTTCTTTCGAAGAAGGCGCGACTTGAACGTATCGCAGTGGGAGAAGCCAAGCACGACAACAGAGGGGCGGAACCGACGCAGAGAGCGATTTAGCAGTCGGCGAAGAGCCGCGCGTCGCCGCGTTGGGACGCACAGACCAACGCGACTTGCGAGAAAGCTTCCCTCGACGAGGCCGAAGCCATCGAGTGCCGCTCGGGCCGAATATGAGGCATGGAAAACGAAAGAGAGAACGCGAAAACTGGACGGACCAAGGTCAGTCATAGTGATGGACCCGCCGAGTCTTGACCGCCAGTTGCGCGTTCCCTAAGGTAGCGAACCGCCCGTGAAGACGCGGAAGGGTGTGATGAAGCGAGTCCACCGGAAAGCCGTCGAAAAGCACCGATGGATCTCGTGGGAATGAAACGCCCGGAGCGATCTCGCATGGGCGGTTTCCATAGAATAATCCAACTTTGAAACGGGGTAAGGGGTACAACCAGCGTCTCGATGTCGAGATATCCACAGCAAGACAGAGGAAGCCCATCGCGGGGCTTCCTCTTGTTGATATCCGTACGATCCGTACCCCTTACCGTTCGACTGCTTCGTGAGATCGTATCTCCTGTCCGTTCCCTGCCTTATCCCCATCGCTCCATTCTATTATTTCATCCCATCGCGTATGATGAACGTATCCGGCCCTGAGCGCGAAGCGCCTGCCCGCCGAGCTGCTCCTTCACAACCAAGCCCTATGCATGAAATTATCGCAAGTCCGCGAGCTGACTTGGAGTTTCTTGGCGTCCGCGAGGTCGCCACGCTCCTCCACATCTCGCGGCTCAGTGTCTACCGGTTGATCGAGCAAGGTCTCATCCCCTTCTACCGAATCCTTCGATGCGTGCGCTTCAAGCGCTCGGACATCGTGAACTTCCTCGCGAAGCGCTGCACGCCAGCGTGGCGAGACGACCTGTATGGCAGCAAGAAAGATTGACGGCTGGTGGTATGCGGACTTCTATGTCCGCGGCGAACGGTATCGGGAGCGCAGCCCGGTGAACACGAGGGCCAGCGCGCAGATTCACGAGCAGGAGCTTCGCGGAGAGATTGCGCTGCATGACTCGCTCGATCACCTGGACCCCAAAAAACAGCTCCCTGAGAAAGGGGTGCCTACGTTCTCGACGTATGCGGATGAATGGATCGTGACCTACGTACGCAATAACAACCGGCACTCCGAGCAGCTGACGAAGGCGAGTATCATCGAACGTCATCTTCGCCCGTTCTTCGGAGAAAAGAAGCTGGACGCGATCTCCCGGATCGACATTGAGTACTACAAGTCGGCCAAGCTCACCGCTGGGCTCGTTCCCAAGACGATCAACAACCATCTGATGATCCTGAGCAAGTGCCTGCGTACCGCCCGGGAAGACGAGGTCATCGAGGTCGTTCCGCACATCCGGTGGCTGAAGCTGGATCCCCCGGCCTTCGACTTCCTGACACCACTCGAAAGTCACCAACTCCTGCAAGACACGGCAGAACCGCTCTGGAGCGAACTGGCACGCCTCGCGGTCCGCACGGGGATGAGGCGCGGTGAACTCATGGCGCTCGATTGGTCGGCCGTCGACCTCAGGAACGCCCGGCTCACAGTCTGCCGGTCGCTGGTCGAGGGCGTCATCCAGACCCCGAAAGGCTACAAGATCCGGCACCTGCCGCTGACGACGGACGTCGTCGAAATGCTCTCGCGTCGCGAGCGACGCCAGGGGTTCGTGTTCACGCGCGCGGATGGCAGTCCGCTCGGCAAGAGCGTCATGACCGGTGGAATCCTTCGGATCTGCAGACGAACGGGCCTGCGCCCCATCGGCTGGCACGTGCTCCGCCACACATACGCGTCGCAGCTCGCGATGGAAGGCGTTCCGCTTCTCATCATCTCGCGCCTCATGGGTCACTCGACGATCAAGATGACCGAGCGCTACGCACATCTCGCGCCCTCACCACTGGCAGAAGCTGTGCCGCTTCTGCTCCGTGCAGAGGCACGCGCAATCGCAAGCTTTGGGCAGCCGGTGGGCAGCGAGGCGCGCATCGCCTCGAACACGCCTCTGCTTCTTCCGAGTTTCTAGGTTCGATTCTCCGCTCCACCAAAAGAAAAACGCCCGTTCGTGGGCGCTTCTCTCTGTGGTGGGACGGCTGGGGGTCGAACCTCTCTCCTGGCGCCTCAAAGCACCCCACAGCAGAGCCAAATCTTGGCTATGTAGAGCCACTGTCAGCTTCCGACGTCAGTCTCTGACGTCATGCCGTTTTCTCTCTTATTCACTCATGTTTGGGCAGCTCGGTGGGCAGCGAGCCGGATCGTATTCTCCCGCCCTTTGAGGCGGGAGTTTGCGCTGCAGCTACGTCGCTGACGGCTCGGGTTGGTCCACCCGCTTTTGTGTCGTGACTCCGCGCGGTCCAGCGGCCACATGTGCCGTTTCATAGTCGGCATATAGGCCTATGAAATCATGTAGGTCACCCGGAATATATCGGTGTGCGGCATAAACAGATCCGCCACTTGCGACTCCGGATACGGCAAAGACTGCCACGTGACCATTGCCGCCGAAAGTATCCCGAAGGCAAGCACGCGCACGATCCCCGTCGGCAAATACTCGTGCGGCATCCGATCCATTCATTGCAGGCAGAACGATCACATAGAGGTCCATTGCATCTCCCGATTGAACGCGTCGTTTTACATCATGTACATCAACTTCGCTAGGCTCGCAATAGCGGGGTCCCAGATGTCAGAAAGAGACAGGAGTTGGTACGGGTGTGGCTCCCATCGTGCTCGCGACGGAGCGGGAAAACCAGCGGTTCTGGAAACCGAGGCCCTCGCTATGGGCCAGTGCGGCACGATCGTCGGCAATTGCGAGCGCTCTGTCGGCGCGGAACCCCGCGAAAACACGTGCGGTCGCTCCGAGCACGATGGGAGCCACACCCGTTGGTACCCCTCTCCGCGCTCAGGTTCGCCTGGCGGGTGGGCGAGGGCCGCGCAGAGGCGCTCGTCCACGTCGCGCCGCCGTCGATGCTCACCTGCACCCGGACCGTGTCACTCGGGCTACCGAGGCCGACGCTGCCGCTGTGGTAGAAGGTGAAGGTGTCCGAGACGGCGTGCGTGAAGTCGTCTCGGGCGTCATGAGTATGGGAGCGCAACAGCGTCCGCGACAAGAGACGGGATAGCAGTGCTACTCGTCGTCTGTTCGCAATGAGCCGAAAAGCAGGCCGTGCAGCGCTTCTAGCGCTGGGCGCCCGATCCCTTCCTCTACGTAGAAAAACTCACATGATCCGCAGGGCTGTTGACCTTCATCGCCCAGATAAAAAAGGATGCACTTGGCCTCGCTTCGATCAAATTCAGCACTGGCGTGATGGTCAGCCAGTCCCGCATATGCCTTCCCAGCTATCAGGCGGATAGCTGGCATCATGGCATCGGCGATCAGTGCGAGTTCGGGCTCCGGGAACCCATAGTACGCCAGTGTATGAAGCTGATGCACCGCCATCAGCAGAGCGCCATCAATCTCAATTGACTCCAGATCCCCGAGTTCGTGTAACGACATGCTCCGTGCATCCGCAGCACGAGTCAAGTAATACAAAACTCGATACTTGTGATTGGCAACGTCGAAATAATAGAACGCCTTCACGATCTGACGGTCAATCGAGGAGGTTGGTCTTGACCTGTTAAGCGCGCGGAGTGCCCGGCGAATCGAGTTCATTTCGAAGGGACCGAGCCTGAACAGATCGAGCATCAGCGACCATTCGTCCGTCGCTTGCACGCCATGTTGCGCGAACACACGGGTGATTCTCGAGTCCTCGAACAGTTGGGACTGTTGGTTGAGTCTTTCCGCCATGCCAGCATGTTCGACGGCCTCGAACAGTCCTTTGAAAGCAGTAACGGCCGATACGCACTCCGTTGGTGAAGCAACCCCCGTTTCGTGGGCAAGTCTGTTGCGTAGGCTGATGGCTCTCCAACCCATGTCGAGCACATCCCTCGACAGGGCTCCCGTGTGGACAAGGTCACGCTCGACTGCGCGAAGGACCGCACCAAGTGAGAGATTTGCGCTGTCCCCCAGGATCTCCGCTGCACGCAGGAAGTAACTCCGCCGCTTAAGGAGGTTGGTCAACCCGGTCGCACTGGTAATGACCGCGTCCTTCCGCTCAGAAGGGTTCGCAGATCCGGCCATCCTGAGTAATCCATTCCAGTCGAGCACCATGCCCTCCACGTCACAGGCCGTTGAAAGCCCCACGATAACCTGAAGTTTCAATACCGCCCGACTATATCTCCCACCGTTCAGGAAGGGAAGGGGGGGCCTGGGTACGCCTTGACGGGAATATTTGGGTCTGCCTATACTGCTCATCTGTTCCTTTTGTTTGGTTTCCCACCTCCTGCCTGGGCAGGTATCTGCTCATGCTGGTGTGAACCCATGACCATCAGGGTCGCAGCGAGTGGCGATAGTCTCTCGCACAACACCTTGCTAGCAGGAAGCCTCCCCCTGCTGCGCATTGCGTCCTTCAGCTACGCGGTGTTTCAGGCTCTCGTGTGCCAAAGGCACGCCTCCAGTCTGCTTTCACCGTGGCTCGCAACGCGCTCTGCGCCGTCAGCGGCCCATTCCACCACGGAACTCAAGGGAGGTTCTATGATTCCTGATCAAGCAATGTTCGATCGTTTCTGCTCCCAGGCGCTTCGGCTCGCTCAGGTAGGCGCTCCTCCTTCGGGAGAGGATCTCCCTGAAACGGTGGATGGCTGGCTCAAGAACGGGTACGGTGACAGGCGTGCGGACTATGTTCGCCGTCTCGAACTCCTGGTTCATGCCATCTACCGGCACGAGTCCGTGTGCCGCGGTAGCGCGGCATCGGAAGACGATAGGCAACGGCTCTTCGCCATTACGGCGCTTCTCGCTGCTCCGGCTGTACTCTGGGAGGTGTTCGAGATTGGGGGAACTCAGTTCGGTCCAGGCGCCTTGGTCTCAGCGCACAGTTGCGCAGTCGTCACGGCCTGCCAGGCACTCGTTCCCACGCTCTCTTGCCCCACCTGCAGGCACCACCTGAACGAGCTTGGGCCGCGAACCTAACCGACCGAGGAAATCTACTAAACTTCGTTGAGGCTTCACCTGCTCAGGTGGGGCCTCAATTTGCGTTTGGCCACAGGTCGAGTGTTGACCTTGCTGCCTGTTGGATCCAAGAAGAATGGTGTCTGGTCGCCGGACGCGAGCTCGCGGCGCTGTGGCCGAGGGCCGCACAGAGGCGTCAGGCCCGATCACTCGCCGGGCTGGAACAGGTGTTTGTACTCTGCTCCAAACGCGCAGCGTCTTCGTATGAACACCGGGCGATCTACTCTGACGCCGCGGAATCCGCCGACAGCTGAGCCGCCTCTAACTGGAGTCGAAGCAGAAAGGCGCGGCCGACTTCTGTCAAGCGAAACGATGGGCAAAGCGCCCCCATCCGAGGATGATGTGGCTCGACAAGACCACGGTTACGAAGTGGAAGGGTCAGGTGATGGAAGGCGAAGTGCATCCACGGCGGCACGGCTCCGACCGCGTCTGAGACCGTTCCTTCCTGGAACGACTGCTCGAAACACACAAACTGCGTGAGAAGATCGCTCTTCTTCCCCTTTCCCAGGTATCTCTCGCACTCGATTGGAACGTTCGCGAGAGAGACAAACATCTGAGCGAAGGTGAGCCCATGATAAAGCGGTTCTGCGGCCGCAGGTTTCAACTCGGGGTAGTGCTTGTACAACTCTGCCTTGTCGCGTGTGAGATCCTGCCAGAGGTCTTCCCAGTAGATGAGGCCGATGGGGAACAGGCCCTTCTTGAGCCTGTCCTTGGTCATCTGAAGCACGGCGGTCTGTAGCTTCCCATTGGGAGGCGCGGTCGTAGCGATGAAGTAGGCGTCGAGCTTTGGCTGGAACCTTTCCGCCTTCGCAACCTCCCGCTTCACGACCTGGAGGGGAAGATCCTCCGTGTGCTTGCACTGCACGCCGTAGAGCTCGCGCTTGGAGCTGAAACCAAAGAGATCGACACCATCCTGAGCCTGGCCACTCCGTCCGTGCCGCGTCATCTCCGTGATGGACCAACGTATCTTGAGAGCGCTGAGCACGATCCTCTCAAACATCTCCCAACTATCGGGCAGGTACGCCTTGAGATCGGAGATCGCTGGCATGGAAGGCGAATTACATTGTCTCCGATGCCTCGTCAACTCAGCAGGGGGCAAGCGCCTTTCGTCGTCGAACACCTCTCCGACCACAGCCGATCCGTGATCGTGAGAGCACTGCGGGGTGTTCGTCGAGCCGTGGACATCGGCTGGGACGCGCTCGGATGAAACGTCATTCTGTGAGCGATTCGTAGGCGACACGTCCTAGATTACGGCATTCCGCAGGGCGAGGAGAGGCAACGGTGGTCGCAGAGGAAGTACCCGGGATTGCAGGAGATGGAGCAACTGGTGCCGTCGCAAGTGGCCTGACCGTTCGCCGTCGATGAACACCCCCGACAGGACGACCCGCAGGTTGCTGGTGAGTTGTTGGTTACGCACGTGCCCGAGCACAGGTGGAAGGTTGGACGACAGTCATTGGTGCACGCACCCCCGCGGCAAACACCGACACCGTTCATCCCGTCAGGGCACGCGTTTCCGCAACGTCCGCAGTGGAGCAACGACGTTGCAACCTCGGTCTCGCAGCCGTTCGCTGAGTCTCCGTCACAGTCGGCGTACCCGTCGTTGCAGACGGGTGGCTCGCACCGGCCCACCCAGCAGAGGGAGGTGGCGTGTGCGACCGTGCAGCGCCTGTCGCAGCCCCCGCAGTGGTCGGGGCTGGTGTTCGTGTCAACGCAGGAGCCGCCGCAGCGGGTTGGCGCGAACGTCGGGCAGACGCAGTGCCCGCCAGAGCAGGTGCTGGCCGAGGGACAGGCACGGCCGCACCCACCACAGTGGGCGCGGTCGGTCTGAAAGTCTGCGCACGTGGTTCCGCACAGGTTCGCCGGGTTGCATTCGCAGCGCCCACGCAGACAAACCTGATTCGGCGCGCAGGTCAGTGGGTCAACCATCTCATCCACTACTCCGTTGCAGTTGTCGTCGCGACCGTTGCACGCCTCACCTGCGCCAGGGCCGACGATGGGATTGTTGTCGTTGCAATCACCTCCCCCGCAGGAGATTGGCGGAATGCCGTCTAGGTCACCATCGAGGATGCGGGTGTCGCAGAGCCGTTGAGAGGGGTCGCAGCGCTCCCGAACCGTGCAAGGATCGGTATCCACGCAGTCTGCGTCCGTGCCGCAGGGCCGCGCGGGTTGGCAGTCACGGCGGAGGTCACAGATCCTGCCCGATCCGCACAGTGCGTTGATGGGGACGTGTCGGCACGTTCCGCCGAGGCAACTATCCTCGGTGCAGACGAAGCCGTCGTCGCACTGAGCAGCGGAGGCGCAGGCTGACGGCCCAACCGCGGGTCTGTCCGGCATGGTGTCGGTGGTACCGGTGTCGACGGCCACGATGGCATCCGGCAGATCGAGGGGAAGGGGCGCGTCGACGAGAGGGACGTCAACGAGGGGGGCGTCGACCGTGGAGATGTCGAACGGAGCAGGGGTGTCGGCGACCGTGGCGTCGACGACGATAGCGACGTCCCCAGCCTGTGAGGCATCAGACGAGGGGGTCGGTCCCTCGCTGCAACCAGCGGAGACGAGGCTGAGGGCGACGAAGGAAGCTCGTGCCCACCGGTAGAATTGCTGCGTGCTCATGGATCGCTCCGTCTTCCAGGCGCGAGACCCACGTCCTCGCGCTCCATCGAACAATAGATGACGGAGGCGAAAGTATACCGATCGTGAGATAAGGCAAGCGATGCTCTACCTCCCGGTGGTTCCCCGCCGGAAGCCTCTCTACCTACCGTTCCCCTATGGAACCCGTGTCCAAGGGCGAGGAGGAGGCGTTCCGCAAAGCGTTCGGCAAGGCCCTCCGGGCGGCACGGGAAGCGGTCGGCCTCACCCAGCGGCAGCTCGCCGAGAAGGCAGACGTAGCCGACAAGTACCTGTCGCGGGTCGAGGTCGGGGCGGCCATGCCGTCGATCTTCGTGGCGTCGAAGTTCGCGCGAGCACTTGGTCTCCCGCTCGACATCCTCACGACCGCCGCGGCTTCGGCGGAACACGCCGAGATCGCTGGGGTAGTGCAGCTACTGCGGGGGGCGACGAAGACGGAGATCGACCGGGCTCTGCGGGTGGTGCGGGAGCTGGTGCGTTGAGGAGCTTCGCCAGGGTCTCAGGCGATCGTGCGAGGCGTGGGAAGAGCTGACGGAGCAGGCTCTCCAAACGGAGCTCGACGTCCGTGCGAGGGAGGCCGAGTACCTGGCTCACGTTCTTCACGAAGTGGTCGACGGCGGTGGTCGACGCGGCGATGTAGAGCTCGTGGCGGCGGCGCATGGGCAAGGTCCTCGACTCTTGATCGCGCGACAGGTGACGCACGTGTAGAGAATCGAGGAGATACGGACGAACTCCCTGGTCGTCGAGCGCTGGGAAAACAGGGGGTCGATGAAGTCAGGGAGGATGGGAACATCAAAGCCGGCGTCACGGTCGCTTACAACGTATCGCTTCGGGCTCCGATCGCGGAGGGACCGGTTCCCGTTTTGGAACAGCAACATCTCGACCAACGCGGTTCGGTCGCCGCTTGATGTACGGGTCGCATGTTCAGGTGGCGACACGACGAGACAGGTGATGGCTCACGAACCCGCCACCCTCAGACGCCTTCAACAGTCGGAAGGTTCCGCGTTGGCACCGCGTCGAAAGCAAGCGACGATCCATCGACTGACGGGCTACGTCGTCCAGCGGGAGGCCCCTCGCGATGGATGAAAGTACTTAGAATTCCGCCCACCATGATCGTAGCGGCATCGTGTACTCTCCACGGACGATGACGGCACCGGCACTGTTTTCCGAGTCGTTCCTGTTGGGTCGCTGGGACGCAGAGTTCCAGCAGTACGTCGTCAACGACGACCAGCAGCTCCTCGATCGGCTTAAGCGATGGTCAGGCCGCGAGATCGTCGGTGAGAAGAAGATCGAGGCGGCGTTCGTGACAACCTTTTTCGAGGAGACGTGGGGCTACTCGCAGTCGGGCCGCTCGCAGGTAGCTGGCCACACTTGTGAACAGCAGTTCTCGATCGTGGGCGCGGGAGCGGGTGGCGGAACGGGGGCAGCCGATCTCGCCCTAGGATTCTTTGGGCAGCTTGGTCTGCCGCGGGTCCCTCAGGCGGTGTGTGAGTTCAAGGACATTCGATCGGCTCTGGATGCGCCGCAGCGTCGGCAAGGGAGCACTCGGTCACCTGTCGAACAGGCGTTTGACTACCTGCGAGAAGCCGGGCGAGCCCACCGTATGGCGGCCGTCGAACCGCAGTGGGCGATCGTAACCGACATGAACGAGTTCCGGCTCTACACCCGGGAACAACCCTCGTCCTACCAAAGGTTCGTTATTGAGCGCCGCCGCATAGAACCGGTTGTCCTCACGGACGAAACTCCGGAAGCACAGGTCCAGCGCTTCTTCTTCGCGAAGCTCTTTCATCGCGACTGGCTCCTCGCGCAGACATCAGGCGCCCCGCCATTGCTAGACTTGTGGCGGCAGCAAGGTGTTCACGAGAGAAAGATCGAGAACGCCTTCTATGAGGAGTATCACGCATACCGCGAGAAGGTTTTTGAGACGATCGTTGAGAAGAACCCCGGCTTTTCGGGAACGCGCGGTAAACTAGTCCGCCTCACCCAGCGCTTCCTGGATCGTTGCCTTTTCGTCCTGTTTTGCGAGGACATGGGAACACGGCTCCAGTTTCCACAACACCTCCTACGTGAGCTCCTGCGTGAGCGCGCTAACTCGAGGTTTTTCGACCCCGAAAGTGCGACAATCTGGCACGAAGTCAAGGACCTCTTCCGGTCAATGCGGGACGGCACCACGTTCGGTGGACAGACGATCAACCGGTTCAACGGGGGGCTTTTTGCTGAGGATTCCGACCTGGATACCTTAGTGATTCCGAACCGGCTCTTCTGCGCCTCCGGTCAAGGCGACCCTCAGCGTTGGGCCGCCGACAAGAAGACTCTGCTCTTCTTCTCTGCGACCTACTACTACGGAGTCGAGAGCAAAGGGGAGAAAGCCCTGAGCCTCTACGCCCTGGGACGAATCTTCGAGCAATCGATTACGGACCTGGAGCTCATGGAGGCGAAGGCGGAGAACCGCCCCTCTATCACCGAGCTGTCGAAGCGCAAGCGCGATGGTGTCTACTACACGCCAGAGTGGGTTACCTACTATCTCGTTGACCAGACCCTTGGGGCGCGCCTCGCTGAACTTCGGACGGAGTTCGGTCTCGACGCGAGCGCCGTCACGAACACGCGACGCCAGCAACTCGACGCTTACGAGCAGGCCCTCCGCGGCATCAAGGTCTTGGATCCTGCTTGTGGTTCTGGGGCATTCCTCATCCAGGCACTTGCTGCTCTCGTCCGCGCGCACGATTGGATCGCAATCGAACGTGAACGACTCGGTCTCCGCGTGGTGAAGGGGAAGGATAGCAAAAAGGTCGCGAATGTGGGCGTGGGCACTCGCTCTCTTTTTGATCAAGACGTACTGGTCCGAGACGTCCTTTCGCAAAACATCTATGGAGTCGATATCAACTCAGAGTCGGTCGAAATCACGCGCCTTGCGCTGTGGCTCCACACGGCCTTGCCTGGACGTCCTCTCACGAGCCTCGATCAGAATATCCGATGTGGGAACACTCTCGTTGGTGAAGACTTTTACGACCAAAAGATGCTTTTTTCTGAGGAGAGGAAGGAGCGCATCAATGTCTTCGACTTTGACAAGGCTTTCCCGGAGGTCTTTGGTCGCAGTGAGGGTCGCAATGGATTCGATGTCGTCATCGGTAACCCACCGTACGTCAAGTTGCAGAACCTTAAGAGGGTTGATGCCGATGTCACCGAATACCTGAAGGACCACACTGTATCGAAGGGGGCTCCGCTCTACCAGAGCACACAAACGGGCAACTATGACCTCTACCTCCCCTTCATCGAGCGGAGCATCTCCCTGCTCGCAACCTCAGGGAAGATGGGCTTCATCGCGCCAAACGTCTGGCTGAAGGCAGACTACGGTGAAGGACTGCGAAAGAAGGTTCACCGTGGCGGACACTTGGAACGGTGGGTCGACTTTAGGCACCATCAGGTCTTCGATGAAGCCATCACGTACACGGCGTTGCAGTTTTTCACTGGTGTGAAGAACGACGGCATTCGGGTAGTGCTTGCCCCGAACGGACAGACAGACATTGCGTCGATCGACTGGACGGTCGCCGACGTGATTCCGTATGCCGAGTTGGACGCTGGAGGTATGTGGGTGGTAGCGAGCGCGCAGGAACGCGCGATTCTGACGAAGCTTGATGGTCGATGTGACACGCTCGGGAAAGTTGCCTCGATCATCGTTGGTGTCCAGACGACGGTGAACGAGATCTACCATCTGAAACGGGTCGCGCCTGGTCGGTACGAAAGCGAGAAGTCGCAGGAGTTTGCGATCGAAGACGCGATCATGCGGCCGCTCGCTGGTGCCGAGCAGGCACGACGATACGAAGAGCCCCGATGCACTTGGTACGTTCTCTTTCCATACGATGATACGATCGATGGTGCCCCGCTCATTAGCGCAAAGCGGATGGAAGGCGAATTTCCGAACGCGTGGCAGTATCTCAGGGGGTTCGAGGCTAGGTTAAGGGCTCAGCATCTCAAGGCGAATCCGGCGAAGCCGGGCCGTCTGCCGTCTGCGTCAGCAGTCAAGGTTGAGGACAAGTGGTGGGGGTACGCGTATCGGAAGAACATCGATAAGCAGGGGCGACCCAAGCTCTGCGTCGCGCAGACTGTTCCGGAGATGCGTGTTTGCTACGACGTGAGTGGCAGCCTAGTGCTGGACAATGTTCGCGTGAACGGCATCCTTGCGAAGGACAGTGAGTACGCGTGGTATCTCCTCGGAGTTCTCAACGGCACGGTCACAAACTTCGTATTCAAGCTGATTGGAAAGCCCAAGGAGGGAGGGTTCTTCGAGGCAAACAAGCAGTTCATCTCACCACTGCCGATTCCGAATCCAAACGCGACTGAGCAGACTGCGATTGCCGCCGCCGCCCAAGAGCTGCAAAGATTGCACACGTTGCGCCGGGACACCGCCGCTTCTCTTGTTGAACGGATCGTCGCTTGTGATGTGGCATGGCATCCGCTCAACTGGCTTTGGCCTGACGTGGACGAAAACAAGCCCAAGAGGCCTACTGCTGCGAGTTGGAATAAGGATAGCGTCAGGAAGAAACTTGTCGTTCTCACTCAGCAACTTGCGCGTCGGGCAGGTCCACTGACTGTTCGCTTCGTTGGGGGCGCTGTGTTGCTGGAGGCGGGAGGAGTTGTCCTTTTGCGTGCGTTCGTCTCTGCCTCCGATGCGCCAATGGCTCTGGTACACTGGCGGCAGGCCCTGCGAGACCTTGGCGACGACGAGGAATCCAACGTCACGAAGTTCGTCGAGCGTTTTCTTTGTCTGCGAGACACGAGCAATCCAGAACTCATTCGGCAGATCATCGATCTCGATGAACAGGCCGAGAACCAGGATCGACAGATCATAAAGGCGAACGCGGAGATCGAAAGTCGGTTGATGCCTCTATACGCTCTCGATGCCGCAGAACGTGCGGTAGTCGCGGCGAGCGCTGGAAAGTAGGCACCTCTTCTGCCTTCTGGTTGATATAGGTTGCCTAGAGCGGTTCCCAGCAGAACCTGGCACGGGCTTGCCCTCGCGCGGATCGGGGGGAGACTTCCATCAGGAGGTCGACCATGAACCTCTACAGCATAAATCTCTGGGAACGCGCGGTCGCCGCTCATCAGGCCGGCGAGGGCTCGATCCGCGAGTTGGCCGAGGTGTTCCACGTGGTCAAGAACACGATCCAGAAGTGGCTCCGCCGGCTGCGTGAGACCGGCAGTGTCGCGCCCCTCCCGCACGGAGGTGGGGTGGCTGCGACGATCCGAGGCGAGGACTCGACACCCTCGTACCCGTTCCGCCAACCCCGTAGTCCCGACGCCTACGGGGCCGCGATACTCGCGTATGCATGGCAGACACCGTCGGCATCGTGGTTCGCCGCACCCATCGCGAGTGGGCGCGGCCCGTTCGGAAGTGGCAGCGCAGTGGCCAGTCGGGGCCCCGTTGCGCCAGAAGAGCCGCACCAGACCGCGCTCTCGGTGCAGGCGAGGATCCTCGTTCGGGCCGTCTCATCAACCGGAAGGTTCCGGGCGTCGAGGATCTTGAGCAGCATCTTCGCCTCGCCACGGACCTCGCCCCAGATACGGAGCCTGCCGCGTATTCAACTCACAAAAAGATGATGAATTCGGAACACTTCTTGGTCGTGCGGGCGCGTGTGCTCCGTATCTCTCGCGCAAGAATCGCTAGGTCGAATCGCCGAGGGGCGCCATCCAACGTCCGGCAGGCAGCCAAGTTCGTCTCGATTCGATCGAATATTATTACTCACGTTCTTCATCGCGCGGTCGATATCGCCGTCGAGAACGTATCCAAGCATTCCGCCGTAACGTACATGGCGGCTATATTGTCCCTTTATGAACCGCAGCATGCCGTCCCTCACGTAATCGCTGGCAAGTGACTTCATCACGCCATCGACACGCGCGTTCAGTCTTTTTGCCTCCAAACAAAAGTATATGTCGGGGTCCAGTGATGGAAAAAAGACCAGATCCTTACGGCCAACGACTTGTGTGGGCTCGAGATCATCCTCGATCTTGACTTCAATGTCCTCATAGCGCGGTAAGAATGGATGCCGCTGACGGTCCCTGCTTTTGAGGATGGCACCATACAGCCGAAGCGACGTGGTGGGCTCCAACTCGTCTGGCAACGGTTTCTTCATTCGTTGCCATGCATCAAGAACAAGCGAAAGAACCGCGGAAATGAGCTGGTTGGAAAACAGATCGTCCCACTCGGCTGCGTTTCCTGTGGTCACGTGCTCCTCCTCGTTGGCCGCATTAGAATAGCGGCAGCGATCTCATCTGCGTCATTCAACGCCGACGTCCGAGTCCAGAATCGCTGACTGATCGGCTTTACAATGTAGAGAAGGGACCTGTCGAATACCTTCACGCCCCGTGCTAGCTCGATCGTGCTGTGTCGACTGCTCGCGCTCGCTTGAATATCGTGGAGGATAGACATGACATCGCCCGAGGCCACCTTGGCGGGGGGGGCCATCTCCCCGCGAAGTGTCTTCTCCAAGACGATCACCCCAATGCCGAGCTTCGCGTCGGCGGAGACGGTTGATTGAATTTGATAGGTAGAGTTGGCCCAGGTATTCAGTGTGTCGCAAAGGAGCTTAGAGTAACTGCTTCGGACACGCTCGTCTGCTGGTTGAGCTGTTGGAGCCTGTCCTACGCCAGACTGGGTTGGACGAACACTTGGAATCGTGATGTTGTCCGTGTCCGCTACCAAAATATTCTCGATGTCATCGACGTCGAAATATTCTCCGATAAGCTTGGTGGTGTCTGAGGTGACCCGGTCGGCAATCGACCTTCGTTCTTTGAGGTAAACCGCCGCTTCACGCTTGGCGGTTCCGGTGAGCTTGCAGAACGCGATGTTCGGTACAATCGCCGAATAGCTGCGGAGATGCTTCTCTGCCTCGCGTCTGGCAGCATCAACAATCTGAGCTACCTCCCGCACAATCTCTACACACCGCTTGGGGTCATCACCGTCATTGGGGAGGTAGAAGGGGAGGCGGAGCAGTTCCCCGACGTGCACCTTCGCTCGGCTCACTCCCCAGTTAGACGACGTATGGAAGAGGAAATATCTTGCCAGAGGTGAACGAAGATAAGCGGCAAGGAAAACCAAGATATCCCGATCCTCTGCCGGACCGTGAATGCCTCGGACTGCGTGCTGGAAGCTGACCGCGAAGTCCGCGAAGGCAACCCTGGAGAACCCTTGCGTAACAAGAACATGAGGCGATCGGAAGACATGCGTGTTCTTGTTCGATTTGCCGCGGACGGCCACTTCTGGACTACCGAGTTCCGTGCAGTCGCCCGGCAAGAGGAAGAGATTCATCCTCGGATCTGTCGCCTGGATGAACAGATTGGAAGGCAAAGACAGAACGTCCCTCTCCTCAAGATCGTCATTCTTACCGAAGGGCTGAAATCCCTCTGCGATCAGCCACCGTTTGTGGTCGCGAGTTGAACCGGCTACATCCCGCAGGCGCGGAAAAAGCGTCAGGCGGTCGAGTAATCGCCAATCACGTGGAGTAGCCCAAAGTCGCCGCTTCCAAATCAGGGGTGCGTCATCTCCCTTGAGATCTTCTAGAACCTCTCGAAGTGGAATGCGAGAGCGATCTTGAGGCAATACGCAGATGACCTCTGTCTGGGTTACTCTCCAGTCGGTCTTCGGCGCCCAGTAATCAATGCCATGCGCAGCATTCTTCGGAGGGTTACCGCGGAAACCGATGACAACGGCCGGTGCCTCCGCATCCTCAAAGAGAAAACGTTGGAAATCTACGAGATTGACAACCAAGTCGACCTGTTTCTGCCGCAGCCATTTCGACTGGAAGGCCAAAGCGGTCGGGCTATGGTTGAACAAGATCCCGTGAGGCAATACGAAACACACCTTGCCGTCTGGCTCGAGATGTTCCGTCGCCTTCCACATGAATGCTGCCGCCATCTGATTATCTGGAAGGGGGTGTTCGTAGGACGAGCACCACGCCCCCGCAGGAGTCGATGGAGTTGCAGTGCTGCCCCATGGCGGATTGCCGAGCACTGCGTGGACCTTTTGGATTGGACCAACCCCGTCAGAAAAGAAGTCCGCACAGAGAATCATCTTCCGGCGGGATGCACTTGGTGAAATGGCTGTGGGGTCTACCTCGACGGTAGACCGGGCAACAGCCGATTCATGGAAATGTGAGGCCTCTGGGGGGGATGGTCCTGTTTCAGGTCTCTGGGGCGGCCACAATAGATACGGGAGAACCCTGCCCTCACTGCGCAGTCTCCGAATATCCGGCGGCGATAGTTGGTCAAGGTAGGCGAGGTAGAGACTAAACGCCGTGATGTGGCACGCCGTCGGATGACGATCAATCCCATAGAGGTTCTCTGTTAGTACCCGCATGAGCTCACTCGCCTGTCGATCGTAAGGGGCAGATGGGTTCTCCCGCTTCCACTCTTCGGCCAGACGATTGAATAGTCCAACGAGGAAGATTCCCGACCCGCATGCAGGATCGAGAAAGCGCTTGCCGAGTAATGGGCTCATCCCCTCAAGGGTTACATCCAGCAGTAACTCAGCCAGAAGCCGAGGAGTGTAGAAGGCTCCGGCTTCCTTCTTCTTCTCTTCGCCTTCCGTCTTGAGGAAGTGCTCGTAGATAGCACTCACCGTCTCGATGGGGATGACGCCGAAGTCATATGGCCAAAAGGCCTGTTGTCCAGATTCCGCATCCGTGCCTCGAAAGAAGTCATCGAGAATGTCTAGATGCTCGGCGCGGATCTGCTGGGACTCGGCACCGAGGTCGTCGCTAAACAGATCGCCATTGAAATCACGGCCAAGATGCACGAAAAGTTGATATAACTCCGCGCTTGCGCTGCTAGTGGGGCGCGGCTTGCGGCCCAATACGTCGCGTAGATGGCCAGCATTGGGGATGCCTGCCTCTGCAAGATAGGCTCGATCAATCACACCGCGATCGAAGAGGTAGGAGCTAAAGACCAAACGGCACAACAGTGCATCCAGAATGGGTGACGGAAGCTTGTTGTTCGGAAGATCATCGAGACGCTTGCGTGCAGCCTCAAGGTTGCGGAGCAAACTTCGGTCTACGCGTTGCTTTGGGTCAAACGACTTGTGGTGAGTGTGGAAGTACTCGCCCGATTCGACGGAAACAGTGAACCTCTGTAGGACGGAGGGAATCGGTTCCAGTCGTTCGATTAAACCTTCTGCTTGGCTCGGAGTTGGTCGAACAAGAGCCGAAAAGATCTGTACCTCATTGGCGGCAACTACAACCAAAACGGGAGCAATGCCTTGATTCCAAACCTGGCGCTGTAGTGCGGAGATCTCGTCTGGAACGATCTGGTCTACGCACTTGAAATAGATGATGGGCGTCTTGTCTTGGCAAAGAATTCCGTCGAGACCAAACTGCTCAAACGCTCGTCGCAATGTATGTGGCTGAGGAGCTGCGCTTCCTGCCGCTTCAACCTCACGGAGGTCGCCAAAGAAGTCATAAGACTCCCCTCCGTCGACGCCAAAGGCCTTCTTCCAACCCGTTTTTGAGAGAGACGGCATCGCCAGTGACCTTGCGAGCGCTTGAATACCCGATCCTGTAGGACGTTGTCGATGGCTAAGACGCCCAGCCTTGGGCTACGTTCGTCATCCCCTGGTAGATCTTCCGCCGGACGCTCTTGTGAGATGTACCGCGTCGTCATGCCATCCCACGATCGGTGACCTACCCCTCTGAAAACACGTCGTTGATCTTCGTCGCCGTAAGCGCCCGCTCCGCCCAGCGCTCCAAGACTGTGCTCTCCGGCGGGGCCAGCGGCACAGAGCACGAACGCCTCGACCGTTCTCGGTGCTGCGGCTCCCCCGTCGTCGGGTACGACGCCCCCGGTCGTGCCACCGGCGAATGCGCCGAACCCGTCGAGGGGTGGCGCGCCATCCAAACCGCGCGGCGGCTCGAACCCGATGGCAACGCGGGCTGGTCGGTCGAGGTGAACCTCGCGACGGCGTCGATGGTGCCGGACGGGCTCCGCCGCTGGTCCGACCAGACGGCGGTGGCCAACTACCACGGGTGCTGGCCCGGGACCTCGACACCTTCTACCTACGCGGAGCGCGAGCATCCGACCTACGACGCCGTCGCCGACAGGACCCTGCTGGTGCTCTCGACCGACGCCAACGGCGTCCGGCCATGCTCGCGGTGTCCACCCAGACGGGCTTGCGTGTCCACGAGCTCACCGGGCTCACCGTCGACCAGGTGGACCTCGCGGGCGGAACCCTCCTGCGGCTCAAGGGGAAGGGCGGATCGATCCGCGAGCTCCCGATCAATGCTCCCACCGTCGCACTGCTCCGCGCCTGGATCCAGGAGCGGCCGAAGCAGGGCGCGGCGGCATGGACATCGAGCATGCGCGGGGTTGAGGTTCGATGGTGCATCGGTGAGTTCACTCCGCAGACGTTGCCGACTCGTCCTCCTCAGTGGACGTCACCTCGGTGTCGCCCATGATCCACGTGGCAACCTCGGCGCGCTCGGCGTTGCCGAGGTCAAGGCCCATGTTGTCCGAGAGCTGGAGCACATTCTCGCAGAACGCACTCGCAAGCCGCCTGGCGTCCCGCAAGCCCGCGTCTCCCGTAAGCAGCGACGCGCGGCGATACCAGATCCCTTTCAGGATGAAGCTCACGTCGCTCCGGGACATCGCGTGCCCGCGCTCCGTACACGCGTCGCGCACGGCCCTCGAAGTCTCGATGATCTGGTACGGGGCGCTCCAGAGTACCGCGTCGATCGCCTCAAATGCACAGGTGTACTCGACCGTTGTCTTCCGAGGTGCACCGGTCTGCCGTGACACGCGCTCGATCACGCTTGATGCGGCAGTCTCCTCCTTGATCGCCGGCGGCGGATCGTGCCGGGCGGGGTCGTAGACGAAACCGCCCGACGTACTTGTGACGATGAAGCCGAGCTCCGTGAAGTTCTCGACACACCGCTTGCAGCCCCCGAAGCCGAGCCAGTTCGAGTCGCGGAGGCCTTCGCCCATGGCCCGATCGAGGAGCTGGGCGAGGCGCGCGAGCGCGACCGGCTGCGGCGAACGAGACACGATCTCGCGGATCTCGTCGGCTACCCTGTCTCGAAGCACAGAAACGCCCGAAGTTTGCGGTTCCGCCGTCTGAACATTGCCTCCAGAAGGGGCAGACAGCGCGCCGTCGATACGGGGGGTACGGGAAGGCGGAACCTCGGCCGCGGCGGATCTGATGGTGATGGGCCGAGGTCCTGGGACGGGAAGCGCCGCGGAGGAAGCTGACGCCGCGCAGCCGAGCCCCTTCTCGATGAAGTCATCGGAACGGATGACGTAGTCGCTCGCTCCCTCGAAGGCCGCGGAGCTCGGCCCGACGGTGAGGATCACGGTGCGGCGGTCGTAGGCCCGGAGCCGAAGGAGGACCGGGCGGAAGTCGGCGTCGCCGGAGAAGATGATGAACTCGTCGATGTGGGTCACGTTCGTGAGGGTGTCGAGAATGTCCATCACCATGTGGATGTCGGCGCTGTTCTTCCCCTGCATCGTGACGCTCGGGCAATCGATCACCCGGAAGGCGGACGACGTGAACGCCGACCGGAAACGCCCGTGCGGGCCGGGGTTCAGATAGCAGTTGCGGATGAGCGTCCGGCGCTTGCGGTGGGTTCCCTCTTCGTTGTCGTGCCGGAGGGTCGTCGATTCGAGCCACTTGATCCAGCGGCCGGGGTCGTTCGCGAAGCGGAGCGCGACCGCCTCCCCGACCTCGTTCCGGAGCGAAAGGAAGATGTTGTCAAAGTCGACGAAGAGCGCCGTTTTCATGCCCGGATCCCCTCCCTGAACGAACCGATCGTAAACAACCTCGCACCTCGCCTCAAGCGCCTCGTCGATCCCCTCACCACCCGCCGTCGCTCCGCCCGCCCCAGCCTGAGGACCCTCCTCGTTGAGGTGGCGCGCGACCCGTCCCTCACTCGTCGTCGTGCGAAGGGGCGTCATCCAGCACTCGCTCCACGACGACCGCGGGAATCCGTTCGAGCAGCGCACGCAGCTGCATCTCGTCGAGCGCCCCGAGGCGCTCCCGCAGGACGGGCTCCGACGTGGTGCGGCGCCCCTCCCGCTCGCGCTCGTCCAACACCCGGGCGCGCGCCTTCGCCCAGCGCCGCTCGACCCTGTCGAGCGAGCTCCGCGCGCGCACGACCGTCTCCAGGATCTCGGTGAGCGCGTCGGTGAAGCCCCGGTCGCCGTCGTGCCCGAACACGTGCGCGTGCTCGTGGAGGAACGTTGCGAGTGCGAGCGCGAAGTCGCCCTCGAAAAGACGCTCGGCGAGGAACACCTCGCGCGAACGGTAGCTCCGCCCCTTCTTGAGCGCGCCCAGCACCTCGTCGGTCTGCGCGACGAGGTATGTCGTGCGGTCCTTGGCGAAGATGGCGTGCACCTCCGGGGCAAGGTCCCGCAGCACGAGCACGAGGAGGTCGATGGCCTCCCGCTCCGCGCTCGTTGGCGCCCGGCGGCTCTCTTCGAGGTTCGTCTGCTCCGCCTTCTCCAGGTGTGCCCGCGCGTTCGCGACACCGAACTGCGCGAAGTACCCGGGGAGCGGTTCCCGTCCCTCCCCCTGCCAGCGCTTCTCGACCGCCTCGAAGCGCAGGTGCTCCGAGGCGTTGTTCGGGTGCGCGCGGGCGTAGAAGCGGTCGCCGAAGACCTTGCGCGCCGTGGCCTCGGGCCACGCGTTCCAGAACCGGCCCGCCTCCGAGATGGCTGCGAGCAGGGCGTGGCCGCGGGACCAGACCGGGCGCGCCGCCTCGACGATGATCTGCTGCGCGTCGCGCACGCCCTTGAGCGCGCTCCGAGCGAAGATCTCGTAGAAGATCTTGATCAGCTTCTCCCCGAACGCGTTGCGGTCCCGGTCGCTCTGGATGAGCTTCTCGATCCGCGCGTACGACTTGTCGATGACGAGGACGACCGGGATGTCCGGGACGACGGCCCGCCGGAGGTTGCGGTAGAAGATGGCGCCCCCGCCACGCTCGGGCGAGTCGTAGAGCGCGAAGGCACCGTCGTAGGACTCCCAGCGCTTCCTCCCCACGAGCGGATTGCCCTCGTAGAGGAAGTGCGAGAGCCCGGTCTGCATCGCCGCGCGGAGCTTCGGCGAGGTGTGTGGGAGGATGAGCTCGGTCCCCGAGAAGGACTTCGCCACCTTGAACCAGTCGTAGACGAGGGGGCGGAGCTTCGTCTTCGCGACGGACTCCGCCGAGAGCCGGATGCAGACGGCCCGGTCGCCCGAGCGGGCCACCGGGTGAATGCCAAAGTCGCGGACGAGACACATCGCTGCGGCCTTGAAGCCTTCGCCGTACTGCCCGACGTTGGCGGCCGGGTCCTTCTCGCTCCCCAGGTAGAAGAGCTGCTCCAGATCGTGGGCGGCCGGCCCCGCGACACGCACGACCTCGCCGCCCGCGTCGATCGTGACCCGCCCGAGCTCCCCACGGTTGGCGTCGTAGAAGTTCTGGAGGAGATCGCGGGCGATGTTCTCCTCGTCCCAGCGGACGCCCCAGGACGTCGTCACGGCGCTCGTCGTCGACCGCTCGTAGACCGCGCTCTTCCCCAGTCCGAGCGCCTCAAGCTGCGCGACGCTCGCGCGCACGGCGTCGTCCGCCGGGAGCCCGCTCCGCCCACCGCCGTCTGCCTCCCCCATCGCTCGCCCCCTCCCCGCCTCTGCTACGGCCTTCATGACGACTCCCGCTCCCGCGGGAGCGCCTCCGAGAATGAGTACACGACGAGCTTCCCGTCGACCTTCACCATGCGCGGCCGCGCGGCGCGGGTGAGCCAGGCGACGCGCCACGTGCGGTAGTCGTCGACGGCGCTCGCGTCGATGATACCGATCTCGGCCTCGTAGGCGCGGGCGCTCGCGAGGATGAGGGTGGTCTCGTCCTCGAGGATGTTAGTGGTCTCCGAGATGAATCGCGCCTCGTCGCTGTAGGAGAGGGGCGGCATCGGGTCGTCGCGCTCGTCGAACATGCCGGGTCTGGTCGGCTAGCACCGGACGGCCTGTTGTGCGACGGCGAGGCACCGTCCGCTTCAGCGCGCACCAGCGCGACGAGCTCGCACCGCGAGGCCCGGAGGTGGGCGGATCGCCGCAGCGAGGGGGGCATTGGCAGCGTCGGAGGACCGCGGCCACCGGCGGCAGGCGCGAGGCGCGGGCGTGAGCGCACGGAGGTCGACATCGGCCGATCGTGCCCGAGAGGGCGCCGCGCCGCCATGCGCGCTCCGACGGCAGGGGGTCAACGGAAGGCGTCGGCGTTCCGGAGGTAAAGGAACGCGGTGAGACAGGGCAGGAGGCTCCGCCACCGGCCGCGGATCGACATGGCGCTCGGGATGCGCCCCGACATGGGCATGCGGTCCTCGACTCCGTCAGGTACCAAGACGCCTGCCCCAGCGGCACGCCCCGCGCTGTCATCCCACAGCCCGGTCCGATCCCCACGAGGGGACTGCCAGATCAGTCCGCGAACTTCACTTCCCACACGCACTCTCTCGGCGTTCGTGACGGCCGCCCAACGGCCATCCCGGCACTCTTCGATGGAGATGCATCAGCCTTCTGTTCGGCCTGGCGCTGTTTCCAACTCTTCGTGGGCATCAGCTGCAGCTTACAGCTCCCGCCCCACTAAGGGTCGTGCGTACGTCGCTCGTCCCGTAACCCATCGCCCCACCCGCGGAAGGCCTCTGCGACTCTGTGGTGCCAGGGAATGTCCCGATGCAACCGCTGGGGTCTTGCTTTGTCGGTCGTTCCTGCGCGTAGATCGAGCGATGACTGGCAGCAGCTCCAAGAACGCGAAGCCTTCGATCGCCCAGAAGGGTCCGGCGCTCAATCCCACGGCGCCGATCAGCGGTCCCTGGCTCCGGTGCCTTCTGGAGCAACTGAATGAGGAACCCGGGGGAGGGGGCCGCTTCGAACAGCTCGCGGTCGCGCTGGTGCACCGGCGAAAGGCGCCGAACATCAAGCCCGCCACGCCGCCGTCCTCGGGCGGCGATCTCGGTGTCGATGCACGAACGACGAAGACGCTGATCGACCAGGAGCCGTTGTTCCGGCTGTACGAGACCCCACCCGAGGTCGACGAGCGGTGGATCTTCGCGTTCTCAATCGAGAAGAAGTGGAAGCCGAAGCTCGAGTCGGACCTCATGACGATTCGGGCGAACCGCCTCGCCCCTTCGCGAGTTGTCTTCGTGACGACCTGCAGGATCCACCCCGAGAGGGTCAAGATCGAGACGGAGAGGGCCCTGGCGAAACAGTTCAAGGTCGAGGTCGAGATCCTCGATGGTTCCTGGATCGAGCGCCACCTGCTCAGCACGGACTACCATCTCGCGGTGCTCCACCTCGGCGCCCCGCCCGCGGCGGACCCCGAGCTGGAGGCATTCGCCCAGAAGATCGCCGGGCTCTCGGCCGCGGGGATGACGGACGATGAGGCAGAGGAAGTCGCTCGCTTGGAAAAGAATCTCCAGTACTTCAACCGCTCGACGGAGCGATCGGAACACTTCTTCCGCGACGTGAAGTCCCTCGCGGGCATCCTCGCTCGATACGACTCGACCTACGCCCGTGCGCTCGAATGGTACCGACTCGCCTGGGCGCGAGCGATTGCGGCGCCCGCTGGACCGGCAGTGATGGAGGTTGCGTACGCCTACCTGCGCGCCCTCGTCCGAGACCCGACACTCCACACGGAGATGCTCAACGGCGTCGAGCAGTACATCACCATGGTCTTCGCAACGAACGTCCCCTACCACGCGCGCGGGGCAGCCAACCTACTCCTCCACCTGACCGCGACCCGGCACAAGGAACCCCGTTGGGTCGAGGCCTGCTCGCGCCTCCGCGAGTGGTGTCGGCAGGCGCCCGGGAGGGCCTATGGCATCGCGAGCCAGGGCCACGCGGCGGACGCGGCGTTGCTTATCGACTCGCTCGACGCGGCTCGCGCGCGGGACGAGCAGGGGCGTGCCTCCCACTTCCAGGCGCTCGCGGCGCACCTCTCGACCTACCGGAACGTCATCGGAGTACCGCTCGAGCACTGGGCAGAGTCCCTGGCGGCCGCCTCCGCCGTCTGCGCGGGCGAGGAGTCGTTCGAGACGACGTATGAGATCGCGAGCGCGATCGTGCGTGAGCGCAAGGGGGACCTCGCGCTCGCCGTGGTGAGCCGGGACCGAGCTGTGGCACTTGCCCGCAACAAGCGCTTCGCCGAAGCCGTGCGCTTCGCGGCCAAGGCTCAATCGGCCTGGTTCTCGCCCAACTATCAGCGGGGCTTTGTGCTCATGGGCCTCTTCATCGCGAACTGTTTCCAGAGCCTCGAACGGCCGTGGGCAGCCCGGGCAGCACTCCTTCAAACGTGGCACGTCGCCACCAACGACCCGCGGCACCGGGACCTGGACCTCGTTCACCAGATCTTTCTCGGCCTCTACAACTGCGCCGCGAGTGCCGGCTGGTGGCGGGAGTGCTTCCACCTGCTCCGCTACTACTATGGTGCGTGTGCGATGGCTCGCGTCGAACCTGTAATCGAGATGGCGACCTTTGTTCAGGGGGCGGTGCCGGTCCTCCTGAACGGGCTGAGCCGCGTTTCCCCGGCTGTGCATGACGTGTTGCTCTACGAGGCACGGAAGATCTTTCCCAGCGCGGCCTTGACCTATGAAGAGATCACTCTCGCGACCGACGACGCCTTCGAGCGCTGGCTCGATGACCCCGAACTGTCCTTGCCACAACGTGATGAGCTGCGCGCGCTGCGCAGCAAGACTCGCGATGGTCCCTTCGCCTTCACCCCTCCTCCGGTCGACGAGAGCGCCGCAGTCCGCGTCCTCAAGGCCGCGTGGCCGCACGCGCTGGGAACCTCAACGCTCTCGATCACGGCGCCCAACGACGAACATGCTCTCGGAGTCGCGGTCGACATCGCCGCCCAGTTCGAGGCGTGGCTCACGCTCGGTTCAGAGCACCGCCTCTGCGTGATCGACGACGAGATCCACATCGAGATCGTGTACGGTACGATCGGGGGTAGGGGCTTCAAGTATGAACAGCGATCAGATGGTTCCTTTCAGGTGGTAGTCTCTCGCGAAAAGCTCGCGAATGCATACGCCAATCTCCGTACCGACACGTTCAACGATGCGTTGGGGATTGTCTGCGGGGCAGTGATCGGTGCGGCGCTCGATGATCCCAAGCCGATTTTCGCAGCGTTTGCACCACAGCGATTCGTCGAAGTTCGTGGGGCGATCGCCGCCGCCGCACCGCCCAGCTACATCATGACCCATTCCCTCAAGCTGAGATCTAGTCATGACACTGGTTGACCGACTCCGCGCGAAGCGCAACAAGGAGCTCGAGGCGATCACGGCGCGCTACGAGAACATCGGTCAGGTCTACGGGGACCTCCTCACAAGGAACTCCGCGAGCCCCGCCCTCGGGTGGTGCCGTGCGCGGCTCGCCGACGGGATCCCCGAGTGGCTTGTGGCCACGGCGCTCCTGAATGCACACCTCAACCTCGCGGCCGAACGTCTGGGTCCCCAACGTTTGGAGGAACTCGTCAGGCGCCGAGGTCCCTGGGCGTTGCACGATACGAGCATTCGCCCTCTTCTCGACACAAAGAGAGCGTGGGACATGGACACCGAGTCGCTCGATGCGACGCTAGATGCTGGGGCATTCACTGTGCTCATGCGGCACGGGGCGGAGGGGCGCCGCGGCAGAGGCTATCCTGCAGGAGCATTCCTGCGGGTGGCGCGAGGTATCGGCCTCCTCGCGCTTGATGTTCCGCATGCGCCGTTGATTCCGCAGACGGTAGAGCCCACGTGAGAGGTCCAGGCGGGACCGATCGCACCGATTCGACTGATCTCGATGCCGACGGGAGCGACATGAGCGAGGTTTAGGCTATGTGTGCCAGCTAAGCTACTCGGCAAGAGCGATCAGCCGGGCGAACACTCAGGTGCTATGGAGGAACGTTCAATGGATCTCGATCAATATATGTCCGCAGTTGCAACGAGCAACCCGAGCGATTGGAACCGTGAAGACGGTCCGCTCTATCTTCAGACGCCCGTGGGCGCTCCCTCCGCTGTATTGTCCTTCAAGCGGAATCTGTCGATCTCGCTGGCGTACGGCCTGCCCCACACTGAGATATTCGCCGAGCCTTGGGCCAACTCGACCCTCCGAGGTCAAGCGATGAGTCAGCACCTCGACTTCTTCTTCAACGGCGTGCTTGTCTACCGCGATGTGCTCGTGGTCGTCGACGGCGGAAGGTGCTTCCTTCCCATGCCCACGGCCGAGGACACGCTGGAGGTTCCTCGGCGATGGCACGATGTCGCCGCACTGGTGCATCGCGTCGCAGGTCTCGGCTGGTCGTTCGAGGAATACGTCGTACGCCACCGTCTCACGGTGATCGACGCTCCGTGGCCCGCCTGATCGGAAGATCCCTTGAATCTCCCTTCGGCGCGGGCTGATGGTTTTGTCTGGCTCGGGCGCGGTGATGGGCGGTGAGTGAATCTCGCTCCTGCTCCGATCTCCGCATAGGCCGACATCATCGCCGCCCCTTCAAGCACATTTCAAGCGTAGTTCTTGCGAGTTGCACCACCTCGCTCACTGCCCCTGCGGTTCGTGCCCCATCGGGCAGTTCCCGCACGGGCTCCTCCGAAGCGCTTTGGACGTTCGGCGGTCGTCGCCGCTGAACTCTTCAGCACTGATGACGTGATCGGACCCGCGGGGGTGACCCGAGGACTGTCTCCTCGCTCACCGGGATCAAGGGACCCTCGGACAGTCCTTCGGCAGGACGGCTCGAACTTCCGAACTCACGCGACGAGACGCGGTGCGCCAAAGCTGATGCAGCGAGTTGCGAACGGTCTCCCATCGCTGTGGCGATGCCCTCGTCGCCCACATCGTAGGGGGACGACGCGACGGCGTGCTTTGGCAGACCGGCCAGAACGCGGGTGACGAAGTTGCCCCTCACGCGAACGCACGGCTGCATGGCATCGAGAGTCTCCGCCGTCTCCTCATCGAGTTCGACACGAGCGAGATCAGGCAACTTTTGAGGAAACTTCACGGTCGTCATGATCATCTCCTGCTGCCGAGGTGTCCCGTACAAACATCGCTCGTGAACAGAACGACGATGTCGTACGTGGGGGCGCCGCAGATCGGGTTCAGGTTCGCATAGGACACCGCCTCCATCTCGATTGGTGTGATTGAGGTGGGAAACAAGAGGACACGGCGCCCCATCTCGGCCGCGAGCCGCTTCAACGCCCGCGCGTATCGCGTCCGGATCGTCTTCGAATCCACCCCCGCTTCCAGCGCCACCTCTGCGTCGGGCCGGTCCTCCAGGCGCCCTTCGATCGCCCGGCGGTGGTCCTCGGAGAGGCCCGACATCGCGAAGTGCAGGCGCGAGAGATCCTCTCGCCGCTCGAGAACCTCGTACGGCTGCGGTCCGGCGTCGACCAGCACGCGATCCTCGAGCCGCGCATCGAGTTGCGTCTGTGGAACCTGCCGCCGACGTCCACGAAGCACGTTGAACGCGCGGCGCTGGGCGATCCGACCCAGCCACGCCTTCAGTCTGCCCGGCGCGTTCAGATCGAACCTTCCCCCGCGGATCGCCCTGATGGCCGCCCAGAACGTCTCCTGCGCGACGTCGTCGATGTCCGGGGAGGCCAGGCCGAGCACGTGCCCGATGACGTCGTGAACGAAGTGCTGGTAGCGCTCGACGAAAAGCGCCGTCGCCGCGTCGCTTCCTTCCGCCACACAGGCGACGATCCGGGGGTCGAGGTCGGGGCGCTTGTCCACGTGCATCTCCGCGTGCGAAGGGGGGGGCGATTCGACCATTCCACACCGGGCGTGGGAACCCGTTCCCAAGAATCGACACGTGCGGTCGATGGGAACGGTGGGGCCGGCCCCGGTGTGGTGCTGAGGGTCGGAGAGGTCCGTCGTGTCGCCGCCGGAAGGAGAGACCGCCATGCTCAAGCGCGTCCGTTCGAGCCTCCTACCATGGGTGAGGGGGATCCTGCTCCTCCTCGGACTGCTCCTCGTCGGCGGGCTCTACGCCCGTTTTCCCGACGCGGCCCGGGTAGCACTCACCGTCCTGCCCGTCCTCGCCCCGATGATCCTCGCCGGGCCCAACCCCGGTCACCGCTCGGCTCGTCCGTCGAGCAGGCAGGGGCGGTAGGCCGCCCGGGCGTTCCCATCGCGTGTGGACCGTGATTCGCGCGGTCCCCCGTCATGCCCGAAGGCCGCGTGACGCCCGCCGCGCCTGCATCCACTCAGGACCCCTGCCTCCGGCCGAACGGACAGCGGCGCCGCCACGCCTGGGAGGGGTTCCTCGCACCCCGGCTATACAGCGACCGATGAGCGGGTGTACGACCAGTACCGACCGGGGCTTGTCCGTTCCACCCACCGGCCACACCGACCGTTCAGTCACGTCGCCCTGCGAGGGCGAGGCAGGGGAGCAGTGATGATGGGGAAGCCTCGCGGTCTCACTCTTAACCTGCTGGTCCAACTGATCGCGGTGTGGACGTTGTTGACCGGCTGCGGTGTCCAGCCGCCTGCTCCAGGCGACAACTTCAGCGCCCCCGACGATGCTTTCGACGCAGGCAGCACCGGGGAGCCACAGTTCGCTTGCGTAAATGACTGCCAGCCCGGCCGGGAGGAGGCGTCCATCGGGCACTTGAGCTGTCTCGAGCGGCGAGGGTACCGGATCTACATTGATCCGTCCTATGCGCAGAACCCCGATCAAGCGATGGCGTCCTTCGACCGCGTGTTTCGGGTCCTCGACGCCTGGACCGAGCGCGCCCCGTCGCCGACCGGCGCGGACATCACCCTCGTGGGCGAGGAGGTCCCGTGCAACCTCCGGTCTACTCCCCGCCCCCAGGCCTGCACCCTCATCGCCCAGCGTCGCATCGCCGTGGACCCTCACGCCTCTGGGGAACTCGCCCGCCGGCTCGTCATGCATGAGGCCATCCACTGGCTCGGCTTCCTCAACGCCCATCACCTATGCACGCCGGCCATCTTCAACTTCTGCGCCAACGCCGCCGACCTCACGACGGCCGACCTCGCTCTGATTCGTCGGGCCTGCGGCGGGGCGGTCGCCTTTCCTGAGCTGGTCACGCCGGCGAACGGGGCCCACGCACGGGAGCGAACCGCGGTCTTGCTGGGTTGGACGTACGCGGGACCGGAAACGCCCCTCACGCTGCGCATCCGCCGCTGCGAGACGGCGGACTGTTCACAGGACGACCCACGGAACCCCCTGCTGCCCGACCGCGAGGTGAGCAGAGGTGCGGTCAGCGTCTCCGATCTCATGCCGGGCACCTACCGCTGGACCGTCTACTCTCGTGACAGCCGCTGCGCGGAGGGCCGCTGTGCCGCGGCGGCCCGGATACTCGTCATCGATGCGAACTGCGCGTGTTCGAGTGGCGACTGTTGCGACGGCTGCGCTTTCTCGCCGACGAGCACCGTGTGTGACGAGGAACGCGAGGAGTTCCGGTGCACGACCAGCGGATCGCGGGGCGCGGTTGAGCACAGGACCCAGCGCAGATTCTGCTCCGGCACGACCGCCAGTTGCACGGGCGCGACGAGCGGGAGCTGGGAGCGGTTGGAGACCTGCGACGCCGACGAGCGTTGCGTCGAGTCCAGCACGCGGGCCCGCTGCGAGACGGCCTGCATCGCCTCCCGTGAGGTCTGCAACGGGCGCGACGACGACTGCGATGGCACGGTCGACGAGGATGGGGTCTGCGGACCTGCCTGTGTCTGCACCGGCGGTGCGTGCTGTGACGGGTGCAACTACCGACCGACGACGACCGTCTGTGGAGAAACGAGCGCCTTCCGCTGCAGCGGATCGACCTCGACGGGTGTCGCCGAACGGCAGGTCACGAGGACGTTCTGTTCGGGCGGCGCGGCGGCGTGCGGGGGGGCGAGGGTTGCGGGCGCGTGGGAGGGCGTGCAGCGATGCGCGGCGGCGGAGCGCTGTGAGGCGTCGACGACGAGCGCGCGCTGCGTCGCGCTGGCGTGCGCGCCGGGGGCCTCTCAGGACTGTGCGAGTTCGAGCCAGGGCGTCTGCGGACCGGGCCGTAGGACGTGCAGCGCCGCGGGGGCATGGTCGGTGTGTGCGCCGGTACGCTCTCCGGTGTCGGAGACGTGCAACAACCTCGACGATGACTGCGACGGCTCGACCGACGAACTCCTGTCGATGTCCTGTTACACGGGTCCGGGCGCGACGCGCGGCGTGGGGGCCTGCCACGACGGCGCGCAAGCGTGCGTCTCCGGTGTCTGGGGCGCGTGCGTCGGTCAAGTGACGCCAGTTGCGGAGATCTGCAACAGTGTTGACGACGATTGCGACGGGGCGACGGACGAGGGCGCCTGTGCGCCACCCGCGCCGACGATGTGCGATCTGACGGTGCAGCGCGTGGGTTCTCCGACCTTCCGCATCGAGACGCGATCGTCCTCGGGCATCCCTGTTGGGACCGAAACGCGCCTTCGACTGGCGATCACAAACACTCGCTCGAGCGCCTACCAGTTCAGTCGCTCCTGGATCACCTTGGCGAGCGGAGACTCAGTCTCGATCACGAGCAATCCGCTCCAGAACTACGACGACGAGTGTCTCGAGTCGAGTGAGGTCGACTACTTCGACTACACCGTGAGGGTGGTACGCACCGGAGTCACGAATTTCAGTTGGGGCGGACGGCGTGCGCTCTCTTACGACGGGTTCTGCGAGGATCTCGGGTCGTACAGGGACTACGACGCGGCCGACTTCACGGTCACGGTGACCTGCCGGTAGCGGGCCGAGGCACCGCGCTGCCGCTGGCCGACGGGCGCCGCGCTGCCTTGCACCTGCGGGAGCGAACGCGCGGCGGAGCGACGGGCGCGCCCAGCCGACAGGCCCTCTCGACGCGGCGGGTTCGTGCGGGCAGTCACGGCTCGGGCAATCCAACGCCGATCCAAAACTCCCAACCGGCGTGGATAGTCTCGGGGAAGAACCGCTCCCCCGCGACGTGGCCCTTCCGGAAGCACGGCCCACGCCGCGGGGCTGAGGACCAGGTTCTCGCAACTCCGGAGGGCGAGCTCCCAGGCGCAGCCGATGAAGTCCTCATCGTCGGTCGCGCGCTCGAAACGGGCGACGATTGAGCGGAGGGCCTCGGCATGGCGGTGCGGGACGGCCAGCGAGATCAATGTTCCTTCCGCATCGGGCGTGACGTTGAGCGTGAGGAGGGAAAGGGCGGCCAGCGATGCTCCGTGTGGGACCGGAACGCCCGACAGATCGTACATGGGCGTGAAGTGACTGGCGACGGCGAACGCCACCCGTCGAGTCCTCCGGGTAACGAACCGGCCCGGAGCCTCACCGGTCCGAACCGATCTGAGCCGATTCCAAGGCCAAGTTGAGTCACGTTCTGTACGTCATGCGGATTGACTCAACCGAATCGAGCCGACCCTTCTTTTTATCGTCAACCCGTTGCCAACCGATCTGCCGCACGACTCCCGCCCATCAAGGCGGGAGTTACGTTGGTGCTCATCCTCAGTCCCCGTGCCGGAAGCGAGAAAGAAGGTGCCACAAAGTCTCTTCGCGAGGCCAGGGTCACCGCGGGTGGTGCTTGGCGCCAGCCCCTTCCCGGGCGAACCGTTCCCGTGCGAGGGGAACGACAAGTGCTGGCGTTTTCGCTTGCGCGAGACGATTGGGCGTCGACGGAGGTTGACAAACACTCCGACCGGCGAGAGCGTCCGCAGTCAAGGTTCACTAGTCGTGGAGGGGTTATGGATTTGTCGCGAGATCGCGCTGCCCGCGTAGCGCTCGGCGCCCTGGGGCTTCCAGTTCTAGCGTTCTGGCTTGCCGCCTGTGGCGGCGGCGTGACGATCATCTCGAACCCCGACGCAGGGGCCGATCGTCTTGACCCGATGCTGCAAGTCACAAACGGCATCCAAGACATGAACGATCTCTACCCAGGGGTCGTCCTCGTGAACAATGACTGTTCAGGGACACTTCTCAGTTCTGGACGGGTACTGACAGCCGGGCATTGTGTTTGCTTCCTTCGAGACCTGCCTCCGCCCATTGCCCCTGGAGCTGCGAACCAGATCTACCAAGCGTCAGACTGTCAGCCTACCGCTTCGGTCACCCTGCGACGCTACAATGGTGGCGCGTCGGACACCATCGTAGGACGAGTCATCCCTCATCCGGACTTTCGAATAACCCTGCTCAACGGCGGCGTGGTCACGAGTTCGTCAGACCTGGCGCTGATTGACCTCAATCGCCCGGCGCCGATCACGTACACAGCGATTCCCCCATCAAACATCGCGCCGGCGAGTGGTGCGCGAGCCACCATGTCGGGTTGGGGTTACAACGAATGTACCAACACCGGCCTCGGGATCCGACGTTACGGGACCAATGAGATCGCCTCGGTGATGCCTGAACTCATCAGGCTGTCGAACAACTTGAGCACGACCGATCCCATGCGCGCGCTCACGTATGGTGGTGATAGCGGCGGTGCGCTTCTTAGCCTCATCGGCGATACTGAACGCCTTGTTGGTGTCACAAGCAAGGGCATCTGTCGGATGTTTTCGGACTTTACGAATGTCGCCACCTACTACAACTGGATCACGACGACCTGTCCCGGGTGCGCCATCACCTTTACCTCTCCCCCAGCCGGTCAGACGTACAATCCTGGAGGCACGATTCCCGTCGGAGTTGGGGCGACCGGGATTCCTTCCTACCTGCGCCTCGTGGGCGTTCGCAATGGCATCGAACTGAGACCGGTGATCTCGACGACGGTCGGCCCGGCCCCCTCGTCCATGGGCGTTGTGATTCCCACCTCATGGGGAACCGGCTCGGGTTTCACGATCTGCGCGGGATCCGACATCCCTCGCTTCAGCGCCTGCAGCGTCCAGTTCACGATCGCCGCGAACTCGTGCACGGCGCCGCAGCTCGCCTGCGGGTCGTCATGTTCTGACGCCGCGAGTGACGTCTCCAACTGTGGCCGTTGCGGCAACCAATGCACGGCGCCGGCGCACGCCACGGCGACGTGCACCAACTCGGCATGCGGTTTCACCTGCGAGGCGGACTTTGGCAACTGCGACGGCAACGCCTCGAACGGCTGCGAGACGGACCTCCGGACCAACTCCCTGCATTGCGGCAGGTGCATGAACTCCTGCGCCGCGCTTGGCCCGTCGTCGACCTGCACCGCTCGGACGTGCCAGCGGACGGCTTGCGTAAGCGGTCGCGGCGACTGCGATGGAAGCGCGGCGAACGGTTGCGAAGCCGACCTCAGCCAGCCCTCCAACTGCGGCGCTTGCGGCAACGCGTGCTCGTTCGCTCATGCGACTGCCCTGTGCAACGCCGCGACCGGAACCTGCGTGCTCGGGCCTTGTGCAGCCGGCTACGCGAACTGCAACGGGAACGCGGCGGATGGCTGTGAAGTGAACCTCCAGAGCGATGTTGCCAACTGTGGCGCCTGTGCGCGCACCTGCACACTGCCGAATGCATTGGCCGCGTGCACGGCGATGGCCTGCACGGTGACCGCCTGCAACACGGGCTTCGGAAACTGCAACGGGATCGCCGCGGACGGCTGTGAAGTGAACCTCACCACCGATCGTAATCACTGCAATACGTGCGGCGGAGCGTGCGGCGCCGATGCTGTATGCGCGGCGGGGCGTTGCTCGACGACGTGCAATCCGCCCCTCACTACGTGTCCCGGCGGATGCGTGAACCTCGACACGGACCAGGCGAACTGTGGAGGGTGCGGAAGCGCCTGCCCGATGGTCGCACATACGACGACGTCCTGCATGTCGCGATCGTGCGTGATTGCCTGTCACGACGGCTTCGGGAACTGTGATGGCAACGCGGCCAACGGGTGCGAGACGGACCTGCGGACGTCCGCAACCCACTGCGGCGCTTGCGGGACCGCATGCTCCGGCCCGGGAGCGACCTGCGTGGATCGTCGGTGCGTCACCACGGCCTGCTCGGCGGGGACCGCGGACTGCGACGGCGCCGCCGCGAACGGCTGCGAGACGGACACCCGCAGCAACAACGCCCATTGCGGGGCTTGTGGAAACGCGTGCTCGGGCGGGCCGACGTGCATGGGGAGCGCGTGCCGCTGCCCCTCTGGCCAGACGGCCTGCAGCGGGCGCTGCGTCGATTATCAGACGGATGCCGCGAACTGCGGCACCTGCGGGCACGCCTGCACCTCCGGGCAGACGTGTTCGGCTGGCGCCTGCGCAGGGGGCACGACCTGTTCTTCCGGCCAGACCCTGTGCGCCGGGCGTTGCGTCGACAGCCTGAACGACGCGGCGAACTGTGGCTCTTGCAACGCTCGTTGCGCGGCCGACGCCATCTGCTCGGGTGGCACGTGCGTGACGACCGGCGCCAACGTCCTGCGGAACGGCGGGTTCGAGGCACCCGACACGGTGTTCCCCCCGGATGCGAGCTGGCGCGACGACGGGTGGTCCACCTACTTCTTCAATCCCTCGGTAGACTACGGCCGCTGCGACATCGTGAGCGGGGGAAGTCCTGAGGGGTCATTCCACGCGCGATGCGCCGTGAACACGGTCGAGAGCGGAGCCCAGGGCTGGCACTTCTTGCTGTCGCAGACGGGCTTCCCAGTCAGCGACGGGCGGACCTACGAGCTCGAGTTCCGCGTCCGGGCGAGTGCCTCGCGGCTCGTGGAAGTCTCGGTCCAGCACAACGGCGGTGCCCCCTATACTCCCGGCGGTAACGTCGTACTGATGGCGACATCAAGCTGGACGGTGTTCCGCTATCGGTTCCGCGCGTCCCTGCCCGCTGGCGGGACCGATCCGAGCGCAAAGCTCGCCTTCTGGCTTCTCTCCGGTGGCACGTCGAGCGCGGGAACGGTCGAGTTCGACGACGTGCGGCTCCGGATGCTACCCTAGTCATAACACAAGAGCGATGGGGCATGTCATTCCCTCTGCAGTGACTGCAAGAGGGATAGCGCCCGATCGTTCCATCATTACCCAACACATATGCCTATCAGCCTTATCTTGATCTTGCTCCTTTCGCTCGCCGCGACACCTCGTGCCGTCGGGCCACTGCGCCATGACGGCGGGCGAACGCGGGATTCCCAAACGGTCGCTCTCATCCTAACGGGAGGCGTCGAAGCCGAGGGGACCCGCCGGGCATCCTGTCGTCCGTTGCCGTGGGACGGGAACGTCGCGGCGACGTACGAGGCCACCTTCGATGGGTACAACCTCCGCGTTGAAGAGAATCCATCGGCGCTTGGGCCGACCCTTTCGTATGCGCGAGGTATCGTCCTCTACACCCCTGGCGGTGATCGGTACGCGAGAGCCTGGGACGCCTCGACGACCCTTCTTAAGGATGATCATGGGATTCAGATCCGTGCCCGACTGGATCCATCGATTCCTGGTGGTGCCCCCGTCGATCTAGACGCACGCTTTTTCTGCAACTGACATGTCGTGATCCCTGGCCTCTCCGTGGGCGGATTCGCCGATGTCAGCACGAAGATGAGAGATTCTATGGCCTGCGGCGTAGGTGTTCCGCGCGCTCCAGAGTTGGGGCCGTGCCACTACCATTCCACGCGGCAGCCCGGCATGTCTGCGATCGGTGGTTCCATGCGGAAAGTGTAGTGAGATGCGGTACTCACGCACCCGCGCTAGGCTTCACGCGAAGTGCGGGAGAGCCACCAAACCGGGGGAACCTCACTGCTGACTCAAGTGCGGCTGTAGTATTACACCCGAGCGAGAACCGCTCTTGTTGGGCGTGGAGCGATAGGCAAGGAGGAACGACCGATGTCGCAAGACAAGTGCGACTGTAGCGGTCACCTCGCGCAACGATGAGTCCAACCGAGGCGCGCGAGTGAGAGGCCACGCCATCGTTCGCCGACATTCGCTGTCCATCCTGCGCTCGTGATGAACCAAGACCCATCGTGGGTCAGCACCTCGGCAGCATGTGCTTGGATCTCAGTTACCGGACTCCATGCAAAATGTGTCGGATCGTCAGAGTAAAAGACGAACGTCTTCATATAGTCGATCGGGTCCTCACCTGTGCGGGTCACGAACAGGTAGTAACCGTGCTGCCAGGCGACAACGGTCGGACTCTCAAGATTTCCTTGAATGAACGAAGGATGGGGATCTTGCACCACGGCGACAGGCTCCGTCCAAAGCACGAGGTCGGCGCTCGTCGCGAGCACGATTTGACCGTTGGAATGACCATCACCGGTTGGTCTCGCGCCCACGGAGTATATGAACCAACGGTCCCCGACCCGCATCACGAAAGGATCACGTCCTCCCGGGACAGGGCTGTCGACCCGGTCCCACCGGTCGAGATCCGTGCTGTCAGCGCGGCGAATCATCTGATCAAACGTCTGACCCCAGTAGTACATCGTCCATTGACCGGGCGAGCGCTCGAAAGCAAAAGGCGCCCAGAGAACGTTTTCGGGCGCTACCGCCCGCAGAATGTCAGACCGTGGCGTCCAGGGCCCTTGGAGGGATGACGCCACGGCATGAAGCAGGTTCCGCTCGTCGAATGGCATCACGGGCGATTCCTCTGTGATACCATAGAGGTGAAAGAGCCCGTCGGCTCCCCGAACGATGGTATGGTCGTTGAGGTATCGGGTCCCAGGGGGCGTATAGACCCGACGGAACACTCCGTCGAGATAAGGCGCCCAGGGAGCCTCACCTTCCCCGCAGGGAGTGAGTACCGGAACGGGTTCCGACGCCGCCGCGGCGTCAACCATCGAATCCGTCGAGCCTGCGTCCATGAGGGGAGTACCCTCGCCGCATCCCTGCGATAGCGCCAGCCAGACGCACGTTAACTTGAGAGCAGCACGATTTCCCCGTCGCATCATCCCTTCGGTCATGATTCCGCTCCCCAAATCCATCCTAGTTCCCGCCGTGGTCATTCGCCAGTACGCCGGTACAAGTTGTCAAAACCCATGCGAATCGCGCCCCCCGTACGCGGATCCACGGTTGGTATGTTGTTCTGACCGCCGGTAGGTGAAAGTTGCCGGCACGGTGCTTCCGGTATCAAGCGCTTCGCATCGGTGTCCGATCCACCATCGCTGTGGGTCGGCAATGTGGACGAAGGATGCCGCGAGTCTCTGGTACTCCCCTCGTTCAATACCATCGGCGCGACTCGCATGCGCGGATCTCAGCATTCGTGAGCGGGGAAGCACGACCGGTGACATGCACGTCGTGTCCGATCACGACGACGTTCGCGCGGAAACAGGCCTCATAGCCGGAGGGGGCAATGCGGTCGTGGGCCATCAGCCGATCCTCGCTACCGCGTGATCGAGGCGGACCGCGTGCGACAACACGGTCGTTTAGACCGAACAGGTCGATCACTGCGACGTTAGGAAACACCCACCCGAGCAATCCGACCGTGTAGGCCGGGAGCACAGGATGACCCGCCCAGGGCACGCGGGTGCCCTCTGCGCGCGTTGGGAGCGAGGCGGCCGTGGTGTCGTGGAAGACCTTGTGCTCCTGATGTCGCATGCAGACGTGGTGGCTGATGAGCCATGCCTGGAGTGCGTCCCATCGTGCGACGAGCGGACGGACCGCCAGAGGAAACTCGCCCGCGACGGGTACGATCATGATGTGGGTCTCCTCGCGCGTGCGGCGCTCGTGGGTGAGCGACCAGTGTAGCCACGGAATTGGGAGGGACGTCGCGACGAACGTAAGGACGAGCGCAAACGCGACGGCAGGCCTCGCCGTGATCCGTGTGGCAGCCCATGCCGCCGAGACGAAGAGCAAGGGGACGAGATGGCTGTAGACACGGTACTCGAAGTGATCGCCCCCGATCACGAAAGTGTAGTACCCCCAGTGGGCCGCGAGCACGCTGATGACCGTCGCCAGCGGGAGTGCCTCCTCAAGCGGTCGCGCACCGACCACACGCCATCGTCGGAACGTCGTAGCCAAGCCTCCTGCTCCCACGAGGGTGAGCCAGACCCAGAGTGCATACTCCAGAGCAAACGAAGCGGCGTAGCGGACGCCGCTCTCGGGCCACGGGCGCACATTTTTTGCGTAGTACGTGTTGGGCAGCCAGTCACCGTACGTCGCGTGACGCCAGAATAGGTGGACAACGACCAGCCCCAACGGCAGGAGTTGCCAGGCGCGACGACGTTCAACCCTCCCACCCGTCGCGACGAGGAGCGCGAGGGTCGCCACAAGCGCTACGAGCGCGTCGGGGCGGGCGAGCGTGGCGAGCGTGGCGAGTGTCGTCAGGCGCAGCGCCCAGTAGGGGCCGCGTTCGCGGGACGAAGTCGCCGCCACGTAGACCCAGGCCGTGAAGAGGAAGTTGAAGAGTGCGGTCTCCAGCCCCGAGCTGAGCGATGCGAGGAAGGTGCGATTCAGAAGGGTTCCCAGCAGGACCAGCACGAGCAGGGCGAGGCGCGAGCGGGCGTGTGCCCCAGGAAGCACCATGCGTCCCACCATGCGGTCGATGACGAGCACCGTGCCACACCCACAGAGGAATGAGAGCGGGTTGGCCGCGGCGGGTGGCTCGACCCCCGTCAACCGCCAGACCCATCGCAAGATCTCCACCCAGAGAAAGCTCGTGTAGCCTTCCACCGGGCGGAAGGGTGCGGGATTCCAAACGAGCCCGCGTCCCAGGAAAGCGTTGGAAGCGTAGCGAAAGTCGATATAAGCGTCATCCGTCAGGAATTCAAAAGCGCGCCAACCAACAAATAGCGCTGCAAGCGCAGCCACGGCTAGAGCACAGCGTGTTATCGGGACCGGATTTTCCGCAGGCGGATCGGCTTTGTACACCTTATTAACCTTAGGCTGGGCCGCCCCGATTCGTCACGACAAACTGCACCCTCACAGAGCTAGGCAAGAGAGCGCACCGCAGTCGAGCGCGCTGAACGCGTTCAGTGCCCGGTCTCCTTAGGGGCATGTACCGGTGGACGCGACGCTTACGCCCGCCTGCCGTGCAAAACATTCGTTCACGTATGTCCGGCCATCGCATCCGCAGACGAGCGTCACTACGCCTGAACAACTTCCGAATGGCGGCCGCCGAGCACACCCGCCTGCGGACGTACATCGATCCAGGGCGCAATATTCGTACGCCCGACAGTGCGCGTTCTCACCACAGGGGTATCGTGTGCCCGCGGGTGGGTCCTGGCAGCACCCAACACATGTCTCAGCGTAACAGTTCGCGGTCAGAGCGCAGCAACGCTGTCCAGTCGGACATTGCCTATCCGAACCACAGCCGATCGGGATAAAATCTCCACTCGCGTCGGCTCCCGCGTCGGGTACGGATCCGCACGCCCGCGATGCCGCGCCAGGAACGCCAAGCAAGCACTGCTCCTCGACGGTGCGGGTCACCCCGTCACACCCACACACCTGGCACCCCCCGCACGGGGATCGACACGCCTCCCGAGGTGAGCAGCGGCCGGCGCCCCCACATACGCTGTCGCCGAACCGGCAGATCTGCCCGGCGGCACATTGTAGATTTGTCGCACACGCGGTGTCACCATTGGGGTCGGGTGGTGTTTCGCATTCGACGGTGAGCCGGGTCCGATCAACACACCGCCGTTGCACCCAGCAGCACACCTCGCTTTCGGAACAGGGCGCTCCAAAACACAATGGTCTGGTGCCGTCGGTCGGAACGGCTGTTCCCCTATCTCCGCCTCCCACATCCTGCGACGGCACGCCAAGGTCAACCACGGCGGCTCTCATGTCTGATGAGAGATCAGGGAGTTCCGACCACTCGCTGGACCGGTCGGGGAGCAGAACAGCCGAATCGAAAACGGCATCGGCGGGGTCCACTGTCGGCGAAGCAGTGATCGCGCAACTCGCCAGACTCAGCACACTCGTCCAGATGAGTGAGGCTACGAGTGATCGTGCAGGCCATATTTGAGTGGTCATTGATTGATTGATTACAGAGCCGGAACGCAACAGCCGAGACAGCATCTCGGCGAGAACCATAGGCGAATGCGGAGGGGAAATCCAGAGCGATCCAATCGAGGCACGTCTCGCGCGCGGATCCATCGCCGCGCACCGATGCTCCTCGCAGACGACCTCACGGTAGAAGGCGAGCGCGACGTCGGCGCGCTCGATCGGTCTCGCGGGCGTCGTAGAAGCCGCGGCGCGCGTGAATCAACTCCCGAGCTCGGGATTCCGCCCACGCGTGCCGGTACTTCGAGAAGGCGTTCCAGGCCAAGGACCTGCGGGCGTCGGTCGCGATGGGGTACTTCCGAGCGCTCTTCGACATCGAGCGCCGCGCGAAGGATCTCTCGTCGGCGGAGCGGCACGCCCTGCGCGAGGCGGAGAGAGCGCCGGTGCTCGAGGCGTTGCGAGAGTGGATCATCGAGATATGGCCGAGCGCACCGCCGTGCAGGCCGCTCGAAGTGGCGCTGCGGTACTCGGCGAATCGATGGATGCAACGCGGGCTCTTCATGCTCGATGGCGACCTGCCGATCGATACCGGTGAGGCGGAGCGCCAACATCGCCGCATTGTGCTGGGCCGGAAGAACTAGCTCTTCGCCGGGAGTGATGCCAACGCGGGGCGGCTCTGCACGGTGCTCTCGCCTGACACCGGTGTTGCCACATGCTCGGCATCGACCCGTGGCAGTACCTGCAAGAGGTCCTCGACCGGATGCCCGACGGGCTCACGGACGACCAGCTGCGCCCGCTGCTGCCGATGAATTGGAAGACGAGCCAGGCGGAGCAGTAGCCCCACGAGCCTGGCGGCGAGCTGGGCGAGGAGAGTGGCGACGTAGGCAGAGAGGGCGGTGGGAGTCACGCGGCGAAGCTGGGGACGCCGGCACAGTCGCGGAAAATGCTCCTGACCGGGTGCTTACTTGGCAACGTGGGCGCCGCCGCGGGGGGAGCCTTCTCACACAAGGAGCTCCCCGGGAATGGCCGCCCTACCCGGGGGGCGAGCGCTACGGATCTGATGTCGTCAGCAGGGCCGCTCTCGACCAGTCCCGCCCAGTCACTGTGGACGAGGAGGAGCTGGCTCTTCGGGGCTGCGAATACCAGCGCAATCGAAGTCGATGCGCGCTCGATACGGAGCGGAAGGATCTTCCGGTGGCGGCAAGTATACAAGGCGCGAGCAGTTTTGCCTGTAATCGTGGTGCAACAGGTCGCTACGAGACTGGTTCGCTTCTCGAAAGCTAGGCCAGTTCACGTAGGCGAAGCACGTGCGGGAACGACACTCTACGCTCTCCACCCGGAGGTGGTTGGCGCCGCCGAGCGCGGAAAGATCCTCGCTAAATTCTGCGTTGGCGCGCTGTGCCCAGACCGGATCACGCACCTCGGCATTATGCGAAGCCTCGCGCTGATTCGCGGACTCGCGTGCTTGCTCCCGCGCAAGTTCGGGAGGCTCGGGCGGCGCCAAACCACCGCTTCCGACGGGTCCTGTCCCCCTAGACGCGTCCTCCAAGCGAGCTAGCCGCTCCTCGATAGGACGCAGGTCCGTCTCCCGTGGCTGGCCGGGAACGGGGATGTGGATGATCTGCGGGGAATTGGGCCTGGACGCTGCGACCATGGGAGCTGGCGGGGCGTGACGCGCCTGTGTCATGAGAAACAAGTACGACGTCACGACCCCACACAATGCTCCCGCAGCAGCACCCATGGCGCCCATAAGAGAGCGCGACACTAGTCAGTTGCTCGTGTAGAAACCCTGCAGGGTGGAATACGCAGAGGAAGTCACATCGTACCCGGGGATTACGACATAGACCGAAGAATATCCCTCCACATACCACCCGGCATCCGCAGGAGAGCCGCTGGTCCGGTCGATGTAGAGGTAGCCAGAAGTCGTCGTACTCGCACCGCTAGCAGTGTTCGAGCCACCGGTGCCGTCCACGCTATACCGATACGGAGCGCACGCATCGGTCGCAGAATTGGGGTTGGGTAGAACACACGCCTGGGCCCTGACCCAGTCCGTCGAACTGTTGTCCACGAAATCGACCCAGATGTTCGTGGCGCCGTTGCTGGCAATCGTGGTGTCATTGATCATCGGACATACAGCAGCTCCGTAGCCGCCGCCGCTACCGCTCGTGTTCACGGTGATCGCCCCAGCCCCCACGCCAGCCGCCGTCACATTCGATGTGACGTTTCGGCATGATGCGCCGGGCATGCGGCGGTAGTTCGCCCGGGCGACCGCGCTCGTGGCAGTGAACGAGAGTACGGCAGCCAATGCTGCCACCATGCGTCCCGAGAACAGACCTTGAACTTGCTTAAACATGACCAGTCCCTCCTTGTGTCGTCGGACGATGAACGTGCTGGTGATGGATGCGTGGAAGGCGAAACACAGGTCGTGCTCAAGGCGAACTGCGTCACCATCTTTGGATTGCGCCAATGCCTTCCGCGAGTGAGGGGAGACCAGCACCCCCCCTACTCATCGATACCTTGAATTCGGAGCGATGTACAAGTGCTAAAATCTATTTTTCTCAGACACGCAGAGACGTCGGCAAATCGATAGTCCCTCGAGCGCATCGGCGCGCAATGCAGGCCCCAACGCTGGTGACCGCCGGGCGGTCCGCCTCATTCGGCCGAGTCGTCCAGATGACTGCGGGAGCGCGGGTGGTCGAGGTCCGCATCACGTGGCGCTCCGGCGCGGTCACGGTCCACCGCGTGGATCGACCGCCGGTGGGGTCGTGGGCGCCGTGTACGTCGGCCGCGATCGTCGAGCGTGTCCGTGCCCTCGCCGCGACGTGCTCCGCGGCCGAGATCGCCGTACGCGTTCGGCCCGAGGGGCTGCGCAGCGCTCACGGCAAGGCCCTCCAAGAGCACCATATTCTCGTAACCGCCCCGTATTCGCTGGCGCGAAGGTCGTCCCACACCTGGAGGAAATTGCCGTTGCGATAGAACAGTGCGCCCGTCACCCCAAGGCGGGCGTTGTATTCGCGGCTCGTCCGGAGAATCGATCGCAAGGTTTCCTCCTCGATCGTCCCGACGCTCGCACTGCCATACACCAGAGCCCACAGACGCTCACCGGACGCGCTCCTTTCGTGGTTCATGGTCGCTCCTTCACCTTCTTGGAACGTCCCGCCGCTGGTGAGGCGATGGCGGCGCCGACGGACCTGCGAGTGGTTGTCCAGGGTTGCGGCCTGCAGACGGTCCGAGAGAAGCGAGCGGATCGAATCTGGCCTGCGTGATCGGACCGCAGAAGCGCCGGGGCTCAAGACGGGCATGGGCAACGATCGGCTCCTTTCTCCGCACGTCTCGGAGCCAGACCCAGGTTTCCGGGTCATCGCAGCCGGTCCGAGACGATGGCGCGGAGTACCTTCGCGTCGAAGGGCTTCTCCAGCCGCATGTTGGGCACCCGGTCGAGGAAGGCGTGGGCCGCGGGAGTGAAGGCTCCTCCCGTGAGGAAGATCATTCGCCCGGCCTGGTCGGGGACCTCGGTCGCGAGAGTCTCGTAGAGCTCAATCCCCGTAACCTCCGGCATCATGAGGTCGCAGATGATCACGTCGAAGCGCGCCCCCTCGACGATCTCCTTGAGCGCCCAACGGGCCTCGACCGTGACCGTCACGTCGTGGTCTGCGGCGAGCAGCCGCCGGATGACGTTTCCCACCGCGCGCTCGTCGTCGATCACCAGGATCCGGCCGCGGCGGGAGGTGACGATCTCCGGTCGCGAAGTGGAGCGCGGGACCGGCACCTCCGGGGGCGCGGCGGGCAGGACGACGCGGAAGGTGCTGCCCTGTCCGACGGCACTCTCGACCTCGATCGAGCCGCCCATCGCGGACACGATTCCGTGGCAGATCGAGAGCCCGAGGCCCGTGCCCATGCCCACGGGCTTGGTCGTGAAGAACGGATCGAAGATGCTCCGCAGGTTCGCCGCAGGGATCCCTTCACCCGTGTCCCGCACCTCCATCACGGCCCGGCCGGCGGCGTCGGTCCGGGTCACGATCCGGATCTCGTTCCGCTCCGCATTCCCCATGGGGATCGCCTGGGCCGCGTTCAGGAGCAGATTCAGGATCACCTGGCCCAGTCGCGACGGGTTGGCGAGCACCAGGGGTGATTCTCCGAAGTCCTTCACCAGCCGCGCGCGGTGGCGGATCTCGTTGAAGGCGAGGTTGAGCGTGGAGTTGATCAGGGAGCGCAGGTGGACGAGCTCGCTCGTGTCGTCCGTTGCGCGCGAGAAGGTCTTCAGGTCGCGTACGATGTTGCGGACACGCTCGGCCCCTTCCCGCACGTCCCCGAGCGCCTCGGCGATCTCCCGCAGGCGCCGGATGGTGTTCCCCGGCGCGGCCCCGGCGCTTTCGGCGAGAGCGCGGGCCCCATACCGCTCCGAGAGGTCTGCCTCTCGCGCCTCCAGCGCTTCGACGAGCCGTGGGATCTCGGCCGCGGCAAACTCGACGTTGCTGATCACGTAGGAGAGCGGGTTGTTGATCTCGTGCGCCACGCCCGCCGACATCGTGCCGACCGCGACGAGCCGGTCAGCTTGGGCGAGGCGGGCCTGGAACAGGCGCTGCTCGGTCACGTCCCGCGCGACCTTGAGCACGCTGGACTTGCCGCGGTACTGGCGAAGGTGGACCGGGACAACCTCAAGGGTTGCGACCCGCCCGCCGCGACAGAAGTACCTGAACTCGTGCGGAGAGACCGCCCCGGACACGACGGCTGCCTGGCGTGCGCGCTCCAGCTCCTGGTCGTCAGGGTGGAGGAACTCGACCAGCTCGCGTCCGACGAGCTCGTCGATCGAGGCGTAGCCCAGGCAGGCGACCCAGGCGGGGTTGGCGTACACGATCCGGCCCTCCTGGAGGACGACCACGGCCTCGGGCATCCGCTCGACCAGCTCGTGCAACTCCCGGCGCGATTCCTCCTGGAGCTGCTGCGCCTGGCGCTCGAGGGTCGCGTCCCGGAAGACCACGACGACACCATGGATCTCCCCCTGCTCGTCGATGATGGGCGCCGCGCTGTCCGCGATGGATACCTCGCCGACGTGGCGCCGAATCAGGGCGGTGTGGTCGGCGAGGCCGACGACCGCGCCTTCGCGCAGCGCGCGCGTCACCGGGCTCGGGACCAGCGCGCGAGTGGTCTCGTGGACGATCCTGAAGACCTCTGAGAGCGGGCGAGAGATGGCCTCCGCGCACGACCAGCCCGTCAGGACCTCCGCAACCCGGTTGAGGTAGGTCACGTGCTCGGTGCGGTCGGTCGTGATCACCCCGTCGCCGATCGACCGAAGCGTTGTGGCGAACCAGCGGTCGCGGACAGCGAGCGCTCGCTGCATGCCATGCGGGTCGAGCGCGACCTCGATCGTCGATTGGAGTTCGCGCTCCGCGAAGGGCTTGAGGAGGTAGCCGTAGGGCCTGGTGCCCCCGGGCTGTTCAAGGTCGGGCCCGTCGACAGCCGGGTTGAGGTGGATGACCGGAACGCCGTATTCGGTATGCAGGCGCGCGGCGTCGTCGAGCCCCTTCCGCCGCAGCTTCATGAACACGAGGTCGGGGCGGTGCAGGGCGACCTTCGCGGGAGCGTTCTCGCTCGTGGTGGTCGTCGCAGTCACCTCGTGGCCAAGCACCGCGAGGGTCGTGCGGAGGTCGGCGTCCACGAACGGCTCGTCTTCGACGATCAGGATTGAGGACATCAGAGTTGAGCCTAGGAGACTCAAGATGGCGATACAACGTCAGATTCGTGACATGCCTGTGTGGTAGGCGCACCGCGTCTGTGCCCTTGAACGGAGTCTCACGCCGAAGTGCCCGGAGCGCGCTGAGCGCGTGGCGCTCGTTCGGAGGGAATCCGCAGCCTACGGAGTACACCTACGAGGAGACCTACATCCCCCGCAGGCGAGCGACATGGGCCATCTCCGTAGTGCCCGGCGAGCTCTGGCCGGTGGTCGTCGAGTGGGGAGCGCGTGTTCGTGACGAGCGCGGGCCACCACTCGCCGGGTGTGGCGCTTCAGGTGTGGCGAGTCGACACCGGTGTCCATGGGCTCCGGTCTATACGGGGGGCACAGTGCGGAACGATTGCCGTCGTGCCCGCCACCGCTTCGCCTGCTCGGCGACCTCCGGCCGGTCGAGCGCTCCAGCCAGCGCGCAGTGCAGAGCTCGCCTACGCCCTCGGCATCCGCACCACCTGTGGCTCGTGCACGTCCTGCGCGTCGAGCCATGCGACGGCCTCCTCGATCCCGCACCAGTCGATCGTACCCGACTCGACGTCCACCTCCACACCCTCGCACCGTCCGGTGCGGCGGTACAGGTCGAGGGCGACAATGCGCCCCGGCACGCGGGCCCCACGTGCGACCTCGCTATCGAGCTCGCGAACCCGCACCGTCACCTCGTCCCATGGCACCATGAAGGTAGGGTACCCCAGCGACATCCCGCTCAGCCTCTCGTGCGCCAGGAGCCCGAGGACGAGACGGCCCGGTCGCCGCGAGTCTCCAGCTCGTCGAAGGCCGCGATCTCCACGCGCACGGCCTCGACCTCCGCCTCGGTGGGCGGGGAGCCGTCGGTGCGCTCAATGACGATGCGCGCTCGGAGGCCGAGGCGCTCGAGCACGCGCTGCGCGCGGCGGCTGGGGGGCACGGTGGCGTCCATCCTTCCCCTATCGGTCACTCGGCGCCCAGCCGTAGGGTCGCCACGACGCGGGTCGAGGCGGGCTACGCTTCGGGATCATGCCCATCCCGCGTGACGAGTTCTTCCGCAGGCTGACCGAGGACCCCGGTGCCCTCGTCGTCGACACCGTCCCCGCGGTGAGCGAGGCCGAGCGCCTGATGCTGGAGGTCTTGCGCCGCGCCCCGGGTGATTTCCACAGCGTCGCGGAGTTGGTCGCCAGTATCGCGGCGATCCCCTACTCGCCCGCCGAGCTCGGCGCGCGCCTTGCGGTCTACGTCCTCCTCGAGAAGGCCCTGGGGCGGCTAACTGCAGATGGGGAGGTCGAGGCCTACGTGCGTGGGGACGTGAGGTACTTCGCGGCGAGGCTCTGGCACGGGATGGGCGCGCCCCGCCGCCGAGGAGATCGCGTGGGCCACTGATGCGGCACGGGACGCGGATGGTCCCGTCGACCCGTTCGCGCTCATCGAGGCGCTCTCCGTGCCCATCGGCGGGGTGGTCCGCTCCGACGGCTGACCGGCAGCCGGTCAAGGGCTGAAGGACCGCGCGCCGGAGCGCTACCCCTTCGGCGGAATATCGGAGCCGGTCGACCTGCGAGGGCGCACCACGATGTCATCGGCCACGGCGCCCCGCGCAGCGATGATCAGGGTGACCGCGTTCTCGCGGTCGTACTTGCGCAACACCTCAATCGCCTCGTGTGGCGTGCAGCCGACCGCGAGGGCGAGCTCCTCGATCGTGAACGCGTGCTCGGCTACGGCGCGGGTCATCGCCTCGAAGAGCTTGCGTCGGTCAGCTCGGTGCATTGCGTTCCGATGCTCGCACCGAGGCGTACCCACACAAAGAGGCCGCGATGGACCGACCGGTACGGAGCGCCTACCGTTCCCGCGACGAGCGCCGCCTTCTTAGTCGAACAGCGTCCTGCGCAACCCCACCGGCCGGATCAGTTCGGGCCCGTCGCCGACGAGCGGGTCCACGGCGTACGCGTCCAGCCGCCCGTCGGGGGCGGCTGCGAGCAACGCGAGCACCTCGTCGAGGCGGCTCGTCGGGTCGAGCCAGCGGCGGACGCCGGTCGGGTCGAGCGTGACGAGCTCGCGGTCGTGGAGGCGGCGCATGAAGGGCCCCGCCTCACAGGTGACGATCGCATGCGTGCGCAGTGCCCCCGAGGGCGTCGGCACTTCCTCCCAGAGGCCGGCGCAGAAGAGCTGGCGCCGATCGCGCGCGCAGAAGTACGTCGGCTGCTTCGTCCCGTGACGCATGGCCCACTCGAACCAACCCGTGAGGGGCACGACGCACCGCTGCGCCTGCACGAGTGGCCCCCACAGATGCGACGCCGTGACGGCCTCCGCCCGCGCGTAGAAGGTCTTCAGCCGCCGCACGAACTCGCCGGGATCGTGCGCCCCCCAGCGCGGCACGACGCCCCAGCGGTGCAGCCGCAGCGCGTGCTCGGCGCCCTCGCGCAAGAGCACCGGCGACTGCTGCGTCGGCGCGAGGTTGAAGCGCGGCGACCAGTCGAAGGCGTGACGCGGCGGGATGTGGAGGTCCTGCACCTCCTCGAGGATCCGGCCGAGGTCGTCATAGTTGACGTCCAGCACCATGCGCCCACACATCCCAACAGCATCTCGCGCAAGAGACAGGCTGGCTAGTCTGATGCGCGCCACCAGAGACGTTGGAGGCGGAGGACCTCGGCGGCGACGAGGCGCTCGGCCGCGTCCGGCGCCAGCTCGGACACGGGCCGCCCCTACTGGGGTCGAGCGGCCCCGACGCGGGCTGGAGCGCCCTTGGGAGAGTGCCCTGGCGGAAGGACGACGGGCTGCCGCTCCTCGACAAGCCCTCAGGATCGACCTACGCGGTGGCGCTCAGCACGGGGCGCTCACGTCCTCGCGCGCGGCCTTCGGCCAGGTCCTCGGGGAACGATGATGGGCGATCGGCAAGGTTACGGTGAAGATGGCGCCCCGGTCGGGCCCGTCGCTGGCGACCGTGAGCGCCCCGCCCATCTCCTTCGCGGAGAGGGCGCTCTGGCGCAGGCCGAAGCCGTGCCCGTCCGGCCGGGTGGTGTAGCCGTAGGCGAAGATCCGACTCAAGCACGCGGCCGCGATCCCGACGCCGTTGTCCTCGACGCTCACTCGCACGGTCCCGTCGCCCACGGCCACGGCGCGGACGACGACCCGACGCGGCGACGACATCGCGGACACCGCCTGCCTGGCGTTGCTGAGGAGGTTCACGAGGATGTGGATCATCTGGAACCGGTCGACGACGAGCGTGAGATCGTCGGGGACGTCGCACGTCAGCTCGACCTCGTGGCGCTGTAGCGAGGTCGCCTCGAGGCGAGCGGCGGCGTCGACCAGGCCCGCCAGGGAGCTGCGCTCGGTCAGCCCCCCCGACCTCGTGAACTGCTGCTGGGTCGCAACGGTGGCCTTGATGCTCTCGACGCGCTCGACCAGGAGACGCAGCTCGTCGCGCAGGCGCTGTCGCTCCGCGGAGAGCTGTTCGGCGAGCGTGCGCAGGAAGCGCGGCATCTTGCGGCCGCGGGCGTCCTCGGTGAGGAATCGTCCCAGGTCGTCGCCGGCCTCCTCGAACACCGTCACCGCCCGGTCGAGGGAAGCGAGCTTGAGCCGGTCGGCGCACTCCAGCGACAGCGCGGCCGAGACGTTGACGCTGTTGAGCACGTTGCCGACGTTGTGGAGCACGCCCCCTCGCGGCCCTGAGACACTACCTCGCGGCGTTTCCCGGGGACTGGAACGCCTAGCAGCACCTCGCGCTGGTGGCGGACGCTCAAGGGTTGCCCGTCGAGGCGTGGCACGCCATCCAGACCGCGCGGCGGCTCGAACCCGATGGCAACGCGGGCTGGTCGGTCGAGGTGAACCTCGCGATGGCGTCGATGTCGCCGGATGAGCTTCGGCGTTGGCTCGACCAGACGGCGGTGGTCCACTACCGAGGGCGCGGGAGCGCCGACGTCGCCCTTGCACTCGCGGGTGGCTATGCCCTGCTCGCCCGGCAGAACCTGACGGGAGCGCCGTCACGAGAGCAGGAGGAGCTGCTGGCGAAGGCGCAGTCCGCCGTTACCCACGGGCAGGCGTTGCTGACGTCGCGGACGGAGCCAGAGCTCCGCCGCTACGTGCGCGCGATGCAGATGGTCATCAACGAGCTACGTGCGGGGCGCGAGCCAAAGGCCTCGATCCTCGACCGCGCGGGACTTCCCGAGTTGCACGAGTTCCTCGACCGCAACCATCACGACACTCTCGCGACGTTGCGGCGGAGCCCCGCCGAGGTGCGGGGACTCGCGGCGTAGCTGGCACCGTGGCGGCCCTCACACTGCGACCTGCCGCTGCGGCGTGCCGCTGCGAGCGTCCGCACAACGAATCGTTGTCCACACGCGATCGCTGTTCATGGAGGGTCTCGCGACGCAGGTCACCCGTTCCGTGCGAACTCGCCGATGACGTCACCGCTTTCTCTGGAGGCGAGTTTCAAACGTGATTCTCGCTAGTTGCACCATCTCGCGGACTGCCCTTGCGGTACGTGCATCGGCCAGTGGTTCCCGCCCCCGCAACCACCAAGAGACGCGCACCTGGCTTGACCGCCGGGTGCGCGTTTCTGCATTTGGGGAATCAGCGGCACGGACATCAGGGCGGTGCCCGATCGGGAGGTCCCGAGGGCACAGCCTGATGGAGTCGCAGCGCTACTCGACGAGGGCGCTCAGCCGAGCACGTAGTGGCGCGTGGCGAGAATCTCTCGCGTCAGCTCGGCGCGGAAGTCTGGATGGGAGATGCCGATCAGCGCCTCGGCGCGCTCGCGCAGGGTCAGGCCGTGGAGGTTCACCGCGCCGTACTCGGTGACGATCCAGTGGACGTGGCCGCGGGTGGTCACGACGCCTGCGCCGGGCTTGAGCGTGGGGACGATGCGGGAGAGCGTCCCGCGCGCGGCGGTAGAGGGGAGCGCCAGGATGGGCTTGCCACCGCGGGAGCGCGCTGCGCCGCGGATGAAGTCCATCTGGCCGCCGATGCCCGAGAAGATGCGGTGGCCGATGGAGTCGGCGCACACCTGGCCGGAGAGGTCGACCTCGAGCGCGGAGTTGATCGCCACGACCCGCTCGTTCTTGGCGATGAGCGCCGTGTCGTTGGTGCGATCGCAGGGGTGAAACTCCACCATCGGGTTGTCATCGACGAAGTCGTAGAGCGTCTTCGTTCCCGTGATGAAGCTGGTGACCGTGCGACCGGGGTGCACGGCCTTGTGGCGGTTGGTCACCACGCCGCCCTCGATCAGCGGGACCAGGCGGTCGGAGAACATCTCCGTGTGCACCCCCAGGTCGTGCTTGCCTCCGAGGCGCGAGAGCACGGCGTCGGGGATCGCGCCGATGCCCATCTGCAGCGTGGAGCCGTCCTCGATGAGGTCGGCGATGATCTCGCCGATGCGACGCTCGACGTCGGACTCCACCGCGGGCACATGCTCCGGGAGCGGCCGCGAGGAGGTGATGAAGGCGTCGAAGCGCGAGAGCGGGACGAAGGCCGGGCCGTGGGTGCGAGGCATGCGGTCGTTGATCTCGGCGATGACCAGGCGAGCCGAGCGCACCGCGGCGAGGGCGGTGTCGACGGAGGTCCCGAGGGAGCAGAGACCGTGGATGTCGGGGGCCGAGACCTGCACCAGCGCGACGTCGAGGGGAATCGCCCCGGACCTGAACAGGTCAGGGATGTCGGCCAGGAACACCGGGATGAAGTCCGCGTCGCCGTCGGCCACGGCCCTGCGCAGCGGCTCGCCGACGAAGAGCGACACCGAGCGGAAGCGGCCCTTCAAGCTCGGCGCGGTGAACGGAAACGGCCCCGCGGTGTGCAGGTGGTAGAGCCGCACGCCGTGGAGGTCGTCGCGCGCCGCGAGCGCCTCCAGCAGGGGAGTGGGCGTCGCGGCCGCGCCGTGAACGAAGATGCGGGCGCCCGATGGAATGAGCCGAACGGCGTCGGCAGCCGATAGAGAACGATCGAGGAGAGGGGTGGACATCAGCGCGGAGGATAGCGACGAGCGCCCCGCGGTGGGAGAGCAGACGAGCGAGCGCCTATCGGCTCGGCCCGAGGAAGGGGGCCTCGATGCTGCGCGGGTGCCCTTCGCCCTCGGGCCGCACCCGGATGCGGATGCGTGCGTCCCCGTGGAGGGAGCCCTCGGGGACGGTGACGAAGACCGGGACGTGGGATCCGGCGAGGGGCTCGAGGGTCACCCTGGCCATGGGGATGACGAAGGCGAAGGGCGCGCCGGTGATGGGATCGA